>Ga0209674_100079_pt1 | contig 205836 bp, 168 predicted proteins | sample AraplaCvi_mMS_r2_FD_184279 | JGI IMG/M metagenome (GOLD analysis project Ga0209674, IMG submission 184279) | Arabidopsis root microbial communities from North Carolina, USA - plate scrape CL_Cvi_mMS_r2 (SPAdes) (version 2) | ecosystem: Host-associated > Plants > Roots > Endosphere | place: USA... | reverse complement strand
GCGCTGTGGCCCCACCCGATCCCATCCCGAACTCGGAAGTGAAACGCAGCTGCGCCGATGGTAGTGTGGCATTGCCCATGCAAGAGTAGGTCACCGCCAGGGGCTTTATCCTTAAAACGCCTTCCCAAACCGGGAAGGCGTTTTGCTTTGCATCGACTGCCAAGTTCGGGCCCGGTGTACGTGTGGGAGAACGCTAGGTCGGACTTTGCTCGGCTGTCATTCCCGCGACAGCGGAAACGGCTTTCGCAACAGTGAAGCCGGTCATTTGCCAGTCGTACGCCATACGTCTGCGCTCAGTCGGCAAATTCGACCTGATAACCGCGACGCCTGAGCATCGACGCCTGAGCATCTCGGCCAGATCCAGTTCGCCATACAGCGCGCCCGCCTCAACATGCGAAATCGTGTAGCGGATGGTGGGCGGTTGGACGCTTGTCAGCTTTCGAAGCTTCGAGTGATGGCCGAAAATACTCAATGCATCCATGCCGTGATGGACCGCTCCTGCATGTTCGATGGCAAACGTCCAGGGACGGAAAACGCAAACCCTTCGCCTCCAAGGCGGTGCGGAGCACACCCGACAGTTGCGCGTCATCAGCAGCACATCGTTGTGCCAGTGCATACGCAATGGATCGCCCGCCACCAAGTCCGGTGGTGGAATCGACACGCGAATATCCGGGTGTTCAACCAGCGCGCGCATCAAGCGCTGACTGCGCAGGCTGAAGCCGCCATTGAGCACCGGCGTGACGGTATAGCCCGGCCGACCCATGTCTTTGCACCACTCGAATTGCTTGGGCCAGTGTGGACCATCAGGCGCGTCGACGTGCGCCAGGTGGATGGGCGCGCCGAGATGTCGTATTGCAAACAGTCGTCGTGCCTGTTGTCAGTGCTGAGCACCCAGCCATCGTCCTGCACGATCAGCGCGAATTCCATTTCCACCACGCGCCACAGCGCGAACAGCATGAACCAGCTGTATTCGTGGTAGTTCATCGCTTGGATCGCGCGCCATTCGATCGATGATGATAGATCCAATGGCACCAATGGGCCGCATAGCAGCGCGCGCGATCCTGCATCATCCCCCGAAGGACTGCTGCAGCCACCCCGGCACCGGAATGCTTTTCTCTCGAAGGAACGGCGGATTGAAAAGCTTGGCCTGATAACGCGTGCCGGCATCGGCCAGCACCGTGACGATGGTATGTCCCGGCCCAAGCGCCTTCGCCAGCCGGATCGCACCGGCCAGGTTGACGCCGCTGGAACCTCCGACGCACCAACCTTCCTCATGCAGCAGTTGATGCAACAGCGGTACGGATTCCTGATCGGGAATCGACCACGCCATGTCGATCGGCGCGTCCTGGAAGTTCGCCGTGATGCGGCTGGAACCGATCCCCTCGCTGATCGAACTGCCTTCGGCGATTAACTTGCCACGATCGATGTAATTGGCCAGCGCCGAGCCACCCGGGTCGGACAGCGCGATCGTCACCCCCGGCTTGCGCGCCTTCAGCGCCCGCCCCACGCCAGCCAGCGTGCCGCCGGTACCCGCCGAGCAGACGAAACCATCAATTTGGCCTTCTGTCTGCTCCCAGATTTCCACGGCGGTGGTCGACTCGTGCCAGTCGCGATTGGCAGTGTTGTCGAATTGATTGCCGAACCACGCGCTGCCGGGCGCCTGTTCGTTCAAGCTTTCGCTATGGGCGCGAGCGACATGGACGTAATGCTTTGGATCCTTGAAGGGGGCCGCAGGAACCAACCGAATGTCCGCTCCTGCTACGCGCAGAGCGTCGATTTTCTCGCGGCTTTGCGTATCGGGCATGAAGATCACCGTCCGATAACCGCGGCTCGCGCCAATCAGGGCCATGCCGATGCCGGTATTCCCGGCGGTGCCTTCCACGATCGTGCTGCCCGGCCTTAGCAGTCCCTTCCGTTCGGCATCCAGGATCAACCCCAGGGCTGTCCGGTCCTTGATCGATCCGCCGGGGTTGAGGAATTCGGCCTTGCCCAGTACCTCGCATCCGGTCAGTTCCGAGATACGGCGAAGGCGCAGCAAGGGTGTATGGCCGACAGCTGAGGACAAATCGGGCTTGATGGTCATGGTTTGCACTAACGCCCCGCGATGGAAGGCGTGAGGATACCTCGACCTGGCCGGCCTGCCACCCGCCCACCCAAGACCCCGCAGCCGGCATATGGTCATTTCCCATATGGCTCAAATGCGCGGTTCTTTGGAGCTGTTTTTACGTTTAGACGTCTATACGTCCATTGACGGTCAAAAATGCCGTCTGTATAGTCGATTCCACTCATCGAGACCGGCTGAGGGACAGGCCCTTTGAAGCCGGGGCAACCTGCAGGAGCAATCCTGCAACGGTGCTAACTCCTGCGGGGTGCTTCGGCGCCGACCGAAAGATGGGGTGTCGTCAAACCATGCGATGCATGGTGTATCCGGCGACAACTCTTCAATAGGTTCTCCGCAGGGCGATATAAACGGAGAACATAAGATGCCCCAGCTCGCCAATTCCTCCCTTGAAGATCGTCCCACTGCCGTGGTCGTGCCCTTGCATTCGCGTAGCACGTTGACCGGGCAGCGCAGCTCCCGCCGCCTTGCATTGCAGCCCAAGTACGGCCATGGCATCAGCCACGTGGACGTGCGCTATCAGTGGACGGGAGCGGCGGATGCCCCGACGGTCATCGTGCAGGGTGGCATCTCTGCGGATCGCCATGTGGCCAGCTCCGAACAGGGCCAGCCGGGCTGGTGGTCCGAACTGGTCGGGCACGGCCAGGCAATCGATCTGGCGCACTGCCGCGTGCTCAGCATCGACTGGTTGACGCCGGCCGATTTCGAGCACAGCCCGCGTGCGATCTCCAGCGAAGATCAAGCTGACGCGTTGGCTGCGCTGGTCGATGCACTTGGCATTGGCCGCGTCGCTGCTTTCATCGGTTCTTCCTATGGCGCGATGACCGCGCTTGCCTTTGCCGCCCGCCACCCGGGCAAGCTGGAGAAGCTGGTTTTGCTGGCCGGCGCGCACCGTGCCCACCCGATGGCCACTGCGCAGCGTGCGATCCAGCGCCAGATCCTGCGTTTGGGCCAAGCTTCCGGCCAGATCGATGAAGCGCTTTCGCTCGCCCGCCAACTGGCCATGACGACCTATCGTGGCAGCGAAGAATTCGCGCGCCGTTTCGATGGATCGCCGGATTACCGCGAAGGACGTTTCCATTTCCCGGTTGAGGACTATCTGGAACACGCAGGCCGCCGTTTCGTCGAACGGTTCGATCTGAACCGTTTTCTCGCGCTGTCCGAGTCGATCGATCTGCACGATGTTTCGCCCGAAGCCGTGACCACGCCCGCCACCCTGATCGGCTTTCCTTCCGATCGCCTGGTGCCGCTGGCTGACTTGTGCGAACTGCAGCGCCGCTTGCGTGGATCGGCCACGCTGGAAGTCGTCGACTCGCCTTACGGCCATGACGCCTTCCTGAAAGAAACCAACAAACTGGCGCCCCTGCTGCGCCAGGCCGTCCCCAGTCGTTGTGGAGCTTGAACATGTGCGCCGATATCACGAAGGAACCTGCCGCCAGCACGCGCGCCGTACGTGCCGGCATCGAATCGGATACGCAGCACGGCGCGGTCGTGCCGGCATTGCACCTCTCCACCAATTACAGCTTCACCGGTTTGGGCGGCAAGCGCGCCTATGACTACTCGCGCAGCGGCAACCCCACCCGCGATCTGCTGGGCAATGCGCTAGCCGAGCTTGAGCAAGGCGCCGGCGCGGTCATCACGGCAAGCGGCATGGCTGCTGTGGCTCTCGCGCTGGAACTGGTGCCGGCCGGCGCCACCGTGCTTGCCGCGCATGATTGCTACGGCGGCACCTGGCGCTTGCTCGATGCATGGGCGAAAAAAGGCCGCTTCAGCGTTCGCTTCGTGGACCTCTCCGACAACCATGCGCTTGCTGAAGGCCTGGCACTGAAGCCCGCGCTGGTGTGGGTGGAAACGCCGTCGAATCCGCTGCTGCGCATTACCGACATTCGTCACGTTGCGCACGCAGCGCATGCTGTCGGTGCGCTGGTCGTGGTGGACAACACTTTCCTGTCGCCTGCGCTGCAGCAACCGCTCGCACTTGGCGCGGATGTCGTCGTGCATTCGACTACCAAGTACATCAATGGTCATAGCGACGTGGTCGGCGGCGCCGTTGTCGCGCGCGATGCGGCCGTTGCCGAACAGTTGAAGTGGTGGGGCAATTGCAACGGTCTCACCGGTGCGCCATTCGACAGTTTTCTCACTTTGCGCGGCCTGCGCACGCTCGGTGTGCGCCTACGCCAGCATCAGGAAAACGCGGAACGCATCGCCATCTACCTGGACAAGCACGATGCCGTGCGCAAGGTGTATTACCCGGGTCTGGAACAGCATGTTGGCCATGCACTGGCAGCGCGGCAGCAGCAGGGCTTCGGCGGCATGCTGAGTTTCGAATTGCACGGTGATGTCCCGCAGATCGAAGCCTTCGTAAACGACCTGCATTTCTTCTCGTTGGCCGAATCGCTCGGCGGCGTGGAGAGTCTGGTTGCGCATCCCGCCTCGATGACGCATGCCGCCATGGCGCCGGAAGCGCGGCGCGCCGCCGGCATTGCCGATTCGCTGCTGCGGCTGTCGATCGGTATCGAGGACGGCGATGACCTGTTGCGCGATCTCGACGCAGGCCTGCAGCGCGCACTCGCAGTAACCGAAAACGCGTCGAAACGTCGGGTGATTGCATGAGTGCGGTGCTGGCCGAAGCGTCTGTTGCCAAAACCGCGCCGGTCGCGCCACAAGAAGCCGCGCTGGTACTGCTAGGTACCGGCGTGGTGGGCGGTGCTTTCCTGAAACTGCTGTGCACGCCGGTGTCAAAGCGGCTGCATCTGGTCGGGGCGGCGAACTCGCGCAAGCAGCAGACGGAAGCGGCTCAGTTGGCGGCGCGCGATTTGCGTGAACGCCTGAAACGCGAAGGTTCGGCGCGCGATGATGCGGCGCTACTGTCCGCACTCGATGCGCATCCTGCACCCTTGAAAGTCATCGTCGATGCGACCGCGTCCAGCGAATTGGCTTCGCGTCATGCCGATTGGTTGGCGCGCGGCTATCACGTGGTGACGGCCAACAAATCGCTGGCTGGCGGGCATCTTTCCGGTTGGCGTGCGCTGCAGGCTGCACGTGCTGCAGGTGGCCGCTATGGCGATTCGGCTACGGTGGGCGCCGGTTTGCCGGTGCTTTCCACGTTGCGTCGCCTATGCGATTGCGGCGATGCACTGTTGACGCTGGAAGGCGTGTTCTCCGGTTCGCTTTCCTACCTGTTCAACACCTACGACGGCAGCCGCCCGTTTTCCGAGCTACTGCGTGAAGCGCGCAAGCTTGGTTATACCGAACCCGATCCACGTGCCGATCTTTCCGGCGAAGACGTGGCGCGCAAGCTGCTCATTCTCGCGCGCAATGCCGGCTTCGCGCTGGGCAACGACGAAGTCGTGGTGGAAAGTCTCGTGCCGGAAAGCTTGCGCGATATTTCCACGGAAGCTTTTCTCGAGCGTCTGGAAGAACTGGATGAGCCCTTGGCCGCCATGCACGAAGCCGCTCATGCGCGCGGCCAGGTATTGCGTTTCCTCGCAAGGCTCAATCAGCGCGGGCGCGCACGCGTCGGTATGACCGAAGTCCCGCCGACGCACCCGGCCGCGCGGCTGTATGGCACCGACAACCAGTTTGCATTGACCACCACGCGCTACCACACGCAGCCATTGGTGATTCAAGGGCCGGGCGCCGGCCCCGAGGTGACCGCCCAGGCCTTGCTGGGCGATATCCTGGCCTTGGGTTGACGCGCAGGCGCGTCAGCGGCGAACGATGCGCTCGGCGGTTTCTTCATCCGGCGGCACCAATGGCAGATCCGGATGCCCATGTGCTTCGTCGCGCGCCGCTTCCACCGCGGGCGTGCGCCAACCGGACTTCACGCCCCACAGATAGAACACCAGTCCGATCACTGCAACGACGATCAGATCCATGCCGTAAGAAAGATAACCGTGCCCGCCGAACGTCGTGCTGCCAGCCCACGACACGAATGCCACGACCGGCAGATAGACGATCAGCCACCAGGCACCTTTCAAGTGCCGCCCGAAATCGTGCCAGCCGGATTTCGCCTGGTAATACAGATACACCGGCAACGCCACCACCATCAGCAGGATGATCTCGCCGGTCAGCGGCCACTTCGCCCAATACAAAAGCTCCGTCGCCATGACGAAAGCAACACCGGCCAGCACGGGCAATCCCGCCACGCGCAACGGGCGATGCAATTCCGTAGCGGTGCGACGCAGCGTCATCACGCTCACCGGCCCGGTGAGATAGGAAATGATCGTCGCCACCGAAATCACCGCCGCCAGTGTGCCCCAGCCGCGGAAGAAGAACAGGAACAGGAACGACACCACCAGGTTGAACCACATCGCCGGACGCGGAATGCCCCATTTCGGATGCACGTGGCCGAAGATCTTTGGCAGCGTACCGTTGCGCTCCATGCCATAGATCATGCGTGCGGTGGTGGCGGTGTAAGTCATGCCGGTGCCGCTCGGGCTGATGAAGGCATCCACATAGAGCAGCATCGCCAGCCAATGCAGGTTGACGATGATCGCCAGCTCCGCGAATGGCGAGCGGAAATTGATGCCGTGCCAGCCTGCCTTGGCGAGCAGATCCTGCGGCACGGCGCCGAGATAGGCCACCTGCAGAATCACGTAGATCACGGTCGCCAACAGGATCGAGCCCACAACGGCAAACGGAATGCTGCGGCCCGGATTGCGCGCTTCGCCGGCCAGATTCACCGGACTTTGGAAACCATTGAAGCTGAAGACGATGCCCGCGGTAGCCACCGCAGTGAGCACGGCGGCAAAGTCGATGGCGTGGCCGCCGCCATGGATACCCACCGAGAAATTTTCACGATGGAAACCGCTGGCGACCAGCGCCAACCCGGTCGCCGCCGGCACCACCAGCTTGAACACGGTAATTGCGGTGTTGGAGTGCGCGAACAGCTTCACGCTCCAGAAATTGAGCAGGAAGTAGATGACTACCAGCACCGCCGCGATAACGAGGCCGGTATGGCTCAGCTCACCTACGCCGTCGGTGACGTGATACAGATCCTGCGCCCAGTCCCATGGCCATGAGGCCATGTACTGCACCGACGCTTCCGCTTCCACCGGAATCACCGACACGATCGCGATCCAGTTCGCCCATGCGGCGATGAAGCCAACCAGCGATCCATGCGAGTAGTGGCCGTAACGCACCATGCCGCCGGATTCGGGAAACATCGCGCCCAGTTCCGCGTAGGTCAGCGCGATCGTCATGATGATCGCCGCGCCCAGCACCCATGCCCAGACGGCGCCAGGGCCGGCCAGGCCGGCGGCCTTCCATGCACCGAACAGCCAGCCCGAACCGATGATCGAACCCAGGCCGGTGAGCATGAGGGCGAATGGCCCCACGTCGCGGCGGATCGCGTTGGAAGAAGACATCGAGTACTCCCTTGAACCATACGAGCACCCGCCGTGCGGGCGACACAATCCGGCGATGATGACAGACCGGCATATGCAGTGTCAGCCCGTGCCGGGGCCGGCCGCCTGTATCGGAAGTCGCTCGCCAGCGGGTCAGCATGCGATGGGAAACGCTATATATCTTTTCATCTCGAATAAGAGATATATACTTGGCATCCAGACGTAAGGGACTTAGCCATGCCGGCCATCAGCTTCGAATTCTTTCCGCCCAAAACCGACGAACAGCGCGCCCAGCTCGACAAGACGGCGAAAGAGCTGAAGGCGCTCAAGCCCGAGTACGTCTCCGTGACGTTTGGCGCGGGTGGTTCCACGCTCAGCTACACCAGCGAAACCGTCGCGCGCCTGCATCAGCAGCATCGCTTGGACGTGGCGCCGCATCTGTCGTGCATGGGCGGCACGCGCAAGGAAATCGCCGATCTGCTCGATGCGTATCGCGCCGCCGGCTATCGGCGCATCGTGGCGCTGCGTGGCGACCTGCCTTCGGGCATGGCGTCGCCGGGCGATTTCCGTTACGCCGCCGAGCTGGTGCGTTTCATTCGCGAATACAGCGGCGATCACTTCCATATCGAAGTGGCGGCGTATCCGGAAATGCATCCGCAGTCCGAAGACGTGCAGGCCGACTTGCGCCATTTCAAAACCAAGGTCGATGCCGGCGCGAATGGCGCGATCACGCAGTACTTCTTCAATGCCGATGCTTATTTTCGCTTCGTCGATGACGTGCGCCGCATGGGCGTCACCGTGCCGATCGTGCCGGGCATCATGCCGATCTCCAATTACGCACAGCTCAAGCGTTTTTCCGATGCGTGCGGTGCGGAGATCCCGCGCTGGATCGCCAAGCGCATGCAGGCGTATTACGACGATGTGGAATCGATCCGCGCGATGGGCGCGGAAGTGGTCGCGCAGTTGTGTCGCCGCCTGCTGGAAGGCGGCGCGCCAGCCTTGCATTTCTACACGCTGAACCGTGCGAAAGCGACGCGCGCGGTGCTTGATCAACTGCACTGATGCATCGCCCGCATCGGGCTATGCTTGGCCGATGCGTTTCCTCTGCTTGCTGTTACTGCTGTTGTTGCCCGTCTGCGCCAGTGCGCAGGGCATCCATCGTTGCATGGGTGCGAACGGCATTCCCGTCTTTACCGATCGCAATTGTTCCGACGTAAATGCCACGCCTGTGTTGCCAACACCGGCACCCGCGGCGAGCACGCATGCGCCAGCGCCAATGTCGCAGCCGCCGGCGGTGACATGCGCCGCGGATCTGAAGCAGCTCAAGCAAGCGGTGATCGATGCGTTCGCCGAGCGCAATCCCAATCGCCTTGCCGGAGTGACCCTGTGGAACGGCGACGGGAAGGAGGAAGTGGTGGCCGGCATCCGTTACTTCACCCGGCTGATGTCGCGCCCGCTGATCGAAGTCAAAAGTGCATCGGCCGCCGGCAATGACGAAGGCGCGTCATCGCTTTCGCTATCCGCTTCGCCCAGCCCGGCGCCTGCGCATGGCGAAGCACTGCTTGTGCAGACCGAATCGGACGATGGCAGCGGCGCCAGTACGGAAACCCGTTTCGACGTGGTGCACCGTTCCGGCTGCGTGTGGTTGCAGCCGCGAAGTTAGAAACACCCTTGACGAAAGGTCTCGAAAGCTTCGGCCCGTTATCATGGGCAGTCCCCAACGGAGATTGCCCCATGGCCCAGCAGTACCCCGAATGGATCTGGCAGAACGGCGACATCAAGCCGTGGAAGGAAGCCACCGCGCATGTGATGTCGCACGCCTTGCATTACGGCTCGTCAGTGTTCGAGGGCATCCGCAGCTATGTCACGCCGGAAGGCGCGGCAATCTTCCGCCTCACCGATCACCTGAAACGCCTGTACCTCTCGGCCAAGATCTACGACATGGTGCTGCCGTATTCGCAGGATGAACTGGCGGCGGCCTGCCGCGAGGTGATCCGCAAGAATGGCTACTCCGCCGCCTACCTGCGCCCGGTGGCGTATCGCGGCCTGGGCGGTTTCGGGCTTTCCGCCGAAACGCCGATCGACGTCGCCGTGGCCAGCTGGCCGATGGGTCCGTACCTCGGGCCGGAAGCGCTGGAAGTGGGCATCACCGCCTGCGTGTCGAGCTGGCAGCGTTTTGCGCCGAACACCATTCCCGCGGGCGCCAAGGCCGGTGGCAATTATCTTTCCGGCCAGCTTGTCGCACGTGAGGCGCGCCGCCTGGGCTTCGGCGAAGGCATCGCGCTGGCCGCCAGCGGCCTGCTCAGCGAAGGCGCAGGCGAAAACCTGTTCCTGGTATTCGATGGCGTGCTGCACACCACGCCGGCCAGTTCCTCCATCCTCGCCGGCATTACCCGCGACACTATCAAGGTGCTGGCGCGCGAAGACGGCATCGAGGTGGTGGAGCGCGATATCCCGCGCGAGTACCTCTACTTGGCCGACGAAGTGCTGATGTGCGGCACCGCCGCCGAGATCACCCCGATCCGCGAGATCGACGGCAAGCAGGTTGGCAGCGGCAAGGCCGGGCGCATCACCCGCCGCTTGCAGGAACTCTACTTTGGCCTGTTCAACGGCAAGACCCAGGACAAGTGGGGCTGGCTGGAGCCGGTGTAGGTTGGGCCATCAGGCGGCTGGGAGCGGGCACTTCATTTTCACCTAAAAAGGTGAAAAGATGTAGCCCATGACCCTCCAGCTCACCAGCCGCCAATCCAACATCCTCGCCTTCATCCGAGAGCGGCTGGCGCGTGATGGCGAGGCGCCCACGCTGGAGGAAATCGGCCAAGCGATGGGCATTGCCAGTGTCAGCGCAGTGCTCAAGCATGTGCGCTCGCTGGAGGCGAAAGGGCGGCTGGTGGTCGAGCCCAACCGTGCGCGCAGCATCCGGCTGGTGCAGGAAACCGACCCGCTCGCCGCCGATACCCTGGAATTGCCATTGATCGGCCGCATCGCTGCGGGCGAGCCGATCTTTTCCGGCTCCCGTGTGGAGCGCAGCTTGCGCGTATCGCGCTGGCTGTTCCGCCTGCACCCGGATTACCTGGTGCGGGTCATCGGCGATTCCATGCGCGACGAAGGCATTCTGGATGGCGATCTGGTCGCCGTGCATGCCACGCCCGTTGCGCTGCATGGCCAGGTGGTGGCGGCGCGCGTGGCAGGCGACCGTTTCACCATCAAGCGGCTGTATTGGAAAGGCGATGTGATCCGCCTGTTGCCGAACAGCCCCGGCTATCAGCCGATCGATCCCGATCCCACTGAAGACTTTGCCATCGAAGGACTGTTCGCGGGTCTGGTGAGGGGCGTCTAATGGGCACGGTCGTCGCATTGTCCAACCTGCTGGATGCCCGGAAGGTCTGGCGCGGCCGGGCGTTGCCGCCGACCGAAGGCGGGCAGCCGACCGGCTGGCCGATGCTCGATGCCGTATTGCCGGCGCGCGGTTGGCCGGAAGCTTCGCTGACGGAAATCCTGCTACCTGTCGACGGCATCGGCGAATTGCGTTTGCTGCTGCCTACGCTCGCGCGACTCACGCAAGGCCAGCGTCCCGTCATGTTGATTGCACCGCCGTATGCGCCGTGCGCGATGGGTTGGCGGCAGCAGGGCGTGAACCTGCTGCGCGTGGACATCGTCGACGCGGACGAAAAACAGGTGCTATGGGCTGCCGAACAATGCCTGCGTTCCGGCAGTTGCGCCGCCGTGCTGGCATGGCCGCAACAGGCGGACGATCGCAGCCTGCGCCGTTTGCAAGTCGCCGCGGATACCGGCCGCGCCTTGGCGTTCGTGTTTCGCGACAGCCGTTATCTGGCGAATGCTTCACCGGCGGCGTTGCGGTTGGAACTGGCCGCAAGCCCGCAGCCATCGCTATGGATACGCAAATGCCGTGGCGGCAACGTGCCTGCGCATCCTATTTCCTTGCTGCACATGTATAGCCATCCCCATGACTTGCGGCAGACAGCGCCCTCCGCTGAGTGCAGCAGCGAAGAGATCCATCCGATTCACGACAAGCTCAACCCTCTCCGGCAGACAGGCGAGGGCATTGTGAAATTTCCCTCTCTCGGAACGAGAGGGGAGTGATGGTGACGGCGCATGTTGTGGACCTGCATAAGCTTGCCGCACTTGGCATTGGATGGTGTCCTCCGCTGTCGCGACGATGACAGTCCGCTGGTGCTGGTGGATGGTCCGGCGAATGCGCGCTGTGTGGTGGCGGCGAATGCAGAGGCACAAAGCGCGGGCTTGCACGTTGGACAGCGCCTGAGCGCCGCACAAGCCTTGCTGGCGCAATTCGAAGCGATACCTTACGACCCCGTCGATGCAGATCGCTGGCAACGCTTCCTGGCTGGTGTCGCTTATCGCTACAGCTCGCAAGTGGCATTGCTTCCGCATGCCATCGTGTTGGAAATCAGCCGCAGCCGCAGCCTGCTGGGCGATTGGGCGAAGATCGAACGCCATCTGCGCAGCGATCTCGCCGAACTTGGTTTCCGCCATCACATGGCCGCCGCGCCGACACCGCATGCTGCGCAGGTGCTCGCGAATGCCAGCGATGGGTTGGCCGTTTTTTCACGGGATACGATGCAGCGCGCCCTCGAAGCCATACCGCTGCAGAAAAGTTATCTTCCCGAGCAGGCAGTGGACGCACTGCCGCGCATGGGTATCCGTCGCCTGGGACAACTGCTGCGCATGCCGCGCGACGGTTTGCAGCGGCGCTTCGGTGGGGGGGTGTTGCAAGCCATCGATCGCCTGCTTGGCGATATGCCGTCCGGCCTGGATTTGTACTTGCCTCCCGACGCGGTGGACTGGCGCATCGAGCTGTCGCATGAAGTGGAAAACATCGCCGCCTTGGTGTTTCCGGTGAAACGCATGACTGGCGATCTTGCGGCGTATCTCTCCGGCCGCGATGGTGGCGTGCAGCGCTTTGTCTTGCGGCTGGAACATCGCGAAAACGCTGTGACCGAAGTGCCGGTCGGCATGCTTTCGCCTGAGCGCGATGCCAGCGTGCTGTTCGAGGCAGCGCGCGGCCGCCTCGAACAAGTGCAACTCCCTGCGCCTGTGCTGTCGCTACGCCTGATCGCCAGTGATCTGCCCGCCTTCGTGCCTGCCGGTCGCGATCTGTTCGACGAACGCCCCACAAATGCGTTGCCGTTCGAGCAGTTGCGTGAACGCCTGCGCGCACGGCTCGGCGATGCTGCGGTGTATCGCCTGGGCACCACGATCGATCCGCGCCCCGAGCATTCGCAACGTATGGTCGCGGCGGACGAACGTTTCCTTGAACCGCGCCCGCGCCCCACCTGGTTGCTGGATAAGCCCATTCCCCTGCGTGGCGCGCTGCGTATCCTCGCCGGCCCCGAGCGCATGGAAACCGGCTGGTGGGATGACTGTGAAACGCGTCGCGACTATTACATCGTGGAAACCGCGCAAGGGCAACGCGCCTGGGCTTATTGCATGCCAGGCGAACATGCGCCAGGCGAACACATGGGCTGGATGCTGCACGGGTGGTTCGCATGACCGATTACGCGGAACTCCACTGCCTGTCGGATTTCTCGTTCCAGCGCGGCGCCTCCAGCTCGCGCGAACTGTTCGAGCGCGCCAACGATTGCGGCTACACCGCGCTGGCGATTACCGACGAATGCTCCCTCGCCGGCATCGTGCGTGCGTGGGAAGCGGCGCGCGATACCAAGGTGCCGTTGATCGTCGGCACGGAAATCCAGCTTGCCGATGGCCCCAAGCTGGTGTTGCTGGCGGAAAACAAACAGGGATACGTGTCGTTGTGCCGCCTGATCACGCAAGGACGCAGGGCTTCCGAAAAAGGCGAATATCGCCTGACTCGCGCGGACCTGGCCGGCGGCGCTCCAGGCACGCTGGCGCTCTGGATTCCCGGGCGCGAGCCGGATCGCGAGCATGGCGCATGGATAAAACACAGTTTCAACGATCGCGCGTGGCTGGCGGTGGAGCTGCATCGCGATAGCGACGACGATGCGCGATTGGCTGAACTCGACGCACTGGGCGAATCACTGCAGTTGCCACGCGTGGCGAGCGGGGACGTGCACATGCAGGTGCGCAGATGCTTGCCATTGCAGCACACGATGACGGCGATCCGTCATCGCATGACCATTGCCGAAGCCGGCGCCGTGTTGTTTCGCAACGGGGAGCGCCATCTGCGCCGGCGAGCGACGCTGGAAAAGATTTATCCCAAGGCATGGCTGGACGAAAGCGTGCGGATCGCCAGGCGCTGCACGTTCGATTTAAAAAGAGATCTCCATTACAAATATCCCAAGGAGCTGGTGCCGGAAGGCTATACGGCCATGCAATGGCTGCGAAAGCTCGTTGCTGACGGCTCGGCATGGCGTTGGCCGCAAGGTGTACCCGCCAAGCATCAAGCTACGCTCGAACACGAACTGCAATTGATCGAGAAGAAAGAATACGAGGCCTTCTTTCTCACCGTGCACGACATCGTGCGTTATGCAAGAAGCCAGGGCATTCTCTGCCAGGGACGCGGTTCGGCGGCCAACTCCATCGTGTGCTTTGCGCTGGGCGTGACGGATGCCGATCCGGACAAAGTGAATCTGCTGGTAGAACGGTTCATTTCCGTGGAGCGCGACGAACCGCCCGACATCGACGTCGACTTCGAGCACGAGCGGCGCGAGGAAGTCATCCAATACGTCTACAACAAATATGGCCGCGAACGCGCCGCGATCGCGGCCACGGTCATCAGCTATCGCACCAAGAGCGCAGTGCGTGATGTCGCCAAGGCCTTGGGGCTGCCCGAGGATCAGATCGACAAGCTCAGCCGCTGTTTCTTCCGCCTTGGGGATGCCTCCCCGCACAGCCGTCTGCGCGAACAGGGTTTCGATCCCGACGCGTCTGTGATGCGCAAGCTGCTTGCGCTGACCGTGCAATTGCTCGGCAAGCCGCGGCATTTGAGCCAGCACGTCGGTGGTTTTGTTATCCACGATGCGCCGCTGCACGAATTGGTACCGGTGGAAAACGCGGCCATGGCCGATCGCACCATCATCCAGTGGGACAAGGATGACCTGGACACGATGGAGTTGTTGAAGGTCGATTGCCTGGCGCTGGGCATGCTGACCTGCTTGCGCAAGTGTTTCAGGCTGGTGGAGCAGCATCGCGGGAAAAAATGGGATATCGCCAGCATCAAGCCAGATGACGATGACACTTACAGGATGATCCAGAAGGCCGACACTATCGGCGTCTTCCAGATCGAAAGCCGTGCGCAGATGGCGATGCTGCCGCGGCTCAAGCCAGCCAGCTACTACGACCTGGTGATCCAGATCGCAATCGTGCGTCCTGGACCGATCCAGGGCGACATGGTGCATCCCTACCTGCGGCGCCGAAGTGGCGAAGAGCCCATCGTCTATCCATCGAAAGAGCTGGAACCCGTGCTGGAGCGCACGAATGGCGTGCCGTTGTTCCAGGAGCAAGTCATGAAACTGGCGATGGTCGCGGCAGGCTATACCGCCGGAGAGGCGGATCAGCTGCGTCGCGCCATGGGCGCATGGAAGCGCCATGGCGGCATGGAAAAGCATCGCGAAAAGCTGATTGCCGGCATGACGAAAGACGGCAAATACACACAGGAATTCGCCGAGCAGATCTTCAATCAGATAAAAGGCTTCGGCAGCTATGGTTTCCCAGAAAGCCACGCCGCCAGCTTCGCCAACCTTGCTTACACCAGCAGTTGGCTTAAATGCCATGAGCCGGCGGCCTTCGCCTGCGCACTGCTCAATGCCCAACCGATGGGTTTCTATGGACCCAGCCAGATCGTGCAGGATGCACAACGCCATGACGTGCGTGTGCGACCCGTAGACGTGCGCTATAGCGAGTGGGATTGCACGCTGGAGTTCGATGCGCAAAGCAAAGGCGAGCTGGCGTTGCGCCTTGGATTGCGCCTGCTGCGCGGTTGCAGCGAAAAGGTGGCGAAACGCATCTCCGACGCGCGCGGCGTGGCCCCTTTCCAAGATGTGGTCGATCTTTGCACGCGCGCCGAACTGGATGCCCGTCATCAGGATTTGTTAGCCGATGCAGGCGCCTTGCGCGGTCTGGCCGGTCATCGCCATCGCGCGTTGTGGCTCACCTCCGGGGTGGAAGCACAGTTGCCGTTGTTCGGCCGCGCCAGCCCGAGCGAGCAGGACATCGTGCTGCCGCTGCCCACGCAGATCGAAAACATGACGGCCGATTACGCGCACAGTGGATTGAGCCTTGGGCCGCATCCATTGAAGCTGCTGCGCAGTCGCCTGCGCGCGGAAAAATACTTGGATTCGCGCAGCCTGCAGAACCTTCCGCACAGTGCGCAGGTGCGTGCCGCAGGCTTGGTCACGCAACGCCAACAGCCGCAAACCGCCAGCGGCGTCACCTTCATCACCATCGAGGACGAATTCGGTCCTGTGAACGTGGTGGTGTGGAATCACATCGCACAAACCCAGCGTCGCCCTTATCTGGAAGCGCGCCTGCTGGCGATCGAAGGGCGTTGGGAATCCGTCGATGGCGTAAGCCATCTGATTGCGCGTCGCTTGCGCGATCTCAGCGGCCTGTTGATGGACCTGGACGTGCGCTCGCGCGATTTCCATTGAGGCTCCTATGCAAATGCAAACACTACTTTTCGAACAAGGCGTGCAAAGGATTGCCGACGCTGCTGCCGGACCGATTACCTATTTTCCGGATGTCATAACGCCAGCATTGGCGGCGTCCTGGTTCAACAGCTTGCGCGAACAGGGCGATTGGCACGAAAGCACGCGCATGATGTACGAGCGCCTGGTGGGCGTGCCGCGCCTGCATTGCCACTATGCCATCGCCAATCCGACCCTGCCGAAGGTGCTGCGCGAAGCACTGGCGGTGGTGAAACAGCATGTCGATGCACCGTTCAACAGCATCGGCCTCAACTGCTACCGGGATGAGCACGACAGCGTGGCGCCACACAACGACAAACTGCATGAGCTGATACCGCACCAGCCGATCGTGTTGCTGTCATTGGGGGCGACGCGCACCATGGTGATCCAGCGCAAGAAGCCACCGCGGCTGAAGACCGAGTTGGAATTGGAGGCCGGCAGCTTGTTGCTGATGGGATGGAATGCGCAACTGCATTACGACCACAGCATTCCGAAATTACGGCAGCCGGTGGGAATGCGGATCAGCGTGGCGTTTCGGGTGCGACCAGAAAGAGAGAGCAAAACGTGGTAGTGATGTAGCCCCTTTGGCCGTCATTCCCGCTTTCGCAGGAGTGACGGCCATCAGGACGCGCAAGATTATTTTGCCGCCCGCGCTCTCAAAGCCGCCACGGCCGGCAGTTCCTTGCCTTCCAGGAATTCCAGGAACGCGCCGCCGCCGGTGGAGATATAGGAAACCTTATCCTCGATCCCATACTTGTCCACGGCTGCCAGCGTGTCGCCACCGCCGGCGATGGAGAACGCCTTGGAATCGGCCACCGCATGCGCCAACACTTCCGTGCCCTTGCCGAATGCATCGAATTCGAACACGCCCACCGGACCGTTCCACACCACCGTGCCGGCCTTGGCGATCAGTTCGGCATACAGCTTGGCGGTTTCCGGTCCGATATCGAGGATCATCTCGTCATCCTTCACTTGATCCACCGCTTTCACCGTAGCGGGCGCATGCGCGGAAAATTCCGGCGCCACCACCACGTCTACCGGCATCGGCACCTCGGCGCCGCGGCGCTTGGCATCCGCCAGCACTTTCTTGGCAGCGGGCAGCAGGTCGGGTTCGTACAGCGAGTTGCCGACGGAATGGCCCATCGCTGCAATGAATGTATTGGCGATGCCGCCGCCGACAATGAGCTGGTCAACTTTGCCGATCAGGTTTTCCAGCAAGGTGAGCTTGGTCGATACCTTGGAGCCGGCGACGATGGCAAGCAGCGGATGGGCGGGATGTTCCAGCGCCTTGCCCAGTGCATCCAGTTCCGCGCAGAGCAGGGGGCCTGCCGCGGCAGCCGGTGCGAACTTGATCACGCCGTGCGTGGAAGCTTGCGCGCGATGTGCGGTACCGAAAGCATCCATGACGAATACATCGCACAGCGCGGCATATTTCTTGGCGAGCGCCTCATCATCCTTACCCTCGCCGACATTCATGCGGCAGTTTTCCAGTACGACGACTTCGCCTTCCGTGACCTCTACGCCGCCGAGGTAATCGGCGACCAGACGCACCGGCTTGCCAAGGTGTTCGCCCAGCCACGTGGCTACCGGCGCGAGCGAGGATTCGGCATCGAACTGGCCTTCCTTCGGTCGACCCAGGTGCGACATCACCATCACCTTGGCGCCGGCAGCGAGTGCGGCCTTGATGGTGGGCAGCGACGCATCCAGGCGTTGCGTGGAGGTGATGCGGCCGTTCTCGATCGGCACGTTCAAGTCTTCGCGGATCAGCACGCGCTTGCCGCGCAGGTCGAGGTCGCTCATGCGGGTGATGGTCACGGAAAAACTCCTGGCAGCTTTGACAAGGTGGGCACTGAGGCCGGAACTGCGTATTTTCCCGCCCGCCCTGCGGCGATGCAAACGATGAAGGGAATAAACTTGCCTTTTCTTTCCACGGACCGGCTCATGTCTTCCAGCCTCGTTCTCTACAGCTACTGGCGATCCAGTGCCGCGTTCCGCGTACGCATTGCGCTGAATCTAAAGGGTTTGCGTTACGAAACGCGGGCAGTGCACCTGCTCCACAACGGCGGCGAACAGCATGCGCCCGGCTATGTCGCAGTCAATCCGCAGGAACTGGTGCCGGCCCTGGTCGATGGCGATCGCGTGATCACGCAGTCCATGGCCATGGTCGAATACCTTGATGAAACTCATCCGCAGCCGGCACTGCTGCCACCTAATGCGGCGGAGCGTGCTCGCGTGCGTGGATTGGCGCAAGTGGTCGCTTGCGACATTCATCCGCTCGGCAATCTGCGCGTACTGCAGCAGATCGGTACGCAGTTTGGCGCGGACGACGAACAGAAAGGCAATTGGATGCGGCACTGGATTGCCGCCGGCTTCCAGGCGCTGGAAACGATGCTGGCGAACAGCAAGCACACCGGCCGCTATTGCCACGGCGATACGCCGGGCCTGGCCGATCTGTGCCTGGTGCCGCAGGTGTACAACGCGCGACGCTGGAAAATGTCGCTGGACGATTACCCGACGATTCAGCGCATCGATGCCGCATGCGCGGAGCTGGACGCCTTTCAGCAGGCAATGCCGGAGCAGCAGTCTGACGCGCCGCGATAAGTCGCATCCAGTGATTCCATCCACTCGTTATGATCCATAGATGGCGACCGAACAGCATGCTGTCCCGATGAGCGACCAAGAACGGATCAGGCTCGAACCGTCCTGGAAAAGCCGCATTGGCGATTACCTGCAACGCCCGGAGATGCGGGCGCTGTCCGAATTCCTGCGTGCGGAGAAGCGCGCGGGCAAGGTGATCTATCCGCCGGGGCCGGAAATTTTTAACGCGTTCCAGCACACGCTATTCGATGCGGTGCGGGTGGTGATCCTTGGCCAGGATCCCTATCACGGTCCGGGACAAGCGCATGGCTTGTGCTTCTCGGTGCGCCCCGGCGTACCGGCGCCGCCGTCGCTGGTGAATATCTTCAAGGAGATCGCGCGCGATCTGGGCATTCCGCCGCCCGACCATGGCTGCCTGACGCCCTGGGCCGACCGTGGCGTATTGTTGCTCAACGCCGTGCTCACCGTGGAGCGCGGGCTGGCCGCGTCGCATCAAGGCAAGGGCTGGGAAGGTTTCACCGATGCGGCGATCGATGCGCTCAACCGCGAGCGGGAAGGCATCGTCTTCATGCTGTGGGGCTCCTACGCGCAGCGCAAAGGCCAGCTCATCGATACCCGCCGGCATGCCGTGCTCAAGGCGGTGCATCCGTCGCCGTTGTCGGCGCATCGGGGGTTTCTCGGCTGCGGGCATTTCTCGGCCGCCAACCGGTACCTGCAGGCGCACGGGCAGGCGCCTGTCGATTGGTCCTTGCCGTCGCGGGCGCAACTGGAAGGCGGTGGCTAGCGGATCGGCCTGCCTACGTGATGCTGGCGGTTTCGAGACCGTGTATTCACTCCCCGAAAGTCATGCTTGAAACCCCTTTCCCAGGCATCCACCCCACATGGACAAGCGCCGGGGATTCGTGTACTATTCGGTACATAAAAGGCGCCGGAACTCGCCGACGCCTTTAGCACTCCAAGTGCGAGAGTGCTAAGCTCCACCCCATCTTTAGGAGGTTCCAACATGTCCCAAGCCTTGGTGACGGCCAACTTGCCGGTTCCCAGCGTCGTTGGCAGCCTGGATGCCTACATCTCGGCGGTGCACCGCATCCCGGTGCTCAGCCAAGAAGAAGAACAGGATCTGTCGCGCCGGTACCTCGAGGAGAATGACCTCGCCTCCGCCCGCAAACTGGTGATGTCGCACCTGCGTTTCGTGGTGCATGTGGCGCGTGGCTACAACGGCTACGGCTTGCAGCTCTCCGACCTCATCCAGGAGGGCAACATCGGCCTGATGAAGGCGGTCAAGCGTTTCGATCCGGACCAGGGCGTGCGCCTGGTCAGCTTCGCCGTGCACTGGATCCGCGCGGAAATGCACGAGTTCATCCTGCGCAACTGGCGCATCGTGAAAGTCGCGACCACCAAAGCGCAGCGCAAGCTGTTCTTCAACCTGCGCAAGAGCAAGAAGCGCCTGGGTTGGATGAACGCCGAGGAAGTACGCACGGTCGCGAAGGATCTCGGCGTACCGGAAGCCACCGTGCGCGAGATGGAATCGCGCCTGTCCGGCCGCGACATCGGTTTCGAAGCGCCGGCGGATGCGGAAGACGATGCCAAGCCGGCACCGGAAGCGTTCCTGATCGACGATGGCGCCGATCCGTACGAGAACGTCTCCGACGCCGACCAGAGCGACAACCAACTGGAAACCCTTTCCAGCGCGTTGGAAAAACTGGACGAACGCTCGCGCGACATCATCCAGCGCCGTTGGCTCAATGAAGAAAAAGCCACGCTGCAGGATCTTGCCGATGAATACGGCGTCTCCGCCGAGCGCATCCGTCAGGTCGAAGCCAACGCGATGAAGAAGATGCGTGCGTTGTTCGCGGCCTGAGTCGATATCCAGGCGCTTGTGCAAACGGCCTCCCTCGCGGGGGCCGTTTTCGTTTGCGCGTTGCACGCGCGATCAATACAGATCGATCGGATCCACATCCAAGGACCAGCGCACTTTGCGTGCGCTCGGCAATTGCGCAAGCTGCATCGACCACGGCCGCACCGCGGCGTGCAGATCGCGCCGGTTGGCCGCTTCAATCAGTAGTTGCCCGCGCTGGCGCCCGGCGCGCAGCGGCATCGGTGCGGGCATAGGGCCTGCGATCTGCAAGTTGCGGGTATCGGGCAAGGCCGCGCACGCTTCGGAAAGAAACGCATCGACCGCCGCACGCTGATGTGCTTCACAACGCAACAGTACTTGGTGTCCATAAGGCGGCAATCCGGTCTGCCTGCGTTCGATCAGCAGTTCTTTCGCCGCGGCGGCATAACCTTGCGCAAGCAGCGTGCGCAACAGCGGATGATCGGGATGATGCGTCTGCAACAGTACGCGTCCGGGTTTGCGCGCGCGTCCCGCGCGTCCGGCCACTTGCACCACCAGTTGGGCAAGACGTTCACCCGAACGAAAATCCACGCTGAGCAAGCCTTCATCCACGCCGACGATGGCCACGAGGGTCAGGTTCGGCAGATCGTGGCCTTTCGCGAGCATCTGTGTGCCGACCAGGATCGCCGGAGCGTCCTGCGCCAGGTTGTCCAGCAACTGTTCGAATGCATCGCGGCGACGCGTGGTTTCGCGATCGATGCGCAGCACGGGCGTTTGCGGAAAAAGTGCAGTAAGCGCTTCTTCCAATCGCTCGGTGCCCTGGCCTTGCGGTTTCAGTTCCGGACTGCCGCAAGCGGGACATGCGGACGGCACCGGCGCCTGCAGATCGCAGTGATGGCATACCAGCTTGCGCCATGCGGCATGCAAGGTAAGAGGGTGTTCGCAGCGCAGACATTCGGCATGCCAGCCGCAGCCATGGCATAGCAGTACCGGCGCATAACCGCGGCGGTTGCGAAACACCAGCACCTGCTCGCCACGCGCCACGGTTTCGCCGACCGCATGCAGCAATGCAGGGGAAAGGCCATGTTCCAGGCGCTGCGCGCGCATGTCGATGATCTGCACCTGCGGCGGCTGCGTGGCTGCCGGGCGCGAGCGCAAATGCAGCGCGCGATAGCGGCCGGCCTCGACGTTCGCCAGGCTTTCCAGCGAAGGGGTGGCCGAGCCGAGCAGCACCGGCACCTGCAACGCGCGCCCACGCAGCAGTGCCAGGTCGCGCGCGTGATAGCGGAAACCTTCCTGTTGTTTGTATGCGCTGTCGTGCTCTTCGTCGACGATGATCACGCCTGCATGCGGCAGTGGCGTAAAGACTGCCGAGCGGGTGCCCAGCACCACGCGCGCCTCGCCCGAACGCATCCGCAGCCACGCGCGGGCGCGTTCGCCTTCGGCCAAGTTGGAGTGCAGCACTTCCACCGGCACGCCAAGCCGATCGCGCAGCCGGCGCACGGTCTGTGGCGCCAAGCCGATCTCCGGCACCAGCAGTAGCGCCTGCCTGCCTTGTGCAAGCGTGCGTTCGATCAGCGATAGATACACCTCCGTCTTACCGCTACCGGTGATGCCATCAAGCAGAAACGGTTGGAAGCGGCCAAAGGCCTCGGTGACGGCCGCCACGGCCGCGTCCTGTTCCGCATGCAATGCATGCGCAGACGCGACTGGAAAAAAGCTGGCCGATGGCGCGGGCTCAGCGCGTTCGATCAGGCCCGCCTCGGCCAGACGGCGCGCCGCAGTGCGCCAGTCGGAAAGGGCTGCATCCAGTTCCGTGGCCGAGAGAGGACCCGCAAGCAACGCCTGCAGCAGCGCGCGGCTGCCGCCGCGCCGGCTGCCGGCGTCCAGCGCGCTGCGCCCGGCGATCGTCAACTGCCAGCTCGGTTGCTGGGTTTCCGGCAATGCCTTGTCTTCGCGCAGCAACAAGGGAAGCGCGTTGGCGTAGGCTTCGCCTGGTGCACCGAGCCAGTAGTCGGCCGCCCACGCCAGCGTCTGCATCAGCTCGGCATCGAGCAACGGCGCGTCGTCGAGCACGCGCAGCACGCGTTTGAGCCGTGTGTTGCCGACGTGCGCAGGCACCTCGGTTTCCACCACGACACCCACCACCTTGTTGCGACCGAACGGCACGAGCACCCGGCTTCCGATCACTGCCACGCCCGAGGCGGGCGGCAGGTAATCGAACAGGGTGGGCAGCGGAACCGGGAGGGCGATGCGTAGAACGAGAGACATGACGTCCGAGGGAGTCCGGCGTGGACGGGAGTGTATCGCGCATCGTCGGCTGCGCACTCACGGAAATCGACAGGGAGAAGCCACCGTGGATGCTTGCCGGCGATTGCTGCTCTGTCATCTAGGAAAAACTGCTAAGTGGCTCACAAAGCCTGAGTTTTCCCCTTATCCACAAGAGCTGTGGATAAGTCTGTGGATGCGCCGTTGAGAGGGGCTCGTTTCGCGCATCAGAACGGCTCTTGTGACACGCTGTTCAACTTTTGACCACCTAAAAATTCTTATGCGGATCAATACGTTGAAACAGTGCTTCGAGGTCGTCCGAAGCGCGTTCACGGGCTTGACAGGTTTGTATGTCAATACCTTGACGCTGTGCAAAACCGGGCTTTTGGCCTTTCCGGAAATGACAATCAGTGGGCCATGCCGAGGATAAAAGCGACCCCCAGGAACAGAATTAATAACCAAAAATAGAACCAGCCGATGAAGCCGTATTTCACGACCGTCATCACCCAGCCTTGACGGTAAACGCGCTTTTGCATGATCAGCAGGTAGACCGGTATCCACAGCAGGAGCGGAGCCTGTAGCCAACCCACTATGGAGCCGGCCCAGCCCGCGTATGACTTCAACCAGGTCGAAAGCAGGCCGGTGATGACGATCAACAGCAGGCTCAGGAACAGGAATGCATGGCTGTGCAGGGAGACGATCACGTGTTCCATGTAGAGCCTGCGCTTGAACAGATAGAACAGCTTCAACAGCAGGGCGAACACCGGCACCAGCACCAGCATGGTTCCCGGCAACACACCGTAGACGCCGGCGCCCAAGTGGTCCCAGGCTTCCTGGCGCTCCGCGGCAGTGCCGTGATTGAGCGCCTTGCCGTTCTTCTTCAGGTGCGCGCGCGCAACAGTCAGGCGCTGGTTGGCGAAGTCTGGTAGCCAACTGATGTGAACCGGGTTCACCGGCTTGTCCGCTTGCTCGACGGCGGCGTCAGCCGGCTTGGTCGTAGTCGATGTGGTGGCCGGCGCGCCAAGTTCGGCCAAGCGCGCGTTCGCCTGCTCGCGCAGCTTCTGCTCGGCCTGATCCACCTGGCTCACGATGGCGGCATTGCCGACGGTACGCGTGGCCTCCAGTGCCTCCAGCTTGCGCTCGAGCTGCTGCTGAACCTGCTTTGCGGTTTGGGCTTGCGAGAAGTCGTCGGCCTGGTCGACCAGTACGGCGCCTTCATGGCGTTGCTGGATGCGTTGCGCAATGACATCGGTCGCCAGATGCAACGCAAAAAACGACAGCAGGCACAGCACGAACATCAGCCGGAACGGCGCGATATAGCGCACCCGCCGACCGCTGAAATACTCCAGGGTAAGAAAACCAGGCTTGAGGAACAGTGCCGGCAAGGTGTGCAGGATGCGTCCGTCGACGTGCAGGAATGTCTCGAAGAATTCTTCGAACAAGCCGTGCACGGGTCGCAGCACGCTATGCACCGCTTGGCCGCAGTGATGGCAGTACTCACCTTCCAGCGGCGTCTGGCAGTTGGCGCAAAGCGCGCCTTCGTGGGTAGTCAGTTCCTTCATGCGCATCTCCCCCGGTGCAGCGGTGAATCTTGGCAGGGCAGCGCGGCGTAGGAAACAGGGCCAAAGGCATGGGCGTGAAAAATCTTGCTCTTTTCGCGCGGTACAATGGACGGCCCTGGAGCATCCAATCCATGAAACCCATCCATCTCGACCGAGCCCGGGTCTGGCGGGAGATCGTCGCCACCGTGCGGCTGGCGTTGCCGTTGATCCTGGCCCAGCTCGCCGCCATCGGCAGCAACGTGATCGACGCCGTGCTGGCCGGTCACGTCGGCGCGCACGTGCTGGGTGCGGTGGCGGTGGGCGCCAGTATCTGGTCGCTGGCGATCGTCAGCGGCATCGGCATGATGATGTCGGTGCCGCCGTCGATCTCGCAGCTGGATGGCGCTGGTCGCCGGCATGAAGCGGGCGAGGTATTCCACCAGGCAATCTGGCTGGCGCTGGCCATGGGCGTGCTGCTGTGGCTCTTCGTAAGGCACGCGGAACCGCTGATCAAGCTGATCGGCGTCTCGCCCAGCCTGTACAGCGACGTGGGCGAATTCTTGCGCGCGATCAGCTGGGGCGCCCCCGCGTTGACCTGCTATTTCGCGTTGCGCGGGCTGTCCGAAGGGCTGTCGCTGACCCGGCCGTCGATGTATTTCAGCTTCGGCGGTCTGGCGCTGCTGTTACCGCTCGGCTACGTCTTCATGTTTGGCAAGCTGGGGTTGCCGCCGCTGGGCGCGCGCGGCTGCGGCATCGCCACAGCCACGGTGCTGTGGATCGAGATGTTGTCGTTCGCCACTTACGTGTTTTTCCATCGCAACTATCAGGGGCTGGGTGTCTTCACCCATTTCGAATGGCCGAACCTGAAACGCATCGGTGCGCTGGTGCACATCGGCTTGCCGATGGCGATCACGCTACTGGCGGAGGGCGGTCTGTTCGTGGCGGCGGCGCTGCTGATCGGCACCATGGGCGAGGACATGGTGGCCAGCCATCAGGTGGCACTGAATGTGGCCGCGCTGTTCTTCATGGTGCCGCTGGGGCTGGCGATGGCGATAACCGTCCGCGTGGGCAATGCGGTGGGGCGCGGCGATGCCTCCGGCATACGCTATGCCGGTTTCTGCGGTATCGGCCTTACGTTGGTGACGCAGGCGATTTCGGCTGGCCTGATGCTGGGTTTTCCGCATCTGATCGCCTCGCTCTACACGCATGACCAGACAGTGATCGCACTGGCGGCGCAATTGCTGCTGCTGGCGGGATTGTTCCAGTTTTCCGACGGCATCCAGGTAGCGTCCAACGGTGCGCTGCGTGGCCTGAAAGACACTCGCGTGCCGATGGCGATCACCCTCTTCGCGTATTGGATGGTCGGCATGCCGGTGGGCTGGTGGCTGGCGTTCCATGTCGGTCTGGGCGCGCGCGGTATCTGGATGGGCTTGATCGCCGGCCTCAGCATGGCGGCCGTGCTGTTGTTCGTACGCTTCTGGCGCAGCGCCCACCGGCATCAAGCCGGGACGTTTGGCCCTGTTGCGCCGGGCGTCGCGGATGCGACCATCTCATCGTGAGCGGCATCACCATGCAGCTCTGCACGTCGGGTTAGCGCAGCGCAATCCGACAGCGCCGCCGTGAATGACGTTGGGTTACGCTGCCAACCCAAGCTATCCCAAGGACCTCAAGCATTTCTATGAGCACACCTCCGCCCATCGGCCGCCCGCGGCAACCGAACGGATTCTGGGCCTTCCTGCGCGTCTTCGGGCGCGGCCTCAACATCGTGCGGCTGATCATCCTCAACGTGCTGTTTTTCACGTTCCTGGGATTGTTCGTGCTGGTGCTGCTGGCGCTGGGTGCGGCCAAGCACGTCAACGACATCCAGGACAGCAGCGTGCTGGTGCTGCGGCCGGAAGGGCGGCTGGTGGAGCAATACAGCATCAGTCCGCTTCAGCGTCTGACGTCCAAGCTCTCGGGCGACGAAGCAAAAGAAGTGCAGGTACGCGACTTGGTCGACGCGATCGATGCGGCGGCGAGCGATTCGCGCATCACGCGCATCGTGCTCGATCCGGGCCATATGCATAGTGGCGGGTTTGCAGCGCTGACCGAAGTCGGCGCGGCGCTGGATCGTTTCCGCGCTGCCGGCAAGCCGGTCATCGCGTGGGGCTCGGATCTGGATCAATACCAGTATTACCTGGCTGCGCATGCCGATCGCGTGCTGCTCGATCCGCAAGGCAGCCTGTTCATCACGGGCCTGTCGAACTATCGCCTGTTCTACAAGGATCTGCTCGACAAGCTGGGCGTGAATGTCTACCTGTTCCGCGTCGGCCAGTTCAAGAGCGCGGCCGAGCCGTTCGTGCTCGATCACGCGTCGCCCGAATCCAAGGAAGCCGATAGTTATTGGATGGGTGGTCTTTGGGATGGCTATGTCGCCGACATCGCCAAGCTGCGCAAACTCGATCCTGCCGTGGTGCGCACAGACATCGACGGCTTGCCCGATCGCCTTGCGGCGATGCAGGGCGATCTCGCCAAACTGGCGCTCGATGAACATCTGGTCGATGGCCTCGCCACGCGCGAGGAGCTGATCGACACGCTGCGTTCGCAAGGCGTGCCGGCCGGCAAGGATGGTCATGGCATTCGCGGTGTAAGTCTGGATCGTTATTCGGCCGTGGTGCCCGATCGCGACAAGCCGGGAGCTTCTGCTGTCACCGTCGTGGTGGCGGAGGGCGAGATTTCCGGCGGCCAGCAGTCAGCCGGTTCGATCGGCGGTGAATCGACCGCCGCGCTGGTGCGCAGCGCGCGCGAAAACAAGCGCACCAAGGCGCTGGTGCTGCGCGTGAACTCGCCTGGCGGTGAAGTGTATGCCGCGGAAGAAATTCGCCGCGAAGTGGCGCTGACGCGCAAAGCCGGCATTCCGGTGGTCGTATCGATGGGCGACGTGGCAGCCAGCGGCGGCTACTGGATCTCGATGAATGCGGATCAGATTTACGCGGAACCCAACACCATCACCGGTTCGATCGGCATCTTCGGCATGTTCTTCACCGTGCCGGGCACACTGAGCAAACTCGGCATCACCAGCGACGGCGTGGGCACCGCACCGCTCGCAGGCGCATTCAACATCACCCGTCCGCTCGATCCGAAAGTGGGGACGGTAATCCAGTCGATCATCGACAAGGGCTACCGTGATTTTGTCGGTGGCGTAGCGCAGGCACGCGGCAAGGATTACTCCGCGATCGACGCCATTGCGCAGGGCCGCGTGTGGACTGGCAGCCAGGCGCAGCAGCGTGGCCTGGTCGACCAACTCGGCGGGCTTGACGCTGCCATCCAGAAAGCCGCGGATCTGGCCAAGCTCGGCAAGCAGTATGCGGTGCGCTACCAGGAGCAGCCAAAGGGTGCGTTCGAACGCTTCGTGGTGAGCCTCAATCAGTCGGCCATGGCGTCGTCGCTGCAAGGCTATGGCCTGAAATTGCCCGGCTGGTTTGCGCAGTTGCAGACGATGGCGCCGGAGCTGGAGATGTTGCGCACGGCGCAGGCGGGGCATCCCAACGTTTACGCGTACTGCTTCTGCTCGCCACGCTAAAACAAGCGCATCTACCGGCTGGGATTGCATCTCGGCCGGTAGATGTTGCGTGCATGAAATTTTTTGCCGCCCGCAGCGGCGGGTAGGTCAGCCAACGCTGGCGTGAAAATAATCGCCTCGCCGCTCCACCTGCACCGGCATGTCGAACGCAGCGCTCAGGACCTCATCGGTCAGGACGCTCGCCTTGCTACCTTGCCGTAGCAACTGTCCATTGCGCAGCACGACCACATGGTCGATCTCCGGCAGGATTTCTTCGACGTGGTGCGTCACCAAGAACAAGGTCATGCCACGCTGCGCCAGCTGGCGCAGGTTTTCCAGAAAGCGCCGGCGGCTGGCCGGGTCCAGCCCGGTGCATGGCTCATCCAGCAACAATGCGCGCGGGCGATGCACCAGCGCACGCGCAATCAGCACGCGCCGCGCCTCGCCGGTAGACAGGCTGGCCATTTCGCGGCCAATGAATGGCAAGGCTTGCACCTGATTCAGCGCTTCCAGTGCACGCTGCCGCATGGGCTCGGTCACATGATGATCTGTCCACAAACCGCGAGCCGCAAAGAAACTGGACACCACCGCATCGAATACCTCCAGCGGCGAGTCCTCGCTGGTGTAGTCGCCTTGCAGGGCAGGGGAGACGATGCCGATCAGGCTGCGCAATTCGCTGACGTTCCAACGATCGCGCCCAAAAATCCGGATCGCCGGTTGGCCGTCTTCGCGCGCGAGCGGATAAATCTGCCGCGCGATCAAACGGATCAACGTGGATTTGCCCGAGCCGTTGGCGCCGAGAATAGCCGTATGCTGGCCAGCGGCAAGACGCAGGTTAAGCCGATCAAGAATCAGGCGCTCGCCACGCTGCACACTGGCTTCGTGTATGTCGAGCAAGGGAATGGATTCGGGATGCGTGGCGTCGGGACTCATGCCCGAACCTTGCCTGCAACGCAGCGCGATGGCAAGCAGTGACGTATACGGACGCCTAAACGTCCGTATGGTGAGTGTTACTGAGTCTGTTGTTCGATTTGCTTGTCCTGCTCGGCGGCATGCTTGTCGACCAGCTTCTGAACATCCTTGGCCCTCTGCTCGTCCTGCTTCATGGCATCCCATGGTGCACTGGGCTGCGCAGCGGCGGCCTTGGGATCGGATTGTGGCTCCGGCGGTTTGTTGTGGCAGGCACTCAGTGCCAGCAGGCAGAGCAATGCAGTGGCGGTTTTCATGGCGCGACCTCGATTAGCAGGGGTAAGTGTCTCGCTGCACGGCATCGAGAACAAGCCATTCTTGGGCGAGCAAACTATGCAGGAACCGAAAAGACGTTCTAAGCTCCGCCCATGAACAGCCGCATCGACGCTTGGCAACTGCAGGAATACACGGCGCTGATTACCGGCGCCAGCAAAGGCATTGGTTATGCAACAGCGCGCGAGCTCGCGGGGCTGGGTGCAGATTTGTTGCTGGTGGCGCGCGATGATGACTACCTGGAACAGGTCCGCGTGGAGTTGACGGACGATTACCCCGGCATCGACGTGCTGGCTTTCGCCGCCGACGTCAGCGAGGCGGAGGATCGTCTGGCCGTGTTCGATTGGGTCGCCGACCTCGGTACGCCGCTTTCCATCCTCGTTAACAACGCGGGCGGCAATACGCCGAAAGCCACGCTCGATTACGACGAGGCCGAATACCGCACCATTTTCGAGCAGAACCTGTTTTCTGCCTATGAAATGTGCCGGCTTGCGCATCCGCATCTGGCGCAGCATGCCAACGCGGCGATTGTGAACGTGGGCTCGGTATCCGGTGTTACTCACGTGCGCACGGGTTCGCCTTATGGGATGACCAAGGCGGCGCTGCATCAGCTCACGCGCAACCTCGCGGCCGAATGGGCCATCGACGGCATTCGCGTCAATGCGGTGGCGCCGTGGTACATCCGCACGCAGCGGTCCGAGCCCGCGCTGGCCGATGCCGATTACCTCGATGAGGTACTGGACCGTACGCCGTTGCGCCGCATCGGAGAACCGGAAGAAGTGGCTGCCGCTATCGCGTTTCTATGTTTGCCGGCCGCGAGCTACATCACCGGACAGGTGCTGGCGGTAGACGGTGGGTTCTTGAACTACGGCTTCTGAGTGCCGCAGTTTTCCACAGCGATTGGGGAAAGGCTGGTAGCAACCCTGTGGATAAGCTCCCGCGACGCTTACACACCAATCACTTGCATGACATTGCGCAGGTTTTGCTCAGCAGTGGCTCAATTCTGCAGTCAGCTCTTTCTCACGCTGAAGCAACGCCGGTTGATCGGCCTTGAAGGCGCGCGACAGTTTGCGTTCGTTCTCGTCGTATTGATCGCGTAAGGTCGCGCAGGTGTCTTGCGGCGTAAGGGGTTCGCATTGGTCCTGCACCAACACGTAGCTGCTGGCGATCATTGCTGCGTTTGGTGCCGCGCGGGGAGTGGAGTGTCCCAATGGGGTAGGAAGCATGCCGGTCATCGCAATCGGTGCGTAATAGGGCTGAGGGTTTCCGTTGCTGCTCAGATAAGTGGTGCGATCCGTGGCGCGAGCGCACCGATACATCACGGAGGGCGGCGTGCGTGACACGACGGGAGGTACCGCTTGCGTAGCGGGCGCAGGTGATGCTGGAGAACTGGGAGGTGGCGGCAGCGGCGAAGAAGTCGGTCCGCTGTCATCCAGCTCCATGGTTTGTTGCCGTTGGTCGCGCGCGCAAGGCGTTCCCTGATAGATCAGCTGGCCGTTCGTCGCGTGACACTTGTATACGGTAAGCGTTTGAGCCCTTACCGGCGCAGGCAACGGCAAGCCCAGCAGAAGAACGAGGAAAGCCATCAACACGATGGTTGCGCAAAAGCGGTTCATGCCGCGATTCTACGCTTGCCCGACGGCGCAAGCGGCGTGCCCGGAATCAGAATTCCACTTGGTGCTCTTCGGCGGCGAAGCCAATCGTTACCGCGCCTTCGCCCACGTTGACCATGCCGGTGATGCTCATCGGCGCCTGTATCAACGTCACGCCACATTCCTGACAGGCATCGGCCAGTTGCTGATAGCCGGGCAGCTTCGGCAACTCGCTCAGGTCACCGCCATACGCCGTGCACATCACTGGCACCAGCAGGCCGGCGCGCACGCGGTTGGCTGCGTAGTTGAACAGCGTTTCGCAACCATGCTCCCAGCCCCGCACCTTGCCGACGGGCGTGGTCTCCCCGCGATAACCACGCAGCAGCGGCTTGATGTCCAGTGTGGAGCCCAGTACCGCGCTGAGCAGCCCTACGCTTCGGTCACCCTTTTTCTTCGCGCGGGCGCGCAAGTAATACAGATCGCGCGGCAGCATGTAGCCATAGGAATTTTCGGCGATATAGGCCAGCCGTTCGCGGATCGCGGCGGGGGTTTCATTGGCCTGGATCAGCCGCACCGCTTCGACCACGCACGGAGCGGAACCGACAAACAGGCTACGCGTATCCAGTACGCGCATCAGGAAAGGACCAGTGATGCCCGCGGGTTCGCGCACTCTGCGGTAGTTCTTCAATACCCCAAAGCTGGCCTTGACCACGTTGTCGTAAATGGCACTGCGCCCAGCGGTGATGGTGAGGCAGAACACGCAATCCTTCTCCAGCACCAGCTTGTCCAGAAACAGCTTCTGCACATCATCCACAGAACACGGTTCGGTTTCCGCCGAGTGACTGCGACTACCCAGGTCGAGCTTCAAAAACCGCTCGATTTCAGCCGGATTGCGATCGTCCTTGAAGATGGTCTTATCGACTTTTACCGCGATGGGCATGACCGCGATGTCGTGTTGCTGCAGAAAGTCCTGTGGCAGATCGCAGGATGCATCGATAGCCAGGCCCATGCGCATGTTGCCGATTTCCTCACCCTCTGTATGCGTGGTCAACATAGCATGCGAGTGCATGAGGTGTTGCCGCAGTGCGCCACTGGTGGACGGTCGAGACAGGGTGCGCGGTTTGGCGCAAAGTGATCGCTGATTCCATCTAGCGCAATGGTGTGTGACGTCTCATCTCGAAAGGAGGGAAGTGGAGGCGAAAAACGGAGCGCGCACGACTGATGCACTTTGTAAGACATGAAATGCGGCTGCTGTCCTGCAGCATTTTGCGGTTTTGATCCTTGCGCCACTACACCCGGGCCTTGGAAGAAGAGAATCTTGCGATTGCGCAGGTTCGATATGACGGAAATGACTGTAAGGTAACGCCATATTTATCTTATAAATCAATATATTAGTTGAATGTAGGTCCTTTGGCAGGAGCCTCCATAGACTGCAAAAGCATGTGCGCTTTTTGCTAAGAAATTGTTGACACCGATCAGACCCCTGACGTAAGTTTCCGCAGAAGGGGGCGAGCCTTGCGTTAGATCCACCTCACATGGATCGCGCAAACCGGGGGAAATTGGCCAGACAAATTAAAGGGGTTCTGGCAATTCGGTCGTGGTGCCTCGCTTGCAACTGGGGTTGCACGGAGCAGTTCGTGCAGTCGTTGTCTTTAGCCTATCGGGCTTTTTGGGGAGAAATTTAGAATGAATAAGCGTCACACGATCGGCGCGGGTGCACCCCGTCGCCATGCTCTTGCTGCGGCTCTTGCAATCAGTTTGGGTTTTACAGGCGTGGCGTTTGGCCAAGCCACCACGGGTTCCATTTTTGGCACTGCGCCAGTCGCCGCCGGTGAAACCGTCAAGGTGGCCGGTGCTGGCGGCGTGGCCCGTGTCGTGTCGGTAGACAACAGTGGCAAGTTCAGCGTCGGCAACCTGCCAGTGGGTTCCTACACCGTCACCCTGATGAACGGCGATAAGGTCGTCGGCACGAAAGAGAATGTGAGGGTCAACGCCGGTGGCGGTACTTCGGTGCCGTTTGTTTCCGCTGCAGCAAGCGCCAGTGAAGCCCAGAATCTGGGCGCCATCCAGGTCGTGGCCAACGCTCTGCCTCCGATCGACGTGACCAGCGTCAACTCCAGCACGATCATTACCTCCAAGGATCTGCAGCGGTTGCCGGTTGGCCGCAACGCAGAATCCATTGCGCTGCTGGCTCCCAACACCACCGCGGGCAGTGGCTTCTTTGGCAATACGGTGTCGTTTGGCGGGTCGTCCGTCTCTGAAAACGCCTATTACGTCAACGGCTACAATACTGGCGAACCGTACCGCAATATCGGCGGTTTCCAGCTGCCTTATGGTGCTATCGACCAGCAGCAAACGCTTACCGGTGGCTATAGTGCGAAGTATGGCCGTTCGGATGGCGGCGTGATCAACCAGATCGGCAAGCGCGGCACCAACGAATGGCACTTCGGTGGTCAGGTTGTGTGGCAGCCTGCTTTTGCTCGCGCCTCCCAGGACAATGTCTATTACGGCTACCCGGCGATTCCGGCGCCCACTGGCGGCCAGAGCTATCAGTACAACAATCCTAATTTCGCTGGCACGCTAGCTTGGTATCGCCGTCCGAATACGCAGTGGCAAACCGTTTATTCGGCCTATGCCGGCGGTCCCCTGATTAAGGATCGACTGTATTTGTTCGTGGCGGCGGAGACGACCCGTACGCAGAATCAGTTCGTGTCCAGCACGCTGGCCTCAACCAATCCCAGCACAGGGGCCGCATCTGTTCCGAGAACAGTCGACGATTACCGTGATAACCAAAGCAAGTATTACGCGAAGATTGATTGGAATCTCAACGAGAGCAACACCCTCGAATTCACCGGTCTGCAGAACAATGAAACTGACGGTCGTGGCCACACTTACGCGTTCGACTACAACACGCTTAAGAAGGGCGCGTTGATCGGACCTGATCTGGCGGTGAAGGACAATTCCAAGTTCTATATTGGGCAATACACCGGGTATTACGGCGACAATGCCACGCTGAGCGTGTTGTACGGCAAGGCCAAATTCGAAGATCCGACGCTGATCAGCAGCGGCAGTCCGTTGCCGTATATCTCCAATCCTCAGAACCAGTGCTTTGTCAATTGCATTGGTCCCTCGACCACGATTCCGGCGGGTAATAACGGTATCCTCAACAGCAACATCTCCAGGACGGTGGGCCAGGGCGAAAATGCCAACAACGCAACGCACGGCCTGCGTGTCGACTTCACCTACAAGCTCGGCGATCATGAGTTGGCTGTGGGTATCGACAATATGCACTACGCGGGCGTCAACCAGGGCTTGGTGACCACTGGCCCCGGCTACTTCTGGCGGTACCAGCAATCGGTTAATCCCGACGGTACCCGCAACTACACCGTCCGCAAGTATGTGGAAACATTCCAGACCACCATGTCGACCTCGCAGAAGGCCTACTATCTGCAGGACACTTGGCAGGTGGCGCAAAACGTACAGTTGAACCTCGGCGTTCGCAACGAACACTTCACCAACTACAACAACCAGGGCACTCCGTTTGTCAATGAACAGAACCAGTGGGAGCCGCGCCTGGGTGTGAGCTGGGACGTGAACGGCGATTCCAGCTTCAAGGTTTACGCCAACGCGGGCCGCTACTACCTTGCGTTGCCTGACAACGCGGCGGAACGCGCTGCCAATTCCTCGACTTATACCTACATCCGCTATACATACACCGGCGTCAATCCAGATGGTACGCCGCAAAACCCGCTTCCCATCACGGGACAGTTGCAGTCGCCCGATGGTGAGTTCGGCGCTCCGAAGGATCCCAAGCAGGTCACGGCGACCAACCTGAAGCCAGAGTATCTGGACGAGTACATCCTCGGCTTCGATAAGCAGTTGAACGAAAAATGGGTCTACGGTGCCAAGGCGACCTGGCGCAATCTGAAATCGGCCATTGACGACGAATGCTCGCCGAGCCAGATCAGCAAGAAGATGGCCAACCTCGGCTATAACGTGGCGGATTACTATGACTCGCTGTACGGCGCCGCATATTGTCGTTTGATCAACCCGGGTCGTACCAACGATATTCGTGTTCTGAGTACGTCCACCGGCCAATACACGATCGTGCCGATGAGCCAGAAGGATTGGGGCTACACCCATGGTGCGCGTCGCACTTACGGTTCGTTGGATCTGTATCTGGATCATCCGTGGGATGGCAAGTGGACTGCTCGCGTGGATTACGAGTTCAACGTCGGTCGCGGCAATACCGAGGGCCAGGTACGTTCTGACTTCGGCCAGGGCGACGTGTCCAAGACTGAAGACTGGGATTCCTGGCAGCTCATGCAGGGCCAGGATGGTGAACTGCTGAACGTGCGCCGTCACCAGTTGCGCTTCCGTGGCGCCTATGCGATCACACCGGAGTGGTTGGTTTCCGGTACCGCCATGATCCAGTCCGGTGCTCCGGAGGAGTGCCTGGGTTATTATGGCCCGGACGGTAGCGGCGACCCCACCGGCTACAACAGCGGCGGCAACGGCAACTACCATTGGTGCGGTGGCCAGATCGTGTCTCCTGGTTTCAAACACACGCCGTGGACCCATCAGTACAACGTGGGCGTGCACTACTATCCGTCGTTTGCCCAGCATAAATTGGCGGTCAACTTCGACGTATTCAACATCCTCAACGAGCAGAAACCGTTGCAGACGAATCCGGTCGGCGAGGCTGGTGATCACCTGATCAACAACGCGTTCCTGCAGGGCATCTACTTCGAAACCCCGCGTTACGTGCGTTTGTCGGTGTCCTACGACTACTGATAACAACACCAAAGTTGTTGTCTTTAAGCACTAAAAACCACCGGCCTTAGGGCCGGTGGTTTTTTGTAGACCGGATGAAAACCTGAACGTTGTCATGCATATACTGTGTTGGCGAAGAGATATGCTGTCCCCATGACATTGCAGAATTCACCCATTACGGATAGCGAACTTCGCTCGCGAGCCCAGCGACATATCCATGCTCAGCAATGGCTGCCTGCGCAGGTAGCTTTGGAGTCACTACTTGAACGCAACCCTGGCGACGTCGCAACGCGCATGGAGTTGGCGCGGACTATGTTGCGACAAGGCTTGATGCGCGCGCAGAGCGTGCAATTGGTGCAGGCGTTGCAAGCCTCTATCACTGATGCTCAGCTCGCTATTCAATTGGCGCAACGCCTATGCTTCAGCGGGGAGATAGTGGCGGCACGCGCGTGTCTTGATCGCTTTGAATTCGGGCCGAAGTTGCCTCCTGATGCGCTGATTGCCTTGGCACACTTGCGTTGGACACTGGGGGAATTCGAGCGCGCACAAGCATTGCTGGAGCGCGCTTTGTCGGCAGGTGCCGATGCACCCGGCGAGCACCATTTCCACGCCATGTTATTGCAATTCGCAGGTGATACCGACCGTGCTGGACGGATATTGGAGAAGTGTCTGCATCGCTGGCCGGGGTTTGGCAGCGCTGCAGTTGCGCTGTCGAACCTGCGTAAGCAAACGCCTGCAACGCACCATTTGGATCTTCTGCAAGCGCAACTCGAGCGTTTTCCCGCGAATAGTCCGAACCCCGAAATTCGATTCGTGCGGGCCGAATTCACCGCCGCCTTATTCAAGGAGCTCGAAGATCTTGGGCGATATGAGGCGGCGTGGCAAGCGCTTGCGCATAGCAATGCGCTCATGCACGAACTCAATCCTTACGATGAGGCCGGTGAGGCCGCAGTCACTGAAGCATTGATTGATGCGTCCAATCATTTTGCAAAGATTCGTGCTGAGACCAAGCGGAGCTTCGAAGGTCCTATTCCCATCTTCATCATCGGTATGCCTCGCTCGGGCACAACTTTGCTCGACCGCATGCTTTCGAATCATTCCCAGGTCATCTCTGCCGGGGAGATTAACGATGCTTTGCGCCAGTTGCATTGGGTGACTGATGTGGTGCCCGCCGGGGTGCCAGGCATGCTGGAGGCTATCCGGCGCAGCCGGAAAATCAATTTCGCTGAACTCGGTGCGCGTTATCTGCAGCAAACACAGTGGCGTGCGGCCGGCCGTCGATATTACATCGATAAGTTGCCGGGCAACATCCAGATGGTTCCGTTTATCCGTCGAGCGCTGCCGCATGCTCGGATTTTGCATATGGTGCGCGATCCGATGGATGTATGTTTTTCCAACTTTAAAGCCATGTTCGGCAACGTATCTGCATACAGTTATGACTTGCATAGTTTGGCGCACTACTATGGCTTGTACCGGCGACTGGTCGACCGGTGGCACGTCACAATGCCCGGTGCCATGTTGGATGTGTCATACGCTGAACTCGTCTCCGATCCAGAGACAAGTTTGCGTCAAGTATTCGATTATTGCGATTTGACCATCGAAGAGAATTGTCTGCATCCGGAACGCAATAGCGCGCCAGTGGCGACGCCGAGCAGCCTCCAAGTGCGTGAGCCCATTCACGCGCGCGCGATAGGGCAATGGCAGCGTTACGCGGCGCACTTGGAGCCTCTCAGAGTATTGCTTGAAGGCGCATCGCACTGACATCGCTTGTATCTGGATATTGTCGTCATGACTCCATCGGAACCCACATTGTCAACTGATCAGCTCCGTCGCCGGATACAACAACATATCCAATCCCAGCAGTGGGGCGCAGCAGAAGTGGGCTTTCGTGAACTCGTAAAGCTGGATCCACACGAGCCCCATGCGCGCGTGGGCTTGGCCAACCTGATCCTTCAGCGTGGTGGTTTACGTGAGTACACGCAGCAATTGCTGGATGCAGTGTCTGTGCTGACGGATGAGCCGTCTTTGTTGATCGAAATGGCACGGCGCTTGTTCTTTGGCGGCGAAATTCTCGCGGCACGTCATTGCCTTGATCGTCTCGAAAGCCTGCCTAATCCGTCCGCGCCGCTGCTGGCGGAGCAAGCGCAATTGCGCTGGATACTTGGCGAGATACCCGGCGCGACGATACTCATGAGACGTGCTGTGGCTGCGGGCGTAGACGGCCCGAATCAGCATTACTTGCATGCGATGTTGCTGCAGTTCACCGGAGATATTGAGCAGGCCGAGAAGGCGCTTGTTGCCTGTTTACGTCGTTGGCCGCGCTTTGGGGACGCTGCGATTGCATTGGCCAATTTGCGCGTACAAAAACCGAACTCCAATCATATCGATACGCTGCGTTCACTGGCCAATGGAGTTCCTCTCGATAGCGCGTCACCAGACAAGCGATTAGCGCGAGCGGGTCTCGAATCCGCATTGTTCAAGGAACTGGACGATCTTGGTGATTATGATGAGGCGTGGCAGGCGCTCTCGCGCAGCAATGCGCTAATGCATTCCATCAGTCCCTATGACCAAGATGGGGAAGCCGCAATCACGAGTGCGTTGATCGGCATTGGCGAAACCGTTGGGCAGGATGCGCCTGTTGGTGGTTTTTCCGGTCCCATGCCTATCTTTATCGTAGGTATGCCGCGATCAGGCACCACATTGCTCGATCGCATGCTATCGAGCCACTCGCAAGTAAGCTCCGCCGGAGAGATCAATGATTTTCGCCGTCAATTGCGCTGGATGACGGATGTGCCACCGGGTGGTATTCCGAGCATGCTTGAAGTCTTTCGACGTAGCGAGAACATCGATTTTGAAGAATTAGGTAAGCGCTATCTGGAACAGACACAATGGCGTGCTCAAGGCCGGCGGTTCTATATCGACAAGCTTCCGATCAACGTGCGAATGGTACCCTTTATCCGTCGAGCATTGCCTGGCGCGCCGATTCTGCATCTTGTGCGCGACCCGATGGACGTGTGCTTCTCCAACTTCAAGGCAATGCTGGGCCATGTCTCGGCGTATAGCTATGACATGGCATCGCTTGCGCATTATTACGGGGAATATGCGCGGTTGGTCAGGCATTGGCATGCCGTGATGCCGGGCGCCATGCTCGATGTGCCTTATGACGACTTGGTACGCGATACGGAAGCAGTGGTGCGCAAAGTGCTGACATATTGCGGGCTGGAATGGGAGGCTGGATGTCTATATCCCGAACGGAATAAATCGCCTGTGGCCACACCTAGCAGCTCCCAGGTGCGTGAGCCGGTCCACGCCCGCAGCCTTGGCGAGTGGCAGCATTATGCCGCGCAGCTTGAGCCTTTGCGCCAGATGATTGCCTGATAACGGGTCCGCTCATGAGCATATATGGCGCTTCGATGACCGAGCGACAGCTTCGCGAACGGGCGATGCAATGCATCGAAACGGGTCAATGGGAAGAAGCTCAGGCCGTGTTGGGGGTGCTGGCGAAGGTTGCACCGCGGGATGTCCATGTTCGCATCGAATTGGCAAATGCCATCTTGCTGCAGGGACGCATGCGGGAGGCAACTACTCATCTGCTGCAGGCTGTCCCATTGCTGCCTAACAATGCACCACTGATTGCGCAGTTGGCATGGCGCCTTTCGCTCAATGGTGAAGTGCTGGGCGCGCGTGCGTGCGTGAGCCATCTTGAGCGTGCGCCCGATCCGCCCTCTGAAATATTGGTCGAACAAGCTCACCTGCGTTGGATGCTTGGTGAGATTCCCACCGCCATGGATCATATGGCTCGCGCGGTAGCGCTGGGTATCGAAGCGCCAAACGAGTATTACCTTTACGGCATGCTCCTGCAGTTCACTGGAAAACTTGCAGAATCTGAGCTGGTATTGCTGGACTGCCTGCGGCGCTGGCCGGACTATGGTGATGCGGCGGTGATATTGGCAAATCTGCGCAAGCAGACGTCTGAGAATAATCATTTGAATTTTTTTCGTCAGCGACTGACAGCGCTTTCCAGTCGCTCCCCCGAGCCAAGAGGTGAGTTTGTCCGCGCTGAATTCGAGTCGGCTATCTACAAGGTACTCGACGATCTTGGGCGAACGGACGAGGCGTGGGAGTCGCTCGCCGCCAGCAATGCGCGAATGCATGCGCTCCATCCTTATGACGCTGAAGGCGAGATCGCCGTAACAGATGCGCTTATTGCCGCCTCGCGACATCCCGGTGCGCGCAAACGTGACAACGAACCGGATCATGAGGGTCCCGTGCCGATTTTCATCGTCGGCATGCCACGCTCGGGAACCACTTTGCTCGACCACATGCTCTCCGCGCATTCCGAGGTGGTATCCGCTGGTGAAATCAATGATTTCCAGCGCCAGCTTCATTGGGTAGCAGATGTGGCACCTCATGGCACGCAAAGCCTGATAAAAGTGCTCGAGCGTGCGGCACATATTGACTATGAGGAAGTCGGAGCGCGCTACCTGAAGCAGACGCAGTGGCGCGCACAGGGAGGGCGGTTCTATATCGACAAGCTACCAATCAATGTACGCATGGTGCCTTTCATCCGTCGGGCCTTGCCGCATGCGCCGATCTTGCATTTGGTGCGCGATCCGATGGACGTGTGCTACTCCAATTTCAAAATCATGTTTGGTAGTGCATCGCCTTACTGCTACGACATGCAGGCGCTGGTGCATTACTACGGACAATATGCGCGATTGGTCGAACATTGGCGCAGCTTCTTGCCGGGCGTGATGCTTGATGTTTCCTACTCGACACTAGTGACTGAACCTGGAAAAACCATGCGCGGCATATTGGAATATTGCGGGTTGGACGTCGAGGAGAGTTGCATTCACCCCGAACGCAACGAAGCGCCGGTGACGACGCCAAGTAGTGCCCAGGTCCGCGAGCCAGTGCATCAACGTGGCCTTGGGCAATGGTTCCGGTATGCGCAACAGTTGGAGCCGCTACGCGAAGCGTTGACGAAGCAATCGTTGCTGTGACGATTGATATCACGCAATGCCGCCTTGGATCGATATCGTTCCCTGTTCAAGGAGGCGAGCACGAACATGCACATACGCCCTAAGATTAGTTGAGCCTGAAATGGCATTAGCCGGCGTGGCCGTCGTCGGTCGTGCGCGAGGCGATTCACTGCCGAACAAGAGCTGCGGAAATGAAAACCAAACACGAGATCGTCACCAACTGGCTACCCCGTTACACCGGCGTGCCGCTTGAGCAATTCGGCCGCCATATCCTGCTCACCAATTTTGGTCACTACGTCGATCTCTTCGCCGAATGGCACGGCGTGGAGGTGCAGGGCCATGATCGGCCCATGCCTAGCGCCACGGCTGATGACATCACGCTCATCAACTTCGGCATGGGAAGTCCCAATGCCGCCACGGTGATGGATCTGCTGAGTGCGATCCAGCCCAGCGCCGTGTTGTTTCTTGGCAAGTGTGGCGGAGTGAAAAAGAAAAACCAGTTGGGCGATTTGATCCTGCCCATTGCAGCGATTCGCGGCGAGGGCACCAGCAACGATTACCTGCCGCCCGAAGTGCCCGCCTTGCCCGCATTCCAAATGCAGCGGGGTGTTTCCACCATGATCCGCGATCTGGGGCACGACTATTGGACCGGCACCGTCTACACCACCAATCGACGCGTGTGGGAGCACGACGAGACCTTCAAGGAATACCTCCGCCGCACGCGTTGTATGGCGGTAGACATGGAGACTGCCACGATCTTCGCCGCAGGCTTCGCCAATCACATTCCCTGTGGCGCTCTGTTGCTCGTATCCGATCAGCCGATGATTCCGGAAGGTGTGAAGACCGAGCTGAGCGATCGCAGCGTTACTTCGCAGTACGTGGAAGCGCATATTCGCATTGGCATTGAGGCACTGAAGCTCGTGCGCCGCAATGGGCGAAGTGTCAAGCACCTGCGTTTCGAAGATTTCGAGTAGATTGGAACAAATCAGTGGAAAGCTATGCGTGTGCACGGCTTTCCATACCGTTATTACTTTTGCCTGGCCTGATCGTCGGCTATGTCATGGCGGACTGTATGGTTGAGCACCGTGCTCGACTTGTCTGGCTTGGCCGACGGTGTTCCACAGACACCGCAGAGCTCCGCCCAGCTGGCGCAGTAAGGTGATTTGGAATTCTGCTGGCATTGGGCATACCAGTATGCGCAGGTTTGACAGGTCGGCACTGCAAGTGATGCGGTAGGACGGAGTAAAGCGCTGATTCCAAGAAGCATGGCAACCGTAAGTGATGCGGATTTGAATTTCATGGATTCCTTCCTCCGAGTTGGTTTACCACTCCAATACAAACTGAAAATTGTCAAAAAAGCTTGGTCAATATGGAATTCGAAGGGCGTAACTGCAAGGTCATTGTGTATGGCAATGCGTGAAAGCGAATAGCCGTATCGGCATCCTGGCTTTGAAGCTTGTATGACAAAACGAGCGACGCTTTTATCTACATAGGGTTTTGAAGATGAGCCGGAGGGCTACATCGTCTTCGCATAAATACCTCGATGCTTTCGTCTGGCTGACGATTGTGGGCGGTTTCATATGAGCGTGCCTACAAAAAAATGAGGCTATGCGTAACTTCATGCGGTAATCCGCAAATTTTCGTCGTTGACTTTGTGTTATTTGAAACCGTATTTTCAGGGTAACAAAGTGCTAAAGGGCCGTTAAGCAAAGAAGCGGTCTGAGCAATTTGTCGGGGATGGAGAAAAAAGCCGTCCGCTCATGAGCTGGTCAAGGGTCCTTGGCTTGGGAAGAGCGTTTTTTGCGGTTTTTACCTCTTGTTTTTCTTTGCTGCTGGGGAGCACCTAAATGAGCATTAAGAAATTTGTGCCCGCATCGAAAAGGATGCCGGTGCGTCACACTGCGTTGGCCGTAGCTGTGGCTATGGGGTTCGGATTTTCAGGACAAGTGCTGGCGCAGGCCACCACCGGTTCCGTGTTTGGTACCGCGCCTGTGTCGGCGGGTGAGACGGTTCGCATTGTCAACAGCCAGACCGGCCTGACCCGCACAGTCGCGGTCGATAGCTCTGGCCGTTACAGCGCCAACCAATTGCCGACGGGCGATTACACCGTATCGCTGATGCAAGGCGGCAACGTGATGGCCACGCAAGAGCATGTGCAGGTAACCGTAAAGGGTGGTACAGCGGTGCCGTTTGCTACTGCCGCCGCGGCCGAGCAAAACGCGAAGAACCTTTCCACCGTCACGGTTACGGCCAACTCAGTGCCGGCGATCGACGTGTCCTCCACCCGCCAGACGCAGGTGCTCACTGCCTCACAGCTGAAGAACCTTCCGATCGCCCATAGCGCTGAAGCCATTGCGCTGCTGGCCCCCGGCGTGACCTCGGGTGGCTCCAGCCTCGGTACGGGTCCGACCGGTTCGCCGCTGGTTTCGATGGGCGGCAACAGCGTTGTGGAAAACGCCTACTACCTCAACGGTTTCAACACCACTGATCCGATCGGTGGCGCGGGTGGCATTGGGCTGCCGTACTTCGCTATTGCCGAACAGCAGACCATCACCAGCGGTTACGGCCCGGAATACGGGCGTTCGACCGGTGGCGTGATCAGCCAGGTCGGTCAGCGCGGTGGTAACCAGTGGCACGCCGGTGTGTACGTATCCTGGGCTCCGTCCTTTGCCGAAAGCCAATACGACAACATCAAATACGGCAATCCGCTGACGCCAGTGGGCGCGCTTGGTTATACCGTCGACCCGCTAACCGGCGTTGTCAGTCCCGGCAAGCCTTACATGGCGCCTACGCAGGGAACCACGAACTATCAGCCGGGCTACGGGCAGATCCAAAGGGGCCGCAAGCAGGATAGCGACTGGGAAAACGTGTATGACGCCTACATCAGCGGTCCGCTGATCAAGGACAAGCTGTTCTTCTTCCTGACGGCCGAGTGGCAGCACGACAGCAACAATCATGCTGGCGTGACTGGTGCGGCGGGGAACTTCGGTATGGTGTCGCCTTCGGGCTACTATGAAACGAGCGCCACGAACAGTCCCAAGCTGTACGGCAAGTTGGACTGGAACATCAACGACAGCAACGTGCTGGAATTGACGGGCGTCAGAAGCCAGCAAAATGAAACCAGCAGCAACTTCTACCAGTACAACTATTCGAACCAGTCAGTTGGCAACTACTACGCCCCGAATGTGCTGTTCAAGAATACCTACGACGTCGGGATCCTGAAGTACACGTCCTACATCACCGACAACCTCACGCTCGAAGTGATGTACGGCCTGATGGGTGCGGATTACTACAGCAGCTTCGCGGGCGGCAATATTTCTCCCGTTACGTTCGGCACCGGGTTTGTCGTGCCGCCGGGTGTTGCCGCTCCACAACTTGTTAGTCAGACCCTTCCCAATCCGAAGCACACCACCAAGACCGAGAACCTGCGCATCGACCTGGATTGGAAGGTCACCGACAGTCACGATCTGAAGTTCGGCATCGACAACGTCCAGTACCGGGACGACAACGACGGCGCCACGACCATTGGTGGTGGCACCTGGAACTACTTCACCGGCACGCCATCGAGTATTTCTGCTGCGCCGTTCCTCAATGGTGCAGGCAACATTACGGGTAACTACGTTCAGCAAGGCATCACGCAGACGGACGTTTCGATTGGTTTGCGCGAAAAGGCGCAGTACATCGAAGATCGCTGGCAGGTCATGCCCAACCTGTTGCTTGACCTCGGCTTGCGCAACGACCAGTTCAAAAACACCGGTTTCGGTGGCGAAGCCTACGTGAAGGAAACCAGCCCGCAATGGGCGCCGCGTCTGGGCGCTAGCTGGGACGTGTTTGGTGACAGCACCTTCAAGGTCTTCGGTAATGCAGGGCGTTACTATCTAGCATTGCCGGCAGGTCTGGCCGGACGTAACCCGCAATTTGGTTCCATCAACGGCTCCGTTATCTATACCTACACGGGCATCACTTCGAACGGCCAGCCGACCGGCTTGAGTGTGGTTCCCGTCGCACCGACAGGTGGTCCGGTACCGGGTTTCTTCTCGTCCGACGGCGAGAATGGTGGTGCCCACGGCAATATCAAGAACTACGCTTCGACCAACCTCAAGCCGCAGTATCAGGACGAGTACGTGCTGGGCATGCAGAAGCAGCTCGGTGACACCGGTTTGGTGTGGGGTGAGCAGGCGACCTGGGAGAAGGCGGGCAATCTTGTCGACGATACCGACGTTCTCTATGAAGGTGGCATCATTCCGGGGTTGGTCAATCCGGGCAAAACCAACTACATCCCGCAATCCGACGGTTATGCCGTCTGGAACCCGAACACGGGTGCAGGTCTTGTCTGCGGTGGCATCGCCGGCACATCATCGAACTGTTCCATGCCGAAACCGTCGCGTAAGTACTACGCGCTGGAGAGCTATGTGGAACACAGCTGGGACGGCAAGTGGTACGCGAAGGTGGACTACGTGTTCTCCAAGTCGTACGGCAGCACCGAAGGTCCCACCGATACGCCCATTGGACAGATCACGAACCAACGCATCAACGCTGCGTCCGGTTCGACCACGGCTCAGTGGGACTTCCCTGACCTTATGCAATACGCCAACGGTGAGCAGGCCAATAGCCGTCGCCACACCTTGAAGGCGTTTGGCTCCTATGCCATCACGCCGGAATGGATGATCAGCGGCACATACATCATCCAATCGGGTGCGCCGAATGTCTGCTTGAGCGGTTACGGCAGCACAATCAGTCCAAGCTTGTACACCGGCCCGTATCAGCATTTCTGTGGTGGTACGCCGGCCAACAACGGGACTATTGTTAAGTTTGATCCAACCCAACCTGTAGGCAGTCAATACTCCTTGATTGGTGCCGGCGGGCAGCCGTCTCCTCCGGGCACCAGTGGCCATACGCCATGGACGCATCAGCTCAACTTGGCGTTGACCTACACCCCGGCCTGGGCGAACAAGCATCTCACCATGCAATGGGAAATCCACAACGTACTCAACGAACAGGCCGCGACCCTTTACTACACCGAATACGCTATCGGCATTGGCCCAGGCGCGAATGGTGGCAACCAGGGTACGGGTTACTGGAGCCCGATCTATCACACCGCGCAGTCGACGGAACTGCCGCGCTATATGGATTTCAGCGTGAAGTACGATTGGTAATAGCGATAGGCGATACGCCGATGCCAAGGGAGGGTGCCGGTAATCGGAGCAAAGAAGAAGGCCGTCGGGCAACCGGCGGCTTTCTTCATTTTATTGATCGAGATGCTGCATCAAGGGCGCCAGAAAATCCCGATAGTGTGGGCTGCGTGCGGTATCACCGCGTATGGGTTGGCGCACCTGTGCCGCACTGGCCGTGCTGTGCACATCGCGTTGCGTCTGATGTGGCGACAGGCAGGCTGTATCGAATGGCAGTTGGCAGAAGTCGAGTAGGCGCCGGATTTGCGCTTCAGGCTCCTGCACCAGTTTTTCGTAGACGAGATCAAAAACCTTGCCCGGATAACGCTCTTGCCAATAGGTACTGAGTTTTCGGTAGTCGTTGTAATAACTGGCAAGATCGTTCAGGTCGTAGCTGAAGTGGATGCCTTCGCTGAATAACTGGCGGTAGCAGGCAAAACAGGTTTCAACCGGATCGCGATGACAGTTGATGATTTTGGCGCCCGGCAACATCGCGCGAATCACACCGATCCATTTCCAGTTCTGCAATCCTTTGTCGGTGGAATAGAGGCGTTTGATGCGCCACCGGGCTGTGCGCGCAAGATAGTGCTTGCCCAGCCGTGCCCAATCTTCCGTTGTCGCGTCGGTCACCCAGTGTGGAAAGCCTTTGCCGCGCCGTTTCGATTCGTCGTCGAGAACATGTGAGAGATCGCTGATCTCGTTTGCGCCTTCCATGAGCGGGTGCGAAGCAAGAATGTGTTCAACCAGCGTCGATCCGGAGCGAGGAAGGCTGGCGATGACGATCACTTCATGACCAAGGTTCAGATCGAGCGGAGCCGGCAACGGATCACGAAAGGCTCTTGCAATGGCGTCGATGTAGTCATGCTCGGCAACGGCATCCCATTGCACCAACTGGCGCTTGGCTGCATTGGCCTCGTGCAATGCCTGAAATGCGCCGCTGTAGTCGTGTTGATCTTCCAGGGCTTTGTACAGGCTGAAACCAAGTTGTATGCGCGCGTCGAGTGGAAGTTGCTGGTCTTGCAACGCGTGACGGATCTGCTTTGCATCCGACAACGTGAGCGTTTCGGTTTTCAGATTGGCCAATCCATGCCAGGCCATCGCGTGACCGGGCTGAAGGGCGAGCACTTTGCGGTACTCCGCAACGGCCTTGGAGATGTTGCCACGTATCGTGAAAATGTCGGCGAGCGTCGTGCGCGCGCTGATATGCCTTTCGTCCAGATCGAGTGCGCGTCGCAAAGCATCCGCCGCCTCGTCCAACTGCCAATGCAATTTCAGCGCTTTACCGAGGTTGTACCAATTTGACGCTTGTGTAGGGGCCAGTGCTGTAGCACGCCGCAGGTAGACGAACGCCTCGTCGGTTGCACCCGAGTCGTAAAGAGCGCCTCCGAGATTGGTGAGGATATTCGGATCATCCGGGCGTTGCTGCGCGGCTTTGCGCAAGTACAGTGCGGCGGTGCTACTGTCGCCACGCATCTGACAGGCTATGCCATACAGGAACTGCGCGTTGGCAAAGCCAGGCGCCTCGGCCAGCACGCGTTTCAAGGGTTGTTCGGCCAAATCCGGACGCCCTTGAGATAATGCCTTGCCGGCTTCGCTCAGCCACTGGCTTGCTGCGGGAGAGAGGGAGGGGGGCGACATGGGCTTCCTGGTGCGGATGGTTTCAGGACTAATGCCTAGTCTTGCATGTTCTTCACGTTAAGAAACGGCGGCATCGCAACAGGCGTTTCGCTCCGTGGGGCGCGCGATTACCATGGACAGCGTCGGCAACTTCATGAAGGGTTACTGCCTTGATTCACTGTATCCCCAATGTTCTAGCTCCCGAAGAGCTGGCTGCCATTCAGTCCAGACTGGAGAATGCTCCGTTCATCGATGGCGCGGGTACGGCCGGCTGGTCAGCGCGTGAGGTGAAGAAAAACCTGCAAGTGACGATGGGTACGCCCGAATATGAGCAGATTGCGCGCGTTGTGCGCGAAGCGTTCATGCGCAGCGGCGAATTGCAGACGGCGCTGTTACCGGCTATGGCAACGCAGGTATTGTTCAACCGCTACGGCCAAGGTATGGAATACGGTCCACACGTGGATACGCCGGTGATGGGCAGCATGAGCAATGCGATACGTAGCGACATTGCCATCACCATTTTTCTCTCCGACCCACGAAACTATGATGGCGGCGAGTTGACCGTGTTCATGAATGGCATCGGCAGCCAGTTCAAGCTTGAGGCAGGTGCCGCGATTGCGTATCCCGCCAATACATTGCACCACGTGACGCCGGTTACTCGCGGCGTGCGTGACGCGGCGATTATCTGGGTGCAAAGCCAGATACGCGATCCCGCGCAACGGGAGATTTTATGGGATATGGAAAACGCGAAACATTTGACTTTCAAGCGTGAAGGCAAGAGCGCGGCTTTCGACCTGATCAGCAAGTCCCGAGCGAACCTAATCCGCATGTGGGCGGAAACCTGACGGAGGTCACGCGCATAGGTGCGCAGACTTTTGCTGTGGAAAAAAATACGGGGCCGAAGCCCCGCATCTGTTGTCGATAAGCCAGCGTGTCAGGTCATCAGTACCGCGGCACACTTGCATCAATCTCCGCCGCCCACGCATCGATACCGCCATCCACGCTATACACCTGCGTGAAACCATGCGCGGCGAAGCGTTCGGCCACGCCGCGGCTGGAGATACCGTGGTGGCACATGAAGGCAAGCGGGGTGTCCTTCGGCAGGTTGGCGAGCGCGTCGTAGCCTTCTTCTTCCAGGACGCGCGCTTGAGGAAGCGGGGCGGCAACCGCGCGGCCCTGTGCCGGGCGTGTGTCGATCAGGGTGATGTTGCCGGCAGTGAGGCGCGTCTTGAGTTCCTGCACGCTCATTGATTGAACGCCACCACCGGCACCGGGAAATTTCAGGCTCAGGCCTTCGCCCTGCATGGTGGATACCCAGTCGATCACGATGCCCTTGGCGCGCTGTGCGCTGGCCGGATCGAAATGCACTTCGATGCCGTTGGCGGTGACCACGATGTCGTGTTCGCTGGCTGGTGCGAGCTGGAAGCCGGCGCTGTGGTCCGGGCCGATTTCCAGATGCAATGCCATGCCCTGCGCATTGGCGGTGCCGGAACGGATGGCTTCGGCGGCTTTGTCGGTGATGGTGATTTCCGGCGGCGTGCGGTCCGGCGGCGTGGCGCCGAACAACTGGTGCAATTCACCGCTACCGTACATCTGGCGAATGATGTCGGCGCCGCCGACCAGTTCGCCTTCCACGTACAGTTGCGGGATGGTCGGCCAGTTCCCGAACGCCTTGATGCCTTCGCGGATGTCCTGGTCTTCCAGTACGTTGACGGTGTGGTAGTCGGGCAACAGCTCGTTGAGCGTGTTGACGGCGGCGGCGGAGAAGCCGCACATGGGCTGGGAACGCGTGCCCTTCATGAACAGCACCACGCGGTGGTCTTTCAGCAGGGTTTCAATACGGTCGCGGGTGGCGGTTTCGAGGGACATGAGGGGCTCCGGCAAAGAAGGGCATTGTATCGCTCCTCATATGCTGGCGTGGCCGATAGGTTCAAGGCGGGGAGGTAAGTTGGGGAGCAACCCAACATTGGCGTATGCATGAAGGGCCTTCCCTCCCGTCTTTGATAAAGGCGGGAAGATCAGGCCGCCGTCGGCAATTCGTCCAACGCCTCGGGTTTCTTCCGCCGGGAGAGCGGCGCCAGCGCCAGCGCAGCCATGGGCGAGGGTTGCACCAGCTCGCGGGTGGCGTGGCCCAGTGCGGTGGGTTGTTCGCTCCAGTGGATGAGTTCCATCGCGCCGTGTTCGTCTTCGATCAGCGCGGTGCAGTGCTCCACCCAGTCGCCGTCGTTGAGGTACACCACGCCGTCGATGGTGCGCACCTGGCCGAAATGGATGTGGCCGCAGATATGGCCATCCACGCCGTGTTCGCGTGCGCCGGCGGCTACGCGTTCCTCGTATGCGCGGATATAGGCCAGCGCCTTGCCGATATGCGATTTCACGATGATCGACAGCGGCAGGTACGGCATCGCCATGCGGCGGCGCCAGGCGTTGACGCGGCGGTTGCCCCAGCACACGAAGCGATGCATCGCCTCGCCAAGGTGCAGCATCCAACTGCGGCCGATCTGCTCGGGGTCGTATTCGTCGCCATGGCTCACGCGGTAGCGGCGGCCGTCGGCGCCCACGTGAATGGCGTTCAGCTCGATGCGCACGCCGCAGATGGATTGGCCCACCAGGCCGCGCAGGGCGCAGTCGTGGTTGCCCGGAATATAGGTCACCTCGATCCCGCGGCGCGCCATGTCGAGCACCTCGGCAATCACGGTGCCATGGTCCGGATGCCACCAGCGGCGGCGGCTCAAGGCTTCCAGGTCGATGATGTCGCCGACCAGGTACAGCTTTTCACACTGCAGGCTACGCAGGAAATCCAGCAGGTAGGCTGCCTTGCAGTCAGGTGTGCCCAGATGGACGTCGGAAATGAAGGCGCTTCGGCAACGAAGACTAGCCATGGCATCGCTCCCCGGTTTGGTTGCCGGGAGCACAGTCTGATGCGGCAACGTCACCGTGCCATGGCGAAATCGTTGCAGAACGGTTGCCGTGGCCATTTTTCCCTTCAATGCCATGGGAAAGCGTCCACCGGTGTGAGATAAAGACTCAGCCGGGGATGGGGGAACGATGCATGAACACGCCCACTGCAATGCCGCTCGCGCAATGGCGGGATGCCGCGCGTGCGTGCCTGGAACGTGACGATCTGCAACAGGCCGCGCAGTTGTTCAGGCGCGTGCTGGACGAAGCGCCGGACGATGTGGAGGCCTTGCAGGTAGTCGGTACGGCGCAACTCTTCGAAGTCGACTTTTCTGCTGCCGCCCGGACGCTGCGGCGCGCCTTGCGGGTGGCGCCGGATCTGTTCGTGGTGCGTCTGCGCCTGGGTATCGCCCTGGAACAGCTCGGCCAGTCGCAGGAGGCATTGACGGCCTATTTCGGGGCGCTGCGCACGGCCCAGGGCCAGGGGCGCTGGCTGAGTGAGGACACCACCGCGCCCGGCCTGCGCGAGGCGGTGAAGCACGCCATGCGCTATGTCGATGCCGGGCGGCTGGCGTGGTTCCACCGCGTGCTGGAGCCTTTGCTGCAGCGCTACGGCGCCAGCGACATGCAGCGGGTGCGGCATTGCCTGGACGGCTACCTGGGCGAGCGCGCCGTCGCCATGGCCGATCCGCGCCAGCGCCCGAAATTTCTTTATTTTCCAGGTATCCCCAGTCAGCCTTTTTATCCGCGCGAGCGTTTTCCCTGGCATGACGCGCTGGAAGCCGCCACCGACGACATACGCGAAGAACTGCGGGTCGTGCTGGCGCAGGAGCAAAAACTGGAAGCGTTTCTCGGTGTGCCGCCACCGGGCCAATCGCAGCAAGCGATGCTGCAATCCTCGGGCCCGCAACCTGCGGCCTGGGATGCGTACTTCTTCTATCGGCATGGCGAACGCTATGACGAACATGCCACGGCCTGTCCGCGCACGTCCGCGCTGCTGGATAACCTGCCGCTCACGCATATCCGCGACCACGCGCCGGAAACGTTGTTTTCCGTACTGAGCCCCGGTACACACATCTTGCCTCACAGAGGCGTAACCAACGTGCGCCTGGTCACCCACCTGCCGTTGATCGTGCCGCCGGAGTGCGCCTTGCGCGTGGGTGGCGAAACGCACGTCTGGCAGGAAGGTCGCTGCGTCACGTTCGATGACACGTTCGAGCACGAGGCCTGGAATCGCAGTAGCGAAACGCGTGTGGTGTTGATTCTGGACAGCTGGAATCCGGATTTGACGGAGGCCGAACGCGAAGCTGTTACAGCGCTGATCGAAGCGATCGGCGATTTCAATGCGGCGGCCGTGTAGGTTGGGTTGAGGCGCAACCTACGGGTGCATTACGTGTAGCCCAGCCGTTCCATCATGGGCCGCAGAATTGGCAACACCGGTTCGAACATCTCGCGATACGCATGCCAGCGATGCACTGCGCGGCCATGGATCGCTTGCGTCACCTGCGCGTAGCTGGGCGTGCTGATGTAGCCCTTGCTGCTTGCATGTTCGGCGAAGCGCGCCATCGGCGAGGCATCTTCGATATCTAGGAAATGGCCCAGTCGCTGTACGTGTTCGTCAAAACGAGTGACGACGGACTCATAGCGCCACTCCAGCACTCGCGGTGCAAATATTTCGGCCTGGCTGAACCAGTGATCGAATGCGCGCACATAGCTGCGCGCCAGGCGCTCCAGCGAACTGCATAACACCATGAAGGCCGGCGAGCGGAACGGTTGCATGTAGCAGCTCAACAGCACGTCGCAGGGATGGCGCAGGCACAGGATGATGCGCGCTTCCGGAAACAGCCGCGCGATCATTGGCAGGCACAGCATGTTGAGCGGATTCTTGTCGACCAGTCGCCGCGCGCCACGGTCCGGAACGACTCTGTGCACCATCGCGGCGTAAACCTCGCGCAACTGGTCGGCCTCGATCTGGGTGAGTTCGACCAGTGCGGAAGGATAAGGCTGGCCGGCGAAATTCATCCGCTCGGTCAGCTCATGGATAAAGGCGCGCTCGTCCATCGCGCAAAAATCCGGATGCGCATCCAGCATCTGCTCCAGCAGCGTGGTACCCGAACGTGGAAAGCCCACCACGAAAACCGGGCTTTGCTCGGCGCGCGGCGAGGCCAAAGGTTTCCAGCGGTCGTGCTCGATGCGCTCGACGCGAAGATTGGCCATTGCCAGCGGCTCGCTGTCATCGGCCAGCAACTCGGGAACGATGGTGCGTGCAAGAGAAAGTTGCGTGTCATGTGCGTGTTGCAGGGCCTTCCACGCATCGTCATGGTGCGCCTGCTTGTCGTGCGCGGCGGCGAGTCCGAAGGCGGCTTGTATGCGTACCTCCATGTCGTCGGTGATCGCCAGGATGCGTTCGTAGAGCTCGGCGGCATGCGCCTTATTGCCACGACGTGCCGCAACGGCTGCGTGTGCCAGCCATGCGGCGCACGCCAGCTGCGGTTGCTGAGCTGATATATCGTCCAGCGGCAGTTGCGCCAGGTCGAGTTCGGCCTGGTCGAGCCGGTTACCTCGTTCGTGCAGCAGCGCGCGCATGGCGACGATACGTCCACGCAACGGTTGAGCTATATCGTTTTCAGGCAACACTGCTTGGTTCAATGCATGCAAGGCGGCCTCTTGCCGGCCCAACGCGGACAGCATGCTTGCCAGCATCAATGCCTGCTCGGCGGGTTGTGGCGGCCACGCGGCGGCGTTTTCCAGCATGGCTTCTTCGGCGACGTTGTCTCCGCATACATGGCTGGCATGCGCGGCATGCAAACGTGCTTCGATGAAGTCGGGGGCGAGCTGCACGGCTTCCAGCAGCGATTCGCGGGCGGCCAGCCAGTTCTTCTGTTGCAGATGGAGCAGGCCGAGGTTGTAGTGCACATCGGCGTTTTGCGGCGCCAGCTTCACGGCGTGCTGCAAGGCTTGTGCTGCGGTTTCCGTATCGCCCGATTCGCGCGCGACGATGCCCAAGTTGTTCCAGTACTCGAACGTGTGCGGCGCCCGTTGTGTCAGCCGGATGAGCAAGGGCAACGCTTCGTGCAGCCTGCCCGCGGCGCGTAGTGCGAGTGCGCGCAGCAGCAGGGTGGTTTCGCTTTCGGGCAGGGATTCGCTCAAGGCGAGCACGCGGTCCATGTCGCCCTCGTTGAAGGCGGCGAGCATGGCGGCTTCGCGTTCGCGATGGGATGTTGTCAGGGATGGATCCACGCTATTCATCTCCGCGCGGTGCGCTCCCTCTCCTGATCGCAGGGGCAGGGCTGTTGGAGCTTGCCATATCACTGCACTTCACCGCGAGTTGCTTCACCCAAACCCTCCCCTACTGTACGTAGGGGAGGGAGGAGATCGCGGCTTGCAGTGTTGTTTTCCTGCTTTTGCCGATTAGAACTTCACCGTAGCCCGAGCCCAGTAATACCGGCCCAGCACATCATAGGTTGATGTATCGACGTTGTAGTTCGGGCCGTTCTGGTAGATCAGCGGCGGCGCCTTGTCGGCGATGTTGTCCACGCCGAACTCGAAGCGCGTCTTGATCGCCGGCACGTTGTAGGCGATTTGTGCCGAGTGATACAGGATCGAAGCGATCGGCGCACTGGCACCGGTGTTGATGTCGGCGTTGACGTCGGTCATGCGATGGATGTAGCGCGTCTGCCATTGCGCACTCCAGTTGCCCAGCGACCAGTTGAGCGTCAGCGTGCCGCGCCAGCGGGGGATGCTGCCGAACTGTTGCGTGTACGTGCCCGCATAGTTGGCCGTCTTCGCGCCCGGTTGGCCCGGCGTGGCGTCGTTGTAGTACGAGCTGGTGTAGGTGGTGTTGAGGCCTACCTTGAAGTTGCCGGGGTTGAAGCTGCCCATATCGAAATGCGGGATGGCGTAGCTGGTGCTGAAATCCACGCCGCTGGTGCTGAGGTTGCCCAGGTTCACCACGGGCGTATTCAGGTAGTAGACCGCGCCGGCGAGTGCATTGCTGGTGGGATAACGGTGGATGAAATTGCAGTACGGACTGCCGTCGTTGTTGAAGCAGGCGTTGAGTACGGTCTGCGCAGCCAGTGGTGTCAGCACGTCGTGCAGGTTGATGCGCCAAGCGTCCACGGTGGTGGAGAAACCCTCCAGCCAGCCCGGCGAATACACCAGTCCGAGATCGAACGAGTTGCCATGTTCGGGCTTCAGGTTGACGCCCGCTGGCTTGCCGCCCGAGGTGTAAGCGGTGACCTGCGGGATGGGATTGCCCGCCCATTGCGGCGGCACGAATTGGCATGCCGCAGGATGCGCAGCCAACGTCGCTGCACTGAGGCCAATGCACGGATCATTGACGGTGGGCCCACCAATGGTGAGGCCGTCGTCCAGCTCATTGAGGTTGGGTGCGCGGAACACCTGGGTGGCCGTGGCGCGTATCAGCAAGTCGGCCACTGGCTTGTATTCCAGCGCGATCTTCTTGTTGGTGGTGGTGCCGGAGGTGCTGTAGTCGGAAGCACGGATACCCACGTCCAGGTTCAAGGAATAAGCGCCAGGCTTTTCCGATAGCAACGGAATCAACGATTCGGCGTAAAGCTCCTTCACGTTGATGCTGCCGCGGCCGGGCGAGCCGCAGGCTTCAGCCAGCACGGCGCAGGTGGCGGTGCCGGGATTGAGAATGGCGTCCGGCGTCACCGTGTAGTTCATCGAGTTCCAGCGATACAGCGCGCCGGCGGATAGCTGCATGGCGCCTGCGGGCAGATCCCACAGTTCGCCCGATGCGTTGAACTGCACCTGCTTCATCGTATTGGTGAGGGTATAGACAGGTGCGTCCACGCCCTTCGCCAATTGCGCCGACACGGCAGGATCGGCCTGGTTGAAGATATTGCCGCCGCCGTTGATCACCGCCTGCAGATCGGCAACGTTCACTTCGTTGTAGTTGACCTGCTTGCGGTTGGCGTAGCCGTAGTTGAGGCTTGCATCCCAGAGCCAGCTGCTCTGGCCGAAGTGCCCGCGCAGGCCGGTGTTGAGCTGGAAGTTGTCGGTATCGAAGGTGTGCAGGCGGGTGCCCAGGCCAGTGAGGCGCTCACTGATGACGTAGCTGGTGCCGGTGTAGCCCGGCGGCGTGCCAAAGGTGACGCCAAACGGATTGATCGGATTGTTCGCCGCTACATACCAGCCGTCGTTGGTGCTGGTGGGCGCCGGAGCGTCCTGGCCGGAGGAATTGGTGCGGTTGTAGAACACGTTCGCGAACGCGGTGAGGTTCGGCGTAATGTTGTAGTTGCCGAGCACGAAGAAGTTCACGCGCTTCTGCTCGGTCTGGATGTAGTTATAAGCGTTGTAGTTGAAGGTGTCGTTGGAGCCGCCATAGCAGCGGTAGTCGCCGAGGCTGCTGCCGTTGCCGCTGGCCAGGGTGACGTAAGCGTTGCCCGCAGCGTTCACATGACAGCCGCCCGGCGTAAGCGCTGCCGGGACCAGGATGCGACCGGTGGGAATCGTGCCCGAACCCTGTGGGGTGACCACACCGCTGGACAGATACAGCGCACGTTGCGAAAACCCACGCCGCGGGGCGAGCGTCGGGGTGTATTTGTTCCAGTCGATGCCGGCCACGATATTGCCGGCCTCGCCGCTGGCGCCGGTGGTGAAGTTGAAGCCGCGCCGCTGGCTGTCGCCGTGGCTGGAAATGCCGTCATTGATGCTGAACTCGGCGCCCTTGAAGTCCTTGCGCAGATGCAGGTTCACCACGCCGCCGACCGCATCCGAACCGTAAGCGGTGGATGCGCCTTCCGCCAACACGTCCACGCTCTGGATCATGTTCTGCGGAATCATGTTGAGATCCGCGTTGGCCATGCGCTGGCCATCCACCAGCACCAGGGTGCGGTTGGTTCCCAGGCCGCGCAGCGATACGCGCGAGGCGCCATCGCCGCCTTCCAGCGTGGGGCTGGCACCGCCGCCGCCGTTGCTGTTGTTGGCCGGGTTGGTGGCGTAGCCGGAAACGCTGGGTAGCTGCTGCAGCACATTGCCTAGCGTGGGAGCGCCGTTGGCGGTGAGCGCGGTGCGGTCCAGCGTGATCACCGGGCTGGCTGTTTCGGTGTCGACGCGACGGATCAAAGAGCCGGTAACCGTGACGGCTTCCAGCGACTTGGCTTTGGAAGCCTGCGGTTGTTCGTTGGGATTTTGGGTGGAGGTGTTTTGCTGCGCCGGGCTGCTTTGTTGAGTGCCGGTGTCTTGCGCGTTAGCGATGGCGGCCGATGAAGCGATGCCGACGGACAATGCCAGACGGACTGCGATGGACAGGCGATTGTAATGGGCTTGCATGGTGACTCCCCGAATAGTGGCGATAGAGAGCACCGGTGCAACGGGAAATGTCTGCCGTTTTCTCCCTCCGTACGGCTAGACGCGTGAACGTCTGGACATCCCTTGCGATGTTGCCCCAGTGTTCCCCCGGTGCAACTGTTTCAAAAATTTAACGAAGAGTAAAGGATGGCGTTAGTCATGGAACGGGAGAGATGGAGCAAGCACATCTCAACCGCCATCGGACGATGGCATTTATCGTGGAAATTCAATGCCACCGACTCCTTGCCAGGCAAACGCACAGCAACGTTCCGCGACTTATGCGCAGCTGGGCGACTCGCCTCGTTCACCCGTAATGACAGCAACAAGGCAAGAATGAGGATTACGGAACAGTGACCAATGTCGCCGCTACCAGCGGCTCAATCGCCTCGATCCACAGCGCATATTGCGCCCCGGAGGGATGCAGTCCATCGGACGCCACCAAGCCGGCATGCTCGCGCGAAATACCGGTGATGTTCACGAAATGCGCCCCGGCTTCATTCGCTTCGTCGCGCGCGATGGCGTTGAAGCCATCCAGTTCGTGTGCGATTTGCCCACGGTCGCGTCCGCTGGCATAACCGAACGGCGTCACGCCCCAGTCCGGAATGGACACCACCACCACGCGTTCGGCGTGGTGATCGGCCAGTGCCACGGCGCGCATCAGCAAGGCGCGAAACTGTTCGCGGTATTCGGTTGCCGGACGACCGCGATACTGATTGTTGACGCCGATCAGCAGCGTCACCAGATCGTAGCCAGGCGCGAACGCGGCCTGGTCCATGCCGGCCGACAGTTCGTCGGTGGTCCAGCCGGTGACGGCGACGATCTGCGGATCGTCGATGGCAATTCCCTGCCTGCGCAGTTTTTCCACCAATTGCATCGGCCACCGCGCCTGGGCGGGCACGTCCTCGCCGATGGTGTAGGAGTCGCCCAGGGCGAGGTAGCGCAAGGGCATCGTCAACCTGCAGCGACGGCGGCGCGCGGTGTTTCCTCGACCGCCATGCGTTCCAGCACGCGCTCCATGCGCACGAACACTTCGCGCAACTGTGTTGGTTGCGGCAGCAGAGTGAGGCGCATGTGGCGGCTGTTGGGTACGTTGAAGCTGGTGCCGGGCACGAGCAGCACGGATTCCTCTTCCAACAGGCGTAACGCGAAGGCGTTGTCGTCGAAATTGGCGATGCCATCGCTGCGCACGCGCGGGAAGGCATAGATCGCCCCTTCTGGCGCGACCACATCCAGAAACCGGCTGGAAGCGACACCGTCCAGCACGGCCTGTCGCGCCTGATGCAGACGACCGCTCGGCGCGGTGAGCGCGTTGATGGTCGGCGCATCCTGCAGCGCGGGGATCACCGCCCATTGCGCGGTCACGTTCGCGCACAAGCGCAAGGCAGCGAGTAACTGCAGCGCATCGCGGTATTCATGCGTGCGCGCCGGATCGCCGGAAAGGCTGAGCCAACCCACGCGATAGCCGCAGGCGCGATGCACTTTGCTCAAGCCGCCGAAACTGAGGCAAGGCGTGGCGCCGGCGATTTCGGCGAGCGGCTGGAACGTCGCGCCGTCGTAGAGAATCTGGTCGTAGATTTCATCGCACAGCAGCAGCAGGCGATGCCGCGCGGCAATTTCGACGATCTGTTCCAGCAGTGCGCGCGGATACACCGCGCCGGTGGGATTGTTCGGATTGACCAGCACCAGCGCACGCGTGCGCGGGGTGATCAGGGCTTCCATTTCCTCCGGGTCCGGCATGTGCCGGTTCTCGGCCAGGCAGCGGTAATAGCGCGGCACGCCGCCGTTGAGAATGGTGGCGGCGCTCCACAGCGGGTAGTCCGGGCTGGGCAGCAGCACTTCGTCGCCCGGTTGCAGCAGGGCGCGCAGGCTCAGGTCGATCAGTTCGCTCACGCCGTTGCCGATGAAGATGCGTTCCACTTGCGCGTGGCGCGCACCGCGTGCGCGCTGCTGGGCGGCGATGGCTTCGCGGGCTTCTTCCAGGCCTTGTTCGTGACCGTAGGCTTCGCTTTCGTGCAGGTGCGCGGCGATGGCCTCGCGCAGATGTTCCGGCACGGAAAAACCGTAGCGGGCCGGGTTGCCGATGTTGAGCTTGATGATCGGCGTGCCTGCCGCTTCCAGTTCGCGCGCACGACGGGTCAGCGCGCCACGGATTTCATAGCGCACTTCGGCCAGGTGCGCGCTGGGCTTGATCGGGAACAACGGTCTCTCGTCCTTTTCGGATGGAAAAAAGCCGGCCTGCCGCCGGTTTTCACGATCCTAACAGCGAGTTAGGGCATCGTGGGGATGGAATAAGGCAAAAAACGGAAAAGCGTTTGCACTTCATGTCATATGGCTTTCCCGAGGCCGGGTGAAGATGGGCATAATCCCGATCTATGAGCGAGACCCAGACCATCGAGCGGCTCCGCCACATCGGCTGGCGGGGCCAGGTCGTGCCTGCGGAGGGGCGGCGCATCGCCCGCGTGGTGGCGCAGCATCGCGCCGGCTACGAACTGCATGATGGGGAGCAGGTGTTCGGCGCGCAGCCGGCGGGCCATTTCCTCAAGCGCGGGCTGGACCCGGCCGAGCGTCCTGCGGTGGGCGATTTCGTCGAGATCGAGCTAGGCAAGCCGCCGCATATCGTGCTGGTGCAGCCGCGCCGTACCGTGCTGTCACGCGCGGCGGCCGGCGAACGCTACGAGCGGCAGGTAATCGCCACCAATATCGACTACGTGCTGGTGCTGACCGGCCTGGATGGCGATTTCAATCCCGCCCGCATCGAGCGTTATCTCTCGCTGGTGGAGGGTTCGGGGGCGCAGCCGGTGGTCGTGCTCAGCAAGCCCGATCGTGCCGATGATGCTGAAACCCGTATCGCGGAACTCAAGACGCGCCTGCCCGAAGGCACGCCGATCCACGCGATCAACGGCAAGGATCCGGCCAGCGCCGCCATGTTGGCGAGTTACCTCAAGCCGGGGGATAGCGCAGTGCTGGTGGGTTCTTCCGGCGCCGGCAAATCCACCCTCACCAACACCTTGCTCGGTAGCCAGCACATGGCCATCGGCGACGTGCGCAGTCATGACAGCCGCGGCCGCCACACCACCACGTATCGCGCGCTGTTGCAGTTGCCCAGCGGCGGCTGCCTGATCGACACCCCGGGCATGCGTGAGCTGAAGCTCACCGGCGAGGAAAATCTCGACCTGTTCGCCGACATCGAAGCGCTGGCCGAAAACTGCCGCTTCGCCGATTGCGGCCATGGCAGCGAACCGGGCTGCGCGGTACAAGAGGCGCTGCACGACGGCGAACTGACGCCCGAGCGCTGGCGCAATTACCTGAAGCTGCGCGACGAACGCGAAGAGCAGGCCACCATGCTCGAATCGCGTCTGCGTCGCCAGCGTGGCGGGCGGCCGGCTACCAAGCCCCACGGTCCGCGTGGTCCACGCGAGAAGGAAGGGTGGTGAGCACGTCCGCCGAAAAGGTCATTCCCGCGGGTCTGGAAGCCTATGCCGCGCTCGACAAGCGGCTGCTGGCTGCAGTGAAAGGCATCAATATTCTTTCGACGGTGAGTTGGCCGGCATCGCTGGAAGACCGCATGATCGAAGCCTACGGCAAAGGGCAATACGCCTTGCCGGAGGTGAGCTACAAAAAACCGGATCACTCCGAGGTGCGCAAGGAACTGGCGGCCATCGAACGCGAAGCCGGCGATGGCGATCCGATCCGCGACTATCTGCGTCGCACCGCCGAATCCTGGCGCATCGCCGCCGAAATGCTGGAAGCGGTCGGTACCGAAGGCGTCACCGCACCATCCATCCAGCTCTACGGACGGCCAGGCGACGCGATTCCCGGCAGCCACTACAGCAATCTGGATGCGGCGCATTACTTTGCGGAGTTGTCCGACGAACTGGGCGCGGACCTGGCCGATAGCGACATCCTTACCAACATCTCTTCCGAGGTACTCCGCAAAGACCTGTCCAAAGAACTGGATGGTTTCTTCGGCCAGGGCGTGATTGCGGTGGAAGTGGATCCGGATCTCACCGCCAAGGCGGCGGCCGGCGCCACGCGCATCCGGTTGCGCGGCGGCACGCGCTTCAGTCAATACGATCGCCATCAGTTGCTCAATCACGAAGCGTTCGTGCACTCGCTCACCGCCTTGAACGGACGCGAACAACCGGTGCTCGCTTCACTGGCGCGTACCTCGCCGCGCGTCACCGCCACGCAGGAAGGCTTGGCAGTGTTTGCCGAATTGATGTCTGGTGCGATCGACATCGCCCGGCTCAAGCGCATCAGCCTGCGCATCCTGGCGTTGGACATGGCGCTCAACGGCGCGGACTTCGTCGAGGTCTACCGTTTCTTCAACCGTTGCGGGCAATCGGTCGCGGACAGTTTTCATTCCACCCAACGCGTGTTCCGTGGCGTGCCGGTGACCGGTGGCTTCGCGTTCGCGAAGGACAACGTCTATTTGTCCGGCCTGCTCGATGTGCACACGTTCTTCCGCTGGGCGCTGAAGGAACGCCGCATGGATCTGCTGCGCTATCTGTTCGCCGGCAAGCTGACCTTGGGCGACGTGATCAGCCTGGAGCCGTATTTCCAATCCGGCGCGCTTGCTTCGCCGCGCTGGCTGCCGCCATGGATGCAGCATGTGCATGGCCTGGCGGGCAAGCTGGCGTTTTCGTTGTTCATCAATCGCGTGCGCATGTCGAAGGTGGAAGCGGGCACGCTGTCGGCTGGCAGCATCTGATCAGGCTAGCTAGCTATCGGGCTGGTTGACGAAGATCAGCACGCCCAGAATCGCCATGTAGAACTTGAACGCAGCGTCCTGGCCATTCCAGGTTTTCGACTGCCACATGGCGAACCATTCCCCGCCCACCACCATGAAGCCGAAAAACCACACCAGGAAGCCGACCACGCATCCTGCAGTGACCAGGCCTTTCGCAGCATTGAAGCTTGCAGCGTCCTTGCCGCGTGCTCGCCACAACGCATGCGTTCCACCCAGCAACAACAGGCAGGTGATGCCTTCGCCGGCGATGATCAGCCAATAGCCCGCGCGCCACATCGCGGGACGGGTGATAGCGCGGTCCATCAACGCGTTGCCGGGAAAGGTTGTATCCATCGATAACACATGCTGCACGAACAGGAAGTTGGAGCCGTAGTCGACGATGTTGTCGTAGGTCACGATGAACGCGAACGCCGCCAGCGCGAGTGGCAGAAGGATCTTGGCGAGTCGGTTGGTCATGGCGAAGTCTTGAGCAGGGTAGGCGGAAAGCGCGATGTATAGCATTCCTGCGCTTTGCTTGTGGCCCTGCCCGCAGTACCCGACCGACGCACTGGTGCCTGATGCGCGCCTACAGCCAGGCCGACGTGGCGCCATGCGCGGAGCGGCTCCATGTACCACGTACCCAGGCGCACGATAACCTGTCGCAAGCTTGCGATAAGCATGCGCACGGTACTCTTCCAAGCATTGCCAGGCCGGGTTAATACGAAAGTAGTAATCGCGCCCACGACGCGTCATGGGTAGCCTGTACCTCCCTTTTGCGAAGAACCGTAGGAAAGCAGGCGAGTGCTACCATGCCCGGCATGCCGTCAGGCGGCACTCTTTCCCCATCTCATCCGTCCAAATACCTCCCATGGCTCATTCCGACGACTTCCGCCAAGCCGCTCTCGAATATCACCGCCTGCCGCGTCCCGGCAAGATCAAGGTCACGCCTACCACGCCGCTGGTGACGCAGCGCGATCTGTCGTTGGCGTATTCGCCAGGCGTGGCCTATGCGTGTGAAGCGATCGTCGAGGACCCGCGCAACGCCAGCCAGTACACCGCGCGTGGCAACCTGGTAGCGGTGATCACCAACGGTACCGCCGTCCTGGGTCTGGGTGACATCGGGCCGCTCGCCGGCAAGCCGGTGATGGAAGGCAAGGGCGTGCTGTTCCAGAAATTCGCCGGCATCGACGTGTTCGACATCGAACTCAACGAGCGCGATCCGGACAAGCTGGTGGACATCATCGCCGCGATGGAGCCCACCTTCGGCGGCATCAACCTGGAAGACATCAAGGCGCCGGAGTGCTTCATCGTCGAGCGCAAGCTGCGCGAAAAGATGAAGATTCCGGTCTTCCACGATGACCAGCACGGCACTGCCATCATCGTCGGCGCCGCCGTGATCAACGCGCTGAAGATCGTCGGCAAGAACATCGAAGACGTGAGGGTCGCCACCACCGGCGTCGGCGCTGCGGGCATCGCCTGCCTGGACATGCTCGTTGCGCTGGGCGTGAAGCCCGAACACATCCTGGCGTTCGATCGCGAAGGCGTGCTCTACACCGGGCGCGACCACATGGATCCGGACAAGCAGCGCTATGCACGCGACACCAAGGCGCGCACGCTGGCGGAAATCGTGAATGGCGCGGACGTCTTCCTCGGCCTGTCGGCAGGCGGCATCTTGAAGCCGGAGATGGTCGCCAGCATGGCTAAGCAGCCGATCATCCTGGCGCTGGCTAATCCTAATCCGGAAATCCTGCCGGAAGATGCCAAGGGCGTGCGTCCGGATTGCATCATCGCCACCGGCCGTTCGGACTACCCGAACCAGGTCAACAATGCGGTGTGCTTCCCGTACATCTTCCGTGGCGCCCTCGATGTTGGCGCCACCGGTATCAACGAAGCAATGAAGCTCGCGTGCGTGCGCGCGATCGCCGCGCTGGCACAGATGGAAGCGGGCGATCTCGCTGGTGCTTACGGCGGCGATGCGCCGACGTTCGGTGCCGAATACCTGATTCCGCGCCCGTTCGATCCGCGCTTGCTGGTGATGTTGGCGCCGGCCGTCGCGCAGGCCGCGATGGATTCGGGCGTCGCCACGCGGCCGATCGAGGACATGGAAGCCTATATCGAGAAGCTCAGCCAGTTCATCTATCGCACTGGCCTCATCATGAAGCCGGTCTACGACCGCGCGCGCAGCGATCGCAAGCGCGTGGTCTACGCCGAAGGCGAAGAAGAAACCGTACTGCGCGCCATCCAGACGGTGGTCGACGAAAAATTGGCCTACCCGATCCTGATCGGTCGTCCGGATGTGATCCAGACGCGCATCGAGCGCCTGGGCCTGCGCCTGCGCGCGGGTGTGGATTTCGAACTCACCAACATCAACGACGATCCGCGTTTCAACGAATACTGGCAGCAATACCACGCCATCACGGAGCGCCGCGGCGTGACGCCGGCCGCAGCGAAGAACCTGATGCGTTCGCGTCCTACGTTGATCGCCTCGATGATGGTCAAGCGCGGCGAAGCCGACGCGCTGATCTGCGGCCTGGTCGGGCGCTATCACAAGAAGCTGGGTTACGTGCGCAGCGTGTTCGGGCTCGATCCGGGCGTGCAGTGCACTTCCGCGATGACGGCGGTGATCAACGACAAGGGCACCTGGTTCTTCCTCGACACGCACGTGCAGTGCGATCCCACAGCCGAGCAGATCGCTGCCGCCACGCTGCAGGCGAGCTACCGCATGAAGCTGTTCGGCGTGGAGCCGAAGGTGGCGCTGCTGTCGCACTCCAACTACGGCAGCCACGAGAATGCCAGCGCGGCGAAGATGCGCGAGGTGTGGAAAATCCTGCGCACCCGCGCACCGCAACTGGACATGGACGGCGAAATGCAGGGCGATACCGCATGGGACGAAGAACTGCGCCGGCGCGTATTTCCCAATACCACGTTGAACGGACGCGCCAACCTGTTCGTGATGCCCAACCTCGACTCGGCCAACATCGCCTACAACATGGTGCGTGTGATGACCGACGGCGTAGCCGTCGGCCCCATCCTGATGGGTGTGGACCGGCCGGCGCACATCCTCACCCCTTCGTCCTCCGTGCGCCGCGTGGTGAACATGACGGCGATTGCGGTAGTGGATGCGCAGATTCGCGCCTCGCAAGAGCGCAGCTGACCAGGGTTGCCTCTGCCCTTCGGACCGTTCGCATACGTATGTATGGTCCGACAATTGGCGAGATCACTGCGCGGAGGCTAGAATCGGGCGGTTAGCTCGTCCTGCGGCCACCACGCCACGCGGTCCCTCCTGTTCCGTGCCGGTCCAAAGTCGCCGGACCGAAGCATCGACTTCGTCGCTGCCCCCGGCGACGCGCACCCACCGCAAGGCGGCGCCCGGCGCCGCGGAGACCTTCATGGATCAGCTCGACGACATCCTCCATCAGGACCCGGATCCCACCGAAACCCAGGAATGGGTCGAATCGCTCAACGCCGTCATCGATCGCGAAGGCACCGAGCGCGCACATTACCTGCTGGAGCGACTGGTCGATTCCACGCGCCGTTCCGGCGGCTACCTGCCGTTCGATCCCACCACCGAATACGTCAACACCATCCCGCCGCATCTGGAAGCGAAGATGTCCGGCGACGCCGCGATGGAGTGGCGTATCCGTACGCTGGTCCGCTGGAACGCGATGGCGACGGTGGTGCGCGCCAACCGCAAGCCGGGCGAGCTGGGCGGGCATATCGCCAGCTTTGCGTCGTCCGCAACGCTTTATGACGTCGGCTTCAATCATTTCTGGCGTGCGCCGAGCGCGGATCATCCGGGCGACCTGGTGTTTCACCAGGGCCATTCCAGCCCGGGCATCTACGCGCGCTCCTTCCTCGAAGGCCGCATCAGCGAGGAGCAGCTCGACCTGTTCCGCATGGAAGTGGCCGGTCGCGGCCGCGGCTTGTCCTCGTATCCGCACCCCTGGCTGATGCCGGACTACTGGCAGGTGCCGACGGTATCGATGGGCCTTGGCCCGATCCAGGCGATCTACCAGGCGCAGTTCTGGAAGTACCTGGAACACCGCGGCCTGATGCCCAAGACCGACCGCAAGATCTGGTGCTTCATGGGCGACGGCGAGTGCGACGAGCCCGAGTCGCTGGGCGCCATCTCGTTGGCCGGCCGCGAAGGCCTGGACAACCTGATCTTCGTGATCAATTGCAACCTGCAGCGCCTGGACGGTCCGGTGCGTGGCAACGGCAAGATCATCCAGGAACTGGAAGGCGTGTTCCGCGGCGCCGGCTGGAACGCCATCAAGGTGGTGTGGGGCAGCTACTGGGATCCGCTCCTGGCGCGCGACAAGAACGGCGTGCTGCGCAAGCTGATGATGGAAACCATTGACGGCGAATACCAGGCATGCAAAGCCTTCGGCGGTGCGTACACGCGCGAGCATTTCTTCGGCAAGTATCCGGAAACGCGCGAGATGGTCGCCAACCTCAGCGACGACGACATCTGGCGCCTCAACCGCGGCGGCCACGATCCGCACAAGGTCTACGCGGCCTATCACGCGGCGACGAACACCAAGGGCATGCCCACCGTGATCCTGGCCAAGACGGTGAAGGGCTACGGCATGGGCGCGGCCGGCGAATCGCAGAACCCCACCCACCAGCAGAAGAAGCTGGACGACGAGGCTGTGCGCCACTTCCGCGACCGCTTCAACATTCCCGTGCCGGACGCCAAGCTGGCCGACGTGCCGTACTACCACCCCGGCAAGGATTCGCCGGAAGTGCAGTACATGCTGGAGCGCCGCAAGGCGCTGGGCGGTTCGCTGCCGCAGCGCCGCCGCCATTCCGACGTGAAGCTCAAGGCTCCGGAATTGTCCGCGTTCGAGCAGATCACCAAGGGCACTGGCGATCGCGAAATCTCCACCACCATGGCGCTGGTGCGCGGCATGAACCTGTTGCTGCGCGACAAGGCCATTGGCCCGCGCGTGGTGCCGATCGTCGCTGACGAGGCGCGCACCTTCGGCATGGAAGGCATGTTCCGCCAGATCGGCATCTACGCGCCGTTCGGCCAAAAGTATCGCCCGCAGGACGCCGACCAGTTGCTGTATTACCGCGAAGACCAGAAAGGCCAGGTGCTGCAGGAAGGCATTTCCGAAGCCGGCGGCATGGCCGCGTGGATGGCGGCGGCGACCAGCTACAGCATCAGCAACCAGCCAATGCTGCCGTTCTTCATCTATTACTCGATGTTCGGCTTCCAGCGCATCGGCGACCTGGCCTGGGCCGCCGGCGACATGCGTTCGCGCGGCTTCCTGATCGGCGGCACCGCTGGCCGCACCACGCTCAACGGCGAAGGCCTGCAGCACGAAGATGGTCATTCGCATCTGATGGCAGGCTCGATCCCGAACGTGCGCGCGTACGACCCGACCTTCTCCTACGAAGTCGCGGTGATCATGCAGGACGGCACGCGCCGCATGCTGGAAGACCAGGAGGATGTCTACTACTACCTCACGGTAATGAACGAAAACTATGCCCACCCCGACCTGCCGCAAGGTGTCGAGGAAGGCATCATCAAGGGCATGTACCTGTTCAAGGATGCCGGCAAGCCGAAGAAGGGCGAACCGCGCGTGCAGCTGCTTGGCTCGGGCACCATCCTGCGCGAAGTGATCGCTGCCGCCGAACTGTTGGAAAAGGATTTCGGCGTCAGCGCCGACATCTGGTCCGTGCCCAGCTTCATCGAACTGCGCCGCGACGGTTTCGATGCGGAGCGCTGGAATCGCCTGCATCCGGAAAGCACGCAGCGCGTGCCGTACGTCACCGGTCTGTTGCAGGGCCGTTCGGGTCCGGCCGTCGCTGCGACCGACTACGTGCGCGAATACGCCGACCAGATTCGTGCGTTCATGCCCGACGGCATGCACTACACCGTGCTCGGCACCGATGGCTTCGGCCGCTCGGATACGCGTGAACATCTGCGCAGTTTCTTCGAAGTGGACCGCTACTGGATCGCCCACGCTGCACTCGCTGCGCTGGCGAAGGACGGCAAGGTCAACGCCAAGGATGTGGCACGTGCGATCCGCGAGTACAAGCTCGATCCGGAAAAGCCCAATCCGCAGACGGTGTAACGAAAAAGCCCGCCGAAAGGCGGGCTTTTTCGTAGATTGGGGTGCAAACCAACATCGCCGTGTTGGGGTTTGCGCCCCAGCCTACCGGATCAATCTTCGTCCCGGTTCAACGTGCGGAACAGCAGGAACAGTGCACCCACCGTGCCTGCCACGATCGCTGCGGTGGCGATGGGGTGCCTGCCCGCGTGGCGTCGCAAGCGGCGGTATTGGTAGTTGGCTTCGTCAGCAAAATCCTCGGCGCGCCGTGCGATGCGCTTGCGCGCGTCGGTGCGGCTGAACCGACCTACGGCGCGGCGTCCGCGGGACAGCCAGCCGTCGGCAGTGTCAGCGGCACCGTCTGCGTACTCGCGCACACGGTTGCCAAGGTGGTCGAGTCGGCGTTCGATGTCGGCTTGCCTGCTCATGGCGTTCTTCCTCCAATGTCCGGGTGATTGACCTTGCCAGCGGTCACGTGAGTGGCACGTTAACCGATTGTGCACGCTCAGCCATTGATTTTCGTCACTTCCGGCAAGGTTCGAAGTAGCGTTGTTCCGTCGTGCGGGGTAGGCCGGATGAGCCTCGCGTGGGTGGCATGCAGGCGTTGGGGTGCCTGCCATCTTTTGCTTGCCCATCCAAGATCAGGATGACGCTCCCATATGCAGCCGCTGGCGCTGCCTCAGGGTGGGAAACATCGCCATCCACAGTCCCACGACCACCAGCGTACCGACACCGCCGACCACCGCTGAGCCGACGGCGCCCAGCCATGCGGCGACCATGCCCGATTCGAATTCGCCGAGCTGGTTCGAGGTATTGATGAAAATCGCATTCACCGCACTTACGCGCCCGCGCATGGCGTCGGGTGTATCCAGTTGCACCAGCGAACCGCGGATCACCATGCTCACCATGTCGAACGCGCCCAGCGCAAACAGGGCTACCAGCGACAGCCACAATACGTTCGAGAGCGCGAACACCAGCGTCGCCACGCCGAAACCCGCGACCGAGGCAAACATGATCTTGCCCACGTTGCGTTCCATGTTGTGGCGCGCAAGCCAGAACGACATCAGCAAGGCGCCCACCGCAGGCGCGGCGCGTAGCAGGCCCAGCCCCCACGGACCCGTGTGCAGGATGTCCTTGGCGAAGATCGGCAGCAGCGCCGTCGCGCCGCCCAGCAGCACGGCAAACAGATCCAGCGAAATCACACCGAGCACGTCCTTGCGTTCGCGAATGAAATGCACACCGGCGAACAAGGTCTTGAGCGTGGCCGGTTCGCGTTTCGGCGGTGCATGCTCATAACGCAACCGCGCCACCATCACGCCGGAAATCAGATACAGCACGGCGGCCACCGTATACACCACGCCAGGGCCTGCAACATAAAGCAGGCCGCCGAGCGCCGGTCCCATGATCATGGCCGCTTGCATGGCCGAACCATTCATCGCCATGGCGCGTGGCAACAGCGCGGACGGTACCAGCGCCGGCACCATCGATTGCAGCGAGGGCGATTCGAACGCCTTGGCTGTGCTGATCACGAAGATCAGTAACAGAATGCCTACCTCATCGATCGCATGCAGAAAGGTCAGCACGGTCAGCAGCACGATCGCGATCCATTCCACGATCTGCCCGATCAGCACGATCCGTCGCCGGTCGAACTGATCGGCCAGATGACCCGCCGGCAAGGCCAGCAATACCGAGGGAAAGAATTGCACCAGGCCGATCAAGCCAAGATCGAAAGCGCGCCCGGTGATCGCGTATATCTGCCAGCCCACCGCCACCGAGAGCATCTGGAAGCCGAACGTGGAGGCAGTGCGCGCGCACCAGAAAGCAACATAAGCCGGATGGTTGAGCAGCGAATCCGCGGAACGCGGCGCGGGGGAGGGAGACATGCGGGGTCCTTGTCTGGAACCGGCATTATCTGGGGCTGTGGCCACCGCGCAAGGTAGATCGTCGAAAACGACAAACCCGGTTGCATCCAGGCAGGCCCTCGTTTCAAGCTAGAGACCTCTTCTCCCTGGGTCGCTCCCAATGATCCGTTCGTCTCTTCGCCATGCCTTGGTCGCCGCTGTTGCAAGCGGCTTGTTGCTGGCCGCCTGTTCGCAGCAGGATCAAAACCCATCGCCGCAGGACGCTGCCAAAGCGCAGGCGCAGCAAATGGCCGACGAAGCGAACCGGCAGTTGCAGACCTATCGCCAGATGCTGCAGATGAAAAACGACGAAATGGCCGCCCAGCTCGGCGAGGCGATCGTCAAGCAGTTCCCCTCCAGTGATGCCGCCAAGGAAGTGCAGCAGACGCTGCCGGATGTCGAAAAACGCGCGAAGGAAGCGGCTGACAAGCGGCGCCTCGCGGGATTGTGGACCTACCAAGTCGGCCCGATGGAAGGAGGCACCCAGTCGACGGCCAGCCTTTACAGCACGCGCCCCGGTGGCGATCGCGCCGTGCGTCTGGTGCTGCGCCAGCACACGAAGTGGGGCGAAAGCGTGTTCCTGTTCGGCAACGGTCACGGCTTTGTGTGCAAGGGCAATTGCACGCTGCAGGCGCAGTTCGATGGCAAGCCGCATCCCTTGCGTGCGTTCCTGCCGACATCCGGGGAGCCGGCCATCTTCATTCGCGACGACAAGGCCTTCATTTCCGCGATGGAGAAGACACGGCGCATCACTATCGATGCGGAATTGCAGGACGGCGGCAAGCAGGAACTGGTGTTCGAAACCGGCGGTTACGATCCGTCCAAGTGGCAGGCGGTCGGCAAGAAATAAGCGTGCACCGGCAAGCTGTTCGTGCGTTGTTCCGCGTAAGCGCTCCACGGAGACGTGCCATGTCGACCAAGCTGCAGTGGCTGGTTTTTTCGCTTATCGCGCTATGCGTAGCAGCGTGTTCGAGCGTGCCCTATGCCCAACGTTTGCAGCAACGCCAGCAAGCGTATAGCGCCGCCGCCGGCGCACCAGTGCGTAGCTTTCGCTTATTGCTGGGCGGGGACATCTATTCGTGGGAGCCACTCAGCGATACCCAGCTGGTGATCTACACGCAGCCCAGCAAGGCCTATCTGCTCGATGTCTGGCCGTGCAACAACCTCACGTTCACCAACGCCATCGGCCTGACCAGCTTCGCCAGCGAAGTGCAGACGGGCTTCGACAAGGTGCTGACGGGACGGCCGTACATCCCGTGCATCATCAAGCAGATTCGCCCGATCGATCTGGCCAGGTTCAAACTGGCGCAGGAAAGCCAGCGCCATATCGACAGCGTCCCGCGCGGCAATGCGCCGCCAGCCAATGGCGGGCAGTGACATCCGTGCGCGAACCGGAGATTTTCTGCCCGCAATGCACTTGGCGCCCGTTGGGTACCAGCCGCTGGCTGTGCACGCCGAAAATGGGCGGCTGCGGCACGATCTGGAACACGTTCTGGACCGGTGGCGTCTGTCCGGGCTGCAGCTACCGCTGGGAAATCACCATTTGCCTGGCTTGCAGGAAGTTCTCGCCGCATCGCGATTGGTACCACCGGCCGGAGCCGGCCACGCACGAGAAACAGCACGAGCGCGAAGCGGAAGATTCGCGCTGAGCGCAGGTATCACTGCAGAAACAGCTTCTCGCTGATTTTCGCCAGCGGCTTTTCCACCACCTGCTGCAACCGCGGCGGCAGGTCCAGCGGCTTGAGCAGCATCTTCACCGTCATCTCCGCCGGGATGTGCCGGCGCAGCAACGCTTGCGCCGGACCGGCCACTTTCTGGAACTGGGCATTGTCGCCCTTGTGCTGCGGATAGCACTGGTTGAATACGTGGCGCAGCGCGATGTCACTGTCTTCGTTACGGATCTCGTTGACGCGGCGCAGGATGGCGCGGAACACCTTGTAACGGCCGAGTTTTTCCCGCTCGCGATAGCGCTGGAAGGCCTGGTAGAAATGCTTGAAGTGGCGCACTTCGTCACTCTTGATGTGATTGGTGAGCTGCTTGAGCACCGGTTCGTCGACGATGTCGTTCAAGGCGCGGTAGAGGCTGGCGGTACCGGTTTCCACCACGCAGCGTGCGGCCAGTTCCAAGCCGCGCGAGGGTTCCAATTGCTCGTCGGTGCATAGCGCGCCGTAGTCGTTCCAGAACGCCTGGAAGCCGGCATTCCAATCGAATTCCGGCCATACGTGGCGCACATAGGCGGCCAGCGCGCGGCCGTGCTGCATTTCCTCGTGTTCCCAGTGCTCGCGCAGCCAGCCTTGCAGCTCCAGGTCGCCGTCGAAGTGCTCGATCAGATTACTGGTATACAGATCCGAACCGCTCTCCACGAACGAGGCGCTGCAAAGCAGCAGAAACAAGTTTTCATCGTGCCGTACGCGGGCGATATCGATGTCCGCAAAATTCAGACTTTCCAGAGTCCAGGGCAGGACGGTGCTGTAGTCCACGTGCAGTTTCCTGTGCAAAAAAGGCTATCCGATCTGTGACAGATCAAGGACAACAGCATAAATGGTGAACGCTGGAAGGGATTAATGCCAGCTTTTCGGGATTATTTGCGGTGACGGGCGCGTGGAATAGCTCACGCGTCCCCGGCCTCCCGGACCTACCGGACCACCGTCACTGGCACATGGGCGCCCGCCAGTACGTCTTCGGAAACCGAGCCCAGCAGCCAGCGGCCGAGTGCGCCGCGTTCGGTATGGCCGATCACGATGTGGTCGATGGGGTGCTGGCGAACCTGGCCAAGCAGAATGTCGCCAGGGCTGCCGTGGCTGATTTCCAGGTCCACCAGCGTATCGGCATCCGCATCCAGGGTGCGCAATTCCCGTTGCAATTCCTGCGCCCGTTCGCTGGCCGAATCGGTCATCATCAAGGTGCAGGCATCGGCGCCGCCCTGGGTGACCTGCAGCACCGAAACCACGCGCACCCGGCCTTTGCAGGCGCGCGCCAGGTCCATGGCGAAGTGGAATGCACGTTGCGACGTGTCCGAACTGTCGTAGCCGACCAATGAGTATTTGGGCATTTGCTTCTCCTTGGCGACCGCGCCCGATTTCAGTGTGCGCGGCGCTTTGTTAGTTAAGCATCAACCAAAAGGAAACAACAGGCGGCGTCTACGCATAACCCTCACGGAAGCATGCGAAAGCTGAACGCCATGCTGATTCTTGCCAATTTGTTCAGTCCGTTGAGCCGACACTTTTGCCACGGCGTGGGTGATCCATGCCATGCGTAAGGAGACTGATATGAGTAAGCGTACCTTTGGAGTGACTGCCGCCATGCTGTTGTGCGCCGGCGCGATAGCTGGCCTGCCGGCCACGTCGGCGCAGGCGGCCAAGGCTCCGGTGAAGTGCCATCTCACCTACAGCCTGTCCGGATGGTCGGCGATCTACCAGCATGCGGAAGGACGCGGCGACATCACGTGTGACAACGGCGAAACGGCAGCCGTGAGCATCAGCATGCACGGTGGCGGCCTGACCGCCGGCAAGTTCCATGTTGCCGGCAAGGGCGACATCAGCAATGTCTACAGCATCAAGGATGTCTACGGCAGCTACGCACAGGCCGGCGCTTCGGCGGGCATAGTGCGCAGCGGTACCGCGCAGGTGTTGACCAAAGGCACCACGTCCATTGCGCTGTCGGGCACGGGCGAGGGCGTCAACCTGGGTGTAGCAGTCGACAAGTTCGATATCGAACCGGTACGCGCCCGCTAAGCAGCAGCGTTCAAGTGGAAGGCAAAAGGCGCCGCAAGGCGCCTTTTGCTTGCGTTATGGCAGCGTATACTCGCTTCGTCCCGTGCTTGTGGAGTTCACCCATGCGTCGTCTGTTGATCCTGCTAGCGATGGCCGGACTGGTTGGCCTGGCGGCCGTTCCCGCGCTGGCCGGTACGGGCAAGCAAGGCGATCCGCAGGTCGGCCAGGCGGCACCGGTGTTCCGGCTGCAGGATCAGAACGGCCATTGGCGCAGCCCCGCCGATTACCACGGGCATTGGCTGGTGCTCTATTTCTATCCGAAAGATTTCACGCCCGGCTGCACCACCGAGGTTTGTACTTTTCGCGATGAAGTCATCAAGCTGCGCCAGGCCGGTGCCGATGTGGTCGGCGTGAGCCTGGACAACGTAAAGTCGCACGCCGAATTCGCCGCGAAATACCACGTACCGTTCCCGCTGCTTGCCGACGCCAACCGACACGTGGCGATCAGCTATGGCGTGCTGACTTCCGCCATCGGCCTGCATTTCGCCAAGCGCACCACCTTCCTGATCGACCCCAATGGCAAGATCGCCAAGATCTATCGCGATGTCGATCCCAAGGACAACGCCACGCAGGTGCTGGCCGATCTCAACACGATGAAGAAGGCAGCGGCCTGATGCTGATTTCCCGTTTCGATACCGACGTGCGCAAGTCCAGGTTTGCCTGGTGGCGCATGCTGACCTGGATACTCCTGCTGGCGGCCGCGTTTGGCAGCGTGCAGTACATCCGTCACGCGCAAGCCGTGTGGGACGCGCTGCAGAAAGTGTCGCCTGCCGGAGGCGATAGCCAGCAGATCATTGCCGGCTTGCATGCTCTGCTTGGCTGGGACATCGGTTATTTGATTGGCGCATTCGTGGTGGTCGTGGCGTGCGCCGGCTGCATTCTTCGCCAAGCGTGGGCGCGTTCGGTGCTGCGCATGGTGGCGCTGCTGCTGTGCGTGTGGGTGGCCTATGGCGGCGTGATGCTCTGGCATCAATGGCAGAGCGTCGACCCTGCTTCGGTGCAGGAGGGACAGCAGTTGATGGCGGATTTTGGGCGCGTCCTGCGCATCAACCTGATACTGCGCGCCATCAGCGTGCCGCTGCTGCTATGGCTCGCCTGGCAATTGGGCCAGCCCGCCGTCCGCTTGCAATTCCGCCCGCGTCCGGGCTGATTCAGCCGCAGTTAGCCCCTTGCGCCTTATCGCTGTCGGGCCTAGCCCGATGGAGATACACCTATGCGTTCGACCCGCCTGCTCGCTGCCTGGATGCTCGCGCTCGCTTGCGGCGGCCTGCATGCGCAGGACTTGTCGCAGGTCTGCCATGCGACCAGCAGCTACGATCTCACCGTGCAGCAGGACCGCCTGATCTTCGACCGCGCGGAGCCAGCGCCCACGCGCGTGGTCATTGCATCCGGCACATTGCAGACGGACAGCCAGGCGGTGCGGCTCAACGCCGAGGACCAGGACCGGCTTGCGGTGTTCCAGCGCGAGCTGCTGGCACTGGTGCCGAGGGTGAAGCGCGTCATCAACCGCGGCGTCGATCTTGCGGTGCAGGCGGTGCAGGATGAATCGAACGGCCTGAATCTCGACGCCGATACGCGCGCGGAGTTGCAGCGCCGCCTGCAAACGCATGCGGCCGAACTTCACCAGCGCGTCGCCGCCAGCCAGAGCACGCACGACTGGCACGGCGATGCGGCCAATCAGTATGCCAACCAGATCATCGGCGACATTGGGCCTTTGCTTGCTTCGGCGATGGGGCAGCAGGCCATCAGCGCGGCCATGAGCGGCGATCTGCAGCAGGCTGCTGCACTGCGCGACCAGGCCGCCAACCTCACCAGCGGGTTTCAGCCGCGCCTGCAACAGCGGTTGCAGGTGTTGCGCCCCGATATCCAGGCCCTTTGTCCGGACATCCAGCGGCTCGCCGAGCTGCAGCAGGGCATCCGCGCGAGCAACGGCCGTCCATTGAATCTCGTGCAGATCGGCCAATGAGGTCTCCGCGATATGTTGCAAGCTGAGCAAAAGCCAAACACGGCAGGCGGATTTATCCACCGCTAAGTGCTTGTCCTGCAACATGGCGTCGTCTTTCGAAGACAGGCTCAGCCAGGAGGCGGCGGGGTGTCGTTCGCGGTCCAATATCTGTGCAATGGTCTGATCCGCCGCAGCATCGAGCTGCGCGCGCTGTATCGTCATGCCGCAACCCAGGTCAGCGAGCCTGGATTGCGCACCGTGCTGGATGAAGAAGCGCAATCCCTGACCCTGGTGATCGCCGAGCTGCAGGCACAAATCCGCAGCAACGAAGGCACGCCGGCCACTCGCCGCCGCATGCTTGGCGTGATGCGTTATGGGTTCGATACCTTGGTGCCGCACAGCGACGACGCATGGATTCGCCTGTTGGCGCGCCACGAGCAGAACCTGCTGCGTTCGTTCGAGCGCGTCATCGCGCGCGTCGGGGCAAGCGACATGAGCGCGGAGCTGCATCGCCAGTTGCCGCGGCTGCATTCGATCGACCTGGACATGCACAGTCTGGCCAAGGCGGTCGGCGTCGGGCACTGAGCATGACCGTGCCGGAGGACGCACAGACGGTGCTGGCATTCTGGTTCGATCCTGTCCAACAGCCGCGCTGGTTTTCGGCATCCCCGGAATTCGACGCCAAAATCCGCGGCCGCTTCGGCGAAACGTTCCGCTTGGCCGCCGAAGGCAAGCTTGAACAGTGGGCTGATACGCCGCAAGGGTGGCTGGCGCTGCTGATCGTACTCGATCAGTTTTCGCGCAATCTCCATCGCGATGACCCGCGTGCATGGGCGCAGGATCTTCACGCGCAGCGACTCGCACTGTGGGGCATCAAAGAAGGTTACGACCGGCAACTGCCGCCGATGCAGCGCGTCTTCGCCTACATGCCGCTCGAACATGCCGAAGACATGCGGCTGCAGCAGCACTGCTTCGCATTGTTCGATGCATTGTGCGAACACCTGCCTGCCGAAGAGCGTCACCGCTACACGGGTTTTCTCGACTATGCTCGGCAGCATCAGGCGGTGATCGCGCGCTTCGGTCGGTTTCCCCATCGCAACGCGCTGCTCGGCCGGAGCTGCACGCCGGAAGAGCTGGACTACCTTGCCGAGCCCAACGCCGGCTTCTGATCATCGCCATGGAATGGGTTCTATCTCGACAGGGAGCAGGTCATGCGTCGCTATCTTTTTCTTGCCTTGCTGATCACCAGCTTTGGCGCGCACGCGTTGCAGAGTCTGCGCGTAGGTAGCCAGGTGCTGGTGGTGGGAGACAGTGCGGCACGCGTCAAAGCGTTACTGGGCGAGCCTTCCGTACGTGCGAAGGCATCCAGTTCAAGCAAGCGTACGAAGAGCGCGAACCGGGTGAAATCGTCCAGCAAAGGCAAATCGGCCGGAGCGAAAGACAAGGGCGAGAAATGGCAGTACCAGCGCGATGGCCACTTCACGACGTTCACCATCGTCGGTGGAAAGATCGCGCATATCGACGATGTGGTGCGCTAGCGTCTACGCGTTGCGTAACGTCTTCAATAGCTCCTGTGGTTCCCATTGCGCATACGATTGCTCCGCTTCGCGGATCAACGCGACGATGCGTTCATTGGCCGGCGTGCGCAGGCCCCGGGATTTCGCCAACGCAACAAGCTCGCCGTTGATATAGTCGACTTCGGTACGGCGATGGGCTTGCAGATCATCCCACATGGAGGAACGCGCCAGGGGATCGATAGCGAGCATGCGCGAGGCGATGCGGCGAAACAGTGCATCGGGCAGCGACAATACGGCCGGCAACCAGCGTGCGGGCAGGGCAGTGAGCGCTGCGGGGCGAATGCCGGCCGCGTGCAGTACGCGCAATCCTTCCCGTTGCAGCAAGGCGAGGCATAGACGCCACGCACGTTGCGCCAATTCCTCGCGCAGCGGCAATCCGCTCAATGCATTCAGTGCATTGTTGAGGTTGATCAACAGCTTCGACCAGAGCACGGCCTGCATGTCATCGCACGCTTGCAATGGCAGTCCGCCAGCTTCGAACGCGGAACGCAACGCTGGTGAAAGCGCAGCGGAGCGTTCCACCATCAAGTCACCCGATGAGCCTTGATGGAAGTGGGCCGGTTCCGGTTGCGCCACGTTGAACGGCACCATGCCCGCGAGGACGTGGCACATGGGTAGCGCGGCACGCAAATCCGCCACGTTGCGCACGCCGTTCTGAAAGCTGATCACCAGCGTTCCCGGCGCGAGCACTTCCGCCAGTTCATGCGCCACCTCCATGGTCGCGGCGGATTTCACCGTCACCAACACTGCATCGGCACCTTGCACGCCGCTGGCTTGCGTGTCGACATCGAGTTCCGCAACCGGAATATGCCGGCGATGGCCATGCAGATCGCTCACCGTCAATCCGTGTTCTTTCAACACGGACGCGATGCGCGGCCGTGCGACGAAACAAACGTGCGCGTGGCCATGCAGACAGCCGCCCAGATAATTGCCGACCATGCCGGCACCGTAGATGGCGATGCGCAGCGGCGAGATCATGCCACCGCGGCAGCCGCGGCGCGTCCCGCCACGCGGCCGGAAAACAGGCAGCCGCCGAGAAAGCTGCCTTCCAATGCGCGATAACCGTGCAGCCCGCCGCCGCCGAAACCGGCGGCTTCGCCCACCGCGTAAAGGCCATGTACCGGCTGGCCGTCGTGCCCTAGCACGCGTGCCTCGAGGTCGGTTTCCAATCCACCCAGTGTCTTGCGGGTAAGAATATGCAACCGCACAGCAATGAGCGGACCGTTCGCCGGATCAAGGATGCGATGTGGTTTCGCGACACGCACCAGACGGTCGCCGCGATAGCGCCGCGCGTTATGGATCGCCATCACCTGGCTGTCTTTCGCGAACGGATTGTCGAATTGCCGATCGCGCGCTTCGATTTCTTCGCGCAAACGTGCGACATCGAGCAACTGGCTGCCCGCCAACGCGTTCATGCCGACAACCAGCTCATCCAGGTTGTCGCGCACGATGAAATCGCGGCCGTGGCGTTTGAACGCTTCCACCGGAGCCGGCGCCTGTTTGCCTACGGCACGCTTGGCCACCTGCCGCCAGCTTTTGCCGGTGAGATCGGGATTCTGCTCGGAACCGGACAACGCGAATTCGCGCCGGATGATCTGCTGATCGAGAATGAACCAGCTGTAGTCGAAGCCGGTGCGGCGCAAATGCTCGAGCGTGCCCATGGTGTCGTAGCCGGGCCATAGCGGGCCGGGCAGGCGATGGCCGCGTGCGTCGAACCACAATGAGGAAGGGCCGGGCAGGATGCGAATGGCGTGCATCGGCCAGATCGGATTCCAGTTCTCGATGCCTTCCACGTAATGCCACATGCGATCGCGGTTGATCAGCCGCGCGCCGGCCGCTTCGCTGATGCCCAGCATGCGGCCGTCCACATGCGCAGGCACACCGCACAACATATGCGAAGGTGGCGCGCCCAGATGCTGCGGCCAGTTCTGGCGCACCAGTTCGTGATTGCCGCCGATGCCGCCGGACGCCACGATTATCGCTTGCGCACGCCACTCGAAATCGCCAATGACCTCACGTGAACTGGGCTTGCCACGTTCCATGCCGTCTTCGGCCAGGCGCGCGCCGTGCACGCCGATCACGCGGCCGTCTTGCACGATCAGTCCATCTACGCGATGGCGAAAGGCAAAGCTCAGCAGGCCCTTCGCCTGCGCTTCACGCGCGCGCCGCACGAACGGCTCCAGCACGCCGGGACCGGTGCCCCAGGTCACGTGGAAACGCGGCACCGAATTGCCATGGCCGATCGCGCCATAACCGCCGCGCTCGGCCCAGCCCACCACTGGAAACCAGCGCATGCCCATGCCGTGCAACCAGGCGCGTTTTTCACCCGCAGCGAAATCCACATAGGCTTCCGCCCAACGGCGTGGCCAGCGGTCTTCAGGACGATCGAAGGCGGCGGTGCCCATCCAGTCCGCCAACGCCAGCGCCTGGGAGTCGCGGATTCCCATGCGGCGTTGCTCGGGGGAATCGACGAAGAACAAGCCACCGAACGACCAGAACGCCTGTCCGCCCAGGCTCTGCTCCGGTTCCTGCTCGACGACCACCACGCTTCGGCCGGCGTCGGTCAGTTCCGTGGCTGCGACCAGACCGGCAAGGCCGGCGCCGACGACGATCACATCGGTGGATGGCATGGACAGGTCCCTGATCCTCAAAGCCCTGAACTTATCGCGCACCCGCCCATTTGCCTATGTGCGCTGCGCCAATCGTCATGGTCGCCGGCCATGACCGATGGCAGGGAATGACGTACGGCCCATGCCGACGCATGGCTGCGCATTAAACCCTATGCACCGGATCGCGCATCGAAGCGCATAAGCCGTTCCGGCTCGCATCCTCGGAGGGATCGCACATGCGTCGTCACATGCTTTCGTTCGCAACGGTTTTCGCGCTCGCCGCAGCAGGCGGCGTGCACGCAACGGATGGCCATTCGCACCATCTGTCGTGTTCGTTCAACAGCGACTACGACGTCCAGGTGCAAGCCCATGGCATTGCATTCACCCGCAACAGCGGCACGCCCAGCAAGGTCTTCATGCACGATGGTGCATTGCAGGTCGATGGCCGGGATGTATCCGTTTCCGCAGCGGATGCAGCGCGCCTGCGCGATTACGAAGCACAGGTGCGCGAGCTGGTGCCCGCCGTTGCAGCGATTGCCCGCGACGGCGTGGAGGTGGGTTACTCGGCGCTGACCACGGTGGTCGCCACGCTGGCGGAAAACGGCGACGAACGCACACGCCTGCTGCACGAATTGCGCGAGCGCCACAACGAGGCGCTGCAACACATTGATGGCACGCTCGGCCACGGCATCTGGGCGGCTACCGATGAGGGCGATCTATTCGGCGATCACCTGCAAAACACGGTCGAAGACCTGGTGAGCAACGTCACCGCTGACGTGGTGAAGGACGCGCTCAGCGGCGATTCGAACCGGCTTGCAGCATTGCAGGCACGCACCAATGCATTGGACACCACGCTCGAGAAGGCCGTAGATGCGCCAGCCGACAAACTGGGGCAACGCGCGGAAGCGCTGTGCCCGCATTTCAGCCAACTGGAACACTTGCAACAACAGTTCCAGTTCCGCCTGCCCAACGGCGAGCGCCTGCAATTGATTTCCCCAGACATGGAACGTTCCGACAAGGCGAGCCAATACGCCAAGCGCTAGTGACCTGGCGCACCATCCCCCACCATGCTCCCCCAGGCATGGACAGTCACCGGCCCGGTTCCCCACCGGGCCTTTTTTATGCTCTGGGTTCTCCCCGCAGGTTGGGCTGTGCCTCAACCCGGCCTGCGGGGAATGTGTCGTGCGGCTAACGCCCCAAGTCTTTCAGAAATTCATTCGTGTATTGCAATGACGTAGACCCGCTTACTCCATTGCACGAATTGGATACCGACTTCTTGCTTGAACAAGGCGTATCGCGATCCAGCGACCAGTAATGCACGCCGGCCAATCCGTTGGTGATGGCGTAGCTGGTGATGGTGTCGACGTCGCTCACGGTGGTGGCTTCGCCGGAGGTATTGTTCTGGCCGATCATCGGCGTGAGTTCGATATGAGCCGGCGCGATGCGATAGTCATGCTCCAGGTTCTGCACCGCCTGGATGGCCGATTGCCCCATCTCGCATGCGCCACTCACGATCACGCAGTTGGAGGTTGCCGCCTTGCCGTAATCCATCGCCATCAGATTGATGGTGTAGTTGGTGATGGCAGGGCTGGACGCCTGGATCGCCTGCATTACCTGCTGACCCAGCGTATTGAGGCCCGCATAGCTGCCATCGGACGCGGCCAGCGTGGCGAGCGTGAAGGAGAAGCGCAGGTTGGGATATTGCGTTTGCACTGCCGCGACATCGGCAACCAGTTGCTGGATATCGGCCTGGGTTTGCGTGCTTTCGATATCGAAATCCACGCCGACCATCTGTGGCGTGTAATACGTCGCGATGAAGCTGGCGAAGGCGCTGGGCGTGGCGCAGGTAAACACGCCAGCCGCGCCGCCGGTGGAAATCACGTAATTCAAGCCGGCATTGGACAGCGCGTTGATGTTCGCCGAGGCAAACGCCGCGGCGGAAAGCCCGGCCCAGGTTTCGCTGCCGCAGGCGCCGGTGGCGAAGGACAGCGTGACAGCGCCCAGCTTGGGTTCCTGCGTGGCGTAGAAACTCCCGGCGCCAACCAGCGGCAGCGAGGTGCCGGATGCCGCCGTCTGCATCACGTCGTTCTTCCAGTTCATGTCGACCGTGATGTCTTTGTAGGGACTGAACAACACGTAGCCTGGTGCGACGGCGGCGTTGGCCGCAGGCGAAAGGCCCGTTGCCGCTATTACGGCGGCCAGCAAGGAACGCGCAAGGTTCTTCTTCTGCTTTGCAAGCATCTCGATGTCTCCGGTAGTTGAAAGATCTGCGTAGTGCACGCATCAACCAATGCCGTTCCGGCAGTGCATGGCCGCCGGTATCGTCTTGCACACCGAATTGCCTGAAACCCCAGCCCAACGTTGTGCGGGCATGCGCTATATCCACCGCGGCGGCCCGCTTGTCGAGCTGCGATGCACAAGCGGCGACGCATCCCTGCAATCGGCTGGGGCGGCTGCTAGGCTTTGCGCAATTTCGCCAGGGACTGCGCCATGCTCGAACATCTGCTAAGCCTCACGCGCGACGATCTGCGTGCGTTTTTCATCGATCACGCGCCGGCCTTGCTCGGCGCCTTGCTGGTGCTGCTGGTGGGTCGTTGGCTGGCTGCACGGCTGGCGAATTTCATGCAGCGCGCGATGCATCGCGCCGCGGTGGACCCCACGCTGAGCGGCTTTCTGCGCAATTTGCTGTATGGCGTACTGATTGCGGTGCTGATCGTGATTGCCCTGCAGACGGCCGGCGTACCTAGCGCGCCATTGCTGGCGGCATTGGGTGCCGGTGGCCTGGCGATTGGCCTGGCCTTGCAGGGCTCGCTGAGCAATCTGGCCTGGGGCGTGCTGCTGATCGTGTTCCGTCCCTTCAAGGCCGGCGATTTCATCCACGCTGGCGGTGTGGATGGCACGGTGGAAGGCATCAACCTGATGCACACCCAACTGGTGCTGGCGGACAACCGCGAGGCCATCGTGCCCAACGCGAAGATTGGCGCGGACGTCATCATCAATTTCAGCCGGCGCGGCATACGGCGCTTTGAACTGCGCGTGGGCATCGGCTATGACGATGACATCGGCAAGGCCATCGCGGTGGTGCAGCGCCTGTTCGCGGCCGATCCGCGCATCCTCAAGGATCCCGCGCCCACCGTCTGGACCGATTCCCTGGGCGACAGCACCGTGCTGCTGTTGCTGCGCGGCCATACCGCGGTGGACGATTTCTGGCCTGCGCAGACCGATCTGCTGCGCGAGGTGAAAGAAACCTTCCAGGCCGAAGGCATCCACTTTCCGTATCCGCACCGTGAGGTGCGCGTTGTCATGGCATCGCCCACGGCCGAAAAGTAGGACAATTCTGCCGCATACGTATGCGGATGGCGTTCTTTGGCGTCTTTGCCATGTCCGTGAAGGGGCGCCGGTTGCTATGATGGAAGCCTTGCGGCCGCCTTCTCCTTCCCCGCGGCTGCCATCGTTCCGCAGGAGAAATCATGGCTGACCCTAAAGAAGCCCGCGTTCCGGATATCGGCGGACACGCGGATGTGCCCGTCATCGAAGTGATGATCAAGCCCGGCGACACCGTCGAGAAGGATCAAAGCCTGATCACGCTTGAGTCCGACAAGGCCACCATGGAAGTGCCCGCGCCCTTCGCCGGCGTGGTCAAGGAAGTGAAGTTGAAGGTGGGCGATGAGGTTTCCGAAGGTGCGCTGATCGCGATCATCGAGGCCGCAGACGGCGCTGCTGCGCCGGCACCCGCCAAGGCGGAAGCCCCTACCGCAAAAGCCCCCGCCCCAGCGCCAGCTCCCGCTTCGGCGCCAGCTTCCCAGGTAAAGGAAGAGCCCGCCCCTGTCGGCGGTCGCAGCGTGCTGCCCGGCAATGCGCCCGAAGGTGACGTGGCGCCGCAGGCCCGCCCGCCGTTCGATGCCAAGCTGGTGATGCCGGGCGATGCTCCGTACGCCACGCCGGCCGTGCGCGCGTTTGCGCGTGAGCTGGGTGTGGACGTGCATCAGGTGAAGGGCAGTGGCCGCAGCGGCCGCATCCTGCGCGAGGACATCGCCGCCTACGTCAAGCATGCGCTGGCGTCCGGCGCGCGTCCGGTGGAAGGCGGCACCGTGGCAGCCGGCGGTGGCCTCAACCTGCTGCCGTGGCCGAAGGTGGATTTCGCCAAGTTCGGCGAAGTGGAAGAAAAGCCGCTCACCCGCATCCAGAAGATCTCGGGCCAGAACCTTGCCCGCAACTGGGCGATGATCCCGCACGTCACCCATCACGAAGATGCCGACATCACCGAGCTGGAAGCCTTCCGCAAGAAGCTCGGCGAAGAGAACAAGGACCTGAAGATCACCCCGCTGGTATTCCAGATCAAGGCGGTGGTCGCGGCGCTGAAGAAATTCCCGCAGTTCAACGCTTCGCTGGATGCGAGCGGCGAAAAGCTCATCCTCAAGAAGTACTTCCACATCGGCATCGCGGTGGACACGCCCGATGGCCTGGTGGTGCCGGTGATCCGCGATTGCGACAAGAAAGGCCTGCTCGACCTGGCGGCCGAACTCGGCGAGATTTCCAAGAAGGCGCGCGACAAGAAGCTCGGCCCGGCAGACATGTCCGGCGGCTGCTTCTCGATCTCCTCGCTCGGCGGCATCGGTGGCACGGCGTTCACGCCGATCGTCAACGCGCCGGAAGTGGCGATCCTCGGCGTCACCAAGGCGCAGACCAAGCCGGTATGGAACGGCAAGGAATTCGCACCGCGCCTGATCCTGCCGCTGTCGCTCAGCTACGACCATCGCGTCATCGACGGCGCCGTGGCCGCGCGCTTCGCGTCCTTCCTCGCCACCCAGCTCGGCGACATCCGCCGCCTGCTGCTCTGACGCGGGGAGAACAAAAATCATGGCCAATACGATCGAATTGAAAGTCCCCGACATCGGCGGTCACGAAGGCGTGCCGGTGATCGAGGTGATGGTGAAAGCCGGCGACAGCGTGGCGAAGGAACAAAGCCTGATCACGCTGGAGTCGGACAAGGCGACGATGGAGATTCCTGCCAGCGCTTCGGGTGTCATCAAGGAGATGAAGCTGAAGGTGGGCGATGAGGTGTCGGAAGGCGCTGTGATTGCCATTCTGGAAGTGGGGGGCGAGGCCACTTCTCCCTCTCCCCCTCGGGGAGAGGGCCGGGGTGAGGGGCCAACCTCGCCAAATGCATCAAACGAAGCGAACGGCGCCAAGCAGTCTCCCGCAAGCCCCGCCCCCTCACCTCAATCCTCTCCCCAGAGGGGAGAGGAAGCGAAGGCGCCGCAAGCGGCAGCATCATCCGGAAAAGCCGCGGATATCGAATGCAAGCTCGTCGTCCTCGGTTCCGGCCCTGGCGGCTACACCGCCGCGTTCCGCGCCGCGGACCTGGGCGTCGACACCGTGCTGGTGGAACGCTACGCCACGCTCGGCGGCGTGTGCCTCAACGTGGGTTGCATTCCGTCCAAGGCACTGCTGCATGCCGCAGCGGTGATCGACGAAGCGGAAGCCATGGCAGCGCACGGCGTGACCTACGGCAAGCCGAAGATCGACATCGACAAGCTGCGCGGTTTCAAGAGCAAGGTGGTCGGCCAGCTCACCGGCGGTCTAGCCAGCATGGCCAAGCAGCGCAAGGTGCGCACCGTGCAGGGCGTTGGCAGCTTCGTGTCGCCGAATGAAATGGAAATCGACACCGCCGAAGGTAAGAAACTGCTGCGCTTCGAATACGCCATCATCGCGGCCGGCTCGCAGGCGGTGCGCCTGCCTGCGTTCCCGTGGGACGACGAGCGCATCATGGATTCCACCGGCGCGCTGGAATTGAAGGACGTTCCGGCCAAGCTGCTGGTAGTCGGCGGCGGCATCATCGGCCTGGAAATGGCCACCGTGTTTGCCGCGCTCGGCAGCGAAGTGACCGTGGTCGAGTTCATGGACCAGCTCATCCCGGGTTCGGACGCCGACCTGATCAAGCCGCTGTCCAAGCGTCTGGGCAGCAGACTCAAGGGCGTGCATCTGAAAACCAAGGTGGTTGAGGCGAAGGCCACCAAGAAGGGCATCGAGGTCAGCTACGAAGGCGAGAGCATTCCGGCAACCACCGTGTTCGACCGCGTGCTGGTGGCCGTGGGCCGTTCGGCGAACGGCAACAAGATCGGGGCGGACAAGGCCGGCGTGGCGGTGACGGAGCGCGGCTTCATCAACGTCGACACGCAGATGCGCACCAACGTGCCGCACATCTTCGCCATCGGCGACCTGGTCGGCCAGCCGATGCTGGCGCACAAAGCCACGCACGAAGCGAAGGTCGCCGCGGAAGTGGTTGCCGGCCAGAAGAGTCACTTCGATGCGCGCGTGATTCCTTCGGTGGCGTATACCGATCCGGAAATCGCCTGGGTCGGCGTCACCGAGCGCGAAGCGAAGGAAAAGGGCCTGAAGATCGGCGTGGGCAAATTCCCGTGGGTAGCCAGCGGCCGCGCCATCGGCATCGACCGCACCGAAGGCTTCACCAAGCTGTTGTTCGATGAGGAAACCCACCGCGTGGTCGGTGGCGCCATCGTCGGTCCGCACGCGGGCGATCTCATTTCGGAAATCGCGCTGGCGATCGAGATGGGCGCCGAAGCGGCCGATATCGGGCTGACCATCCATCCGCATCCGACGCTGAGCGAATCGGTGGGCATGGCGGCCGAGGCTTACGAAGGCACTATTACGGATCTGTATATTCCGAAGAAAAAGAAATAAGGCATGTTGTTCATGCGGTAACAAAAAAGGCCCGGATTTCCGGGCCTTTTTGTTGTTGATGTTGTCATCGTCCCGATCCACGTCCTGCAAAGCGGATTCCCAGCTTGCGGGAGTTAGGCTGGCTGAGTTCTCATGCTCCGTGTTGCGGTGCTGGCAATGCACTTTGCAAACGTTGCTCCAGAGTGTGCAGATTGTCTCGGGCCTGATCGAGCATAACCGTCATCTGTGCGACCACATGTAGAAATTCGCGCGGTTGGACGTTTCCCGAGCGAAGATCGGTGGCCGTATCAATCATTCTTGGACCGTTCATTACCAGAGCAAGGTTGGCGGTCAGCGTGTTGGCCGTTTCGCGCTGGGCGGCGTAAGCAGCGGAATAGCGATACATGCGATCGTTATCCATCCAGCCCACTGACTGATTCGCGACTGCCACATCCCAGGCTTCCTGTCGCAGGGTGGGCCAGCGCAGGTTGAGATTGAAGCTGCTGTTCCGGGTCTGGGTCAGGATGTGCTGCACGATCGTGGCGTCAGGCGTATTCGCTTTCAGGTCTTGTTCCAGGCTGTCGCGAATATGAGCGAAGGTCCCCGCGCGTTGCGTATCCTCCTCCAAAGCCGTGTGAATCTCGGCGAGATTTGCGCGAATTTCCGCGTCGATTTGCGTACTGGCCGCTTCGGATGCATGTCGGTGATGCGCATGTTCGACCCACGCTTCCAACCCTAATGCCGTCAAGATGCTGAGAACGATCATCAAATAGTGCTTTAGGAAGTCTCTAAACGTCTTCAACGGCTCCTTGGGAAGCTCCAGGTGCATCGGACGTCTCCGGAAGAAAGGATGGCCAAGCGTAACCAGTCCGGAGCTTCCCGAAAACATATCTCATGACACGGATAGGCGAGCATCGCCGCCGATGAGGAAAGCCGCCGTCGCCTCGCTCCTCCCTCGGAGCGAGGCGGGGAGGGCAGCTCTACCCAGCTTGCTTAACGGTGTTCATCAAAGCTTGCGAAAGTCCCGACAACTCACTTGCAAGCGCTGCCATTCCTGGATAGCGACCGAAAAGCGATTCCACGTCGCTGTGCCTTACCGTGACGGAGCTGTCCGGCATCTGCATCACGATCAGCTTCAGCGGAATCTCGGCAACGGCACTGGGATCAATCGCCAGCAGGCGCGCAGCATAGCGAGGATGGAAAAACAGCAACTGCCTTGCCGGCCATATCGAATATCCCCCGCGCGCCAGCAGCATCTGCGGATTGATCTCCTGGATCACCCACAGATCTTTTTCCGTGATAGCTTGCCTGAGGCGTTCGAGCGTCATCTCAAAATTCAGTGACGAAGTAACGACCTTTTGATGAGCCGGGTTCGATGTTTCCGCGTAAGCGACAGATGTCATTGCTTGAGTCATAGGTGTGATCCGGTCATTGAGCGCTGTACGCGCTTACCGCGTCGAGAACCCGGGCCGAGTAGACCATTGCCGCGCCGGCATTCAGCGCGACCGCTACGCCCAGTGATTCGGTGATTTCTTCCGGAGTTGCGCCGAGCTTTAGCGCCTCCGCAGTGTGTACCGTGATGCACCCGTCGCAACGCGTGGTCACGGCGACCGCCAAGGCAATCAGTTCCCGCGTCTTGGCATCGAGATGATTCGTCTTCTGGCCGGCTTTGGATAGCGTCTGGTACCCGGCAAGCGTATCGGGGCTGAGCTTGCCGATTTCGCCGATGCGGCCAACCAGTTCTTTGCGGTATTGCGGCCAATCCAACATGGTGAGCTCCTTTGTCAGCTCCACTGTGATGTGGCCAGTGTTGCGCGATCGCCTGGATGCCTGAATACTCGATCGCCTCAATATTTAGCGCGACCGTCTCATGGACGCTTTCAGCAGAGTGCTCGAACTGGCGCACATTCAAGGCAGTCTGGATGTGCGCTGCCTGTTTGCAGGCGGTTTCACTGTCGATCATCCACCGATGCCAACCGGTGAGGCATTTTTTCATCTGATGCTGAAAGGCGAGGCACGGGTGGATTTGCCCGATGGCCGTTCGCAACGCCTCGCCGCCGGCGAGTTGCTGCTGTTGCCACGAGGCCATGCCCACGTGGTGCGCGATATGTATCAAGCTCCGTTGCGCCATCCCATACAGGTGGTTGGCGAAGGAGTTGTGCCGGTGCGGAGCAATACCGATAGCGAAGCCGAAGTGGATTTGCTATGCGGCCGTTTCGTTTATGCACCCGGATCTGCCGACTTGATCATGCGAGCGCTACCCGACGTACTGCATCTCTCGCTGGAAAGCGACGATGCCATGGAAGGGCTTCGTGGCATCGTGAGCTTGTTGCGGCATGAAGTGGCGGAGCCGCGGCCCGGCGCTTTAGCGCTTGCGACGGCATTGACGCGCGCTTTGTTCGTATTGGTGTTGCGGGCTTATGGGCAGGGCAACGGCATGCGCACATCGCTGTTGGTGCTGCTCGGTGACCCGCGTTTGAATCAGGCCGTGGCGGCGATGCTGAACTACCCGGGCAAAGACTGGACGGTGAGTTTGCTCGCGGAGCAGGCTGCGATGTCGCGTGCTACGTTTGCACGACAATTTGCGCAGAAAAGCGACATGTCGCCGATGGAGCTGCTGACTGTGCTCCGCATGCAGCTAGCTTGCGAATGGCTTAGGCAAGAAGATCTCCCTATCGGGGATATTGCAGAGCGCGTCGGCTATCAGTCGGAATCGGCGTTCGGCAAAACGTTTCTTCACCACGTTGGAACAACGCCTGCCAGTTTTCGCCGAGCGCATCGCCAGGTTGCTGGAAGTTATTACCAGGACGAAAAGCCCGGCACATAGGGATACGACAGCGACTCGTAATGGTTGAGCGAATGCGCAGACGGTGCGTAGCCTTTGGGTAACGGCAAGCCGGAGACGCTCTGAAAGTAGGCGATACAGGCATCCCGCCACCATTGGGCTTCCTTTTGCTGGATGGCAAGGAAAGTCGCAACTTGGTGATAACGCTCCGCGTCGATGTAACCGTCAAGACGGCTCCAGGTTTCGCGCATCCGCTTTACGTCTTCCACACCCTGTGTGTAATGCGCCACCAATTCGTACCACAGCGTCTGGCCCGAACGCATGCGGTAATCCCAAGGTACGTGATGGAAATAAAGCAAGTACTGCTCGGGCGTTTGCTTTACGTCGTTGAATTGCGCAGCGAGCGCCGGCGCGTATTGCGACACCGCATTGCTACCTGTGCTGCTGCGATCGAAGCCGATGCCTTGACGATCCGCACGGTGGTAATAAACCGGCCGCCAGTCGGCGCGCGACTCGCTGGCATCCCACGGTGCAGGACCGTAATGATGCCCAGGCCCCATTAGGTGAATCAGCCCAAGCGGCGTCATGTAATCGACGGCTGCTTCGCGCGAACCCATCATCATCTCGACTACGGGTTTGACGAACGCTTCGTCGTTGCTGAAGGTCATCCGCACCCATTCCTCGGCCATGGCGCGCGAGGATAGCGTCGGATTCCAGGCAAGCCGTCCGAATACATACCAATTGGCCTGGTTGAAATCCGAGCCGCACCAGTTGCGATCGGTGCCGACGTTCGCGTCGCCGGCCATGCCCGTGAGCGTGTGGCCGTCCAGCGAACCGTCGATCACCTTGGCCACGGTGGAACCTTTGCCGCGTGCCATCGTATCGGCCGACAGCGCTTCCTCGAACAGCGGCCCGAGATAGACCAGGTGCGTTGCGAAGCCCAGGTATTCCTTGGTGATCTCGAACTCCATCATCAACGGCGTCTTCGGCATGGCACCTAACAATGGATGGAACGGTTCACGCGGTTGAAAATCGACCGGCCCGTTCTTCACCTGCACCAGTACGTTTGAATGAAAGCGTCCATCGAGCGGCTTGAACTCGTCGTAAGCCTGCTTGGCGCGATCTTCCGGATTGTTCTGCGAATAGACGAACGCCCGCCACATCACCATGCCACCATGCGGGGCGAGCACATCCGCGAGCATGTTGGCGCCATCGGCATGCGTACGATGGTAATCCTCCGGACCAGGCTGGCCTTCCGAATTGGCCTTGACCAGAAAACCGCCGAAATCAGGAATGAGCTTGTAGATCTCGTCCGCTTTGGCACGCCACCATGCGCGCACTTGCGGATCGAGCGGATCCGCCGTTTTCAATCCGCCGATTTCGATCGGCGCGCTGAAGCGGATGCTGAGATAGACGCGAATGCCGTAGGGACGGAACACATCGGCCAGTGCCGCCACTTTTTCCAGGTACGCTGACGTCAGGATCGTCGCGCCCGCGTTGACGTTGTTGAGCACCGTGCCGTTGATGCCGATCGATGCATTGGCGCGCGCGTAATCGGTATAACGCGGTGCGCGCCAATCCGGCAGCTTCCACCAATCCCAGATCGACGCGCCCGCGTAGCCGCGTTCGACCTGACCGTTGAGGTAATCCCAGTGATCGAGCACGCGCAGCTTCAGGCGCGGTGCTTCATGCAGATCGAGGTGGGTCATCGGTTGCCCGGTTTGCACCAGGCGCAGGAAGTGAAAGGCGCCGTACAGTGCGCCGATGTCGTCGCGGGCGGCAATCACGGTGGCCGCGTGACCGTTCACGACGACGCTGCGGATCAGATAGCCTTCTTTGCCGAGATGTTGGGTGTCCGGCGAAAGTCGAGCGATCAGTGCAGACGATACGGGCGTGCCGACGATGACCGCACCATCGCGGGTAACGGTATCCACCAGCGGTATGTCACGATCGAGCAAACCATGCAAGCCGCGTTGCAATTCGCTACGCGCAGCACGCCGGGTTGGCGTGGCGGCATCGACGATCAGTTGAGAGATATGCGTTTGGTAGAGCTTTGCTTGCGATGGTGCGAGCGGGCGATAACGTAGCCACAAGTCGTAGCCGTCCTCGGCGTGCGCCGGAGCGATACACAGCAACGCAGCCAGCAACAGTGCAAACGTGGCCCACGCGCGCAAGCACGCGTTCACGCCTTATCCCATGCGATGGTGTCGAACAGATCGCTTTGCGCCATGAAACTGTCCCGATCGACGAACCCCGAAAGCCCGACGCCTACCAGCCGGTAGCGGCTGTCGGCCGCGCGTTCCACACGTTCGCGCAAGGCGCAGGCGACTTCGGCCAGCTCGGCGGCCGAGCGCGGACGGATGGATGGCGTAAGGCTGCGCGTGAGCGTGTGAAAATCGGCGGTCTTGAGTTTCAGCACGATGGTGCGAGCGATGCGTCCGCGCTGCACTTCACGTTGATGCGCGGACCAGGTTTTTTCAGCCAGCCTGCGGATGTGGGGTTCGAGTTCGTCCAGGGTGAGGTCCTGCTCGAAGGTGTCCTCGGACGACACTTGCAAGGTGAGCTGGTTGGGTTCCACCGCGTGGTCGTCAATGCCCAGCGAAAGCTCATGCAGGCGACGTCCCCAGCGACCAAAGCGCTGTTCCAGTTCCAGCAGCGACAACGCGCGCAGGTCATTCACGGTCTTGATGCCGAGGGCTTCCAGCTTCGCATCCATCACCTTGCCCACGCCAGGCAGGCGACCCACCGGCAACGGAGCAAGGAAATTCATGACCTGATGCGGGCGGATCACGAACAGGCCATCGGGCTTGTTCCAGTCCGAAGCGATTTTGGCGAGGAATTTGTTCGGCGCTACACCGGCCGACGCGGTGAGTTGCGCTTCTTCACGAATCGCGGCGCGAATGGCCTCGGCTGTGGCGGTAGCAGAGGGCAGGTTGGTCTTGGTCTGCGTGACGTCGAGATAGGCTTCGTCCAGCGACAGCGGTTCGATCAAATCCGTGTGCCGCGCGAAGATCTCCCGCACGTGCCGTGACACGGCTTTGTAGCGCACGAAATCCGGCGGCACGAAGATCGCCTGCGGACACAATCGCTCGGCCCGCACCGCCGGCATCGCCGAGCGCACGCCGAAGGTGCGCGCTTCGTAGCTCGCCGCGCACACCACCGAACGTGCACCGCGCCAGGCCACCACCACCGGCTTGCCGCGCAGCGACGGATCGTCACGCTGCTCCACGGATGCGTAGAACGCATCCATGTCGACGTGGAGGATCTTGCGTGGTGCGTTGGGCACGTGCGTGCGATAGCTGCGGGCGACGCTACGATTCTAGCGTCGCCCGCAGCGTCATGGTGTCCTGCAGGTTGGGCGGGACCCCGGACTTGGCCCGGGGCGAACCCAGCGAGGATGTTTCACCCTAACTGGCGCGTCTTGTGCGCCAGGCGCTGCAAGCGCTCGACAAGCTGCTGCGCGAAGCGCTCGGCCGCATCGGGCCGCTGCGCCAGGAACAGGGAGGGCTCGATCACCTCCAGCTCCATCACCAGGAACTGGCCGTTCGTCACCACGCCGTCGACACGCGCGTAAGCCAGTTCGCGATGCCCCAGCGCGGCGGCGGCCGCCAACGTCTTGCTGGCCGCTTCCACGATATGGCCCTCGGGCGTGGCGGGTACGACGCTGCCGCCATGCTGTTCCTGCACGCGATAGTCGCCTTCGGTGGGACGCTTGAGCACGGCATGGCTATAGGTGCCATCGAAAAACAGCAGCGACCATTCGCCGCTGCTCGCGATGTCGGATACGAACGGTTGCACCAGATAATCGAGCTTCGCCGGCAGCCGTTCGACGGCCTGCTGGAAATCGGCGTCGCCCACTTTGCCGCGCACCGTATGCCAGGCCCCGCCGCTGACGGTCGGCTTGATCACCAGCTCGCGCCCCGACATGGACGACAAGGTTTCCTGCAGGCGACCGCCATGCGCCAGTTCGCTTGGAATGCCCGGCACGCCTTGACGCTCCAGGTCGAGCAGATAACGCTTGTCGCTGTTCCAGCGCAGCGTGTTCGTGTCGTTGATGGTGGCGACGCCAAGCCGATCGAGCATGTCGAGCCAGGCGCGGAATGCCGTGTAGTGCTCGAAGTAATCCCAGATGGTGCGAATCAGCACCGCGTCGAACGCGGTCCAGTCGACCTGCGGGTCGTTCCAGATGCAAACCGTCGTCTGTACACCGAGCCGTTCCAGTGAGGCCACCAGGTGAAGATCATCCGGGTGGACGGTCGGAAATTGCCTGGACGAAGCGATCGCAAGACGAAAATCGGGAACACGCATGGCAACACCTCCAAATGATTGAGGTGGGCGCCCTTGATCATGTTGGTCGGCGGCCGAGCGTGGCGGACTGGCGTCCGTCGCAGCACCCCTCGGGGCCGATGCGCCAGCGTTGGATCATGGCGCGTGACGGGCGAAGTATCGGAGCCTCGATTTGGCCGTGTCAATGCGGCAAGGGTCATGCGCGGTACCGCGATGATGCGCCATAGGGCAAAGGTCATCGGACAGCGGGTGGCCACTCGGGTTAATGTCGGCACCCATGACCGACGAAACCTCCTCCTCTTCTACGTATTTGCGCCGGCTCGGCATCTGGAGCGGCGCGGCCATTGTGGTCGGCGGCGTGATCGGCAGCGGTATCTTCCGCACACCGGCCACGGTAGCGGAGCGCACCGCATCCGGCTTGCCGCTGCTTGCGCTGTGGGTGGCAGGCGGCTTGCTCACGCTGGCCGGCGTGCTGTGTTACGGCGAGCTCGGTTCGCGGCGCCCGCACGCTGGCGGCATTTATCTTTATTTGCGCGAAGCGTTCGGTTCGCTGCCTGCGTTCCTGTTCGGCTGGACGATGGCGTTGATCAACTACCCAGGCAGTGTCGCCGCGGTGGCCGCCACCTTCGCCGATTATTTCTGCCGGGCGACGGGTTTGCCGCCGTTGTGGTCGTCGCCAGTCGCGGTGGGGGCGATCTTCTTCATCGTCGGCGTCAACCTGTTCGGCATTCGCGCCGGTGCGTGGCTGGTGAACGTGTTCACGCTGCTGAAGCTGGCGGCGATCGCGATGTTGCTGGTGGTCGGCCTGGTCTTGGCGCACGGGCATTTCGGTGGCGTGATAGCGCCGGATCCTGCGCACCACGCATCCGGCGGTGCGTGGATCGGCGCGATTCTGCCGGTGCTGTTCACCTATGGCGGCTTTCACTATTTGAACGACATGGCCGGTGAAGTGCGCGATCCGCAGCGCACCTTGCCACGTGCGCTGACGCTGGGCCTGCTGGGCGTGGTGGCGTGCTACGTGCTGGCGAACATCGCTTACCTCGTCGGCATGGGCCATGCGGGCCTCGCTGCGAGCAAGGCGCCGGCGGCGGACTTGATGAGCCACATCTTCGGGCCGCGCGGCGCCACCATCATGGCCATCGGCATCGCCTGTTCCACCTTCGGCTATTGCAGCATCGCCATTGCCGGCGGCGCGCGTGTGCTGCAAACGATGGGCGCGGACGGCATGTTCTTCCGCTCCGTCGGCCAGATCGAACCGCGCTGGCGCGCGCCGCAGGTCGCGCTGGTGGTATTGGGGCTGTGGGCGATCGTGCTGGTGATTACCGGCACGTTCGATCAATTGGTCAACTACACCACGGTCGGCGAATGGCTGGGCCATGCATTCGGCATCGCCACGCTGTTCTGGTACCGGCGCCAATTCGGCGCGCAGAGTTCGCCCTATCGCGTGCCGCTTTATCCGCTGTTGCCGCTCGTCTTCGTGTGCACGGTGCTGGGCGTGATCATCGCCACGGTCATCGATACGCCGCGCGACGCGGGCATGAGCGTGGTGATCATCGTGCTTGGCATTCCGGTGTATGCGCTGTGGCGCAGGTGGCAGCAGCGGGCGAGTGCGTAGCACGTTGGGTTACCTGGACTTGATCCGGAGTTACCCAACAACCCCGGTCCTCATATGTTGGGTTACGCTGCGATAATCCAACCTGCGATGTCATTCCGATGAAATCGATCACGTCATGTGTGGGGCTGGTCCTTGGATTGCTGTCGTTCGGCAGCGCCGCGGCGGATGTCGCTGATCTGGCGGCTGCGTCCACTACCGCGACGATTCAGTTGCGGCAGGTGCAACGCGTCGGCCAGCTTGAGCATGATGCGCAAGGCACGCCGCTGCGTCGGTATGCGTTTCAGCCCGCAGCGCAGCCGCAGATAGTGCTCACGCCCGCCAGCGGTGCTTGGAACTGGCGCGGGCAGGGTGTCTTGCGGATCCAAGTGCAGAACGCGATGCCGTGGGCGGTCACCCTGCAGGTGGATATCGAAGGCACGGGCGCGGGGCAGCATCTGCATGCGGTCGTGGGCTTGCCGGCAGGTCCGGCGCAGCGTTTGGTGATTCCCTTGCATGTGATCTCATCGCGTGCGTTCGGTATGCAGGTAGGGCCGCCGATGCCGTTCCGTGATCGCGATGGCACGGTGTTCGTGGCGACCAACGTTGAGGGCGCGATCGATCTGGCGCAGGTGCGCGCCATTCGCCTGAGCATGCCGCAGCCACGAGCCGCGCAACAGCTCCTGCTGGGAGCCGTGAATACTACGGCGGACGATTCCGTTCTACAGGATGCTTATCGCCGCATCGTCGATCGCTGGGGACAATTCACGCGCGGACAATGGCCGGAAAAGATCGACAGCGATGCCGCCTTGCGCGCAGCGCACACGCAGGAGGATCGCGAATTGCATGCTCCATCGGCGGCCCGCAGCGGCATGGATGCCTATGGCGGTTGGCAGAACATTCCACTGGCGCGCACCGGCTGGTTTCATGCGCAGCAAGCTAACGGACGCTGGTGGCTGGTGACGCCCGAAGGCCATGCGTTTTTCTCGCTCGGCGTGAACGCGGTGATTTTCAGCGACACGCGCACTTACGTGCAGGGGCGCGAGTACATGTTTGTCGACCTGCCGCAAGATCAGCCGCCGTGGAGCGCGTTCTACGGACTCAGCGACAGCCGTGATGCGGAGCGCGGTGCGAGCGCCGACATCGGTGCGAATCATGGGCAATGGTTCGATTTCTACGCGGCGAATCTCTATCGCGCCGATGGCGCCGACTGGGTGGCGGCTTGGCGCACGCGCACGCTGGATCGATTGCAGGCGTGGGACTTCAACACCATCGGCAACTGGAGCGACGATGCGCTGGGCAAGGCGCATCGCATCGCTTACACATCGTCGATCGATGTAGAAGGGGTGTTCGGCAATGTTTCCAGTGGTTATGACTACTGGGGACGCATGCCCGATCCGTTCGATCCCCGCTTTGCGCAAGCGGTCGAGCAATCGGTGGCGAAGGCCGCGGCATCAAAGCGCGACGATCGGTGGCTGCTCGGCTATTTCGTGGACAACGAACTGGCATGGGCAGGGCAAGGCCCGCAAGGGCGGTGGGGCCTGGCGATCGGCACGCTGCATGGCGAGGCGCGCAGTGCGGCCAAGCAGGCGTTTGTCGCCATGTTGAAGCAGCAATACGCTGCGCCATCGAAACTGGCTGCAGCGTGGGGCATCACGCTCGACGACTGGGCTGCGCTGGATGCGGTGAATTTCCCGGCGCCCGAGCCCAATGAAGCGCATCCGGCGATCGCACAGGATTACAGTACGTGGCTGCGCACCTATGCCGACCGCTACTTCAGCCTTGTCGCCGCGGCGATCCATCGCCACGACCCGCATCATCTTTTCCTGGGCGGACGGTTTGCGGTGAATACGCCCGAGGCGGTGGCGTCGTGCGCGCGCTATTGCGATGTGATCAGCTTCAACGTGTACACGGATCTGCCGCAGCATGGCCTCGATCTGGATGCCTTGCACAAGCTTGGCAAGCCGGTGCTGATCACGGAGTTCCATTTCGGCTCGGGAGATCGCGGGCCGTTTGGTAAAGGCGTGGTTTCAGTGGAGAACGAGGCGCAGCGTGGCGAAGCGTATGCACGCTTTGTGCAGGCTGCCGCCGGCGATCCGACGATTGTGGGGACGCATTGGTTCGACTACGTCGACCAACCTGTGACTGGGCGGATATTGGATGGAGAGAACAGCCATATCGGTCTGGTGGGCGTGACCGATATTCCATTCCGCGGATTCGTCGAGGCGGTACGCAAGACGAATCTTCAATTGCGCCATTGAGGCTGTGTAGGTTGGGCTGAGGCGCAGCCTACGGGTAGTGCTAGGGAAGAAGGCTTCCTCTCCCCGAAGGGAGAGGAAGCGCGGAACGATCAATAGCGGTAATGATCCGGCTTGTACGGCCCTTCCACCGGCACGCCGATGTACGCAGCCTGCTCCGGCGTCAGCTTGGTCAGCTTCACGCCGATCTGCTCCAGATGCAGGCGAGCCACTTCTTCGTCCAGTTGCTTGGGCAGGCGATAGACCGTCTTCTCATACTTGTCTTTGTTCGCCCACAGGTCGAGCTGGGCCAGCGTCTGGTTGGAGAAGCTGTTGGACATCACGAAAGCCGGATGTCCATGCGCACAACCGAGGTTTACCAGACGGCCTTCGGCCAGCATGTAGATGCTACGGCCCGTCTTGCCGAAGGTGTAGCGATCCACCTGCGGCTTGATCGTTTCGCGCGTCACGTCCTTGGCGCCGTTCAGGCGATCCATCTGGATCTCGTTGTCGAAGTGGCCGATGTTGCAGACCAGCGCGTTGTTCTTCATCGCCGCCATGTGCTCCAGCGTGATGATGTCCTTGTTGCCGGTGGTGGTGACATAGATGTCGCCGATGCCGAGCGTGTCTTCCACGGTGGTGACCTGGAAGCCTTCCATCGCGGCCTGCAGCGCGTTGATGGGGTCGATCTCGGTGACGATCACGCGTGCGCCGAAGCCCTTCAGCGAATGCGCGCAACCCTTGCCCACGTCGCCATAGCCGCACACCACGGCGACCTTGCCGGCCACCATCAAATCGGTGGCGCGCTTGATGCCGTCGGCCAGCGATTCGCGGCAGCCATAGAGGTTATCGAACTTGCTCTTGGTGACCGAATCGTTGACGTTGATGGCGGGCACCAGCAGCTTGCCGGCTTCCATCATCTGATAGAGGCGATGCACGCCGGTGGTGGTTTCTTCGGAAACGCCCTTCCAGTCGGCAGCGACTTTCTTCCAGAACCCCGGGCGCTCCTTCGCGGTGCGCTTGAGCAGATCCTTGATGACCTGTTCTTCGTGGTTGCCGCTGGGCGTGTTGACCCAGTTGTCGCCGTTTTCCATGTCCACGCCCTTGTGGATCAGCAGCGTGGCGTCGCCGCCGTCGTCGACGATCAGCTCCGGACCCTTCATGCCCGGATGGGTGAGCATGTCGAGCGTGCAATCCCAGTATTCCTCCAGCGTCTCGCCCTTCCAGGCGAACACCGGAATGCCCGCGGCGGCCACGGCCGCGGCGCAGTCGTCCTGGGTGGAGAAGATGTTGCAGGAAGCCCAGCGCACCGAGGCACCGAGCGCGCTGAGCGTCTCGATCAGCACGGCGGTTTCCTTGGTCATGTGCAGCGAGCCGGACAGGCGCACGCCCTTCAGTGGCTTGGCGGCCGAGTAACGGGCACGGATGGCCATCAGGCCGGGCATTTCTTCTTCGGCCATGCGGATGCGGCGGCGGCCGAGGTCGGCCAGCGCGATGTCGCGGACCTTGTAATCGTGCGTAGCAGAATCGTTGGTGACAGCGTTCATGGGAGGGATGTCTCCGAGTCTCATGGGAAAACCCGGCCCGGTAGGCCAGGCCGACGCGTGGATCGCGTCATGAGCGCCGTTTCTTTCGAAGCATCCACCGAGCCTGGCCGTAGCAGTTCCCTACGGTCGCAGCGCCCCTCGGCGAAGGCGCCCATTGTAGCCATGGGCGGACCCTTATGACGACATGGAACGCTGCACTGCCGCATAAAAAGGTTAGGCTAGGGGACTGACCCTCTGGAGGCCCCATGGAAGCCACTCGCGACCCCGATTTCCTGCCCCACGACGGCCCACTGCGTGAAGACGTGCACCGGCTTGGCGCGATGGTGGGCCGCATGCTGGCCGAGCAGGGGGGCGAGGGATTTTTCCAGCGCGTGGAGCAGGTGCGCACGGCATCCATCCGGCGCCGTCGCGAGGGCCGCGCGGTGGATGACCTGGCCGAATCGCTGGCTGGGCTGGAGGCGGAGGAAGCCGAAGCGCTGGCGCGCGCGTTCGCCGCGTATTTCCAGGCCGTAAACACCGCCGAACGCGTGCATCGCATCCGCCGGCGCCGCGACTATCAGCGCGAAGGCGGCGCGCCGCAGCCCGAATCCTTGCTTGCCGTGCTGCAGCGCCTGAAGGCGCAGGGCGCGAGTGCGGATGAATTGCTGGAGTGGCTGTACAAGCTGAAAGTGGAGCCGGTGTTCACCGCCCACCCCACTGAAGCGATACGCCGTTCGCTGCTGGAAAAAGAGCAGGCGATCGTGCGCGCCCTGGTCGACAACTTCGATCCCACCCGCACGCCGCAGGAACGCAAGGAAGACGACGACCGCATCTTCACGGCGCTCTCGGCCGGCTGGCAGACGGCGGAAGCCTCGCCGATCCGCCCCAGCGTGCAGGACGAGCATCACCACGTCGGTTTTTATCTGGCCAATCCGATCTATCGCATCGTGCCCGCGTTCTATGAATTGCTGGCCGATGCCTTGCAGGAAGTCTACGGCGTGGCCGTGCCCCTGCCGCGTTTGCTCAGCTTTGCGACGTGGGTGGGGGGCGACATGGACGGCAACCCGAACGTCGGCGCCGACACCATCGCCAACAGCCTGGCTACGCAGCGCGCGCATGTGCTGGAGCACTACATCGCCGACGTGGATGGACTGGCGCGGCAGCTTAGCCAGACCGACGATCGCGTGCCGTTCGATGCGGCGCTGCTGAAGCGCCTGGCCGATTACCGCGAACAGTTTCCGCGCGCCGCGGCGACGATTCGCCCGCGCCATGCGGACATGCCTTATCGCTGCCTGCTTACCTTGATCGGCGCGCGCCTGGAAGCCACGCTGGATGACGGCAACGAAGAGGGTTATCACTCGGCGGACGAATTGCTGGATGACCTGCTGCTGATCGTGCACGGCCTGATCGATCACTGCGGCCTCAACGCAGGCGCCTATGCCGTGCGTCGTTTGATCTGGCGCGTGCGCACGTTCGGGTTCCATATGGCGCGATTGGATGTGCGCCAGGATTCGCGCGTGCATGACGACGCGCTGGCTGCATTGCTGCGCGATGAAACCTGGACACAACGTGCGCCGGCGGAACGCATCACGGTGCTGCGCCCCTATGCGAGCGGCGAGCAAGCGCTCGAAAAGACGGACGATGCGCAGGCCGAATCGCTGCGCGCGGTGTTCGCGACGCTGCATGAATCGCGTCAGCGTTACGGTGTGGATGCGATCGGCTTGTACATCATCAGCATGGCACGCTCGGCTGCCGACGTGCTGGCGGTGTTGGCGCTGGCGCGCTACGGTGGTTTCACCGCAGGCGCGCATGTACCGCTCGATATCGCGCCGCTGTTCGAAACCGTCGATGACCTGAAAAATGCACCGAACACGTTGCGCGCCTTGCTCGATGATCCCGTCTATCGCGCCCATCTGCGCGCACGCGAGGACTGCCAATGGGTCATGCTCGGCTATTCCGATAGCGGCAAGGATGGCGGCACGCTGGCGTCGCGCTGGGGACTGCAGCGCGCGCAAGTGGAATTGCTGGAGGTGGCGGAGCAGGCGGGCATTCGCCTGGCGTTCTTCCATGGTCGCGGCGGTTCCGCCAGCCGCGGCGGCGCGCGCATTACGCCGGCGCTGATGTCATCGCCACGCGGTTCGGTCAACGGCATTTTGCGCGTGACCGAGCAAGGCGAAGTGATTCATCGCAAATACGGCATCCGCGCGTTGGCGCTGCGCAATCTCGAGCAGACCGTTGGCGCCGTGCTGCGCGCCAGCGTGCGTCCGCGCGAGGAAGAAGCACGCGAAGCCGAGTGGCGCGACATCATGGCGGCGACGGCTGCCGAAAGCCGGCGCGCCTATCGCGCCTTCGTCGATCGCGAAGGCTTCGTCGACTACTTCCGCGCCGCCACGCCGATCGACGTGATCGAACAGATGGCGCTCGGGTCCCGTCCCTCGCGCCGGCGCAGCATGCGCGGCGTGGAAGATCTGCGCGCGATTCCCTGGGTATTCGCCTGGACGCAGTGCCGTTCCATCATCACCGGCTGGTACGGCCTGGGCACCGCACTCGAAGCTGCCGCAGCCAGGCACGGCGAAGAAACACTTCGCGAAATGGCGAGTGACTGGCCGTTCTTCGCCAATGCGCTCGACGACGTGGAAATGGTGCTGGCCAAATGCGATCTCGATATCGCCGAAGCGTTCTCGAAGCTTGCCGGCCCGCTGCACGACACCTTCTTCGGCATGATTCGCGACGAGTTCGAACGCACGCGTCACTGGCTGCTGAAGCTGAAACACAGCGAAGAACTTTTGCGCGACGACCCGCGTCTCTCGCTGTCGATCCGGCTGCGCAATCCCTATGTCGATCCGATGAGCCTGCTGCAGGTCGATCTGCTGCAGCGCTGGCGTGCGACGGAGCGCAAGGATGATCATCTGCTGCGCGCGTTGGTGGCGTGCGTAAATGGTGTAGCGCAGGGGTTGCAGAATACGGGCTGATTGCGTGGCGAAGCATCGATGGTGCTCGCCGCGCCTGATTGGAAATTTACCGGAATTGAAACAGGAGTCGTGTATCCATGGACCAGCCGCTCAACCTCCATCGCCGCCTCGGCCTGCTGCCCCTGCTGATCTTCAGCTCACGCTGGCTGCAACTGCCGCTGTACGTCGGCCTGATCGTGGCGCAATGCGTATACGTATATCTGTTTGGCAAAGAGCTGTGGCATCTGATCCACGAAGCGCCGAGCCTGGGCGAGCAGGAGATCATGCTGATCGTGCTCGGCCTGATCGATGTGGTGATGATTTCCAACCTGCTGATCATGGTGATCGTCGGCGGCTACGAAACCTTCGTGTCGCGCTTGGGATTGGATGGTCACCCGGATCAACCGGAATGGTTGTCGCACGTGAACGCATCGGTGCTGAAGGTGAAACTGGCGATGGCGATCATCGGCATTTCTTCCATCCATCTGCTGAAGACCTTCATCGCAGCCGGTACGTTGCAAGGCCTGCCGTTCTGCTCGGCCGATGTGCTGGCCACCATCGCCGCAAGCAACGGCGTCGGTGCGCTTAAATGCGCCACGCTTACGCCGATGGGCGTGATGTGGCAGACGATCATCCACGTGGTGTTCATTCTCTCCGCCATTGGCATCGCCTGGACGGATCGCATCATGCAGGCGCATGTGCCGAAGTCAGCCGAAGAGCACTGAGTTCAGTCTTGCGAGTGACCATCGTAGGTTGGGCTGAGGCGCAGCCGAACCCCAACGTCGTCATGCGCATGTTCGCGCTGTCGCTTAGCCTTTAGCACATCGTAATTCCGGCGAAGGCCGGAACCCCATGCTTCGCACTGGCGATGGATGATTCGCTTCGCTCCCCCCTTCGGGGCCGTCCTTCGGACGTTCTCCGCGCTTCGCGCTCCGTCCGGCCTTCGCCGAAATGACGCCGAGGCAAGCTGAAAGATCGCGAGCAATGCGGACAGCCTCCTGCCTAACCTTCCAGCTCCGTCCACCGCGCATAAGCCATTTCCAGCTCCGCCTGCACCTTTGCCAGTGCATCGTTCGCGCGTTGAATGGCCGCGTTGTCCTGCTGGTAGAACGAGGGATCATTCATCGCTTCGGCATGCTTGGCCATTTCCGCTTCGAGCTGCTCGATGCGCGCCGGTAGCTGTTCCAGCTCGCGCGCATCCTTGTAGCTGAGCTTGCGCTTCGGCTTCTCGATACCGGGCGAAACTGATGGTGTTTCCATCTTGGTCGTCTTGGCCACCGGCGCCGCTGCTTCGGCAACTGCGTACCCAGCCGGCTTCTGCCGCAGCCAATCACTGTAGCCGCCCACGTACTCGCCGACCCTGCCGTCGCCTTCCAAAACCAGTGTGCCGGACACCACGTTGTCGAGAAATTCGCGGTCGTGCGAAACCAGCAGCAAGGTGCCTTTGTATTCGGTCAACAGTTCTTCCAGCAGTTCCAGCGTTTCGACGTCGAGATCATTGGTCGGTTCGTCCATCACCAGCAGATTGGACGGCTGGGCGAACAGCTTGGCCAATAGCAGGCGATTGCGTTCGCCGCCGGAAAGGCGCGTGATCGGTGCACGGGCGCGTTCGGGGGAGAACAGGAAATCCTGCAGGTAGCCGATGATGTGTTTGCGCTGCCCGTTGAGTTCGATGTATTCGCGGCCTTCGGCCACATTATCCAGTGCGTTCAAGCTGTCGTTGAGTTGCGCGCGGTGCTGGTCGAAATAAGCGATTTCCAAGCCGGTGCCGAGCGAAACCTCGCCGCGTTGCGGCTTCAGTTGGCCGAGCAGAATTTTCAACAAGGTGCTCTTGCCCGCGCCATTGGGACCGATGATGCCGATGCGGTCGCCGCGCATGACGGTGGTGCTCAGATCATCGATCAGCACACGGCCGCCATACGCCTGATGCACGTGTTCCAGTTCGATCACCTTCTTGCCGGACGACTGCGCATTAGCCAGCGACATCTTCGCGTTGCCGCCCAGCTCGCGACGTTCGGCACGTTCGCGGCGCAGCGCCTTCAATGCGCGTACGCGGCCTTCGTTACGCGTTCGACGCGCCTTGATGCCCTGGCGAATCCATACTTCTTCCTGCGCCAGTTTCTTGTCGAACAACGCGTTCGCTTGTGCCTCGGCGTGCAGACGTTCTTCGCGGCGGCGCAGGTAGTTGTCGTAATCGCCGGGCCAACTGGTGAGCTGTCCGCGATCGATTTCAACAATGCGCGTGGCGAGTGCGCGCAGAAAACTACGGTCATGGGTGATGAAAACAATGCTGCCTTCGAACTGCTTCAAAAAACCTTCGAGCCAGCCGATGGCCTCGATATCGAGATGATTGGTCGGCTCGTCCAGCAGCAGCACGCCGGGCTTGCGCACCAAGGCTTGCGCAAGCAGCACGCGGCGCTTCATGCCGCCGGAAAGCGCGGCGAAATCGGTGTCCGCAGGAAGCTCGAGTTTTTCCAGCACGTCGCTGACGCGGCGATCCAGGTCCCAGCCGTGCTGCGCTTCGATCTGGTTCTGCACGTCGCCCAACGCATCGAAATCGCCTTCGGCAAGCAGATGGTGATAGCGCGCCAGCAGATGGCCGAGATCGCCCAAGCCGTCGGCGACGACGTCGAACACGCTGCCCGACGTGGCTTGTGGCACTTCTTGCGCCATGCGCGCGACGACTACGCCGCCTTGCACGCGCACTTCACCGTCATCGGGCTGCAATTCCCCGGCGATCAGCTTCATGAGGGTGGATTTGCCTTCGCCGTTGCGACCGACGATGCATACGCGCTCGTTGGCGTCGATGGTCAGGTCGACGTGTTCGAGCAGAAGGGGGCCGCCGACGCTGAAGTCGACGCGCTGGAGTTGGATAAGAGGCATTGCGCCATTCTACTGGCTCGCTCCTTGCATTCCTCGTCCGAGGCGAATGGAAAAGCCGTGGCTAAAGGAACGGGCGCATGATGGCGATACGGTAGTAGGACCATTGTCACGATGACATAACGAAATTTTACACCGCGGACGAGTGTTAAAATTTACAAAAACATGTACTTAGCGTGGCCGATTAAAGTGCTTCCTCTGGCAATCACAGTCGCCATGCATTAAGGTTGCGCAACGCGGGGGCAGTTCCGCGGTGCTGGGAGTTAGAGGCCGTGGCGATCATCCAATCCATTCAGTCCATGCCGTTGCCGAATCGGCTGTGGAGCTTGTTCGCCACGCTGCTGTGCCTGTTCGGCCTGGCCGGTTTTGCCGGCGTCGCGCATGCGGGCTATGCCGCCATCGTGATCGACCCGGCCACCGGCGAAGTGCTCAACGCGGTCAATGCGGACGAGCAGAACTACCCGGCCTCGCTCACCAAGATGATGACCCTGTATCTCACCTTCCAGGCGCTGCAGAACGGCAAGCTGAAGGTGGACCAGGATCTGCCTGTATCCAGCTGGGCCGCGTCCCGCGCGCCGACCAAACTTGGGCTGCGCGACGGCCAGACCATTTCGGTGAACGACTGCATCCTCGGCATGGTGACCAAGTCGGCCAATGACGCCGCCAGCGTCATCGCCGAAAACCTGGGCGGCAGCGAAGGGCATTTTGCGGACATGATGACGGCCCAGGCCGCGCTGCTCGGCATGAGTGCCACGCATTTCGCCAACGCCAGCGGCCTGCCGGACCCGAACAACACTTCCACGGCGCGCGACATGGCCAAGCTCGCTATCGCGCTGTATCGCGACTTTCCGCAGTACGCGCACTATTTCGCGACCCAGGAATTCGTGTTCCGCGGCCAGCTCATCCGCGGCCACAACAACCTGATGGATCGCTATCCCGGCATGGATGGCCTGAAGACCGGCTTCACCGACGCTTCCGGCTTCAACCTGGCTTCCACTGCCGTGCGCGACGGCCGTCGCCTGTTCGCCGTGGTGCTCGGCGGCCGCAGCGCTTCGGCGCGCGACAACCTGATGGCGCGCCTGCTGGACGACGGCTTCGAGAACCAGCCGACGCCGGATACGCTGGTCGCCCAAGCGGGTGTACCCAGCAGGGCGCATCGCGTATTGGCGGCCCTGTCGCCGATCGGCACGGCCGAAGCGGACGAAACGGCCCCGGCACATCGCCGCGCTTCGCGTGGCTGCACGCCGCATCGCGGCAAGAGCTGCCCGCGCGTGGCCAAATCCCATTCCAAGTCCACCACACGTCTTGTCCACCGCAAGAGCAAGAAGGTGATGCTGGCTTCTTCGTCCGGCAATAAAGACTGAGAAACGACGGCGAACGTCGGTGGCTTGACGCCGCCATCGCAGGCACAAAAACCCCCGCGGCACGCCGCGGGGTTTTTGTTTGGAACCTAGGCGCTCGGGCTTACTTGAGCTTGGCGTCCGCGCGCAGGGCTTCGGCCTTGTCCGTCTTCTCCCAGGAGAATGCGGTGAAGGTCTTGCCGTCCGGGCCTTTCACTTCGTACGGCGTGCGGCCGAAGTGTCCGTAGCTGGCGGTTTGCTGGTACATCGGATGCACCAGGTCCAGCATCTTGATGATGCCGTAGGGACGCAGGTCGAAGTGCTTGCGGATCAGCTTTTCGATCTTGTCGTCGCTGATCTTGCCGGTGCCGAAGGTGGTGACCGAGATCGAGGTGGGCTCGGCCACGCCGATGGCGTAGCTCACCTGCACTTCGCAGCGGTCGGCGATCCCAGCGGCTACGACGTTCTTGGCCACGTAGCGGGCAGCATAGGCGGCCGAACGGTCCACCTTGGACGGATCCTTGCCGGAGAACGCGCCGCCACCATGGCGGGCCCAGCCGCCGTAGGTGTCGACGATGATCTTGCGACCGGTCAGGCCGCAATCGCCTACCGGGCCGCCGATCACGAACTTGCCGGTCGGATTGATGTGGAACTTGGTGTTTTTGTGCAGCAACTTGGCCGGCAGCACGGGCTTGAGGATGTGCTCGCGCACCGCCTCGATCAGATCTTTCTGCTTCACGCTCGGGTCGTGCTGAGTGGACAGCACCACGGCGTCGATCGCGGTGGCCACGCCGTCCTCATAACGCAGGGTGACCTGGCTCTTGGCGTCCGGGCGCAGCCACGGCAGCGGGGAGTTCTTCTTCTTGCGGACCTTGGCCTGCTGCTCGACCAGGCGGTGCGAGTAGTAGATCGCCGCCGGCATGAAGTCCTTGGTTTCGTTGGTGGCGTAGCCGAACATCAGGCCCTGGTCGCCGGCGCCCTGTTCCTCGGGCTTCTTGCGGTCCACGCCTTGGTTGATGTCGGGCGACTGCTTGCCGATCAGGTTGAGCACGCCGCAGGTTTCGCCGTCGAAGCCGACTTCCGAGGAGTCGTAGCCGATGTCCACGATGACCTTGCGCGTCAGCGCTTCCAGGTCGATCCAGGCGCTGGTGGTGATTTCGCCGGCGACGATCGCCACGCCGGTCTTCACCATGGTTTCGCAGGCCACGCGGGCGCGCTGATCCTGGGCGAGGATCGCGTCGAGCACGGCGTCGGAGATCTGGTCGGCGACCTTGTCCGGATGGCCTTCGGAGACCGATTCGGAGGTAAAGAGGTAATTGCTCATCGTGGCTTATATCCTTCTTTACGGATAAAGAGATGGAAAGGGGAATTGCGCATGATACACGCACCGGGCGCGCGTTTCACCGCCCAGTTTGGCACGCCTATGTGACGGCTCAAGCACGGGTTCAGGCGGCGGCTTGCCGCAGCACGGCAAATGGACGTCCAAACGGGTCGCCTGAAAGCGCCGGGAAAGCTTGGCATTGGGATGTATGCCGGACGGTCGGCGCCGGTCAGTACACCGCAGATCGCGCCTGCACGGACGCAAAGAAAAAGCCGGCAACTCAGTTGCCGGCTTTCCCGTTTCAGGCTGCTCCAGATGGAGCGGCGTTTTGCTTACTTGCGGATCCAGGCTTCCTGCCAGGCATGGCCCACGCCCGGTTCGAAGGCAGTGCTATTGGCGTTCCACTGGTTGCAGTAACCGGTGTTCGGCCAGGGCTTGCACTCGTAAACCGCGTTGTCTTTCGGCTGCAGCACCTTGGTGCCTGCGGCGTACTGGCCAAGGCCGGCCGGGAACACGTGGTCGTAGTCACCACCGCCGCCTTCGGCCAGCACGGTGAAGCGATGCTGCGCCTGCGCCTTGGACTCGTGGTTGACCGTGGCCAGCGCGGTCACGTCATACGTACCGGCCGTGGCGTTTTCCAGCGCAATGTGGAAGTGCGGGTTGTTGTTGCCCACCGGTCCCAGCTTATATGCGACCGGTGTTCCGTTCTGGTCGAACACCGCGGCGTTGATGGTGTAGTTCTCGCTGCCGCTGGCGATCGCGTTGAAGTGCAGGTTCACGCGACCGTCGGTTGCCGTGTAGCTGTCTTGCAGGCCGGTCAGGCGCAGCTGGGCCGGCATATCGGCGATTTCCTTCACCACTTCCACGCGCTTCGCATGGCTGTTGGAACGTACGTAGAAGTTGTTCTGGCCGTAGTTGGGCACCACTTCGCCCTGCGCATTGAGCATGCCGGTGCGAAAGCCGAGGTGTTCCGGGTTCATGTTGTTGAGCGTGGTGGCCAGTGCATGCGGCCACATGGTGGGCTGGCCCAGTTCTTCGCTGTTGATCAGCAACATGCCCGGCTGCGGGAGTTCGCCGTTGTCGGTGAACACACGCACGCCGACCTTGTCACCGGGCAGCAGCGGCTCGGGGTGCATCGTGCCGATGACGCTCCATTCCGGCACCGTACCGTCATTCTGGATATCGAAATCGATCACCTGATAGAACGAAGCTGGGGTATCGCCCACTTTCCATACTGCGAGCACTACGTGGTAGCCGTTGCGATCGGCGGGAATCGTCACCCTGCGATCGGTGGAGCTGCCGGGCATCTGGTTGTTGCCTTCGAAGCGTGCAATCGGCGTGGAGTCGAATGAATCGCGCGTCAAGGGCGCATTCGGATTCCAGCCGTTCTTGGTGATGTAGAACTCCTGGTAGGAAACCGGATGAGGCGCGGTGTAGGTCCACGTAAAGGTGTGCTCGCCGGGCGTGATGCGGTGCTTGTGCCAGCGAGTGGCCGTCTGTTCGTTGATGGCGCCATAGCTGCCGCCGTTGCCGCCCGAAGCGATCCAGCCATCACCAGGGCCGCACTGCATGAAGTTGCCGGTGCATGCGCGAGAGGCGTCCGGGTAATGATACGCAGAAGCCTGTGGATGGTATTCGATGCTCTGCGGTTCCCATTGATAGTTGCCGCAATTGGCGTTCAAGTTGCCGCCAGCGGCAGTACACAGCACAGCGCGCGATTGCGGGCTGCTGATGTAGCCGTGCGCCTCGGCCTTGTTGGCGGGCAGCATGCTCAGGGCAGCAGCGGAAGCGGCCATCAGGCCGAGCAGTACCAACTTTTCGTGGCGCGCGCCAATGGTGCGAGAGTGGATGCGGGTTTTCATGTTTCCTCCAAAGTCGATGGTTGGTTTTCGTTGGGCGGCACGAAACCGCCGGAATCAGCCGAGGCTGTTCCGAATGCGATGAAACGGTTGGGGTGCTGACCCAGCAGGCCGTCCGGCCGTGAAGGGACGCTATGAACAGGGATCGCCATGCCGGATTGCAGAGTGCAATCGCTGTCTGGAAAGGATTTTGCCCAGGATGCGCGCCAGGGCCCGGAAACCTAAATGAAGGCTATAAAGTACGCCGCAGCGGCTCGCTGCGCGGGTGCTTCTTTCAGGCCGCGATGCGCCAGCTGTCCTGCAAAGTTTCGAAATACGCGCGCGTCAGTCGCACTTGCTCGGGCGCGTTGTCGGCCCGATTCACCACGTCGCGGAAGGCGGTGTTTTCCGGCCGATCTTTCGCATACCAGCCCAGATGTTTGCGCGCGATGCGCACGCCCGCATGCTCGCCGTAGAACGCATGTAGATGTTCGAGATGATGTAGCAAGATGGCCGAAACCTCGGCAGGAGAGGGTTCCGGAAGCAGCTCGCCAGTAGCGAGGTAATGCGCAATCTCGCGAAAGATCCATGGGCGACCCTGCGCGCCGCGGCCTATCATCACCGCATCGGCACCGGTGACGTCGAGGACGTGCCTGGCCTGCTGCGGCGTGGTGACGTCGCCATTGGCAAGCACTGGAATGCGCACGGCCGCTTTCACCGCGGCAATGGTTTCATATTCCGCTTCACCTTCGTATTTATCGGCGCGCGTGCGTCCGTGCACGGCCAATGCAGCGATACCGTTGTCTTCGGCGATGCGCGCGATGGTAAGCGCGTTCTTGTGCTCACGATCCCAGCCGGTACGGATCTTCAGCGTGACCGGCACGTCCACCGCATCCACGACCGCTTTCACGATGCGGGCGACCAACGGCTCGTCTTGCAGCAACGCCGAACCCGACCACACGTTGCACACTTTCTTCGCCGGACAGCCCATGTTGATGTCGATCAGCTGCGCGCCATGCGCCACGTTGAAGCGCGCGGCTTCGGCGAGCATGGCCGGATCGTAGCCGGCGATCTGCACGCTGACTGGCTCGGGCTCGCCATCGTGATCCATGCGCTTGATCGACTTGCGCGTCTGCCACAAGCGGGGATCGGCGGTGGTCATTTCCGACACGGCAAGCCCGGCGCCCAGCCGTTTGCACAGCAGGCGAAAAGGCTTGTCGGTGACGCCGGCCATGGGCGCGAGCACCACGGGCGGGTCGATGCGGTAGGGACCGATCTGCATCCGGCTATTGTAGCCGCGATCTACCCCCTCTCCCCTCCGGGGAGAGGGCTGGGGTGAGGGGCCAATCTCGCGAAGGGTTTCAATCAGTGCGCGGGCACACTTTGCAAAGTCTCCGGCACGTGTCTGTGCTTGAACAAAAACACAAACAGCACCGCCACTACCAGCGCATACCCCGCAAAGCTCAGCCAGATGTGGTGCCAATCCAGCGATTGGTCCGGGCGGGTGAAATAGGCGTCGATCACCAGGCCACTGATGGAGCTGCCCAGCACGGCGCCGATGCCGTTGGTCATCAGCATGAACAGGCCCTGCGCACTGGCGCGGATGGCCGGATCGCTCTGGCCTTCCACGAACAGCGAGCCGGAAATGTTGAAGAAGTCGAAGGCCATGCCATACACGATGCATGACAGCACGATCATCCAAAGCCCGTTTCCGGGATCACCGAACGCGAACAGGCCGAAACGCAGCGTCCACGCCAGCATGCTGATCAACATCACGGTCTTGATGCCGAAGCGTTTCAGGAAGAACGGAATCGCCAAGATGAAAAGGGTTTCCGACACCTGCGAAATCGACATGATGATGGCGGGATAGCGCACCGCGATGAGGTCCTTGTACGCATCCACATGCGCGAAGTCATGCAGGAAGGTATCGCCGTAAGCGTTGGTCAATTGCAGTGCTGCGCCGAGCAGCATCGCGAAGATAAAGAACACCGCCATCTTGGTTTGCTTGAACAGCGCGAACGAAGTGAGGCCGAGCGCATCCAGCCACGTGCGATGATCCGCGCCACGCAAACGGGGCGGGCACGGCGGCAGCGTGAATGCGTACACGCCCAGCAGCAGTGATGCGCCTGCCGCCACGTAGAACTGGCCCGTGGTGGTTTCCAGGTGCAGCAGGCTAACCATCCACATCGCAGCGATGAATCCCACCGTGCCCCAAACGCGAATCGGCGGATACACGCGCACCACGTCCGCGCCGTCACGCTTGAGCGCGTTGTACGCCACCGTGATCGCCAGCGAGATGGTGGGCATGTAGCACATCATGTTCAGCAACATCACCCAGAACAGCGTGCCGGGATGGTCAATGGTCGGCACGATGCACAGCACGGCAGCGCCGCCGATGTGCAGGCAGCCATACAGGCGCTCGGCGCGGATCCACTTGTCCGCCACTACGCCGAGAATCGACGGCATGAACAGCGAAGCCAGCCCCATGGTGGAAAAGATCGCGCCGAACTGCGTGCCCGACCAATGCCGGTTCTGGAACCAATATGCGCCGATGGTGATCAGCCACGCGCCCCAGATGAAGTACTGCAGGAAATTCATCGCGATGAGTCGCAGCTTCAGGCTCATGGGCTGGTGTCCTGCATGGTTTTGCTTTCCCCTGGTAGCGCATAGGTAGAGATATATCGACGATGCTTGCTACGCCTTATCGTCATTCCGGCGCAGGCCGGAATCCAGTTTGAATACGTCGTGCGAAGCACTCGAAACCGGATTCGATGCGCTTCGCGCGATATGCTTGACTGGATTCCGGCCTGCGCCGGAATGACTAGCGCGAAGCAGGCGGGTCGTCTTTGCTGAAAGGGAGGTAATCCCCAGCCCCTAGTCGCTTCGCAGCGTAGAGGAAGGCCAGCCCAACCGGCAAGGTTCGGCGCGGCAGGTGTAGCCGGCCCGGCCCTGCCGCTACACTCCCTCCAGTTTGCCGGAGCGACCCCATGAGCCTGTTCATCACTATCGCGATCGTCCAGATCATCGCCCTGATGAGCCCGGGGCCGGATTTCTTCTTTGTCTCGCAGACGGCAGTCAGCCGCTCGCGGCATGAAGCGATGGCGGGCGTGGCTGGCATCACGCTCGGTGTGGCGATGTGGGCCGCGCTTGCGCTGCTGGGGTTGCAATTGCTTCTGCATCGACTGATTTGGCTGGAGCGCCTGATTGCCGTGTGCGGCGGCCTTTATCTGTGTTGGATGGGCCTGAAGATGCTGCGCAGCGCGCTGGCCAAGCCTGGCCAAACCCAGATGGCTGAACCCGTGCAAGTTTTTGCCGGCGCCTGGCGTTCGTTGCGCAATGGGTTGTTCACCAATCTGGCCAATCCGAAGGTGGTGATTTATTTCGGCAGCATATTTTCCGCCTTCGTGGGCACGGGCGTGTCATCGGCCGCGCGCTGGGGGTTGTGGGCGATGGTGGTGGCCGAGACTTTCCTGTGGTTTTCGTTCGTGGCCGGATGCTTTGCATTGCCGGTCATGCGCCGCGGCTATCTGCGCATCAGTCGCTGGATCGATGGCTGTGCAGGAGCGGTGTTCATGTTGTTCGGCCTGCATCTGATTTTCTCGCGGCGGGCCGTGTGATTTTTAAGCTGGGTGTACTCCCGGCTCACGTGAGCAATACGCGCGCCACTTCCGTGCGCAACACAGGAATCAGTTCCGTTTCGAACCACGGGTTGCGCTTCAGCCACAAGCGGTTGCGTGGACTGGGATGCGGCAACGGCAACACACCACGCGCCAAATGGCCGCGCCACGCCAGCATGGTTTCGGTGAGCGTAGCGCCCCGCGTTTCGCCCAATAGGCCGGCTTGTGCGTATTGCCCGATCGCCAGCCTCAATTGCACATGTTTCAAGAGCGGCAGCAGCCGTGGATGCCAGGTGGGTGCACATTCGGGCCGTGGCGGAAGATCGCCACCGCGACCGCTGCCGGGAAAGCAGAAACCCATCGGCACGATCGCGATACGCCGCGCGTCGTAAAACATGTCGCGACCTATGCCCAGCCAGTCGCGCAATCGATCGCCGCTGACGTCGTTGAACGGAATACCGGTAGCGTGAACCTTGCGCCCGGGCGCCTGGCTGACGATCAGCAAGCGTGAGGAAGCGCTGGCTTGCAGCACGGGACGTGGTCCGTCCTGCAGCTGCGCTTCGCACAGTCGGCACGCATGGATGTCGGCAAGCAGCGCGTGAAGCGCGTTGTTCTTCATCACGGCAGCAACTTGCCTGGATTCATGATGCCGTCCGGATCGAAGGCAGCTTTTACGTTGCGCATCAGATCGAGAGCGCCGGGTTCCAGCGCCAGCGGCATGAACTCGCGTTTCACCAGCCCGATGCCGTGTTCGCCGGAAAGCGTGCCTTGCAACGCGATCACCAAGGCAAACACCTCAGCCAAACAAGCGTGCGCGCGCTCGCGTTCGGCATCGTCACGCGGCAACAGGTTTACATGCAGGTTGCCGTTGCCGGCGTGGCCGAAGGTGACGATCAGTACATCGTGCTTGCGCGAAAGTTCGCGGATGCCGTTTACCAGTTCGGGCAGTCGGCTGACTGGGACGACGACGTCTTCGTTGATCTTGTTCGGTGAGATGGTGCGTTGCGCGGGCGACAAGGCTTTGCGTGCCGACCACAAGGCTTGCGTTTCCTCAGCCGTCTGGGCGATACGTAAATCTTCCATTCCTTCCCCGCGCGCAGCGCGGGAAACGGCATCGACGGCAGAGGGGAGTGTGTCGGGCTCTCCATCCACCTCGATCATCAGCATTGCACCCGCCAGCGGCACATCGCCGCCGCCGTAGTCGCGTGCGAGCTTCAACGCGACGTCGTCGATAAATTCCAGCGCGCAGGGCGTAACCGGCTGCGCCATGATGCGTGCGACGGCATGCGCGGCGCTGCCTACATCGCGGTAGGTGGCGCGCAGCGTACGTAATCCGGAAGGCTTTGGCGTCAGCTTGAGCGTGGCTTCCGTGATCAGCGCCAGCGTGCCCTCCGAACCGATCAGCAGTCGAGTGAGGTCATAACCCGTCGCGCCTTTGCTGGTGTACGTGCCGCAACGGAAGCTTTCGCCCGTGCCCGCGACGGCACGCAGACCCAGTGTATTTTCGCGCGGACTGCCGTATTTCACCGTGCGCGGTCCGGCTGAATTGCAGGCGAGGTTGCCGCCGATACTGCACCATGGCGAAGACGTCGGATCCGGTGGCCAGAAGAACCCGTGGGGCTTCAGCGCATTCTGCAGGTCGCCGTTGAGCACGCCGGGCTCCACCACGGCAAAGCGGTTGTCCGGATCGATCCGCAGGATGCGGTTCATCCGTTCGAAGCTCACCACAACGCCGCCATTCACTGGCACCGTGGCGCCGGTGGTGTTGGTGCCGCGCCCGCGCGCCACGATCGGCACGTGGTGTTCCCGGCATGCGCGGACGAGTGTTTCCACCTGCGCGTGTTCGGTCGGAAACACTACGGCGTCCGGCAATGCGTTGCGGCGCGAATTGTCGTAGGCGTAGGCGAGCCGCTCCGCTTCGCCCACCGATAGCGTGTTGGCGGGCAAAATGGTGTGGAGTGTGCCGAGCAGGGTAGAGGAAAGCGCCATGCGCCAAGTTTAACGCTGAAGCGTCGTAAAACTTGACCCGTCTGTGCCAGAGAGCCCGCCCCGGTGCCACATTTAGCCTCGCCCCACATCCAGAGTGGCATTGTTGACCCTGGCGCCCCTGACTTCAGACGCGATGAGGATTGCTTCAGTGATGATGGTCTTGCATGGACTGGTTGCGCCTCGTATTCCCGGATCCGCATGTGCAGATGGTGCGGTTATGCAACCAGCCGCATGACCCGGTTGCACGCCATATTGAATCAGTGCTGGAACGGCACCTGATCGGGTGCCGCTTCTCCGGTCCAGGCGCCGCTGCTGATAGCCATGGCGCAGACGGTTTGATATTGGCTTAGAGCAAGCGTGTCATCGTGCGTCCACGAACGTCCATATTCATTCGGTGGATCGCATGCCCCGGTATACGTCCAGGCTGCGCCGCCGACATAGGGAGGCAGCGGCTTCCAGCAAGGATCGGGAATATCCTGGCCTTGGGTGCAGAAAACGAAGGGATCGTTGGCGCGGAAGCTCAGAGCCTGCGCGCTGATGGCGCTGGCAAAAAGAGAAGCCGCCGCGAATACGCATAGGCATTTCATGTGTAAGCTCCTTGTCATTGTCCGTCGTCGGCGCGGTGGCCAAAAAACATGGCCGTCGCGGCGGCAAATTTATAAAGCGCGGGTTTCCACAAAGGACGAATCATCGGGTTGACTCGTGGCTAGCAGTGGCGTTCATGACATGAAGCTCAGTGTGGGGCGCGGGGCACTGGGCGGTTGCTTGGCAGTTGCTTTCCGCTGCCCTTGCGTTGCGCGTAAAACGCAGGCAGCCACTGCTCCGGCCGCAGATCGTCTGCCGGAATGCGTTCGGCTTCGGACCGCTCGTGCATCACACGATGCATGATGTCGATGTTGTCCGTAGAGGCGGAGATCACGGCCAATGCATCGTCGAGGCCACGTAGATTCAACTGGCATACTGATGAACCGTGGCCCTGTTTCACCAGGAAGCAGCGCGAGCGTTCGTCCAGGCTTACCAGTACCTGGTATTCGGCTTCGGTAAGCTTCAGGCCATTGATGTAGTCCTCGCGGCTGGCGTTGGGGTTGGGCAGCAGGATCATCGTGGCGGTCTGCTCGATCAGGGCTGCTGCGATGTCGCTGGCGAGGGCGTCTTCCGGGCTCTGGGTGGCGAAAATGCCCAGGCCATTCTGTTTGCGGATGGTTTTCTGCTTGTTCTTGGCGAATTCTTTCAAGCCGCCTTGGCCATCGAGGATTTTCCAGAACTCGTCCATTACGTAGATCAGCGGACGGCCGTCGATGAGTGTTTCCAGGCGATGCAGCAGGTAGTGGATGACCGGCGCGCGTACTTCGGGATTGTCGATGATGTCGGTGTAGTCGAAACCGATGATGCTGGCGCGAGTCAGGTCGACGATGTCTTTCGGGTTATCGAATACCCAGCCCAAAGCATGGCCGGAAGTCCATTTGCGCATGCGTACGAACAGGCCATCGTCGCCCATGTTCGGCAGGCTCTTTTGGAAGTTGGTCATGCTGCGCAGATGCACGGGCGTGTCGAGCATGCTTTCGACCGCGCGGAAAATATCGTCTTCCTCGCGTGAGCTGTAGATATTTTTGCCGGCCAGCATCTTGATCAGCTCGGCCAGAAATTGCACGTTGACTTCGTTGCGCTCGCATTGGAACGGGTTGAAGCCGGTGGGTTTGCCATTCTCCAGCGCCAGATAGTTGCCACCGCAGGCGCGCACGAAAATCTCCGCGCCACGATCCTTGTCGAAAAAGAAAATGGTAGGGGCTGGCGACAGCTTTTGCGCCTGGCTTAGCAGGAAGTTGACCAGCGCGGTTTTTCCTGTGCCGGATTTGCCGATGACCATGGTGTTGGCGATAGCCTTTTCGCCTTCCGATTTTTCGTTGGGATGCGTGGCGTGGAAGTTGAAGTAATACGGCTGGCCGTTGGTGGTTTGCAGCGTGGTGATGCATGTGCCCCATGGGTTGTGGTCTTTCTTGCCGACTGCGAAGTTGTGCAAGGGCGAAAGACCCAGGAAGTTGAGCGAGCTGACGTTGGCCAGACGCGTGCGGTACCTCCAGTTTCCAGGGAACTGCGAATGGAACGACGCGGTAATGGCCAGATCCTCCTTCACCGATACGAAACCGGCGTTGGAAAGTTCCGCACGGGTGGCAGCGATCTGTTGCGACAAAGCATCCTGGTTTGCGGCATACACGGCCATCGTGAAGTGGTATTCGCCCAGCACGAAGTTGCCGGAGGCGAGCTGATCCATGGCCTGGTCCAGCTCGATGATCTGGCTGACGGCTTTGTCGCCGGAGGAAATCATCATGCCCTTGGTGCGCTCCAGCGCCTTGAGCGCGGCATGCCGGCCCATTGGGCTGAACGAATGCGTGATGACATATTCGAAGTCCAGATATTTCAGGCCATTGAGAATCCCGGGGTAGGTTGCTTCGGTGTATTCCTTGATGTTGAGGATGGCGCCGAAATGATTTTCGCCGCTGGGTGTGGTCAGCACGAAATCACCCGTCTTGCTGGAAAAACGCTGCTTGCTTACCGGCAGATAGTGGTGGACTGGCGCGGGTAGTACCGGCACGGGCTCGTCGATGCGGTTAAGCAGATAGCCGAAGAACTCCAGTGTTTCGGAAAACACCACGCCGTTGCCGGATTCGTACATGCCCAGGCGTTGAGGCGCGTAGTCCTTGAGTACCGCTTCCACATTGCCGGCCAATTCCTGGATGGTGCTGATGGCGTGCATTTGCTCGGCCTCCAGCTGGCCGATATCGCGAACTTTTTCTGCGAAGCGCTTGCCACTGACGACGGGGCGATAGATCAGTGTAAGGTACAGTTCGTTCTGCATCAGCTTTTGCTCTGAGAGCGCGCTGAAATAGGCGTCGGACAGGCTTTGATTGAATGCCTGGTCGAAGTGGCTCTTGTCTTTCAGTCGACGGCGACGGCGCACGTCGTGCACCCAGAACGCGACGTTGACAAAATCCGGCGCGCGCAACGTTTGCAGCATGCGATTGAAACTGTTGTGGCGATGTTCGATATCCCAGGCCTCCCTTCCGACGAAGGGCAGTCCATCCAGCCGCCACACGAGAAGGAAATCACCACCGGTAGTCTTGATCACGGTGGGCGATACATGTGTAGAAAGCGGAATGCACTCGCTGATGGGGGCGTCGGAGATCAACATGATGGTTGTCGGCTCGAAGGGAATGGGGTTGCGGGCTATGGCGCTGCCGGGTGTGTGCGGCCAAGTCAGGCGGCGCGGTATCGGCGGGGCGCTTGTGCGCGAACGGAAGGAGGCGTGGTAGCGCCCATGTATAGGCGCAAAAGGCGTTGATCTATCGTGTTTCCGCGTCGCTGGTCGTCGCGCGGTGCCTGGTCCGTGGCTATGTGCATGAACATACCTTCCTATCGAACGGAAACCGCGCGGTACTGTACGGGTTGCATAAGTTGCTGCTGCTGAAGTTTCTCGGCTTGGCGTTGCCGGATGGCGTGCTCGCATTGCGCACTGCTTTGAGTAAGCGGCGTGTCCAGCGCCGTCACGGTTTCTACCTCGGCGGACCAAGGGTGACGACACCAGAGATCGTGCATGGCTTTTTCGTCGATCGCATAGGCGAAGGTGGCGTCTCTGCTGAGCGTGACGCGGTCGATGCGTGCAAGGCCCATTGCCGCCGCAGCGGTAGCGAGTGCGCCGGCAAAACGATCGTCACGTTCTGAAGATGCCACGCCCCGCTCGCTATTGAGTTGTTGCACACCTTGTAGACTTTGCTGAAACAGCGTGTGGCCGGGGTGGTCGGGATCATTCAGCAGGACGGGTGCAGTTGGCGTTGCAAGCTTCGACTCGAGCCACGAACCAGAATGGCCTAATTCATGCGCGAGATCGGTCAGGTCATCACGCGTAGCGCGGTAGGCATTGCTTACCGTACGAGCCCCCGATTGGATGTCATGTTTGAGCTGCTGACTCCATTGTTCAGCGGCTTGCTCCATCACATGAACCCCGTCGAGGACGGCCGCGCGTGCCGACTTATACGTTTCCCCCAATTTTTGTGCGGCGTCGTGAACCGCCGCTTCGCCCATCTCGTAAGCCGCTTTGGGAATTTCCCATCGGGCCGATACTACTGTGCGCGCCAATTGCACATCCTGCCGGTAAAGATCAATCATTGCGTGGTGCGCGCGATAGCGTGCAGTGTTCTCCGGGTTCAGAGCCGACTGGCCCTGCGCATCGGGCACGAAGTTGTCGATGCCGTGGGCATCCAGACTGGTGCCTCTGATCGCATCCCGCCAAAGTATCGAGCTGCCTTCGTAGTAATGTGCATGGGAAAGGCGATCGATGTCCTGCGCTGTGGCGTACACCCGCACTTCGCCGAAGTGCTTGCTGGCGGCGCTGACCACGTCGGTGGCGCGTACGTGATTGATCACCTGAGAGCCGCCTTCGGGCATACCATGTAGAAGGCCGGCGGCGCCGTAGGCGTTGAAGGTTTCACCGCGCAAGTGGAATTTGTAAGCGGTGAGTTCGGCCAGCGTGCCGCCAAGGGAGTGGCCGGTGACGTGGACATCAACTGGTTGGTGTTTCAATTCACCCCAAGTTGTGGCCTGCTGCATAACTCGCTTGGTAAACGCTTCGGCATCAAGCGCCTGCGCATTCAGGCCGGTAAAGACCATGCCGGCATCGATGGCAGCATCGAGTGGATCTACAAGTGGTTTTTCGGTTCCACGATGAGCAACGATGATGTTGCCGGTGGGATTGCCGTTGGCATCTATGCACTGGTAAGCCGTGCCCTGATACCCGATTTGTGGGTTGCTATAGGTGTCGAAGATTTTGTATTTGTTCTTGCCTATGGCGACTGGTTCATTGCTGATTTTCTCCAGTGAGCGATCTTCATAGGAGTCCTTTGAAAGAGCGGCGTAGTCCTTTGAACCGAAACTCACTTAAACTTCTCCTTGGCGGAGAGCGTTATGGAGAAAAATTCATCTCGATAACTTGCAACGATGTCTGATATCGTCGTTCCGCCGTCAGACGACCCTTGAAGAGCTGGATTGCCAAATGCTTTCTTGGGGAAATACAACGTGACGGACTGCTGTTGAATGATTTGTTCTTGGGACACATCGGGGGCGAATGTCACCCCTCCGCCTTTCAGATTGGTAAGAACGAATGGCATGCTCCAACGGCACGCGCCTTTGCCGTAATAGTCCTCGTCTTGCAGAAGGTCCAGATAGATAATTCCATTGTATTCATGATCATTCACGCGGGTGAGCGCGAAAGGTACATTTTGACCGGGCGGAGTACGGTAAATGCCGATGAATTTTTCGAATGGAGCACATTGCTCGTTGGCGACTTTGTAAAGCATGTAACCCGTGATTGATTCAAATGGGCCTGGCGCGTCCTTGATCGTTAAGGTGATCTCGTAGCGCATCTTTGGATTTGGGTTGTGCTTGACGTCGGGTGTGTTCATGGGTGTAGTACAGGCAATGAGGGTCAAGGGCAAAGTAAATGCCGGGACAATCGCTTGTTTCATGAGATGAATTTTATTGAGCACGCACTGCGGGGCTGCAGGTTGTGAAGTAGACGCGACAGCCAGTGGAGGAAGCCTTGCAAACATCCATTGCCTTTTGGATGGCAATTTCCTCGGTTGCTCCCGCATTTACGTTGAATCCGTCATCGCCAACTAGTAATGCTCCGCACCCGTTAGGAAAAGTGCTTTTTAATGTGCAATTGGCGCCGCTCTTAGATTTACAGTCGGCGATAGCTCTCGCTTTAGCATCGCTCTCGGTTAGAGCGTTCCTGGAAGAGCCAATGATTCCCTTGGGCGCATCAGTCGCAATACCGCCCCACCGGGATTCCCATCGCGGAGGTGGTGGTGTAGATGCTTGTGATGGCTGTTGTTGGTAGTAGTCGGGCGGTATTGGGCCGCACGAATTAATATTGGTACCGCTGTATGGGATCATGCCACGTGGGCAGCCGCTCTCTGCAAGAGCGGAGCTGTGAAACATTAGCAAGCCAAGTTGAAGTGACGCGAAGACAAGTGGTTTCATGTTCATCCTCCGTCCCGTGGTTTGTATTTCACTGTATCTTGGTCGATAGCGTCCTTGGTCTTGGCCAGGGTGCGCTGCGTGTGAATCGAAGAATCATTAAAGCTGTTAGGGGCTTTGTCGAAATTAGTATCGCTATGGGCCACATTCTTCGGCGGCACATAGCCACCACCATATGACCCCGCCGGCTGCCCCTGCGGCCCAGGCCGACTCAGTGCGCCGCCGCCAAACGCCGAAAAGTGCATGAACTGCCCCATCGTCCCATTGAAAAACACCGCTGCCATCGGAGGTACGGAAATAACCAACACCGTCATCAACAAGCCTATACCGCCTTGCTGCATTGCCAGACTGGTCAAGCCTTCGGCGTCGTTGCCAATGATCGAATTGAGTACCTTGGACGCCCATAGCGCTTCGCTTACTTTCGCCGTCAAATCCAGCACCATCGCGCTAACCACGCTGAGCATGGCCATCGCAAACATAGTGCCCACGCCGTACATCAGCCATCGGCGAAATATGTCCTTGGTCTGATCGAAGATGAGGCACAGAATGAATGGCGGTCCAAGGGTTAGCTCATAACGCATCTTTGGATGTGGGTTTTGCTTGATCTCGGGTTTGTTCATGGAGAATCCGCAGGCGGCGATGGAAAGCGCAAAGCTGAGCGCAAACGTTTTGATAGTGAGGTGGATCATGAACGCCTATTGCACACGTTCGGGTTGGCTGCAGCTGGTGAAATAGACATGACAGTGAGCGTCTTCTGCACTGCAAGTTTTCATGCCTATCTGAATCGCCTCATCCAACGTCGCTCCATTAGACGAGTTATGGCCCTTGTCGCCAGCAACTACGACTGCGCAGCCGTTAGCGTATGTCGTTTCGAGCTTGCAAGTCCTACCGCCTTTGGATCGACATTCGGTGAGGGCCGATTGCTCCGCTTCTTGTCGACTCGATTTATCTGTAACCATTCCGATGGCGCTGGCATTTCCGTCAATTGAAATGGCGATCGCACCCCAACGCGACTTCCAACGCGGAGGTGGCGCTACAGGGAGTTGTGATGGCTGTTGGTAGTAGCCGGGTGGAATAGGTCCACACGAACTAACATCCGTACCGCTATACGGAATCATGCCCGGTGGGCAACTGCCCTCTGCATGTGCAGAGACGTAAAACATAAGGAAGCTCAATAGAAGAAACATCAACGCAAACGGTCTCATGTCTATTCTCCGTTGCGAGGTTTGAATTTCACTGCATCTTGGATGATGGCGTCGGGAGTCTGGGTAAAGGTGCGCTGAGGAGGGATGGTTGGATTGCTGAGCGCATTGCCATTGCCACTCTGATGGCCGCCGGTGGAGTGATTTGTGTAATGACTCGGCCGCACATATCCTCCACCATATGACCCGGCCGGCTGTCCCTGCGGCCCAGGCCGACTTAGTGCACCGCCGCCAAACGCCGAGAAGTGCATGAACTGACCCATCGTCCCATTGAAAAACACCGCTGCCATCGGCGGTACCGAAATAACCAGCACCGTCATCAACAAGCCTATACCACCTTGCTGCATTGCCAGACTGGTCAAGCCTTCGGCGTCGTTGCCAATGATCGAATTGAGTACCTTGGATGCCCATAGCGCTTCGCTTACTTTCGCCGTCAAATCCAACACCATCGCGCTAACCACGCTGAGCATGGCCATCGCAAACACGGTGCCCATGCCGTACATCAGCCAGCGGCGAAACATGTCCTTGGTCTGATCGAAGATGAGGCACAGAATGAATAGCGGTCCAAGGCCGACGAACAAGGCGATGGCAAACTGGAAGAGCAGCAGCATGGAACCGGCAGCCATAGGTGGGCTGGCAGTACCGAAGGTGGCGATCCATTTGGAATTGCTTTTGGCTTCTTGCATCTCCTGATCGCCTGGCACGATCTGCACGGTATCGATGGTGCTGAGCGCGATCTGCGTATAGGCGAGGTTTTTGTCGATAGCCTGGGTGGTGGTTTCGCTTCCGTCGTCGGTGAATAGGGCGTGGACTTCTTTGTCCAGCCCTTGCGTGAGCCATCCGTGCAAATCGGTGCCCATCACGGACATGGAGGTGGCGGCCGAGACGATGATCGCGATGCGGGCCATGCCGAGCACCACCTCCATCATCGGTTCGCGCGATCTGCCGGTGATCATGCGGTAGCCCTGGATCACGATCCACAGGGTGACGAGGGTCAGCGCAATGGCACTGGCCCAGATCATCATGCGGTCCATCATGTCCATGCCGAATCGGTGAATCCGGTTGTTCAAGAAGTTGTAGACCAGCGTGAAATAGATGTAATCGCCTAAGTTGGACATGAGACACGTTCCGTGGTGTGGATTGCGATTTACTTGAGCGCCGCCTCGAGAGCGGCCGCGTTGACGATGGTGCCCAGTACACCAGGGCTGCCTTGCATGGCACGGCGCGACAGATTGGCTTGAACTTGTTGCAACATCTGGATTTGCGCATCGTCCTGTTGCATGTTGCTCTCCCATTGGCTGCGCGCGTTTTCCAGCGAACCCTGATAGCGCGCAACATCGTTGGTGTTGGCTTCCAGGTTGCCAGGTGACTGGGCGACCTTCGTCAGACGATCTTGCTGGATGTGAGTCATGTCGATGCTGGCTTGAGCGACGTTTTGCAGATAGTCGACCGTATCGTTGTATTTCTTGTTCTTGGTCATGACGATCAGCCGACACAGGTCACGTTGTTGTTTGACCACGTCGCCGCCCATGTCAAAAGTCGTTTGCAATGCGCTGGTGATATCGCCTGCCAGCGAGTCGGAGATACCTGGGCAGGCGTCCTTCACTCCGTAATCGTCGGCAATGTGCTTGAACTGATTCTGCAGGGTGAAGAGCTGGAAATTCAGGCCATCCAGTTTGACGAGCTGCTCGTTCCAGAAGGCGACCTGATCCGCGTAATGCTGTGCGACCGCTTCATACTGTTTTACTGTTTGCATCCAGCGTTGCGCCTGATTGGCATATTCTTCAACGGCCTTCGCGAGACTGGTTGGATCGTTCACGATCCACTGGGCGTGGCTGGTGCCAGCGATCAGGCCATAAGTCAGCACCACGCTGACCGCTAGTCGTTTTTTGAGGCCGGAGCTGAAAAAGATAGGAGTCTTCATGAAAGTTTCTCTGTAGGCACCTTCAATCCGTTCACGAGCGTGCCAGTTGCCATGCGTGTATCTGAACGAAAAAACCTTATGCGTGCTCGCTCCAGCCGCTCGTGCTGGAGCGAGACCGATTACGTGTATTGCCCGGTTTGGCCGCGATAGCTGTTTGGCGTGAACACCCACATGCCTCCGTGCTCCTTGAGATTGCGCACGCGTGTGCGGAATTGCAGGCGCAGGCCGAGCAAGCGGAAGATCATTTCGTCGCGTTTGGCCATCTGCCGCATCACGAAGATCACAAAGGGCATCAGCACGAGAAAGATCAGGTTGGTATACATCGCCAACAGCAGGCACGAGCCTGCGCCGATGAAGAAGGGCACATAGGGCACGCCCATGAACATCGGCGGACGCGTGCAACCGCGGAACAGGGCGTTCTTATGCATAGTTGTTCAAGGCATGCATCAGCATGGCAGTGCACTGCTGGCCGGTGTCGCCGACCACCATCTTGGCGATTTGCGCCGCAGCGCCGACCAGTACGCCACCGATCAGGATCGGCGCCACGTCGGTGATGCGTTTATGCGCGAATGCGATCTGGTAGCCAGAGAAAACGACGGCAATAGTGACCACGGCGATCGAGGCCATGTTGAGCAGATTGTTGATGTTTTCGAAGAAGCCGCAGACTTTCTTGCTCGAGCCGGCGAAGCCGTCATCCTGCGCCAACGCCACATCGGGCAGCACAATGGTGGCGAGCACGATCAGGCCCAGCATCAGCATGGGCAGCATGTTCTGGGATGGACGTTTGATACGGATGGGCAATGTCATCTCGGGATCCTTGTTGCTGGTTCGAAGGAGGAAGGGTGATGGCCCGGCCAGCCGGGCGGTGGTGGTTGCGAGGTTCGCCGCGCGAACTGGGGTGCTTGCTGCGTGGCGAAACTCAGAAGACAAACGCTTCATCGCGATCTCCCTGATGAAGGTCCGTTGGGTCCGCAGGCACAGCGTCGGTGCTTGAAGCGGCGATCTGCGGTTGCATCGCTGCTGCGGCCGGCGTATCGGATGTGACGGGATCGTTCGGGCCGCGCACTTGCGGCACGAAGACCTCACTTGAAGCCGCAGTAACCTTCGATGGCGCAGCCATTACACCGTTGCCGGGTTCGGACGCTGCCCGTTCGGAGGCGACGCCAACGGCTTGCGCGACGACCGGCGCGATTGCAGCAGTGGCGACTGCATCCAAGGCAACGCTGCGCAACGCGACACGGTAGCTGTTGTTGCGAAGTGGAACGTTGACAGCGGTTGCGGCATTGTTGCGTGTCGCAGCAACGGGCAGGGCCGTCGCCGACTGGCCGGTCAGCTTCAGGCTTTGGCCGATCGAGTCATATACCTTCTGCACATAGCCGTCGCGGTAGCCAGCGATGAAGTTGCCGGAGTAGTAGCAACTGAAGGCTTTGCCCCAGTCGTTGCCGGCGCTTGCGTAGCACTCGGCAAGAATGCGTGAACCGGCCGCCAGGTTGGCGCAGGCATCGAAGGCCTGCTCGTAGGAATCCAAGCCGTATTTGCCAAGATTGGCGCGATTGACCTGGGCGATACCTACCGAAAAGTTGTAGCCCTGTTCTTCCAGCATGCGCACGGTCGCGATGGCCTCGCCGATATTTTGCGGCTGGCGCACGAGTTGGCCGCCAACCACGCCAATAGCGAACGGGTTATGGCCAGATTCGACGTGGACGACATGCTGCATCACTTCCGTCGGCACGGCGAGATTGGGGCAGTTCATCATTTCCGGACTGGGAAGCATGATGGTTGGCGCCTCAGCTGGCTTGCGCACGCAGGGCGCGAGCGGGGTCGAAGTCGATGCCGGTGATGTAGCGGTTGCCGGCATGCGCCTTGATATGCACGATGATGTCGATGGTCATCATCAGCAGGCGCTTGATGGTGGCGAACTCCAGGCCTGCACCTTCAGTGGATGCTTTCACCATCAGGGCGAGCTGGTCCCAGGTTTGCTCGGTACTGCCCGCGTGGCAGCTGGTGATGGAGCCGGGGTGGCCCGAGGCGCAGTTGCGAATGAAGTAGAACGATTCATCGCCGCGCAGCTCGGCCAGGATGATGCGGTCCGGCTTCATGCGCAGGCAAGCTTCCATGCAGCTTTTGGCGGTGATGTTGCTGGCGCTCTGGCCGCCCTTGGAGTACAGCAGATGCACTACGTTGGGCTGTTCGATGAACAGTTCGCGCGCATCTTCGATCGTCACCAGTCGCTCATCATGCGGAATGTGATGCACCAACGATTTCATGAAGGTGGTCTTGCCGCTGCCCGTGGCGCCGGCGACCACAATGTTCTTCTTGTCGAGTACGGCTCGGCGGAAAAAGTCCGCGTAGCGGCGTTCAGTGCGCAGCCTCAGCAACTCGCGGTCGTGTTCGCCGAGCGTGCGCGTGTCTTCGACGACCCGATCGAAAAAGCCGTCCTGCTGGTACTGCGTCAATGTCTTGGTCTGCCGCGACGGCAGGCGGATGGTGATGGATACCTTGCCGGCGTCGCAGGCAGGCGGCATCACGAACTGCGCGCGCTGCCCCGTGGGGAATGTAAGCGACACTACGGGATCGGCATCGGTAATGCGTTGGCCGGTGTTGCTTTCGTTGACGACGGCCGTGCAGAACTGGCGTGCGCGGTCGAAAGTGAGCGTGGGCACTTCGATGCGGCGCCATCCATCGCGGCGTTCCAGATAAAGCTCGCCCGGCCGGTTGATGCAGATTTCCGTCACATCCGGTGATGCCATGAACGCCTTGATGCCCAGGATTTCATACTGGTAATCGAGGAACTCGTTGGACACCTGGGCAACGGTTGAGTCGTCCATGACGTGTTGCTCCGCGTTGCTCAGAAACGGGCGACCACGCCGCTGAAATCGACGTCCTTGGCGACGTAGATGCTCACGACGGTGCCCTGGTTGATGGTGACGGTGGCGGGGCGGTTGGCCGAGCGTTGCACCGCCTGGTTGGCGAGGTTCTGCATGGTTTGCGCCGTATTGCTTTCGAACGGCGTCTGCGTGACCACACCGTTGCTGATGGTGGTCTGGCGCGGACCGTGCACGGCCGCTTCGTACTTGAAGGCGTCGCTCAGCAAACTGATCAGCAGCGCTGCGCCGATGCGGCTGGGCCAGTGCGCGTTGTAGTAGCCGGGATGGCCGGAGCCGCCCAGGTTGTCCACGCCGGGGCTGGCCATGCTCACGTCGATACCATTGGGCGTCACGATGCGGTCCCACACGACGTAGACGCGATTGGTGGTGGGCTCCATGTCGTATTTGCCGAGCACCTTGGAGCCCTTGGGAAGCAGCAGGCGCCGGCCGTTGACCGAATAAACCGGCTCGGTCACCGCGCAGGAGGTGAAGCCGGGGTAGTCGGTAACGACGCGCGTTTGCAGCACGCAACGGATGAAGGTGCCGCGCAACATCAAGGTGTCCGGGCTGTTCAGTGGCTGCGCGTTGGACACATCGGCCAGTGCGGCGAGGCCGCCGGCCCGCGCAGCGTGCGACTGTGCTGCGCCCTGGATGCCAGTCAGCGTTTGCGCATAGCTGCCTGGATCGGATGGCGCTGCATCGCCGGTCATCATGCGGCGTTCCCGCAGCGTAGGGCCGCTCGGCCTGGATGGCGTAGTAGGCAATGGTGGCGGAACAGGCGTGGCTTGCTTTGGCGCAAGCGCGATGGGCGCCGGCAACTGCGCAGCTTGTGTGACGGGTGCAGCAGGTACGGGCGACGGTGCGGGCGGTACGTTGACCGTTTCCTCGCGCGCTTTGGCCGGTGTATCGCGACGGTGCGTCATGCCGTTCACGATCAACAGCACGGCGACCACGAGCAGGGCGACCATGCCGGCCAGCATGGCCATGGCGCGCCGGTTGGTCTGCCGTGCCTCGTTCGCGCGCAATTGCGGTGCGCCTGCGTCGAGATCCGGCGCGGATGCCTCGCCATATTGGCGGGAATAAGCGTTATTGGAACCGACGTTTCCGCTGTCGTGGTGCGGATGATTGGCGTCCTCGTGGCGATCGTCGGGCTGATAAGGGTTGTTCGTGCTCATTTTTTCGCACTCCTTCGCAGGCCGATCACGTTGTTGCCATGGCGGATGACCAGATAGGGATAGGTGCCATGGACGATGATGGTGTTGCCCTCGACGGAGGTATTCACCGCCGCGTCCTCGCCGTGTTCCTTCTCGCGCGTGAAGACTGCGGGAAAGTCACCGGTTGGAAACTGCTTCAGGTCATTCATCTTGATGTAGGTGAACTGGCCATCGTCGTACACGTTGACCGGGATCAGCCACGGCGCGATCCTGCTGCGCGCGGCATAGTCGTACTCGAAGTTGTAGACGCGTCCTTTTACCAGCGTGGTATCCAGTTCAGCGGTTTGCTTGGTGGTGTCAGCACTGTTGTTGAAACTGGCGTCGGCGGGATACGTGAAGGTGATCTTGTATTGCACGCCCTCGCGTTTGGCCTGGTCCAGCGCGGTCCAGTCGGTCGCGACAACCTTGAGCTCGAAGATGTAGGTGTGTGTTGCCGTGCGGATGATCATGTTCGTATCCACGTCGACATTTTTTGGCTTGAGGTAAAACACGTTCTCGCGGCGGGTGATATCCCAGCCGCTGCTGAAGCCGGTGCTGTAGTCGAGAATCTTCTCGTGTGGACTCAGCTCGATCTGCGTAGTGATGCCCAGGCCCGTGCGCACCTGATAGATGCGATCGGGTTGATATTGATATTGCGGAAATACTTGCGCTTGCGCGCGCGGCGTAAAACCCGCGAACGCCAGGCATGCTGCCCCGATCAAGGCAAAACGGTTGACTCCCTTCATGGGCGGCCCACTCCATTGGCAGTGTTTCTCGATGCCGGCGCCGGTGTAGCGCTCGGCACCGTGGTTCTGGATGGCTCAAACTCCGGAATCGAGGCTGCCTCTGGAACTGTCTGTGTGGAGGCAGGTGCGGAGACTGCTTCCTGCGCATCGGTTTGGGTCGGTGCGCGCACTTCGTCCGGTGCTGTGGTGGCGTAGTCGTTGTCCACCCGATAGCTCGTGACCTGGAAGCCGAGCGGGTTTTCGATCCGCGCCTGCTCGTCCATTTTCAGGTTGGGCTTGTAGGTGAATTCGAGGTTCGCGATCTTGCTGTCCAGCAACTGGCTGACGCCGGTCTGCTTGTTGTAGAGGCTGCGCTGGAAGCGCACGGTAGCGCCTTTGGGTGCCTGGCTTGCGCTGCCGCCGATCAGGGTGATGCTGAGAATCTTGACGCGGATCGCGCGTTCCCTGCCGTATGTGGCATAAGGGCTGCTCGGGTTGTTCGGTGCATGCAGTGCGCGATACGGGGCGGCGACATCGGGCGAAGACATGGTGAGCGTCGTGGCCCAGTCGCGCAGATTCATCATGGCGACGTCGTACGACTCGCGGGCCAGGATGAAGTGCGCCACATTGCTGCGATTGATCGCTTCGCTGGTGGAGAGCTGATGGGTGGCGAAATCGTCGGTCAGGCGCGTGATGGTGCTGGTGCCGGTATAAGCGTCGGCCATCACCACGTAAGGCACCTTTTCCTTCAGCGGCAGCATGTAGAAATAGCCGCCGGCGAGCATCAGCGACATTGCCAGTCCGCCGCATGCAACCTGCCATGCGCGGCGTTCGCTGCGTTTGGCGAGGTCCGCGATCGTCACCTCATAGTTGATCGATGCGGCAATGGCTTCGTCGATGCGTTGGCTGGAGCTTCGTTTGAACATCATGGCTGTCCGGTGCCGTTCGGTGCGACGATGACCGATGTGCGTGCTGCAGCTTCTGCGCGTGCTGCACTGGCGGAGCGCACCTGGATCTGGCGGTTGTCGGCGGAAATCAGCACGTCCTGCTGCGCGTAGAGTTGATTGAGCTTGGCGATTGCTTCCTGGATGTCCGTGGTGCGCAAGGGCGATACCGCCGTGTACAACGCGAAGTCCGATTGCAGAAGATAGGAAAGCTGCAGGCCTGAATCCTTCGCCCAGCGCGCAAGCATCGTTTTCAGGGTGCCGTCCATTGGCGCTGCATAGAACGTGTAGGTCTTTGCCAAGGGAATTTCCGTTGGCGCATTCTGGAAATGATTCACCGGTTTCCAGCGACCACCAAAATCCTTGGCGGCCGGCGTCGCGCAACCTGCCAGCATCGCCACCGCCGACAAGGAAACGGCCATCAGGGCCTGTTTGAAGAAATCCTTTTTCACATCACATACCCGCAAGATGCATGGAGGACGCAGGCAACGCGCGGGGACATGGAGGTGTGACTCATGTCGGGATCTCGCACGCGCGGTGTCTACCGGTTCCCTGTTTTTCAGCGCTGCAACAACATGTCATGCAACGTGGAGAACAATGTTACGTGGCGCGGCAAGGCTCGTGAGAATTAGGACGTCCGACAAAAGGACGCTTTCTGTTTGAAACAATGCCGTGACATCGCTATAAACAGATATTTAGCGGAGTACGTGCGAGTACTCGGACATATAATCACTGCGTTGGATTACAGTGTGCGTCGTGATTGATGGCGTTGTCCGTCATGCATGACACTGCGTCGACGTAGTTGTTGCCGCACGTGCATGACAGAAGTGTTCTGCGCTTGCGTAGGCATTCGCGTAGAGCTGCGTCTGCGACGCCTCACACCCTACGTTGCGTGGGTCGATGGTTACGGTTTCAGCTAGCTTCGAACGCGCTACGCAACCAGGTCATGCGCGCCTGCGCAGCAGGGCCGTCGTAGCTCACGACGTCAAAGCGGCAGGGACGCTGCGCATGCTGGGGATGTGCCACGAGCCACAGTTCGGCGGCGCGGATAAGCTTGGCTTGCTTGCTCGCTGTCACCGAGGTGGCCGCATCGCCATGGCTGGCGTGCACACGATGACGCACTTCGACGAACACCACAGTATCGCCATCGCGCATGACCAGATCGAGTTCGCCATAACGCGTGGTGTAGTTGCGCGCGAACAGCTTGAGTCCCGCGCGCTCCAGTTCACTGCATGCGCGTTGTTCGAACGCGCTTCCTGCTGCACGCATCAGCCACCGTTTGGTTGAATCGGCGCGCTGCTTGCCGGGGCGGGTGCGCTACCTGCAGGAGCAGGACTGGCGGGCGAGTTGTCCATCTGCAGGCTTGCGCTGCTTGGCCGCGCTACGCCGTCCTGGAATTTCAACCAGGTCAATACGCGTTTTACATGGCCGAACGTGTCCACGGTGAGCTGACCGGTTGCACCAGGCAGATAGCTGCCTGGATGGCTGCGCAGCCAATCGAGATAGGGCACGAGGTTCCATGCATCCATGCCGAACGCGAACAACTGCGCGGCTCCGCCATGCGCGGCCGGGAGCTGCGCCGCGATGTCGTGATAGGCGGGCAGGCCGGTCTGGGCGTCGAACAGCCACGGCGCATCGCAGAATTCCACGCCTTCCAGGTCGCGATCGGCGGTGGCGTTGTCGCTGCCGCCATAGATGTGCGAGGTGCCGAACACGGGCAGATTGATGCGCGCAATGCGCAGCTGCGGCAGCAGCAGGCGAGCCTGTTCTGCGCGCATGCTGATGAACATGCCCGCATCGCTACCGGCGCTGCCGGCGTTCAGCGCATTGATGGCGTCACCGTAATTGACGCCACTGGCTGGCAATTGCGCGCTGCCGGCGATCTGGCCGCCCTTGGCTTCCAGTTCGGCCTTGAAAGCGGCGGCGGCGCGCTTGGCGAAGTCGTCGCCGGAAATAACGACGTAGGCGTTATGCAGGCCGCGTTCGATCAGATGATCGGCAGCTTGCGCACCTTCGTCCTCCGGCATCAACGCGAATTCGCTTGCGGTGCCGTTTGGCAGCGTCTTGTTGTCGGAATGATTGAGTGCCAGCACCGGCACAGGCAATGACGCCTGGCCCAATACGGCCGTGACTTCCGAGCGCGCCAACGGACCCACCACCATCTGCGCGCCTTCGGCGACGGCCTGGTTGTAGGCCTTGATGGCGCCGGCGGCATTGCCGCCACTGTCGTACACACGCACGGTCGCGCGTGGCGCATGCGTGTCGGACGATTGGAAATACGCCGCAAAGAAACCCTCGCGGATAGCTGCGCCGGCCGCGGCGAGGCCATCGCTATTGGGCAGCAACACCGCGATATGCGCAGGCATTTTGTAGCCCTCGCGCACACTGGCGCCGCTACCAGGCACCAGCGTGCCGACGGCTTGTTCCAGATTTGGCTGCGCTTGCGCCACCGTCACGCCGAGGCGGCCTAGCGCTTCGTTCACCCACGGCAGCATGCGATCGCCCTGCTGCATGGCAGCCGCGCGCTGTTTGAGCGGTTCGGCACCGAGCTTGGTGAGCAGCGTCAGAGCCTGATCGCGGTTCTGTTTGCGATCGGCGCCACGCAGCACATCATCCATCTCCACGCGCGTGCGTGCTGCGCCCCATAGATCGCCTGTGCCGGCGAGCGCATCCGCGCGCAGGATCAGCAAACGCGGACGCAGGTTTGCCGGCACACTGAGGTCTGGCTGGGTGGTCAGGTGCAGCGCGGTGGCGGGATCGCGCTGACGCAACGCGATCTCCGCACGCAGCAGATCCAGTCGCACCGGTTCGTCATCGCCAAGCCGGTCGCGTTGGATGCCCACGACCAACGGCGCAGCGCGATCCAGCGCGTTTTCCTCGCGATACGCTTCGGCGGCCAGCAGCTTGTAATGATCGGCGCGGCCCGGCGTTTGCGTGGCCAGCCCCAGATACGCTTGCGCCGCCTGGTCGAATTGTCCCTGCCCTGCCAGGTTGGCAGCGTTTTGCGCGGCGGCGATTTCAGCGGGCGAGCGTGGCACCACCGAGGGCACGCAGGCGCTCAACAACAACGAAATCAGCAGTCCTGACGCAACAAGACGACCTGGGCGCATGGATGTCCTCGATCCCATGGGGGCAATTGCGCGATCATAGCCGATCGCATCGTTGCGTCGCCGCGAATAGCTCCGAGGTTTCATACATGTCTAGCCATCAAATGGGCTGCCTGTGGGTGGTCGCGACGCCGATCGGTCATCGCGATGACATCTCCGCGCGCGCCATCGAAACCTTGCGCAACGTCGCGCTGATCGCCGCCGAAGACACCCGGCACAGTCGCCCGCTGATGCTTCAGCACAACATCGGCACGCCACTGGTGGCGCTGCACGAACATAACGAGCGCGAAGCGGTGGCGGCCATTGTGCGGCGGTTGGAGCAGGGCGAATCAATCGCGTTGATTTCCGATGCGGGCACGCCGCTGATCAGCGATCCCGGTTTTCGGCTGGTGCGCGCGGCGCGCGAAGCGGGCATTCGCTGCATGCCCGTGCCTGGCGCATGCGCGGCGATCGCGGCGCTTTCCGTGGCGGGACTGCCCAGCGATCGCTTCGTGTTCGAAGGTTTTCTTCCGCCCAAAAGCGCCGCACGCCGCAGTCGCCTGGAAGAACTTGCGGGCGATCCGCGCACATTGATTTTTTACGAATCCTCGCACCGCATTGTCGAGAGCCTTGCCGACATGCGCGACGTATTCGGTGCGGAGCGGGAAGCCGTGCTGGCGCGTGAACTCACCAAGCTGTTCGAGACCGTGATCGGCGAACCGCTGTCGCAACTGCTGGCGCGCGTGATGGAGGATCCCAATCAGCAGCGCGGCGAATGCGTGGTGCTCGTCGCGGGGCGCGGTGACGACGCGGATGCGAAGCTTGCCGAAGGACAGCGTGTATTCGCGATTTTGCGAGACGAGTTGCCGCCGGCGAAAGCGGCGAAGCTGGCGGCTGCGATCACAGGCGCGCCGCGAAAAATGTTGTACGGCGACAAGGGCGAAGGATGAGTCATGGTTGGGTGCAAACCCCAGCGATTGAGTCCTGTATTACATGGTGATGTTGGAGTCTGCACTCCGAGCTAGGATTTTCGTGCAATGCGCCGTGGGCCTTTGTCCCCTCGATTCCCGATATAATTTCCGCCGGAGTCGGCCGGACAGTCGCGTCGCGCCACGTGCGCGTCGAGGAAAGTCCGGGCTCCACAGGGCAGGGTGCCAGGTAACGCCTGGGCAGCGTGAGCTGACGGCCAGTGCAACAGAAAGCGAACCGCCGATGGCCCGCAAGGGCACAGGTAAGGGTGAAAAGGTGCGGTAAGAGCGCACCGCGTACGGGGCTAACGCCGTACGGCACGGTAAACCCCACCCGGAGCAAGACCGAATAGGGGAACGATAACGCGGCCCGCGTTGTTCCCGGGTAGGTTGCTGGAGCCAGGCGGCGACGCCTGGCCGAGAGGAATGACTGTCGCGCTGCAAGGCGTACAGAACCCGGCTTACAGGCCGACTCCACCTTCATTCAGGAGCGAGTGGAGCGAAGCAGGCAGTGAGAGAGGCGCAGTAAGGCTTTTCTCTCACTTCTTGCTTCGCTTCACTTGCTTCCATTTTCAAAAAATCCATGCTGATCAAGGCTCTTGCGGCCCTTCCTAGAAATCACTGGAAATTTCGCCAGAACTTCGCCTTTCTCCTTGATTCACAAGCAAAATTTTCTTGACAGTCTCAAAGGGCGAGACTATCGTGGGACCCTGTGTGAAATCGTGGGATTTCGTGGGAGTTCCTTAGGTCGTGTTTCAGGGCGAAACCGCCATCACCGTCGATGACAAGGGCCGGCTGGCTATTCCGACTGCGTATCGGGAGCTGGTGACGGGCGCTTGCGCCAATCGCTTGGTGATCACCTACAACCCGTTCGAATCGGGCTGCCTCTGGCTGTTCCCGCATGCCGAGTGGGAAAAGGTGCGCGACCAGGTGAACGCCTTGCCGACTGTGAAAGCCGTGCACCGCGCCTTGCAGATGAAGCTGGTGGGTGCGGCGGCGATGGTTGAACCGGACAGCGCCACGCGCATTCTGTTGCCGGCCAGCCAGCGCTCTGCGGCCGGTATCGAGAAAAAAGCGGTTCTGCTGGGCATGGGCAACAAGTTCGAGCTTTGGAGCGAACAGGCCCACCTGGCCAAGATCCGCCAGACCATCGGCGAAGACGAAATCAGCGACGACATGGCGGACCTGCGGCTCTGACCGGTGACGGTCAGGGCGCGGGATGACACGAACCAGAGCGGGAGTGCGAGATGGTTGAGCGTCAGCACATCCCGGTGATGCTGAATGAAGCGGTGGAGGGTCTCGCCGTGCGGGAAGGCGGGCGTTATCTCGATGGCACCTTCGGACGCGGCGGTCACGCTCGCGCCGTGTTGTCGCGCCTGGGGCCCGACGGTCGGCTGCTGCTGATGGATCGCGATCCGCAGGCCATCGCGACCGCGCAAAAAGAATTCGGCGCCGATCCGCGTGTGTCGATTCGCCACGCCAATTTCTCCACGCTTGCCGAATGGGACGAAACGGCCGTCGGTCTCGACGGCGTGCTGCTCGACCTTGGCGTCTCCTCGCCGCAGCTGGACGAAGCTGCCCGCGGCTTCAGCTTCATGGCCGATGCGCCGCTGGACATGCGCATGGATCCCACCCAGGGCGAAAGCGCCGCCGACTTCCTCGCTCATGCCGACGAACGCGAGATCGCCGACGTGCTGTGGATCTACGGCGAGGAACGCTTCAGCCGCAAGATCGCCCGCGCCATCGTGGAGCGCGGCAAGGAAACGCCGATCACTCGCACTAGCGAGCTCGCTGCCTTGGTCGAGCGCCTAATCGGTCGGCGCGAGCCAGGCAAGCATCCCGCTACGCGTACGTTCCAGGCGCTGCGTATTCGCGTGAACGGCGAGCTGCAAGCGCTCGAGCATGGACTGGACGCGGCGCTCGACCGGCTCAATCCCGGCGGACGCTTGTCGATCATCAGCTTCCACTCGCTGGAAGATCGCATGGTGAAGCAATTCATCCGCGATCATTCCGGCCGCGTGCAGGGCAGCCGCCGAGGTCCGCCCGTGGCTGCGGCGCCGGCCAAGCTGGCGGCGGTCGGCAAGGCGCAGTTTCCTTCCGACGCTGAGCAATCGGCGAACCCGCGCGCACGCTCGGCCGTGCTGCGCGTGGCGCAAAAAGTGTCGCAGGAGAGCAGCGCATGAAGGCCGTGGGCATCTTCAGCCTGCTGCTTCTGCTTGCCGCGACCATGGTCAGCGCGATCGCAGTCGTGTGGACGCGCCATCAGAGCCGCGCCCTGTTCGTGCAGCTTTCGCAACTGCAAAGCCAGCGCGACGAATTGAATATCGAATACGGCCGGCTCGAACTGGAGCAGGCGACCTGGGCCGAACCGCGCCGCATCGATAACGAAGCGCGCACCAAGCTCGGCATGTTCACGCCGCGTCCGCAGGACGTGCAGCTGGTGCGACCATGAACCGGCTGCAACAGGCCATGGCGCCCAAGCCCAGTTCGCGTCGCAAAGGCGCGGGCCCCAGCACGCGCCGGCGCATGTTGCTGGTGATCGGCATACTCGGCATCGCGTCGCTGGGCCTGGTGGCGCGCGCGTTCGATCTGCAAGTGGTGCGCAAGCAGTTCTACCAGGATCAGGGCGACGCGCGCTTTTTGCGCGTGATGCCGATTGCGGTGTCGCGCGGCACCATCTTCGATCGCAATGGCGAACCACTGGCGGTGTCCACGCCAATGGTCTCGATCACCTGCGTGCCGTCGGAAGTGCTCGACAACGCCGATCGCATTCCCGCATTGGCGCAGGCGCTGGGTACCAACGCCGATGAATTGAAGTCCTACCTGGAGCAGCGCGCCGATCGCGATTTCGCCTATCTCCGGCGGCAGATGAGCCCGGAGGCGGCGCAAGCGGTGCTGGCGGTGGGTGTTCCCGGCGTGAATGGGCAGCGCGAATACAAGCGCTATTACCCTTCGGGCGAAGTGACCGCGCACGTGCTCGGGTTCACCAACATCGACGACCACGGCCAGGAAGGCCTGGAGTTGGCGTTCGACAACTGGTTGGCGGGCAAGCCGGGCGCCAAGCGCGTGATTCGCGATCGCATGGGCCGCGTCGTCGAAGACGTGGAGCAAGTGCATGCGCCGCAGCCGGGCCAGAACCTCACGCTCAGCATCGATCGGCGCATCCAGTTCCTCGCCTATAGCGAGCTGAAGAAGCAGCTGCAGGATCTGGACGCCGATTCCGGCGAAATGGTGATCATGGATGTGCGCAGCGGCGAGATCCTCGCCATGGTCAGCCTGCCCACCTATAACCCGAACGCCGTCACCAGCAGCCAGCCCGCGCAGCGCCGCAACCGCTCGGTTACCGACGTGGTGGAGCCCGGTTCCACCATGAAGCCGTTCACCATGGCGGCGGGCCTGGCCAGCGGCAAATACACGCCCACCTCGCCGCTCGTGGATACCGGCAACGGCCATTGGATGTTCATGGGCAAGGACATCCGTGACGTGGAGTCGGGCGGCAACGGCATGCTTACGCCGACTGGCGTGCTGACGAAATCCAGCAACATCGGCGCGGCGAAGATCGCGCTGTCGCTGGACACCAAGTTCGTGTACGACACCTATCGCGCGTTCGGCTTCGGTGAAAGTACCGGCAGCGGTTTTCCCGGCGAATCGGCCGGCTTCCTCAGGCCAGGCCGTAGCTGGCGGCCGATCGAAAAAGCCACCATGGCCTACGGCTACGGCCTCAATGTCACGCCGCTGCAACTGGCTACGGCGTATTCCACGCTGGCGGACAACGGAATGATGCATACGCCCACCTTTATCAAAGGCGGCGGCGATGCGGGCAAGCAGATCATTTCCACGACCATTGCGCGCGAACTGGTCGACATGCTGGAAACCGTGACGGCCCCGGGCGGCTCGGCCACGCGTGCGCAGATCGCCAACTACATCGTGGCCGGCAAGACGGGCACCGCGCATCTGGCTTCGGTCGGCGGCTACGCCAAGAACAGCTACAACTCGTTGTTCGCCGGCATCGTGCCTGCCACCGATCCACGCCTGGTCGGCGTGGTGGTGATCAACAATCCCAAAAAGAACACTTATTACGGTGGCGTGGTCTCTGCGCCGGTGTTTCAGAGCGTGATGACCGGCGCGCTGCGCCTACTCGACGTGCCGCCCGACAATATCGGCCGCTGGTACGTGGGCGGTCCGTTGCAGGCCGGCGGCGGCCTGGCCGGCACGGCGCCGCCGCAGAACCCGCAGGACGATCAATCCGCCACCGAGGCGGTTGAGCCATGAGCGGCCAGCGCCTGGATCATCTGCTGCAAGGCATCGCCGAAACGAAGGCCGCAGGGCCTATCGTCGTTTCCGGGCTTGCGCTCGATTCGCGACAAGTAAAAAGCGGCGACGCGTTCTTCGCCTTGCGCGGCACGCGCGGGCACGGCATCGAATTCGTGCGCGGCGCGGTACAGCGTGGCGCCAGCGTGGTGCTGGCCGAAACGCCAGTGCCGGCCGAGCTGGAAGATCCTGGCGTGCCGGTGCTGTGGATCGACGGCCTGCACGCCTTCGTCGGTGAAATCGCCTCGCGCTTTTTCGGCCGTCCATCCGAAGCGATGCGCGTGATCGGCGTCACCGGCACCAACGGCAAAACCTCCACTGTGCAATTGCTGGCGCAGGCGCTGGAGTATCTGGGTCATCGCGCCGCCACCATCGGCACGTTGGGCGCGGGCTTGCATGGACAATTGCAGGAAGGCGAGCGCACCACGCCGGATGCCATCGCGGTGCAGCGGCTGTTCGCGCAATGTCGTCGCGAGGGCGCCACGCACATGGCGATGGAAGTGTCATCGCATGCGCTCGAGCAGGGGCGCGTCGCCGCTACGGCGTTCGACGTCGCGGCTTTCACCAATCTCACGCGCGATCATCTCGACTACCACGGCAGCATGGAGGCGTATGGCGCGGCCAAGGCCAAGCTGTTTGCGTGGCCGGGATTGAAAGCAGCGGTGATCAATATCGATGACGCCTTTGGTCGCCAACTGATCGGCAAGCTGCCGTCCGGTGTCCGAGGGTGGCGGCTGAGCAGCGCGGGTGACGAACATGCCGACATCGCCGCCAGCGACATCGTCACCTCGGCCGAAGGTGTGGCTTTCATGCTGCACACGCCATGGGGCGAGCACACGATTCGCAGTCGCCTGCTTGGCCGCTTCAACGTGGCGAACCTGCTCACTGTCATCGGTTGTCTTGGTGCGCTGGGCGAGGCATTCGAGCGCATCGTCGAAGCCGTCGAAGCGCTGCAGCCGGTGAACGGCCGCATGAATCGCATCGGCGGTTTGCATGGCCTGCCGCTGGTGGTGGTCGATTACGCGCATACGCCGGACGCGCTGGAACAGGCGCTCACTGCGTTGCGCGCGCATTGCCAAGCGCGGCTGATCTGCGTATTCGGCTGCGGCGGCGAACGCGATGCCGGCAAGCGCCCGCAGATGGGCGAAATCGCAGAGCGACTGGCCGATGTCGCCATCGTCACCGACGACAACCCGCGCGGCGAAGATGGCGACGCAATCGTCGCGCAAATCCTGGCCGGCATGACGCGGCCACAGACAGCCACCGTACAGCGCGATCGCGAAGCGGCGATCCGCGCAGCCTTGACGATGGCGAACAGCGGAGATGTCGTGTTGATTGCCGGCAAAGGCCACGAAACTTATCAGGAAGGCGCGGGCGGCAAGCGCGCGTTCGACGATATGGCGATCGCACGCGCCGTACTGGAGCACCACGCATGATGCCGCTGAGCGCCATCGCCATGTGGACGCACGGCCGGCTGCACGGCGCCGATGCCAGCGTCACCGGCGTCGCGATCGATTCGCGCAAGGTGAAGCCGGGCGATCTGTTCGTCGCGTTCAAGGGCGAGCATGTGGACGGCCATGCCTATCTCGCCGACGCGAAAGCACGCGGCGCGGCGGCGGCCCTGGTCGAGCATCGCGTGGAAAGCGACTTGCCGCAGGTGGAAGTGCAGAGTTCCGAGCTTGCGTTGGGCGATCTGGCCAGCGCCGTGCGCGCGCAACGCAATGCGCGCGTCATCGGCATTACCGGTTCCAATGGCAAGACCACGGTGAAGATGCTCACCGCGTCCATCCTTTCGCGCCATGGCCGCACGCACGTCAACACCGGCAGCTACAACAACGAAATCGGCTTGCCGTTGACCCTGTTGTGGATGCCGGAAGACACCGAATACGCCGTACTCGAAATGGGCGCGGGCAAGCCCGGCGATATCGACTATCTCGCCGCCATCGCACGGCCCGATATCGGCCTCGTGAACCTCATCGCGCCGGCGCATCTTGAGCGGATGGGTACGATCGAAATGGTGGCGGAAACCAAGGGCGCGCTGTATCGCGCGCTGCCGGCCGATGGCGTAGCGGTGATCAATGCCGACGATGCCTTCGCCAGCTTCTTTACAGGCTTGGCTGGCGGACGCCACGTGCTGCGTTTTGGCCTCGATCACAAGGCTGACGTCGGTGCGGAAATTCTGGAGCAGCGCCTGGATGGATCGCGCTTCGTGCTGAGCACGCCACACGGCGATGCCGAAGTGCAATTGCCGCTGCCGGGCCGCCACAACATCGCCAATGCGCTGGCGGCGAGCAGCATCGCTTTGGCGCTGGACGTTCCGCTGGACACCATCGTCGCGGGGTTGGAGCAGGCGAGCGCGGTCGAAGGGCGCCTGAAGCACATCGCGATGCCGGACGGCTGGACGCTGATCGACGACAGCTACAACGCCAACCCGAGTTCCATGCACGCGGCGATCGATACGCTGGCCCTGGCCGGTGGCGAGCGCTGGCTGGTGTTGGGCGACATGGCCGAGCTGGGCGCGGATGCGCGTGCGCTACATGCGGGCGTCGGGCGCCATGCGCGCGAGCAAGGTATCGATCACTTGTTCGCGGTGGGGCCGTTGAATGCGGCCGCCGTGGAGGCGTTCGGCGCGGGCGGCAAACATTTCGCCGACAAAGCCGCGTTGATCGACGCGCTGCGCGCCGGGTTGCATGCCGGCGTCACTTGCCTGGTGAAGGGCTCACACTCGTCGGGCATGGAACAAGTCGTGGCTGCGCTCAAGAGCGCTCATCCGAAGGAGGGCGCACACGATGCTGCTTGAGCTGGCCGAGTGGTTCGCACGGCATTTCGCCACGCCGCACCTTTTTCAGTACATCACCTTCCGCACGATCATGGCGGCGCTGACCGCGATGGCGATGTCGCTGCTGTTCGGTCCCGCGCTGATCCGCAAGCTCGCCGCACTCAAGGCGGGCCAGGTGGTGCGCAAGGAAGGCCCGCAGACGCATCTGTCCAAGGCAGGTACACCGACCATGGGTGGCGTGATGATCCTGCTGTCGGTGGCGATCGCCACGCTGCTGTGGGTGGATCTCAACAACCGCTACGTGTGGCTGGTGCTACTGGTGCTGCTTTGCTATGGCGCGATCGGCTTTTATGACGATTACCGCAAGCTGGTGTTGAAGGACAGCCGCGGCCTGGCCTCGCGCTGGAAGTATTTCTGGCAGTCGGTGTTCGGTCTCGGCGCGGCCTGGTTTCTTTTTCACACGGCGAACATTCCGGCGGAAACCGCGTTGTACGTACCGGTGTTCAAGCACGTGGCGGTGCCGCTGGGCGTGTTCTTCATCGTGCTCGCCTATTTCATGATCGTGGGCTTCTCCAACGCGGTAAACCTTACCGACGGTCTGGATGGCTTGGCGATCATGCCGACGGTGCTGGTGTCCGGTGCGTTGGGCGTGTTCGCCTATCTCGCCGGCAACCGCGTGTTCTCCGAATACCTGGGCATTCCCTCGATTCCCGGCGCGGGCGAACTGGCGATCTTCTGCGGTGCGCTGTCCGGTGCGGGCCTGGGTTTCCTGTGGTTCAACACCTATCCCGCGCAAGTGTTCATGGGCGACGTCGGCGCCCTGGCGATCGGCGCGGCATTGGCGGCGATCGCGGTGATCGTGCGGCAGGAGATCGTGCTGCTGATCATGGGCGGCGTGTTCGTGATGGAAACGGTGTCGGTGATGATGCAGGTGGCCAGCTTCAAGATGACTGGCAAGCGCATCTTCCGCATGGCGCCGATTCATCATCACTTCGAATTGAAGGGCTGGCCCGAGCCTCGGGTCATCGTGCGGTTCTGGATCATCAGCGTGGTGCTGGTGTTGATCGGTTTGGCAACCTTGAAGGTGCGTTAGCAGATGTTTGGTTTCGACACATCGCAAGCAAAGCGCCGGCAGGGCCCGCGCGGCAAGTTCGACTTGCCGTTGCTGGTGGCCCTGGTCGCGCTCGCCTGCGTGGGTGTCGTGATGGTGACGTCCAGCTCGATCGCCGTGGCCGACAGCGCGCACGTGGGTGAGTTCTACTACCTGAAGAAACATCTGTTGTTTCTTTCGCTCGGCGCCGTCGCGGCGGGCATTGCCATGCGCACCGAGCTGAAGGAAGTGGAAAAACACGCCTTCTTCCTGATGCTGGTGGCGTTCATCATGTTGCTGGCGGTGTTCGTGCCGCACTTTGGCATGAAGATCAACGGCGCACGGCGCTGGCTCAATCTGATCATCACTTCGTTCCAGCCGGTCGAGGCGGTGAAGCTGATCCTGGTGGTGTATCTGGCCAGTTATCTGGTGCGCCACCGCGAAAGCATCGAGACGCGCTTCCTCGGGTTGATCAAGCCGCTGGCGGTATCGGGCGTAATGGTGCTGCTGTTGCTGGCGCAGCCGGATTTCGGCTCCGCTACCTTGATCATCGCCGTCACCATTGGGATGGTGTGGCTGGGTGGCGCGCGGCCCATCTTCCTGTTCCTGATGGGCCTGCCGCTAATGCCGCTGCTGGCGATTGCGGCGACCAGCGAAAGCTATCGCATGAAGCGCCTGACGTCCTTCATGAATCCCTGGGCGCACCCGTTCGATGACGGCTTCCAGCTCACGCAATCGCTGATGGCGATCGGACGCGGTGAATGGATGGGCGTGGGGCTGGGCTCGAGCGTGCTGAAGTTGTCGTATCTGCCCGAGGCGCACACCGATTTCATTTTTGCCGTGATCGGCGAAGAACTGGGTTTGCTCGGCATCGTGGTCGTCATCGGTCTGTTCGCACTTGTGGTGTGGCGTGGTCTGCACGTGGGCTTGAAGGGGGTGGAAATCGGCCAGCGTTTTGCCGGCTACGTCGCCTTCGGCATCTCGCTGATGATCGGCCTGCAGACGATGGTGTCGGTGGGCGTGAATCTTGGCGCGCTGCCGACCAAAGGGCTCACGCTGCCGTTGATCAGCTATGGCGGCTCGTCGATCGTGCTGACCTGCGCGATGGCAGGCGTATTGTTGCGTGCGACATTCGAAATCTATCGCGCGCTGGATGCGCGGCAGATGGCCACACGCGTACCGGCGGCGGCAGTGCCCGACGCAAATCCGAACACCGCGCGCGAGCGCGAAGCGGTGGCGGCATGAGCGGCGTAAATCGCAAATCGGGAATCGAGAATCGGGAGGGCGGGGTGCGCTTCGCATCACCTGCACTCGCGAGCGGTGCTTTGATGGCGACGAGCCGTTCAGGGCAGGACGCCATGCGTTCTTCCGATTCACGATTCCTGATTGACGATTCTCGCCAAAAGGCACCCGTCCTGATCATGGCCGGCGGTACCGGCGGCCACATCTTTCCCGGTTTGGCCGTGGCCGAAACGCTGCGCGCGCAGGGCGTGCCGGTAGTGTGGCTGGGCGCGCAAGGTGGCATGGAAACCAAGGTCGTGCCCGCGCATGGCATCGAGTTGCACACCATTGCGGTGGGCGGCTTGCGCGGCAAAGGCATGAAGACGCGCTTGCTTGCGCCATGGATGCTGCTGCGTGCCTTGCTGTCGTCGATCGCGGTGCTGCATCGGCTGAAGCCGCGCAGTGTGTTGTCGATGGGCGGTTATGTGGCCGGTCCCGGTGGTGTTGCGGCACGCCTGCTGCATCGCCCGCTGCTGGTGCACGAACAGAATCGCGTGGCCGGTTTCACCAATCGCAAGCTGGCGCAGCATGCGCGGCGGGTGATGGCTGGTTTCGCCGATGCCTTGCCGAATGCGCAATGGGTGGGCAACCCGGTGCGCGCAGCGATTGCGTCGCTGCCGTCGCCGGCGCAGCGCATGGCCGAGCGCTGCGGCAAGCCGCGCTTGCTGGTGCTCGGCGGCAGCCTCGGTGCGCGTGCGTTGAATACGTCCGTGCCGCAAGCGCTTGCGCACATGCCGGTCGAGCAGCGGCCGGAGGTGCTGCATCAATGTGGTAATCGCGGTATCGATGAAGCGCGCAAGGCCTATGCCGACGCGGGCGTGGAAGCGCGCATCGTGCCCTTTATCGAAGACATGGCCGGCACCTATGCGTGGGCCGATCTCGCGGTGTGTCGCGCCGGAGCGTTGACGCTTGCCGAGCTCACCGCCTGCGGTCTCGGCGCCGTGCTGGTGCCGTTCCCGCATGCGGTGGATGACCACCAGACCCGCAACGCCGAGGCGCTGGTCGCCGCTGGTGCGGCCGAATTGATCCAGGAACGTGATTTGAAGACGAATGATCTGGCGCAGCGTTTGACTGCGCTGCTGGGCGATCGCGCCAAGCTGATGGCGATGGCGGAAGCCGCGCACACGCTGGCCAAGCCGGATGCCGCCGCGGACATCGCGCGCGCCTGCGTGGAGGTGGCCGCATGACGCCGCGTCGCTTGCTAGCCCATGAAGATTTGATGAGCACCTTCCGCCGCGTGCACTTCATCGGCATCGGCGGTGTCGGCATGAGCGGCATCGCCGAAGTGCTGCACAACCTCGGCTACGCCGTGTCCGGCTCGGATCGCAGCGAATCGTCGACGGCGCAGCGCTTGCGCCAACTCGGCATCGACGTGCGCATTGGCCACGCCGCTGCGCACATCGGCGACGCGGATGTCGTCGTCACGTCGAGCGCGATCAAGCACGACAACCCGGAGCTGGTCGCCGCCCGCGAAGCACGCATCCCGGTGATACCGCGCGCGGAAATGCTGGGCGAGCTGATGCGCTTCCGTCGCGGCATCGCCATTGCCGGCACGCATGGCAAGACCACCACGACCAGCCTCGCAGCCAGTGTGCTGGCCGAAGCCAATTACGATCCCACCTTCGTGATTGGCGGCCAGCTCAACGCCGCGGGTGCGAATGCGCGTCTAGGCACCGGCCAATACATCGTGGCCGAAGCGGACGAATCGGATGGCTCGTTCCTGCTGCTGTCGCCGGTGATCGCGGTGGTCACCAACATCGACGCCGATCACCTGGAAAACTACCAGGGCGATTTCGCGCTGGTGCGCAAGGCGTTCTCGGATTTCCTGCATCGCCTGCCGTTCTACGGCCTGGCCGTGTTGTGCGTGGATGATCCGGAAGTGGCCGAGCTGGCGAAGATCACTGCGCGTCGCGTAATGACTTACGGCATCGATAACCCGCATGCCGACGTGCGCGCCGCCAACGTGCGGCAGCAAGGCTTCGAGATGCATTTCGACTTGCTGCTGCCGGGTGTGAACACGCCGATGCTGATCACGCTCAATCTGCCGGGCCGGCACAACGTGCTCAACGCACTCGCGGCGGCATCGATCGGCTGGCAGCTCGGCGTGGAAGCGGATGCGATTGCGCATGCGCTGAAAAATTTCCAGGGTGTCGGTCGCCGTTTCCATCGCCGCGGTGAGATCGCGCTCGATCACGGCAAGGCGATGCTGGTCGACGATTACGGCCATCATCCGCGCGAGCTTGCGGCAGTGTTCGCTGCCGCACGTGGCGGCTGGCCGGAACGGCGACTGGTGGTCGGTTTTCAGCCGCATCGCTACAGCCGCACGCGCGATCTGCTGGATGACTTCGCCAATGTGCTGGCTGAAGCCGACGTATTGGTGCTGACCGAGGTTTATCCCGCCGGCGAGGCGCCGATCGCGGGCGCGGATGGTCGCGCCCTGGCGCGTGCAGTGCGTGCGCGCGGCAAGGTCGATCCCGTGCTGATCAGTCATCCGCGCGACTTGAAAGACACCTTGCCGGCGCTGCTGCACGACGGCGATCTGCTGTTGCTGCTCGGTGCCGGCGATATCGGCGCTGCGGCGGTCGAACTTGCGCAAGCCGGCCATCTGAGGACGAGCGAGACATGAGAAAAATTAACGATCCCGCCCAGTTTGGCCGCGTCGCCGTCGTGATGGGCGGCAGTTCGGCCGAGCGCGAGGTATCGCTCGACTCCGGCCGCAACGTGCTCGCCGCGCTGCAAGCGCGCGGCGTGGATGCGCATGCGATCGATGGTATTCCGGCGCTGCTGGATGCGTTGCGCGCGGGCCACTTCGCGCGGGTATTCAACATCCTGCATGGCCAGCACGGCGGCGGCGAAGATGGCGTGCTGCAGGGCGCGCTGGAATCGCTGCATGTTCCGTATACCGGTTCGGGCGTGCTGGGCTCGGCGCTGTCGATGGACAAGACACGCTCCAAGCGCGTGTGGCAATCGCTGGGTTTGCCCACGCCGAAGTTCGTGGCGCTGCCGCGCGGCGCGGACGTGCATGCGGCGGCGAAGGAAATCGGTTTTCCGCTGATCGTGAAACCCGCCTGCGAAGGTTCCAGCGTGGGCGTGACACGCGTGTTCGAGGAAAAGGATCTGGATGCCGCGGTTGAGCTGGCGCAGAAGTATCCCGGCGATCTGTTGATGGAAACCCTGATCGTCGGCGATGAACTGACCGTCGGCATGCTTGGGCGTCAGGTGCTGCCGAGCATCCATATCGTGCCAAAAGGCGCGTTCTACGATTACAACGCCAAATACGTCGCCGAGGATACGCGCTACATCTGCCCCGGCCTGGAAGGCGAGGCCGAAGCATCGCTGCGCGCGCTCGCGCTGGAAGCGTTCGATGCGCTCGGTTGTTTCGGCTGGGGCCGCGTCGATGTGATGCGCGATCGCGAAGGTCGCAACTGGCTGCTGGAAGTGAACACCGCGCCGGGCATGACCTCGCACTCGCTGGTGCCCAAAGCGGCAGCCGTTGCGGGTATCGATTACCAGGAGCTGTGCTGGCGCGTGCTGGAAACCAGTTTCAGGGAGGCGCAATGAGGGGAAGCATCCGCCTCGTCGCCTGGTGCCTGGCCATCGCCTTAGTGGTCCTGCCGATCGTTGGCGTGTTGAGCGGCTGGTTCGCCGCCGATCGCTGGCCGGTTACCCAGTTGACGCTGCAGGCCGAGTTCAAGCACGTGAGCGCGGAGCAGATCCGTGCTGCCGTGCAGCCGCGCCTGGGCAAGGGCTTCTTCGCATTGAATCTGGATAGCGTGCAAAAAGCGGTGGCCGCGTTGCCGTGGGTGGAGTCGGTGGAGGCGAGCAAGCGCTGGCCCGATACCTTGCTGCTGCGCGTCTACGAACGGCAGCCGTTTGCGCGCTGGAACACCAGCTCGTTGATCAGCCGCGAAGGCAAGGTGTTCACCGTGCCGGATGCGGTCGACTACAACCAGTTGCCCGATTTGCACGGCCCTGACGATCACCTCGCTGAAGTGGTGAGCTTCTTTGCCGACGTGCAGAAGGCGTTCACCGGCACGCATCTGAAAATCACCGGCGTCACGCTGACCGAGCGCGGCAGTTGGAGCGTCACCACCGATTCCGGCGCGCAGATCGTGATTGGCGATCGCAATCAGGCCGGTCGCCGCCTGCAACGTTTTCTGGATGTGTATCCGCAAGTCGCCGCTGCGCATCCGCAAGGTTTCGAGTACGCCGATCTTCGCTACACCAACGGTTTCGCCGTGAAATGGCCGCAGGTGACGGCCGCCCCGACCGCTGCCAATGCCGGAGGCACGCCACGCACATGAAAGGCAAAAGCGATAAGCAATTGGTTGTAGGCCTCGACATCGGCACCTCGAAAGTGGTGGCGATCGTGGGCGAGTACGAGCCGGGCGAACCGATCGAAGTGATCGGCATCGGCTCGCACGTCTCGCGCGGCATGAAGCGCGGCTCGGTGGTGGACATCGAATCGACCGTGCATTCGATCCAGCGCGCGGTGGAAGAAGCCGAGCTGATGGCCGGCTGCGATATCCGCTCGGTGTATGCCTCCATTTCCGGCAGCCACCTGGAGACGCGCAATTCGCACGGCACGGCGGCGATCCGCGATCGCGAAGTGGCGCCCGGCGATCTCGACCAGGTATTGGAAGCCGCGAGCGCGGTCGCGATCCCGGCCGACCGCAAGGTCTTATATAAGGAGTCGCAGGAGTACCGCATCGACGGCCAGGACGGCATTCGTTCGCCGGTCGGCATGAGCGGTGTGCGCCTGGAAGCCTCGGTGCATCTGGTCACCGGTGCCGCCGCGGCGGTGCAGAACATCAGCAAGTGCATTCAGCGCTGCGGCTTGTCCGTGGATGAGTTGGTGCCTTCCGCAGTCGCCAGCGCGAAATCGGTGCTGACCGACGACGAGCGCGAACTGGGCGTATGCCTGGTCGATATCGGCGCAGGCACCACCGACATCGCCATCTACACGCAGGGCGCGATCCGCTACACGAGATCACTGCCGGTGGGCGGCGACCAGGTCACCAACGACATCGCCTACGGCGTGCATACGCCGACCGCGCATGCGGAGGAAATCAAGATCAAATATGCGTGCGCGCTGGCACAGTTGGCGCATGCGGAAGAAACCATCCAGGTGCCAAGCGTGGGTGATCGTCCGCCGCGCCGTCTCGCCCGCCAGTCGCTCGCGCAGAGCGTGCAGGCGCGCTATGAGGAAATCTTCGAGATGGTGCAGGACGAACTGCGCCGTTCCGGTTACGACAGCCTGGTTGCCGCGGGCGTCGTGCTCACCGGCGGTGCGTCGCGCATGGAAGGCGCGCTCGAACTGGCCGAAGAGATCTTCCACAAGATGGTGCGCATCGGCGTGCCGCAGCACGTGGTGGGCCTGGGTGAAGTGATCGCCAATCCGTTGCATTCAACTGGTGTGGGCCTGCTGCTGCATGGCGCGCGCTCCGGCGGCATGCGCGCGAGTGGGCCGGCCGGCGGCAGCGTTGGCGGGCTGGTCGACAAGTTGCGTACCTGGATTACCAAGAATTTCTAGAAACGAAAGGGTTAGGCGGCGCAGGAGGCGCAGCCAGGGCGAATGGAGGTTCGCTCACCACCACGGCAAGACAGGAGTCGAACCGCGGTTACAACGACAACGAAAGCTCTACGGAGGACGGGAAATGTTTGAATTGGTCGAAAAATTGGCACCGAATGCGGTGATCAAAGTCATCGGCGTGGGCGGCGGCGGCGGCAACGCGGTTGCGCACATGCTCAACTCCAACATCGACGGCGTCGACTTTGTCGTCGCCAATACCGACGCGCAGGCCATGAAGGGTTGCGGCGGGCGCCAGCATCTGCAACTCGGCGCCAACGTCACCAAGGGATTGGGCGCAGGCGCCAATCCGGAAGTGGGCCGCCAGGCCGCGCTGGAAGATCGCGAGCGCATCGAGGAAATGCTCCAAGGTGCGGACATGGTGTTCATCACCGCCGGCATGGGCGGTGGCACGGGCACCGGCGCGGCGCCGGTGGTTGCCCAGCTTGCCAAAGAGAAAGGCATCCTGACGGTCGCGGTGGTCACCAAGCCGTTTCCGTTCGAAGGCCGTCGCCGCATGCAGGTGGCACTGAAGGGCATCGAGGATCTCTCCCAGCACGTGGATTCGCTGATCACCGTGCCGAACGAGAAACTGCTCTCGGTGCTGGGCCGCGAAGTCACCCTGCTCAATGCGTTCAAGGCCGCCAACGACGTGCTGCAGGGCGCGGTGCAGGGCATTGCCGATCTGATCACCAGCCCGGGCCTGATCAACGTCGACTTCGCCGACGTGCGCACGGTGATGAGCGAAATGGGCCTCTCCATGATGGGCTCGGGTACCGCCCGTGGCGATGACCGCGCCCAGGCGGCGGCGGAAGCGGCGATCAACAACCCGTTGCTGGAAGACGTCAACCTCAATGGCGCCTGCGGCATCCTGGTGAACGTCACCGCCGGCCCGAACCTCACCATGCGCGAGTTCGATGAAATCGGCCGCATCATCCACGACTTCGCCAGCGAAGACGCGACGGTGGTGATCGGTACCTCGCTGGACCCGGAAATGCAGGACGACGTGCGCGTGACGGTGGTGGCCACTGGCCTCAATCGTGCGACGGCCCGCCAGTCGGTTCGCCCGGTCGCGACCCAGCAGGTGGAAATGCGCCAGCGTCCGCGCCCGATGGTGCTGCGCACCGGCACCGGCAACGAAGTGGTCGATTATGCCCAGCCGGAACTGGCGGCCAGCAACCCGCGCGGGGGCGAGGGCTCGGCCAAGAGCGCCGACCCGAGCTTCGACTACCTAGACATTCCGGCGTTTTTGCGCCGTCAGGCCGATTAAGAGGCACTCAATATGTGAAGACGTAGAGAGCGTATGAACTAACGGCGCATTAACTTGTCCATGTTCCCTGTGCCGGGCGAGGAGGGTATCCTCCCTGTCCGCTGCCTGATTGCCGCCGGGATACCGGCCGTGATAAGGGGACATCGCAAGTCGGCTGGCGTCGCGTTCATGCGTTGAATGCGATAGGCGGTGCGATCTTAAGGATGGCGCACGACGGGTGGAGTGGCTTTTGGAGCCACGTCACCGGTCCAGAAACCCGTTGCCGGATCTTCCCGTCCCCGGCCGGGGTTCTGTGTCGAATCGCAAGTGCTTGATCTACCTATAGTGCTTGCAGCATCGGGATGCGAATGACTCGCATTATTTGATGAAAGGAAAATGAAGGATTGTCCGTTCAATACGGTACGGTTTGTTTTTCCGCAGGTTAAGACTGTGTTAGCATCCCAGCTCGAATTGGCTGCTGCCCCTATAGGTACCCAATAAATGATTAAGCAGCGTACGTTGAAGAACATCATCCGTGCCACTGGCGTCGGTCTGCATACCGGCGACAAGGTTTACATGACGCTGCGTCCCGCCGCGCCAAATACCGGCATCGTTTTTCGCCGCACCGATCTCAATCCTCCGGTTGAGATCCACGCACGTCCCGACCACGTGGGCGACACGCGCTTGTCCACCACGTTGGTCAATGGTGATGTACGTGTTTCAACCGTGGAACACTTGCTGTCGGCGATGGCAGGCCTGGGCATCGACAATGCCTACGTCGATCTCTCTGCGCCGGAAGTACCGATCATGGACGGCAGCGCCGGTCCGTTCGTGTTCCTGCTGCAATCGGCCGGCATCGAAGAGCAATCCGCGCCGAAGCGCTTCATCCGCATCAAGAAGCCGGTGAAAGTGCAGGAAGGTGACAAATGGGCCAGTTTCGAGCCGTTTGAAGGCTTCAAGGTGGGCTTCTCGATCGAGTTCAACCACCCGATCATTTCCAAGCGCACTTCGCGCGCGGAGATCGACTTCTCCACCACCTCGTTCGTCAAGGAAGTAAGCCGCGCGCGTACCTTCGGCTTCATGCGCGACATCGAAATGCTGCGCGAACACAACCTCGCGCTCGGCGGTTCGATGGACAACGCGGTGGTGCTCGACGACTATCGTGTGCTCAACGAAGACGGTCTTCGCTACGAAGACGAATTCGTCAAGCACAAGATCCTTGATGCGATTGGCGACCTTTACCTGCTTGGCCACAGCCTGATCGGCGCGTACTACGCGCACAAGTCCGGCCACGAGTTGAACAACAAGCTGCTGCGCACGCTGATGGCCGACGCCACCGCGTGGGAAGAAGTCAGCTACCAGGACGATCCGGCTACCGCGCCGATCTCCTACGCCCATCCGGCCCAGGCGATCTGAAAGCCTTCAAAATCGGCTGATCCCTACCCCAGACCGAGTCCTTTGGACTCGGTCTGTTCATTTTTGTGATCGGAATCACGCTTCCCTCGTCCCGAGGTTCACGTTATCACCACAGGTCATAGAGACCCGGGTGGGCCATGCCGTGGTATAAAACCGCTTCCGCACGGAGCAGGCGATTGCGTGCCTTGCTTCGGAATACGCGTCTGCAGCTCAGGGCGTTGCGGGTGGGGTGGAATTCGCGGTTTCGGCGACGGACGCCAGCTCCAGGAACATTGCCCGTAATTCGGGGTCGTTGATGGAACCTGCGGCGGCCTTCAAATGAAGTGCGGCAGCAGGCGAAAGCGGTTTTGATTGCTCCGGCTGCGGGTCAGGCGGAGGAAGGGGGGCCACTTTCACGGTTACTGAGCTGGCATTCGCGCCTATGGCGCGTGCGGCAGCGAGGATCTGTGTCTGTTGCAGACGCAGGCGCGATGCCCAGGCCGGCGAGGAAGCCAGGAATACAAGACGGTCGCCGCGGAAATTGGCGAATCTCACCTGCTCGCGCAGGGGCGATGACAACGTCTGGCGTAGTGCGCGGTCCAATGCCTCAAGCTTGCCGGCCTGTTTGGCCAGCGCAGCAACAGGACCGACATCGGTGATGGGGCGGGGCCCATGGCCGGTGCGGTGAGAGGCGGGAACGTCGCGCTGCATAAGTAAAAACTTTGAACCGGTAACGACATGCAAATCATACTCGTCTCACGCGCAGGGAAGGTGCCCAAAACCTTGGACTTCACCCACCCGCATCTGCGTTGGCGTGTATGGAGTATCGGAGCCGCGATCGTGCTTGCCCTGGCCAGTATCGGCGCTGGCGTCGCGTTGGCGGTGGCCAGTCCGCGCGACCGCGCGATGGCCGAGATCAGCGCGCTGCACCAACAAGTGAAGATGCAGGACAAGCAACTGGGCGACCTGCGCGAAGACGCGCACCGGCAGCTCGATGCGCTCGCCATCAAGCTCGGCCAATTGCAGGCCCAGGCCACCCGCATCAACGCGCTTGGCGAGCGCCTGGTACAGGTCGGCAAGCTCGATAGCAACGAATTCAACTTCGACCAGCCGCCACCGGTGGGTGGTGTCGAGGTGACCGACGGCACCGGCGCCTACGCATTGCCGCAAACGCTGGACGTCGGCATCAGCCAGCTGGCCACGCAGTTCGAGACCCAGCAAGCGCAATTGAATGCGATGCAGAGCCTGTTGATGAATGCGCGCATCGATTCGAACCTGAAACCCACCGGCATGCCGGCGGACGGTTACATTTCCTCGTACTTTGGCGTGCGTGCCGACCCCTTCGACGGCCTTGCCGCCCGTCACACCGGGCTGGACATCGCCGTGCCTTATGGCAGCGAGGTACGCACGGTAGCCGAGGGCATGATCACCTACGCCGGTGTTCGCAGCGGCTACGGCAACGTGGTGGAAATCGACCACGGCAATGGCTACATGACGCGCTATGCGCACAACAGCAAACTGCTGGTGCGCCCCGGCCAACACGTGCGCGTGGGCGAGGAGATCGCCCAGGCCGGCTCCTCCGGCCGTTCCACCGGCTCGCACGTGCACTTCGAGGTCTGGTACAACGGCCGCGTGGTCAATCCGCTGGCGTACGTCAAGAACCATCGCTGAGCAAACCTGAGCGCAGCGCAGGCGGCGCCCTTGAAAGCGCGCCGCCGTACCGCCACCCCATGAGGCGGGAATCGAGAATCAGGGAATCGGGAATCGTTAAGAACAGGATTCCGCAAGCTTGCGGCATGCTGCTCGTAACCACTCCGATTGACCATTTGCGATCCCCGTCCTCCAGCGCTTCCCGCGTTTGGGATACCTGGCGGACCCTAGTATCATCAAGCCTTTGTCCAGCCAGACTTACCGTCCGGCGGACGTCCCCTTTCCTGATCCGGAAGATCGATGCTTAACCGTGCCCTGACGAGCCTCTTTGGCAGCCGTAACGATCGAGTACTGCGCCAGCTGTCCAAAACCGTCGCGCGCATCAATGCGCTGGAGCCTGAGTACGAGAAGCTCAGCGACGAGGCCCTGCGCGGCAAGACCGACGAATTCAAGCAGCGTATCGCCAATGGCGAGGCGCTGGACAAGCTGCTGCCGGAAGCCTTCGCCGTGGTGCGCGAGGGTGCCAAGCGTGTGCTTGGCATGCGCCACTACGACGTGCAGCTGATCGGCGGCATGGTGCTGCATATGGGCAAGATCGCCGAAATGCGTACCGGCGAAGGCAAGACCCTGGTGGCGACCGCGCCGGTGTACCTCAATGCACTGGAAGGCAAGGGCACTCACGTCGTCACCGTCAACGATTATCTCGCCAAGCGCGACGCCGCCCAGATGGGCAGGCTGTACAACTTCCTGGGCATGAGCGTGGGCGTGGTGTATCCGGGCATGGATCACGCCGACAAGCATTCCGCCTATGCCGCGGACATCACCTACGGCACCAACAACGAATACGGCTTCGACTACCTGCGCGACAACATGGCGTTGTCGAAAGACCAGCGCGTACAGCGCGGCCTGCACTACGCCATCGTCGACGAAGTGGACTCCATCCTTATCGACGAAGCGCGTACACCGCTGATCATCTCCGGCCCGGCCGAGGATTCGCCGCAGCTCTACATCGCGGTGAACAAGATCGTGCCGCGCATGACGCGCCAGTCGGTGGAAGACGGCCCGGGCGATTACTGGGTCGATGAAAAGCAAAAGCAGGTGCATCTCTCCGAAGAGGGTATGCAGCACGCGGAAGAACTGCTGCAGCAGGCCAAGGTGATCGATTCGGAAAGCAGCCTGTACGACGCGCGCAATCTCGCCGTGGTGCATCACCTCAACGCTGCGCTGCGTGCCAACGCGATCTACCAGCGCGACGTCGACTACATCGTGCGCGATGGCGAAGTGATCATCGTGGACGAATTCACCGGCCGCACCCTTCCGGGCCGCCGCTGGTCCGACGGCCTGCACCAGGCGGTGGAAGCGAAGGAAGGCGTGCCGATCCAGCGCGAGAACCAGACGCTGGCCACGGTCACGTTCCAGAACCTGTTCCGCATGTACAAGAAGCTGTCCGGCATGACCGGTACGGCCGACACCGAAGCGTACGAATTCCAGACGATCTACGGCCTGGAAGTGGTGGTGATCCCCACTCACAAGCCGATGATCCGCAAAGACAACGCGGACATGGTGTTCCTCAGCCAGGACGTGAAGTACAAGGCGGTGATCGAGGACATCCGCGACTGCCACAAGCGCGGCCAGCCGGTGCTTGTGGGTACGGCGTCGATCGATGTATCCGAACTCCTGTCCGGCCTGCTGAACAAGGAAAAGATCCCGCACGAAGTGCTCAACGCCAAGCAGCACGAACGTGAGGCGCACATCGTGGCGCAGGCTGGCATGCCCGGTGCTGTCACCATCGCCACCAACATGGCTGGCCGCGGTACCGACATCGTGCTGGGCGGCAGCCTGGAAGCGGCACTGCATACGCTGGGCGAGGATGCCAGCGAGGTGGATCGCGCGCGCGCCAAGTCGGAGTGGCAGAAGCGCCACGAACAAGTCATCGCCGCCGGCGGCCTGCACATCGTTGGCACCGAGCGCCACGAATCGCGCCGTATCGACAACCAGCTGCGTGGTCGTTCCGGCCGCCAGGGCGATCCCGGTTCCTCGCGTTTCTACCTGTCGCTGCAGGACAACCTGCTGCGCATCTTCGGCGGCGAAGGCCTGGTGCGCTGGATGAAGCGCTTCGGCATGAAGGAAGACGAAGCGCTGGAAGACCGCATGATCAGCCGCCAGATCGAAAAGGCGCAGCGCAAGGTCGAGCAGCACAACTTCGACATCCGCAAGAACCTGCTCGAATACGATGACGTCGCCAACGACCAGCGCAAGGTGATCTATCGCCAGCGTGACGAGTTGCTGGAAGAGGAAGAAGTTTCCGCCACCATCGCCGACATCCGCGAAGATGTGGTCACCGATCTGGTGCGCCGCTATGTGCCGGCCGACAGCATCGATGAACAGTGGGACCTCGCCGGTCTCGAACGCGAACTGGAAAGCGACTTCGGCATCGCCACCGAGCTCAAGCCCTGGCTGGAACAGCAATCGGAAGCCGACGCCGACACCGTGCTGGAACACGTGCGCGCGCTGGTCGAAGAGATGTTCCAGGCGAAGGAAAAGCAGATCGGCACCGAAACCATGCGTCAGCTCGAAAAGCACATCATGCTGAGCGTGCTGGACAACGCATGGAAGGAACATCTTTCCAGCATGGATTACATGCGCCAGGGCATCTACCTGCGCGGTTATGCGCAGCAGGATCCCAAGCAGGCATTCAAGCGCGAATCCTTCGAGCTGTTCTCGCAGATGCTGGCGCGCATCAAGACCGAAGTGATCCAGATGCTGGCGCGCATCCGCATCCGCAGCGAAGAAGAAGTCGCCGCGATGGAAGCCGAGCAACAGCGCATGGCCGAACGCCTGGCGCGCCAGATGCAGACCACCGGCGGCGGCGCACCGGCAGGCGGCGCGCTGGGCATGGATGCGCCCGCCATGCACTCCGAGGCCGCGACGGCGGAGCCGCTGGTCAACGGTCCGAAAGTGGGTCGCAATGATCCGTGCCCGTGTGGATCGGGCAAGAAGTACAAGCACTGTCATGGGCAGTTGAGCTGATCGCGGGTTGGGGTGCAAACCCCAACTTCTGCGCGCCGTGTAGATGGCGATGTTGGGGTCGCACCCCAACCAACGTTAGTCGCCGCCTGGCGTGCGCTTGCGATGCGGCTCCGCATCCACCGTGATGTACTGCGGCTCTTCGCTATCCAGCCGCAAGGCGGTGAGCTTGCCGCCCCACACGCATCCTGTATCGATGCCGTAAATCCCCAATCCCGCAAAACGACCGAGCGCCGACCAGTGGCCGCATACGATGCGGTTGTCGCGCTTGCGCATGCCGGGCACTTCGAACCACGGATACATGCCGGGCTTCTGTGTACCGGGCGCACCCTTACCTTCGAAATCGATGCGGCCGTTGACGTCGCAATAGCGCATGCGCGTGAGCGTATTGATCGATGCGCGCATGCGCTCGATACCTTGTAGCCGGCTGCTCCATGCCGCTGGACGGTTGCCGAAAAGATTCTTCAGCAAACGCGGATGACGCGGGCTGGCCAGCTCGCGCTCGATTTCCAGCGCACAACGTTGTGCCTGCCTAAGCGTCCAGCTTGGCGCGAGGCCTGCATGCACCATCGTCCAGCCAATCGTCTCATCGTGATGCAGCAGTTTCTGCGTGCGCAGCCAGTCGAGCAGGGTGGACGCATCTTCCGCGAACAACACTTCACGCAGTTCCGGATTCACGCGCGCTTGCGCGTCCTGCTTGCGCTGGCCGATGGCGAGCAGGCTCAGATCATGGTTGCCGAGCGTGACCACGGAGTTCTCGCGCAAGGAATAAACCAGCCGCAGCGTTTCCAGCGACTGCCCGCCGCGATTGACGAGGTCGCCACAAAACCACAGCCGATCGGTAGCCGGATCGAAGCGTAGCTTGTCCAGCAGACGCTGCAGCTCCGGATAGCAGCCCTGAATGTCGCCGATTGCGTAGATGGCCATCAGCGCATCACCTCGAAGATCTGCCGCGCGCCTGTCATGAACGAATCCTTGATCAATGCAGCGTTCGAGGGATGGACAACGTGAACGCCGGGATCGGCGCTTCGAAGCGCGTGCCGTCGTCGGCCACCATCTGGTAACTGCCCTGCATGGTGCCGACGGCCGTTTCCAGGACTGCGCCTGAGGTGTATTCGTAATCGTCGCCTGGACGCATCCACGGTTGCTCGCCCACCACGCCTTCGCCGAATACTTCCTCCACCTTGCCATTGGCGTCCGTGATCACCCAGTGGCGGGTCAGCAGGCGCGCGGACATGAATCCAGCATTGTGCAGCTTGATCGTATAGGCGAAGACGTAGCGATTCTCGTTGGGAGCGGATTGATCGGGAACGAAACGGGTCTGCACCCGCACGTCGATCGTGTAGGGAGTTTTGGCTTTCATGGGCCGCATTGTAGCGGGACTCGTTGCGGGGCGCGGGATTCGTGAATCGGGAAACAACGAGCGCGGCATGCGGCATCGGTGCTTGAGATGGGCAATACCCGGTTTACGTGTCCTGCACCTTGGCCAGTGCGACAAAATCCATCGGCGCCAACACTTCGGCGCGATCCTTTGGATCGATCCCGGCCGAGCGGATGGCGTCAGCATCCATCACTTGACGCAGCGCATTGCCCAGCGTCTTGCGGCGCTGTGCGAAGGCCGCTTTCACGACGGCGTGCAAGCGCGCGGGATTGGCGTCATGCCGCGCTTCGGCCGGCAAGGGCACGAGCCGTACGACCGAGGAATCCACTTTCGGCGGCGGTCGGAACGCGCCGGGAGGCACGTCAAACAATGGCTCCACGCGACATGCAAGCTGCAGCATGACAGATAGACGTCCATATACCTTGCTGCCAGGCTCCGCCGCCATGCGATCGACCACTTCTTTCTGCAACATGAAGTGCATGTCGGCAATCGCTGCGGCGTGGTCGACGCAGTGGAACAGGATGGGGCTGGAAATGTAGTACGGCAGATTGCCGGCAACGCGCAGACGCGACACGCCCGCGCGCTGCGCCATGGCGGTGAAATCCACTTTCAGTACGTCCGCATGCACGATCGACAGTTCGCCGATAGCTGCCGCTTTGGCCTCGAGGTTCGGAATCAGGTCGGTATCGAGTTCAATCGCCGTAAGCTTGCCGGCGGCCGCGAGCAGCGGAAAAGTCAGCGCGCCTTCGCCGGGTCCGATTTCCACCAGGAAATCATCCGCGCGCGGTGAAATGACCGAGACAATGCGGTCGATATAGCGGCGTTCGTGTAGAAAGTGCTGGCCGAAACTTTTCTTGGGGCGGGCGGGAGCATTCATGGCGTTTTGTCGGCGGCGCTGCGTGTGATCAGGTCCAGCGCCATGCGCGCCGCGGCGATCAGGCTTGAGGGATCGGCCTTGCCTGTGCCGGCAAGATCCAGCGCGGTGCCGTGATCGACGGAGGTACGAATGAAGGGCAGGCCAAGCGTGATGTTTACCGTGCGATCGAACGCTTCGCTTTTCAGCACTGGCAACGCCTGGTCGTGATACATCGCCAGCACCGCGTCGTAGCGAGCGCGCTGCGCAGGTACGAAGGCGGTATCGGCCGGCACCGGGCCAAGCAACTGCATGCCTTCCTGGCGAAGCTTGTCCATCACGGGAATGATCGTGTCGATTTCTTCGTGCCCGATGTGCCCGCTTTCGCCGGCATGCGGGTTGAGGCCGAGCACGGCGATGCGCGGCGCATGGAAACCGAATTTCGTACGCAGCTCCTGGTGCACGATGCGCAAGCAGCGCTCCAGTGATTTCGCGTCGATGGCGGCGGATACCGCACGCAACGGCAAATGTGTGGTGGCCAATGCCACCCGTAGTTCCGGGCTGGCCAGCATCATCACGACGTCGGCATGACTTTGTTCGGCAAAAAATTCGGTATGGCCGCTGAAGGGAATGCCGGCTTCGTTGATCGATGATTTTTGCAGCGGCGCCGTAACGACGGCGGCATAGCGTCCCGCCATGCAACCGCTCGCAGCTTCGCTCAAAGTGGCCAGCACATGCTGTGCATTGCGCGGATCGGGTTGGCCGGGCACTTCAGTAGCGGCGAGTGGTACGTGTCGCACGCGCAGCACGCCAGCCGGCCGCTCAGCGATGTCTCCACCGTCGTCGTCGATCAAGCGAAGCGAGGCGCCGCAACGCGTGGCAGCGCGTTCGAGCAGGGCTCGATCGGTGATCGCAACGAAATTGGCCGCCAGCGAAGTGGCGGCCAATCGAACGAGCAACTCGGGACCGATACCCGCCGGCTCGCCGGCGGTAAGGGCGAGCCGCGGCAGCGCGAGCGTGGTCATGGCTTACCCGCGCGGCATCGCCATTACGACGACGCCTTGCTGTTGTTGTCCGCGGCGGGCTCTTCCAATTCCGGCGCAAGAATCTTCACGTAGGAACTGGAGCGCAGGTCACGCAGGAAGTCGTCGTACGCCTGGTCGGCTTTGCGGTTGCCGATGGCCTGGCGCGCCTGATTGCGTGCGATTTCGTTGGTCATGTCGCTGTTGCGCGTGCCCAGGCGCTGCAGGATGTGCCAGCCCGCTTCGCTCTGGAACGGCTGTGCGATCTCGCCATCCTTCATGTCGGCCAGCTTCTGGCCGATCAGCGTGCCCCAGTCGCCCTGCTGGAACCAACCCATGTCGCCACCGGCATTGGCGGTGGTGTCGTCATTGGAGTTGTCCTTCGCCAGCTTGGCGAAGTCTTCGTGTTTGTTGACGACGCGGTTGTACAGATCCTGCGCCTTCTGCTGCGCCTGCGTGGGCGACAGCAACTCGCTCGGGCGGATCAGGATCTGGCGGGCGTGATACTCGGTAACCATCTGCTTGGACTGTGCGCGCTGATCCACCAATTGCAGAATGTGGAAGCCGGTCGGGCCATGCAGGATGCCGCTGACGTCGCCGGGCTTGAGGCTGCCGATGGCATCGACGAACGCTGGCGGTACCTCGTCCATGCGGCGCCAGCCCAGATCGCCGCCGTCCAGCGCGTCCGGTGCGTCGGAAAAGCGGATGGCAGCAGCCTTGAACGGCATGCCGCCCTTGATGGCGGCCAGCGCCTGCTCGGCTTTCTTCTGCGCAGCATCGATGTCCGCCGCGGAGGCGCCACCGGGGATGCTGACCTGGATGTGCGCCAGGTGCACTTCGCCCGCTTTGTAGCTGGGGCTGTTGAGCAGATTGTTGATTTCGCTTTCGGTCACCGAAACGGAACTGCGCACCACGTTCTCGTGCAGCTTCTGCACCACCAGCTGATCGTGCAACTGCTGGCGGTAGGCGCCGTAGCTCATGCCGCTCTGTTCCACCGCGGCGCGCAGCTGATCCGCGCTCATCTTGTTCTGTGCGGCAACGGCCTGCACGGCCTGATCGACGTCGGCGTCGGACACGCGGATGCCCTGGTCGTCGGCGCGCTGCAGCTGCAGCTTCATCAGGATAAGGCGGTCGAGCACCTGGCGGCGCAGCACGTCGATCGGCGGCAGCTGGCCCGGCTGGCTGGCGTATTGCTGCTGGATCGCGGCGACGGCGTCGTTGAGTTCGCTCTGCAGGATCACCTGGTCTTCGACGACGGCGACGATGCGGTCGATCGGCTGTTGTCCGGAGTTCGAATCCTGTGGCGCCAGGAGTTGGGCCTGGGCCAGTGACGGGATCGCCATGACGATCGTCAGCAGGAACATCGCAAAAATCTGCTTCATCAGTGAACAGCCTTCTGTCGCCCGAGGGCGAAGGGGGTGGTAACGGTGTTGCTCAAAAAGCAGCCGGGGCGGCCGCTTTTCCGAGTGCGCGCCCAAAACCGGCCGGAACGCGCTTATTGATAGCCAAGGATATCACGCCGCAGCACGCTCTCCGTCTGGCCGCTGAAAGTGCCTAGCCCCTTGAATTCCAACTGGAACATGATGGCCGTGTCGCTGCGCGGCGCGGTCTGGCCTGGGGGCAGGTTGGTGACCACGCCGTAGTAGCCGGTGACGTAGTGGCGGGCCACCACGCTGACCTTCACGCAGCATCCTTCGTACTGCACGCCGGCCAGGGCTTCCACGGTGCGCTTGTCCATCATCGAGTAGGTCCACTCACCGAGCAGGCGCCAGCGTTCCGTGAGCGGATAGACCGCCGAGGCTTGATATTGTTCCAGCAGCCCGCGGCGATAGCGGTAGGAGAAGTTGAGGATGCCGTCGAAGCCCAGCCGGCGCTGCAGTGCGAAGGTGCCCAGATCCGTGCGGCGCGAGTTCGGGTTCCACAAGTACTCGGTGCTGGCGGTCCATTGATCGTTGAGCTGGGTGCTGAGCTCAGTCACATAATCCGAACCGCGCCAGTCGGTGGTGGCGGTGCAACCGGCGAGGGTGCTGTTCGAAACGGCGGTGCACGGCACCTGTACTTTCTGCGGCGTGAAGTAGCGGATCTGGCCGAAGGTGGCCGAGAGCCGCTCCACGCCGCCGTCGTCGAGCAGGCGCGTGGTGACCGCAGCGGTGAGGTTGTTCGCGTTCATCTGGCGATCCGCGCCGGAGAACTGGTTCGGCGCGAACAGCATCCAGTCGTCGAACGACATCGGCGCGGTATCGAACAGCGGCAGATTGTTCTGGTTGCGATACGGCACGTACAGGTAATACAGCCGCGGCTCCAGCGTTTGCGTGTAATGCGTGTCGAACAGCGAGGTGCTGCGCTCGAAGATCAGGCCCTGGTCCAGGCTGACGACCGGCAGCGAGCGGCTCGGGTTGCTCTGCGTGAACGGCGTGGTGCCGCTGCCGAGCTGGCCGTAATAGCTGTAGCGCTGATAGCCGCCGTCCAGCGAGTAGCCGGTGTAGCGATAGGCCAGCTTGGGCCGGATGAACCACGCCGCTCCCCGGAAATCCGCGTCGACATAGGGGTACAGATCGATGCGCGAGCCTTCCACCTGGTTGAACTTGTGGAACTTCACCGCTTCGCTGGTCATGCCGATGTCGTACCAGCGCGCGAACGGGATATCCATGTTGAACGTGGCGCGCGGCAGGCGCTTGTAGGGCTCCACGCTGTTGGCCTGTGACGGATCCACGTTCTGCCACATGTCGCCGCCGACCGAAGCGCTCCACCAATTCCCCGAGCCGTTGAGATAAACGCTGGAGTACAACAGCGCGGTGGACATCGAGGACAGGTCATTGCCGAAGTCGCGCAGGTAATTCTGATCCGATGCGCGATTGATGTTCGTGCTCAGCGACCATCCCGGCCACACACTCGTGTTGTTGACGATGCGGTACAGGTAGCGCTGCTGGCCCTGCGTATCGATGGAGGTCGAGGTGAGCTTCTTGTCGTTGTAGTTATCGCGCGGCAGGAACTCGACCTGGAACTCGCCACTTGTCCTGGGGAACATGTAACGGAACTCGCCGGACAGCATCGCGCCGCGTTCGGTGTAGTAACGCGGCGTGATGGTGGCGTCGTAGTTGGGCGCCAGGTTCAGGTAGTACGGAATGCGGAACTGATAGCCCGCACGACCGGTGTGCTCGAAATACGGATACAGAAAGCCGCTCTGGCGCTGGTTGTTGAGCGGAAAGCTCATCCACGGGAAGTAGAAGAACGGCACGCCATACATGCTCATCGTGGCGCTGTGCGCGATGCCGCGGCCGGTGGTGTCGTCGGTCTCGATCTGCTTGGCGCGCAACTCCCAGATGTGCCGCCCGATATCGCAGGTGGAATAGGTGGCCATCGAATAGCGGTTGCGGTCCGCATCCAGCATTTCCGCGCGCACGGCGGTGCCGTTGCCGTGCGAATCGAGCATCTGGTAGCGCACGGCGCCGGTCGCCAGGCCGGTGCTGTTGTCGGTATTGCCGGTGATGTGGTCGGCCGACACCAGATGCGTGGCTTCCTGGTAATGCACGTTGCCGCGAGCGTCGTAATCGGTGGTGTCGCTGTTGTAGTCGGCCGCGTCCGCGTGCAGTTCCTGGTCGGCACGGACGGTCTTCACGTGGCCGCTCAGGTGATAGGTGATCTGGTCCGGGCTTTCCACATGGTCGGCCCACACCTGGGTGCTGGCGGAGGAGCGCAGCGCCGAATCCTTGCTCAGGAACGGATCGTAGAATTCCAGCATGCCGTTCGGCTTGCACAGCGCGAAGTTGTCCGGGCGCGGCGGGCAGATGAAGCTGCCCAGCGGGCAGATCACTTCCGTGCCATCGAGCGTGGCCTTCGGATGCTTGGTCTGGGACGAGGCATGGACGCCCTGGCTGCTGAACAAGGCAGCGGCAGCAGCGATTGCTAGCAGGCGGCGTGGAGGCAGAGAACGCGAGGGCGAGAGGCTCTTGGGCTTCACGGAGGCAATCAATCGGCGACGAAGGGGCGTTAAGCTATCAGAAAGGCCCTGTGGACGGCACGCATCTGTAGCGAGGACGGGGATGCTCCAATCAATTCCGCGCAGGCATCAGCGCTCCTTTCTGTCCGCATGCCTGCGGCCCGGTATCTCGACAGACAGCCAGTCTGGCTTCGCCAGTGGCCTGTGGCTTGCGAACCGACTGAGGGGCGCTGGCACCTACACCGAATCAATCGGAGCATCCCGGCCATGAATCAGCCCAAGCCTTACAAAACCGACGAGCAATGGCGCGCAAGCCTGAGCCCGGAGCAGTACGCGGTCTGCCGTTGCTCGGCGACCGAGCCGCCTTTCAGCGGCAAGTGGTACAAGCACAAGGAGGCGGGAACCTATGTGTGCGCCGCTTGCCATGTGCCCCTGTTCGCCTCCGAAGCCAAATACGATTCCGGCTCCGGCTGGCCGAGTTTCTTTCAGCCGGTCAAGCGAACCGCGGTGAGCCTGTCGCCAGACAACACCCATGGCATGAACCGCACGGAAGTACGCTGCGCGGTATGCGAGTCGCACCTGGGGCATGTTTTCCCCGATGGGCCCAAGCCGACCGGACTGCGTTACTGCATCAACTCGGTGGCGCTGGATTTTGCGCCCGATACGCACACGCTTCCCTAGGGATGCTCTGATCTATTCCACGCACCCGGCATGACGTCCAGAAGGCCCGTAGGGTGTGTTGCGCGGCGCAGGACAGACTGGCCGTCTGTTCAAGCCGCGCGGCGCAGGCTGCGGGCCTTCTGGACGTCACCCCTCATTTAAATTCAATCGGTTGGGGCCGCACTGTATGCGCGCCTCGCTGCACCCCAGCGTCTCGACAGACGGCCAGTCTGCCTTCGCCACTGGAGCACAGCGCGGCGCGCATACAGTGCGGTGACGGGTACGTGGAATAGATCAGAGCATCCCCAGGGCCTATTTGCGTAGCGCAAATAGTGTAAACAGGCCCTAGTCCATCAAGGCGCCGACGTGCGCGCTGGCGCTGCTGGCCAGCGCCTGCAGGTCGTACCCGCCTTCCAGCGTGGAAACCAGTCGGCCGCCGGCGTGCGCATGCGCCAGGTCGACCAGGCGCTCGGTGATCCAGGCGTAGTCCTCGGCCTGCAGTTCGAGATTGGCCAGCGGATCGCGCTGGTGGGCATCGAAGCCGGCCGAGACCAGCACCAGTTGTGGCTTGAACGCATGCAGTCGAGGCAGCAGCACGTCGTTCCACAGCGTGCGGAATTCGTACGACCCCTCGCCGGGCGAAAGCGGTGCGTTGATGATGTTGCCCACGCCATGTTCGTCCGCACCGCCGGTGCCCGGATACAGCGGTTGCTGATGCGTGGAAATGAACAGCACGCGCGATTCGCGCTGAAAGATGTCCTGCGTGCCGTTGCCGTGGTGCACGTCGAAATCGGCAATCGCCACGCGCTTCAAACCATGCGCGGCCATCGCATGCGCAGCACCCACAGCAATATTGTTGAACAGGCAGAAACCCATCGCGGTGTCGGGCGTGGCGTGATGGCCGGGTGGCCGCACCGCGCAGAAGGCGCGGGTGGCGCGGCTTGTCATCACGGCATCCACGGCGGCCACGACGGCGCCCGCCGCACGCAAGCCCGCTTCGGCCGAAGCGGGAGACATCAACGTGTCTTCGTCCAGCCGCACCGTGCCCGACTCGGGTGCGATCGCCAGGATGCGGTCGACATGGGCCGGCGTGTGGACGCGCAGCAACTGCTCGCGCGTAGCGCGCGGCGCTTCGATACGGTCCACGGTAGCGAAGCGGTCATGGTCCAGCGCCTCCAGCACCGCACGCAGGCGCGCCGGCGATTCGGCATGGCCCGGCCCGGGATCGTGCTGGAGGCAGGCGCTATGGGTGAAAAGCTGCAGCATGCACCAACTCAGCTGGAAGCAGGCTTGCGGCGGCGCTCATGCTGCCACAGCACTTCGCCATGGCCACTGCCGCGAGCCAATACGCGGCAAAGCACGAACAGCAGATCGGACAAGCGGTTGAGATACCGCTGCGCCTGTGGCCGGATCGTTTCCACGCGGCTCAGGGCGATCACTTCGCGTTCGGCGCGGCGGCACACCGTGCGCGCCAGGTGACAGCACGAAGCCGCCATGCCGCCGCCCGGCAGGATGAAATCCTTCAGCGGCGGCAGCGGATCATTGAACTGATCCAACACCTGCTCCAGGCGATCGATGTCGGCGTCCTCGATCATCGCCATGCCGGGAATGCACAACTCCCCGCCGAGATCGAACAGTTCGTGCTGCACCTGGGTGAGCGTTTCGCGGATCTCCTCGCTGACACCGTCGCAGGCCAGCACCATGCCGATCGTGCTGTTGAGCTCATCCACGGTGCCGTAGGCGCCGACGCGCGCCGAATCCTTCGGTACGCGCGAACCATCGCCCAGGCCGGTGCTGCCGTCGTCACCCGTGCGGGTGTAGATCTTGGAAAGACGATTGCCCATGTTAGAGCCTGACTAGGGTCTCGGCGTAGCCCGCGTTGTCACGGTACGTCCGCCAGGTGGTAGTGCGTGGCGCAGCGCTTGCCTGGCTGGCAAGCCAAGCCGCGCGCTGCCGCATGGCGGACGCACCGTGACAACCCTCCGGGCCGGAGCTGTTTGCTCGCCGGGCTGCGTCCTCACTCAGTTGTGTAGCGACATACACGCCTTCGTTCCTCCTTGCCCGACAAGCAAACAGATCCGGCGCGGGCCACGCCGAGGCCGTAGTCAGGCTCTCAGTGCTGCACTTGACCGCCATGCGCCAGCCGCGCGAGCTGCGTAGCCAGCACGTGCAGCACCGCACCCAAACCCACATACGTCGCCGTGGTGGCGAGGAACGGCAAGTACCAATCGCCGAAGTTGGCGAACCACGCAGCGAAGCTCTTGGGCGCCGGCACATGCGCGCTAAGCCAGTAGAAGCTGCCATTGGATATGGCGTAGCACGCCGTTTCGCTCACCAGCAGCACGATGGCGGCCAGCGCCAGTGTGGAAAGCGTAAGGCCGCGCTGATGCTTGGCCAGCCAACTGCCGCCCATCCACAGCGCGCCGTAGGCGGCGATCAGGAACCAGTAACCCAGCGACACGCAGTAGTGATCCCAGAAGCTGATGCCCATGTGCGTGATGACGACGTAGTCGACCAGCACCGCTTCGGCCATCAGCAGCGGGAACGCCCAGCGGCCGGTGCCGCGCAGCCAGAAGCCGGCCAGGAAGAACACGCCCCATGAGGCGTCCCAGATGTCGTGATGAAACAGCGACAAATGCACGCGGGTCGCCGCCATCACCAGGGCGAGTGCAGCAATGATGCCAAGGCGCTGGGTTTGTGTCGTAGCCATGAAGTTCTCCCTAGAAAGCAGACGGCTTCCAAGCCGCCAGCAAAACTACTGCGCGACCGCGAGGCGAGCGCGGCCGGTGCTCGGAATCCTCATGTACACCCAAAGTACACTCCGGTTCCTGTGCGCCGCCCGCACTCACCTCGCGGTTGCTCGCTACGTTTTGTTGGCGGCTTGGCGAAGGCGTGCAGTTTAGCCCAATGCGGGTTGACACACGCACCGCGTATCATTCGGCCATGACTATCTCCCCCCCTTTTGCACCCGAAGGCAACGTGCTGGTGGTCGGCGGTGGCTTGGTCGGCGCCAGCCTGGCGATCGCGCTGGACAAGGCCGGATGCCGCGTCACCCTGGTGGAAGCCGCCGCGCCACGTGCGAACGCCCAACCCAGTTATGACGAGCGCAACCTGGCGCTGGCGCGCGCCACCGTCAACGGACTGAATGCCATTGGCGTGTGGCCGCTCGCTGCAGCGCAGGCCACGCCGATTCGCCACATCCATGTCAGCCGCGCTGGCGAATTCGGTAGTGCGCGCCTGGACGCTGCCAAGCACGGTGTCGACGCGCTGGGCTGGACCTTGCCCGCGCGCGAACTGGGCGTCGCCTTGTTGCGCCGGCTGGATACTTGCCAGCGGCTGACGCGTCTCGCGCCGGCCAGCCTTACCGGCCTGGCGAAGTTCGATGGCGGTTGGCGTGCGCAGATCGAAACGCCGGAAGGAACGGAGCATGTCGATGCCGCCTTGCTGGTCGGCGCAGACGGCACCGAATCGTTCGTGCGTGCGCAGCTCGGCATCGAGGCAGACGTGCACGATTACCAGCAGACGTTGTTTGTGTGCACCGTGACGCCGGAGCGTGATCACGCGAATCGCGCGTGGGAGCGTTTTTCCGATGAAGGCCCGATCGCCATGCTGCCGCTGGGTGAACGCCGCTGCGGCCTCGTGCTGACGGTTGATGCAGAGGCCGCTACGGAAATCGTGGGTTTGAACGATGCGGATTTCATTGCGTTCGCGCAAAGGCGCTTCGGCTGGCGGCTGGGTCGGTTGAGTCGTCCTGGCAAACGCCATCCCTACGTGATCAAGCGCGTCGCCGCGCGCAAGCTGATCGCGCCGCGTGCCGTGCTGGTGGGCAATGCCGCGCAGACCGTGCATCCGATCGGCGCGCAAGGTTTCAACCTCGGCCTGCGCGATGCCTTGACGCTCGCCGAGTTGATCGCGGGCGGCGAAGATCCCGGCACGCCAGATTTACTGGAACGCTATGCCGCGCGCCGCGCGCCTGATCGCGAAGGCACCATGGCGATGAGTCATGACCTCGTGCGTTTCGCCTGCATGCCGCAACCATTGCTGGCACCGTTCCGCTCGCTCGCCTTGCTGGCTTACGATCGCGTGCCGCCGTTGCAGCAGATGCTGGCCCGACGCGGCATGGGCTTTCGCGGCGAACCGCCGCGTGCCGTCCTGGAGCGCACGCCATGAGAACCGTCCCCGCAACGCAACGCCGCGCGCCGGCGCTGGATATCGCCGTGGTCGGCGGCGGCATGGTCGGAGCCGCCGCGGCGCTTGCGCTGAGCCGCGCGGGCTTCAGCACCGCCTTGCTGGAAGCGCGCGCGCCGACCCCCTGGCAGCCGCAGGATGATGTGGATCTGCGCGTCGTCGGCCTTGCGCCGTCGTCGATCAAGTTGCTCGATGAGCTGGACGTCTGGACGTCCATTCGCGAAGCGCGTGCCTGCCCTTATGCGCGCATGCACGTGTGGGATGCTGAGAATGGTGCGGCGATCGATTTCGACGCGGCTGACGAAGGGCGCGATCAGCTCGGCTACATCGTCGAGAACAACCTGGTGCAGTGGACGCTTTGGCAGGCGCTGGATGCGACCGGTGTGCAGCGGCTCTGTCCGGCCGTGGTGCAGGATTTCGAAACGCGATCCGACCGCGTGGTGCTGGCATTGGCTGATGGCGAAAGCGTCGCGGTGCGCCTGCTGGTCGCGGCCGATGGGGGCGGTTCCCCCTTGCGCGAGCGCGCCGGCATCAAGACGCGTGGCCGCGATTACACGCAGCGCGCCGTGGTGGCGCACGTCACCACCGAGCGGCCGCATGCGCATACTTGCTGGCAGCGCTTTCTTCCTACTGGCCCGCTCGCACTGCTACCGTTGATGGATGGCCGCAGTTCCATCGTGTGGTCGTTGCCGGAAGACGAAGCACGGCGCGTGCTGGCGCTGGACGACGAAGCGTTCATCAAGGAAATCGGCATTGCCAGCGATTTTCACCTTGGACGCATCACCTCCACGACATCGCGTGCCGCCTTCCCCTTGAAACTGCAATTGGCGGAAAGCTACCAGGCCGAGCGCTTCGTGCTGCTCGGCGATGCGGCGCATGTGGTACACCCGCTGGCCGGGCAGGGCGTAAACCTGGGCTTGCGTGACGTGGCGGAACTGCGCGACACCTTGGTGGCTGCCCGCGATGCGGGGCGCGATTTTGCCTCCTCGCAGGTATTGCGCCGCTATGCGCGCCGCCGGCGAAGCGCAGATACGCTCGATGCGTACGGCTTCGATGCGCTTGCGCGCATTTATGCGTTGCAGGGCGCGCCATGGGTGGCCATGCGTGGTCTCGGTGTGCGCATGGTCGATCACCTGCTGCCTTTAAAGCGACGGCTGGCTGCGCACGCGGCGGGACTGTAACGTTCTTTTTGCACGTAACGACGTTGTTTCCCCCATCTCAATCAGAGGAATCGTCTATGCGTTTCGTTCGAGTAGTTTGTCTGGCGTTACTCGCCGGCTTGAGCTTCGCCGCGCAAGCCAAGATGGTGCATCGTCCGGTGGAATGGACCCTGGATGGCACGCATTTCAAGAGTGTGCTGGTCTATGACGACGCCACCCACGCCAAGCGCCCCGGACTGGTAATGGTGCCGAACTGGTACGGCGTGACTGACGTAGCCATCAAGAAGGCCGAGATGATCGCCGGCAAGGATTACGTGATCCTGCTCACCGACATGTATGGCGAAAATGTCCGGCCGCAAATCGGCCATGCCGATCAGGCGAAGGCCGCTACCGCACCTCTGTACGGCGATCGCGCACTGATGCGCAAGCGCATCGACGAAGCGCTTGCGCAATTGAAGGCGCAAGCGGCGAATGCACCGATCGACACCAGCAAGCTTGCCGCGATCGGTTTCTGCTTCGGCGGCACCGCCGTGCTCGACCTGGCGCGCAGTGGCGCGGATGTCGCGGCGGTGGTGTCGTTCCATGGCGGCCTGGCCACCGACAACCCGGCGTTGGCGAAGAACATCAAGGCGCGCGTGCTGGTGATGAACGGCGCCGACGACAAGGGCACCATGCCCGACGCCGACAAGTTCATGGACGAAATGCGCGCGAGCCCGGCCGATTGGCAATTCCTGGTGCTCGGCAATGCGGTGCATTGCTTCACCGAAACGGAAGAGAACGCCCCAGGCTGCAAATACGATGCGCGCGCTGCGGCACGCAGCTATCGGTTGATGCATGACTGGTTGCGGGCGGCATTCAACGGTACACCCTGACGTTTGCCCGGTCGGTAGGCTGGGTTGCCAGCCCTGAAACATCCTTACGTTTTTCGCCTGCGACGTTGAGGAAAATCTGTGCGCAATCGCTCACATCACCTCACCATCATTCCGGCGAAGGCCGGAATCCATTTATATCCATGCGAGATACGTGTCGGCTCAATGACGTTCTACGCAACAGTCAGCATGGATTCCGGCCTTCGCCGGAATGACTGTTGCGCGTTTTTTGCGGCCCGCCAGCATGAACGTTGTGGCTTTTCCAGATAAGGAGCGCAAAGCAAAAACGTCGGGATATATCAGGGTGCGAGCCCCAACATCGAACCGCGTGTGGACAGCGATGTTGGGGTTTGCCCCCAATCTACTAGAAGGTCCGCTGCACCGAATAATCGGCTAGCGTAGCCAACGCATCCCGGTACGAAGACGGGGGCAGCGACGCCAGCGCCTCGTGTGCGGCGCATGCGTGTCGCACGGCGCATTCACGGGTGCGCTCGATGGCGCCGGATTCACGGATCGCGGCAATGATGTGGTCGAGTGAATCCAGTCCGCCATGCTCGATCGCGTGGCGCATTTCACGTACCTGCTGCACGCTGACGCGTTGCATGGCATAGATCAGCGGAAGGGTCGGTTTACCTTCGGCCAAGTCGTCGCCGATGTTCTTGCCCAAGGTGCGCGCGTCGCTGACGTAGTCGAGCAAGTCATCGGCAATCTGGAAGGCATAGCCGAGCTGCATGCCGTAGCGGCGCAGCGCCGCGACCTGCGTTTCCGACAGGCCGCCCAGCAGGCCGCCGAGCTGCGTGGCGGCGGCGAACAGCACCGCGGTCTTGCGCTCGATCACGGCCAGATAAGCCGCTTCGTCGACATCCGCGTTGCCGATGTTGAGCAACTGCAGCACTTCTCCCTCGGCGATGGTGTTGGTGGTGTCGGCGAGGATGCGCATGATGCGCATGTCGTCCAGTTCCACCATCAGCTGGAACGAACGCGAATAGAGGAAATCCCCCACCAGCACGCTGGCCGCGTTGCCCCATAAGGCGTTGGCGGTCTTGCGGCCGCGGCGCAGGTCCGATTCGTCCACCACGTCGTCGTGCAGCAAGGTGGAGGTGTGGATGAACTCGATCACCGCCGCCAGCTTGATGTGCTTGTCGCCGTTGTAGCCGGCCGCGCGCGCGGCCAGGGCATGCAGCATCGGGCGCAGGCGCTTGCCGCCGCCGGCGATGATGTGGTCGGCGATCTGGTTGATCAGTACCACGTCGGAGGCCAGCCGCTGCCGGACCAGGGCATCGATGCGCTGCATGTCGCCCTCGGCAAGGGCGCGCACCCCGGCAAAATCGCGTACGGGGTCGATGGTCTGGAGAACGGAGGTGTTCATGCGGCTGGGGCTGGACATAGAACCTCGATTATAGAGGCGGCAGCCGTGCTACGTGTGATTCTGCCCGAAGCCTGGCCGTCCAGACGGTGGATCGGGCCGGCGCGCACTCACGCTACCATGGCGAAAGCTGTCCAGACGGAGCAACGATGAGCGATCTGGTACTCAACCGCAGGCAGGAGCAACTGGTAGCGCGCGTGCGTGAACAAGGCTTCGCCACCGTGGAGGATCTGGCCGGGCACTTCGACGTAACCCAGCAGACCATCCGCCGCGACTTGGCCGCGCTGTGCGACGCCGGGCTTTTGCGCCGCTATCACGGCGGCGTCAGCCTGCCTTCCAGCGTGGAGAATCTCGCCTACGCCAAGCGCCAGAACCTGTGGCAGGAAGAAAAGCTGCGCATCGCCTCTCTGCTGGCCGAGCACATTCCCGACGACGCCTCGCTGTTCATCAACCTGGGCACGACCAACGAGGACGTGGCACGCGCGCTGATGAACCACAAAGGCCTGCGCGTGATCACCAACAATCTCAACGTGGCGATCATGCTCAGCGAAAACCCGAGCTTCGAGGTGATCGTGGCCGGCGGTGTGGTGCGTGGACGCGACCATGGCGTGACCGGCCAGCCGGCCATCGAGCTGATCCGCCAGTTCAAGGTGGATTTCGGGGTGATCGGCATTTCCGGCATCGACCCGGATGGCACGCTGCTCGATTTCGATCTGCATGAGGTGCGGGTGGCGCAAGCCATCATCGAGCACTCGCGGCAGGTGTTCCTGGCGGCCGACCACAGCAAGGTGGCACGCAACGCGCTGGTCCGCCTCGGCCCGATTTCCATGGTCCACGCCTGGTTCACCGATCGCGCGCCGCCATCGGAGCTGGCGGCCGTGCTGGCCGAAGCGGGCACGCAGGTGCATATCGCCGATGCGGCCTGAGCTTCGCTGCGCTGCAGCGTGCATTCATCGGAAATGTTCGAATACGCTCATTATTCGAGCGAATATGTACTTTTATCGGTAATAAATGTTCGTTCGCGCGCTTTTGATGCTGGCTCGATCGAAAACGAACGCAGGCAAGGCAAGTTCATAGGGCGGCAATGACGGAGCAGTTCGATCTACTGGTGGTAGGTGGCGGCATCAATGGCGCGGGCATCGCGCGGGATGCGGCTGGGCGAGGCTTGTCGGTCTGCCTGTGCGAGCGTGACGACCTGGCTGCGCATACTTCCAGCGCCAGCACCAAGCTCATCCATGGCGGCCTGCGCTATCTGGAGCAATACGAGTTCGCGCTGGTCGGCAAGGCGCTGGCCGAACGCGAAGTGCTGTTGCGCGCCGCGCCGCACATCATCTGGCCACTGCGCTTCGTGCTGCCGCACCAGTCACACCTGCGGCCAGCGTGGATGATCCGCCTCGGTCTGCTGCTGTACGACAACCTGGGTCGCGGCCGGCGCACGCTGCCGAAATCGCGGCGTGTTTCCCTGAAGCGCCATAAGTCGGGACTGCCGTTGCGCGACGAGTTCCATATCGGCTTCGTCTATTCCGATGCCTGGGTGCAGGACGCGCGCATGGTGGTGCTCAATGCGATGGACGCGATGGAGCGTGGCGCGACGATCTACACACGCACACGCTGCGTAAGCGCCAGCCGCGATCCGGACGGCTGGACCGCGCAGTTGGAATCGATGCATGGCGAACGGTCGACCATCCGCGCCAAGGCGCTGGTCAACGCGACCGGTCCGTGGGCGGTACAGTTTCTGGATGATGTCGCCAAGGTGGGGCACGACCACGCGCTGCGCCTGGTCAAGGGCAGCCATATCGTGGTGCCGCGATTGTTCGAGCATCCCTATGCATACATCTTTCAGCAGCCCGATCGCCGCATCGTGTTCGCGATTCCCTATGAACACGATTTCACCCTGATCGGCACCACCGATCTGGACTATCACGACGATCCCTCGGCGCCGCGCATCAGCGAAGACGAAACACGCTATCTGTGCGATGCGGTGAACCGCTATTTCAAGCGCAGCATCACGCCCGCTGACGTGGTGTGGACCTACAGCGGCGTGCGTCCGTTGCTGGATGACGAAGCCGGCAGCGCATCGGAAGTCACGCGCGATTATCTGCTCGAGCTGGATCAGCACGGCGCGCCGCTGCTCAACGTGTTCGGCGGCAAGCTGACTACCTATCGCAAGCTGGCGGAGGAGGCGATGGATCGCCTCGCCCATGTATTTCCACACGCTTCGGAAGCGTGGACGTCCGAAGGCCATCCGCTGCCCGGCGGCGAACGACAGGACGTGAATACGCTGCAGCGCGAATTGCAATCGGCACATCCGTGGTTGCCCGAATCGCTCGTCTGGCGCCTGGTGCACAGCTACGGCAGCCGCACCATGCGCATACTCGGACAAGCACGCTCGCTGCAGGATCTCGGCGAGCACTTCGGCGGCGATCTGTATCAGGCCGAGGTGGATTACCTGCGTGCGCTGGAATGGGCGGTGGATGCGACCGACGTGCTTTGGCGGCGCAGCAAGCTGGGCTTGCGCCTGACGCCCGAACAGGTGAAACGCTTGACGGCGTATCTTGCCGACGCGCCGCCCCGTCGCGCTTCCTTTGCTTGAACCAAACTAAGGTCACCACACTTGTCATAACGCCCCAATTCTCCGCCGTCATTCCCGCGAAAGCGGGGATCCGCCTTGGCATTTCGGCTAAAGAGCAACATGGATTTCCGCTTTCGCGGGAATGACGGCGGTTGGAATGGACTGCTTAAGGAGCATTGCCATGTCGAGCTGCACACTTTATTCGTCCATTGCCACGCGAAAGCCCGAGGTAAACGCATGACCCGGCAAAGCATCGGCGAGCTGATTTCCGAAGCACTCGCCACCTTCATCATCATCGGCCTCGGCGATTCCGTCGCGTGCATGTACGTGCTCTACGATCCCAGCCCCTACGCGAACGCGTACTGGGGCGTGTGCATCGCGTGGGGTTTGGCGGTAACCATTGCCATCTACGTCACCGGTTCGGTGTCGGGTACGCATGCGAACCCGGCCGTGACGTTCGCGCTTGCGCTGTTTCGCGGCTTTCCGTGGAAGAAAGTGATTCCTTACAGCATCGCGCAGGTGATTGGCGCCTTCCTTGGCGCGGCCATCGTCTACGTGTTGTTCCAACCAGTGATCGATCACTACAACACCGCGCATCAGCTCACGCGCGAAGCGGGCGGCGCGGCGGGCGTGTTCTTTACGCATCCTGGTCTGGCGATTACGCCGATGCATGCGCTGCTCGACCAGATCATTCTCACCGCCTTCCTGCTGTTCGGCATCTTCGCCATCACCGAGCAATACAACGAGCAGGCGCCGGGCGCGAATTCCGGTGCGTTGATCATCGGTTTGCTGGTGGCCACCATCGGTGCGTCGATGGGTTATCTGGAAGCGTGGGCGATCAATCCCGCGCGCGATTTCGGCCCGCGCCTGTTCGCTTATTTCGCAGGCTGGGGTTCGTCCGCATTGCCGTCCCCGGACAACTACTGGTGGATTCCCATCGTCGGCCCGCTGATCGGCGGCGTAGTGGGTGGCCTGGCCTACCAGTGGCTGGTGTACCCATTCCTGCCCGCGCGCCTGCGCGCCCTGCAATCACCGCAGGCAGCCAGCGGCCGCGACGCCGTGGTGACTGATTCAACCCATTGAAGGAGCCGAGCATGGACAAGTCATACATCCTGGCCATCGACCAGGGCACGACCAGCTCCCGTGCGATCCTGTTCGATCGCGCCGGTAGCATCGTCGGCATCGCGCAACGCGAATTCGGCCAGATTTTCCCGCAACCGGGCTGGGTGGAACACAACCCGCGCGAGATCATGACCAGCGTGCTCACCACCATCACCGAGGTGATGAACAACGCACAAGTCGATGCGCGTGCGATCGCCGGCATCGGCATCACCAACCAGCGCGAAACCGCGGTGGTGTGGGACAAGGCCACCGGGCAGCCGATCTACAACGCTATCGTGTGGCAATCGCGGCAGACGCGCGGGATCTGCGACGAGCTCATCGCGGCCGGCCACGACAAGATGGTGCGCGCGAAGACCGGCCTGCTGATCGATGCGTATTTTTCCGGCACCAAGGTGAAGTGGATTCTCGATCGTATCGAGAGCGCGCGTGAACGCGCCAAACGCGGCGAGCTGCTGTTCGGAACCATCGATAGCTGGCTGATCTGGAACCTTACCGGCGGCAAAGTGCACGTCACCGACTACACCAACGCCTCGCGCACCTTGATGTACAACATCCACGAGCGTTGCTGGGACGACGAGCTGCTCAAGATGCTGGACGTGCCGCGCGAAATGCTGCCCGAGGTGCGCTCGTGCAGCGAAATCTACGGCAACACGCTCGGTCAGCATTTCTTTGGTCACGAAGTACCGATTGCCGGCGTCGCCGGCGATCAGCAGGCGGCGCTGTTTGGTCAGGCGTGCTTCGAGCCGGGCATGGCCAAGAACACCTACGGCACCGGTTGCTTCATGCTGATGAACACCGGCGACAAAGCGGTCACCTCCAATAACGGCCTGCTCACCACTATCGCGTGGGGCGTGGACGGCAAGGTGGAATACGCGCTGGAAGGCGCGATCTTCGTGGCCGGTTCCGTCATCCAATGGTTGCGCGATGGCTTGCGCATGCTCGGCCGGGCGAGCGATTCGGAAGACTACGCCGAGCGCGCCAAATCCAACGAAGGCGTCTACATGGTGCCGGCGTTTGTCGGCCTGGGCGCACCGTACTGGCGCAGCGACGTACGCGGCGCGGTGTTCGGCCTGTCGCGCGGCACCAGCAAGGAACACTTCGTGCGCGCAGCGGTGGAGTCGATGGCCTACCAGACGCGCGACGTACTTGCCGCGATGGAAAACGACGCCGGCCTCAAGTTGAAAGAACTGCGTGCCGACGGTGGCGCCATCGCGAACGATTTCCTCGGCCAGTTCCAGAGCGACATTCTCAACGTGCCGGTATTGCGGCCGAAAGTAGCCGAAACCACTGCGCTGGGCGCGGCGTACCTGGCCGGCCTTGCGACGGGATTCTGGGCCAGCCGCGAAGATATCGCGCGTCACTGGGCGATTGATCGACGTTTCGAGCCCGCGATGCTGGAAGCCCGGCGCGAAGAACTTTATGCCGGTTGGAAGCAGGCCGTGGAGGCGACGATGGCTTTCAAAATCTGATGCGCACCTAGTTACTCCCTCTCCCCTCCGGGGAGAGGGCCGGGGTGAGGGGACAACCCCGCCTGAAACTGCTTGATGCCGTAAACAAAGAATTCCCCGTGTCGCTGAGCTTCCCCGCAAGCCTTCACCCCTCATCCTGACCCTTTCCCCGCAGGGAAGAGGGAATAAAAAAGCCAGCACGCCGGAAGTCGATACATCGCTGCGACAACACAGCGAGCACACGCGTGCCCGCACGGCCCCCTCATACCTGTCGCCAGCGTTCGTGACGTTGCTTTTGTCGTTCCGAAGGAGAACCCGCATGCGCAAAAAAATCACTGTCCTGATCGCGATGGCCGGTTGCATCGCCGCCGCCAGCACAAGCGCCATCGCCGACAACCAGGATTACGCCCACACCACGCTCACCGGCGATTGGAACGGCGCGCGCCAGCGTCTATACGATCAGGGCGTCGACATCGGCCTGGACTACCTCGGCGAATTTGCGCACAACACCAGCGGCGGCATCCGGCAAACGGACGCCTATGCGGATCAGATCCATCTGCACGCCGCCTTCGATTTCGAAAAGTTGTGGGGCTGGACCGGTGGCTCGCTGCATGTCGATATCAACAACCGCAACGGCAGCCAGATCGATGCAAAAGCGCGCCTCGGCACCTTGCTCGAATCGCAGGAAATCTACGGCGGCGGCAACGTCACCCGCCTCACGCGCTTCTATCTTGAGCAGGCGCTGTGGAATGGCCTGATCGATCTCAAGTTCGGCCGCATAGATATCGGCGTGGATTTCTTTCCGTTCGCCTGCGACTACCAGAACCTGAATTTCTGCGGCGCGCTGCCCGGCTGGATTTCCAAGGGCGTGAATGCGTGGCCGCTGGCGCAGACCGGTGGTGTGATCGCGATCAATCCTTCGCCGGCGTGGTCGATCAAGTTCGGTGGTTTCGAGGTCAACCCGAACAACGCCGCGACTTCGCAAGGTTTGAAGCTGTCAGTGCCGGGCCCGAACGTCGGCACGCTGATGCTTGCCGAACTGGATTGGCGCACGAATCTGAGCGATGAGCAGGGCGCGCTGCCCGGCATCTGGCGTATCGGCGGTTGGCGCAACACGGCTCGCTATGACGAGGTGTTCTACCGTGTCGATGGTGCACAGCAGTTGCTGGGTAGCGACGCACCCGTACTGCAAAGCAGCGTGTCTGGCAGCTATTTCATGGGTCAGCAGCAGATCGCGCGCGGCCTGAGTGTTTTCGGCAACATCGTGCAAGCCGATCCGCATACCGATCTGGTCGATCAGATGATCTCCGTCGGTCTGCTCTACGACGGGCCGTTCGCATCGCGGCCGGACGATCGCCTGGGGCTGGCCATTGGCCGCGATCGTGTCAGCGGTCGTGTCGCCAGCGCGCAGCGGCTGATCAACGCCGCCGGGACGGGGCCCGTGCCCGTACAAGGCTACGAGTACATCACGGAGCTGAACTACCAGTTCCAGCTCTGGCGCGGTGTGGCGCTGATGCCCAATGTGCAGTACATCCGCCACCCCGGCGGCACCAGCGCCAACCGTGACGCCGCCGTGTTCGGGCTGCGGACGGTGGTCAAATTCTAAGCAGCGGGCATCGGTCGGGGTCGGGCATGTATCATGGCGGGCCATGAGCTTACGCTCGGCGGCTCCGGCTGGCGCTGGAGGCGGTCCGGGCTCCGCCCTAAGCTCATCGGGCGCAAGACGCAAAGCCCTTATCCCGATTCAGTTTTTCGAGGTCATTCATGGCACGCGGTATCAATAAAGTCATTCTGGTCGGCAACCTCGGCGCAGACCCCGAAGTGCGCTACACCGCCGGCGGCACGGCCATCGCCAGCCTGAGCATTGCAACGTCCGAGCAGTGGACCGACAAGCAGAGCGGCCAGAAGCAGGAACGCACCGAATGGCACCGCGTGAAGCTGTTCGGCCGCCTGGCCGAAATCGCCGGCGAATACCTCAAGAAAGGCCGCCAGGTATACGTCGAAGGTTCCCTGCGCACCGACAAATACACCGACAAACAAGGCGTGGAACGCTATTCCACCGACATCATCGCCAGCGAACTGCAGATGCTTGGCGGCATGGGCGGTGAAGGCGGCGGCGGTGGTGGTGGCGGCTATCGCGAACGCTCGCAAGGCGGTGGCGGTGGCCAGCGCCAGCAGAGCCGTGGCGACGACTACGGCAGTGCTCCGCAGCGCCAGTCGCCGCCGCCACCAGATATGGGTGGTGGTAACCAGTTTGACGATGACGATATTCCGTTCTGATTTTCGCCAGCGATAAATTGTTACGTCTGCCAAAAAGGCCATGATTTTTCATGGCCTTTTTTAATCTTGAAGAGGTGAAACGCTGCGCCATACGCGCCACCGTCATTCGCGTAGCCGCTGCAATAGATGGCGCCGACGTAAAGGCAATCAGGTGATAAGGAATATTCGCAAGATAAAAAACCCTGATGTGCTAAAAGATGCCGGATTCGGGATTCGCCGGGGTGACGGTTCGAAAAATGGGGATCTGTCAGTCGCAAATGCTGCTGTTCGTTCTGGGCGTCAGCGTTGTCTTGACCGTGCCCGGTCCTACCAACACGCTGCTTGCAGTAGCCGGGCTGCAGCAAGGCATGCGGCGCGCGGCAAGGCTTGCCGGTGCCGAACTCGCGGGTTACCTGGTGTCGATCTCAGCGTGGGGAATTTTCTTGGTGCACGCCGCACATTCGCTTGCGTGGCTGCCGTCGTTGGTGCGGGCAGCCAGTTGCGCGTACGTCGCGTATCTGGCGATTCGCATGTGGCGCATGACGCTCGCATTTCAGCCGTCGCCGCAAGCTGGTATCGGGCTGCGTACCTTATTCATTGCGACCTTGCTCAATCCCAAAGCCGTTCTTTTTGCGGGCACGATTTTTCCGTCTGCGGCGTTCGCGCAAGGAACGGCCTATGTGATCGCGATGGGCATTTTCTCGCTACTGCTGCTACCGATAGGACTCGCCTGGATTGCGTTCGGTACAGCATTGGGCAGCGGCCGGTTGGCATGGGTCAGCGCCAAAGGCATGCAGCGGTGTGCGTCGGTGGTGCTGGCTGCGTTTTCTCTGTCGCTGGCGTGGAGTCTGTTGCAATAACAATGCGCCACGCGCAGCGCATCATTCCAGCAGCCGGGTTGCCGTGCGCCTGCAGCTCGATCGGCGCCGTATCGAGACCGACGCACGCAAAATCTCCTCTTCAATCTACGCGCAGGCTTTGCTCCATGGCGTAGCATTGATCCCACACGAAGGTGTCGAACCCGCCCAGCCTGTTGCTCCACTTCGGCGTCAGCGTATTTACGCAATAGCCGGCGACGCGTGCCGTGTAGTCGTCGGTGAGCGCCCACGGATTTCCCGCATCGGCGGGATTGATGCCATCCACGAAAGGAATCGATTTCAGGGCCGCAGCGGCCGCGCTTTTTACGTCGTTATCAAATTCGATCTGCGTCAGCACATCGGCGCGTGTTCCCAACCGAGCGACATGGCCGGTTACCAGTTTGTCATAGGGAAGCTTCGCAATCATTTCCACCTGCGCCATCCAGGCCGGCAAGTCATGCGCAACAGCAAAGCGCCGGAATGGCATCCATCCTGGGAAGACCAGGTCGACCACCATGAGCGTCTTCTGTTCTGGCGCATAGATAAAGATGTTGCCCGGTTCGTGGCCGTCTCCGTGGTAGGAGAGTTCCAGGCGCTGGCTGCCCAGCTGCAATCGGTAGGTGTTGTCGAATACAACGGTTGGAAGAGGCCGCGCCGGATCTGCATCGCGGAGCAACAACCGTCTCGTCTCCGCTTGCGCCACGATGATCGGATGACCACCTAGAAGGCCGGCACCGCCAATGTGATCGGTGTGCGAGTGACTGTAGATGATGTGAGTGATAGGAAGCTTCGTGATCTCGGCAATTGCCTGCTTCAACTTAGCCGCATACGAAGGCGGTGCATCGATAACGACAACTCCGGATTCGTAAACCATGAGCATGGACTGGTAGGCGTTGTCGGTAACCATGTAGAGCCCCTTGCCAAGTTTTTCCAGGCGATAACCCTTCTGTGGGTCGATGGGCGGCCCTTTGGCGGACTCTGGCACGTCGAGATACTTGTCGATGCGCACGCCGATCGGAGCAATCTCTGGCGCATGCAGAAACGGAACGCCCGCGTGACCGGCTGGCGCTGAAGCTGAGCCGGCAAATGCGGATGTTGCAAGAAGCGAGCACACAGTGGCGGTACTCAGGATCGATTGAATCGGGCGATTCATGGCATTCCCCTATAAATGGACCACTACCGTTAGGTAGACGATCCAGACCAATGTTTTGTGACGTTTGGCGCCGCCGCACATTTCGCGTGCAGGCACGATGTCGGGCGCCAAGGAAGTGGCACGGGAGATCACATCTGGTTCGCGCGATGACGTTCTATCCGACGGCCCATGCGCAAATGTTTATTTTCTGGGAGTCGTTGCGAACCAATGATCGAAGTCGATGCGGCCGATGCGTGGATTTTTGTCGGAGACAAGCGAACCGTCTTCTAGTTTGGTCCCGAAGTACTGCGCATTCGGATCTGCGACGACGGAGCGTGGATCTCCGATCGCCTTGAGGTAACGTGCGACAAAATCGCAGAGTCGCGCGCGCTCGGGACCGGAGATTTCGATGAGGCCATTGGCCGGTGCGGCAAGAGCTGCCTCGGCCACGAAATCGGCGACGTCATCGGATGCAATCGGCTGCAGGTATCCCGTCGGCAGGTGCACCGTTCCATCGACCGTACCGGTCTGAGCGATGCCGCCAAGAAATTCCATGAACTGTGTGGAACGCACGATCGTATGAGGCATGCCGGATTCCCGGATGATTTTTTCTTGCACGATTTTGGCTCGGAGATAGCCGCTGTCCGGCAGCCGATCCGCACCGACGATGGAGAGCGCGACGTGGTGCTTCACGTGTGCCTCCTTTTCCGCAGAGATCAGGTTTTTGCCGGAAGTCTGGAAGAATTCGAGCACGGCCTTGTCCTCGAAGGAGGGCGAGTTCGCGAGGTCGATCACCACCCCGGCATCTTTGAGTGCCCTCGCCAGGCCTTCGCCCGTGATGGTATTCACGCCGGTATTCGGTGCGGCGGCAATGACTTCATGTCCTTTCTTGCGCAAGCGCTCTGCGGTCTTGGAACCGATCAGGCCGGTTCCACCAATGATGACGATTTTCATAAGATGTCTCTTCGTTCGCAGCCGTCCATGCAATGTACGTTGAGCTCGGTAGCTCTTAGGCGAAAAGCCAGTTGAGGTCACTTTGACGGCCGAGCCGAGCACGCCGGGAATACGACGCGCTCGATTCGGTGCTGTGCAAATAAGCGCTCAGTAGTCCCAGTACGCCGGCACAAAGCGAAACGCGTCGCCGTCGATGGCCACGCGGCCGATGGACGGGAACGAGAGATGAGTGGCCACCAGCAGTTCGCCGTTCGCCGCCAGCTCGCGGAACAGCTTGATCCGCACCTTGGTCGATTCCTCGGGATCGTGCTCGAAACCGTTGTGCCATTCGGGGTGATCGAACGACACCGGGAAAATGGCGTCGCCCGCGAACGTCAGCCGTTCGCCGTCGGATGCCAGGCGAACCACACTGTGTCCGGGGGTGTGGCCGCCGGTGAGGCTGACCACTACGCCTGGCGCCACTTCGTGCTGCTTGTCAAACGTCCGCAGCCGGCTGTGATACTCGCTCAGGAATCGCTGCGCGGTCATACGCAACACGTCCGGTATCGGTGATGGCATGGTGGTGCGAGAGAAATCGGGTGCCGCCCAGAATTTCACCTCGGTGGCCGACACGTGGATGCGCACGTCTGGACGCAATTGCTCCTTCACGCCATCGACGAGCAGTCCACCGATGTGGTCCATGTGCAGATGAGTCAACACCACATCGGTGATGGAACCAAGGCCGATGCCGGCGGCTTCCAATCGCGTCACCAGTTGCCCGGCTCGTGGGAAGCCTTCGAACTGATTTCCCAATCCAGAATCGACGAGGATGGTTCGGCCACCGCTACGTATCACGACCGCGTTCACAGCCCAATCAAACTTTTCAGGCAGGAATAGATTGTCCAGCCACGCCGCGCGCATCGCCGGGTCGACATTGGTGGACATCGTTTCAAATGGCAGCGGCAGCACGCCATCGCTGATCACCAGAACGTCAATGTCGCCGACTCGCAGCGCATAGCGCGACGGCACCAACTCGTTGGACGTGGATGCAACGGGATGAGGAATGCTCTGTACGTTCATGTTTGTCTCCTGCTGATCGTAGCTTGGAAACCGGTCAGGACGGTTCCATGGATAGGGCGAAAGTCTTCGTTGAGCTCGGCCTTGAAGGCGATGTCGAGACTAGGCGGCGACCATCGTTGTCGGTAGGCATGCGCGACGAATCATCGTGGTGATCACGGGGCACCAATGATGAAAAACACTTGCATCATTTCGCGCCATCACAAGCAAGAGCGCTCGAACGTAGGTTGGGGTGCAAACCCTGAGATATCCCCACGTTTTTTGCTCGTCATTCCAGCGAAAGCTGGAATCCAGCGTCTTTACTGCTTCAAAGGCACTGGATTCCAGCTTTCGCTGGAATGACGACAAGGCGGCCTAAAAGATCACGGCAAGCTTGAATAGCTTCAAAATTTCGTTGAGGTCGCCGAGCAAAAACGTGGGGATATGTCAGGGTGCAAACCCCAACATCGTGATGGATACAGGTACAACCATGCTAGGGTTCCCCCCAACCTACGCGACTGATCAGGGATCAAGGACGACCACGCATTCGATGCCACCCTTGGCCATCTTTGTGTAGGGACAAATGCGTTCGGTGTTACGCACCAGTTCCTCGGCCGCGGCGCGATCCACGCCGGGCAGACGGATGCGAATATCCGCGACCAGCGAGAACAGACCGTCGACCGGATCTCTGCCGAACGTGATGGAGGCGGTCACTGCGGCATCGGGAATGGCCACTTTCGCTCGAGATGCGAGCAAGCTCAGTGCGCCGTGAAAGCACGCCGCATAACTCGCCGCGAAAAGTTGTTCCGGATTGGGGCCGCCGCCAGGACCCTGCAGCTCGGTGGGCATCCTCAATTCGAGATGAAGACTGCCGTCGTCGGAAACGGCAACGCCCGATGCACGCGCGTGCCGCGCTTCACCTCCCGTCACTTGCACAGTCGCTGTGTACAGGGGAAGGAAATCCTGGCCCTGGTATTTATCGAGCAGCGAATTGGGAGGTGGTTGCAGTGGAGTCACGGTTGTGAGGGCACGGTCAAGCCTTTACGGTGTGCGGCATCGTCCGGTCGGTTGAATCAGGTCTGGACGATACGCGTCGTGCGCCATGCTAGGTTCGGCACGACGCCTCCGGTAGATGCGGTGGCGGGCTCACTGTGTTGCCTGGAATGCATCAATCCATGCGGTCATGGAGTTGGGCATGAATGATGTGCAGCGGACCGTGCGAAAGCGAAGTGCCGGTGCCGCCGGGAGCGTGAGGTTCGCTGGAAAGGCCCGCTACATATTGCAGATCCATGGCACGCACGGCTTCGGTCATATAGTCGATGAACGAGCGTATCCGCGCCGGCAGTTGCCGCCTGCTGAGATAGCAAAGGTAGTGCCCGCGATCATCGGGCGCATATTGGGCGAGGCACGCCAGTAATCGTCCTTCGCGCAGGTGTTCACATACCTGGTAGCCCGCCAGCTGCGCAATGCCGGCACCATCGAGAACACTTTGGAGTACCAACCCCGCATCGTTGAACGTGCAGATGGAGGGCGGCACGAGCTTGTGCTTCTGCCCTGCGAGTTTGAACTCCCACTCGGCGATGCGACCGGAGGCCGTGCGGAAATTGATGCAGGTGTGCGAGGCAAGCTCATCCACGTTCTTCGGCAGGCCGCGCCGCTGGAGATACGCAGGCGCCGCACAGACCAGCATCTGCATCGGCACCAGCCGTTTGGCCACGATCTGGCTGTCTTCCAGATGGCCGTCGCGGAAGGCGACGTCGACACGATCGGACGTGAAGTCGGCCGTTCGATCGTCGAGCAGAAGTTCGATGGTGATGTCGGGGTAGTGCGCGTGGAAATCGGCCAGCAACGGGGCGATGATCTGGCGCCCGAAACCGACGGATGCGCTGATGCGCAGGTGTCCTCTCGGCGGACCTTCGCGCAATTCACGCATGTCTTGGAGTGCCTGCACGATGCGTTGCACGCCGGGATGGCAGTTCTCGTAAAACAACTCGCCCTCGCGAGTGAGCGACGTGCTCCGCGTCGTGCGCAGGAACAGCCTCGCGTTGAGCTGGGCCTCGAGCTTCTGCACGCTGCGGCTGACCGCAGACCGGCCGATGCCAAGCCGGTCCGCGGCACGCGCGAAGCTGCCTTCGGTGGCCACGGCAATAAAGGCGATGACACCGGCATAACTGGCCGTAAAGCTGGTCGCCAGGGAATCCGCGGCGTCGCTTTGAGGCTTGTCATGAAGGTTGAGGGTCATGTGCGCGATACCTCATGGTTTTCTACCGGGTGAGGAGCGAAACGCATGAAAGCCCCGCGTTGATCGCTCCATATCCCCTAGTCGTATCGGGCGTGCCGTTTGTGACACCGATCGGAAGATCCGTGGCCCGGCATTGGTGCATCCCCGGCAACGCGCTATGTCCCTGGCCGTATCTATGGTGGCGAGATCGCGCGGCCTAGCATCTCGCGCCAGACCGCGGCCTGCGTTTGGACTTCCAAAACCTGCCGCTTCCCATACAAAGGGCTGAGGCAGACCATGAAACTCGTTGTGGTAGGCGGTACGGGGCTGGTGGGAAGGAACATCGTTCGCAGGCTTCGCGCCGGCGGCCACGATGTCCTGCCTGTATCGCGCGCATCGGGCGTGGATATCATCACGGGCGCGGGACTTGCCGAATGCATGGTCAACGCGGATGTAGTGATCGACGCGAGCAACTCGCCGGTGCTGGAAGGGCCGGCGTCGTTCGACTTCTTCAGGATAGCCATCGCCAATCTGCTCGACGCTGAGGCGAAGGCCGGAGTCAAACATCATGTCGTGCTATCGGTCGTCGGCACGGATCGTCTCAGTGATAGCCCGTATTTCCGGGGGAAGGCGTGGCAGGAAAGTGCGTTACGCGCCTCCGGCATACCTTTCACCATTGTCCATGCGACGCAATTCTTCGAATTTCTACTGCAGATCGTCGAGGCCAGCGTCTACGACCAGGCGCTACGCCTGTCACCCGCCTATATCCAGCCCGTCGCCTCCGCCGACGTGGCTGTTGCGATGGCCGAGCTTGCCGTTCGTCCACCGAAAAATGCAGTGATCGAAATGGCCGGCCCGGAACGGGAACGCCTGTGCGAACTCATCCAGCGCTTTCTGACCGAGCTGGAAGCACCGTACGACGTCGTGACGGACGAACTCGCTCCCTACTTTGGCGCCATGCTCGACGATGACTCGTTGTTGCCTCGGAGTGACGCACGTGTTTGCAGCATGGGATTTGGTGCGTGGCTCAATCAGTCCGAGTATTGGGGCGCGCACTGGTAAGTTGATTACTGGCATTCCGGCGAAGGCCCACTGCTGTTCGGGGAAAATGGACACCACGTAAAAGCACGTCCGCACATTACTGTGATGCGGGATTTTTGCCAGTCAATTCAACGTTGCCGATTCGTCACCCCGGCGAAAGCCGGGGTCCAGTGACTTTAAGGATCTTTCAAGTCGCTGGGTCCCGGCTTTCGCCGAGATGACGATGTATCAAGCATTGCGGTGAATTGAGCCAAATTTCCCCGGACAGCAGTGGGCGAAGGCCGGAATCCAGTTCGAATACGTCGTGCGAAGCACTCAAAACTTTTTTATGTCGTGTGCTTCGCACGTCATGCTTCACTGGATTCCGGCCTTCGCCGGAATGACGATTCGCTCCGAACAAGCTCCATGCGCTCAAGTAGGCCTCATCCGCATTGATGCCTTCCATGCAACATCGTGACGACCTGCGTGAGTCTACTGGCTTCTGCTGACCACCCCTAGTCTCTAGCCTTGTCGCGAGCAATCGCAAACGTCAACACAACGAGGATCGGATATGACTCAGCGCGTCGATTACATGAAGCAATCCCACGAACTGTTCAAGAAGTTCGTCGATTTCAGCAACGCTCTCAGGCACTCGTCGATCGAAGAGTCGATCCACGATCTGGTGAACATTCGGGCATCGCAGATCAATAGCTGCACGTTCTGCCTTGATATGCACGTGAAAGAAGCAACGATGGGCGGTGAACGGGCGTTGCGTATCTACCATCTTCCAGCCTGGCGCGAATCCACGGTGTTCTCTCCGCGTGAGCGCGCCGCATTGGCCTGGACGGAAATCCTCACGCAGTTGCCGGCGCAGGGTGTACCCGATGACATCTACGAACGCGTTCGCGCGCAGTTGTCGGAACAGGAGTTGACGGACCTGACATATGGGGTGATGGCCATCAATGCGTGGAACCGCATCAACGTCGCCTTCCGCCCCCTGCCGGGCGCCTATGACAAAGCGTTTGGCCTGGATAAGGCCGGATTGTCCTGATCGGATCAAAGGAAATAGCCATGAGCATGTCTAGAGCTCTCGCCTCGCTATTTTTGCTGGCGGCGGGTATTGCCAGTGCGCAGCAGGTGCCGCGTACTGCTGTCGTCGCGCCGCTTATGACGAAGGCACTGAGTGATCACCCCGGAAAGGAAGTCCAGATGATCACTGTGGAATATCCGCCCGGGTCCGTCGATCCCGTGCATCGCCATAACGCACATGCCTTTATCTATGTGCTGGAAGGCTCCATCGTCATGGGCGTGAATGGCGGCAAGCCGGTCACATTGACGGCAGGCCAAACCTTCTACGAGGGTCCTGACGATATCCACACCTCTGGTCGCAATGCCAGCCAGACCAAGCCCGCCAAATTCGTTGTCTTTCTGATCAAGGACGTTGGCGCCCCGCTTCTGACGCCGGTCAATTGATCCATGCCTTCGCGTGGTCGTCACGCTTGACGATTGACGTTCTGCGTGCGGAGGCAGACTTCGCTTCATCCTAACCAAAGGGGTTGCCATGAACAGCAAAGATAGCGTTGACCCGATCAACACGTCGCGGCGCAAGATAGTGGCCGGCGTCAGTGCGGCAGCTGCTGCGTCGGTGGCTATGCCACTACTTTCATCGAAAGGGTCGGCGCATGCCGCCGCGCCCGGGAAGTCGATGCATTCGGCCGGTGGTGGGCGGCAGAAGAGCAGCAAAATCGTCACGAAGGACGGTGTCGAAATCTTCTACAAGGATTGGGGCGAAGGGCAGCCCATTGTCTTCAGCCATGGTTGGCCCTTGTCTTCGGACGACTGGGACGCGCAGATGCTGTTCTTCATGGCCAGCGGCTATCGGGTCATCGCCCATGATCGTCGCGGTCACGGACGTTCCACGCAGACGGCCGACGGTAACGACATGGATCACTACGCTGCGGACTTGGCGGCGCTGACGGAAGCACTCGATCTGCGCAACGCCATCCATATCGGGCACTCCACGGGCGGCGGCGAGGTGGTTGCCTATGTCGCTCGTCACGGCCAGGCGCGAACGGCCAAGATCGTTTTGGTTGGCGCGGTGCCGCCCGTCATGGTGAAGAGCGCCGACAACCCCGGCGGCACGCCCATCGAAGTATTCGACGGTTTCAGGAAACAACTGGCGGCCAACCGGGCGCAGTTCTTCCTCGACATTCCCGCGGGGCCGTTCTATGGATTTAATCGCCCCGGTGCCAAGGTGTCCGAGGGTATCGTCCGCAATTGGTGGCGGCAGGGCATGATGGGTGGCGCGAAGGCTCACTACGATTGCATCAAGGCCTTCTCGGAAACGGATTTCACTGAAGACCTGAAGAAGATCAAGCAGCCTGCGTTGGTTTTGCATGGCGATGATGATCAAGTGGTTCCGTATAAAGATGCCGGCGTGTTGTCCGCCAAGCTGCTCAGCAATGCGACGTTGAAGATCTATCCGGGATTTCCGCACGGCATGTTGACGGTCCATGCGGACGCCCTCAATGCGGACGTCCTGCAGTTCATCAGGAGCTAGCTACGACCGATCACATTCGACGCAATGCTTGATAGACCGTCATCCCAGCGAAAGTCGGGATGACGAATCGATAGTCTTGTCGCCTGTTTCAGAGCGGAATGAACAACTGGACACCTAGTTCGGATGCGATGCGCGTAAGCTTCTCCGGATTGCGCTGGACGAGAACGCGAACGATACATTCCCCATCCGTCTCGATCGTCAGCACCGATTCGAGTGCATCGTGGAAATAGCGCAGCAGGCTGAGCTCGCCGTTGATGGACGCCAGTTCCATGCGCAACGCGCCCTTGTAGCGCAAGTTGGATGCATAGAAGAGCTGCGCGATACGCTGCCCGCCAAGCAACGGCTTGGGGAAGCTCAACACCTTTCCGCCACCATCGCCGAGGAGTTCGGCATTGCCGGCAAGCAGCGACTTCATCAGCTTGAACTCGCCCCGGGCCAGCGCCTGGGAAAAACGTTCCACAAGACGGTTGTGTGATTCGCGCGACACGGCGTATCGAGGCTGCGCATCGCGGAGCTGGGTTTTTGCCCGGTGGACGATCTGCCGAACAGCATCCTCGCTCTTGTCGATGGCTTCGGCGATGTCCGCATAGCTCGCGTCGAAGATCTCGCGCAAAAGAAACGCGGCGCGCGCGTCCGGCGAGAGGCGCTCGAGCATGGAAAGCAGCGCGACGGAGACCTCGCTATGACGTTCCTGGATCTGTTCGGGTGTCGCTGGACTTTCCGTCAGTACCGGTTCGGGAAGCCAGATGCCGACATAGTGCTCGCGGCGCGACTTCAGAGCGCGAAGGTGGTCGATCGAAACGCGCGTGGTCGCCGCCACCAGCCACGCCTCGGCATTGTTGATGAGCGACAGCTCCGCCTTGTGCCAGCGCAGCCAGACATCCTGAACCACGTCCTCGGCGTCGGCGACGGAGCCAAGCATGTTGTAAGCAATGCTCTGCAGGCGCGCACGGAGTCGATGGAAGATGGCATTGATGTCGTTCACGGCGGTCAGATGCTCGTCGATCTCGATGCTTCGGCTGGTGCGCCGATGGTACGCGTTGCCTTGCCGATGCGGTAGCAACCATCCATGGATCATCACGTTGATCGTGCAGCAACAATGGACTGATCGCGCACGCCCAGCGTAGGTTGGAGTGTAAACCCCAACTTGGCATTGATTCTTCTTTGGAAACACCAAAAGCCCACTTGCGAACCTACAACGTGTCGAACGACAAGCTTAGGATACGCAGACAAACAGCACGCGCGCAGATACTTGGGAGTGACCATCATGCGGCAGATCCATCGAGTCCTTCTGCAAACCACCATTTCCCACACGGAAGACGACTGGCATATCGGGCGTTTCAGCCTCCTTCGTCACTATCTGGCAGGTCTGCGGGATGATCACGGTATTCCCTTGTTCGAAGTGGTCGCACGCGACCGTGACCCGGCAGCTGAGCCCGACAGTCTGTTGTCCAAGCTGGATCAGTCGGCATTCGATGAGCTGTGGCTGTTCGCCGTCGACACGGGCAACGGACTCACGGCTGCCGACTGCGCCGGAATCAGCCGGTTTCGCCAGCGTGGCGGCGGCATGCTCGTGGCGCGCGATCACATGGATCTGGGCAGTTCGGTTTGCACGCTCGGTGGCGTGGGCGCCGCGCATTTCTTCCATTCCCGCAATGAGGACCCTGATCCATCACGGCGTCAGGTCGACGATACGATCACCACGCATATCTTGTGGCCCAACTATCACTCAGGTGCCAACGGGGATTTTCAGCGTATCGAGCCGCGCTTTCCGATACATCCGGTACTGGCAGATCCCGACTCTCCGACGGGCGTGATTCGCTTCCTCCCTTCGCATCCTCACGAAGGTGCAGTGGGAAAGCCCGAGCATGACGATTCGGCGCGGGTGATCGCTACCGGGCAAAGCAAATTGAGCGGACGATCTTTCAATCTGGCAGTTGCGTTCGAGCCTTCGGCGCATAGTGGACCCGCGATGGCGCAATCCACCTTCCACCACTTCGCCGACTACAACTGGGATCCATCCATGGGATCGCCGAGCTTTGTCAGTGAGCTGCCGGAGAACGGGCTGGCAAAATCGCTCGAAGCGCAACGCTCCATCAGGCAGTACGTGAAGAACCTTGCCTTGTGGCTCGCCGGCCGGCCAATGTTTGGGTGATGACACGCAGCCATTCGCTCAGTCCAACGACCGTACCCAGATATTCCTGAAGCTGATCGGCGGCGAAGGATCGCCATGCGCCTGCAGCTTGATCGGCGCCGTGTCGTAGGGCTTGTATTTCGGCTTGCCGATATAGAACGTTTCGCCAGTAAGTTGGGTATGGTTTTGCACGAGCACGCCATTGTGGAACACCGTGACGAAAGCCGGTGACTTGAGCGTGCCGTCGGCGGCGAATACCGGCGCTGTCCATACGATGTCATAGGCCTGCCATTCTCCCGGTGGACGCATCGCATTAACCAATGGGGGCGTCTGCTTGTAGACGCTGGCCGCTTGACCGTTGACGTAGGTTTTGTTGTTGTACGAATCCATGATCTGGACTTCGTAGCCTTCGTCGGCAGGTCCGGTCGATGCCAGGAACACGCCGCTGTTGCCGCGCTTCTGGCCCTCGCCGGTGATGTTCGTGGGTACCTGCCATTCCAGATGCAACTGGTAGTTCTTGAACTTCCGCTTGGTCTGGATGTTCCCGCTGGGCTTGTCGACGGTGACTGCGCCGTCATGCACTTTCCAGTGCGCGGGTGTGTGATCTTTGGAAGTTTCCCATTGGCTGAGATCGCGGCCGTCGAACAACACGATGGCGTCGGAAGGCGCTGCGCTGTCCTGTTTGCCGGGCGTTACGATCTTCGGCACCGGTTGCCATTGCTCAGTGGCCTTCGGATCGGTCGGCTCGGCCGTCTGCGCCGACACCGTCGAGGAACCCATGGCTGCAACCAGCAGCAGGGCAGGGACAAGTGCAATTGGCTTCATGACACCCCCTTGAATCAAACCGTGCACAGTTTGAACGCCTCGGCGAACGATGCAAATGGATCAGCTTGCGCCGGCATGAACTCGTGCGCGATGTAGCCCTGGAAATTCAGGTCGGCGATCGCTTTGGCGATCGCGTGATAGTTGAGTTCCTGCGTACCGTCGATCTCATGCCGGCCCGGCACGCCGCCGGTGTGGAAATGACCGATCCATTGGATGTTGTCGCGGATCGTGCGGATCACATCGCCTTCCATGATCTGCATGTGATAGATGTCGTAGAGCAGTTTGACGTTAGGCGAGCCGATGCCTTTCATCACCGCGACGCCGAAAGCGGTGTGGTCGCCTTGATAACCGTGATGATCGACTTTGCTGTTGAGCAATTCCACGCATAGCGTGACGCCATGTTCGGCCGCCAGCGGCGCGATCTTCGAAAGGCCCGCGACACAGTTGTCGATCGCCCGGCTGTCGTCGATGCCGGGTGCCCGATTGCCGAACATCGTGATCACGTTCGTCACGCCGGCCTGTTTGGCGAGCGGAATGGTCGTTTCCAGTTCCTTCAACAAAGTCGCGTGATGGGCCGGATCGTTGAAGCCCATCGTGATGAAATCATCGCGACGCGCGGGATAGCCCATGGAAACCCTCAGGCCGCTGTCGTTGACCACCGCCCATTCGTCCGCACACAGCAGATCGACGGCAACGAAACCGATGGCCTTGAGGCGCTTGCACAGTTCGGGCAATGGCGCTTTTGAGGTCCATCGGCTCAGTGATTGCTTGAGGCGGCCGGGAGTCGTTTTCTCGGGAGACGGAGCGGCGAACGCGCTTTGCACCGGTGCAAGCGCAGCGCTGGCGCCGAACGCTGCGGCGGCAGCCATTCGGCCAAGCGCCTCACGGCGGGTCATGCCTTGCGAATCGTCGGACATGATTAGTCGAGTCCCAATAGCTGGCGATTGAAGTTGCGGTCGGCGCCGGTCGCGGCGAAATCGTCGAATGCGCGCTCGGTCACTTTGATGATGTGATCGCGGATAAAGGCTGCGCCTTCCTTTGCGCCTTGCCCTGAATCTTTCAGGCAGCACTCCCATTCGAGCACGGCCCAGCCTGGATAGTCGTGCTGCGCGAACTTGCTGAAGACGGCGTGGAAATCGATTTGCCCGTCGCCCAGCGAGCGGAAGCGTCCGGGACGATCGATCCAGTTTTGATAGCCGCCGTAGACACCGGCGCGCCCGTTCGGGCGGAACTCTGCGTCCTTCACATGAAAGGCGCGGATGCGCTCGTGGTAGATGTCGATGAACTGAAGATAGTCCATCTGTTGCAGCACCATGTGGCTGGGGTCGTACAGGATGTTCGCGCGTGAATGATGGTCGACGGCGTCGAGGAAGCGTTCGAACGTCGCGCCATCGTGCAGGTCTTCACCTGGATGCAGCTCGTAGCAAACGTCCACGTCGGCATCGTCGAAAGCATCCAGGATCGGACGCCAGCGTTTGCCCAGCTCGGTGAAGGCTTCTTCGATCAATCCGGCGGGGCGTTGCGGCCATGGGTAGAACAAATGCCAGGCCAGCGCACCGGAGAACGTGGCGTGGGAGGACAAGCCCATATGCCGGCTTGCCTTGGCCGCCAGCTTGAGCTGTTCCACCGCCCAGGCCTGACGCGCCTGCACGTTGCCGCGCAGGGCAGGCGGCGCGAAGCCGTCGAACAGGCGATCGTAAGCCGGATGCGAGGCGACCAGCTGACCCTGCAGATGCGTGGACAGTTCGGTGACGGCGAGCCCATGCTCGGCGAGCATGCCGGCGATCTCTTCGCAATATGTCTTGCTGTTGGCGGCTTGCTCAAGATCAAACAGGCGCCGGTCGTTGGATGGAATCTGCACGCCGACGAAGCCCAGCGACGCGGCCCAGCGTGCGATGTCCGGCAGCGTGTTGAACGGCGCTGTATCTGTGGCGTACTGGGCAAGGAAAATTCCCGGGCCCTTGAGAGTCTTCATGCGTGATTACCTGGTGAGACGTGCAGCTCGAGCTCCCTCCCCTGCAAGCAGGGGTGGGGGCTGCCCGTCGCGATGATCGTGCTGCGCGTTGCGCTCATATCGTCAGTTCCGCTTCGATAGCCCAAGCCTTCCCATTACCCGCTTGCGATAGCGGAATGTCCGCATGGTAGGCGCCCGGCACTGCAACATACTGCAGCACCTCCGTGCATCCAGGCTGAGACATGAAGAAGCCCAGCATGGTCAGCTTCTTGGTCATCAGCACGAACGCGGATGCCGATGCCGGATTGAGATTGCTCTTGGCAAGCGCTTCCTCGTGAAGTCTCGTGACAAGCGCCTTGCGCTGCGCGGCATCGAGCTGGAGAAACGGCTTGCTGCCCGCCTTTTCGAAGGCCGCGAGCGCGTGCACGTAGTGCTGCTGTTCTTCCTTGGTATAGACGTCCCGGAACATCTGGTCGATGAAGCGCGGCACGCCCGCCTCCACCGCGCCCGGCGTATCGGACTGCGGAAGGATGATGTCGGCCACCGCCGCCACCACATCGCTTTGCTGCTTGGTGAAGAAAGGCGCCGTCGTATCCGCGCGTTGTGCTGCGGCGTGCGCGTCGAACACCGCCAGCAGCGATGGCGCGGTCACCGCACCGACGGCGAGCATGGACATGCATTTCAACCATTCGCGACGATTCATGGCCTGGCTCCTTTAGATATTGCCGCGCTTGAGTTCGTCCACCGCATGGCTGGCCGCGCGTGCGGTCAGTGCCATATAGGTCAACGATGGGTTCTGGCAGGCGGAAGAGGTCATGCAGGAGCCATCGGTGATGAACACGTTCTTGCAGGCGTGCATCTGGTTCCAGCCATTCAGCACCGAGGTCTTCGGATCGCGGCCCATGCGTGCGGTGCCCATTTCATGGATGCCGGCGCCGACGTTCGCTTCGATCTTGAACGATTGCACGTCGCGATAGCCGGCGGCGGTCAGCATTTCCATGGCGTCGTCGATGATCTCCTTGCCCATCAGGATCTCGTTCTCTTCGTGCGCCGCGTCGAAGTTGAGCAAGGGCAGGCCGTATTTGTCCTTGCGGTTGTGGTCCAGCGTTACGCGGTTGCGATGGGAGGGCAGCATTTCGCCGAAGCCCATCATCGATACGCGCCAGGGGCCGGGTGTTTCGGCGGCGCGCTTGAGCTCTTCGCCGATCGCCGGCATGTCGGCCAGTCGCGTCCAGTCCTCGCGCCTTGCGCTGCCCTGGTAACCGAAGCCGCGCAGATACTTGCGCTTGTCCTTGCCGACGTTGCGGTAGCGAGGAATGTAGAAACCGTTCGGACGGCGACCGCTGTAGTAGCGATCCTCGTAGCCATCGGCCAATGCTTGCGCACCGCTGCCGAACAGGTGATCCATGATGTTGTGGCCGACTTCGCCACTGTCGTTGCCGAAGCCGTTGGGAAAGCGGCTGGAGGTGGAGTTGAGCAGGATCTGCGTGGTGCCGAAAGTGGAGGCGCATACGAAGATCACGCGTGCGAAATAATCGGTTTGATGGCCGGTCTCGGCGTCCTGCACACGCACGCCGGTCGCCTTGCCTTTGGCGTTGTCGTAGATCAGCTCGTAGACGATGGCGTTGGTCACCATGGTCATGTTGCCGGTTTTTTCCGCCGCGGGCAGGGTGGAGGAATTGCTGCTGAAGTACGCGCCGAACGGGCAGCCGCGCATGCACAGGTTGCGGTACTGGCACGGCGCGCGTTGCGGGCTTTTGTCGTGCTTGAGCGGCGCGGAAAGATTGGCGGTGCGGCCGATGATCAGCTTGCGGCCGAATTTGCCGGCCAGCTTGTCGCGGAAATCCTTTTCCACGCAGGTCAGTTCCATCGGTGGCAGGAACTGTCCGTCCGGCAGTTGCGGCAAGTGCTCCACCGAACCGCTGACGCCGATGAATTCCTCTACGTAGTCGTACCACGGCGCCACGTCTTCGTAGCGGATCGGCCAGTCCACGCCGACGCCTTCCTTGGCGTTCGCTTCGAAATCCATCTGGCTGAAGCGATAGCTTTGCCGTCCCCACATCAGCGAGCGGCCGCCGACGTGATAGCCGCGGAACCAGTCGAACGGTCGCGTCTCTTCATACGGATTGTCGATATCGTCGACAAACCAGTGCTTGGTGGACTGCTTGATGCCGTAGAACGACGGACGCGTGTGGATGGGATGGCGCGCGACGTCCTCGCGCGTGGGTTGATCGGCGTACGGCAGTTCCCACGGCGCCTTCATGGCGGTGGGATAGTCGCCATGCTTGACCATCGGGCCGCGATCCAGCACCAGCGTCTTGAGGCCTTTCTCGGTCAGCTCCTTGGCGGCCCAGCCGCCGCTGACACCGGTACCGACGACGATGGCGTCGTATGTGTTCTTATCCATGTTGTTCTCTCCCTGGATTCAGCGCAGCGGACGCAGATAACCGTAGTCGACGCGCGCGGCGTCGAGCTGGCTCATGCGGCTGTACGGTCCTTCCTGCTCGACGAAGCAGTGCTTCAATCCGGCGCGATTCGCCGCGAGAAGAATCGGCTTGTAGTCGATCGTGCCACGGCCGAGCTCGGCGCCTGGATAATCGTTGGGCCCGGGCGAGGGCAGGAAATCTTTGGCGTGCATGAGCGGGATGCGGCCGGGATTGGCGTTGAAGATATCGACCGGATTCTTGCCGCCCACATGCACCCAGCCGCAATCGAGTTCGAACTTCACCAGATTCGGATCGGTTTCTTTCAGCAGCACGTCGTAGAAGGTCTGGCCCTGGCCGACGTCGGTAAATTCACGATGATGGTTGTGATAGGCGTACTGCAGCCCCGCCTTCTTTGCCTTCTCGCCGACCTGGTTGGCGAACGCCGCGGTGCGCTTGGCTTCGTCGCGCGAATAGGTCGGCTGTTCGCTCTTGCCATCCATCTTCTGCATGAAGGCGGGCAGCATGCTGCTGACCAGATACTGCGCGCCGAGCACATGCGCGGCATCGATGCCCGGCTCGACGCCGATGCTGTCGAAATGCAGGCTGGGACATGCCAAGCCGGCTTCATGCAATTGATCGCGCAATGACTTGGCGGTGCTGGTAATGATCGCTTCGATCTCGCCGTAGCCGATCGCCTTGAGTGTCTTGAGCGTGCCTAGCGGATCGTCCTGGTACGCCTTGAGCACCATGTAAAGCTGGATGCCGAGCGGCTTGCCTTGCGTGGCGCCGGCCAGCAGTTTTCCGGGCGCGCTGCCGGCCAGCCATGCGGCGGTGCCGAAGAGTGCGGATCGAGTAAGGAACTGCCTGCGAGTCATCGTCATGGGGTTTCTCTCGGGCGTTGAGTCAGTTGATTACCGTGGCGGCGCTGCCGACGGTGCTCTTGCGATCCTTGAACAGCAGCACGAACAGCACGAGCACGAAGGCGGCGCAGGCGCCAGCCATCAGCCAGATCGGTCGCCAGTCGTGCGCCGCTGCGGCGTTCGCAGTGGTGTGGGCATCGACCACGATGCCCGATACCCAGGAACCGACGAACATGCCCAGGCCGTAGGTGAGGAAGGTGATCAGGCCCTGCGTCGCTGCGCGCAGTGCGGGCGGTGCTTCGCGATCGATGTAGATCTGGCCGACCACGAAGAAGAAGTCGAAACAGATGCCATGCAGCACGATGCCAACCCACAGCATCCACACCAGTTCGCCGGGCGCGCCGAAGGCGAACATCACATAGCGCAACACCCAGGCCAGCATGCCGACGGCGAGCATGTATTTCACGCCAAGGTGCCGGAAGAACCAGGGAATGAGCAGCATGCAGAACAGTTCCGACATCTGTCCGCCGGTCATCTTGCCGGCGGCGTTGACCACCCCGATTTCGTTGAGGAACAGGTTGGTGAAGGCGTAGTAGAACTGCAGCGGAATGCAGATCAGGAACGAGGCGAGCGCGAACACCGCCATCGAGCGATTGCGCAGCAACGTGATGGATTCGAACGGAAACGCATGGCGCAGCTCAAAGCGTTGATGGCGCGCCAACGGCGGCGTTGCCGGCAACGTGAGGCAATAGCCCGCCATCACCAGCGACAACGCAGCGGCGAGATACAGCGGCGATGCGGTGGCTTCCACGCCCCAGGCGCCGACGATCAAGCCCACCACGATCCAGCCGATCGTGCCGAACACGCGGATGGCGCCGAATTCTTCGCCGGGATCGTTGATGTGCCGCATGGCCAGCGAGGTGGTCAGCGCCAGTGTCGGCATGTAGCACAGGCTGTAGATCAGCAAGACCGTGTACAACATGGGAAACGCGCTTTGCGTCGCGGCGATGGCAAGCAACGCTGTACCAACAAGATGCAGCACCGCCAGCACACCGCGTGTATCGAACAGGCGGTCGGCCAGCAAGCCTACGAACAGCGGCGAGATCATCGCACCGATCGCGGTGGTGCCGGCGATCGCGCCGATTTCCTGGCCGCTGAAGTGCAAAGTCTTGCCGAGCCAGGTGCCCACGGTCACGTACCACGCACCCCAAATCGCGTACTCGAACAGCATCATCAAGCGAAGGCGCCATTTCATGCGCGTTTCCTCTTTTTCGTCGGTTCACGGGGCGCTTCGACGTTTTGCCAGACGCCACCGGCTGCGTGGCTGCGGAGCATCGCGTCGATCAGCAGGCTGTTGCGATAGCCGTCGGCGAAGCTCGGCAGCGCGAGCGGTTTGGTTTCCGGTTTGCCGCCTTTGCGAATCCACGCATAGGCATCGCTGATCAGGTTGCGAAAGGCATCGGCCCAGGCTTCCGGATGACCGGCGGGCAGATGCGCGTAGCCGCGCGCAGAGGTATCCAATAGCGCTGGATCTCTCGTGAGCAAAGTATTGGCCTGCGCGTGATGGCCGATCCACAATTCATTGGGCTGTTCCTGCTGCCACGCCAGTGACGCGAGGCGGCCATTCACTTCCAGGCGAAGATCGTTCTTGTGGCCCGGCAACACTTGTCCAACGATCAGGTTGCCACGCGCACCGTTGTCGAAGCGCAGCAGCACGCAGGCAAGATCCTCGCTGGTGATGGCGACCTTGCGCCGCTGCGCGGATCTGGTCTGGTTGGCGAAGGCTTTGGCGGAAGCGACCGGCGCCTGGCGCACCGGAACGGCCGTATGCAGATCGGCCAATACCGCGGTGATGCGCGCGCCGGTGACATGCTCGGCAAGATCGCACCAGTGAGAGCCGATGTCGCCGAGCGCGGAGCTGGCGCCACCCAGCTTGGGATCGAGGCGCCAGGTATAGGTGCGCTCGTCGGCCAGCCAGTCCTGCAGATAGCGGCCATGCACCAGCACCGGCGCACCGAGCTTGCCCTTCGCGATCATCGCGCGCGCCTGCTGCACCAGCGCGTGTCCTCGATAGTTGAAGGTGACCACGTTCGCCACGCCGGCATCGCGCGCCGCTTCGAACAGTTCGCGGCTTTCCTGCACGTTGGCGGCAAGTGGCTTGTCCGAAATGACGTGCTTGCCGGCGCGCAAGGCCGCCAGGGAGATTTCCTTGTGCAAATGGTTGGGCGTGGTGTTGTGCACCACCTGCACGGCCGGGTCGGCCAGCAGCTCGCGGTAACTTGCAAAGGCGTGCGCAACGCCGAGTTCGCGTGCCCTTTTCTTCGCCGAGTCGAGGCTGGAGCCGGCGATGCCGATGATGTCCACATCACCCAGTCGGCGCACGGCGTCGATGTGATGCGTGGCAATGAAGCCGGGGCCGACCAGGCCCATGCCGAGTTTCTTCATCGGGCCATCTCTACAAGCGACAGACCCGCCACCCCACCGAAAGCTGGGGTCCAGTGACTTTGCTCTGCGATCAAGGCGCCGGGTTCCACCGTTCGCTGGAATGACGAGGTGATGGATGGCCCTTGCCCAGCGGCTGAAGGAAAGTGAAATAAAAACCGTTGCATCGCACCTGATGCCCGCGGACTGGTTGATCCAGGTACTGCCATGTTCCCTCCCAGTACGGCACCCAGAAAAATGTATTCGATTACATTTTCAGGACGCCAGTTTTCCGATCAAGACGATACTTGCGTGGATGTTTCCGGAAAAGCAGCGTAAAAGCTGGGATGAACTTGTAGCAGGTACGCGCAGGCCGATGCAACGATTTCATGTAATCCATTACATTGCACCGCACAAAGATAGGCTAGACTGGGTGCCGCGATGCAGCCTGCAAGGCGGGTGGTATCGTCCTGAATGCAAAGGCGATGAGAGGGGATGAACGGGTGAGTGCGGACGGATCCAAGCGTAAGCGGCAGCGCGGCAAAGGCGATCATCCGGTCGCCGCACAACCTGCTCGTGGCAAGACGGTCAAGGAGATCGCCGCAGCGGCGAACGTGTCGGTGGCGACCGTGTCGCGCGCCTTGCAGCGCCCCGAGATCGTCAGCGAGGCGACGCGCCAGCATATCCACGAAGTGGTCAAGCGCCTCGGCTACACGCCCAATGCGCTCGCACGCAACCTGCGCACGGCGCGCACGCGGCTGATCGTCGCCTTGTTGCCCGACATCGCCAACCCGTTCTTCTCCGAAGTGATCCGCGGCATCGAGCAGGTGGCGCATGAAAGCGGCTATTCAGTGCTGCTGGGCGAGACACAGGGCAGCCTGGTCCGCGAGCAGGCCTATGCCGACATGGTGGCGGCACGACAGGCCGACGGCATCATCACCATGTCGCCGCGCGTGCCGGCGATTCCGATCCAGGGCCGGCTGCCGGTGGTCAATGCCTGCGAGTACGTCAAGGACAGCCAGATCTGCAGCGTCTACGTCGACAACGCCGCGGCGGCGGCCACCGCGGTCGACTATTTGCTGACGTTGGGACATCGCGACATCGCTTTCATTGCCGGACCGCCTTCAAGCCCGATCTGCGTGGATCGCGAGCTGGGCTATCAACGCGCGTTGCGGCGTGCCGGGATTGCCGCCAATCCCGCGCTGGCCGCGGTGGGCGATTTTTCGATCGAGGCGGGTGAGCGTGCGATCGATTTGCTGCTGTCGCGCGGGCAATCGTTCAGTGCGGTGTTCTGCTCCAACGACGAGATGGCCATCGGCGCGATGCGTGCGTTGATTTCGCACGGATTGCGCGTTCCGGAAGATGTCTCGGTCGTCGGCTTCGACGACATCCGCTTTGCGCGTTATACGTCGCCGGCATTGACGACCATCGCCCAGCCGAAGAATGCGCTGGGGCGCGAAGCCACGACGATGCTGATCGAATTGCTCAACGATCCGGCCGTGCCGCCGCGCAAGCGCGTGCTGTCGGCGGATCTGGTGGTGCGTGGTTCCACCGCGCCGCGATCGTCCAGACAGAGGTAACCCTACCCAAAAAGAAAGGCGCTTCACGCTCGTGAAGCGCCTTCGGCATGCGCTGCAATGAAAGCGATTTACGGCTTGTGCCAATCCAGCGCAAAGCCGGTGGTAACGCGCCAATCCCTGAGACCATCCGCAGTGAGGATATGAATCTCGCTGGACCAGGTCTGATCTGTAGCCCCGTACGCAGGGGAGACGGTGCGGTTGGCCAGAACCTGCTTGCTGTCCGGCGACCATGCCACCGGCACCCACTCCACCGTCGTGACGTTTTGAATGGGGCCTTCCGCAGTGAGCTGGCGCAGATTCGTTCCGTTCGAGTTGATCACATAGACGTCCGCCTCGAGCGCGCCGGTCGATTGATACATGAACGCTACTTGCGAGCCATCCGGTGACAGCAGCAGCGGGAAGTCCCAGTGGGCTGCCCACCAAACACCGTACTGTCCCCAGGCGCTCCACACACCCTGCGGCAGGACGGAATTTATGTGGCCGGTGCGCATATCCCTCAGGCATAGATTGATGCTGACTGCCTTGGGGTTCCAATCGGCACAATTACCGCCATATTTCTGGTAGAGCAGTTTCGTGCCATCGTAAGAGATGTCACCGCTGGCCGCGTCGACCGCATTGGTATCGATCAGGCTGCCCTCGCCAGTTTGAACGTCGATCCGATAAAGCGCCGCATGTTCGTAGTAGCCGCCGTTGGGCATGTAGCGGACGAATGCAAGCAAACGTTGGCCATTGCCGGCCCAGCGGATCGTGTCGATGCCCGCCGTCGGAACGGCTCCCCCTGATACGGTCACTTGCGTTGGCGTACACCACAAGGAGTGCTTATTGCTGCCGTCGGGCTGCATCAGATAGACGCAGGCGGGCGTCGTGCCGTTGTTCGGGCTGGCATAGGCGATGAGGTTGCTGCCTTCCGGACCCCACGCAAGATAACCGTATCCCGGCGCGGCATTGTCGTCGCTGCCATCGAACAAGGCCTGCGTGCTGCCCGTGCCCAAGTTCATTGTGTAGTACTTGCCGCTGGTGGGACCGCCGGCACTCGGATCGGTGGTTTGGCCATAGAAATACTGGATACTCTGGCCATCCGGCGAGAAATTTCTCGTCAACCACTGGCCTGGTCCATAGGCCGCTACACCGCTGGGTACATACCATGCATTCGCCGCCAGTGGCGTGAGCTGGTCCAAATCGGTGTCGTTGTCGTTGATGGTGAAAAGCGCCGACCCCGTTTGCACAAGCTGGCTGTTGTAAGTGCCGTTGATGGGGCGCGCGAACAGAATGGTGCCGCTGCCATAAGCAGCCACGCACGAACATGTCATCGCAAGCGCGATGGCAACACAAGATAGTGATCGCATGTCACTCTCCTCGATATTGAAGTAGCAGAACGAAATGCTCGTGTTTCTTGCTGCAGCACGGGCTTATCAACGAAGAACCATCAGGTTTCACCTCGTTGCTTCGCTTTACCTGTCTTTTTTGGCTACGGCCGCTGGTGCCAATCAACGGCATAGCCGCTGGTGACCGGCGTATCGTCGCCGTCGCTCGCGTTGACCAGGTGAACCTCGCAGGGCCAGGTCTGGTCCTTGCTGCCGGCAATAGGGGCGGTGCAGCGATTGGCGAGAATCCGCGTGCCGTCCGACGACCACGCCACGGGCGTCCAACCTGTGGGAATGGTGGACGGATTGGTGTTGCGGGTGAGCTGCCGGAAGTTCGTAGCGTTCGTCCTTATCGTAAAGAGGTCTGCTTCATCGTAGCCAGTGGTCGCTCCCATGGTGAACACGGCCTGCGAACCGTCTGGTGACAGCAATATCTCGGCATACCAATCGGGGTAGTAGAAGTTGTTCCACCAGCCTTGGTAGTCGCCAAAGTTGTTCCAGACCGTCGCTGGGAACAGATCGGTCACTGTGCCTGTGGTCAAATCGTTGAAGCACAGGCTGGCGCCGAGCGCTTCCTGGTCTTCATCGCCGCACTGGGCGTAGTCGTATTGCTGGTAGATCACCTTGGTGCCGTCATAGGAGATATCGCTGGCAGGCGGATCGATCAGGTTGGCGGCGACTTTTACGCCCGTGCCCGTCGCTACATCGACGACAAACAGGGCCGACCAGCTAAAGTCGTTGCCCTCCACCGGGCCCGTTGCGGCCGTCTTGTAGAGCGCCGCTGGCTTGGGCCGAACAAACATGGAACGCAGCGCAGCGCCGGGGGGCTTCTTCGCTACCAAACCCAACGGAGGCGGTTCGTAAGAGGCAAATACCATTAGCTTCTTGCCGTTTCCCGACCACCGGATCGACTCCACCGCGAGCAATGGCCATCCCGGATAGTCCGGCAGATCGATGGTGGCTGGCGCGCACCATAATTGATGCTGATTGCTGCCGTCGGCATGCATCAAATTGACGCACGCAGGTGAGATGGGATATTCGCTGGTCGAGTTGGTATAGGCGATGGTATTGCCATCGGCCGGATCCCTGGCGAGGTAGCCGTAGCCAGGCGCAGCGTTGTCATTGCTTCCGGCAAACAATGGTTGAGTCGTGCCGGTGCGCAGGTTCTTTACGTAATACTTGCCGCTGTATGGGCCATCCGCAGGGTCTGCCGATGGATTCTTGAAATACAGAACGCTTTGGCCATCCGGCGAAAAATTCTTCGTCAGCCAGTAGCTGACTCCCGTTTGGTAATTCACGAAAGCCAGCCAGCTCGGCATGTAATACGAGCCGGCCACGAACGGCGTAATTTGTTGCAAATTTTCTCCATGATCGTTAACGGTAAACAGCCCGGTACCTGCCGGTGCAAGTATGCCGTTAGAAACCGCATTAACAGGGCGAGTTAGCAAAATGGTGTCGCCCGCATAAACGGACGCGCACGTACAAGCCATCGCGAGCGCGACGGTAGCGCTTGAAATAAATCGCATATGACCCTCCACGTATCGTAGTTGACGCCAGACATTTGGAACGCAGTACCCCTGCCACGCCGCAGATTTCTGCGGAATGTCGTTATGTAGCCCAGTCATCCCCGGGGCGCGAAACTACGCTGGCGCAGGTCTATGGAATGTGAGAAAGCGTTTACATTATTTTTGTGGATGAGCTTGTTCGATTGGTTTTCTTTTTCAGCGACTTGCGTAACGGAATTGAAGGTGAAGGCGAAGGCGATTCGGTTATGTGAATAAAATAAACCGTCATTTTTCCTGAAAATATGAATAAATAAAAAACCCCGTATTCAAAAATACGGGGTTTATATGCGGCGCCATCGTGGCGAGCCACGATGGCGGAGTTGATCACTAGTGATTGCTGATGCGATACATCGCCGTCGCATGCGGCTGCAGCGACACCTTCAGCGCGCCATCGCCACTAGCCTGTGTATGCGCCCACAAATCACGCACGGTGTAGTTGCCGCCCGCCTTGAGGCCGATTTCGGCGGCGGAAACGGCGACGTCATGCGGCGCATCGCCTTCGTTGAATACCGCCACGGCACGGCTGCCGTCCTCGAGCGGCTTGACGATCACATGGATGCCATTGGCATCGCGTACCTGCTTGCCCTGCACACCGAGCGGATCCTGATCCACCGCGATCACGTCCTTGTTGAGCAGGATCTCCAGCGCATCCGGCTTGATCGTGCGCAGGTCGGTGCCGATCAACAGCGGTGCGGCCATGATCGACCACAGGCTGAAGTGGCTGCGGTATTCGGTGTTGCTCATGCCGCCGTTGCCCACTTCGAGCATGTCCGGATCGTTGTAGTGGCCGGGCGTGGCGTATTTGTCCAGCACCACGTTCTGCTTGAAGATTTTCAGCATCGAGGCGTAGCTGTCGTTGATGTCGCCGGTGCTGCGCCAGGAGCCGGCGTCGACGGGCGGCTTGCCGGCCCATAGCCAGGGTTTGTTCTCGCCCCATTCGCACACGCTGTAGAAAATCGGACGGCCCGTGCCGCGCAGCGCTTCGGCCATGGCGGTGTAGCGCTTCAGGGCGGGGATTTTCTGGTTGTTGCAGTTATCGTACTTGAGGTAGTCCACGTCCCACGAGGCGAAGGTGGCGGCGTCTTCTTTTTCATGACCCAGGCCACCGGGGAAGCCGCGGTTTTCCTGCAGCGGTTCGCAGGTGGAGGTGCCGGCGCTGGAATACAGGCCGAACTTCAAACCGTGCTGGTGAATGTAATCGGCCAGCGCCTTGATGCCGCTCGGGAAGCGCTTGGGATTGGCTTCGAGCTTGCCGTCCTTGCCGCGCTGCCAGTTGGCCCAGCAATCGTCCATGTTCACGTAGCGATAGCCGGCGTCGCGCAACCCCAGGCTGATGAACTTGTCGGCGATGCCTCGGATCATCTGTTCGTTGAATTCATCGCGGCAATGCGTGGAGTTCCAATTATTGAAGCCCATTTGCGGCGGTGTCGCCGTCGGCGCTGCGCTAGCGCCGGCGGCGATGAGAACGAACGTGAGGGAAGCTGCGGCACGCCGCAGGGATGCAGGGGAAATGATCATGGATGTTTCTCCACCACGGGGAAAATGTAACTTGATAGGTATTGTTGGTGTGCGTTCGTGCTGGGAATGCTTGGAGCCTCATATCCGTCGTCCCGGCGAACGCCGGGACCCAGCGACTTTGGTTTGAAGCGAAGGCGCTGGGCCCCGGCGTTCGCCGGGGTGACGAATCCACGGCAAGGTTCGCAGCTCTTGCGTGCAGGAAAAGGGGCTGAATACGGATGGAAGAAGGCCGGCGCCATTGATCTGAATCACGGTGCGCTCTTGGGTTTGCCCAGCATCGGCTGCTTCACCGTGCGCAGCGTAGGCTGACCTTCCGTCAACAGATCCAGCACTACAAGCTCATTGCCGCTCGGCTTCAGCCAGGCGCCTGGCACATACAACGTGCGTTGCGGGCCGATGTTCCAGAAGCGTCCCAGCGGATGGCCGTTGAGCCAGACCACACCTTTGCCGAGGCCGGCGGTATCCAGGAACGTATCGGCGTCCGCATTACCTGAGACTGGTGCATTGAATGTTGCGCGATACGTGCAGGGCGCGTGCTTGCACGGCCCTTGCGCGTACTTCAGGCCATCGTTGATGGCGAACGGCAATGCATAGATCTGCCAATCCATCAGCGACTGGCCTTGCAAGCTCACCGAGCCGACGATGCCTTTGCGCTCATGCACCAGCTTCTCGCCGAAGTTGATGCGGCCGTCGTTCTGCACCAGCAGGTCCAGCGTGTCGCCCTTGGCGAGTTTCACCGCGAGCGAATCTTGCTTCAGCCGGCGATCGAGCGTGCCGATGCGCTTGCCGTTGACATAGACGATGGCGTAGTCGTGCAACCCGTCGATATGCAGCTTGCCTGCAGTGGCGGTATCGACACGCTTGCGATAAAGGATGTCGCCATAGGACTCGCCCAGTTCTTCCATGGTTTTAAGTTCGTGCGAAGCGGCGGGCGCTGGCAATGCATCCCATAGCGACGCGGACTCATCCAGCTTGATGTCGGCGATGGCCTGTGTGCCAGGCGTGGCAGGCACGGGCGGCGGCGTCACGCCGGTGTCTTGCATGATCACCTTGCGCAATGCGTTGTATTTCGCGGTGGGCCGGCCGCTTTCATCCAGCGGACTGTCGTAGTCGTAGCTGGTGACATCCGGCTGGTAGCTGTTGTCGTC
>Ga0209674_100078_pt1 | contig 206136 bp, 155 predicted proteins | sample AraplaCvi_mMS_r2_FD_184279 | JGI IMG/M metagenome (GOLD analysis project Ga0209674, IMG submission 184279) | Arabidopsis root microbial communities from North Carolina, USA - plate scrape CL_Cvi_mMS_r2 (SPAdes) (version 2) | ecosystem: Host-associated > Plants > Roots > Endosphere | place: USA... | reverse complement strand
TTTGACCACTACAACGAGTCGCATCCGCACAGCGCCCTGAAATACTGCTCACCGCGCGAGTTTCGCCAGCGACCAAATTCACCAACCTAAGCGCGACCGCATGTCCGGTCATGCGGGGGCAAGTCCATCGCTTGAGTAAGAGCGGCTCCGATGCGATTTAAATTCGGCAGCTCTTACCGCATGACGCATGAAACCGCCGAACATCCGACTTACTTTACGAGAGAATCGACCATAATCAAAGTCGCAGTTATCGGCGGTGGTCCCACCTGGAGTCGCGATGATGGAAGGCCTCCTCCATGCGCGTGACTTGGCGCACGCGAACGTGCCACTCAATGTGACCGTTTATGAGCATTCTGAACATCTTGGAGCGGGCTGAGCTTCGCGCCCGATCGCGCCGAGACTTTGACCAATACTTATACGGTCGACATGTCGGCGCGGCACTGGGACCCCGATCACATCGGCGGGTATAATACGAGTCCTTGTGCGTTTCGTCTCGCCATGAACTTTTTGTGGTTCCCTGCGTCACCCACATTGCCAGTATTCTCACTTCCGTCATCAACGGGCCGGTCGACCGCGAAAGCCAGCCCAATCACGAAAACGCCAGATAGTGTTTCGTAAAGCTGTCGCTTAACACTTCCCATAGCGTAGACGTTCCCTTTTCCACAAACCATGAATCGCCTGCACGGAACAGCGCGCGTTGTCCGGTCGACTCGTCCGTGATACGCACTTCTCCCTGCAGGATCGTTGCCTGTTCACTAAAAGGATAGACGAGGCGGTATGTGCCGTTCGACGTACCGAAATAGCCCGCGTTGATGGGATCGATGGGCGCGCCGTGCGTCGCGTCGCCATACGCCTGTACGTCTCCCCCTTCGAGAATCTCGGCTCCGAGCTTGCACAGGCTGCCCCACGGATGAAGATGCGCGATCGTCATGCTGCGATCGATGATGGTCAGACTCATGATAAAAACCCCGTGTCGAAAAAAGCATTGAACTCAACGGCGTCCATTCCAGCAGCCGGAGATCTGGTGAAGCGCCTTGCCAAGGCTAACGAGCAACGCGCGATAGCGGTCCTTGCCGCTGATTTCCGCGCGACTTATCGCGCTAATCAGTCGATACCGCTCCGAGCCGCCGAGGACACCCTCCGCAAGAATCTTGCAGATAATCTGGCTCGGCGTGACGCCGAAGCCGGAATAGCCCTGTACGAAGAAGACGTTGCCGTGTCCCGGCAAGGAGCCGATCTGTGGAAAAAGGTTGCGCGTTGTCGCCATAGGACCGCCCCACGCGAGATCGATACGGACGTCGTGCAGGTACGGAAATACCTCCAGCATCAAGCGCCGGTTCCATTGCTTGAGATCGGTGGGTACGCGTTCTATCAGCTGCGTCGACGAACCGAACATCAGCCGGTTATCCTTTGTCACCCGGTAGTAATTGATGATCGGCCGGATATCGCTATACGCACCGCGAATCGGGCTGATCTGCTCGATCAGTTCCTGGGTGAGCGGTTCCGTCACCGAGTTGAATGCGTACACGTTGATCGTGCTGCGATGCAACTCTGGCTCGATCCTGTTATTGAATCCGTCTACGGCCCACACCAGCTTGCGCGCGCTCACCGAGCCCTTTGCTGTTCTGACTCTGATCCGGTCGCCATAGGTCACCTCCAGCGCCGGGCTGTATTCGAAAATGCGGACGCCGTAGATTTCCGAAATCGCCTTGGCTTCGCCCAGCAACAGATTCAGCGAATGCACATGCCCACCGCCCATATGCAGCAGCGCGGCCTCGTAGACGCTAGAACCGACGATCTGCGTGACGTCGCGCCCTTCGATAAAACGTATTTCGTACGGAGAGCCAAGCGACTTGAATTCCTTCTCCCAGTTGCGCAGGGTCTTCGCCTGGCGCGCGTTATAGGCGAGATAGCCGTATCCGCTGCGGAAGTCCGCATCGATGTTGTATCTGGCGATGCGCTCACGCATGATCTGCGGTCCGAGATCGCTGAGCGAAAATATCGCCCGCAGGCCCTCTTCGCCGACATCGACCTTGATGGCGTCGAGGTCGTGTCCGATCCCGGCCATGACCTGTCCACCGTTGCGTCCCGTGCCGCCATATCCCAGGTAGCGCCCTTCGAGAACCACGGTGTCGGTCACACCCTGCTCCGCCAGCTCGAGCGCCGTGTGAATCCCGGAAAATCCGCCGCCGACGACCACCACGTCTGTTTCAATATCGCCGTCGAGCGACGGGAAACTCAAATCGTATTTCCTGGTTGCCGTGTAGTACGTCGGCGTTTCGTCCGTGTGCATTGCGCGTTCCGTCTGTTTCGAAAGCGTGCTGGCCCGCAACGACCCGCACAATCCTGATGGCAAACGATCTTAAGCAGACAGAACCCACGCCGTTATCACAAATCCGCAGCCGCTCGACCGAAACAAGAGCGCTCTGCTCGCGTTGTTATTTCCCGCGCGGGTCCGCCCTCTCAGAACATCACCCTGAGTCCCGCCATTAACGCGAGCTGGCGATTTGAATTGCTGTTCACGAGGTTCGGAATCTGCGCGTAATTGGCCGGGCCGCCCGTCGCCGGGTCGATACCTAGTCCGTGCCCGGAGGCCACCTGCCCGATGGCGACGCCGTACAGCGCCGTGCGCTTGGACAGCGCGTAGGAGGCGCCCAGGTTGACCTGATGCAAGCGTGTCGAACCGCCGCCTTCAACGTAAGCGCGGTTGAACATGTACGCAGCGCCAAGCGTCCATGCCGGCGTCAGGTTGTACGTGGTGTTCAATTCGGCGATATCGAAAGACACGTCTGCTCCGTCAGGACGTGCGCTGCTCGCGAAGTACGCGCTTTTTTCGAGCTTCGTGTGCGTATAGACGAGCGCGACCATCGCCGGGCCAAACGTGATCGATCCGCCGACACCTGCCTCCTTCATGGTGCGGGCATTCTGCAAATTGCAGTACATCGCCGCCGCGTTGCTGCAGGCAAAGTCGCCAATGTAGCCGGAGGTCCCGCCGAGCGCGGCATCGAGCGGATTGTTCAGAGCGAGATAACCGGCGCTCACCGACACCGGGCCATGGGTATAGGCCGCGGCAACTGCATAGCCGCGCCGTGCGCTGAAGTCGCCGGCCTGGCCGCCCAGACTGAACGTGCCGCCGAAAGTGACCCCGCTGAAGTCGGCGCTTGTGAACTTCACGGCACTGTTCATGTTGAACGCTTCGTTGAGGTTATCGACATCACCGAAGTGCGACCCGTAGAGCGTCGACCACGCGTTGCTCGACGCATAGACCCCGAGAAAATCGGAGTACGAATCGTATTGCCGGCCGAGGCTGAGGGTGCCGTACCGATCGTCTCGCAGACCGACCCACGCCTGGCGGCTGAAGAGCGCGCCGTTCTGCAGCATCGCGCCGTTGCCGGTCAGGAACTGGTTCTCGAGCGCGAACATCGCTTTAAGGCCTCCTCCCAGATCCTCGGTCCCCATGAGCCCCCACCTGGACGGCATCAGGTAACCGCCTCCCAACTGCACCGCGTGCCCGCCGCGCACGGCACCGCTCGCGTCCGTGACCTGCTGGTTGGTCGAGTAGAGAACCCCGGCATCCACCGATCCATACAGCGTCACGCTGCTTTGCGCGTGTGCGTGGTGAACCGCCGCGCTGAACAGCATGGCGCACACGGCGGCATGTCTCGCTTTTACTTTCACTTTCTACCTCCTGTGTTTATCAAGAATTCTGTTGTCCGAACGACTTCGATCTCGCGTGCGACGAACCGCGGGCAAAGCCCATCCCGCTGAGCGGCGCAGAGCGCCCTCATCTGGCGTACAAGCAGCGGGAATAGATCAGCCGCTACGCGGTGGATTAGAGCGGTGACCTAACCCGGTGACTTAAAGCGGTGACCTGAAGCGATGGATTACAGCCGCGAGTTGCCCAGTGCGTCGAACGCACGGGGATTGCGCCTCTTGAGCCGGCGGGCAGCGACGATTCCGGCGATCGCGAACACCGGCATCAACACGGTGAGCCCGTACGAGAGCCCGACGCTTGCGCCGGTCAGAACAGGGAAGTTGACGATGGCGAGCACGAGTACGCCGAGGAGCGCAATACCGGAGAGCACCGGAAACACGAACACGCGCAACGCGCCTTCCTCTCGCTTCGCCGTCCGCGTAAAGAACCGAAGCACGGCCGCGGACGACAGGACCATCAAGGCGATGATGCAAAGCGTCGCAAGATTGGTGAGCCACGAGAACAACGTGAGCACGGGATCCGACTTGCCGACGATGAACGCAATGACGACACAGGCGGCAATCACGGTCTGCAATACCGAGCCGACGTGTGGGCTGCTGTGCGTGGCATGCGTATGCCCGAGCGATGCCGGCAACAGCCCTTCGCGCCCGCTTGCATAGAAGTAACGCGCCGCCGAATTATGGAAGGCGAGAAGACCCGCGTAGACGCTCGTGATGAACAGCACGCTCATCGCGTCGGTCAACGCATGGCTCGCGTAGTGATCGGATAGCGAATAGAGAAACGTTGTCGGGTCGGCAAGTCCGTTCAGGGTCTTCACGATCTCGTCGGCGCCCGCGCCGAGCACCATGCACCACAGCGAGAACGCGTAGAAACCGCCGATCAGCAGCACCGAGATATAGGTTGCAAGTGGCACCGTGCGCCGCGGGTCTTTCGCCTCCTCGCTATAGATCGTGGTGGCTTCGAAGCCGACGAAACTGGCAAAGCAGAACAGAAATCCGACGGCAGGCGTGCCGCTCAGAAACACGTGCGGCGTGAACGACGCGAATGTGACGCCGTGCGCGCCGCCCGACTTTAGGATTGCCACGTCGAGAATCAGTACAACGATGTATTCGCCGAACACGAGCAGCGAAAGCAGCTTCGCCGACAGATCGATTTGCCGGTAGCCAAGCACCGCTATGCTGGCCAACGCGATAAGCGAACAGACCCACCACGGCACCGTGACGCCGAGGCGCGCGGACAGAAAGCCGGACGCCACTGCCCCAAACATTCCGTAGAGCCCGATCTGCATCGTGTTGTAGCCGAGCAGCGCGAGAAACGCCGCAGCACCGCCCGCGGTTCCGCCGAGCCCACGGGACGTGAAGGCGTAGAACCCGCCGGCGTTCGTGACGTAGCGCGACATCGCGGTATAGCCCGCGGCGAACATCAGCAGGATCAGCACGGTCGCAATGAGCAGTGCCGGCGTGCCGGCTCCGTTGCCGAGCATGATGCCAATCGGGAAGCCGCCCGCAATGGCGACGAGCGGGCCCGCGGCCGAAATGACGAAGAAAACGATGAAGCCGAGGCCGAGCGCGCCCTTACGTAGCTCGGTCGACGGTGTAGGGTCCATTGCGACACTCATTTGATTCGCTCCCGATGGAATTGCCTGTCTGCTGTCGTAGTGCACGGCACCGGAGCTCGTCGTGGGCGGCCCGACCGGACCGCACGGTAGCCCGCCGTGTGAATGGCAATGTATGAAGCCAAAAATCGGGGCCGGCAGCACAGATTGGCAAGACGTCGCACGCGTGGGGTTTACCTGTTTGCGTAAGCGCAGGCCGCACGACGACGTGGCACGAGCGAGCCGGCATTGATACACAGCCGGCCGTGCAGGAGAAATGGGAAGCGGCAGTGCATGGCGCCACGAGCGTCAACTTTTTCTCGGCGTCTGCGAGGGCAATTCGCCGAACAGGTCGCGATACTCCCGCGCGAAGTAGCTCAGATGCGTGAATCCCCAACGGGCGGCGGCATCGCCAATCAGCAATTCGCCCGCCGCTGTGGAGCGCAACAGCTGGCGAACTGCGTTCAGACGGATGGAGCGCAGGTATTCGACCGGCGTGACATTCGCGACGCGCTGAAAGCTCGTCTGAAGCGTGCGCCGGCTACAGCGCAAATGGCGGCACAAATCCAGCACCGTGAGAGGCTCTTCGGCCTGGTCCTGAATCAGACGTTCGCAACGCCGCACGATTTCACTGTAAGTGCTGTGCGTCAGGTCGCGTGTCTCATCGGTGGCGGCCTCGAGAAGACCGAGCATGAGGCTCACCACCTCGTCCTGGAAAAGCCGCGTGGCCGCCGGGTTCACGAAGCCAGCCGGATTGCGGGCCGCCGCCTCGAAATAGCGCGTCAGACCTTCGCGCAGGATGCCGACGCGTTCGCCGGGCACGGGCAACACGTGCTTCCTCAACTGACGCACGGCAGCGTCGCCGACCGTGATTCCGACGAGTTCCTCCATCGTTGCGGCCGCGAGGCTGACGACGGCGTAATGCATCGACTCCGGAGTGTAGAGGCGAAACTCTTCGCGCGTGCCGAGTGCCATGATGGCGTAGCCATCGACACGCTGCCCCTGGAAGGTGCCCTCCATGGGCGCGGTCAGCGGCACCGCGATAGACGAGAGGCCGTCCGGCGAGACGCCCGACTGCACGACCCGCCGGTTGGTCGCTTCCAGAAAAAACTGGAAGCCGGGGCTGTTCACCTGGAAGAGCGTGCCTTCGAAGCGACCGGGCGTGATCTGGCGGTAAACCTGCTCCCAACCGTTGACGGCATGCGACAGATCGTGGGCGTCGGCTAGGGCGGCAATCCGGAATTCCATGATCCTCTCCTGCGAAACACAAAGCATCGTGCCCGATCAAAATTCGGATTGCGACAAGGTCCTCGGAATTTTCGCACCGCCGATGCCACGCGCTTCAGTGCGCAATGCAGACCGATTTCGTTTCGGTGAAACCCTCGATTGCATGCCGGCCAAACTCGCGCCCGATGCCGGACTGCTTGTACCCGCCAAACGGCATGCCGGGATCGAGCGGCACATGGCAATTCACCCACACGGTACCCGCCTCGATCTGCGGAACGAGGCTCATCGCCGCGCGCAGGTCGTTGGTCCAGAGGCTCGCGGCGAGTCCGTACGGGCTGTCGTTCGCAAGACGCAAGGCCTCAGCCACATCGTCGAACGGTGCGAGCGCCAGCACGGGGCCGAACACTTCGTCGCGCACGATAGCCGCGTCGGGCGGAACATCGGCGATGATGGCGGGCCGCACATAATAGCCCGGCTCTTCGACCCGCGCGCCGCCTGCCGCAAATCGCAGCCCCTCGGCGCGGGCGCGCGCGAGGTGCTCTTCCACGCGTGCGCGGTGGTGCGCGGAAACCAGAGGGTTGATCTGCGCAGACGCGTCGAGGCCGGGGCCCATCGTCATGGCGCTCACGCTGTCGGCGAGTCCCTCGACGACCTTCGCATATTTGCTGCGATGCACGTAGATGCGCGACACGGCCGCACACACCTGCCCCTGGTTAAGGAGCCCGCCAGCCAGTGCACCTCGCACGGCCTGCTCGACGCCGATGTCCGCCAGCATCACCGCCGGATTCTTGCCGCCGAGTTCGAGCGAAAAGCGCGTCATGTTCTGCACGGCCGCTGTGCCGACCCGCTTGCCGGTGGGCGTCGAACCGGTAAACGAAATCTTGTTGATACCGGGATGCGCCGCCAGCGCCGCCCCGCATTCGGCGCCGCCTGTTACCACGTTGAATGCGCCCGCCGGGATGCCCGCGTCGATAGCAAGTTCGGCCAGCCGCAGCGCCGTGAGCGGGGTTTCTGGCGACGGCTTGATGACGACCGAGCATCCAGCCGCAAGCGCGGGAACCAGCTTCCAAACCGCGATCATCATTGGAAAATTCCACGGCACGATGCCGGCTACGACGCCAACCGGCTCATGCCGCGTGAAAGCGGTATAGCGGGCGCCGGGTGGAAACGGAATCGACACGTCCAGCGTCTCGCCAACGATCTTCGTCGCCGAACCCGCCATATAGCGGACATACTCCAGCGTCGCGCCCACGTCGATCGCACGAGCGACGTTGATCGACTTGCCCTGGTTGAGCGTCTCAAGTTGCGCGAGTTCCTCGGCGTGCGCCTCCAGCACATCTGCGAAACGAAGCAGGATGCGTTCGCGGTCCGCGGGCCGCAGACCTCGCCAGACGTGTGTGTCGAACGCGGTGCGGGCGCTTGCCACTGCCCGGTCCACATCGGTGGCGTCGGCATCCGGCACTGTCGTGAGGACATGCCCCGTCGCGGGATCGAAGACGTCCGACCGGCGCGGCGAATGCGCAACGCGAACCTCGCCCTCGATGAAAAGGCCCAACTCTCGTCTGACAAATGCCTGGACGGCGTCGCTGATGGCGACTTTAGCCTCGCTGTTCATATCGATGATCTCTCGACTCCCGGGGTGAAATGGCGTGCCCGCCGGACACTCTGTCTGCGAGGGTCCGCTGATCGGACACCGAATGCTGGTTCCCGACTCTAAAGAGACGCGGCAGCGCGCGTTAGCGCAAATCGGCAGACGCGCCGAAGTTGCGGGTAAACCTGCACGAGCCGCTCGCTGGCACCAGCACGTCAACAAGCTCAGAAGCTGTCTCATCGAACCGGCGATCACAACGCGGCCGCCATGTTCGACGCCGTCGGCGCGAGTGCGGACGGGAAGGCGTCCATCGCGCGCCGCCGTCAGCGGAACAGCACACCGATCAACTCAGTGCGACTCGAAACGCCAAGCTTGCGGAAGATGTGCAACAGATGGGTCTTGACTGTGGGTTGCCCGAGCGCGAGATGACGGGCAATCTGCTTGTTTGAAAGCCCGCTGCGTACGAGCCGCGCCACCTGTTCCTCACGATGGGTAAGACGCACGGCTCGCTCCGGCATGTCCGCGTCAGGCTTCGGCACGCGCAACGCAGGCTCGCGGCGCAGGGTGGGCGCCATGGCGACTTCGAGCAGCGGCGCAAGCGCATTCGCGCTCTCGACCTCCGCCGCGCGAAAAGGCGCGTCGGGCGCGAAGCGCAGCAGCGAAAATGCGCCGACGACATGACCGTCGATTCGCACAAGCAGTTCCATCACATCGACCACCTGGTGAGGCCGCAAAAACCGCTGCCAGTAGACCGACTTGTGCCGTTGCGTCTGCGGCAATTCACGCGCAAGCGTCAGCACCCTGCCTTGCTGACCGGCATAGCGCGCCGGATGAAGCGGATCGAGTGAGCAATAGCGCTGCAAGTAGGCGCGATGCATCACCTCAGTGAGGCCGAACAGTTGGAATCCTGACGGCTGGTGGTCGCAGCCGATCCGGTAGAACGCAATGGCCCCCGGCCGAATGAGTCCCACGAGCGCGGCGACGGCCGCCTCGAGCGCATGATCCTCGCGCGTTGGCTCTCGCGCGGCGCTGGATGGACGAATACCGGGGTGACACATCATAACGCCTCCTTGACGTACCGGTCGAAGCTTTGGCCGACCGATCGTAGTGGCAGACGCCTTCAGGCCGTGAGCCCTAATCGGCAAATCCCCGGCAGAGCCGTTCAGTCCGGATGCCGCGTGACGTTGAGCACCACCGCGTTTGCCCCGACCGGGAAATTGGACAGCGCGTCGAAACGGCTGCCCTCATAGCCGAAGATTTTGCCGTCGGTCTTCATCCGTTCGAGATCAATCATCAGGACACCCAATGTCGGCACAACCTTCTCGCGCCACACGAACAGATACAGCGCAGTGTCGATGCCGATCGTATGGCAACGGTCGACATCGCCGAGGCCTGCTTCCACACCGGACAGGCATTGCCATGCATAGAAGTGTTCGTTCAGATAGATATGCTCGTAGCGCTCAGTCGCGCTGTAGGTGTAAAGATTGCGCATGCCGATCAGTTCCGTCGACGGCCGATGGAGCGCCGTGCCATTGAAGTCGGTATCGGAGGCGATCCGGCCATGACAGATCTGCGCCTGCACACCGGTCAGTTCCATGCCTCGCTCGACCCGGGTGAATGCGTCGATCCGTGTTTCCTTTTCACTCGGCAGCGAACCTGTGACAAGCGTGCAAAGCTGCCTTTTCAAATCCAGCACATAGCTCGTACTCACTGCGACGGGTTTGCCGCTTTCGTCGACGGGCAGCCCGCTGGCGTCGATGTAATCGACAAAGTAGATCCCCGTGCGCACCGAGGTGACCCGACACGCATGGAATTGACGCGTCGGCGCCCCGCCATGGGTTATGTGCTCGACGTCAACCGTGTCTGCCGCGCCGAAACGCAGGGTGTGGACACCTCTGTCAGTCAACGTCAGCACGAATGTCCTGCCTTCGAGATCTGCCACGGGCGCAAGGATATGGCTGTTGGGCGCAAAGCCGTCGGCGAGCGCGCCGACCTGGATGAACGCGGGTTGAGACGTCATGGCGAACCTGGCTCCTGTGATGGACGATGGGGACTCACGCCGCTTGCAAAGAGCGGCCTACCTGTCTACTTTATCGACGCCGCGCCACGCTTGGCATCCACCAGAAGGATGACAACGGCGAGCGCAAACGGCACTGTCAGATCAGCTGCACCTGAGGCGCTGAACCTGACGGTTCCCTGCTGTGGACAGAATGCCGCCTAGGAGACTTTCAGCGATTGCGAGCGTCGCTAACAGCAAGACTCGCCTTGCGGCTCCCGCAACGCAGCAGCGAATTCGGTGAGCCGCTTTCTAAGCAAGGTGTGCGCGAACTTCTCATCGAGGGAATGGGGTCACACCAACGTTTCGAGTAGGCGCGGCCTGTCCACTGGCACACGGTGCACCACCAATGGGCAGATAACCGGAAAAGTGCATCCCCATGCGCCAGCGAAGCGTCGCCAGATGCTCAGTTCCCACTGACGACGTAGCAGAGCAAGCCGAAGTTCTCCACCGTCTGCTCGATACGCCGCTGCTGCCCGTAGCACCCGCAGGAACCAGTCCTCGAACGTTAGGCCGCGCGCATCGCCAAAACGCACGGTCACGTCTCCGAGGCCGCACCCGAGCCCCACTTTGTCGTCGACAGGCATGGGACGGTCTGCCAGGGCGTGTCCGGACCAGCGCAGACACGCATGCTCATCCTCGAAAGAAAACGGAGGCGCGTATCGCACCAGCATGGAGATAGCTCTCACGCTTCTGAGGCGGTGCAGGCGGACTATCACGTCAGTTATCACACATCTGCTCTGGGCGCTGCGCCGACGGCCACCGCGGAGCGGCGGTAGGGTTCCCATGTCAGCAGGCGCCAACCTTCCGCAAGCTCCGATGATAGACGTCGGCTGTCCCCAGGCTCGCAATATACGGCGGCCCTATCAGGCCCGGAGTCGGCCACAAACCGGTATTCACTCGTACGGTGATGCAATTCAAGTGTCGGCTTCAGTCAGAAACGGGTCATCGACCCGTCCGCGATCCGGCACGCTGTTAACGTGGGACTCATCGACTCGATGGCGGGCCAAGATCATTGGCGCCAAAGCGCCGCCGGCCTCGGGCGCCCCTATCCGGCGTCGCTTGCGCTACCGGCGCCCGCGCGGGCGGCCGTACTGTGTCGCGCGGCCGGGCGTGCGCGCGACGCGGTGCGAAGGTCAGCGTCATGCTGCCGACCGTCGAGATCGACGATAGCCGGTCTTGCCCAGTGACCCGAAGACGTCGCGCCGCTTGCGCAATTGGATCCACCGCATTGCGCACAGCGATACGGCGGGCCGACAAGGCTTGCGTTGAGTAAGTAGGGTGTCTCCTGCCCGCAAGTGCTGGCACCGCGTCTCGAGCTTCTGCCCGCGAGCGGGACAGCGCCCCTCACTTAACATCTGATAAGTCACGCTATGCTGACCCAAGGATGTGCACTGCCTGCAGTGCCTGAAAACCGCGTGATATCGTCCACGCTTGCCGGCCTCGATCAGTGACGCGCGTAAGACCTTGCCGGGTAGTGGCAGCATGCGCTTGAGACGCCTCAGATCGACGGCATCGCGCAGCCGCTCAACCCCGTCGTACGGTTCGATGTCAGCGCCCATCATCCGGACGAGCGCATGTCCCGGTAGTCCATTTGCACGTGCAAGCAGCCACAGGATCGAGCGATCGATTCGCCCGGGAGCAGCCACATGACATCGAATATGTAGCCGAGTGCTGGAGTTAGTCGTCGCTCATCGAGGCTGAGGATCGGAAAACGCGGCGTAGTGAGCAAGGGTTCGCTCCTACGCGTGAACAAGCACACGACCGGTTGCATGGCGCGACTGGACATAGCCGGAACCGACGGGGAGCCACAAAAGTCCCTTTGCTTGGCGTCTCGTAATCCAAAGCATAGCCGTGCGCTCCCGAAGCGCGCCATCCCACGTCCAGCCTCGTTTGGCCGTTACCGGCGGGCAAACGCCCTTGGCAGGTTTGTGCCGCGCCCCCCCGTGGCCGCCGAGTATGGCAAGGCGCGTCCGCCGCCCCGCGCGCTTCCGCTGCGCGTATCCGGGGACTTCGTGCGGATGGGACCACCACAGCGGGGTCAGCTCGCGCCCGGTGTCGTGGAGCAGCGCGCCGACAAGCGGGATACAACTCCGCGTTCATAAGGGCAAGTTTCCGATCGCAGAAGGTTTAACGTCGGCTTCAGAAAGCCTCCGTAACTCCCTCGAAGCAGTTTCCGTTCAACGGAAAAGACATCTTGCAGCACTCATATATCTCAAGTTGCCACGCAGTGAGCCACGACACCTCTTCGTCTGTGGTCACAACGCGCCTCTTCACGGGGCCGTCATCATGTGAGGCCCCGACTACGACTACTCCTAGAACGTGTGCTTGATGCCCACGCGCGCAAGTACCTGCGAACTGTTGGACGATATTCCAGCCGAGCCGGTAATATAAGCACTATCGAACAAAGAACCCGTACCGCCTGACGCATGCTGGTACACAGCCTGCGCGTAAAGGTCCGTCCGCTTCGAAAACAGATAATCAACCATCAGTCCACCTTGATGCCACTTTGGCTTCGAGCTTCCGCCGTTTGCATCGAAGCGGCCCTCTGTGAATGTGTACATGGCGAGGGCCGAGAGCGCGGGGGTGAATTGGTAGCGGCCATTGACTTCAAAGTTGTCAAATTTAAGCGAGCGTGTTCCTGCAGGCAGTGCGCCTAAATAGACGGAGCCGGTCGGATTGTCCACCGCTGTGTGGGTGTAGCTGACGCCGAAGGTTGCAGATTCCCAAGTGTAGGTGCCAGCGAGTCCCCAGATTCTCTGACGACCGGCTGTAAAGTTGGTATCGTCCGTGGATAACGCACCCGTCGCATTGCGACCGGGATTGTTCGCCTGGAGATACGCGGCAGCGACCGAGAAAGCACCGCCCGTATAGCTTGCGCCCACGCTATACGAGCGGTTGTTCGCAAAACCACCGGACTGGTTGCTCAATGCGTACGTGCCACCAAAACGGAATCCGCCGTAGCCCGGGCTGGCGTATTTGATTGCGTTGTTAATGCGGAACGAGTTATCGGTATTGTCGTTATCGTATGGATGGGAAAAAGGCCATCCGGCGTAGCCACCGTTCGCGGTGAGTGGTGCGAGGTAATCCACCACTGAGTCATACTGACGGCCAGCGGTAATTGAACCGAACCGGTCGGTCTGGACTCCGACATAAGCCTGGCGGCCGAACATGCGGCCGGCCTGGCCGAGCGAGCCCGAGTTGAGGTCAAAGCCATTTTCGAGAGCGAAAACGGCTTTGTAGCCACCACCCAGGTCCTCCGTACCCTTCACGCCCCAGCGGTCACCCGCAACCCAACCGCTCTGCATCTGCCAGGCCTTGTGGCCGCCTGAGTTGTTGGTGAACCCGATACCTTCATCGATAAGACCATACAGCGTGACACTACTCTGCGCGAACGCACTGGTGGTCGCGAGCAGGGAGAGCCCGATAATGGACAGCTTCGTCTTCATAACATCTCCAAACACTTTGTGGTTAATTGTTTAAAAAAAATCCTCATTTCCCGGGCCACCACAAGGAAATGGACAATAACATCAGTACTACGAATCGGTGGCAATAAGCGAAGACCGCACGAGTCACGTGCGACCAAATCTGTCGAAGGTAACGATAGCTCTGCTAGTCCTGCATCTTAGGCAAGAGCCCACTTCAGACATCGGTTCCTGCTCCCTGTGCGGCCCGTGTTCAGAATCCGCTCGGACCGGCCACCAGAAAGCGTGTCCTTATTTCGGCGATTGAGCAACGTCTCATTACTTCCGCGCTGGACCGCGCAATCGGTCGGCTTCCGATTGACCCATCCCTATCGACCCTCAGTGTTATCTGGCCGGGGAGCAGGATGAAGTAGTCAGTAGCGGAATACCGCGCCGCGCTTGTGCGGTTCCCGCGTTGAGAATCGCGCAAGCAAATCACCAATCATGTGGGCCGCCTCTCACGCATCGCTACCACCGCGGCAAGAACCACAGCGCCATATACGATGCTGCGTGCTGCAGGAGGCAGGATTGAGCCAGAAAGAAGCGTCGATAGTGCCGTCAGCATCAGCGCGCCTCCGAACATGCCCGCGTAGTGGCCGCGGCCGCCTGTCATTAACGTGCCGCCTACAACAACGACCGCAATCGAGGTAAGCAGATAGGGATCTCCCATGTCATTGAATGCCTGGCCGGTGAAGCCACTGAGCATTACGCCAACGAGCGCACTGCAAGCTCCGCTTAGCGCGTAGGTGGCGACCAGCACACCCTTCACGGGAACCCCCGAAAATTCAGCCGAAATCGGATTGCTACCAACGGCAAAAAGTCGTCGGCCGAAAACTGTGGAGTGAATGAGAAATACGGCCACTGCCACGAAACCTACAAGCGCGAACACGACCGGCGTGAATCCAAATAGCCGTCCGGTCATGAGCCATCTAAGTGCCGGAGGTGCGAAGCCAGTCGGTGCCCCATTGGTATAGACGAGCGCCGTGCCCTGAAGGATGCCGTTCATAGCCAGGGTCATGATGAGCGGCGTGATGCGCAGGAATGCAATGCCGACGCCATTCAGAGTGCCGATGACCGCGCCCATCAGCAACACAGTCGGAATAGCCCAGATAGCGGACGTATCGGAGCCGTTCGTGATACCTGTCAGCACTACGCCGGCGAGGGTAACGGTGAATGGGACCGAGAGGTCGAGTCCTCCGCTGAGTACAACGGCACCCTGCCCCAGCGCTAGCACCGCGAGGAACGACGCGAGGACGAGCATCGAGCTAAAGTACTCGCCCGCCGCTATGTCCTGATTGAAAGAGAGCGTGAGCGCGACAAGAACCAGAAGGCCTGCAAATGATGGCACGATAAGCCGTAGCGTCGGCGCGCTGTATCGCAAGCGTTCTTTCATGGACAACCGCGTCGACGCTGGTTGCGATCCGGTCGGAGCACGGAGCACGAGCCGCGGTCGATGGAGCACGCCGCGAATTTTCAGCCCTGCCAGGACGTTGCCAGCATTCGAGGAGCCCAAAACCGCGAAGATCAGGATTAGTCCTTCGACGATGGTGCTGTAGTAGGTCGAGACGTTCAGCACCAGGAGCATGTTCGCAATCAGGGTGACCGAGAAGGCGCCTGCAACTGTCCCAAGACAACCGCCGCGCCCTCCGCCCAACGGCGTGCCGCCGAGTACCACGGCAACGAAAATGGGCAGCAGCATGCCCGCACCGGCGAGCGGGTCACCACCGCCAGCCTGCGCCGAAAAGAACACGCCAGCTGCACCATAAAAGCAGCCTGAGATGACGTAGACCCGGAACTTGACCGCACGAGTCGGTACCGATTTCAGATGCGCTGACGTTTCGTCGCTGCCTACCGCATACATAGCCGTACCGAAGCGGCTCTGTTTAATTGCGAACCACACCGCGACGCCGCCCACGATGACAACCAGCGGCATTGGCAATACACCCACAAGCGCGTCTCCGGCCAGAAAGGCGGTGAAGTCCTGGGAAACCGAGCCGCCCGGTTGCTTCATAACCAGCAGCGTGACCCCTTGAGTGATGAACATGGTAGCCAGTGTGACGACAACGGGTTGAAGGCGGACGTATGCGATCAATAAGCCGTTGATGGCGCCCACGGCGCCTCCTGCAGCTATCGCAATGACAGCCCACAGCACGAGCGACGCCGTAGTGGTACCGGCATGCGTTACGAACAGGCAGTTGCTCAGTGAAAGCACTGCGCCAGTCGAAAGGTCGAGTCCGCCACTTATGATGACGATGGTTTCGCCAATCGCCGCGAGCGCCAGACTGGCGGTACTCGAAGCCGTCGAGCTCAGGTCGCTGTATCCGAACGGCTGCGCGAGGCTGACGCTCAGTGCAGCGAAGACGATGGCCAGAACCGCAAGCGCGACCAGCATTCCTCGATGGTGCGCCATTCGCAGCGGGCGTGGCCGGGGTTTGTGTGGCACTTTTGCAATAGCAGACATCAGGCGTGCTCCGTCTCTAGTTGGTGTCTGGAAGATGAAACACCTCCAAGCATCGCAGTAGTGATCTGATGCTCTGACGCAGTGCGCCCATCCATTTCCGCGACGACTCGCCCGGCATACATAACGAGTATTCGGTCGCACATATTGGCGACCTCGGGAATTTCGGTTGAATGCAGCAGTACTGCGCCGCCCGAAGAGAGATAGTCGTGCATGACCTGATAGATCTCGAACTTGGCGCCCACATCTACGCCGCGGGTCGGGTCGAAGAGAAGGAGCACGCGGCTTTCCGCAAGCAGCCACTTCGCAAGCACGAATTTCTGCTGATTGCCCCCGCTAAAGGACGAGGCAGGTTCAAAAAGGCCGCGCATGTTTCCACTCACTCGCTTGAGTGCCGCAGAGACCGCCGAATCTTCGGCTGCGCGGTTTATTCGACCCCATCGGGAAAACTGGGAAATCGTCGGCAGTGAGATGTTCGCGCGCCCCGAAAGATTGAGTGCAAGCCCTTCGGTCTTTCGCTCTTCGGGAACGAGGCTTAATCCGATCTGAGCATCAATGGCGTCCCGTGGCGTCCTGATGGTCACGCGCCTACCCTCCACAGTGACCTGCCCGGCGCTTTGCGGAGCGAGGCCAAACAGCGACTTGAACAGTTCCAGTTGCCCCATGCCCTGAAGCGCCACGACACCAAGGCACTCGCCCGGGCGAATGTCGAACGAGACGTCGTGCAGGCGACTTCCAGAACTGAGGTTCTGAACCTTCAGTCGCGGCCGCGCCGTTTTGTCAGGGAGAGGAAGCCGTGCAGGGAATGCTGAGCCCAGCGTACGACCCATGATGAGGCGAAACACTTCCTCGTCGGCGATTTCATCGGTCGCGTAAGTACCCACGCACTCACCGTTGCGCAGTATCGAAAGGCTCGTGCAGAACTCGCGGACTTCGGGCATCCGGTGAGTAATCAGGACGATAGTGATGCCGCTTCTCCGGCATTCTGCAATTCGGCGGCCAAGCCAGCCGACATCTTCACTTGTGAGCGCCGAAGACGGTTCGTCAAGCAGCAGCACCTTTGGGCCGCGGGAGATAGCGTAAGCAATTTCCAGTTTCTGCCGTACGCTGAGGTCAAGTTCGCGCACCACAGTGTTTGGGTCGATGTCGCCAAGTTCAAAGCGTTCGAGCACTTCGGTCGCTTTTCGGGCGCACTCCCTGCTCCGACGAAGGCCGAAGCGGGTGGGCTCATTGGGCATGAGCATGTTTTGCGCAACGCTCAGGTGGGGCACCTGCGACAGTTCCTGAAACGCTGTTGCAATGCCCGCGGCGTGCGCATCGTCTGGGCGCGATAGAGAAACCTCCGTGCCCAGTACCTTGATAACGCCAGCATTTGGCATTGTGATGCCGCTTATAACTTTAATGAGGGTAGACTTTCCTGCACCGTTCTCTCCGAGAATCGCGTGCACTGCGCCTCGTTCAACCTGGAGGCTCACAGCTTTCAGTGCCACGGTCGCGCCAAATCTTTTTGTCACACCGTCAATGGATATTGCGCAAGCATTCTTCATCTATGACTCCGTCCGGCTGGCATTGGGGGTGCCCAGCGGTCTTCGCTGGGCACCTTCCACGACTTACTTCGGCTCCGGCTCGCGCTTAAGCGCAGCCGCGAGACCGATTTCCGGTGTGTCCGGACTGTAGATGTTCGCGAACCAGCCTGGCGGTACCAGCGACGGGTCAAACGTGTTGCAACCGCCTTTCATCTCAGCCCAGGAGCCTGTCTTACATAGCTTTACTGTTTCCGGCGTAACGACCGCAAGTGGCATGACGGTCGCCTTTGGCACCGTCTCGCCGGCAAGCACTTTCAACGCCAGCTTCAGCGCAAGTGCCCCAGCGGCGGGATGGCTTTCGATTGAGATACCGGGCGCGCCAGCGGGAGCGTAGTCGTCCTTACCGGTTGTCTGTGTACCGGTCTTAAGCATCGCGACCCGCATGCCATTGGTGCCTTCCGATCCGCACGGTACGAGCTTGTCAGCGGGGATGCCCGATTCCCGCTCCATTGACCATGAAACGTAGCAGGCGGCGCCGCCCCAGACGCCGTTGACGTCAGTCCATTTGCGGGTCGACATCGTTTCGGTCAGCGCCTTGCGAGCGACCGCCGCTGACCACATGCCGTTCGGCTCGCCGACAATCCTGATGCCAGGGTATTTCTTGAAAACGTCGTGTGCGGCGTCGTTGCGTTCGGTGTCCACGGTGGTCCCAGGGACCCCCGTGATGAAGACGAGGTTGCCCTTGTGATTCATCTTGCTCGCGACCCACTCGGCGCTGTCCGTCGCCAGTTTCTTTTGGTCGGTGAACACGTTGTAGGCACACGGCTCAGTGACCTTGGAGTCGTAAGCAAACACCACCACGTGTTTGGCGCAGGCATTTTTGATTGCCGGGTTCAACGCGGTCGGCGAAATCGGGTAGACGATGATTGCATTTGCTCCCGCCTGGACCATTGCGTTAATTTGCTGAATCTGTCGCTGCACGTCAGTACCAGAACTCTGGGTCTTCAGGTCGACCTTGTCGCTGTGCGCCTTGGCCATGGCTTCGACCATGTTCTGCGCCTCGGTCTGCCAATCGTTGCCGGAGTAGCTCATGCTGAGAAACACCTTGTATTTGTCGGCAGCCTCTGCAACCTGGGAAACTGAAACGGTCGCTGCCAGCGCGGTGGCAGCGACGTGGGCAACAGCCAGTCGGGAAAATTGCATGTGTGTCTCCAAACTTTTTACTTTGAATTCGCAACGCCGAAGCAATCGCTCATGTCCGCCTCTTCCCGAATCGCCGGGAGAGTTGCACGAATAGTAGATAGCGGAGAACTGCTCGACGAGGTCTCCGCGGGACAAGAAAATGTGCGGAAAGGACAAGAGCGTCGGCGAGACGCTGAAAGCCTTGCGGCGCGGGGCTTTCAGCCCGGTCAGTGATTTCCCTGGCCGTAATAGAAGACACGCCCATCGACCGCTGGTCTGTCGCATGGGCTGTAAATGCGTTCAGTCAGCGAATGATTTAAAGACTAACTGAACTTGACGAGGAATGCGGCTCATCGTAATCAAGCGATGGTACCCAGGTCTTTTTAATTAACTCAGCGTCGGGCAGAAGAGACCCGGGCTGCTATCGAACAGACGTTGCGCCTCGTCGCGAGTAATGGAGAATGGACTGGCGGAGAGGCTTTCGCGCCGACGCCAAATTTGACCATCGTGCCGGCCAGAGCCGTTCAACGAACCGTAACCCGGTCTCGTCCGTTGCTAGGTAGTTTTGAGCTCTCTCTTGCCGCTGCAGGGCAGCTAATCGGACTAGCAGCAGAGGAGCACCTTCGCACCTGCATCGGGCGTGGGGTCCGCGCCGGGGATGCTGTGGTCAACGAATCATGCGATCCGCCACAATTCGTACGGGTGACTAAAGGGAGTGATGTTTCAACGAACACCGGCTCCTGGCCGGTGTCGTCCTTCGATAGCCCGTATCAGGCACATCGACAGCGATGCTCGATATTCCAGAGCGGTCGTGTTACCTGTTCCAGGGATTGGGTGCTGGCACTTCGCACGGACCTGCAACTTCCACGCTTTTGAAGTCCGCGGGGCCGACCACCTCGAGATATTCCATGTCTTTCGAGTAATCGAAGAGGTAATGGCGAATCCCTGGATTTTGATGGACACAGTCGCCCGCACGAACCAGAGTCTCCTTGTCCTCGTACATAAAGCGAGCCCAACCCTTCAGCATGTAGACGATATGGAATTCGGCTTCGTGCACATGCCAGCCTGTCCCGTCCTCGGGCGCATTCTTCGCACGAACCAGTTGTGCAATGACTCGGCCATTCGTCGCGCTGGCTATCCCAAGGTCACGATATTCGAAGAAATCGCGCAGACCTTCACCACGGAATTGCGTATCAGTGGGTTGGTTGTGCGAAAAACTGGTGGCATCTCGCGTTTCCACGTTTTATCTCCTTTTGCATGAAATCTGCATCTGTGGCTCCATCGACTGCAATCTGACAAGGGGTGCACGGACACCTTTAGAGCAACCTTGTAAACACGCCCAAAGCGTGCAGACCGTCTCAGATGGAATTGTCCGCACCGACTAAAGCGTCATGCCTCCGGAAGCCTCGATAACGGCACCGTTGATATAGCTCGCCTCGTCACTAGCAAGAAACGCGTAGATGTTGGCAATTTCCTCCGGCTTACCTAATCGACGCAACGAAACCTGGACGCACATTTTCTCGAGCACTTCGTTGGGCACCGTTTCAAGAATCGGCGTGTCGATAAAGCCCGGAGCTACCGCGTTCACGCGGATGCCCTTCGGTCCCAGTTCGCGACTCCAGGTTTTTGTGAATCCAATAACGCCGAACTTGGCCGCAGCGTAGTTGGTCTGTCCGAAATTGCCATAGATACCCACGACAGAACTTGCATTGAGGATCACACCCGCATTTTGTTCGATCATGGATTCGACTACGGCTTGCGTTGCATTGAAGACGCCCCTAAGGTTCACATCAATAACCTGGTCGAACTGCTCCGGCGTCATCTTCTGAAGCCGAGCATCCCGTGTGATACCAGCGTTATTCACAAGGACGTCGATCTGTCCAAATCGGGCTCGCACTGACGCAGCCATGTCCTGGATAGCTTCACGGTTGGCAACGTTGACGGCAAAGCCTACAGCCGTGGCACCGGCCGCCCGACAGGCGTCGACGACCGAGCTTACGGCTTCCGCGTTCAGGTCGCACAGAGCAAGGGTGGCCCCCTCCTGAGCGAATTTGAGTGCCGTCGCAGCGCCGATTCCCTGGCCAGCGCCCGTGACTATAGCGACCTTACCGTTCAATTTCATCGAAAGTATCTCCTCATAAAAAATTCAGCTGAACGTTCTGTACAACTTATCAAAATAGGCTTTCTAATGCCGTCACATGCAACGGAATCAGGGCTTACTTCCGTCGATATGCCTTGGGACGCACACCCGGCCTATGCCGACCCAGGCACCATTTCTAGTTGTAGCACGCTGCCCAAGCAGCAAGCCCTATGATAGTTTTATGAGCGCTCTCGCGTAAGGTCAATTTCGGCCCGACATCGCGTCTTTTTAGGACACCGATTTAGACGAGTAGCGCTCTATTGATTAATCAACTTTCATTGCGCGGATGACTGCAATCGGCGTGCGTCGGTCAGTTGGCGGCGCTTAGAGATATTCGACATTGCCATCGACGCTGATGGCCTGCCCGGAAATGTTCCGACCCGCTGGTGACGCAAGGAAGAGTGTCATAGCTGCGATGTCGTCGACCGTAACCATGCGACGGAGGGAAATTTTCGCGAGGTATTGACCTTTCATCTCATCGAAGGACACGCCGGTAGCTTCTGCTCTCGCTGCAATTACGCGGTGCATACGTTCACCTTCCACTACGCCGGGCAGAATGGCATTGACGCGGATGTTGCTGGGACCCAGTTCAATCGCCAAGGATTTCACCAATCCTACAATGGCCCATTTCGTCGAAGCATAGGGCGTCCGAAATGCATAGCCGAGCCGGCCAGCAACCGAGGACATTGCGATAATAGAAGGAGAAGCAGATGTGGCTTTAAGCAGCGGGACAGCCTTGCGCAGGAAATAGTATTGGCTGTTGAGATTGGTTGACACCGTCCGTTCCCAGTCATCAGGCTCGATTGCGTCTATGCCGCCTGTTGGGCCAGCAATTCCAGCGTTATTGATCAGGATATCCACCCCACCGAGCTTTGCGTGAACATCGTCCATGATGGCCTCGACCTGCGCGCCATTGCTGACGTCCGCGATGCCCGTGTGAATCGTGGGATGGCGTTGTCTGGTCCTTTCGATTGCAAAAGGATCAACATCACAGACATAAACGGTTGCGTCAGCTTGACTGAACGCGTCCGCTATAGCTGCGCCGATTCCGGCGGCGCCACCCGAGACGAGAACTCGCAGTCCGGATTGCGGTCTTAACAGTTCAAGGATATTCATTTGTTGCTCCCGCAAAGAATCAGTTTCCAACGCCCAAACACGTCGACCTGCTGCCTTACCAGTGAACCATGGGTAAGCCCGCGACAGGAGACCTGAAGTAAGGAATTGAGCTATGTTTGAGGCTGCCCAAATACACTGTCTTGAGGTCCGGGCCGCCAAAGGTGACGCTCGTTATCCAGGGTGCAATGGTCCCACCCGTTTGCTCGATGACGCTCATCGGGACGATCTCACCAGTCGCGAAAGCCGCCTCGAAACGCTCAGTCGCGTGCTTGTTGCCATCGTCCATAATGGTATGAACGTCACCTGTAGGCAGAATTGCGACAAGACGGTCTGCGAAAATCATTGCGCACCACAGGTTCCCGTATGCGTCGAAAGCAATCCCGTCGATGAGGCCCGACCCCAGTTGACTCGGTCCATATGTCTCCCTCGGACCCAGTTCGCCGTTATCGAGCACACGAAAGCGACTGACTCGCTTCGCCGTCGTCTCGGCCACGTACAAGAACTCTTCTTGTGCGTCGAATCTGATTTCGTTGGTGAACGCCAGTCCGTCCGCGACAATGCGGGCGCCCTGCTCATCAATGAGGACGATATAGCCGTCTGCGAGATTCGCGCGAATCGCATTGGGCCAAGGGTTAACACGCGTTGATACGGTTATCCAAAGGCGGTTCTTGCTGTCTCGCAGAGCAAAGTTGACCTTGCCCATCGGCTTGCCATCAATCTGATCGAGCAGAATGCGCAACTCTCCCGCGCGGCTGAGTAGTTCGACGCGGTCCGTCCCGATATTGGCTATGACCACATTGCCTTCGGCATCCAGGGCCAAGCCGTTCGGAAGCGACGCGCTCGTTAGACCATCACTTCCAGATACGGCGTCTGCGCCCGCGGGCAGGATGAGCCGCTGTTCGCCAGATGTATCGATTTGCATCACGCCGCCGCGGGCATCTGCCGCCAGCAGCGAACCATCACGCTGTGCAAGTATGCATTCCGGCCGTTGCAGATTTTCCCCTATCGTCCGAATTGCGGCGGCGTCGACCGTAAAGCCCTTGATTGGATTCATTTGTCCCCTCCGTATATATCTGCTCTCGCCGCAATGAGGCATCAGCTTCTCGATGCTTCAAGCGCACCAGGAATGGGACGCTCCGCGGCACGAATAGCCTTGGCCAGCAGCGGAATCAGCAGCAGACCTAGCACCGAGGCACCCACAATAAACTTGAAACCAGAATCGCTTCTACCGGTGAGCGTCTCAGCGAGGCCGAAAAGGTATGGTCCGACGAACCCACCTAAAAGACCGATGGTGTTGATGAAAGCGAGGCCGGCCGCCGCTTGTACTCCCTGTAGCCGCTTCATTGCAACGGCCCAATACGATGGCAAAATGCCGCCTGCGAAGAAGCCTGTCACGGCGAGAAGCGCGATCTGAGTTGTCTGATTCCTGCTGGCCATGAACGCGCAAGCGCTAATGACTACCCCTCCAGTCAAAACGCCAAGAAGCCCACAATCATTTCTCACACGACGGTGGATACGCGGCAGTGTCAGGACGCCGAGTAGAAATCCGACGCCCACACTGCTAGACAGTACGCCGACGAGGAGCGGCGACTTCACGTGCATCTGGGCGACGATTGACGGCGTAAAGAAGTAAAGTCCGACGAACGCGACCTGATTCAGGAAGTAAATGAGCGCTATGAGGACCGTTGTTGGACGCTTGAGCGCGGCAAGCCAGTCCGACGTGGTCAGTTCAGCGTGGCCATGCGTGTCGGCTACTGCTTGAGTTTCGAGCGCCTGCGCCTCCTCTGCGGACAGCCACTTTACTTCAGACGGACGATTCGGAAGCTTGAGGAACAGCACCATGCCTAGCGCGATGGTAGGTAACCCTTCAAGCAGAAACATCCACTGCCAGCCCTTTAGACCACCGACGCCGCCAAGCTGCATCAAACCTGCCCCCAATGGATTTCCGACGATGAGCGCAATGGACGGAGCGGTATAAATCCAGCCGACAGCCACCGCCCTGTCCTTGGGAGCAAACCAGAGCGTAACCAGATACATGAGCGCCGGGAAAAGACCGGCTTCGGCAATACCCAAGAGCACACGAAGAGTATAGAACGACCACTCGCCCTGCACGAACATCATTGCAGTCGATAAGCCGCCCCACGTCACGGCAATCCGCGCTATCCATGAGCGAGGCCCCACGCGGTGAGCTGCGAGATTGCTGGGGACCTCGAGCAAGGCGTAACCAAGGAAAAAGATGCCCGCACCCAGCCCATAAGCAGATGCGCTGATACCCAGGTCGGTTGCCAGTGCCGTTTTAGCCAACGCCACGTTCGTACGGTCAATGAACGACAGGAAGTAGATTGCACACATCAAAGGAAGGAGCCGTAACATTGCCTTGTGGGTTGCCAGGCGATGTATATCTCCCCCGCCACGCTCAACAGTTGCGGTATTCATGGTGTCTCCCGAACATAATCTGTTCACGTTTTGTTTTGCGTAAGGAAATGAACGCGTAGTGCCACAGCAGGAAGTCCGACTTGTGCAAAGTTGAAGCCGCAACCGGTCAGATTGAGACGTTGTCCATCCCTTTAAGACCGAGGATTTGCCGAGCTTCGGCCGGGGTCGCAATCGAGAAAGAGAGCTCTTCCAGGATTCGGCGAATTTTGCGGACCTGCTCAGCGTTTGTTTTCGCTTTGACTCCACGCGACAGATAGACGCTATCTTCGAGTCCGACCCGCACGTTTCCGCCCAGAATGGCGCCCATCGTCACCAACGACATCTGGTGACGGCCTGCTCCAAGTACGGAAAACTGATAATTCTCACGTCCGAACAGACGGTCCGCAGTCGAGCGCATCACTGAAAGGTTTTCCGGGTCGGGGCCAATCCCCCCAAGAATCCCAAGCACTGACTGGATAAAAAAAGGTGGCTTGATGAGTCCTGTGTCGACGAAGTAAGCCAGGCTGTACAGGTGACCGACGTCATAACACTCGAACTCGAAACGGGTACCGTAATCGCGGAACTCCGTCAGGATGTTTTTGATGTCGCGGAAGGTGTTCCTGAAAATCAGGTCCTCCATATCTTCGACATACTTCTTTTCCCAGTCAAATCGCCACGATGACATCTTCGCTGCGATGGGATGAAGGGAAAAATTCATCGAACCCATGTTCAATGAACACATTTCGGGCTTCACAACACGCGCATACGCGAGGCGTTCATCAAGGGTCATCCGCGTGCTGCCACCGGTCGAGATATTGATAACTGCGTCGGTTTCCGCGGCAATAGCCGGCACGAATTGCTGGAAGACCTCAGGCGCCGGCGTGGGACGCCCATCTTCCGGATTACGGGCGTGAAGGTGGAGGATTGCTGCGCCTGCTTCTACAGCCTCAAGCGCTTGAGCCTTTATGTCTTGCGGTGTCAGCGGCAGATATTCAGACATCGATGGCACATGGGCTGAACCAGTGACAGCGCACGTGATGATAACTTTGTCAGAGGAGTTGCTCATTTAAATATCATTCCTGATGGGACTGCACGCACGGCGCCGGGAGAGGCAAACGTACAAAATCGGCCGCTGTCTTGCCGATACCAATTGGCGAGCAGTGATGACCTGGAGGTCCTGGACTTGGGATTCAAGCGTTACGCAAGAGCGACGACGCCAATGAGGGAAGCGAGGGAATCATTCGATGAAGGGTCTGCATGCACGTCTCCGAGATTTTTGCGAGTCGCCCGACCGTCAGTGCAGACCCGTATCTTGTTCTATCGATAGTAGTGAGATACGATTTAGTTGAAAAGGTCCTTTACGGACAAGGTGATGTCCCCGCAGGACATGGACGGAGGCGCAATGTCGTCTGGTTATCCGCTGTTGAATGAACGCATTTACGCGCCCTACAAAATTGCGGCTCTTGTGGAAGTGCTCGCGGAGCAAGGCATTGCTCCCGAGGACAGCCTGAAGGGGAGCGGAGTCTCACACGACCAGATATACGACGCGTCCGTCATGACGTCCGTCCGACAGTATGCGGCGGTGTGCAGGAACGCCGTCGCGTTGTCTTCTGACCCAAGTACACCATTCAAAACGGGGGCTCGTCTGCATCTGGCAGCCTACGGCATGTACGGATACGCGTTGATGTCGTGTCTGTCGCTAAGAGATTATTTCCGGCTTGGCGTGAAGTATCACCGGCTGGCGACCCCGACGATTACTATTGAGTGGACCGAATACCCCGATACTTCGGTGTGGACCTTCCCCGACGCCTTCTCTTCGAACTTGCCTCAAGACGTGCAACGCTTCCTGCTGGAACAGCAATACACGCAGCACGTGACGCACCTTCAGGACGTTGCGGGCCGCAACTGTCCTCCCCTCCTTGCCCGATTCTCGTATTCGGCGCCCGAGTACGCCGCCGTGTATTCCGACTATCTAAGCTGCCCGTGCGAGTTTGACGCGCAAGAGTGCCAGCTCATTTACGACAGCACAGTGCTCGAGATTCAGCCTCATCTTGCGCACAGACATTCGGCCGCCCTGATCCAGGAAACGTGCGACAGGCTCATCGGGCAAGCGAAAACGTCGTCCGGGGTATCGGGGGAGGTGTACCAATTTTTGATGAGCAAGCCGGGAGTCTTTCCAGGCATGGAAACCGTCGCCGGGCTGTTGAAGATGACCACGCGTACATTGCGGCGGAGGCTTGAGGCCGAAGGAACGTCATTTGTCGCTATCGTTGATGACGTCAGGTGTTCACTCGCCACCGAGTATTTGAAGACCACCAAACTGAGTACAGACGACGTTGCGATGCTGGTCGGCTTCACCGACACAGCCAATTTCCGCAGAGCACTGAAGCGTTGGACCGGTAAGGGACCGGGTGAGATTCGAGGCCAGTAATTAAGTGCTTTACTTTCAAGGCAGGTTGAGTTTCTCGTGGGTGCCCCTAAACCACTTTGTCAGGAATACGCGGTTTGGCAACCTCTGTTGCCGCAGGGCATTGGCATGCGATTGACGGCAAGCCTGCAGAAATCGACGTCTAGCACTCTGAGATCTGACCATGCGGGCGACGTCCCACTGTTTTTTTGGAATGACCGGTTTCCGCCCGCCCGACGGTCATTGCGACGTCTACCTGTCCTTCCCATTGCTTCGACGATAGATGCTTCAGCAGTATTCGGCTCCTTTGTAAAACCGGGGCCAGCGTCGCTCACTGACAGGTTGAACGCCTTCGAAACATTCCATGCCGGCACTGAGAGCCGCGATGGAGCGTGTTTCCCGCTCGAGGTGTGACTCAGATTCGCTGCGAAACGATTGGAGCAGTAGTTGGCGAGTTGCCGCAATTGCTATGGTTGTCGATTCCGCTAGCGTGCGCGCAGTTACGCGACCTTTGTTAAGAAGGTCTTTATCGTCTACAACCCGACTGATCAAACCAGTCGTCTGCGCGTCCGCCACCCAAATGCGCTGGTTTAAGATGAGCGTACCCTACGCTCGCCGGACTTCGATCCGCTTGGGAAGGCGCGAGGGCATGCCGCCGCCAGAACTTAGCCCCCGTAAGCAGTCGTGAAGTCTGCGAAGCGCGCCGAGAGCCTAAAGGTCGTGACTGGCATCAGCCCCGACCTATGCGCCAGGCGGTCAGCAATCCAATATGGGCGTTTGACTCACTACCGTCGCGGGTCCGCCGACCTGCGCCTCAAAACCGGGAACTGAGTCCGATCCGCGCGATCGACTGTAGCGCACCGCTCGATGCTCCATTCGGGTCCATCACGCCGTTAATTTGCGCGTAGCTGCCGTGACTCGCGCGCTGGTGAGCGCCCGCAACATACACCATCGTGCGTTTGGACAACAAATACTGAACGGCGGCAACCAGCTGGTGCGCGTGCGCATTGTCCAGCGTCTCGTTGCCTTTCATGTACATGTAGCTTGCGCCGATGACCCAGGCCGGCGAGAGCTGCCACGACGCGCCGGCTTCCCCCGACCAGATGCCCGCGCCGTTGCGCGCATTATGCACATTCGTTACGAGAGCTTTGGCCGTCAGCTCGCCGACCTTGTAGTGCACGCCAGCGCCCCAATTGCGGACGCTGGTGGCAGAGACCCCGTTGGAGGCACCGTACTTCTGGTTCGTATAGGCCGCGCCCGCTCCGAACGAACCGTTGTCATAGCTTGCGCCGACGCTGACGGTATTATTTGCGCCCACCGATCCCGCGACGTTGCCAAATCCATAGAGTGCGCCGAAAGTTACGCCCGACAGCGACTGGCTTGTGTATTTGACGGAATTGGCGACGCGATTGCTGCCCGCCACGCGATCCCAGTCGAATGCTCCGGTGGCGTTATCTGGAAGGCCGAGTTTATTGAATGGCCCGTTCCGAAAGCCATAAAGGCCGGAAAGGTCCTGCGCGATTTCGTTGCCGGTGGCGGCCAGCGCATCAACCATGAACTCGTATTGATTACCGAGCGTCAGCTTTCCATACCGGTCGTTTTCCAGGCCCACGTAGGCCGTGCGCGCAAACAACCCGCCGCCGACCATCGAGCCGTTGGCGAGGGAATACTGGTTGACAAGCCTAAAGATCGCGCGGGTGCCCGCGCCTAGATCCTCTCGCCCTTCGAACCCAAGGAGGTTTGGTAGAAAGACGTTGTCGTCAAATTTAGGATTGCTGTGCCCCCCTTCATTGCTGACGTAGCTGACGCCGACGTCCAGCAAGCCGAACATTGTCACGCTGCTTTCGGCGAAGGACACAACAGGGAGCGCGCACGCAACCAGTGCGAGAAAGGCTTTTTTCGTCATTTTCAATGTTCTCCTCACATGTTTCCGATCATGCCGGAATTTTTGTATCGATCTGGACTACTTATTTAACGAGAGATGTCTCTAATGAAATCGACGCGAACCGGATTAAGGACGCATGAAGCCCACTCACGGAGCGCTTCACCGCGTCTTTGCGTGACCGGTCTGTGTCCTGCCATGTTCGTGTCGTGGGCTCGACTTTAGCGAACCGGTACGCCACACTCTTGACTGTCCCGGACGGATTCTTTGAACGGGTCGGACATGACGGCGCCCTGGGGCAGAACACCCTTTGATTTGTGCGGATCCGCGTGCCGCGAGCCGAGCGTGGAAATTGTGGACATCCCCCGGCCTGCCGAAGCTGACGCCGGACCCCTGCGACTCGGTAAGTCGAAGGGGCTTAGGCTTGGTACATCAACGTATGGAAAACGAAGGCACCAGGCACGGATGGGCCTGCCACGTCAGGACAGGAAGGTTTTGACAGAGTCACCGTCACAACCCGGCCGCATCTGCTGCGTCGCGCAGCGACACGGGCGACGCTCCATATCGTTCGCGAATCGCGCGACTGAAGTGCGCCTGACTCGAAAAGCCCCAGCGAAATGCGATCTCGCCGACGCTTGTCTTGCGCAGCCGCGCATCGGTCAGTTCACGGTAGGCATGCGAGAGCCGTTCCGACCAGATGTACTGAGTGATCGACTCGCCATCCGCGGAGAACAATCGGCTCAGGTGGCGCAACGACAGACCAACCGCGTCGGCAATGGCCTGCGGCCCAAGGTCTGGCTCCCGCAGATGCGCCGCTATGTATTGCCTGGCCGTCAGAAGATACGACAGCGAGGTGCGCGAGACGCTCACCCCCTTCAACTCGGTATTGATCAGTTCCGAGACGAGCATGCGCATATGCTCGGTAAAGCGCGCCGGGTCGTGCTCGCCCGGGTCCTTCATAAATCGCTCCACGCTCGCGCGCAGCGTCGAGCCGAGCATGGCTCCGACGCCTGGCGTCGGTACGATTCGCAGCGGCAGCGCCGCCAGTTCTGCATCTATTCGATCGTCGAAGGTGGTGACTGGCAGGTCGATCAACAACTGCCGCATCGGCGTCAGGAATCCGAACACATAGGGCACGCGCGTGTCATAGACGACCACGTCGCCGGCGTCCGCCAGCAGGCAGCGGTCGCGCTGAATGAAATACGCCCGTCCGCTGACGATCTGGCAAGCGAACAATGACTCCTTCGGCCACTGCCGCACCATCGCAGGACTACGCTCGATCAGATGATCCCGGCCACTAATGTCCGCAATGCCTAAGTCCGGCAGCGCAATGCCTGTCTTTTCAACCTCGAGGCCGGATGGAGACAACGACGAGCAGCGCAGCCCCACCAGCGTTGCCGCGCATAGGGCCTCCCAGTACTCCATACGCTCGCTCGCTGGCACGCCGGCCGTCGAGCCGCGCGTGCATGAAAAACCAGCCGAATTTGTCATGTCGCCTCCTGCGGGCGCCGGTTGTCGGAGCAGCACGAAATAGGGAAATCGCTTCGTTGTGCGGTGCAATGTCCGGCCGGATCAAACAATGAGTCCCATCCAGTCAAGAACGATTAGCAGCGCCTGGCTAAAGTCCAGCCCACGACACCTACACAAAAGGAGACTGACGTGGTCGACAAAGCCGTGACAGAATTTTGGCAAAACATTCCTGCAATCGCCAATCCGTTCAAGCCCGATGCTCTCCCCGAAGCCTACATTGGTAACGCGGCCACCGCAGACGAGCGCTACTACGTCCCCTTCACCGAGACAGTGTCCTCACGGCCGTTGTGGATCTCGCCCACACAGAACAGATGGTGCGACATTCTGATTGCGAAACAGGCGGGGCTGGTCAACCGGCACTATCACCCGCACGAGGTATTCGCTTATACGATCTCCGGCAAATGGGGCTACCTCGAGCATGAGTGGACGGCCACGAGCGGCGACTTCGTCTACGAAACGCCGGGCGAAGGTCATACGCTCGTCGCGTTCGACCATCCTGAGCCGATGCGTGTGTTCTTCATCGTGAAGGGCCCGCTCATCTGGCTTGACGAAGAGGGCAAGCCCGACGGCTACTTCGACGTGCACTCGTACATTGATCTGTGCAAGGCGCATTACGAGAAGGTGGGGCTCGGCGCCGAGGCGATCGAGAAGCTGTTTCGCTGACACTCGATGAGGCCCCCCATGACATCTCACCCTTCCGTCAAATCGGCATGGACTTACGAGAACAGGCTGCTGCTCATTCTTTTCGCGACGTTCGGCTTCGTGTTTTTCGACCGCCTTGCCCTGTCGTTTCTGTTCCCGTTCATGTCGGCCGAATTGCACCTGTCGAATGGCCAGCTCGGCATGGTGTCGTCTGCACTTGCGCTGACGTGGGCGCTGTCGGGCGCCATGACCGGCGCATGGTCTGACGCGCGCGGCACGCGCAAGCCGCTTTTAATTGCTGCGGTGTTGGGTTTTTCCGTGTGCTCTGCCCTATCCGGATTGGTCGGCGGCTTCACGAGCCTGATCGCTTTCCGGGCGCTGATGGGCATCTCCGAAGGGCCCGTTCTGCCGCTGTCGCAATCGCTGATGGTCGAGAGTTCGACGCCGAGCCGCCGGGGCCTGAATATGGGCCTGCTGCAAGGCTCGGCCGCCGGACTGCTTGGCGCGATGATCGGCCCGCCGGTCGTCATTGGCATCGCCACCGCGTACGGCTGGCGCGAAGCATTCTACGTGTCGTGCATTCCCGGCTTTCTGATCGCCTTCTGCATCTGGCGCTGGGTCCGGGAAGTGCCATCTGGCGGCGCGCGGTGCACGCAGACGCAGAGCCCAGATGCGCCCGTAGCGAGCGACGGTCCAGTAAGCCGCTTCGCCGTATTGAAGGAGCGCAACGTCTTGCTGTGCGTGCTGATCAGCTGCTTCTTCCTCACCTGGTTCGTCGTCATCATCTCGTTTGCGCCGGTCTTTCTGGTCGATAGCCGGCACTTTTCTCCGTCCGCGATGGGCGTGGTGATGACCTGCCTCGGCGCTGCATGGGTCTTCTGGGGCTTCGCAGTTCCGGCAATCTCCGACCGGATCGGCCGCAAGCCGACGATGATCGCTTTCGCGCTGATCGCCGCCGCCTGCCCGATCGCGATGATGCGTGTCGACTCGGTCTGGGCTCTCGGCACGCTCGTGTTTGCCACGTATACAGGTCTCGGGTGCTTCACCCTCTTCATGGCAACGATCCCGGCCGAAACCGTTCCGCCGCGCGCAATCGCCAGTGCGCTCGGGCTGATCATGGGAGCGGGCGAGCTTATCGGCGGCTTCGTCGCGCCGACCGTAGCCGGCTTCGCTGCCGACAGATACGGCCTGCAGTTCGCCATGTGGACATCGTCCGCCGGCGCAGTGCTCGCGTGCCTACTGTCGTTCGGCCTCGTCGAAACGGCGCCTGCCATGCTGCGCAAACAGGCACTCGCTGGCGCGCGCACTCGTCTCGATACGCAAAACATCGGAGGGCAGTGATATGCGCGCCCTACAATGGCATGGCCCCTGGGACCTCCGGCTGGTCGAGCTCGACACGCCGCGCGCCGGGCCCGGGCAGGTACGCATCGCCGTTGCCTATTGCGGCATTTGCGGCAGCGATCTCCACGAATATGCAGACGGGCCTCACGCGATTCCAGTCGATGCGCCACATCCTTTATCGGGCCGCACCGCGCCGCTGACGTTAGGCCACGAGTTCTGCGGCACGGTCGTCGAAGTCGGCGCTGGCGTGACCGGGCTGTCTTTGGGCGATCGCGTCGCGGTCGAGCCGGAGTATCACTGCAAGCAGTGCGCATACTGCCGCTCAGGCTCGTACAACCTGTGCGTGTCGATGGGCTTCGCTGGGCTGATGGGCGACGGCGGGATGGCCGACTTCGCGGTCGTGCCGGCTTACATGCTGCACCGGCTGCCAGACGAAGTCAGTCTCGAACAGGCTGCAGTGATGGAGCCGGCTGCCGTCGCGCTGCATGCGCTGCGACGCGCAGAGCTGCGGCTCGGCGACACCTGTGCGGTTTTCGGCCTTGGGCCAATTGGTCTTCTGCTGATCTCTCTCGCGAAGCTACAGGGCGCGACGACGATTGTCGCGGTCGATGTGTCGCGCGAGCGGCTCGCCGCCGCGTCACACCTCGGCGCGACGCATGCGCTGGACGCAGGTGCACTCGACGCACCCGCCTTACGCGATGCCCTTCGCGACGCGGCGGGCGGGCTCGGCGTCGACGTGAGCTTCGAGGCGGCCGGCCTGCCGGCTACCTTCGAGGCGGCGATGCAGGGCCTGCGCAAGGGCGGCCGCGTCGTGATGGTGGGCTTGATGCCACATGCGAATTTCGACGCCTTCCGTGCGGTTAACGATGAACTGACATTCACGGCGAGCGTCGGGTATCGTCACGCTTACGGGGATCTGCTACGCATCGTGGGATCAGGTGCGCTCGACCTGACGTCGATCGTTACCCGCATAGTGTCGCTCGACGACGCGGTGGCCGAGGGATTCGACGCGCTCCTTGCCGATAGGACGCAGATCAAGATTCTTGTATCACCAGCGAAGCCGCCGTCTGCTATCAACGCGTGATCTGATTCGGCGCGATGCCGTTGGCTTGCATAAATTTGGTGCCGCGCTTGTGCCGTCTGCATTGGCGCTGCCGGATTTCGGGAACAAGCAGCCGCTGTAACACGCCGGAACACCGACGATCCCACTAACGGCCCAAAGAACCGCGGTCTCTCACAGATCGAGTACAAGCACCGGCGATCTTGACCGCGAACAGCACGGCAAAAACTGATCGTTCGCCGCCTTTTCGTCGTCCGTCAAGTAGGCGTCGCGGTGATCGGGCTCGCCGGACAACACGCGCGTCAGGCATGTGCCGGATACACCTTGCTCGCACGAACTCGGCACCTCGACGCCCGCGCTCGCCAGTGCGGCGATGACCGTTGTCTGCGGCACGACGTTGATCACCCGGCCCGTGCTCGACAGCTTCACCTGGAACGCCCAACCACCCTCTTGTGCAGGCGCCATCCCGAAGAACTCGCGGTGAAAGCGCTCATCGTCCAATCCTGCGGCCTTTGCGGCTCCCATCGCCGCGGCGATGAAACCAGCCGGGCCGCAGACATACACATGGGTATCTGAACGAGCTTGCGCGAGCACGGCTCGAGCCGCAATCGTTCGCCGCTCCCGGCGTCATCGACATAGAGATGAACGCGTCCTGCGAATCGCGAATCGCGAATCGGCCAGCCGATCGCGAAACGGAGTACGTGCCGCACTACGCGTGCAATAGTGCATCTCGAACGACGCGCCCGCATGCGCCAGCGCCTCTGCCATCGATATGACAGGCGTCACGCCGATACCACCGGCGAGCAGCACAGAATGGCCCGCCTGCCCATGAAGCGAAAAGTGGTTTTTGGGCTCGCTGACTTCCAGCAAGCCGCCCTCGTCCAGTGCGTGCATCGCTATTGATCCGCCGCGCGAGTGGGCATCGCGCAGTACCGCGATCAGGTAGCGATGTGATTCGCGCGAGTCGTTGCAAAGCGAATACTGTCGCACGAGATCATCGCGAAGCATGACGTCGATGTGCGCGCCGGCGGAAAATGCGGGCAGTGCAGCACCATCGGGATGCACGAGTTCGAACGCGTAGATGTCGGCGGCCACGGCGAATTTGCGAGGGATCTTGACTTGCATGGTCGATCTCACGAAACCGCGCCGACGGTCGATTCGTTCTCTGCCATCAGACGATCGAGCACACGGCGGGACTGCACCCCGCCTGCATCGATGTTCAGTTTCAGGAGTGTGCGCTCCGGATGGTCAAGCAGATTGCGTTGCTGCGCTTCGAGCATCGCAAGATCTTCACCGCTAAGGTGATTCCTGCCTGCCTTAGGAGTCAGGAAGTGTCGGGCGATGGAATGGCATGGTCGTTGCGGATCGCGGGCTTCGTTACGACTTGCGCTACGTCAATGCGTTAACCGCCGGCGCTTTACGGTCCGAGACCCCACACACTATTTCCAACGAACGTCGGAGCTTTAACATTGATAGCAGCGCCAATCATTTACGTACTCTATCTGCTGCAGGGGATTAGGCAACGCGCGTTTCATCCCCTGACATGAAGGAATGCGGCAATGCTAGATGCGCGAAGCTTCGCAAACCGCCAACTATGCTCGCCACGCACTCGAGGATTTGGTAGTCGAACTCGAACGCGAATTGACGAATTTACTTCGCGCTGATGCGAGTTGACAACATTGCTTCGCAACGGAACGAAGTAATGTCGGCACCTCGGACATTCTCGCCTTGTCCTGTTGGGCACGGTCCGATGACAACATTGCTTCGCTCCACGTCACATGACCGAAACGTGGCGGATTGGGGCGAACCAGCCGCGCGGGTCTTCGTAGTACAGGTGGCAACTGGCTTCTCAGGGACAATCGTGGCTCGCGCGGTTCCATTCCGCGAGGGTCCCGGTTCGCCTGTCAGAAAGCGCTTGTGTGCCCGGGCGCACTGCACAAAAAGACCTCGGATGCGGCAGCGTCGCCAGATCGTCGCAATGCGCGAGTCGCGCGACCTGCTAAACCAGATCCGGCGCGCGCTCATCGTCATCGCGCGCCAAACGACCCTGATCCAACTAGGTCCGCAGATAGCGGTCGACTGCTTCTCGCGACGAAAGACCGACCCGGCCGGTGCTGGCGGCGCCCGACTGTGGCGCAGCACCGGACAGCGCTCGGCAGCGGCGTCCGCGCTTTACAGCGTAGCAGTCACGCCGCCGTCGACATAAAGGATATGGCCGTTCACGAAGTTCGATGCATCACTGGACAGGAACACCGCCGCGCCGACGAGGTCTTCGACGTCTCCCCAGCGTCGCGACGGTGTGCGTCCGATAAGCCATGCGCTGAACGTTTCGTCCTTCACGAGCGCCTCTGTCAATTCGGTCTTGAAGTAGCCGGGGCCCAGACCGTTGACCTGAATGCCGTATTGCCCCCAGTCGATCGCCATGCCTTTTGTCAGCATCTTCACCGCGCCTTTGCTCGCGGTGTAAGCGGCAATGTTTGGCCGCCCGAGTTCGCTTTGCACCGAGCAGATATTGACCATCTTGCCGCGCTTGCGGGGAAGCATGTGCCGCGCCACGGCCCGGCCAACGAGAAACACGCTGTCCACATTGGTCTTCATCAGCTCTTCCCATTGGGCGTGGGAAAACTGCTCGAGCGGCGCGCGGCGCTGCATGCCGGCGTTATTCACGAGGATATCGATCGGGCCTATCTCGCGCTCGATCCAAGCGATCGCCGCTTCGACGGCTTCCGGTGAAGTCACGTCGAAACTTGCGGCATGCGCACTCGCGCCCTCCTCGCGCAGGCGCTTCACCGCTTCGGCGAGGCGCGCCTCGCCGCGGCCATTCAGCACCACTTCCGCACCGGCGCCGGCAAGGCCTCTTGCGAGCGCAAAACCGATGCCGATGCTCGATCCGGTGATCAACGCACGGCGCCCCGTCAGATCAAACAGCTTCAGGCTATGTTTCAACTTTCTCTCCTCCCCGATCCATGAATGCGACGCCTCAGGACACCGGCGTGAACTTCAACTGGTTGATCGGCGTGACCTTGTCAGTACGCGTGAGCCCATACGGCGTTTTGGGTCCGAGCCATTTGTCGAAGATCGCGCTCATTTCGCCGCTCTGCTCCATGGATGCCAATGCCTTATTGACCGCCGCCAGCATCGCCGGTTCATTCTGGCGCAAGCCTACGGCGATCGGTTCGATCAACATGGGCTCTGCAGCGATAGCCACGGCGCCGTCCGTTCCCTCCACCTGTTTGGCGATCTTCCTGGCAGTCATCTGATTCGTGACGAAGCCTTTCACCTTGTCCTGCTCCAGCGCGAGGAACGCCGAACTCGTATCATGGAACGTGACGGCCTGACCGTCCTTGATTGAAAGCGGAATGGACTGCGCGGACGTGGAGCCGTCCGCGGCGCTAATCTTTTGGCCGGCGAAATCCGTTAGTTTCTTGCCGGCATCAGCTTTCTTCACGACCAGCACTTCCTTGGTCGAATAATACGAATCGCTGAATGCAATCTGCGTCGCGCGGGTTTTCGTGTACGCAAGATTGGCGACCACCAGATCGACACGTCCAAGCTTGAGTTGCGGAATACGTGCCTCCACCGCCAGCGGTTCGAGCTTTGCCTTCACGCCAAGTTGTTTCGCCACGGCGTTGCACAGATCCACGTCCATGCCCTCGAGCTGGCGCGTCTGCGCATTCGGATACGAAAACGGTTCGACATTCGAATAAACACCGCACGTGACTTCGCCGCGGCTCCTGATGTCCGCGAGCTGATCCGCGAAAGCGGGACTCATGAACTGAAGTACTGCGCCCACGACCAACATCCCCGCGCTAATCTTGCCTGCCTGCATGGTGGTGCTCCTCTAAGGTTTATGTTTAAAGCAATAGACCACTGTTGAAAAGCCGCTGCCGGATTCGAATCAATGCGTGCGCAGGTCAGAAAGAAAGCGCTGCGCGCGTGCATGTTTGGGGCGCACGAAGAACTCTTCCGGCTCTGCGATTTCCAGAATCTTCCCTGCGTCCATGAACCACACGCGGTCCGCGACTTCTCGTGCGAACCCCATTTCGTGCGTGACGCACATCATCGTCATACCTTCTTGCGCGAGGCTCTTCATGACGTTCAGCACTTCGCCGACCATCTCGGGGTCGAGCGCGCTCGTCGGCTCGTCGAACAGCATGGCGGGCGGATCCATCGCGAGCGCACGCGCAATCGCGACACGTTGCTGTTGTCCGCCGGATAACTGCGCCGGATAAGCACGCGCCTTGTTCGACAGACCCACGCGTGACAACAGGTCCTCGGCCTTGCGCTCGGCTTCGACTCGCTTCAGGCCATGCACGCGCATCGGTGAGAGCGTGATGTTATCCAGCACCGACAGGTGCGGAAACAGGTTGAATTGCTGGAACACGAAGCCGACACGGCTGCGGTAGGCGTTCAGTCCGAGCTTTTTGTCGTGGATGTCCTGGCCGTCGAAAAAAATCTGCCCGCGGTTGATCTCTTCCAGACGATTGACCGTGCGGATCAACGTCGATTTGCCCGAACCCGAAGGACCGCACACCACCACGACCTCGCCCCTGCGAACTTCGGCGTTCACATCCACGAGTGCCTGATATTCGCCGTACCATTTGTTGACGCTGGAAAACCTGATCATGCGCAGTACCTCTAAATGAATGAACGCCTAGTTTTCGCTGGCGAGCGGCTCGGCCAGTGAGAGCTCATCGCCTTTCTGAGTTTTCGCGACCGCACCCGCCCGCTTGAACGTGACGCGCCGCTCCAGATACTGTGCGAGCTGCGTGAGCGCATAACATAGCGCGAAGTAGCTCAACGCGAGAATCAGATAGACCGGGAACGGTTTTGTCAAAAGCCGGTTGTTGATCTGGTCCGCTGCGAACGAAATTTCCTGAACGTTGATGATGTACCCGAGCGAGGTCTCCTTAATCGTCGAGACGAACTGCGTGACCATGCTCGGCACCACGTTGTAGAGCGCCTGCGGCAGTACGACTGCACGCATCGTTTTCATGTAGCTCATGCCGAGCGCGCGCGACGCTTCGGTTTGTCCTTTCGGCAGTCCCTCGATGCCCGCGCGGATGATCTCGCCGAGATAGGCCGAGTCGTAGATCACGAGCGCGCACAGCATCGTGACGAACCCGGTGACCGGATAACCGGTCAGCACGGGAACGAGAAAGTACACCCAGAAAATCACCATCAGCAGAGGAATGCCGCGCACCATATAGACGAGCGCCGTTGCGGGTGCATGCAGCGCGCGCAATGGGCTGATGCGTGCGAGCGCAACCAGAATGCCCAACGGAAAGGCAATGATGAGTGCGGAGAGCGAAAGCAATATCGTGAGCACGATGCCGCCCAGCGGCCCATGCGGATATTGCCCGATGAGCAGCAGGGTCCAGTTATCGCGCAAGATGTCGAACATGTCACTTCACTCCCGGAATGCGGTAGTGCATGGCGATCTTCGCACCGCACAGCATGATGACAAGCGAAAGACCGAGATACACCGCCGTGGCGACAAAGTACGACTCGAAAGAGAGGAACGTTTCGTTCTCGACCTGCCGGGTCACGTACGTCAACTCCGCTGCGCCAATCGCCATGGCAAGACTCGTGTTTTTGAAGAGCAGCACCGCGTGATTGACCATCGGCGGAATTGCATTGCGCAGCGCCTGCGGCAGCACGACATGACGCATGCCGGTCAGGAAATTCAGTCCGAGCGCACGGGACGCTTCATATTGGCCATACGGAATGGCGCGCAGCCCACTGCGAATGTCTTCAGAGAGATACGCCCCGCTGCACAGTCCAATCGCGATCACCGCGAAAACAAACTGGCCGTTGTAGTGATTCAGCAGCGCTTGTAAAGAAGCCGGCAAAATGTTCGAGATGCCGAAGTACCAGAACAGAATCTGCACGAGCATAGGCACATTGCGATGGTATGCAACGAACGTCGCGACAAACGAGGTCGCAAGACGGTTATTCGTGAGACGGATCACAGAGAGCAGTACGCCCACGATCAACGAAAGCACCCATGCCAGCGCGGCCATGGCGAGCGTCAGCTCAATCCCATGAAGGAACAGCACGCCATAGTCGCCTTGCAGCACCGTGGCCAGGTCAAAATGAAGTTTCATGTTGCGCGTCCCTGCCTTCGCGGCGTCCTCGTTGAATCCATACTAGCCCGCAAAAAAACGCCCTGGCAGAGGCCTTTCTTCTGGTGCAATAAGTTTCGGGAATGACGGATGGCGAGGACGAGGTAGATCGCCGTGGGCAGCGCTCAAGGCAGCATGCTGCATGATGTATGTCTCCGGTATGTGGGGCCTCTGCGGGCGCCTCATCGGTCACCGCGCCCGTCTGAACGAGCGCGACTTATACGAGTCGAACCGGCGCAACACGCTGCGCCGGTCCAGATCAAACAATCGCCGCCGGGCCCGCGAGCACCTGCGGATTGATCGGCGTGGGAGGCTTGCCGGCGAGAGGACCACGTCCCAGCGCCGCGATCAGGTTGTCGACGCAGAGCGCAGCCATGGCGCGCCGCGTATTGACCGACGCACTGCCGATATGCGGTGTCAGCACCACGTTCTTTTGCGCGAGCAGCGCCGGACACACGAGCGGTTCACCTTCGAATACGTCGAGACCCGCGGCCGCGATGCTGCCTTCATGAAGCGCGACGGCGAGCGCCGCGTCGTCCACCACGCCGCCGCGCGCGATATTCGTGAGCGTGGCGGACGACTTCATCTGCTTTAACTCCGCCGCGCCGATTGCATGATGCGAGCTGGCCGAATACGGCACGACGACAATCAGATGATCCGACTCACGCAGCAGTGCTTCCTTGTCGACATAGCGCGCGTGGCAGCCCTCTTCCACTTCAGGCGCGAGTCGCGAGCGGTTGTGATAGATGACGCGCATGCCGAAGCCAAATGCACCGCGCCGCGCAATGGCCTGACCAATGCGCCCCATGCCGAGAATGCCGAGTGTCGAGCCATGCACGTCGCTGCCGACGAACATGTCGTAGCGGCCGGTCTTCGTCCATTCGCCCGCACGCAGAAAGTGCTCCGACTCCGCGATGCGCCGCGCGGTGGCCATCATCAGCGCGAAGCCGAAGTCGGCCGTAGTATCCGTGAGCACGTCCGGCGTATTCGTGACGAGTACGCCGCGCGCGGTGCACGCATCGACATCGACGTTGTTGTAGCCCACGCCGATGTTGCAGACCGCCTTCAGTTGCGGGCAGGCATCCAGCAACGTGGCATCGATTCGGTCGCTGCCGGCCGTTATCGCGCCCTCCTTGCCCTGCAGGCGCTCGATCAGCTCGGCTTGGGTCCAGATGGTGTCGTCCGGATTGTCGGTCACGTCGAAGTCCGCGCGCAGGCGCTCGACGATGTCCGGAAATGACGCACGGGTAACGAGTACCGATGCTCGCATGAAAGGCCTCCTTAGTAGACTCAGATGACGTTCTCGCGAACGGCGGGCTTACTCACCGTGAGCGGACGGCTCGCGCTTGATGGTGGTGAGCCCGCCCGGCACTTGCAACGTCGGCAGGATCTCCATGTTGCTGATGTTGACCGCGAGCGGCACGGCTATCGCAAACGCAATCGCATCCGCGATGTCGGACGGCTGAGGCAACTCGAAGCCGTCAATGAACTTCTTTCGCGCTTCCTCGATGTCGCCGTGCACATGGCCGAAAATATCAGTCGCGACACGGCCGGGGCAGATCTCGGTCACGCGCACACGCTTGCCCGTGGCGTCGACCCGCAGCTGGCGCGACAGCGCGTGTATGCCGGCCTTCGTCGCGTGATAGATGGAGTTGCCGTTGAAGTTATAGATCGCCGCAATGGAGCTGATGTTGACGATATGGCCGCGGTCGCGTGCCACCATGCCCGGCATGGTGAGCCGCACGAGGTGCAGCACGGCTTGCAGATTCACCTCCACTTGCACGTCGATGTCCTCGACACCCGCATCGAGAATCGAACCCTTGCGCGATACGCCCGCGTTGTTCACGACGATATCGAACGGCACCTGCTGTGTGAGCGTCGTCACGGCGTGCAGATCGCACACGTCGATTGCATGCGCAATGCAGCCGGTGCGCGCGGCAAGCTCATTCAGACGATCGCCGTTGCGCGCGAGCGCATGCACTTCGAGTCCCTCGCGACAAAAGCGCTCGACAATGGCAGCGCCCATTCCTGTCGAAGCGCCCGTGACCAGCGCGGTCTTGTAGTCTGAAAACGGCATGAATGACCTCAGTCTGTAGTTCTCAAATGTCGCCTCGCGAAAAGGCGTGCGATAAAGCCTGTTGCCAATCGGCTTTTTATCAATCGACTCCTAACAATCTATACGCCGCGAAAGCGCGCAACAAAGACGGATTGGGTTTGAAGCGATAAGCGGGCCTTATGGTTGAAACCATGTTGCCCCGGTCGCCTCGCGCGCGTGTCTAGCGCGTAAGGCGCGAGACCGGCACGACCCGTCCGCCCGCCGCTTCGATCACGCCGCGCACCGTGCGCGCCAGTTCGACGGCACCTGGCGTGTCGCCATGCAGCAGGATCGACTGAACCGCAATCTTCAGCTTGTTGCCGGTAACCGTCGTGATGGTGCCTTCCTCCAGCAGTTGCTTGACACGCGCAAGGACCGCCGCCCTGTCCTTGATCACCGCGCCCGCGAGTTTGCGCGAGACCAGCGCGCCTTGATCGTCGTATGCACGGTCGGCGAGAAATGTGTTGGCGATGCGCACGCCGAGACGATCCGCGGCGCGTTCTATCTGCGTGTTCGTCGACACGCTGATGATGAGCTCGCGGTCGAACTCGGCGACGGCCCGCACCAGCGGCTCGGCGAGTTCGTACGAAGCCGCGGCCATGTTTCCGAGCGCGCCGTGAAAGCTCATATGCGTGACGCGGTGCCCTGCGGCCTTCGCGATGCCCGCGAGCGCGCCCATCTGATACAGGATGTAATTGGCGAGCTCCAGCGGATCGGCCTGGATCTGCCTACGGCCAAAGCCCAGCAGGTCGGGAAAACCAACGTGCGCGCCGACTTCGACGCCGCGCGTGAGAGCCATGCGCACCGTTGTGTCCATGATGACGGGGTCACCGGCGTGATAGCCGCAGGCCACGTTGGCGGACGACACGATGTCGAGCATCGCCTCGTCTTCGCCCATGCGGTAGGGGCCAAAGCCTTCACCCAGGTCCGCGTTCAGGTCGATTTCCATCTTCACTCTCCGTTCCTCAAGCGCTGACGTGCGCTGACCCATTCTTCATGCGGATGGCGCGAGCTCGATCAGGCGTGTTCCATAGCCGACCGTTGCGCCATGCGCGACGAGCGTGCCCACCACCACCCCGTCTACGGGCGCGAGAACCGGCACGCACAACTGCGCGATCCGCAGCAAGCCGACAATCTCGCCCCCATCGACGCGCGCACCGACGCTGACAAGCGGCGTGGAGCGCGCCGGATGCGTCACGAGAAAAATGCCCGCGCAATGCGCCGTAACGGCGACGCTCGACGCGCTTGCAGCAATGGGCGGCTCACTCGCACCGTCGGCATCGTCGGGCGCATGAACCGTTCGCGTCCGCAGCTTCGTGCGGGGTGGCTTCTCCATCGTCAGGCGAACGGTCGCGGCGGGCCTGCCAATTTCGATGAATTCGACGTCGGCGGCGGCCAGCCACGACGTAATCTGCCGAAGCTCGCCAATATCCACTTCGTTTTTTTCTGTCATGTCTCAGTGTCTGGAAGAGCGGAACAACTCGACGAGATTGCGCACCCTGGCGAGGTAGCCCCCCAGTTCTTCCAGCGCCGCGACGGCTTCCGGATAGGTCGTCTGAACAAAGCGGATTTTCGTACCGATGCGCGCCTGCGCGAGGCGCCATAAATCCGCCTCGATGACGGTGCCGATCTTCGGGTAACCGCCCGACGGCTGTGCATCGCGTAGCTGGATGATCGGATGCCCGTTGTGCGGCACCTGAATCACACCGGGCACGATGCCATGCGAGCGCTTCTCGACGGCGTGCATCGCCGTGAGCGTCGGACCGGCGAGGCGATACCCATAGCGATCGCTTTGCGGCGTCACTTTCCAACCCTCGCGCCAGAACGCCTCGAGCGACTCCGGGCAGTAGCACTCGTATTCCGCAGCGGGCAGCACGCGCACCGCGGTTTCGTCGGCTGTCGCACCAGGCAGCGCGGAAGCCGCAGGCAATGTGAATTCCGGCGGCACGGTGCCGAAACCCGCAGCACGCGGTGCATCGAGCGGCATGGTGCGGGCGCCCTCGCCCACGGCCTTCAGCACATCGCCCTTTTGCAGCTGACGGCCGTCGTAGCCGCCGAACTGACCGCGCAGCTGCGTGCTGCGCGAGCCGAGCACCACAGGCACATCCACCCCGCCCGCGAGTGTCAGATAGCAGCGCGTTCCGCTTGTCGGCACACCGATGGTGAGCACGTCGCCCTCTTTGGCTTGCACCGTCCACCACGGCAACAGGGCCCGCTCGTTAAGGCGCGCGGGACAGTCCGCGCCCGTGATTGCAAAGGCCATGTCCGCCAGAAAGCGCACACGAAAGGGGAACATGGGAATCTCGATGCCCGCTGCGTCGTCGGGATTGCCGAGCAGCAGATTGCCGACTGCGAGCGCAAGCCGGTCCATCGCGCCGGCCGTGCCGACGCCATATCGCAGATAGCCTTCGCGCCCCTGGTCCTGCACGGTCGCAAGCGCCGAAGAAGACAGGATCTCGATCACGATGCAACCCTCTCGACGCGGAAGCGGATCATGTCGCCCGGCGCGAGCGTGGCGGGATGCTCGCGCGCCGGGTCGAAGAAAGACATCGACGTGTGACCGATCGTGTTCCAGCCGCTAGGTCCCGTCGATGCGGACACGCCCGTCTGCACGCCGCCGATCGACACGGCGCCGCCGGGCAACCCGAGCACCGGCACCTTGCGCCGCGGCGTCGCGATGCGCGGGTCCATGCCGCCCAGATAGCAATAACCGGGGTGGCTGCCGAGCGCGTAGACCGTATAGAGCGGCGCGCAATGCAACTGCACGACATCATCGACGCACAGGCCGGTGTGATTCACCACGTCTTGCAGATGCGGCCCGAACTCGCCGCCGTATTGCACCGGCAATTCCACCACTTTGCCCTCGATCTGCAGCTCGCCCGCCGCGGCCCATGCATCGCGCAACGCCTCGCCCAGCGACTCGGGGTCTGCCGGCGGCGTAGCGAACGTCAGCATCAGGTTAGTGACGCCCGGCACGGCTTCGCGCACGCCCGGCCATGTTTCTACCTCGCGCGCGAGCGTCCAGATACGGCGCTGCACGTGCAGATCGAGCGCACCTGGCGCTTCGAAGAGCAAGGCGGTCGTACCCAGCATGCTCACGCGCAGCGGCTCATCGGATTCGTCGTGGTTCATTGCAACAGCGGTCCTTGGTGCGTTCCGACGCGGCGGCCTCGCGGCGTCCGCATGCGCGATCGACGCAGGCTCAACGGTCAGCGTCATGGTTTTTTCTCCTCGCCAGCCAATGCTCGAGATAGTGGATGTCGACGCCCCCTGCGCAAAATGCCTCGTCGTCGAACATGGCCTGATGCAAGGGCACGTTCGTGCGAATGCCTTCCACGCGCATTTCCGACAGCGCAACACGCATGCGCGCGAGCGCTTCGTCACGCGTGGCGCCGTGCGTAATGAGCTTGGCAATGAGCGAGTCGTAGTACGGCGGCACGCGCACACCGCCGCTGATGTGAGAGTCGACCCGTACGCCATTGCCGCCGGGCTGTTCCCACATGGACACCGTGCCGGGACACGGCGCGAACATAAGCGGATCTTCGGCGTTGATGCGGCATTCGAACGAATGGCCAACCGAGCGAATGTCCGACTGACGAACGGTCAGTGCATGCCCCTGTGCGACGCGAATCTGTTCGCGGACGATGTCGATGCCCGACGTCATCTCCGTGACGGGATGCTCGACCTGCAGGCGTGTGTTCATTTCGATGAAATAGAACTGGCCGTTCTCGAACAGGAATTCGAACGTGCCCACGCCGCGATAACCCGTGTGCCTGCATGCCTCCACGCAGCGCTCGCCGACTTGCCGGACCATGCCAGCGTCGATGCCCGGCGCTGGCGCTTCCTCCACTACCTTCTGATGACGCCGCTGCAACGAGCAGTCGCGCGACCCGAGCCATAGTGCATTGCCATGCGTATCGCACAGCACCTGGATTTCGACATGACGCGGATGCTCAAGAAACTTTTCCACATACAGTTGCGGCTTGCCGAAGGCGCGGCGCGCCTCCTCGCGCGTTACTGAAACGGCATCGAGCAACTGGTCGGGGCCCGGCACGACGCGCATACCGCGCCCCCCGCCCCCGCCCGCCGATTTCACGATGACCGGGTAACCGATCTCTTCGGCGACACGCAGAATCTCCGCCGGCTCGTCGGACAGGCTGCCGTCTGGGCCCGGCACGCATGGCACACCGGCCGCGCGCATCGCGCGTTTTGCGGCGACCTTGTCGCCCATCGTGCGAATGGTTTGCGCGGCAGGCCCGATAAAAACCAGGCCCGCTGCCTCTACGTCCGCGGCAAAGTCCGCGTTCTCCGAAAGAAAGCCATAGCCCGGATGAATGGCCTGCGCGCCGCTCGCGTGTGCGGCAAAGAGGATCGCCGCGCCATCCAGATAGCTTTGTGCCGGTGACGCCGGGCCGATGCACAACGCTTCGTCAGCGAGACGCACGTGGCGCGCCTCGGCATCCGCCTCCGAGTAGACCGCGACCGTTTTGAGGCCCAGCTCACGGCAGGCCCGCTGGATTCGCAGCGCGATCTCGCCGCGGTTGGCAATCAGTACCTTGTCGAACATGGTCGTCTAGCCAATCCGGAAAAGCGGCTGGCCAGGTTCCACCTCGCTACCTGGCGCAACCAGCACCTCCAGGATGGCGCCGCCCGTTTCCGCTTCGATCGCGTTGAACATCTTCATCGCTTCGATGGTGCAAAGCACCTGACCTTCCCCGATCGTATCGCCTGGCGTCACGAACGGCGGCTCGCCGGGCGCGGGCGTCAGATGAACGACGCCGAACATCGGCGCGCGCACGCAATGCGGTTCCTTGGCGACTGAAGGTGCCGGGAACGGCAGAGCGGGGGTACGCGCGGCTTCGTCGGCGCCGCTTTGCACCGACGCCGGCAGCGCCGCGCCGCTCACGGGAGCGCCCGCTGCGCTCGCGTGTGCAACGCCCTGCTTTGCGCCTCGCTTCGCCTTGACAAGCTTGACCCGTGCGTCGCCCTCGATCACTTCGAGCTTCGCGAGCGGGGAGTCCGCCAACAGGTCGATCAGCGCCTTAATCTTCTGGAGATCCATCTTAGAGTCCGTGGCCGGTGGGACGCGCGCCCTTGACCGGCGGGCGCGCTCGACAATGAACTCAATGTATCCGGCGCATAAGAATTGCGCCAAGACCGTTTGGCTTTGTAGCGATAAGATGCGCTTATGTATCCGCGCCGGGCTCGAAACGAACGTCGAGCGCGAGGTCGCCCGCCAGTTCCAGCAGAATGTCCTTGACCGCCGCGGCGGGCTCGGAGAGCGGCAAATGATCGGAGAGGCAGACCGACAACGGAATCTTGATGACCGGCGAGACGATGCGGCATTGCACAATGTCCCCGGCGACCGCCACGACCCTGGCTGTCGAATCCGGCAGAATGGTCGCGCCGATGCCCGCGCCCACCGCTGCCGAGAGCGTAGACGCCGATTCGATTTCCGCCACCACCTTCGGAATCATTTGCACGCGCGCGAAGCCTTCGTCGACGTATTTGCGCAGATAGTTGTACGGACGCGGCAGGAGCAACGGCACGTCGCGAAGCTCCGTCACGCCTATCTGATCCTGCGCGATGCCCATGCTGCGCGGCGCAACGAGGAACAGCTCCTCGTTCATCAGAAGCTGGAACGACAGGCCGTGCACCGGCTTGTCGCCGTACAGCACAGCCATGTCCATGCGCCCGTTCATGATCAGTTCGCTGAGTGTGGTGCCGAAGTTCTCGTTGATGTACAGCAGGATGTCCGGATGCCGGGCCCGCACGGTGCGCAACAGCGGCAATGACAGCGCCGACGCGCCGGTGCCGGGCGCCAACCCGACCGAGACCTGACCCGACAGCGTCTGGCCGGCGCTTTTCACGTCGGCCTGAGCCTGCTCGTACTGACGCAGGATCAACTGCGCGTGGCGATACAGCGTGGCGCCCGCCTCGGTGGCGGTGACGCCGCGCTTCGTGCGCACGAGCAGCTGTTGCTGAAACTCGTCTTCAAGTGTGATGAGTTGCTGGCTCAGCGCCGGCTGTGCAATGTGAAGCACTTCCGCAGCCTGGGTGAGGCTGCCAATGTCGACGATCTTCACGAAATACTTCAAACGCCGCAGGTTCACGGTATTCGCGTCTCAACGTTAGTGATGGCAACCATGATAGGCCAAGCGCCCCTTCGCGCACAGTCCGCAAAAATCCGGTGTGCGGTTGCGCCCTGCGCAAAAAAGGTCTGCTAATCAGCGTATTCCCTCATGGATCGCGCGCTCCGGAACCGGACGCGCGCGTCGACGCGGCGTCATAAGCGGATGTTATTGCACCAGCGGAAAGTCATCTTGGCTTGAACTTTTTCGCGCGCTTAATGTGAATGCTGTCAAAAGCCGCTGAGGAGTTGAGTGTGAGTGCATCGCGCATCGCCGCCCGTGTTCAGAGAATCAAACCGTCACCGAGCAGCGCCGCCGCCGACCGGGCCGCGGAACTGCGGCGTGAGGGAAAGACCATCGTCAATCTCGTGGTGGGCGAGCCTGACTTCGATACACCCGCGCATATCCGCGAGGCCGCGATCGAGGCCATGGCGCGGGGCGAAACCCGCTACACGCAAACGGCCGGTACGCCGGCGCTGCGCGCCGCCATCGCCCAGAAGCTGCAGCGCGAAAACGGCCTCTCGTATGATCCGAAGCACATTATCGTGACCTGCGGCGCGAAGCATGCGATCTTCAACGCGCTCGCCGTGACGGTCGAACCCGGCGACGAAGTGCTCATTCCGGCTCCATACTGGGTGTCCTATCCGGACATGACACTGGCCTGCGACGGCACGCCGGTCGTCGTGCCCTGCACGGAAGCCGACAGCTTCAAGCTCACGCCCGCCGTGCTGGAAAAAGCGATCACGCCGCGCACGCGCTGGCTCATCATCAATTCGCCGACCAATCCGACGGGCGCCAGCTATAGCACGGCCGAGCTGCGCGCCCTCGCGAATGTACTGCTGCGCCACCCGCACGTGCTTGTGATGATGGACGACATCTACGAACACATTCGCTTCGAGGCCGGCGCGCCGCAACATCTGCTCGCTATCGAACCTCAGCTGAGCTCGCGTACGCTGGTCATCAACGGTGTCTCAAAGACCTACGCGATGACCGGCTGGCGCATCGGCTATGTGGCCGGCCCCGCCGATCTGATCGGCGCACTGGAAACACTCCAGTCGCAATCCACGAGTAACGCCTGCTCGATAAGCCAGGCCGCCGCGCTCGCCGCGTTGACCGGCGATCAGACGTTCGTGCAGCAGTCCGTGCGCATTTACAAGGAGCGACGCGATCACGCGCTGAAAGCGCTCAATGCGATTCCAGGCATCAGTTGCAAGACGCCGGGCGGCGCGTTTTATCTCTACGTCAACTGCAGCGGCATGATCGGCCGCACGACGCCCGACGGCAAGAGCCTCGACAACGACGTCGATGTCGTGCTGTATCTGCTCGAACACGCGGGCGTCGCACTGATCGCCGGCACCGCCTATGGCGTTTCGCCGTTCTTCCGTATGTCGATTGCAACGCGCATCGAAATCATCGACGAAGGCTGCAGGAAAATCGCAGCGGCGGTTGCCGCTTTGAGTTGAGAGACGGCGGCGGCGCGCGACAGAAGGTAACGACATAGCGCCAGCCGCCTGAAAAAAAGGCATGCCGCACCGCGAGGATGCCGCAGCCGGTTTGGAGCTTTCTTTTTTTCCGTCAATCTGCAAGGGGATCTACTCGTGAAAAAGCATACCTTAGGGATACTAACTGGATTGGGTCTGGCCATTTCAGGCGGAGTGCACGCTCAATCGAGCGTCACACTGTACGGCATCATCGACGAAGCGGTGCGCTTCGACACTCACCAGAACAAATCCGGCGGTAAGCTTTTTACAATGGGTAGCGGCGGCGAGATTCAGGGCAGCCGCTGGGGCATGCAGGGCACGGAAGATCTGGGCGGCGGTCTCGCGGCCATTTTTCAGCTCGAAGGCGGCTTCACGCCGAACACCGGCGTCACGCAGCAATCCACGCCTTCGGGCACGGCGCGCCTCTTCGGGCGCACTGCCATGGTCGGACTCACGAGCCCCTACGGCACATTGACCATGGGCCGCCAATACACGCTGGTTCATGAAATGGGCTGGACGCACGACATCTACGCGTTCGCCAACTACACCGGCACCATCGGCTTTCAGGGCGCGGGGCTGACGGGCGGAGGACGTCTCGACAACACGGTGCGCTATACGTCGCCCGCGCTCGCCGGCTTCACGTTCAAGGGCGCTTACACGTTCGGCGGCGTGGCGGGCAGCATCCATCAGAACTCGTCCCCGGCGCTCAGCCTCTCCTATGACAATGGGCCGCTGAGCGTCGGGGCGGCGTATCAGGTCGTGAACAACATCGGCGGCCTCACGCCCGCCACCACCGCGTACGGCAGCACCTATTTCGGTGTGACGATTCCGGACAGCTCGCAGAAAATATTCACAGTGGGCGCCACCTATAAGTTCGGCGCCGCGAAGGTCTTCGGCTCGTATATCTACAGCCACGTTTATCCGGCGGACTATCGGAACGACTCGTTCTCGACCGCGCTGCAGTACTACATGACACCTGCGCTCATTCTCGACCTGCCGCTTTACGTCGACTTCGTGCATCACGCGGGACAGAGCGGCACGCGCATCACCGGCGGCCCGACACTCGACTATCTGCTGAGCAAGCGCACCGACGTCTACGTCGGCGTGGACTACAACCATCTCACGGGCGCGTGGACCACGCTTGCTGCGGCATCGGGATCCAATCAGCCGTTCTTCGGCTACAACTCGCTGTTCGAAGCAGCGATCGGTTTGCGTCACAAGTTCTGACGCCTGCACGACCGAACGACTGCCCCGCGTTGTGCGAGGCCGGGCAGTGCTCGTCATCAGACATGCGGCGTCGCGCGCCGACGCGGGCCGCATGCTCGCTGCCTGCTTCATCCCATTTGAGGAGAAACCAGCCATGAGAATCGGCGTCCCTGCCGAAAGCCGCGCCGGTGAGACGCGTGTCGCCGCCACGCCCGAAACGGTCAAGACACTCACCGCCCTCGGGCACACCGTATTGGTGCAGAGCGCCGCAGGCGCCCTTGCTCACTACACTGACACCGCCTATGCCGCAGCCGGCGCAACGGTCTGCAGTGCGGCGCAAGCATTTGCCGCCGATGTCGTGCTGAAGGTACAAACGCCGACTGAAGCAGAGCTCGACGCCATGCGGCGCGGCACGGTTCTCATCGGCATGCTTAATCCGTTCGATGTGGACCAGGCCGCACGCATCCACGCTGCGGGGGTGCAAGCTTTTGCACTTGAATCGATTCCGCGTTCGACGCGCGCGCAAAGCATGGACGTGCTGTCCTCGCAGGCGAACATTGCAGGGTACAAGGCCGTGCTGCTAGCCGCGAGTCTTTATCAACGATTCATGCCAATGCTGATGACAGCCGCCGGCACGGTGAAAGCGGCGCGCGTGCTCGTGCTCGGCGCGGGCGTCGCGGGGCTGCAGGCGATTGCCACGGCGAAGCGGCTCGGCGCGGTGATCGAGGCGTCCGACGTGCGGCCCGCCGTCAAGGAACAAATCGAATCGCTCGGGGCAAAGTTTCTCGACGTGCCCTGCGAAACCGACGAAGAGCGTGCCGCCGCCGAAGGCGTGGGCGGCTATGCGCGCCCCATGCCACCCTCATGGCTCGCGCGGCAGGGCGCGTTGGTTCACGAGCGGGCAAAGCTGGCCGACATCGTCATTACGACCGCGCTGATTCCGGGGCGCACCGCGCCGACCTTGATCGACGAGGAGACTGTCCGCGCGATGAAAGCGGGCTCAGTGATCGTCGATCTCGCTGCCGGCAAAGGTCCGCATGTCGGCGAGCGGCGCGCCGGCAACTGTCCATTGACTGAAGCCGATGCCGTCGTGCTGCGCCACGGGGTGCAGATCGCCGGCTACACGAATCTTCCGGCGATGGTGGCAACGGACGCCTCCGCGCTCTACGCGCGCAACGTTCTCGACTTTCTGAAGCTGATTATGGACAGCGAACGAAAACTCAGTATCGACACGAGCGACGACATCATCGCCGCGACGTTGCTCGGTCACGACGCCGCGCTGCTGAAAACCGCCTAGGGACATGAGGACAACAAGGACACCGCGATGGAACTCATCAATCACACTACAACGAATCTGATTACCTTTGTTCTCGCCATTTACGTGGGCTACCACGTCGTATGGAACGTGACGCCCGCGTTGCATACGCCGCTGATGGCCGTCACCAATGCGATTTCGGCGATCGTGATGGTCGGCGCGATGCTCGCCGTCGGCCTCACTGAGGGCAGCGCGGGCAAAGCATTCGGCGCGCTCGCCGTGGCGCTCGCTGCGGTGAACGTATTCGGCGGCTTTCTCGTCACGCGGCGCATGCTCGAGATGTTCCGCAAGAAGGACATCAGGAAGCCGTCCGCCAACGCCGCTCAGCAGGCGAACGGAGCCGTGCGATGAGTACGAATACCGTCACACTGCTGTATCTTGTCGCGTCCGTCTGTTTCATTCAGGCGCTCAAAGGTCTGTCGAATCCGAAAAGCGCGCGCCTCGGGAATGTCTTTGGCATGAGCGGCATGGCGATTGCCATTCTCACGACGCTCGCCCTGATCGCAAAGCAGGCCTCGACGCTCGGCTCGGACCTGACGCTGGGACTCGGGGTCCTGTCCGCTGCATTGCTGATCGGCGGCACGGTGGGCACGGTGCTCGCTGCACGCGTCGAGATGACGAAGATGCCCGAGCTCATTGCTGCGATGCATTCGCTCATCGGGCTCGCCGCCGTTTGCATCGCTTACGCGGTGGTCTGCGAACCGTCGGCGTTCGGCCTTGCGACGGGCGACGGTGAGCTACCGTACGTCAATCGCGCCGAGCTTTTCGTCGGCACGTTTATCGGTGCGATCACGTTCTCGGGCTCCGTTATCGCGTTCGGCAAGCTGTCGGGAAAATACCGGTTCCGCCTATTTCAAGGCGCTCCCGTCGTATATGCGGGACAACATGCGCTGAACCTTGCGCTTGCCATTGCGATGATCGGCTTCGGCATTGCGTTTTTCGTCACACAGTCGTGGTTGCCGTTCATCGTCATGACGGCGATTGCGTTCGCGCTCGGCGTACTCATCATCATTCCGATCGGCGGCGCCGATATGCCGGTGGTCGTGTCCATGCTGAATTCGTATTCCGGCTGGGCTGCGGCAGGCATCGGCTTTTCGCTGAACAACCCGATGCTGATCATTGCCGGCTCGCTGGTCGGCTCATCCGGCGCAATTCTGTCCTACATCATGTGCCGCGCGATGAATCGTTCGTTCTTCAGCGTGCTGCTCGGCGGCTTCGGCGCGGACGCTTCGGCAGAAGGCGGTGCGAAGCGCGAGCAGCGTCCGGTGAAATCAGGCTCTGCCGATGACGCCGCGTTCCTGCTCGGCAACGCCGAATCCGTCGTCATCGTCCCCGGTTATGGACTCGCCGTCGCACGCGCGCAGCATGCACTGAAAGAGTTGACGGATAAACTCAGCGGCAAGGGCATCGACGTGCGCTATGCGATCCATCCCGTCGCGGGCCGCATGCCCGGCCACATGAACGTGCTGCTCGCGGAGGCCGAAGTGCCCTACGATCAGGTCTTCGAAATGGAAGACATCAACGCGGAATTCGGTCAGACGGATGTGGTGCTCGTGCTCGGCGCAAACGACGTCGTCAATCCCGCCGCCAAAACCGACCCGACCTCGCCCATTGCCGGCATGCCGATTCTCGAGGCCTATAAAGCGCGCACGGTCATCGTCAACAAACGCTCGATGGCGTCCGGATACGCGGGCCTCGACAACGACCTCTTCTATATGGACAAAACGATGATGGTGTTTTCGGACGCAAAGAAGGTCATCGAAAATATGACGAAAGCGCTCGACTAGCGAACCATTCCAGTTGGCAGCGGTGCAGCCATAAGCATCGGCTATCGGCCCAGACGAGATCGTTCTTTGCCGGCAGGTGCTTTTGCCGCTACCTTAGGGAGTGCAGATTCCGTATTTATCGTCATAGGCTCACATCATGCATGCACTCGTCATTCACGCACCACTCGATTTGCGCATCGAGGACGTTCCGACGCCCGAACCCGAAGCGAACCAGTTGCTGGTGCGTGTCCGGACAGGGGGCATCTGCGGCTCGGACCTCCACTACTTCAATCATGGCGGCTTCGGCACCATTCGCATCAAGGAGCCGATGGTGCTCGGTCACGAAGTTGCGGGCGTCGTGTCTCGCGCCGGCGCCGCGGTAACGGACATGCCGGCCGGCACACGCATTTCCATCAGCCCGAGCCGGCCTTGCGGTCTGTGCGAATACTGTCAGCAAGGCCTGCACAATCACTGCATGGACATGCGCTACTACGGCAGCGCCATGCGCACGCCGCATGTGCAAGGCGCGTTCCGTCAGGAAATCGTGATCGACCGTTCGCAGGCGCACGTCGTGTCCGATTCGCTGAGCGATGCCGAAGCCGCGATGGCCGAACCGCTCTGCGTCGCACTGCATGCGATGCGGCGCGCGGGCCCGCTGCTCGGCAAGCGCGTGCTCGTGACAGGCTGCGGGCCGATCGGCGCATTGATCGTTGCCGCCGCGCGGCGGGCCGGTGCGGCGACGATCGTTGCGACCGATGTCAACACGCTGCCGCTGGACAGCGCGAAAAAGGTCGGGGCCGATGTTGCACTCAATATTGCGGACTCGCCCGAGGCACTGAAGCCGTTCACCACCGGCAAAGGCAGCTTCGACGTGCTGTTCGAGGCAAGCGGCAACGCCACGGCACTGCGTGGCTCGTTCGACGCACTCAAGCCGCGAGGCGTCATCGTGCAGGTAGGATTAGGCGGCGACATCTCCTTGCCGCTCAATGTAATTGTCGCTAAGGAGTTCGATCTGCGCGGCGCGTTCCGCTTTCATGAAGAGTTCGCTATCGCCGTCGAACTGCTCAACAAAGGATTGATCGACGTAAAGCCGCTTATTACAGGGGTTTTTCCGTACCAGGAATCGGTCAAGGCGTTCCAGACCGCAGGGGACCGCTCAAAAGCGATGAAGGTGTTGGTGAATTTCGACTAATCTGCCCTGGACTGGCCTGTCAGGGTCGGCCCGACAAGCCATGTAAAAGAAGCCGACGCTGCGGAAGGCAGTCGTCGGCGTTTTCATCTTCCGTTCGCCGGTACTTCGGCCCACTCAGTTATTGCAGCGCGCCTCAAGCGCGTCGATAAACGAGCGGTCCCAGCGGCCCTGTTTCATCGCGCGCATCGTTTCGGCCTCGGCTTGCAGCACCGCTAGTGCTTTTTCGATGACATAGCCGGCGTCTTCCTGCGGAATCGCGAGCAAGCCATCCTGATCGCCGACAACGATATCGCCGGGATTCACCACCATGCCGCCGACCGACACTGTGACGTTGATTTCGCCGGGGCCGTCCTTATACGGACCGCGGTGTGTGACGCCGCGCGCATAGACCGGAAAGTCGCGCTCGCGGATTTCGGCCACGTCACGAATCGCGCCGTCCACCACGAGGCCCGTCATGCCGATATGCGCCGCATAGAAGGACAGAATGCCGCCGACCACCGCATTGTCGAGATCGCCGCCGGCATCGACGACGAGAACGTCGCCCTTGCGGCAAAACTCCAGCGCCCGCAGATAAGTCAGGTTATCGCCGCCTCGGGAGCGGACAGTGACGGCAGTTCCTGCCATCGTCTTCCTGGCCGGCCGCTGATAAGGATGAAGCCCCACGCTGCCGATGTTGCGATGCATGTTGTCGCTGAGCGCGGACACCGGAATATCCCGCAACGCGTTGAGAATGTGATCTGCCGCTTGAGGTGCCGAGGGGTTCTTTCTGATAGCCTTGTACATGGTCGAGAGTCGCTTCCGTGTGGGAGGAAAGCGGCTCATGCGCGACGCGTTCGCTCGTCTTCGCACGGCCGCGGGGACACGGAATCAACGGTATATCAGCCACCGGACCTGCACAAAGACGGCTTTGTTCTTGCACGATAGTAAAGGCTTATGATGGGGCGCGAGCTGTGTGACGTGTCCCCACGGACGCTGCTCCGACGACCGTACAAGGCAGTCAACGAGACTTCCAGTCGTCATGTAGTTGCTGGCCACGCGCCGAAACCGGCACACGTAGAGCGAAGGACAGTTGTCACCAAAAGCGAAGTAATGTTGTCAACAGCAGTTTTTCGCATCTCGCAGACGAATGCTTTGTTGAGACGAACAGAGGAAGCGCTTCGCCTCGTCATAGCAGCCGCACCGCTCGCTTTGGGTGCGAGAGCTACAGGCCGCAGTCGAGGCGATTTCTGCCTGCCTTAGGAGTCAGGAAGTGTCGGCGATGGAATGGGATGGTCGTTGCGGATCGCGGGCTTTGTCGCGACTTGCGCTACGTCAATGCATTAACCGCCGGCGTCTTTACGGTCCGAGACCCCACACACGATTTCCAACGAACGCCGGATCGTTACATTAATAGCGGTGCCAATGATTTACGTAATCTGTCTGCTGCCGAGGATTAGGCAACGCGCGCTTCATCCCCTGGCATGAAGGAACGCGGCAATGCTAGATGCGCGAAGCTTCGCAAACCGCCAACTATGCTCGCCACGCACTCGAGGATTTGGTAGTCGAACTCGAACGCGAATTGACGAATTTACTTCGCGCTGATGCGAGTTGACAACATTGCTTCGCAACGGAACGAAGTAATGTCGTCACCTCGGACGTTCTCGCCTTGTCCTGTCGGGCATGGTCCGGTGACAAAATTGCTTCGCTCTACGTGATTCGGACGAACCGGTCGTTCGCGCCTTCCTCAATTTCTAGCATTGGCGATGCATCAGTCAGACGAAGCAAGTACTTGCACTGGACAGTTTGCTTTTCTTTGGCCGGAGTAGGCGTCGTGCGCCTTCTCGATAAAGGAAGCCGCTTCCCCAAAGGAAAGCTGAGGCGTGGGCGACGCCGTAGTTCCATGTTCGCCCACTGTGTTTGCGTCGCGCGCGGTGCAACAGTTCGAATAAAGCTGCCCGGACAAGCACAGGGTCGCCCGCAGAAAACTCACGCTCTATCGCCATCAGCGATTGAGATGCCGCGACGAAGCGCTCGATCGATCCGGCCAGCGAAGGCCTGACGAGGCCACGTGCGGCGACAAGCACGGGAAGGATGCGCTGCCAGTTTCCGGTCCAGACACGCACAGCTGCCCTTTCGGCTGCATCGATCTGGCGCACGTCAAAGGCTTCCGGGTCAAAGTCAATACGGTTTTGCGGACAATCGCGCGTAGGTGCCACTTCCGATAGTAGTACCAAGTATTCACGATCATAAGACCTTACCCAAAAATCGGCGACGCGATGTTGCCCGTTAACTGCCATGAAGCCTGGCCGCTCACAGAATGTTCTTGGAGCAGGATCCGCTTCCAGCATAAGCGAGGCTTCGAAGGCGCTGCGCCGGTATAGCGGCAGACGTCGCCCGAGCTTTGGACTGAAAACGTCATACCGTTGCGCGCCGCGAGGTCGCGGGAGCATGGGCGGCTCGAAGCTTCGCAAAACGTCGACCATGTGTTCGATCTGCCAGAGGAAGTCACAGGCTGCAAGCTACTAGCAGCGTTGCACGACGACACTTGGATTCACAGGCTCACGGCAGACAACCAGTTGCCCGTCGCGCAGCATTCCGCGAAAAAATGACAACAGGTCGAGGCTCGATTCGACGATTGGTCGAATCGAGCCGACCTCCACGGTCCAAAGGATTGACCCAAACCTGTTCCGAAGGGCTATCCGCCAGACCAGAAATCAGGCTGGTACACAGCGCGGCAGCGATTACAGCCACTTCTCGAACACACGCTTGCCCGGATAGCTCGCCTGCTGTTGCAGTTGCTCTTCGATGCGAATCAGTTCGTTATATTTGGCGACCCGATCCGTCCGCGACAACGACCCCGTCTTGATCTGGCCACAATTGGTCGCAACTGCGAGGCCCGCTATCGTCACGTCCTCGGTTTCGCCCGACCGGTGAGACATCACGGCGGTGTAGCCTGCAGAACGTGCCACCTCGAGCGCCTCGAGCATCTCAGACAGCGTGCCGATCTGATTCAGCTTCACGAGAACCGAGTTTCCGGTCTTTTGCCGGATACCGTCCCGGATTCGGTTACCACTAGTGCAGAACAGGTCGTCGCCCACCAGTTGACAGCGATTGCCCAACGTTTCAGTCAGTGCCTGCCATCCTTCTATATCATTTTCCGCCATGCCGTCTTCAATCGAAAGAATGGGATAGCGCGAGACCAATTCAGAGAGGTATTTGACCTGGGCGAGGATATCCCGTGTAAGCGATTCCCCCTGATAGCGGTACTGCCCGCCTTCAAAAAACTCGCTGGCCGCGGGATCAAGCGCGAGGACAAAGTCGTCACCTGGACGGTAGCCGCATTTCTCAATGGCGCGGACGACAAATGTCAAAGCCTCGTCGGCCGATTTGAGGTTCGGTGCGAAACCGCCCTCGTCGCCGACGTTGGTGTTGTTGCCCGCCTCCGACAATGCTTTCTTGAGCGTGTGGAAGACCTCTGACCCCATACGAACGGCATCGGCCAGCGACCCCGCGCCCACGGGCATGATCATGAACTCCTGGAAATCGAGCGGATTGTCCGCATGAGCCCCGCCGTTGACGACGTTCATCATCGGCACTGGGAGAGTTCTGGCACTTACGCCGCCGACATATCTGAAATAGGGTTGGTTACAGGCAAGCGCCGCGGCTTTGGACGCGGCCAGTGAGACGCCCAAAATCGCGTTAGCGCCGATTCTGGATTTATTGGGGGTGCCGTCCAGATCGATGAGAATACGATCGATCTGGATCTGGTCCTCCACCGGCAGTCCGCGAATCGCATCGCCGATGACCCCATTGACCCCTGCCACCGCTTTTCTCACGCCTTTACCGTGGTAGCGCGCAGGATCTCCGTCACGCAACTCGACTGCTTCGTGAATACCCGTCGATGCGCCAGACGGCACTGCAGCGCGCCCGACATGGCCATTCTCCAACGTAATTTCGACCTCGACCGTGGGATTCCCTCTGCTATCGAGAATCTCGCGTCCAACCACTGCTGCAATCGCAGTCATACCGCTCTCCAGTTATCGAAGATTTACAGGGAAGCTACAGAAGACACCAAGGAAAACTCAAGAACACAACGGACTCATCGGAGGACGCTATCGAGCGCGTCCCATCCCGGCACGCAGTCGTCGTCGAGCTCACCGGGCAGAGGTAAGTCCCGTCGGACGAACCCCGATGCAAAGACGATGACGTCGATCGGATCGACCTCCGCGCAACGGGCGCCCAACGCCAGTTCCAGTTCGCGCAGCACGAGCAGTTTTTCACGCGTCGTCACGGCGTCGAAATAGCGCTGGCCCGCAGCGCCGTTTGCACTGCATTTGGCGGCCAGCCGTTCGCCTGCCGCGGCCACGTCCAGATCGTGCGGAGGCCCGGACGCGAACCGATCCGCCAACGCCAGCAGTTCCGCTTGTCCCGCTTCGAAATCGGCCGTGGCGATAGCGCGCCACACGCGGTCGCGACGCTCCGCCGGAACCAGAATGGCGAGTTCGCGCAAGACGTCAGCCGGTTCGTCCGAAGCGTGAACGAAATTCAGAATGCTATTCGGGCTGGCCATCAGGCTGCGCAACTGTTCCGGCTGGCGGCGTTCAACAGCGGCCGGCCCTTTGAACACTTTCATGCTGACGCTGGCCGGCCGCCGGGGAGCCGGCGCGGTCTGGATATACGCCGCCACTACACCGTTCGTTCCGGCGGCCCAGCGCGTATAGAGACGGATCTTGTCGGAGGTCGCGCGCTGGAACTGATACCGCCACAGGTCATGAAACAGGCCACCGGTGAACCGCACCGGCTCCGCTGCAACGGCGGCGAAACCCTGCGCCGTCAATAGCGTATGAGCGACTTGGAGGCGCTGACCGGCGATCGTCTCGCTCTTGAAAAGAACTAGGGCGACGCGCGCAAGGAGCGAAGCCATCTGTTCTTGCCAAATGAACGAAGCGTCGTAATACCCCTCGAGAAACAGACTGTCCCGGGAATACAAGGTCCGTTTGCGCGGCAGCGTTGTCGCCGCGCGCCAGAATTCGTCGTCCAGCTCTGTATGCATCGATAGGTGCCCGATATCAGCACAACGTTAGAGGGATGTCATCGGCGAGGGAACCATGTCGTCCGCGAGGAAGCTTTCCAGACTTGCTGCAATCGAAAACACCGACGCCTCGTCGAACAGATGCCCGATAACCTGAATGCCAACCGGCAGTCGCTCAGGCGTCAATCCCACCGGCATGGCCAGCGCGGGGTGACCGGTCACGTCGAAGCCGATCGTATGACTCAGCGAGGCCGGTTCCCAATCATCCCAGAATGCCGACAGAAGCGGAGCCGTCGAGGGAGCCGTCGCCGCGATCGCGGCGTCGAGACCCGCCAGACATTGCTCCATCCGCCTCACCAGTTCGCGCCGCACACGCTGCGAGAGAATCAGATCCGCCGCAGAAAGACTCGCGCCCGGCGCAATGCGCTGGTATGAGTACCGTCCAAAATCGAGCGGCCGGTTCCTGATGTTGTCTTCATGAATCGCAAACGACTCGGCAGACATGATAATGCGGCCGCACGCGTTGAGCAGTTCGAGATCCGGACCAGTCATTTCGACAATTTCCGCGCCGTTCGCCGCCAGTATCTCCACTGCGTGGTCGACCCGTTCGATCACCGCCGGCGACACATTGGGTGTGTCGACGAGCCAGCGCCGGAAGTAACCGATGCGCCTGTTCTCGACACCTTCAGTGAGCCTCGACGTATAGTCCCGCGCCAGGACGCGCGCGCTTGCCGGGTCCAGCGGATCGTGCCCGGCCACTGCTTCGAGCGCAAGCGCCGCGTCCGCGACGGTTCGGCTCATCGGGCCGCAGTGATCGAGCGAATACGAGAGCGGAAATACGCCGCGTCTTGACACCAGCCCGAAGGTCGGCTTCAATCCGACGACACCGCAGAAGCACGCCGGTGTCCGAATCGATCCCGATGTGTCCGAACCCCACGCGAGCGGCACCAGAGCGCTCGCCAAAGCGGCGGCGCAACCCGACGACGACCCCCCGGTGAAGCGTTCCAGGTCCCACGGATTGCGGGCGCAGGGATAGGGTAAATCGGTGCTTGGGCCGCCAAGTGCGAATTCGTGTGTTGCGAGTTTGCCGAGCAGCACGCCGCCCGCCCGCTTCATGCGCCGCTCGACCTCGGAGTCCTCAGCCGCGAGATGGCCGGCAGTCAAAGCTGAATGGCAGGTGGTCGGCAGGTCCTTGCTGTCGTAGATGTCTTTCAGCGCGTACGGAATGCCGTGCAGCGGTCCCCGGTCCCGCCCGGCGGCCAGTTCCGCATCGGCGCGCGCGGCGTCCGCGAGCGCTCTTTCGGCGGTCACGCGAATGAACGCATGAACGGTCTGGTCCACGCGCTCCGCCCGTGCAATCGCCGCCTCCGCCAATTCGGTGGCCCGCACTCGGCCGCTTCGCAGCCGCTGCCCCGCCTGGGTGATCGTCAGTTCATGCAGTGCCGTCATGGCCGCCCTCCCCAGGCCCTGCGTACTCCTTCGAGTCGAATGCAAAATCGAACATGAAGACGTTCGACGGCTCCTGCTCCGGCGTGACGGTTTCCCGTCGCAAGCACGTGCACATGCGCTGCAGATCCAGGCATCCAGCGAGCACGCCGCGCACCAGATGCGCCGGCACTTGCACGCCCGCCGCCACTAGCCGCCCGAGCATGTCATCCTGCACCCTTCGGTCATCCACGCCTGAATGCATCTGCCTAGCCTCCTAGATAGTAGGAACAGGAACCCTCTGACCGCCCACTAGCGGCGCGCAAAGCGGTTGGACGGCACGTCAAGGCCGAGATGCGATCTCAGGGTGTTACCCCGATAGCTATCCCGGAACAGGCCGCGGCGGACGAGTTCCGGCACGACCATGTCGATGAAATCGTAAAGGCCGGCCGGACTGTACGGCGGCATCACGTTGAAGCCGTCCGAGGCACGTTCGTTGAACCATTGCTCGAGTTCGTCGCAAATAGATTCGGGCGTACCGACCAGTTGCCAGTGCCCGCGCCCACCGGCAATCCGTTGATAAAGCTGCCGCACCGACAGTTCCTCCCGTCTCGCCATGTCAATCAGCAACTGGCGGCGGCTCTGTCCGGCCTCCGTCTCGGGTATCTCCGGCAAAGGGCCGTCGAGGTCGACATGGCTCAGGTCGAAGCCGCCTAACTGCGCGGACAACAGCGACAGCCCCGAAACAGGATGCACTAGTTGCTGCAGCGCCTCGTATTTGTCCTCGGCTTCGGCAAGGCTGCGGCCGACATACGGAAACACACCGACCATGATCTTCAGCGATCCGTCCCGTCGCCCGCAGGCGGCTAGGCGTTCCCGCATATCGCGATAGAACGCCTTGGCTTCGTGAATCTCGTTCTGCGCGCAAAACACCAGTTCGGCGCTGCGCGCGGCGAGCGCGCGGCCGGCCTCCGAAGCGCCGGCCTGCACGAGGACCGGCGCGCCCTGCGGACTACGTGGTATGTTCAGGGGCCCGCGCACCTGAAAGTGCTCGCCTTCGTGGCGCAGCGGATGCAGTTTCGTGCGGTCGAAGAACAGCCCCGTGCTCTTGTCGCGGAGAAAAGCATCGTCTTCCCAACTGTCCCAAAGGCCCTGCACGACGTCGACGAACTCGCTGGCGCGCGCATAGCGCTCCGCATGAGAGGGATGGCGGCGCATACCGAAGTTGAACGCCTCATATTCGTTTTGCGAGGTGATCAGGTTCCAACCCGCACGGCCGCCGCTGATGTGATCGAGAGAGCCGAACTTGCGGGCAATGTGATACGGCTCGTTGTAGGTCGTGGAGGCGCTCGCGATTAACCCGATTCGCCGCGTTCTGGCCGCCAGCCCGGAGATCAAGGTCAGCGGTTCGAACTGCGCGACATAACGGATAGCGGTGCGCTCTAGCGCCTCAATATCGTCGCCGCGTATTGCGAGGCTGTCGGCGAGAAACAGTAGGTCGAAGTGAGCTGCCTCCGCGCGGCAGGCAAGCTCGCCGTAGTGCTCGAAATTCACGCCGGCATCGGCCTGCGCGCCAGGATGCCGCCAACCGGCGACGTGATAACCGGTCGGGTAGAGAAAGGCGCCGAGGTGCATGTGCTGTCGTTCATGCATGTCAGTTTCCGTCGAGTCGATAAGCCTGCATGGCGAGTCGGTTCATACCGGTGCCTGCGCCGCGATTCGGCCCCGGTCTTTCGGCAACAACCAGGCGACGAGGCCGAGACAAGGCAGAAAGGAGCAGACATAAAACACAGCCACCACGCCGATTGAATCCGAAGCGGCGCCGATCGCGGCTGCGGCGGTCCCAGCAACGCCGGCCGCCAGACCGAAGAAGATCCCGGAGATCAGGCCGGCGCGCAGCGGGTAGAGATCCTGCGCATAGACGACGATCGACGAGAACGTCGACGCGATGGACAGGCCGATCAGCACCGTTAATAATGCGGTGCCCCCAATGCCGGTGTAGGGCAGCGCGATCGATAGCGGACAGGTGGCGAGCATCGACATCACGATCATGTTGCGGCGTCCGAAGCGATCTCCGATTAGGCCGCCCGCGAGCGTGCCGACGCCGAGCGCGAGCAGGAACGCAGTCAGATGCACCTGCGCGGTGCCGATCGGGAGATGGAATCGCTGAATCAGATAGAACACGTAATAAGCGTTCAGGCTCGCCATGTAGACGTATTTCACACAGACGATCAGCACCAGAACGAAGAGAGCGAAACGTCGCTTGGCGGAAGGTCCGTGTGCGGCGCAGGCCGGCTGCGTGCCGGCTTGCCGCTGCAAGGGAGTCGGCTGCGCCGTAGCGGACATGCCGCACTGACGGCGCAGATCCAGCACAGCTGTCAACGCCAGCATCGCCGCGACAACCGGCACGGTGAGCCATGCCACGCTGTGCCGGCCATACGTCAGCACCACGCCCGCCACGAACAGCGGCGTGGCGGCGGTGCCGAGATTGCCGCCCACCTGGTAAAGCGCCTGAGACAGTCCCTTGCGTGCGCCGTAGTTCAAACGCACGAGGCGCGACGATTCCGGATGAAACGCGGCGGACCCGATTCCGGCGAGCGCCACTGCCGCCACGATCAATCCATAGCTCGACGCGAAGCCCAGCGCGGCCACGCCCACCATGGTGGTCAGCATGCCGATCATGAGCAGACCGGCATGGCGATAGCGGTCCGCGAGCCAGCCGATCAATGGCTGACACAGGGACGACAGTGCCTGATAGATGAAGGCGAGCAAGCCGACCTTCGTGTAAGACAGGCCGAACTCCGCACGCACGACCGGATAGAGCGCGACGACCGCGGACTGAACCGCGTCGTTGGCAAAGTGAGCCGCGCCCAGCGCGACGACGGCGACGCCTCGACGGGTCGCGGCGGCGATGGGGGGAGTCAGTTGCTTGCCTGGTGCCTGCATGGATCTGTTCCTCATCGGAGCGTGGACGCGGCGCTCGCCGAACCGGGCGACTCGACCGCGAGCGCCCTGCAGCGCCGGTTGAAATCGTGGAAACGGGCGGGACTCAGAGGCACGCTCAAACGGTAAACCCAAGACACCGCGCCCTGCTCCGCCCACATGGCGTGCCGCTTGCCGACAATGCCCACACGCTTCAAACGGGCGATTCCGGCGTCGCCGTCCGCGAGCGCGAGGTAGGGAAGCGCGCGGTCCACCGGCATAGTCCGCTCGATTCCCACGAAACGCAGGAGGTCCGCCATTCGCAGCTTGTTTTGCTCAATCCGCGCCCTCAGCGGCGCGCCCATATCCCCATCCAGCAAGAGCCGCCGGCCGATCTCGACCGACAGCGTCGACGCCTGCAGAGGAGGCATGACGCGGCGCAAACGCGGCGCGACCGGCGCCGAGGCCACGCAATAGCCCAACCGGATGCCGCCGAGCCCGTAGCCTTTCGAGAAGCCCCGCACAACCACCAGGTTCGGCACCTCGTCGACCAGCACCGCCCCGCTTGCTTGAGGCGCGAGATAGTTCGCGTTCGATTCGTCGACCAATACCGTGTTCGAACGACGCGCGGCGATCATGCACAGCGCTCGCAATTCGTCGATCGACTGGCCAACGCCGCCGCCTGAAAACGAGGGGCGCTCCAGAAAGAGCACAGAATGCGCCGTGTCGTCGAGAAAGCCAGCATACGTATCGAAATCCGCTCCAGTCAGGGAGATGGGTTGCCGCCCGGCCAACTCGAGCCAGTGCGGAAAATCCGGGTAGACCGGCGCCGCGACTCCCGCAACGCGGCTTTCGGGAAGCGACGCGAGACAGTGCAGGATCGAGTTGACGCCCGCCGCGCAACTGACTCGCGAAGCCAGCGAAGGCTTCGCGAAAAAAGCCGCGACCGCCTCGCCTAGCGAATCTTCGTAAAACGGATCGGCGACCGGATAGCAGAGCAGGTTCGAGAGCATTTGCGCTTCGCCAGCGAGCAATTCGCGTAGGAGGCCGCGAATATCGATAGCGAGGTAATCGCGCTCGTCACTGGTCCAACCGAGATGCAGGAGGGTGTCGGTATCGTGCATCCCACCCGCACCTTGATAAGTCTCCGCTGCCAGCATACGGGCACCTTTGCGATCCGCAACTTGTTAGATATCGATCTGAAATGAAGCGAGCACGCCTTGACGGTATTGCTGCTGTTCGCCTAGTCCCGCAAGGCCGACCAGCACCGGGATCGTCGTAGCCGGGCTCATGCCGCCGGGCGGCAACGTGACGCTGCATCTGCGTGACGCCCCATTCCGAACCAGCTCCACTCCGACTTTTCCGGACCAGCCTGCGCTTGTTTTGATCTGGAAATCCTCGTCGCCGGCCCGTTCGGCGACTTCCACCGCCTCGCTGTCCCACTCCAGCAGCAATCGCGTTTCTCTGTCGTGAACTGCCACGCGGGTGTCGATCGTCAGCGCGTATCCCGAGTCCGGCGAGCGCGTGACGTTTATTGCCTCCAGGCGGACTTCGCGCTTCTCGCCCGGTTCACCGAAAAGCACGGTACTTCCGTCCATACCCGAGCCGCGCAAATCGCATAGGCCGCCCCCTGCCTCTAGGCGCCGGGCCCTTGCCGCTCCGAGCATGGCAATCACCTCGCTAGTGGTCGGCTGCGATGCGTACGCAGCGGCGCCGCGTTCGAGTCCCGTCAGAACCGGACCGAACAACGATCGGCAAATCGCTTCCGGCACCTCGTCGGCGGCTGCCGTCGATATCGGCGTGCCGCTCGCGGCTTGTGACAACCGTGCTCGGGTGGCGGTTATCCACCGATGAGAAGCACCTAGGTCCGGGTAAAGCGAGAGATAACGCGCGACGCTCGCCTCGCCGGCCATGTGTACGAAATAATGCCATTCATCCAGGTCGCCCACACGGATGAGCGGCTTGAAACGACAGGACAGCGAGGTTCGCGCGAAAAAGTCTCGGTAAGCATGCGTCGCCGAGATCATCGCAGCCGCGGCCGGCGCCGCAAATCGCACGTGATCGGGCATCTCGGGAAACGCGACACTTTCGATATCCAGTGCGTCGAAACGAAGTTCGCTGACCCGGTGAGCGCTCTGCGCGAATGCGAAACCATTGCCTTGCGGCACGGCGGCGGCGCCAAACCGCAGCGTCGGCGCGACCGCCGGGTAGTAGCGGTGAAAGTCCACCTTGACGCCTTCGATCTCGACGTTGGCAAACTCATGGTCCGATGTGGTTCGATAGGTGCGCGCGCCCAGTCGGGACAGCGCCGCCTGACACGCGTGCTCATCCGAGACAAGCACGTCGAGATCGTCGCCGGAACGAAAGTCGACTAGTCGACCGGAATGCAGATAACGGGTGGCGCCTTTGAGATACAGAACTCTTACGCCCCTGTCCGCCACGCATCGCGCCACCTCGCGCAGCACGCGGCGCTTCGAGTCGAAGCCGCGCAGCATCGCCTCTTGCTCATCGCGCAGGCCCTGCTCGAGGTGACAGCCATGCGCGAGTCCCGCCGTCGAACCGGATTGCAGCGCACGCGTCACGCGATCGCGTGCCGCGCCAACGATCTTGTGCAATTTGCAGCCGTCCAGAATTTCGTCAGCGGTGAACGGTTCGAGGGTGGACGCATCGGCGTATCCGGCCGCCCACAGCGCGATCGGAAACAGCCGGCGCAGCGCGAGGATGCTTTCCGAGCCGCTCATACCGCTCATCGCGCGCGCCCCGCGTTCGGGCCGGACAGATCGCCGCGAATCCAATCTGTGGCAACCGTGCCAGGCAACAGGTCGGCATGGCCCTCGCGTTCGTCGCAAAGAAGCGTCGTGCCGACGGTCAGGAAATCCCAGCGATTGTGTTCATCGAGCGCGATCGTGCGTGCCAGCTCGGGCCACGTCAGCGAACGGCTACCGCTGGCTTCACGCATGCCGACGGCGGCCTCGGGCGACATCGCGCCGCTCGCGACCAGCCGTTCCAGCGAGCGCCCGAAGTCGAGATCGTGCTCCCTAACAGTCTCGTACAGGTGCGAAGCATGCGTCGCGACATCGACTTCGGCAGATCCGTCGAGCGCTTGCGCGATGCCGTCGAGCACGGCCTGGCGCTCGGCCGCATCGAACACGATGCCCAATTCGCGAATGATGTCGGCGGGCTCGTCGGCGATATGCACGAAATTCAGCAGACGGTTGGGCATGCCCAGTAACTCGCGCATCCGCGTGCCGTCGCCGTTCGGTTTGGACGCCGAGCCCTTCAGTTCGCTCAGGCGCACAGAGACGGGCACCGGCGCGTGGTCCGCGGCTGGATCGCTGTTGGCCACGATTAGCGCCAGCGTGTCGCATGCATCGTAAAGCAAGGTCGACAGACGGATGCGGTCGACCGTCGCGAAGTTCCAGTTGTAGCGCCAAAGCTCGGCGCTGACATAACGGTTGAGGTGAACCACCGACGCATGAACGACGCGAAACCCATGACGATTCATGAACTCGACGGCACGCTCGACGCGCCGCCCGACGATCGCATCCGGCTTGAAAATGAGCAGGCCGAGACGCCGCGCCACGCCGGCCGTGTCGGTTGACCAACTCCCGACCGCTTCTGCCCAGCATTCGCGAAAATAGATGTCGGTGGCGAACAGCATCGGCTTGGCCGGCGCGGCCGTCAGTCGCGCCCAGTCGTGCGGAGCGGGCAAAGGATCGATATAGTCGGTGGCTTGGCGGTTTAACGGCAATTTGTCATTCATGGGTCTTAGCGGTTGCGCTTGAAAGGGGATGATCCGACGACGAGTCCGGAGCACAAGCCGGCGCGGCTTGCGGCATCGGCGCATGTACGCCTAACGCAGGTCCATCGGTCACAACAGCCCAACCCGACTCGACGAAGCAGGTCAGTAACGGTTCGATCGACAGCGGGTCCAGAGGCCGGCGAAATGCGTGCGAGATGGCTTGCCGCACGGCCGACGGATCGCGCGTGCCGTCCAGCAGCAACGCGATCGTATTAAGGATAGCCAGATTCAGCTTGTTCGCGCGAATTAGCGCAGCCAGCTCGTCGCGGCGCGCTGTCGGCAGCGCAGCGGTCATTGCGCGCGCGTTGAACGGCCCGCGCCACATGCGCCGAAGGCCGCCCGGCACGCGCGCCGCATCGCGAGCCGTCACACCGGCACCAAACGGCCTCGTGTCGAGCAGGTCCGGCAGCGTACTTTGCAGAAAGCCTGCACTCCACGCGCCGCGCGCCGTCTCTCGGTAGCGGTGCGCCGCCGCATGCAGTGCTGCGCGTTCCTTGTCGCGCCACGCGCGCAACCAGTCGTCGCCGACGGCACGCGCGTCCTGGAATAGATGAGACGTCAGACACACTGTCGCGGCGGCCGCCGCGATCGCGCGCCGCATCTCCGCTTCCGACACCTTGTCCGGCGTATCTTCCGACGAGTGATTGAAGCGGTCCGGCCAATGGGTCATCTGGATTGCCGGCACGCCGACCGAACTGTCGGCGAACAGCGAATGATCGGAGAAGCCGAGGTAACCCGAAGCGCGCCAACTACCCCCGAATTCGCTAGTCAGCTCGAAAACCCGCTCGACGACCTGCTCGGCTAGCGCGGACAGCCCCCAGCCTTGCTGCCCCGGACAACGTTCGACAATGAACGGGCATTCGCACTGTGTCTGGTCCTCGCCCACCATATCGAGGTTGATGACCGCGCGCGGCCGTTGTCTGCCCATGCGCATCGCGAGTTCGTGCAGCGCGGCGGCCGTGCCGCAAAACTCCGGCATCCAGAAGAAACGCAGCGACGGATGCCGGGCACCCAATCGCCCTTCGCGCCCAGCGGCCGCGAGCAGCGCAGCGCACGCCCAGACAGCGGCCACGCCCGACGCGTTGTCGTTCGCGCCTGGCCGGGGGTGGCAAAGGTGTGCCATCATCCAGATTTCGTCGTCTCCGTGTCCTTCGATACAGGCCGACACCACCGGCATGCACGCCGAGGCGTCGATCTCGATCCGGACCTCCGCCGCGCCACGATGTTTCGCGCAGGCGAGCGCTTCGTCGAGTTCCTCGCCGGTCAGGCTGAAGGCGAACAAGCTGCTGGCTGCCGGCAGTTCGATCCGACCGCGCGCGGCAGGATTCGCACCGGCCTGCGCGAGCCAGCCCCAGGCGCCCGCCTCGCGAAAACGCACGACATGTTCGGGCCGCACCTTGTGATTATCGCCGATCACGAGGATCGCGTCCTTCATGGCCGCGTCGGACATGGTGGGATCGAAGCGGACCAACGCGGCCCGCCTGCCATCGACCGGCGTCGCGCAGGAATATGTAGCCAGTGCGAACGGCGACTGTGCGTGATCGATAACGCGCCGGCTGCCACCAGGTGGATCGAACGACAAGCATGCAAAAGTCGGGCTCCATGCAAGTGGCGCCTCGAAGCTCCACCAGCGCGGCTTCCCGTTCGCCTCGAAGAGTTTCACCGTCACGCTGTCCAGGCCCAGCGCGCTTGCCGCATCGGCGACGAGTCCAGCCGCCGCACCGATCCCGTCCGACGCCTGGAAACGGTCGAACGCGCTGACCGCGCGCAACAGGTTCATGGCCTCTGTCACGGGACAATCCAGAAGGAATCCGCGGACAACTGCGTCTAGCATCTGACGGCATCCTCCGCTTGCGCGACCTCGGAGCAGGTCACGCCCCAGACTGCATAAGGCACGGCGACTTCCATCGCCGACATTGCACCATGATCGTGCGTAAACGCGGTATCGCCAATGAACCGCTCGCCGACAGCCTGAATGATCACCGAACCGGCGCGAGCCGCCGCCAGCGAGTCGCGTGCGAAATAATCGAGAGTCGAGTGGACGGTCGCCACGCCCGCCAGACGCGTGGCGGCGAAAGCCCGAATCTCGGCTTCCTGCTCCGCCGGCCCGTAGAACCAGCGGGTCCGTCCCGCGCCGCCCATCTTCAATGCATAGCGTTGGGCAATCTCCCCGAGGGCGCCCTCCACCTCGGCGCAATGCACGTTGGGAACCAGACCATGATCCGAATGCGCGACGACCAGATGTCCCGCCTCGACGAGGTCGGTCGCCAGCCGCTCGACGCCAAGGAGAAGGCAGGTGACATGGTCGTCGTATCCGTAGAGATGGATATAGCGGTCCACTTCGACGAAACACCAGCACAGCACCGGGCGATCCGGCGTGGCAGGCGTCAATGCTGCGTCGATGTCGACGCGCAAGCGCTCGACGATTGCCGCGGCGCGCGGAGGCTCGGCATGGCGCGCAAGCCCGGCGTAAAAGCGGGGGGACCGCCGGGATGCCGAGTGCGCGAGCAGGCGGTGCAGCCACGAACAAGGCGCGGCTTCGAGATCGCCCGCCATGGCCAGCGGCGTGTAGCCGGCGTCGCGGGCATCGCTGAACAGATTGCCGTCGTCGGGTCCACCCAACTCGTCCTGGTAGTCGTAAAGGTTGATGAGATCGGCGCCAGCGCCTCCCATTCCGAATACCACGCCCGGAATACCGTGACGCGCCACGCTCAGACCGGTCAGCGCGCTCATCCATGCGGCGCTCGAGGTCGTCGGGAACACCGACGACATTGGTTCGACCTGAGCTTGCGGCCAGCAGGCACGGGCGAGGTCGAAGGGAATGCCATCGAGCGCGAGTATCACTATCGACCGGCAAGTTCCGCTCGACTTTTCGTCCTGCACGAGACGTGAGATGCGCTCGCGAAATGTAGCGAGAGAGACAGCCAGTTTTGGGTGGACAGCCGTCATACCGGCATGAGGCGCGAAAGCGGGCTGCTCCATTCAGCCCCCTTGCGCCAACGCGACGCGCGGGTGCGTCACGTCCGCTTTGTTCGCGACGCACTCATGCCGCACGTCCAAAACATCGGCAGCCCAACGCGCAAGCTCATTGAGGATCCTGTTATCGGACAGCGGACGCGCGGCGCTACTCTGGAAAAAGTGAACACCGTCCGTGGGGCTACCGAAAATCGTAAGTGCTGGAGTCGCCTCGCCGTCCCGGCCAAGCGGATGATGCGCATCGTTCAATTCCAAGCCGCCGGGCGCATAGCGTACGCCGCCCGAACGATCCGGATGAACCCACTCCCGCACGACGCCGCGCGCTAACAGATTGGCGTAAAGAAGGCCACCGTTGGCCGATGCGACAAAAGGCGACAGCCGCGCCCGTACCAGCCGATCAGCCCGAATCGCTAGCGCGCCAGAACGGGTACTCAGGCGGTGCTGATCAAGCGTCTCGTCGAACGTGCAATCCGGATGCGGGCCCAGCGACAAATCCAGTACACCCGCCTGCATCAAGGCGAGGATTTTTTCCATCGCGGCAATACCGGCGCCGTTCGACAAACGGCTGTACAGGCTCAGCGTGTGGTCGATGAAATGCCGGTGCGAACGCTCCGTCAAACCGCCTTTATCCGCCGCGTAAGCAATAGTCCCGCGAAGGTCGCGCCAGACGCCGTCGCACGCGGCCTTGAGCGGATCGTCCACATTGCCTCGCCGCGCGCGGGCGATGTCGGCGCACAGATGCTCGATCATCCATACCTGTCTGCCGGTGTCTTGCGCGCCGCCTGCGGTCCTGCCGCCGAGCGGATCCACCAACGCGTGCCAATCGAATCCCGGCGCGTGCGCACCTTCGCGCTCTTCCGCGCGCCAATGCGCCGTTGCGTAGTCGTGCAACGGCGCGACAAGGCAGTCCGCAGGAGGCGTGTCTACGGGACAGGAGCGGACAAAGGCCGCGTAACGGGCTCGCACCGCGTTCATCAAAGCGTTGCCATGCGCGGCGCCTAGCGCGGTGCGATAGAACACGAACGCCATTTCTAGCACGACAAGCGGCAGCACCGAGCGATCGAAATCGAGCGCGCGGATCGCGTCGTATCCGTCGACGGCCGGTATCTCGATTCCCTGATGCCTTCGCAGTTCATCGATCGCGGCCCGCGTCAGAAACTGCCCGGTATGTTCCAGCTCCGGATGTCCGAGCTTCTGATTGAGCGCGCGGCAGAGCGGCAGATAGCCGGAACGCGAGTACGCGACGATACGCTCTGGCTCGCGGCCCGAGCGCAGATACGTCACATGCCCAACGTCACCCGGCCGGCCGGTACGCTCGAACCGCCCGCCGCGCCCTTCGGTCAGGAATAGCGCGGCGTCGATGGCCGACAGTCCGAGACCGTCCAGCGCGACCACACATCCTTCCGGCACGCAAGCCTGCGCCAGATTGTCCGCAAGCGGATACGGCGTTTCAATGACGCTGCGCGCGGCCGCTCGCGGCGAATCGTCACGAGGATGCCGCACGATGTTATGCGCATGACCCGTGATGAGCAGCACGGCATCTGCCCGGACGCAGGGCGCGGCGTCACCGTCCAGCCACACCTCGAATCCGTCGTCGCCTGCGGCTGGCTTCAGGTCGACCACTTCACGGCCCACGCGCTGGAACGTCACACCGGGCAGCGCTTCGAGTACGGCGGCATGCCGCTCGAACGCATCGCACAGCGCGAGCCCGTGCAGTCGTCTCGACGGCGGATCGACCGCGTCGATGTCGTAGAGCGCCTCGCCGGTCGCGACTGACCGTTGCCGGCACCACTCCGCGAACGTGGGTCGTAACGCGCGAGGCAACAACGGTCCCGCCGACCGGTTGCCGTCGTCCGCCGCGAACGATATCTGCCCAGCCGCCCGGTTCATCGCGCTCGATGCCGGCTGGCGGTCGTCATGCACTTCGCCCGCGCCGAACCGACCACTGCGCTCGAAGACCCAGACAGCCAATGCGCGGTGATCCGCGCGCAACGATGCGAACGCTGCGAGCCGGTCCAGCGCATAGACGGATAGCGGACCGCCTCCCACTAGCGCAATGCAAAAAGATGTCATCAAATCGCGTCCAAAGACCGTTTCAAATTCTGCCGGGCGTGGCCTCGGACGGATCAGGCGGGTGTGCCGACGTCGCGCAGCATGCGTTCGAACTTCTGGCGAAGCGGGAAAGGGACGAAGCGCTCGACATGAAAGCCCAGTTGCTCGTCGTACTGATAGACCACGGGATTCTTGCGGCTTTGTTCCGCGTAGCCATGCGCAAGCTGTTCAGTGAAAGCCGGAAACCGCGACTGGAGCTCGTAGACGATGCTGTAATAGAGATTGCGGCCCAGTGAAAAGCACGGATAGCGCGCGTCGTAGTTGTCCAGAGACTGTTTTGGGAAGCACCCGTCGATAATCCGCTTCGGACACAGCCATAGCGGAAACAACAGACGGTACTCGCCGATGCTGCGAACCGGGATGCCGGCAGGGCCCTGCCCATTCGTGGTCCGGAATAGGGCTTCGCACAGCACGTCTTCGAGGTTCAGGCCAGTGCAGATATATGGGGTACCAAGCGCTTCTGCGTGGCGGATCAGCGCGAGGCGAACCAGCAGCGTGCCGAGGAATTCGAAATCGTCGCCGGCGAATTCCCGTTCAAAACGTGTGATGAGACTGGTCGAGTGGTTTTCGATCCCGAGGATCTGCTGGACTTCCGCGTCCTCGACGATGGTGAGTGACAGGCCATACCGGCGGCAAAGTTCCTCCGCTCTCGGAACGCCTTTATCCCAGTCTGGAATACCTTTTATGATCACCGGGTGAATTCTTAGCTTCATGTCGTCCAGCCGGCTCAACGCGTGCAGCAGCGCGTTGCTGTCTCCGCCACCGCTCACGCCCACCACCAGGTCGGAACCCGGCGGCAGATTGTCTCGAATCACGTCGCCCACGCGTTGGGCGATCACGTCCTTGCACTCTTCCTCGGTCATTTTTTTGAGGAAAATGTCGGACGCTGAGCGTTCATTATCGAGCCGCTGATACAAATATTCGGTCGACGCATGCTCGCCGGCCTGCTTCAACGTCACGAAGTTCGCGACGTTGAATATGAATGGATTTACGTTGCGGTTGAAGTACAGCAGAATATCGCTGACATCGTTGAATTCGGACAGACGTTTGTCCAACGAAGCACGCAATTGTGGCGCTCCGCCATCGCGGGGGACCGTATAAATGGAAACTGCGGACCACGGCACATGGTGGCGATCGAGAAGTTCGAAAAGGCGCTCATTGCCCACTGCCTCGAGCGGTTGCCGACCGTGAGCAGTAACGATAAAAACACTGGGAGTTTCAGCCATATTGTTTTTCATATTCCTCTCGCGCCGACCTAAACCAACCGATAAGAAAAGTAGAAAATCCACTATCTGAAAGACCGCGCAAGCGCGGTCCAGGAAACCCGTCCCGACTTACTGGGCGCCCGTGTCGCAGCTGGCTCCGCAGATCGTTTCCAGCCCGAACTTGGAGGCCGAAACCGGCTTGCGTGCGCTGCGCATGCCTTCCAGCTGAGCCAGCGACAGATGCTCAACCTGACCGCTCTTGAAGCCGGTCAGATTGACTGTTTGCGTCTTCAGATCGAAATTGCTTTGAATGGCCGATGCAAGTTTTGCATTGTTCATGTGAACAACTCCATTTGTTTAGCACCACATGGTGCCCTTTTAGATTGATCGAGCGATACATCATAGTCAAGCACTATTTTGAGAATTCATTCAATATGAATGAAACGTCCTTTTAAAAAATTCTGTTTATCCATATACCAATACCTTTCAATATATTTCACGCAACCCATATCGCATAAAAATAATACCGCCCACGGAGTCCGTTTTAAACCGCACCAGGGAGCCCATTGAGGTATTCGAGCGCATCCAGCGCCGCGATGGCAATACCGATACGCGTTTCACGGTTATGTCTTTGGTACATGCAATCAGTCTCCCGATTTGTCCGTACCGTCGCCTTCGGAATCCCCGACGGAGCCGCTGTCGAAGTCATTCCCAGTGCCTGCGATTTCTTCCCGTCCCAGGCGTACGGAACTCGGAAAGGACCGCTTGCTCAGGGAGACTCTCCGTCTTGTCGAGGCGCGATGTCTCTCGCTTGCGTCGGCTCACGCGCGTAACAACGAATATCAACTGGATGAATTCGATTGCGTCAATCACGGTGGCAAACTTGCTCGGCCACGAGCGGTGGCCTTCACACGCTGGGCGCTCGCATGGAAATGTCCGCTCAGGATATCGTGTTCGCTGACGCGGTCATTGGACAGAAACCTGTACGCAGCCTTAGTCGAAGCCCCGTCCTGACAGGCGAACGGGATCGTCTGGCCCATGCCGTCCCTGCGAAGCGGCGGCGCAGCCTGGTGTCCAAGAATTCGCTTCCCCGGACTTCCAGATCGAACCACGAACGATCATCCGCGTGTCGCTTACCGGCCATCCCGCGTGCGTATGGAACGTGACGTATGCCAGGTTAACAGGTTTCGCGCTTTAGATGTGGGTAATTGCAAGCAAGACCGAGGCCGTCTTGACGGTCAGAACCATTCTGTAAGCGGTCTTGTAACCCATGTCCGGCAGGGGTGCAAAAAATGATGAAGCCGGCTCGCCAAGTTTGCGGAACATGTCACTAGGGCTGGCCGCAAAGGGTAGTCCTGCTTTCAAATATTGATCGCCATGTTATTAAACAGTGCTTCTTTGGCGGCAAGTTTGGCTGCCAAGTAGACGTTTGAGGTTGGTCCGAAGCTGTTCTTCGACGGCGCTGCGAGGCATCGCCCATACGTCTGAGAGCGTGGTGCAGATCTTCCAAGCATCCCAAGGCTTCAAAGGAACGCCGCCCTCCGTGGCGAACGGTCCATCAGTCTCCGGGAGAACACGATCCAGCGGCATGTGGCTCAACAGGCCGCGGCCCTTCTCGCCGGCAAGCATCGCGGGCCCGACGCTGAACCAGCAGCCGAGGCGTGCTGCCGTTCGAAGCTCGGAGACTCCCCCGGAAAACCAGTGCAGGACTGGATAGCCTACATCATGCGCTTTCGCCAACGCTTCGATAGTTCGCTGCGCAGCGCCACGGGAGTGGATGCTGACGATTTTTCCACCTTGGCGGCCGCATTCAGTGAAGGCCGCTTGAGAAATGCGCTCCTGTAGCTCAATGGATTTTCGAAACCTTGGTGAACCATCGAGTCCCACTTCACCGATACCCTCGGTTGTTTGTCCACTGGCGTGTCGTTGGTGTATCGGTTGGATAACGGGAGCCGTATGAGGCGCGAGCCTCACGTACGGTTCTGCGGGAGCCTCGGGGCGCAACTCCCCGGGTCTACTTACCAGATTTACTTGTGTGAGCGACGATGTTCGGCGAAAGACGGCAAAGCGGACCGTGCTATTACGATAAGTTTTCTTATATTTGCAGCGAGATTCTGTTGCGTAACCACACCGGTACCGCGCACTCCACCCTGCACGCGGCGCCCGGGCGCGCAAAGATGGCACTCGTTATCAGGGGCGCGAAGCACTTTTCTTCATGGTCGCCCTGTCAGGCGTCCGTGCGAATGGACCTTCCGTTGCTCACCTACCCGACTCCCCGGGTGACGCCTTGCGGCCCCGAGGCGTGTCCCGACGGCCGACTTCCGAAGCAGCGATGACGTTCCGGTCACACGCTGCCTCGCGGTGCGTCACCGGCCAGCGGGGTCAGCTCGCTGGACAGCGCCACAGCCCCTTCCTCGAGCATCTTTTTCCGGCGCGCTTCTCCCTCGGCGATGCTTTCGTCCAGTTGCCGCTCGAGACCGGCGTCTGCGTTCGCAGGCCTCCACCGTGCGACGCCATGCCTCTGGCGCGTCAGGCGCGCCAGGTCGAGCGCCTGTTTTGCCAGCCTCGCGCACTCCAACTCCACGTCGTCGCAAACATCCGGAGGAAGGACGTATTCCCAGGTCGAACTGACATACTCCCGGGCATAGTGGACTGTCGCCGGAAAGTCTCGCAGCACGGACGTGATCTTGTGACTGAGCCACTTCCATTCGACGGTGGGAAACGAGAATTCAGGGACATGGACGCCGACCGTCGGTTGACCGCTGCCGGTGCGAATCGCTTCTGCTGATGCCCATTCGGCCCTGTGCATCATGGCGCGGCAGGTGCGCGCGTATCTTTCAAGAGAGAGCGCGACTTCGAGCGCAGCGTCGCGCCGTTCGCGCCGGTGATCACGTCGGTCCCGATGTGAATTCCAGCCGATGGTCACGATCAAGCTGACAACACTCGAAGCCAGAGCCACCTTGAACGTGCCCCACCAGTCGAACTGCTGCACTAGCGGCAACCATCCCGATGCCATGTCCACTTTCTCCATTGTTCGACTCATCAGTTCAACCCGCATCTTACCGTCGGGAGAAATGCGGCGGAACTCAATCGGCCCCGCTCAACACAGGTCCGATCGGGTGTCACTACGCCGGGACTATCACGGCGTCACTACCTGGTGCAGGCGTCGATGCTCGACATGCGAGGGTCTGCGGGGCAAACCCGAATCCGCTTCGGGCCTTCCAGGGTTCAGCGACCGGGGCCGCTGCCTGGCACCTCACACACCGTCATCGGTGCGCGGCTTGCGACCGCTCCCGTGCATTACAGTCGAAAGGCAACTCTGACCCGGGATCAGGGCGATCCATGCGAGCCTTCGCGGTGATTACCCGAAGCGTGCTCCGCATCAGCGTTTTGCCCGTACGCCAGTCTCGCGAAACCCGCGGCGAGGCCGGGATGCGCTGCGAGGACATCTGAGAACGACCGGCGCATGGCCGTTGCGGCTGCCTCGAGAGTCGCACGTCCGCCACGGGATTCCCGACCGGCGACCCCGCGGGGCAATGAAGGCATCAGACAGACGACTGCCGTCACGATCCGCGCAGCGCGTGTGATGGCGCCTTGACACGCTGCCGGACGGTCCGGCTTGGGGTGCAGTGCTGCCCGGCGCGCGGCTTCCGCGGTCGCGACCTCCGCCAGGGTGCATGGCCGGACAGTGCGTTTGCGATAAATACCCTTATCGCAAGCGCGGCCTGCGCGACCTAAACTGTTCCCATGAAAACCGCGCCTGTCCCCCGTCCACGCGGAAGCCGGGCCGGGGATCCGGCGGTCCCGCGGCACGCCTCGATGCATGTTCACGCGATTGCGACACCGGATGAGACGGTTACCCAAAGGAGAGGCAGATGCTTCGAATCACTGTTGAATTGCTGCCCGGTGGACGGGAGCAGGAAAAACGCGTCATCGCGACGGCGGATATCGCGCGGGTGAGTGACGGGCGGTTCGGGGCACTCGCGGATTACCGGGTGGCCCTGCAAGATGCGGTGCTCAGCGAGGTCGGAGAGCGCGCCGTGGTGCGCAGTTATCCCAGATGGGCGGCCAGCGTGTGGGACCTCGTGGCCCGCGGCATTGCCGCTGCACTGAATCAGGATATCGAAGCATTGCCAGCGCGACCGGCGAAACCGCAGGTGAAGGTTCACACGAACGACGCAGGCTTCCGATACGTGCGTCTGGATGAAATCCCCGAGCCGACCCGAACGTTCTTCGACAGGAAGCTCGCCGGTTCGGGCATTCCCGATCACGGCTGCGCTTACGCGCATGACTGGTTCGACTTTCTCAACGGCTATCGCTGATGCCAGAGGCAATGTCCTAACCATGCCCCGTGTAGATGTCTGCCGGTGGTCGCTGATCGCCCCCACAACTGTCGTGAGACGCTCTTATCGCAAACGCCTCCCTGGCGACCTAAACTGTTCCCATGAAAACCGCCTCTGTCCCGGCCACCGGGCAGGGGAACCGGCGATTCCGCGGCACGCCCGCTACCCCGGCTACCTCACTGCCCGGCCTCCCCACCCTTCCCTCCCTGTCATCGCTCGCCGCGCTGCGCGCCTGGCAGGAAGGGCTTACCGCGCGCGTGGCCGTCACGCACTACCTCGCGCACGCCCGCGACGACGGCCAGTCCTCGCGCGGCCTGATCGCCCGCATCCGCCGGCAGCTCGTGGCGTGCGCCCGGGCCCGGCAGCGCGATGACCTGATCCCGCTCTTCACGGGGCCGGCCGCCGGCCGCACCGCGTGCGCCGCGCAGGTCGTGGCGGCGCTCGACGTGCTGCGCGGTACGCCCGTCCCGGTGCCACAGCCCGCCGATGACGTGTCCCGCTGGGTCACGCCGCGCACCGCACGGGCACTGGCCGCCGCCGGGATCGGCACGCTCGCGGAACTCCTGCTCGTCATGCGCCGGCGCCGCCGCTGGTGGCACCCGGTCCCCGGGCTCGGCGCCACCGGCGCGCAGGGCGTCGCGGCCTTCCTCGCCCGGCACACAGACCTCACCGACCGTGCGGCCCGGCTGGTCGCGCGCACGCGGGCTGAAGGGGGCCTGCTGCCGGCCTGGTCGCTCGCGTCACTGCCCACGGCACTCGACGGCTCACGGGGCCGCTTCCGGGCGCCGCGTGACACCTGCGGCCTCGCCGCCACCAACGATGTCCAGGCGATCGGGGCGTGGCTGGCGCTGCACGAGTCGCCGCACACGGCGCGCGCCTACCGGCGCGAAGCGGAACGGCTGCTGCTGTGGGCGATCGTGGAGCGCCGCGCCCCGCTCTCGTCGCTGACGACCGAGGACGCGATTGCGTACCGCGGCTTCCTGCGACGCCCGGCGCCGGCCGCGCGCTGGACCGGGCCACGCTGCCCGCGCGGTTCGCCCGCCTGGCGCCCGTTCACGCGGGGACTCAGCGCGCGCTCCGCGGCCTGGGCGCTGGCGGTGCTGCGCGCGCTCTTCGCGTGGCTGGTCGACCAGCACTATGTCGTCGTCAATCCGTTTGCCGGCGTCACGGTGCGCGGCGGGCAGGCGCGCACCCCGTTCGACACCGCGCATGCCCTCGAGGGCCGCGAGTGGACCACCGTGCGCGCGCTCGCCAGCCGGCTCGAGCGCAGCCAGGCCGGGCCCACCCGCTGGACGACGCCGGCCGCGCAGCGTCTGCGTTTCGTGCTGGATTTCGGCTACGCCACCGGCCTGCGCGCGCACGAGCTCGTCGCCGCCACGCTCGGCGACATTGCGGTGGAGGCACGGGGTACGTGGTGGCTCAATGTGACCGGCAAGGGGGCGAAGGCGGGCTGGGTGGTCCTGCCGCCGCTCGCGCGCGACGCGCTGCGGTCGTATCTGAAGGCAAGGGGCCTGCCGGTCCGGCGCGGCCGCTGGCAGCCGGCCACGCCCCTGGTGGGCACGCTCGACACGCATCATGCTGCGGGCCGGCATGGCACAGCGCTGGCTACAGCCGGCATCAGTGCGGCGCGGCTGCGGCAGATGATGGGGGAGTTTTTTGGGGAGGCGGCAGAGCACATCGAGGCGCGCAATCCGGCACTCGCAGCGAAACTGCGGCACGCCAGTCCCCACTGGCTGCGGCATACGCATGCCACGCACGCGCTGGATGCGGGGGTCGAGCTCGTCGCGGTGCGCGACAACCTGCGGCATGCGTCGATTGCAACGACCTCGACCTACCTTCACGGAGACCAAGCGAGACGCGCCCGACAGGTCGGCACCGCATTCGGGCGAACAGTGGCTCGCAAATAGCGCTCGCCAGCGGGCACCCATCTCCGCTTATCCTATGCAAAGGACTCGAACGCGTCGAGGCGATACTGCAGGACGTCTAGGACGTACAGGCGCGCGATGGGCGAACTCATTTATCCGTCGCGTGATAGTTGGCCACGTCTCGCGAATTGCAGGAAATGGCCTCCCCAGCGACTGCTCAACCGCTTGAGGGGGCGAGAACCCGCAACGCGACTGGACTACAACATGTGGAGGCACGATGGTCACTTCGAACGTCAAACCGCCGATCGTCCCTCTCGATACGTTGAGAGACCTTATAGCGCAGGCCGTCGCCACAGCGAAGGCTTATGACATTCCCGAGGTATGCGCACGCTTCGGCGTTCAAGATGAAGTCGGGCCGGACGATGGGCAAGAAGCCTTTGGCAGCAAACGGCTCTATGTTCGGCGCCGAATCCTTGCTTGGGACGAACCCGCGCTCCTCGACCTTGCGGCACGAGTGCTTCGCGAGTATCACAGCAACGATCTTGCCGAGACGTTGACCGAGATGACACGCCACGCTGAACATCGCGTGAGTCAACTGGTTCGCCGCGACGTGCTCAGAGTCCTTAATTCTTTACCCTCTCTCTTTGGTGAACTCAATCTGATTGACAGCGTCGCGGAGGTATTTGGCACAGCAGCGCTTCGGGCCGGAGACTCATGGTGGGACGAGAACGCGAGCTTGCGCGAGCAAATTGTCCAGCATTGCGTTCGCAACGATGACTGGTCGCACGGAGAGCTGCTAGTGCAATGCGGCGCGCTGACCTGTAGCCAGACGCGCTTCTTCGCGCTGCTAGACAAACTATTGCACCCGTTAACGCGCCGCGATCACGAGCAGGCGGAGCTTGCCGTTGCGCTTGGCAGCGCTCTGAAGCGAGACGGCTTTACGGTGCGACAAACCTCGGTCGAGTCCGGGTACGCCATCTACGGCGTTGTTCGCGCACAGCCAGGTGTGTCCGGCGCAATGAAAAATCTGATTTTCGCGTCGATCGGAGAAAAGCCTGAACTGGTCATTAGCGATGCCCTCAACAACGACGTCGAAATCGTAAAGCATGCCGACAAGGTGCTCGTTTTTGACCGCCCGCTTCCAAGCTCTGGCCTTTTGCTATGGACGGACCTTCGCGACTGGTATGCCGAACTCCGGGGTATCGACGCTGCAGGTAAAGCGAAGGAGGAGCTTTTCCTGCGCCTTCGTGAATCGGTTATTGGCACGCGCTCTCAGGGTGAATTCGCACTATTTCAGGGCTACTACCAGCGCTATGGCAAAGAGCTTGGCGAGCGCCTGCCAGCGCTCATTCCGCAGGTTTATTTACACTACGACCCTTACACGCGTCGCGAGCGCGGTGACGAGCAGTTCCTCGCGCGTCAGCGCATGGACTTCCTTCTGATGCTCGACCAAGGCATACGCATCGTAATCGAGATTGACGGTCGTCACCACTACGCAATGAAAGACCCAAATGCGCCCGAACGCTACATCGCGAGCGCCCAGCGTTATGCCGAGATGGCAGCGGAGGACCGCCGATTACGTCTTATGGGCTACGAGGTGTACCGGTTCGGTGGTCACGAATTCCTAGATGTCGACCTCGACCAGCGGAAGGTCGGACCACGTGCACAACAATGCGTCATGGATTTCTTCGACCGCCTGCTGTCCAAGCATAGTGTCAGATAGTTGGCCATGACTTCCGTCAATCAACTCATTTACGACGCCTCGCTCGTCCTTTCCACCATGCGTGAGACCAAAAACAGGACGATGCGATTTGCATATTCTATGCACACTCAGTTCCTCTTCGCTTCTGAGGTCGTCCGCTTTCTGCAAGCACCGTTAAAAAGAGGCGCGTCATCTGTTGATTTTCGGCGAATCAAGACCCAAAATCGGTGACGCATAGCACTTAGCGTGATACATCGCATAAGAGCTGCCCTGTCTCATTTGAGCAGCAGAGGGGAAAATGACACGCGAGAGAGACCTATCCTCCGAACTCGTGGTTAAACAATCACGCGTTTACCGTAGCCAAAGCACGCCCAAGATGAACGTCTACGACAGCACTCCCGCGCGGCTGCTGCTTCAGTTGCATTCTGAGGCCTCGCCATGGCAGCACGACAGCTATTGCGCGGGCTTCGAGATAAGTCAGTGGCGATGTTCGGCGCTCGCCGACCACATCATTGAATGGCTGCCCGACTATGCTCTGAAAGAGGACGAACTGAACGTAAATCACGGCAACATCTATGTTCGCCTGAAAGAGGCCGCAGCACGAGTCTACTCCACAAAGGCCTATGAAAAGCGTGGGGAGCTTGGCGAAATTACGCTGCACGCAATCTGCCGTGACTACTTCAAAACGATTCCCCTCGCGCCTCGTGTCTTCTACAAGACGGCGTCGAACGATGTTGTCAAATCCTTCGACATGGCACATGTCAGATACGTTGATGACGGCACATTCGAGATTTGGCTTGGCGAGTCGAAGTTCTACAAGAGCGGCGTCGCGGCAATATCAGCAGCAATCAAATCCGTGAAGGAACACATAGATGCGGGGTTCCTCAAACGAGAGAAGTTTCTGCTGGGTCCACAAGTAGCGCAATCGCTCCCCCACGCAGACAAAATTCGGAAGTTACTGGCAAATCAAACCTCCATTGATGCGCTTTTTCAGAATGCCGTTTTCCCAGTATGTATCGCGTGCGATAGCGATGCAGTGAACTCTCACAAGAGCCACACCGCCGAATATGTCCAGGGTGTCTATGGTGAACTGACGGAGTTGCGCGAGAAATTGGAGCAGTCTGGCCTGCCAAGTAAGATCAAAATGCATCTAATCTACGTCCCGCTAGAGTCGAAGGACAGAATTGCAAAGGCGTTCGACAAACGACTGAAAGGTTTGACCATCGAGGACTAGCCATGCAAATCTCTAGCGAACAATGGAACCGGATTTCATCGCAACGAGGCAACGATTTGAAAGGAACGGTCTTTGATATCCTGAGAGTTGCGGCGAGCGCGATTCAACGCGAGGAACGTGACGACCCGGATATCCTAGATATCGTTCCGAGGCTCGCGCAGCTCATAGAAGATCGACCGGAACTCGTATCGTATCGGGAACCGTTCAGTGCGCTCGCCAGGGCGTCTGGTCTATGGAACTACATTGACAAAACTGTGGCGTCGGAGCCTGACCTCTTGCTGGCAGAATCGGTGACCGTACCAGAGTTGGACGGCATCACACTTCATCGCGAACAGGTAGAGGCGTTGAATGAGTTGCTTGCCGGACGAAATTTGATTCTGAGCGCACCCACGAGCTTCGGGAAAAGCCTCCTTATTGATGCGCTTCTCGCGTCCGGACGGTACTCACGCGTCGCGATCGTACTCCCGACCATTGCACTGCTCGACGAATTTCGGCGACGCTTGCGTCGAAGATTCGATACTCGCTTCGCTGTCGTCATGCATCCTTCTGATGAGGCGCCCGGAGATACCCCAACCATCTTCCTCGGGACGCAGGAGCGTCTGATTCATCGGACTGACCTTGGCAGGTTAGACCTCACTGTCGTCGATGAGTTTTACAAGCTCGACCCAAGCCGCAAAGACCGTTGCCGGTTCTATTCTGCACATCTACGCTCATCGAGGGGGTGAACACCGCAGCGAAAACTGTCTTGATATACGACAAAAAGATTAATAAAGAGCCATACGACTTCTTCACCTACTCCAACATACGTGGACGCGCGGGAAGGCTTGGACAACACCATGTGGGGAAGGTCTTCGTGTTCAATGAGGCGCCAGAGCACGAAGACATGGAGGTAGCTCCAACGTTGTTCGCCGATGAAGAGTTAGCGCCGTTGGATTACGTAGTTCAATTAGATGAGGAACCGTCTCAGAAGGCAGCGGATAGCCGGGTTGCGTCAGTCCGTAATGCTCTGGCGCTCGACTGGGCAGGACTGCGATTGGCTGCCTCGCTGGGCCTCGACTCGGCTCAACGGCTGAAAGCGCATGTCGAAAGTGCTCTTGACAACCGAGCATCCCTCTCGTGGACGGGAATTCCGCGGTACAAAGATATTACGGCTGTTGTAAACGTGCTATGTTGCGAGCGCTCTCCTAGCGAGTTCGGCGCACGCACAGCCAAGGCACTGACGTACTTCATCAACGGGTTGAGAATGGCCGGAAGCATGAAAGGCTTCTTGAACGAATATGACGCAAAGTATCAAGGCTCCGCGGAGAACTACGACAGTGTTTTTCGCTTTCTCCGCGCTTGCGAATACGGTCTTCCTCAGTGGTTTTCGCTGGTCGAAGCATTCGTAAAGTCAGCAGGAGTTGTCGCCGACTATAGCCTATTCGTTCAAAAAATGAGTCGATGGTTTCTTCCGGAGGAACTCAAAGACCTCGATGAGGAAGGAATACCTATTCAGATATCAGAGCGATTTTACATGGGGGAAAGCAAGGCCGCCCTCACAGATCGGCTTGCTGCACTCGCAAGATTTGGTTCTGCCGAACTTACGCAGTTCGAACGCGACTGGATTATCTCCGCACTCGAGCTTGAAACAACCACCTCGTAGTTCGCTGGCTTGACATTGTTGGTTCACGTGTGACGATCACTCTACGTAGCTGAATAAGTTCGCTGGCGCTTCCAACAGCATGGTGAGATCATCCTCAGCCTCGGAAACCTGTTCCACGTGCAAATGCGTGCGCAGGAATCTAACGATCCACGCTTTCGCCGTCGGGTCGCCAATTTGTGCATCCATTTGGTGAATAAGGCTGCCGGCACCCCAGGCGCCCTAAAGGGTCGAAAGGACACCCGGATACTGGGCGCCGAATCAATCCTCCTCGCTTTCGTCAATCAAAAGCAGTGATCGTCTAGCCTTGGCCAGGCGTCGAGCAGCCTGCCTAAGGCAATTTGGCGTAAGCACAACTGTGAAGTCGCCACGCTCATCGCTTCCGTCGATACGGAGGCGCGGCCCGTCGTCATCTTCGACCAAGGTCATCGTTTGACGACGTGTATCGAAGTAGTATGGGAATCCATAACCCTGAAGATCATCAATCTCGATTTTCATCCAATTCGAATCGAACTGGAACGTGACGCTCAATTTGGGGTTATTCAACCAATTCGGCTGATTCCTCCAGGCCTCTACGTATGTCTTCACGGAAAAATATCTGCCGTCTTTGATCCAGCTTTTCCCGAGTGCCGAAAGAAATTCGTTGATCGCGCTCGTCCTCTCCATAATTCCTTCATCGTCAGTTTGACTGGATGGGCAGGCTAATGGCAAAAGACTCACCGGCTTTGATCGCAAGTGCTCAGACGGGGCTGTTTTCAACAGCGACGCACTGCAATTGCCTGCTTCACTGAACCGCCACCGACTATCTCCCTTCGCGAAACCTTTGTCGAGATCCTCCCCGCTAGGCTTCCCTCGGCGCACGAAGATCACGCAACTTGTTGTAAGTGTCGCGCGCCACTTCCGGAGAGGTTCGGATGAATTGGCCTTGCGTCGCGATAATGCCAAACAATCCATCCTTCTCTTCACCGTCCGTCTGGGGTGGCAGGTTTTCCCAAAAGCTAGCAACTTTTGAGAAAAATCTGGCGGCATTCTGACTAGGCTTGCAGGCGGCAAGCTCGTTAACTATCTGCAGGCCGTATTGCAAATCTTTCAGGACGAAATCGGTAATTTCCGTTGCCTGCGACCACGGCGACTCGACAATGCCGGACTCCACGCCCTCAGGCAACTTGTCAGTATCCAAAACTGCAGCCGCCAAATCATCGTTGGCTGCCATAACAACAAAATAGATCTTTGCCATAGAAATTCCGTTGATGCGCGAGTAGATCGCGCTGATCCGCCAGCATTTGTTAACGGCATGAGAAAGGATTTCCACAGGGGAATCTAACGCCCCCAAGCACACGATTCACGCCGATTTCCACTTTCGAATCTTCTGCAACGCTTTGCATTGCAAACGGGTGGACCAATGCGGGCCCCACCCGACCGGTAGCACTATCGCTTCATCATGCGAAGTGCTGCGCGCTGGATCGCTTCTGTCTTCCTCTGGATGTCGCGCTGCTTCTTGTTTAGCGGCCGATCCCCTTCGTCGTTATCAGATGCCTGCCGTGAGACTGGGCGCATCGTAGCGCTGTCGAGTTTGTCTATCGTAAGGGCATTCAGAGCGTCCCGGCCCTTCTGTGCCATCGGCAACAAAACCATCAACGCGAAGTTCGCCGGGGTAAAGAACACGCGCGCTGCGTCGCACTCTTCGAGGACGCGTCTTGCATCTTCCGGCAAATGAACTGACTCGTTGAATAGTTTCTGGAGCACCGCAATATCCACAGCTTGCGGATCGGCAGCGAGCAACGCGTCCGCGCGACGCCAGAGTGAGGAAATCCGTTGTTCGGTTAACGACAGTGCGCCCGAACCGCGGATGACGCCTTTTTCAATTTCCTTGTAGCGCGCGTCAGCGCGGTTGCGCGCCTGCCCAGACGCAATCATGTCACTGATTTCGGATTCCGAGCGCTCGACTATGTCGGCCACTGCCAAAGTGGCACCACCATTGATCCGTCGTCTCAGTTCCCGGTCTGCCTCGGGGCAAACTGTGGCGAAAGCCTCGACACGACTGACCCACTTCACCGCCTCGTGGTACGCGGCACGTACCTGGCGCTCTGTTCCCTCAAGTGCCAGTCGGTCAAGCAGGACCGGTAACATCGCATCCCGACGTCGCGATTCCGATAACTTGAGCATCTCCAGCGTAAACTTCGACGAGAACTTGTCCTTGTCTGCGCCACAGACGTGGCCAATGTTGGAGACGGTGCCGTCCTCAAGTTCGATGATCACCCCCACCTTGTGCGGTGTGCCGCAGTTCGTCAACGCACAATGCGTCTCGGATGGAAAACCGTAGGGCCAGATGACGCGCCGCAGGCCGACCTGTGCGGGGTTGACCTTTGCTACGTAGCCCGGCAGGTTTCGAAGTTCGGCTGGGGTTCTGACTGTGCGGCACAGTTGATCAATGTCCATCGGCGTTGGTGTAGTTGTCCGGTTGCAAGATCGTAACGCTGGCGCAAACAGCTTGTAGAGGCAATCGGCATCCAGCGCGCTGCTTAGAGAATCAGTTTATTCTGCTGGTTGAAACCACGTAGGGTGCCCAGTTTGCCGGATGTGAAAATCGGACAGCGCCTCCGGACTCATGCACCGACAAAAGTTCTAGCTGTGCTTTTTGCAGTGCACGAGCCACGCTCTTTGATGACGCGAAGTTGTCTATCGATTTATAGAACAAGCCAAAGAGCGCAACTGCGCTCTCATCAATCGTCTCCCACATACTCGAGAGAACTACCTTGACTCCGGCACGTAATAGCGTGGTCGTAAACCCGTCGACATCAAGGTCACGCCGAGCAGTCCCGCAAGCGGAGAGAGCAAGGAACGCAGTGTCACAACCTCGCGCCCGTATCTCATCCTTCAATCGTCCCAAGGTCAGATCCCCATCTGCCAGGGACAGCACGGAACGTTCCTCGCTGGTGGCATTGAATCTGGCATGGGTCGCAATGTGGAGCGCACCTTGCCCATTGCGAGGCCGTGACACTTCGCGCAGGAAAGCATCAATTGTTGACTCGTCGTCAAGATACCCGGCGCATTCGACGTCATGCGTCGAATCAAGCAGCGTGTCATGAACAATCGCTATCTCCGCGGAAGCACCTGGCAACTCCTCGCCAGGCAAGTGCGACACTGCGAAAAGTGCCACATGGTTCGAACCTTGCGCGTCAGTATCGAGCGCTTGAACCTGTGAAGGCCTGGCACCACGGTTGAGGTTGACGATCGCAAACCGCTCAATCAAATAGCATTGTCCGTCGTGCAAAAGTGCGAACGGGATAATGCCGAGCACATCGTCAACTTCGATAAAAATCGTCGATACCGCATCGGGGATCAGGCTTTCAATAGGTGTAAAGAGGATTTGATAGAGGGACTTTGATGCAGACAACATCACGTTATCCATCGCATCGGACGGCGTCCGACATGCCTGCCGCAGATTAAATGCAACCTGCAATAGGTCTTTCTGATCGACATTCACCGTGCGCGATATCTGCTCGCCTCCAACCGAAACAAGTATCGACAACCTATTATTCGCGACGACATACTGCAGCATCGCGCAGTCACTCCTGTCTTCGTTGCGCTGTGCGTGTGTTTCGTAACGATGTTCGTCGATAGGTTTTTTCAGGGAAGATTGAAGGCCGCCCCGGATGTCACCGTCAAGTCGCGCTAAGGCACCGGCGACCGTCTCAATTGCGGCTTTCGAAATCGAGCTCCGCGGCGTAGCCGCATTTATTACAGCCTGCAGACCTGAAGTCTCAATCGCATCCTGTTCGAACGACGTGACGGCAACATTTTCCGCCACCTCTTCGGCACTGGCCACGGATCGCATGAACCTTTCGTACTGGTCGAGTTTCAATAGTTCGAACGCCTGCTCTGCCTCGTTAAACCTCCCGTTCCCAACAAGCAACGATACAAGGTACCGATGAGTAGCACCGCGCGAGTGTACGTAAGTGCTGGCAAGGTCTTCGCCTGTTTCTGGCAACGACGAATGATGGACCGCGCGGACAGCCCCCTTCGCGAACAGGATAGCGGACTGCTCCTCCCCAATTCTGACCAAGGCTTCACTATATGTCAGCCTCACGTGCGAATCCGGAACAAAGAAATCTTCCAGGTCCACTATCCGTTCGACATCCTTGGTCCGCCCAGACGTTAAAGCGACCGCAAAGTTGCGGTGTACCGCTCCCGCGGATCCTGTGTAGCTGGCGACGGTCCCAGCAGCTGACCAGGCGCGGGCTTCGTGAGGCCGGTTGAGGCCAAGGTCCTTGAAAATCCCGGTCGCCTTGTTGAGGAAGGTCGTTGCGTGGTCAAACAGGCTCCGACGCTCTCCTCCCTGCGTATCGCGTGCTTCATTCGAGTAAGTGAAGCCGATCCCAGCGTAGGCATGAGCCAACTGATATGAGAGCTCGCGGTCCTCCGGCATTGCCCCGTCAACCGAGAGCATGCTGACGACAGACTCAAACTGAATTCTTGCAACCTTGTTGTAGTCCGATAGGACATGCGTCGCGGCCAGCCAGGTGTTTGCGTAGTTAAGCTTTATTATCGCTCTTGACTCGAGGTCCAGATTTTCGTCTGAGATTTCAATCAGGCGATTTGCAAGAGCACATGAAAAAATTCCGAGATAGGCGTAGCTAGTCCGCTCAAGCCCAAAGATGAGCATATCTAGGTCCATCGCTTTCGATTTAGGCTCTTTCGCCTCGGCCAAAAGATGGTCGACACCAGACATAACAATCGTTAGAGTCGGGCGCGTGCGTGTTGGAAGCATCGCTGCCCGGCAAAGACTCTCTATCCATGCAACATGAACCTGGAGAGGGTCGGCATCCGGTCGCAGGCCGGCGCAATTCTCTGCCTGCGTAAACGATGTGATCGCGCGGACGATCCGGCAATTCAATGCCTCGCAAACGCCAATGAGAGAATAGATCAGCTCGCCCCCAAGCGGATCGCTCCCCCCGTTTTCGAGCACGCGACGCGCGCAGTGGAGCAATCTGAGAGCTGCTATCGTGCGCCCTGCGGAGTCAGCCGCGAACGCCAGCCTGACATAAAGCATCGCGCGATCCTCGACCGCAGACCTGTGCTCACGCGCTAGCCGCAGTTCCATACGCGCCAGTTGCAATGCAAACCAGCCATGCCCTGACTGGGCTGCAGCCCGGGCGGCGGCCTGCAGGACGCCCATCTGCCACCGATGAGAAGCGGGAAGCAAAATCTCGGTTAGCCATAACAGGAACGCAAATCGTTCATTCAACGGCACCGATGGAAATAACCCCTTCTCGCTTTGGAGCACGTAAGCACATGCATCGAGAAACGCTCGCCCGACCCCAACGGCAGCGCGCTCCCTTTGGGACGCAGCGAGCAAAACGCTCGACGCATCCCCCCCGGCCCTGTATCGCTCCAGCGCACCCCCCAGAAACGTCCTCAACTTAAACGCCGCCGCCATATTTTCCTTTTTTTCCGCGTCGCTCCGTGCGGTCGTGCGAGCGCGCTCAAGCTGTTCAGTTCGCGCGCAATTCTCTACGGCAGCTCACGAAGCCTGTCATGCACAGGCCCTTGATGTCTTTCTAGATTCTATGGGCTAATTGCAAAGATCAATTGTTGTGACGTCAGGCACTTTACCAAGCATGAATCGGGATGTTGGTCGGACCGAACCGTTTCGACCACACGTCGCGCCGTTTCGTGCGCAATGCCGATCGTCAGAAACCGCTGGTCCGCGCGCATCGCGTCAGGCGATTTAAGAAGTTCCTTGAGGTAGAGGGCCCCCTGTGCGGTGTCACGGGCATACTCACCAATGGAGCACGCATAGAGGATTGCCTGCTGTTCGACCGCCTGCAAGATTCGAGCATCGTACAACTCTCTAACCCGACTGATCGAGTCAAACGTCGCGACCGCATACGCCTCCGCCTTGAACGATTCAACAGCCGGCTGAAGAACTGCGCGGCAACAGTCGTAGATATTGAGTTGACGTGCGGCAATATTCTCAAGCTCTCTATCGTAGATCTCTTCACCATCCTGGTTCAACTCAAGCTTGGTCGAACGTGCATGGCCACCATGGCCACTGAACATTACAACAAGATAATCGGGTTTGTCTCGCTTGACCCGTTCAAGTACGCCGTACAATGTTTTTTTGCTCGGATTCTCGAGCAAAGTGATCTCAGACTGATTCCATGCACCGCCCCGCTCGCTTTTGAGAAAACCATCAAAACGACGCAAATCAAGCGAGACGCCCTGAAGGCCACTGGTATTTCCGATAAGTAAAGCTTTCCGTTTCATCTGCCTACCTCTCAACTCAAATCCGTTTTACTGCGCCATCGCCCGGAAGTTGTCGACTTCAACGACCCTCGAATCTAGATGACACTGGAGCAAAGCACTATGCGGTCTTTTCATCTGGTTTCGCCTGCGAGACTTCTGCGACAGGTGTGATAGCCTTCGCTGCTCCAATGGAGGCGTCGTTGGCCGGCACTTTATCGGGCTCCCCCACTACGCCAGGGCGAGGCGCATTTTCCGTTTCAATCGCATCTTCAAAACGCTTGACTAGGCTCGGGATAACACGCTCACTGAGTCCCGCCAGCGCTGAGACGAGCAGGAGCACTGGCCAGTGTTCAGCCCCGCTCGCAAGCGGAGCCAACAGAAGTTTCCCTTTGAGAGCAAGCACAAGAAAGGACGCACTGAACATGCCGACAAGCAGTCGCCCCAACGCCTCATAAACGTGAGCACGTCGACCAGCCAAAGCATTCAGGTTTAGGTCGTCAGCCCTTATCACAATCGACAGTAGCGCGCCTATGGCGCCAGCAATTGCGCACATCACGAGCTCGAACGGAGTTTGTCCGAGCCAAACGCGAACGAACGGCGTACTCCTTGCCAACCACAAGGCCGCACCGACGCAGCTCATGAGCGCACAAACCCATGCGGCTGAGTTGAAGTACCAACCATAGGAGACGTCCGGATTCTTCTGGGCCATAATGCTTCGTGCGAGTGACAAAGCCACCTGGGCACTGGACGCTTTGCCTGTGTGCAGCACGCGCTCATATGCCTCGCCGAGAAGCGATCGCACGTGTAGCAAAGCGTTCTTGTCTTTCCAGAGGAACGCAGACTCATGTTCCAGGTAGGTCACGTCTGTCTGGACCTTACCAAACTCATCCACGTCGATATCAATATCAATCAGATACTGGACGCTGTATTCGGTATCGATGTATACCGCCAGCTTCTCTTCAGCGAAGATGATTTTTCGGATCCACTTGTCGAGTTCCGGCTCATAGCGTCCCTCGCGCAGCTTCAGGTATCCCTTATCCGCTTCTGAAGGCTCTGGCCTAGGTGGTTTGCTCTTAGTGAGAAGCTTGCATACGATATTCCAGTCCATCTTGACCTTGATCCCCGTGATCGCTGGAAGCGCTTGAATAATCACCCTCGCCTCCAGTCGGACGCCGACCGAGGTCGAGGATAGCGCATTGATTAAATTCTATTTTTGGTGCGATAGAAGGTACCCGTCGTCGCGCGACGCCGCGCCTTCGAATGACGAGATCTATCGAGAAATCAGATCAAGCGAACGTCTGCATATATTTCGGAGCCGCTTTTACTTTTTCTCACGCGATATCCTTCGTGCATCTGAATTAGTATGCGCCCTTTTTTATGCATTTAAAAGCCGCTTTTGTCATGCCCGCATCGGTCAACGCACGACGCCCGATTCGACATGCAGCCGAGACCGCATGTCAGCGCCATGCCAATGACCGGCTCGGGAACATGAATACCCGTGCCCGCTCGCCATCACTATGGTTTTCGTATCGTTGCGAGCAACGGCAAGTAGCGCTGCACCTGTTCGCGATCACTCCGCCGCTCGTCCTCGGTAAGCTCGGTGTATGGCGTTTCCATCAGCCGCTCCCATCTACTCACAAGCTCGGCCGGGATCGTCAAACTCCCGTCGCTGTTGCGAACGGCTTTGCCGTGCATGTAGCGTTGCCAGTGAGCCCAACGTTCATGCTCGACAGCGGCAAGCTGCTCGAGAATCTCATCGGGCACGAATGGTGGCATAGTCAGATCAGGCCTTTCGACGCCAAGCGACGGTAGTGTTCGCCAAGCGCCGTGAGGCGAACAGAATCGGACTCGATCGCCGCATGGTACATGTGGGGAGCCTGCGTCGGTGCGAGGAGCCCGACTCTATTCATCTTTTGCAGCAACGCGAAGGCAGCCGTATTTCGCGGGTCAGCCTGCGGATTTGGCCCGGGGCTCGGCTGCTCCGGCTCGAACGTTGGGTCGAGTTGATACGTGGATTCCGCCGCCGGAAAAAATTCAGGCAGCCGGCGAAGAATGGTGCGGTCGATCGGCGGGTCCACCCGCCGCAGCGACACAAAGCTCTTCACGTTGGTCTTAAAGACAGGACGTTGGCTCCACGTTCCAAGCGACTGATCGATATGTGCGTATACGCTTCCAGGGGTGATTCGCCCCATCAAGTCGGCAGCAGCCCCCGACAATGCATCAATGAGCAGGTTCGTGAACACGCCCCCGCCGTTCTCCTCACTTGCATACTGATCCTTGCTTGATGCCGTCAGGATGGTCATGCCTTCCGCGATTTCTGCAACGGCCGGATTAAGAGTGTCATCTCCAATGGAGCCGCTATGACAGCTATCGAGAACAATGATCTTGTGTTGCGCTCGGCAGCCGGTCGCCATCGCGATAATGTCCGGCAGCGCGAGTCCCTCATCTCCCTCTTGCACATCGCTACCGCAGATATAGCCGCCCGTAGACTCGACGTGCCCGTGGCCAGCGAAGTAGAGCAAGGCGACTTCGTCATCGGACCTGAACAGCTCTTGGACAGCGTCCTTCAAATGCCGGCGACTTATCGCATCACGATCGCTGGACGCAGTCATGAGCTTCACGCCGAAATTGGGCGACCCATCTGCATCCCGCTCGAGCAAGGTCTTGACGCCAAATGCGTCGTTGACGCAACCCTTTAGACTGCCGATGTGTTCGTAATAGTCGATTCCGACGACGAGCGCCTTGCGCATTCCAAACTCCTAGAGCGAATTGATGAATGCCTTGATGTTGTCCCACGTCCAGTCTTTCACGGCAATTCCAGCGATTGTGCTGTTATCGTCCCGATAAGCCCGAATGCCAAGGATCTTCTTGCCCTCCTCTTTGGCGCACGCGATTTCCCACTTCTGCCCCGTAGAGGCGGCCGAGTTCTTACTCACCAGGACGATGACGCCGTCCGACCGCTTGATCCGGGTGCGGACCTTCTCCTTCCAGTCCGTTTCATATGCCTCCTTCACGGACATGTCGATGTATTCAAAAGGGGAGTTGGTAAGCAGGGACTGCCCCTTGAGGAAGTTGCGTTGGTTCTCGTCCTCAATTGCAAACGCAACAAAAATCACTTTCTTGTCGGCCATTAGTGCTCCAGTCAATGTGTCGCAGAATCCGCGAGCGTAGTCGTATGGCGGGCCGGCGTGAAGGTACGCCCGCGCCTGAAATTTTTCGCCTTGGTCAAGGGAGGCGAGCCCTTTATGGAACTCGTCTCCGTCGCGGGCACTTACCTTTTGGGTTTGCCCGCGCCGTTGTGGGCCGGACGATCCATCGTATAGCTCTGCCCCGACTTTGGCGTAGGCGGCATAGGCTTGCCTTTCACCGCCGTCCGCTCTTCCCCGGTCTGGCCACCTCGCGGACCCACGATTCCATACTCGCCAGATCTCGGCGCGATTTGCCCGGGTTTTAGTTTCTCAGCCATTACCTAGTATTCCTAATTACACGTAACAGATCAATGCCAGCGAGTTGCCAACATACTGGCGCGCACTACCCAAGAAATAGTCGCCTCCACAAGCAGAATGTCGGCGGCTGGCTAGGTGGCGTCACCCCGTAGTTCTTACATCGGTGTGCAACCATTGGCAGACTCTACCGCAAACCAACCGTCTGAGGTTAACCCTGCGCACTAAATAGGATAAAAAAATCATGGTGCGCCACAACATCTTGTGTTACCGCGCAACCCAGACAACCTCGCCTAGGCGTGCCGCCCTTTGTTGCGGTACGGCGCGGGAAAACCACATGCTATGCGGCCGGGGCGAGCCCGCCAAACGGTGATCGACTTCGTTTCGGACATACCAGGCAACTCCTTCGATGCCCTAAGTGACGCGCCGGACAAACTGAAGATATGCAAAATGCCCAGTAGTACTGCTCGGGTGCGAGTGCAGCTGCAGCCGAGAAACAGGCCGTCAAGGCCGTACTGTGGTGCTAGGTCCGAGGGATCTCGGCTCGATCAGCCAATGCGCCAAGGGTTCATGTCATCAACTCCGACGACAGTGTTCGGCCCCACCAGACCTGCAAAGTCACGGATGAACTTCGTTTTCCCCTGCCAGATTTAGGCCGTCTGCCGTCCGGGTCCGGGCACAAGCCACCGTGCAACGCATCGATGCGGCGGTGTTCAGGCACGCCGGGACGACGGGCACACGCTTGCAGCCTGCTATTCCGGCGACGACTTGACAATACTAGGTGCGATATCCCGACAATTGTGCGCCGCACACCCAATTTTCCCGATGCAGCAGACTATGTTGCATCCGAATGGCAGTTTTTGGATTGCTGCAGACTATGTTGTGCACCAATAACAGCCCAAAAAAAAGGCGTCACGTTTCCGTGACGCCTTGAAAAGTTCTAGCCATTCCGAGGGCCGTGCTAGAACCTGAGAGAGGGTATTTCGAAAACAGGCGGGCGACTACACGTAGACTACACGTACTATGCGGTGCAAGGCACCGACTGCCGCCGCGGACCGGGACAACACTCACCGAACTCCCGCCCCGTCGCACAAAGGCCGGGTCGCCGGCACAAACGTGCGAACCCTGATACCTTGTTTCGAAATGAGGTTCCATTTTTTATGGTTATCCTGACTAAGTCAAGCAAAATCTGAACAGCTTCGGGCCGCTGCGGAAAATTATTCCGATACAATGAATAATAGGAGGAAATCCGGCGCTGCGCCGCAGCTCCAAGGCCGCCGCGCATGCATAAAAAGATGCCAGGGCCCGCGCGCCGACGGGAGTAATCTGAAATATCGTTCCAAAAATCCATGAACCCACGAACGCGAATCCGCACTGCCGCCGACCCCGTCAAAGAAAAAGACGGCTCCGGCGACGAGGTCACCGCGCTGGCACGTGGCCTGACGGTGCTCCGCTCCATTGCCGCGGCAGACGCGCCGCTCAGCAACCGCGAACTCACCGAAATCACGGGCATTCCGAAACCCACGGTATCGCGCATCACCGCGACGCTCGTCGGCACCGGCTTTCTGTTCCGGCTGCCCGACAGCGAACGCTTCGTGCTGACGTCGTCGGTGCTGGAGCTCAGCAACGGCTTCTTGCGCAACTTCGACATCCGCGCGCGCGCCCGGCCATTCCTGATCGAACTCGCCGAGCGTACGCGGCTCTCCGTGCATCTCGCGGTGCGCGACCGCCTCGACATGGTGGTGATCGACGTGATCCGGCCGCGCTCGGCCGTGCTGGTGTCGCGTCTCGAAGTCGGCGCGCGCATGAGCCTCTGCCGCACCGCGATTGGCCGCGCCTATCTCGCCGCGCTCGACGAAGCGGAGCGCGCCAGGCTGCTGACCGGCCTCCAGGCCGCCGAGGGCGACGACTGGGGCCACGTCGGCGGCCGCCTGGAAGCGGCGCTGCAGGAAACCATCGAGCGCGGTTTCGCCATCGCCACCGGCGAGTGGTACGACGGCCTGAACGCAATCGCGCTCGGCTTCACCGGCCCTTCCGGCGAACGCTACGCCGTCAATTGCGGCGGCTCGGCCGACCAGTGCCCGCGCGACTGGCTCATCAGCCGCGCCGGGCCCGACCTGCTCGACTGCGTCGCGCGCATCGTGCTGGAAATCGGCGGCACACCGGCGCGCCGCCTGGACAACTGACGGGCGCGGCACCCGCCCGGCTTCCCTGCCCCGCCCTGCGCAAACGAAACGTCCTGCATCCTGTAACCGGCGTAATCAAAGGAAAAATACGCGGGTGGACTGTTACAGACCACGGGACGTAGGATCATGCATTCCTGTGGCGGAGGCGCCCGCGCGGTCTGGCGCGAGGCCGTCCGGGAGGCCCTGCCCGAGCCCGCGTGGCGGGCCTCGAGCGGCGCCGCGCGGGCATCCTTGTCCGCGTCTCGGGTAGCATCGCGCTGAACACGCGCCGCCCGCCCGCTGTCGAAACCGCCTGTCGTGCCGTCCGCACGGGCAAGCGCCTTGCGTCGATGCGGCACAATCGCGATACGCCTCACTTCCAAGCCAGTCACTGATCGAACCGATGGACGAACAACAACAGCATTCGGAAACTTCACGCCACGCCGATCCGGCTTCTCCCAGGTCGCTCGAGGACGCGCCAGACCGTCCGTCGCGCCCCTCCGGCCCGCATCAGCCGCAGCCGCACGATGCGCCGCCCGGAGCTCTCAGAAGCCACCGCGGCCGCAACGTCGCGCTCGTCGTCCTCGCGCTGCTGATCCTCGGCTTCGTCCTGTGGCGCTGGCATCCGTGGGGGTCGCCCGGCGGCAGCGCACCCGGCGCACCCGGCGCAAGCGGCGCACACAGCGGCCGGCCGGGCCGCGGGGGCCCTGGCGCCATGGCCAACATGCCGCAGCCAGTGCATGTGGCCACCGCCGCGCAAGGCGAGATGCCGGTCGTGCTGACCGCGCTCGGCACCGTCACGCCGCTCGCCAACGTGACGGTCCTGCCGCAGTTGAGCGGCACGTTGCAGGACGTGTATTTCAAGGAAGGCCAGATGGTCAGGAAGGGCGACGTGCTCGCCCAGATCGACCCGCGTCCCTACCAGATCTCGCTCGACAATGCGCAAGGCACGCTCGCGCGCGACGAAGCGCTGCTGCAAACCGCGCGCCTCGACCTGAAGCGCTATCAGACGCTGCTGTCGCAAGATTCGATTGCGAGCCAGCAGGTCGATACGCAGGCGTCGCTCGTGCGTCAGTATGAAGGCACCGTGAAGGCCGACAAGGCCAACGTCGACACTTACAAGCTCGACCTCGTGTACGCGCGCATCACCGCGCCGGTGTCCGGGCGCGTCGGCCTGCGCCAGGTCGATCCCGGCAACTACGTGACGCCGAGCCTCACCAACGGCATCGTCGTGATTACGCAGTTGCAGCCGATCAGCGTGATTTTCACCACGTCGGAAGACAACTTGCAGCAGATTCTCGAACAGACGCAAACCGGCGCGAAGCTTTCCGTGACCGCCTACGACCGCAGCAATACCACGTCGCTCGAGGGCGGCACGCTGGAGACGCTCGACAACCAGATCGACACCACCACCGGCACCGTCAAACTGCGCGCGATCTTCCAGAACAGCAGGAACCTGCTGTTCCCGAATCAGTTCGTCAACACGCGCCTTCTCGTCAATACCATCAAGGACGCGGTGATCGTGCCGACCTCGGCCGTGCTCAACGGCTCCATGGGCCAGTTCGTGTACGTCGTGAAGCCGGACAATACGGTGACCGTGCGGCCCGTGAAGGTCGGTCCCGTCGACGGCGAACGCACCAGCATCAAGTCGGGCCTGCAAGTCGGCGAGCGTGTCGTGATCGACGGTTCAGACCGCCTGAAGGAAGGCGCAAAGATCACCATTCCGGCCGACAAGCCACGGGGCGCTTCAGGCACGCGAGGCACGCGGGGCGCCGGCGCTGCTTCGGGCGCGAGCGGCGCGGCAGCGTATGCCGCATCAGGTGCGGCGGGCGCATCGGGCGCGCGCGCCCACCACGGCAAGCACGCGGCGCAAGCTTCGCAATAAAGGCATGGCACTTACCGCATGAATCCCTCCCGCGCCTTTATCCTGCGCCCCGTCGGCACCGCGCTGCTGATGGCGGCAATCATGCTCGTCGGCCTCGTCGCACTGCGCTTTCTGCCGCTCTCCGCGCTGCCCGAAGTCGACTACCCGACCATCCAGGTGCAGACGTTCTACCCGGGCGCGAGCCCCGACGTGATGACCTCGTCGGTCACCGCGCCGCTCGAGCGGCAGTTCGGCCAGATGCCGTCGCTCAATCAGATGTCGTCGCAAAGCTCGGCCGGTTCGTCGATCATCACGCTGCAGTTCAGCCTCGATCTGCCGCTCGACATCGCCGAGCAGGAAGTCCAGGCCGCAATCAACGCGGCGGGCAACCTGCTGCCGTCCGACCTGCCCGCGCCGCCGATCTACGCCAAGGTCAATCCCGCCGACGCGCCGATCATCACGCTCGCGATCACGTCGAAAACGCTGCCGCTCACGCAAGTCCAAGATCTGGCCGACACGCGTCTCGCGCAGAAAATCTCGCAGGTCGCGGGCGTCGGTCTCGTCAGCCTGTCGGGCGGCCAGCGGCCGGCCGTGCGGATTCAGGCGAACCCGCGCGCGCTCGCCGCGTACGGTCTGAATCTCGACGACCTGCGCACCACCATCTCGAACCTGAACGTCAATACGCCGAAGGGCAACTTCGACGGCCCAACGCTCAACTACACGATCAACGCGAACGACCAGTTGACGGACGCGAACGCCTACAAGAGCGCGGTAGTCGCCTACAAGGGCGGCCGCCCGGTGATGCTCACCGACGTCGCGACCATCGTGCAAGGCGCGGAGAACACCAAGCTCGGCGCGTGGGTGGACGGCACGCCGGCCATCATCCTGAACGTACAGCGCCAGCCGGGCGCGAACGTCATTCAGGTGGTGGACAACATCAAGAAGCTGCTGCCGCAGTTGCAGCAGGCGCTGCCCGCCGCGCTCGACGTGCAGGTCGTCACCGACCGCACCACCACGATCCGCGCCTCGGTGCGCGACGTGCAGTTCGAGCTCGCGATGTCGGTCGTGCTGGTCGTGCTGGTCATGTACCTCTTTCTCGCCAACGTCTACGCGACCATCATTCCGAGTCTCTCGGTGCCGCTGTCGCTGATCGGCACGCTCGCCGTGATGTACCTGTGCGGCTTTTCGCTCGACAACCTCTCGCTGATGGCGCTGACCATCGCGACCGGGTTCGTCGTCGACGACGCCATCGTGATGATCGAGAACATCGCGCGCTACGTGGAAGAAGGCGAAGCGCCGCTCGAAGCCGCATTGAAGGGCTCGAAGCAGATCGGCTTCACGATCATTTCGCTGACCGTCTCGCTGATCGCCGTGCTGATTCCGCTCCTCTTCATGGGCGACGTGGTGGGCCGGCTGTTCCACGAGTTCGCCATCACGCTGGCCGTCACCATCGTGATCTCGGCGGTCGTGTCGCTCACGCTCGTGCCCATGATGTGCGCGAAGCTCCTGCGGCACACGCCGCCGCACGAGAGCCACCGCTTCGAGGCGCGCGCGCACCGGGCGATCGACTGGGTGATCGCCCGTTACGCCGTCGCGCTCACGTGGGTGCTCGACCGGCAGCGCTCCACGCTCGTCGTCGCCCTGCTGACGCTCGCGCTGACCGCGCTCTTGTATGTGTTCATTCCGAAGGGTTTCTTCCCGGTGCAGGACACGGGCGTCATCCAGGCGATCACGCAGGCGCCGCAGTCGGTCTCGTATGCGTCGATGGCCGAGCGTCAGCAGGAACTCGCCGCGCAGATTCTGAAGAACCCGGACGTGGAGAGCCTCACGTCGTTTATCGGCGTGGACGGCAGCAATATCACGCTGAACAGCGGCCGCATGCTCATCAACCTGAAGCCGCGCGACGACCGCAGCCACACCGCGAGCGAAGTGATCCGCCAGTTGCAGCAGGACGTCGCGCATATCGCCGGCGCGTCGCTGTACATGCAGCCGGTGCAGGATCTGACCATCGATTCGACGGTCAGCCCCACCCAGTATCAGTTCATGCTGACGGATCCGAACATCGGCGAATTCACAACGTGGGTGCCGAAGCTCGTCGAGCGCCTGAAACAGTCGCCCGAACTCGCCGACGTCGCGACCGACCTGCAGGACAACGGCCAGTCGGTCTACGTGGAGATCGACCGCGCCACGGCGTCGCGTTACGGCATCACGCCCGCCACCGTGGACAGCGCGCTGTACGACGCGTTCGGCCAGCGCATCGTCTCGACCATCTTCACGCAGTCGAACCAGTACCGCGTGATTCTGGAAGCGCAGCCTTCCATGCAGCATTACACCGAGTCGCTGAATTCGATCTATCTGCCCTCTTCCACGTCGTCCGGCGGCCAAGTGCCGCTTTCGGCCATTGCGCGGTTCGTCGAAAAGCCGGCGCCGCTCCTCGTCACGCACCTGAGCCAGTTTCCCGCGACCACGGTGTCGTTCAATCTCGCGCCTGGTTCGTCGCTCGGCGCGGCGGTGAAGGCCATCGAGCAGGCGGAGAAAGACATCGGCTTGCCGGCGTCGTTCCAGACGCGTTATCAGGGCGCGGCGCTCGCCTTCCAGGCGTCGCTCTCGAACGAACTGTTCCTGATTCTCGCGGCCATCGTCACCATGTATATCGTGCTCGGCGTGCTGTACGAGAGCTTCATTCACCCGATCACGATTCTGTCCACGCTGCCGTCGGCGGGTGTCGGGGCTTTGCTCGCGCTGCTGATTACCGGCCACGATCTCGACATCATCGGCATTATCGGCATCGTGCTGCTGATCGGCATCGTGAAGAAGAACGCGATCATGATGATCGACTTCGCACTCTACGCGGAGCGCGAGGAAGGCAAGGCGCCGCGCGAAGCCATTTACCAGGCGTGCCTGCTGCGCTTCAGGCCCATTCTGATGACCACGCTCGCGGCGCTGCTCGGCGCACTGCCGCTCATGCTCGGCACGGGCGCGGGCTCCGAATTGCGCCGGCCGCTCGGCATCGCGATTGCGGGCGGTCTGATCGTGAGCCAGTTGCTGACGCTCTTCACCACGCCGGTGATCTACCTCGCGTTCGACTCGCTGGCACGCCGTGCACGCGAACGCTTTAACCGCGGCGGCCCGGCGGCCGGCGCGACGGACGCAGGGAACTGATGCGATGAACCTGTCGCGTCCGTTTATCTCGCGCCCCGTCGCCACCACGCTGCTCGCCATCGGCATCGCGCTGTCCGGCATTTTCGCGTTCATGAAGCTGCCGGTCGCGCCGCTGCCGCAAGTGGACTTCCCGACCATTTCGGTCCAGGCGTCGTTGCCGGGCGCAAGCCCGGACACGGTGGCGACCAGCGTGGCGAGTCCGCTCGAACGGCACCTCGGTTCGATCGCCGACGTCACCGAAATGACGTCGATGAGCTCGGTCGGCTCCACGCGCATCACAATGCAGTTCGGCCTGAACCGCAACATCGACGGCGCCGCGCGCGACGTCCAGGCGGCCATCAACGCCGCGCGCGCCGATCTGCCGGCCAGCCTGCGCAGCAATCCGACCTATCACAAGGTCAATCCGGCCGACGCGCCGATCATGATTCTCGCGCTCACGTCGAAAACGCTCACCGCCGGGCAGTTGTACGACTCCGCGGCCACCGTGCTGCAGCAGTCGCTCTCGCAGGTGGAGGGGGTCGGCGAAGTGGACGTGAGCGGCTCGGCCAACCCGGCCGTGCGCGTCGAACTGGAACCGCAGGCGCTGTTTCACTACGGCATCGGCCTCGAAGACGTGCGCGCGGCGCTCGCCGCGGCCAACGCCAACAGTCCGAAGGGTTCCATTGAGTTCGGCCAGAACCGGGTGCAGATCTATACGAACGACCAGGCGAGCAAGGCGGCGCAGTACCGCGACCTCGTGATCGCGTATCGCAACGGCTCGGCGGTCAAACTGTCGGACGTGGCGGAAGTCGTGGATTCGGTGGAGGACCTGCGCAACCTCGGTCTCTTCAACGGCAAGCGCTCGGTGCTCGTGATTCTGTACCGGCAGCCCGGCGCGAACATCATCGAAACCATCGACCGCGTCACGGCGATGCTGCCGCAACTGCACGCGTCGCTGCCCGCGGACGTGGACATCACGCCGACCGCCGACCGCTCGACCACCATCCGCGCGTCGCTGAAAGACACCGAGCACACGCTGATGATCGCGGTGGCGCTCGTCGTGATGGTGGTGTTCCTGTTCCTGCGCAACTGGCGCGCCACGCTCATTCCGAGCGTCGCGGTGCCGATTTCGATCATCGGCACGTTCGGTGCGATGTATCTGCTCGGCTTCTCGATCGACAACCTCTCGCTCATGGCCCTGACCATCGCGACCGGCTTCGTGGTGGACGACGCCATCGTCGTGCTCGAAAACATCTCGCGCCATATCGAGAACGGCGTGCCGCGCATGAAGGCCGCGTTCCTCGGCGCGCGCGAAGTCGGCTTCACGGTCATGTCGATCAGCATCTCGCTCGTCGCCGTGTTCCTGCCGATCCTGCTGATGGGCGGCATCGTCGGGCGGCTGTTCCGCGAGTTCGCGCTGACGCTGTCGCTTGCCATCGGCGTGTCGCTCATCGTCTCCCTCACGCTCACGCCGATGATGTGCTCGCGCCTTTTGCGCGAGCCGCACGAACAGCGCGAGGAAGGCCGTCTCGGCCGCTGGCTGGAGCGCGGCTTTGCCCGCATGCAGCGCGGCTACGAACGCACGCTCGGCTGGGCGCTGCTGCATCCGCGGCTCATTCTGTTCGTGCTGCTCGCCACCATCGGCCTGAATATCTGGCTCTACATCGTCGTGCCGAAGGGATTTTTCCCGCAACAGGATACGGGGCGGCTCATCGGCGGCATTCAGGCGGACCAGAGCACGTCGTTTCAGGCCATGAAAGGCAAGTTCTCGCAGATGATGGAAATCGTCGGCAAGAACCCGGCCGTGGACAGCGTGGTCGGCTTCACAGGCGGCCGGCAGACCAATTCGGGCTTCATGTTCGTCTCGCTGAAACCGAAGAGCGAGCGCAAGATTTCCGCCGATCAGGTGATCCAGCAATTGCGCGCGCCGCTTGCCGACGTCGCGGGAGCGCGCACGTTCCTGCAGGCGGTGCAGGACATACGCGTGGGCGGGCGGCAGTCGAACGCGCAATATCAGTTCACGCTGCTCGCCGATTCGACACCCGACCTGTACCTGTGGGGGCCGAAACTCACGGAGGCGCTGCAGGCGCGCAAGGAACTCGCGGACGTGAATTCCGACCAGCAGCAAGGCGGCCTCGAAGCCATGGTCACGATCGACCGCGCGAGCGCGGCGCGGCTCGGCATCAAGCCCGCGCAGATCGACAACACGCTCTACGACGCGTTCGGCCAGCGTCAGGTATCGACGATCTACAACCCGCTCAACCAGTATCACGTCGTGATGGAAGTGGCGCCGAAGTACTGGCAAAGCCCGGACATGCTCAAGCAGGTGTACATCAGCACGTCGGGCGGCAGCGCTAGCGGCGCGCAGACCACCAATGCACCCGCGGGCACGGTCACCGCAACCACGGCAACAACGTCGGCGACGAAATCATCCACCAGCGCGTCGTCGGGCGGCACGGGCGGTACGACAGCGTCGAGCGCCGCCGCGATTGCCGCCGATTCGGCGCGCAACCAGGCGATCAATTCGATTGCGTCGAGCGGCAAGTCGAGCGCGTCGTCGGGCGCGGCCGTGTCGACGTCGAAGGAAACGATGGTGCCGCTCTCCGCCATTGCGAGCTTCGGCCGCGGCAATACGCCGCTTTCGGTAAATCATCAGAGCCAGTTCGTCGCTTCGACGATCTCGTTCAATCTGCCGCCGGGCGTCTCGCTGTCCACCGCAACCCAGGCGATCTACCAGACCATGGCCGAGATCGGCATGCCGGCCACCATCCACGGCAGCTTCCAGGGCACCGCGCAGGCGTTCCAGCAGTCGATGTCGGATCAGCCGATCCTGATTCTGGCCGCGCTTGCCGCCGTCTATATCGTGCTCGGCATTCTGTATGAGAGCTATATCCACCCGCTCACCATTCTGTCGACGCTGCCGTCGGCCGGCGTGGGCGCGCTGCTCGCGCTGCTCCTGTTTCAGACCGAGTTCAGCATCATCGCGTTGATCGGCGTGATTCTGCTCATTGGCATCGTGAAGAAGAACGCGATCATGATGGTGGATTTCGCGATCGAGGCGTCGCGCCACGGCCGCTCGTCGCGCGACGCGATTCACGAGGCGTGCCTCCTGCGCTTCCGTCCGATCATGATGACCACCTTCGCCGCGATGCTCGGTGCGCTGCCGCTCGCGTTCGGACGCGGCGAAGGTGCGGAGTTGCGCGCGCCGCTCGGCATTGCGATTGTCGGCGGGTTGATCATGAGCCAGATGCTGACGCTTTACACCACGCCGGTCGTCTATCTGTACATGGACCGGATCCGCGTGCGCTGGGAGTCGCGCAAGGCGCGCAAACGCGGTATCGCGCCGTCGGCCTGATGCCAAGGGACGCCATGGGACGCGACGGCACGCGATGCCGCGCGAGCTGCCGTAAGGTAATGCAAGCGCCAGGGCGCGGCGAGCTTTAAGCAAGCCGACAAGCAAAGCTCGTCCGCTCGACTTCATGCCGCCCGCGCAATCGGCGTTAGAGCTTCTGCTCCATCGCCAGCAGAAAAATGCGATGCCATTGCCTTGCCTGCCGCTCGCTCTGCATCGGCAGCAGCCACACGCCGCGCGCGGCGTCCTTGACCTTCAGCGCGAGCTGCCATTGCGTTTCCTGACGCGCCACCTCGGCGGCTAGCAAGTCGGCAAAGATATAGGCGCCCTCTTCCGCGCCAAGCCGGACTTCGCAAAAGCGCTGGCCCGCGGCGAGCCGCACCGAGCCCCACGTGCCGTCCAGCCGGTGCGTCCAGTCGCCGTCTCGAACATTCGGCGCAACCTCCTTGCGGCGACGCAGCCAGTAAGCCACGGCGGCGATCAACAGCAACGCGGCGAGCACCGCGACGCCGACGGCCACCGCCGTGCCGAAAGCCCCCTGCAACGCGTCGAACGCGCGCACCGCGCCGTACCCGAGCGCGATCAGCGCGAATAATCCAACCAGAATCGGCATCGCGAACCCTCGAGCGGAAGCGTTACGGCTTGTGCGTCGCGGCCCAATCCTTCACGGCTTTCAGCGTGTTCTCCACATGCTTCTCCGGCCAAAGGCTCGTGTACTCGTAGATGATCTTGCCGTCCGGCGCGATCACATACGACACGCGGTTGGCCATCGAGCTATGCATCGGCATGCCGGCGTCGTACGCGCCGATCACTTTCGACTGCGCGTCCGCGGCCACCGGGAATTTGCTGCGGCACTCGCTCACCGAGAACTTCGTCAACGTGTCGATGTTGTCGTGCGACACGCCGATCACCGTCGCGCCATATTTCTTGTATTCGTCGACGGCCTCGGCGAATTCATGCGCCTCGATCGTGCAGCCCTTGGTGAAAGCGGCCGGGTAGAAGTACAGCACCACGGGGCCCTTTTTCAGCTCGTCGGCAAGCGAGTAGGTGTACGTCTTACCGCCGAGCGACGCCTCTGCGGTGAATGGCGGCGCCGTGTCGCCCGGCTTGAGCGTCGCGTGCGCGGCCAACGAATAAGCGGCGCACGCCACCGACACGGCGGCGGCCAGCACCGCCGGCATGAGCTTTCTCTTCATCTGCGATCCTTTGTGCGTCGATGCATACCGGATTCCGGCAGGAATTCACGGCTGTGCCGTTCAGCGGCATTGACCGATGGTCGAGCAGCATGCAAGCGTCTAACGCGCCGCACCGAAGCATGAACGGCCAGCCGTGCGCTCTATTGGACCACGTACGCGAAAAATCCGTGCGAGAAGCGGCAAACGGCATGCATGCCGAGGCTGACGTCGTCGCGAATCGGCAGACGGCGATCAGGCCGCCGCTTCCTCGATATGCGCGCCGAACCACGCCGCCGCGGAGAGATTCAGCTCGGCCAGTATCTCGGGCGTGAGCGCGGCGAATTCCGGCGGCGCATCGGCGCTGCGCGCGATCGACGCCGCGTCGCCGCCCTCGCCGGCCGCCTGGGCGATACGCAGGAGCGTGCCGAGCGGCCCGCTTTTCTCCACGATCGCCTCGCGAATCTGCGGCGCGAGGCCGAGCTTTTCGAGCACCGCTTTCGGCGTGCTGCCGAGCAGCACATGCACGAGCGAAAAGATGCCCGTCATGAACGCGGCGTCGGCAAATTCGTCGTCGGTGGGACGCAGCCAGCCCGCGGCCAGCTCCATGAAGCGCGAGCGGGTGCCCGCCAGCTGGACGAGCGGATCGGCTCGCCACGGCAGCTCGCCGCTGTCCGCGTAAAGCAGCAGCTGCGCCCAGCGCGCGATCTGCCGCGTGCCGGTCGCAATGATCGCCTCGCGCAGCGACGCGATATTGCGTCCGAGACCGAAGGCGCTCGAATTGACGAGGCGCAGCAACTGCACGACGACGCTCGGATTCAGCTTCAGCTCGGCTTCCAGCTCGACGATGCCCGCGTCGCGCGACAGCAGCGCGAGCAGGCGCAACAGGCCCGGACGCGGCGAGCGGTTGCGCGGCGCGGCCAGCACTTGCGGCCGCGCGAAGAAGTAGCCCTGGAACAGGTCGAAGCCGAGATCGCGGGCGAGCGCGAAGTCTTCGCGCGTCTCCACTTTTTCGGCGATCAGCGTCTTGCCGCGGCCGCGCATGGCCGCCGCGAGCTCGGGCAGATGCGCGCGCGCCGTCTGCAGGAAGTCGATCTTGACGATGTCCGCATGGGGCAGCATCGCGAGCAGTTCGTCGGAGAGCTGCGTCACGTCGTCGAGCGCGACCTGGAAACCGCCGCGCCGCAGCTCGCCGAGCCGGCGCGCGAGTTGTGCGTCGAACTTGACGGTTTCGAGGATTTCGAGCACAAACCGCTCCGGCGGCATCACATGGACGATGTCGTCGAACAGCAGCTCGCGGTCGATATTCACGAAGCCGCAATGCCGTCCGAGCACAGCGGGCACGCCGATGCCGCCGAGCGCGCGCGCCACCACCTGCGCGGTCGCCTGCGCGTCGTTGGTGACCTGCGCATAGTTCTGGGCGCCGGCCCGGAACAGCAGTTCGTACGCATTGAGGGCGCCCGCGCGATCGAGGATCGGTTGCCGGCCGAGATAGACAAACTGCGCGGCCGTAGCCGCGTCGGGATCGTCGCCGGTCGCGTCGCGCACCTCGATGCGCCGGGCGGAGGCCCGGACCAAATGAAGTTCAGACATGGATCATCGGTGCAGCTTTCGAAGGCCTGAGCGGCAGCGGCGCGCCGCCAACGCACAGGGGTTTGCCGTATTAACGGACGTGGGGCAACCGCACTTTAACCGAATCCGCGCCGGATCAACCCTGAATCGGCCATTTCCGGCGGCCGTCGCGCGCCGATTTCCCTTACGGGATGTTTTTCTCGCGCAGCCACTAAAGATTTCGGGCGGCGGGTCGTTATCTTGTCCTGATGGGGTGGCCTGATACCGTTTTGCCGCCCCGACGAGGCGAACGGCCAGCCGCCCCGCCCGCAGACGAACACAGGTTGCCAGCGACAAACATGGAAGCGAACAGGATCACCGCGCCCCGCCGGGGCTCCTTGCGCACGGTCGTCGACCGGCTTCTGGGCCGTGGCCGGCGCGTCGAGGACACACCGCAAGCCGAGCCGCCCGCCCTGCCGCAACTCGAACAGGTGGTCGGCGCCGTGGATCTGCTCGCGCACGTGGACAACGAGCTGCGCTTCATCTACGTGTCCGACGCGAGCCTGCGCTTTATCGGCTATCACCGCGAGTATCTGGAGACCATCACGCTGCACGAACTGGTGGCTCAGACCGACACGGCGCGCCTTGACGCGCTGCTCGCGCGCGCCTCCACCACCGGCAATGTCGAGAAGGCGACGCTCGGGCTCATCAAGTCGCTGACCTATCCGATCACCGTCGAGTTGCGCGTGGTGCGCAGCAGCCATCACGGCATGGAAGGCTTTGCGATCGCCGGCTTCGACGTGTCGGCCTGGCGCGCGAGCGAGGAGCGCCTCATCCAGGCGCTGCATCTCGATCGGCTGACCAATCTCGCCAACCAGTCCGCGCTGATTCCCGCGCTGCTCGAAGCGCAACAGCGGGCCGACGCGCATGGCACGCCCGCCGCGCTGCTGCTGCTCGACATCGACGATTATCAGCGGGTGAACCGCGCGCTCGGCTACGACGCCGGCGACGAAATGCTGCGCGACACGGCGCGGCGCATTCTGAACATGACGAGCCCGAACGAGACGGTGGCCCGCATCGCCAGCGACGAGTTCGCGATTCTCGTCAAGCCCGCCGCCAACCGCACCGACGCCGCCGCGGCGGCGGAAGCGCTGGCGCGGCGCCTCTTGACCGCGATCCAGCAGCCGTATGTATTTAACGGCCAGCAGGTGCATCTGTCGGCGAGCATCGGCATTGCGCTTTATCCGGACGTGCGTCACGCGAACGACACCGCCGCGCACGACACGCACCTGCTGCGCTGGGCCGACCACGCGTTGCTGCAGGCGAAGGCGGCGGGCGGCAACACGCTCGCCTTCTACGTGCCGGACGACAATCCCGCCGACGCCGAACGTCTGAAACTGGAGGCGGACCTCTACGACGGCGTGCGCAACGGCGAATTCTCGCTGCACTTCCAGCCGATCACGAGCAGCCGCACGCACGGCGTGGTCGGCGTGGAGGCCTTGATCCGCTGGATGCATCCGGTGCACGGCCTCGTGCCGCCGTCCATGTTCATTCCGCTCGCGGAATCGGTCGGGCTCATCAACTTTCTCGGCAACTGGGTGCTCAAGGTTGCCTGCATGCAGCTGATCCAGTGGGATGCAAAGGGCATCTCGCTGCAATATGTCGCGGTCAACGTGTCGCCGCAGCAGTTCCGCGATCCGCGCTTCAAGGACGCCGTGCGCGAGGCGATCAACCTGACCGGCATCGATCCGCGGCGTCTCGTGTTCGAAATCACCGAGAGCCTGCTGATGCACGACCCGGCGCATGCCAAGGTGCTGCTGGAGGACCTGACGGCCATGGGCATCCGCTTTGCCGTCGACGATTTCGGCACCGGCTATTCGAGCCTGGCTTACCTGCAACGGTTTCCCCTTGCAAAACTGAAGATCGACAGGAGTTTTGTCGAGAATCTGCTAACCTCCCGAAACGACCAGGCGATCGTCAGCGCGGTGGTCGGCCTCGCCCAGACGCTCGACCTCGAACTGGTCGCCGAGGGCGTCGAAACCGAAGCGCAGCGCAGCCTGCTCACCGAGATGGGATGTGACCACATACAGGGATGGCTCGTCTGTCAGGCGTTGCCATCCGACGAACTGGCGCAACGTTTCGAAGCGCGCTCGCTTTATCTGCACACTGCCTAGCGTGCAGATCAGGCGCTCAAAGAGCGGCATCAGCCGGCTTCGCGCCGGCATGGCATTCATTGGAACACGTATGGCTTTTGCGGGACTCACATGGTAAAGGCGGCGGTGCTCGACCGGCTCTGGACGCGAATGAGCGAGCGCGGCGATTTCCCCATGCTGTCGCAGTCGTTGCGCACCACCATGGCGGCAATGAACAACGACGACCTCGACTTCACCGGCCTCGTGCAGGTGGTGCTGTCGGACTTCGCATTGACGCAAAAAGTGCTGCGACTCGCGAACTCGGCGATGTATATGGCATTCGGCGGCAATATCACGACGGTGTCGCGTGCGCTGATGGTGCTCGGCATGGACGCCGTCGGACATCTCGTCGTCGGCCTGAAGATCGTCGATCACTTTCATCACAGCGCGCCGCGCCGTATCGACGCGAAGCTCGAACTGAACCGCACGCTGCTCTCGGGCTGCGTCGCGCGCAAGCTGACCGAGCGCGGCGATCTGCGCGCCGGGGAGGAAGCGGTGGTCTGCACGCTGATGCGGCAGATCGGCAAACTGCTGGTGGTGTTCTACCTCGACGCGGAATGGGATCAGATCCGCCGTCACATCGAAAGCGGTACGCTCGAAAACGATGCGTGCGTGCTCGTGCTCGGCGTGACCTTCGACGAAATCGGCGAGGAAGCCGCCGTGCGCTGGCGCCTGCCCGACATGATCCGCTCGGGCATGGGCGAGTTCGATCCGCAGGACACCGAGCAGCCGCGCCAGGTGCAGTGGCTGCGCGCCATCACCAATTACTCGACGGCGGTCGCGGACGTCCTCACGCAGCAGAACGTGCCCGACTTCGAGCGCGAGGAGCGCATTGCAGAACTGGCGCAGGAATATAGCCGCGCGCTCAACACCGATCCGGAAGTGCTCCTCGAGATGAGCGTCGCGCTCGCCCGCGAAGAAGGCGGCGACGGCGTGATGCGCGAAATCGTCGAGCTGCGTGCGAACGCGGACGCGATTGCGCGCGAGGCGCTCAACCCGGAGGCGCGCATCGCGGCAGGCGTCGAAGACCTGCGCAACCTGCCCGATAACAGCTCGCTCGCGCCGGCGCTCGGCATGGCCTCGGAAACGGTGCTCGCTGCACTCGGCTTCGCGCGTACGGTGGTGTTCGTCAAGCACAGCAACGGTACTTTCCGGGCGCGTCTCGGCCTCGGCCCGAAAATCGACGCGGCGCTGCCCAAGCTCACCTTCGGCTCGGCCTTCGAGCCCGACGTGTTCCATCTGGCCATCGCGAATTCAGTGGGCATTTTCATCGAAAATGCGCGCGATCCGAAAATGGTCGCGCGGCTGCCCGAGTGGTTCCGCCGTTCATTCGACGACGCCCGCGCCTTCGTGCTGTTGCCGGTGGTGGACGAAACAGAGCAGACCGTCGCTCTGCTCTACGGCGACTGGTCTCATACGCAGGAGCCACGCCGCATCTCACAGAAGGAGATGAGCGTGCTGAACGAACTGGCCAGGGAGTTAGGCCGTTTTTTCGGCCTGGGGCAGATGCGGGAAATGGAGACGATGTAAAGACGTGGCGTGATCGTTGATCGCGACAGCAAGTCTCCCGATTCTGTGTTTGCCCGACGCCAGATTGTTCAGCAGGTGGTTTTTGAAGCCGGCATGGAGTGCATGCCGGCTTTTTTCCGTCTGATTTCCGCCTGACGCGGCTCCCCTTCGAAAAGCGCACGTCGATGCGGACAGCGGCCTCAGTCCTCGATCCTTTCCAGACCGTCCGCGCTGCGGTCCGCGACCCCCGCCCACGCGCCGGCCGCGAGCCCCATTTGCGCAACCTCCTCCACCGTCAACGGCGCAAGCGTCGCGCACAATGCGGCGAGCGTGTCCCACGCGCCGTTTTCTAGCGCTTCGACGGCGGCGAGCAACTGGCCGAGCACGCCTTCGCGTTGCAGAATCGCCGCCTGAATCGGGCGCGACAGCGTCAGCACGTTCAGCGTGCTTTCGAGCGAGCCGCCGAACACCGCGTCGACGAATGAAAACACGCCGGTCAGGAACGCCGCGTCCGCTTCGTCGCGGCCGGCGTCGGGCAGGCGTTCGATCGCCAGTTCCATGAAACGCGCGCGCGTGGCGGCGAGTTGCAGCAGCGGATCGTCTTCGAGCGCGACCTTGCGGCCGTCGGCATACAACAGCAGCTGCGTCCATCGCGCGATGCGGTCGGTGCCGGTTGCATTGATCGCCTCGCGCAGCGTCGTCACTTTGTGGCCGACCGCGAAGCCGCTCGAATTGGCAAGCTTCATCAGATGCATGACCAGCACCGGATTGAGCTTGAGCTCCGCTTCCAGCTGCGCGACCGTGGGGTCGCCCGCGAGCAGTTGCAACAGGTTCAGCAGCGCATGGCGCGGCGCGCTGACACGGCGCGTCAGCGAGGTTTGCGGACGCGCGAAGAAATAGCCCTGGAAACGGTCGAAGCCCAAACCGTGCGCCGTTTCAAAGTCGGCTTGCGCATCGAGCCCTGAGGCGATCAGCAGCTTGCCCGCCGACTTCAGCACGCTCGTCAACTTGGGCAGAAGCGCGGCAGGCGCGCGCGTGATGTCGATCTTGATGGCTTCCGCGTAAGGCAGGAGCTTCGCGAAGGTCTCGTTGGGCTGCGTGACGTCGTCCAGCACGAAACGATAGCGCCGGCCATGCAGTTGCACGATCCGCGCGATCAGTTCTTCGTCGATGTGGATGTCATGCGGCAGCTCGAACAGAAAGCGCTCGGCGGGCAGCCGCTCGATCGCACTGTCGAACAACAGATCGCGGTTCGTGTCGATATAGGCCGGGTGCCCGGTCAATGCGCTGCGCACGTTGCCCTCGACCAGCCCGCGGATGACAGCGCGCGCCGCGCGCTCCGCTGGTGTAGGCGCGCGACCGGCTCGCGCGTCGAGTTCGTCGGTGGGGTCGGCGTCGAGATCGGCGTCGAGGTCGTCGGGCGCCTCGGGCGGCAATTCCGGCGCGCGAATCTTGAGCTCGTAGCCGCACAGCATGCCGTCCCGATTCAGGATGGGCTGCCGCGCGAAGCTGGCGTTCAACTGCGCATCGTCCGCGGCGCCCGTACGGCCCGGATTCTCGACTGCAATGGTGCTCATTCTGGTCCCCCGCGAGGCGCCCCCGGCGCTTACTGCTGTCTTGTGGTTATTGCAGCACGCTACGCGTGCCCTGTGTTTATCGTTTGCGACGGCGCGCAGCGTGACGCAGCGCGCCCGGCGATTTTAGCGCAGCCTGTCTTGCGCGCACATGTCCACAAAACAATATCTGGAAATATTTGGCGCGGGGCAAATGACATGATCGCGATGGAAGCCGACACGCGCACCATGCAAAACGGCCGCATCCAGTGGCCGTTCGGTGTTTTCATGCGTCGATGCGTGGGGCTTTACTTGAGCACCACCTTGACGTCGAAGTACTTGGCCGCGAAGCGGTCGATCGTGCCGTCGGCCTTCAGTTCCTTCAGCGCCTGGTTCAGCGCATCCTTCAGCGCCTTGTCGCCACGGCGGATGCCGAAGCCGACGCCCGCGCCCAGCAGCTTTTCGTCGCTGACGGCCGGACCCGCGAACTCGAATCCGGCGCCTTGCGGCTTCTTCAGAAAGCCTTTCGACGCCGCTTCGGCGTCCTGGAACGACGCATCGAGACGACCCGACGCGAGGTCCGCGTAGATCTGGTCCTGCGTCTGATACGGCACGACGTCGACGCCCGCGGGCGCCCAGCGCGCCTTCGCGTACGTCTCCTGAATCGTGCCCTGCAGCACGCCGACATGCTTGCCCTTCAGCGACGCCGGCGTCGGCTGCAGGCCGCTGCCCTTCTTCGCGATCATCTGATTCGGGATCGTGTAGATCGGATCCGTGAAATCGATCGCCTGACGACGCTGGTCAGTGATCGTCATATCCGAGTTGATCGCGTTGAACTTGCGCGCCTGCAAGGCGGGAATCAGGCCGTCGAACGAATTCTCGACCCACACGCACTTCGCCTTCAGCTTCGCGCACACGGCGTTGCCGACGTCGATGTCGAAACCCTGCAGTTCGCCCGACGGCGACTTCGATTCGAACGGCGCATAGGACGCCTCCACGCCGAACCGCACTTCCTTGATGTCCGCCGCCATGGCCGAGCCTGCCGCGACCGTTGCCGTCGCGAAGAGCGCGAGCGCAGCCGTGTTTCGCCAATTCATCTTCATTACGGGTGTTTCCTCTACGGTATTGAATAAGACGGAGCCGAATCCGGACTGGCATGATTGCCGCGCCAAAAATGCGATTCAAACTCGTGCGGCCGCTGTGGTGCAGCGCAGCAGCCGCGAGGCGGGGATTGTACAGGCTCGGGTGCCGCGTCTGCGGGCAGCTCGGGACGGCTCGCGCGTCGCGGCGCACGGCACGCGCGGCGTGCAAAGCTGCAACTTGATGTCGCGCTGGCGCAAACACCGCCGGCGCAGGCGCCGGGATCCTTCTACCTCGGCGCGGTCAAACCAGCGCCGTCAAACCAGCGCGGCCAGCGTGTCTTGCGTCGTCTCGATCACCATCAGGCCGGCGCGCAAGCCGGGCTTGACCGTGGCGTTCGGAAACACGAGGCGCTCCTCGTCGTGCCGGACGACGTAGCGATAGTCGCCATCGCGCGCAAGCAAGGTGTTTTTCGCGAACGGCGTGAAGTTCGCGACGTCGGGCGCGACCAGCAGTTCGAACGCATCGCTTTGCTTCGTGATCTGGTCGATCACTGTGAAAGCGCGCGGCAAGGGGCCGTCTTCGCGCCCATTCGTTCCGGCGATCAGTTGACGCAGCGCCGAGTCCGCCCCCGCAAAGCGCGTGAGATCGTTCTGCCCGAACGGGCGCACCTTGCCGAGTTCCAGCGTGCATGCGTCGGCGCCGCACGTCTGCGCGGTGAAATGCGAATAGGTGTTGCCCTTCGTGGTGTGCAGCAGCACCGCACTGATCTGCGCTTGCCCGAGCCACTCGAACATCGCACGGGAAAACGGTCTGCCGGTATGCGGCAGCAGCGCGAAGCGCTCGAACGCGGACGCGCGGATCGCCGTGTGCATGTCGATATGCCAGCGCGCGCCGGGCTCTTCTGAAGCCGCAGCGAAAAACTGCACGGCCGCCTGCTCCAGCGCAGCCGCGCGCGGCGCCTCGTGACTCGCCGCCAACTGCAGATGGCGGCCGCTGAAGAGGCGGTTCAGATCGTCGTCGCGATAACGGCAGCCGTCGCGCATCGCCTCGACGTTGCCGAGAATCACCAGCAGACGGCAGCTCAAGTCGGCCGCGCCGCGCGCGATGTCGCGTACCAGATACGAAAGCAGTTCGATGGGCGCGGTTTCGTCGCCATGCACGCCGGCCGACGCGAGCACGCTCGGCGCGTTCGCAGCGAGCGTGGCGGGCTCCATCAGCAGCACGCCGTCGCCCTGCCATGACCAGCGCACGCCGTCGGCGCACGTGCCCTGCATCGCACTCGCGGCCGGCCGCGTGCCCGCGAGCGTGTAGCCGAGGAAATCCGCGAGCATCGCGCTCGCCTCGCCGCGCTCAGCGCTGGAAGTCATAGAGCGATCCGAGTTCGAGAATCTGCGTGAGTTCGTCGAGCGCGGTGCGCGACTCGGCGAGCAATTGCGGATCGGCGAGATCGGCCGGCGCGAGACGGTCGCGATAATGCTTTTCGATCCACGTATCGAGCCGGCCGAACAGCGTGTCGTCGATCCACACGCCTCGCGTGACCGCCGCGCGCTCGGCGTCGTTCAACACCACGCGCAGACGCAGGCACGCCGGACCGCCGCCGTTTTTCATGCTCTCGCGCAGATCGAACACGAGCACCTCGTCGATGGGACCCGTGTGCGACGTGAGGTCGTCGAGGTACGCCGCCACGCGCGGGTTTTCGCGGCACTCCTGCGGCACGACCAGCACCTGCTTGCCGTCGGGACGCGTCAGCAACTGGCTGTTGAACAGATACGACGAGACGGCGTCCGCGACGCTCACCTGCGCGTCCGGTACCTGGATCACGTTGAATTCGGCATTCAGGCCCGCGAGCTTCGCACGCAATTCGTCGTACACGGCGCTCTGTTCGACGAACGCGAGTTCGTGACAGAAGAGCGTATTGCGATTGCCGACGGCGATCACATCGTTATGAAAAACGCCCGCGTCGATCACTTCGGGGCTCTGCTGCGCGTACACCGTCGCCTCTTCGAGCAGACCGTGACGATGCGCAACCGCCCGGCTCGCCTCGAACGTTTGCCGCGCCGGGAAGCGTTTCGGCTCCGGCCCGCGGCGATATTCGCTGCGGCCATAGACGAAGAATTCGACACCGCGTGCGCCGTATCCGGAGCAAAAACGCGTGTGATTCGCCGCGCCTTCGTCGCCGAGCGCGGGCGTGCCGGGCAAGGCTTCGTGCACCGCGAAGCGGTTGGCGTCGCTGAAAATGGCGCGCAACGTGCGGCGCGTCGATTCGTGTTCGATCGCGCGATGCAGCTTGCTGCACAGATTAGCCGGCGTTAAGTGCACGCGGCCGTCCTGCGTATCGGCTGACGGACTCACGGTTGCCGCATTGGCGGTCCACATGGCGGAGGCCGAACTCGCCGCCGCCAGCAGCTCGGGGGCGTTCTTCGAGACGCGCGCGATCACCGTCGCGTCGTCGCCCGAAAAACCGAGCTCGCGCAACAGACGCATCGACGGACGCTCCTGCGGCGGCAGCACGCCCTGGTGAAAGCCGAGATCGGCCAGCTGCTTCATCTTGCGCAGGCCTTGCTTCGCGGCCGCCTTCGGGTTCGCAACGGACTTCTCGTTGTTCTGCGACGCGACATTGCCGAACGACAGCCCCGCGTAGTTGTGCGTCGGGCCGACCAGGCCGTCGAAATTGGCTTCAGTGGCTTGCATCGTCGATCCTTAGAATTGAAGGCCCGGCGAGACGCTCGCGGGCATTTGCAGTTGCGCGCTTTCGACAGACGCCATCGGATACGCGCAGTAATCGGCCGCGTAATAGGCGCTCGGCCGGTGATTGCCGGAACGGCCCGGGCCGCCGAACGGCGCGCCGGACGAGGCGCCGTTGGTCGGCCGGTTCCAGTTGACGATGCCCGCGCGGATGGTGCGCTGGAAATGCGTCCACAGCGCTTCGTCGTCGGCGAGAAGGCCCGCGGAGAGACCGAACTGCGTGTCGTTGGCCTGTTCGAGCGCTTCGTTGAAGCTGTCGTAGCGGATGATCTGCGCGAGCGGTCCGAAGTGCTCCTCGTCGGGGAGATCCGCAACGGCGGTCACATCGAGAATGGCCGGCGTGACGAAACCGAGCTTCGGATCGCGCTGCTCCATTTTCAGCAACGCCCGCGCGCCGCCGGCAAGCAGCCGCTCCTGCGCCTCGACAAGCCGCGACGCGGCGCGCGCCGAAATCACCGCGCCCATGAAAGGCTGCGGTTCGGCGTTGTATTCGCCGACGCGGATGCGCAACGCGACCTCCACGAAGCGCGCGAGAAAGCGCTCCCCGGCTGCGTCGTTCGACACGAAAATACGGCGCGCGCAGGTGCAGCGCTGCCCTGCCGACAGAAACGCCGACTGGATCGTGTGATGCACGGCGGCGTCAACGTCCGCGACCGGGCCGATCACGAGCGGATTGTTGCCGCCCATTTCGAGCGCGAGCACGATTTCGGGGCGTCCGCCAAACTGCTTGTGCAGCAATGTTCCGGTGTCCGAACTACCGGTGAAAAAGAGTCCGTCGATCTGCCGGTGATTGGCCAGTGCAATGCCCGTGTCCTTCTCGCCTTGCACGAGATTCAGCACGCCCGCCGGCAAGCCCGCATCGCGCCAGATCTGCACGGTGAGCGCGGCAACCCCGGGCGCGAATTCCGAGGGCTTGAACACCACCGCATTGCCTGCGATCAGCGCCGGCACGATGTGCCCGTTGGGCAGGTGTCCGGGAAAGTTATACGGCCCGAACACGGCCACCACGCCATGTGGACGATGCCGCAACACCGCGGTGCCGTCCGCCATTGCCGAGCGCGTTTCGCCGGTGCGCTCGTTGTAGGCCTGAATCGAGATTTCGACTTTCGCGGCCATCGACGCCGCCTCGGTCCGCGCTTCCCACAGCGGCTTGCCGGTCTCGCGGCCGATCGCTTCGGCAAGCGCTTCCTTGCGCTCGGTGACGAGTGCCGCGAAGCGGCGCACCACCGCGCAGCGGTCGTCGAGACCGAGCGCCGACCAGGCGGCAAATGCACGGCGCGCGCTGCGCACGGCGCGCTCCACGTCCCCGGCGGACGCGCTATTGCCTTCCCAAACCGTCGCGCCCGTCCCCGGGTTGCGCGACGCGAATGCGGGTCCCGTGCCGGCGGCCCATTCGCCGTCGATAAAAAGCTCGCTCATGATCATCCCTGTTTATGTTTCAGCGGCAGTACCCGGACCGGGTCGCCTGACTTGACGCCGAGCGCCGACGCCTCCCGCGCATTCATGCGGAACACGCCGTCTTGCGGCACGCCTGCGGCCACGCCCACGCGAAAATCGCCGAGCGACGTATTCGACACCATGGAGCGCGGCGCATCCTGCGGTGCGCCCGCCGGCACCTCGGCGATCTGCACCGGCACGACCACGCTTTCGCGTACCGTGCGCAAGTCGGCGATATGGCATTCGAGCACCGGACCGGCGTCGAAAATATCGACGTGATTCTCGTAGCGCAGCCCTTCCGCTTCGAGCATGCGGCGCGCCGGAATCGTGTCGCTGTGCGTGAGGCCGACGCATTGTTGAGCCTCTTCCGGCAACAACTCGACATATACCGGATAACGCGGCATCAGCTCCGCAAGAAACGCCTTGCGCCCATGGGAGCTCAGGTAGTCCGCGGCGTTGAAGTCGATCTGATAGAAGTGCGAACCAACCGCGCGCCAGAACGGCGACGTACCCTGCTCGTCGAAATGGCCGCGCAATTCCGCGCATAAACGCTGCGGAAAACGCTCGCGGAACTGCGCGAGAAACATGAAGCGCGAGCGCGACAGCAAGCCGCCCACGCCGCTCGTGCGATAACGCGGGCTCAGGAACAGCGAGCAGACCTCGGCGTAACCCGTCAGGTCGTGCGAGATATTGAGCGCACGCATGCGCGTCCAGATGCCGAGATCCTGGCTCGCGTGCACCACCGTGCTCACGCGATAGTTGTAGAACGGCTGCTGCAGGCCGACCGCCGTTTCGATTCCGCAGACGCCCGCGACATCGCCCGTTTGCGTGTCTTCCATCACGAAGAAGTAGCCTGCCTCATGCGGCGCCGCTTTGTCTTCCATCGTGCGGCGCGCCCGCTCGACGCGCGCGGCGAGTGCCTCGCGATCCGGCTTGAAGGTGGTGAGCCCGGGGCCGGTTTCCTGCGCGAGCCGCATCAAAGCGTCGACATCGCCTCGTTGCACAACGCGAACGACGATCATTGCGCGTCTCCCGTTTGTTGGTTCTGCTCGTCGCCTTGCGGCTCATGCAGCGGCACGCAACGCACCGCGTCGCCATCCTGCACGCCGAGCGCGGCACGTGCCGCCTGCGCGAGCGGCGCACCTTCGTTCTTACCGGCCGGCAGATCGCCGAGCACGCAGCGGAACTCGCCGTCCGCGCCGTTGTGCGCGATCAGAAAAGCCGAGCCGCTCGCCGGCGCCGCACTCTCGCGCACGACGCGCGTTTCGTTGCGCGTCACGCAGGCACTGCGGTCTACCTGCGCGGTGAGCACTGGGCCGGCGTCGAAAATGTCGATGAAGCGGTCCGTCTCGAAGCCTTCCTCGAGATGGATCTCATACGCGAGCAACGCGTTCGCATCCGGCTCGCCGAGCACGCGCTGCGCCGCTTCGGGCAGCAAAGGCACATAGATCGGATAGGTGGGCATGACTTCGGCGATGAACGTTCTGCTGCGCCCGCCCGACTCGATTTCGATGTCGGCGAAATCGCGCCCGAAGAACTTGCGCCCCACCGCCTCCCAGAACGGCGACACGCCCTTGTCGTCGGTCACGCCGAGCAGCAGCGAAAACACCTCTGGCGTAAAGCGCTTGCGATTCGCGGCGATGTACATCATCCGCGCGCGCGACAGCAGGTGCGCGGCGGCGTCGCCGCGCAGCGACGGGTCGATGTAGTACCCCGCGAGCCGGCTCTTGCCGGTCAGTTCATGCGACATGGTGAGCGCGTGAATCTTGCGGTTCACGTGCAGTTCGCGCGACGCATGAATCAGCGCGTCGTTGCGAAACGCGTAGAACGGATCCGAGTAGCCCGCCGCCGCGACGATGCTCGCCGTGCCCATCAGCTTGCCGGTCTCGCTGTCTTCAAGCACGAACAGATAGAACTCCTCGCCCGGAAAATCGACGTCCGCGCGAAACGAGTCTTCCGACAGCGCGACGCGTGCTTCGAGCGCGCGCCGGTCGTGCGGTAGTGAATGCAGCACCGGCTGGGCGGTGCGCGCCATATGTTCGAGCGCATCGAGATCGGCGAGGCGGCCGGGGCGTACGAAGAGCATCATCGTTCCTGTTGAATGTGACGCATGGGTGGACCCAGAGTCGGTGCGGTGCGGTGATGTGCCTTGCGCGCACCGCCGGTTTGGGGCCGCTTATTTCGACGTCGCTTCGGCCTTTGCGCCGATCACTTCGGCGATGGCTTTGGCGAGCCGCTCGAAGCCCTCGTTCATGTCGTCGAGCGGCATGATCAGGGACGGCACGAAGCGCAGCACGTCCGGTCCCGCCATCAGCATGATCACGCCGTGCTGGCCGGCGGCCGTGACGAAATCTTTTGCGCGACCCTTGTAAGCGTCCGTCAGTTCGGCGCCGATCAGCAAGCCCTTGCCGCGCACTTCCTTGAAGAGGCCGAAGCGTTCATTGAGCTTCGCCAGGTGGCCTTTCAGCACGTCGCTGCGGGTGCGCACGCCTTCCAGAAGCTTCGGATCGCTGACGAGTTCGACCACCTTCTCCGCGATGGCCGAGCCGAGCGGGTTGCCGCCGTAGGTCGTGCCGTGCACACCGACCTTGAAATGCGCGGCCAGTTCGTTCGTGGTCAGCATGGCGCCGATCGGGAAGCCGTTGCCGAGCGCCTTTGCGGTGGTGAGAATGTCCGGCGTGACGCCGGTGTCCTGGTACGCGTAGAAGTAGCCGCTACGGCCGACGCCTGTTTGGACTTCGTCGAAAATGAGCAGCGCGTCGTGCTGGTCGCACGCTTCGCGCAGCGCCTTGAGGAACGCCGGATCGGCCGGAATCACCCCGCCCTCGCCCTGGATCGGCTCGACGATGACCGCGCAGGTTTTCGCGCCGATGGCCCGTTTCGCGGCCTCGATGTCGTTGTACGGCAAATGAACGATGCCTTGCGGCACCGGCCCGAAGCCTTCCGAATACTTCGACTGGCCGCCCACGCTGACGGTGAAGAACGTGCGGCCATGAAACGACTGCGTGAAGGAGACGATTTCGAATTTGTCGGCTCCATGGCGATCGAACGCGACGCGGCGCGCGAGCTTGAGCGCGGCTTCGTTCGCTTCGGCACCGGAGTTCGCAAAGAACGCGCGGTCGGCGAACGTGAGATCTTCCAGACGTTTGGCCAGACGCAGCACCGGCTCGTTCGTGTAGCCATTGCCGATGTGCCACAGTTTGCCGCCCTGCTCGTGCAAAACTTTCAGCAGTTCGGGATGCGCATGACCGAGCGCGGTGACGGCGATGCCGCCGGCGAAGTCGATATAGTCGCGGCCTTGCGTATCCCAGACGCGTGAGCCGAGACCGCGGTCCGGCACGAAGGCGGCGGGCGCGAACACCGGCACCATGACTTCGTCGAAGGTCTTGCGTGTCACTGTCAGGTCGTTCATGGCAAATCCTCGTTACAGGTGAGAGGTAATACACGTAGTGTAGGAAACCGTGCGCGCGGCGTCTTGCGCATAGGCGACGTTTTCTGTGGGGTTTCATCGTCACGCGCGCAACGGCGACGTGTCGCGCCATTCAATCCGCGAAATCCGGCCGCTCGATCAACGCGCCCGCGCGCGGCTCGCTCGCCGCCGCGCCGCTTGCGCCCGTCTGGCGGTCGATCCAGTTGCGGCGATCCTCGCGCGGCGTCACCCCGAAGCGCTCGCGGTAGGCATTCGAGAAATGCGCCGCCGACGAAAACCCGCAAGCGAGGCTGATCTGCACGACCGACTTGCTCGTGCGCTGCAATTGCGTGCGCGCTTTGGAAAGCCGCAGACCCAGATAGTATTTGGACGGCATGGAGCCGAGATACTGGCGAAACAGGCGCTCCAGTTGCCGCCGGGAGACGCCGACGAGCCCCGCGATTTCGTCCGTCGTGAGCGGGTCTTCGATATTCGCTTCCATCAGCAGCAATGCATCGTTCAGGCGCGGATGGCGCTCGCCCGGCGCGGTCACGAACGGAATGCGTTGACGCTCCTCCCCGGCGCGCAATACGCCCACGCCGAGCGTGTCCGCGATACGGTCCGCGAGTTCCGGGCCGTGCTCGCGGCCGATCATCGCGAGCATGAAGTCGACGGTGGCCTGACCGCCCGCGCAGGTCGCGCGATCGCGGTCGATTTCGAAAATCTGCTGGGTGACGATGGAGCGCTCGAACTGCTCGGCGAACTGCTGATACGTCTCCCAGTTGACGCTCACGCGATAGCCGGACAATTGCCCCGCCATCGCAAGCCACCACACGCCGTGGTGGATGCCGGTGACGAGCGGCGTGCGTTGCCCGACCCGCGCGAGGCTCGCGAGAAAGAGCCGGTAGTCGGCAAATTGCTGAAACCGTTCGGTGACGACAATCAGCCAGTCGCATGCAATCGCGTCGCCGAACGCGGCGTCGGCAGGCCATTGCGCGCCGCCCGCGAGCGGCACCGCGCGGCCGTCCCACGAGCAGACCTGCACGCGGTACAGCGCGCGGCCGTCGATTTCATTGGCCAGATTCAGCGCGTCGACAATCGGCCCGACGCCCGACATCGACACAGGCGGCAATGCGACGATTGCGACCTGCGTGGTGCGGGCGGGACTGGACGTGCGGGCCATCGGTTGACGTAGGACGCTGCGCGCGGCGCGTTATTTGAGGCTGCCGGAGAGGAACTGCTTGAGCCGCTCGCTGCGCGGCGCGCTCAATACATCGGCGGGCAGGCCCTCTTCTTCCGTGCGGCCCTGATGCAGGAACATCACATGGTTCGACACGTTGCGCGCAAAGCCCATTTCATGCGTGACGACGATCATGGTGCGCCCTTCTTCCGCGAGCTTCTGCATGACTTTCAGCACTTCGCCGACGAGTTCCGGGTCGAGCGCGGAAGTCGGCTCGTCGAACAGCATCACATCGGGGTTCATCGCGAGGGCGCGGGCAATCGCCACACGCTGCTGCTGCCCGCCCGACAGATGCGACGGATACTGCTTTTCGACGCGCGGCGCGAGGCCCACCTTCTCCAGATATTCGCGCGCCCGGTCTTCCGCTTCGCGGCGCGGCACACCGAGCACGTGAATGGGCGCCTCGACGACGTTCTCGATCACATTCATATGCGCCCACAAATTGAAGTGCTGAAACACCATCGCGAGCTTCGTGCGAATGCGCTGCAACTGCTTGTGATCGGCGACTTCGAGATTGCCGCCGCGATCGGTCTTCGTCTTGACCGCTTCGCCGTCGACGACGATCTGCCCCGCGTTCGGCCGCTCCAGAAAATTGATGCAGCGCAGGAAGGTGCTCTTGCCCGAGCCGCTCGCGCCGATGATGCTGATCACGTCGCCCTTGTTCGCATTCAGCGACACGCCCTTGAGCACTTCGTTATCGCCATAGCGCTTGTGAATGTCCTGCACGGCGAGCTTGCAAGCCTGGGTTTGCGTGGTATGGAGCAAGATGCTCTCCCTTTCAAAATACGGATCAACGTGCGACGGCGCGCGTTTGTGCGCCGCCTGCTGCGAACACGGCGCGCTCAGTGCGTGCGCACCGCCAGATAACCAAGCCAGTGACGCTCCGCGCGGCGGAACAGCGCGACGAGCGCGAACGACACCACAAGGTAAATCAGCGCCGCGAGGCCGAATGCGTCGAACGACTGATAGGTCGCCGAATTCGCGTCGCGCGCCACCTTCAAGATATCCGGCACCGTGGCCGTGAACGCGACCGTGGTGGCATGCAGCATCAGGATCACTTCGTTACTGTACAACGGCAACGCGCGGCGCAGCGCGGACGGTATCACAATGCGGCGGTACATCGTGAACCAGCTCATGCCATAGGCACGCGCCGCTTCCACTTCGCCGTGCGACGTAGAGCGGATGGCACCGGCGAAGATCTCGGTGGTGTACGCACAGGTGTTCAGCGCGAACGCGAGAATCGCACAGTGAAAACCGCTGCGGAAAAACGCGTCCAGCAGTTGGTGCGAGCGCACGAATTCCAGGCTGTACATGCCGGTATAGATCAGCAGCAGTTGCACGTACAGCGGCGTGCCGCGAAACACATAGGTATAAAGACGCACCGGCGTCGAAAGCCAGCGTTTTTTCGACACGCGCGCCACCGCGAGCGGAATCGCAAGACAGAAACCGATGCCGACGGAGGCCACCAGCAGCCACAGCGTCACCGCGAGCCCGGACATGCGCTGGCCGTCCCAGTAGAGAAACGCGCGCCAGAATTCGTTGAGAATCTCGATCATGGTCTTAAAGCTCCGCGTGCCGCACGCCGATCGAATAGCGGCGTTCCAGCCAGATCAGCGCAAGGTTCGAAACGGTCGTCAGCGCGAGATAAATGAGCGCCGCGATCAGGATGAAGAAGAACATGTTGAAGGTGCTTTTGCCCGCGTCCTGCGCGGCCTTGACGACATCCGCGAGACCGATGATCGACACGAGCGCCGTCGCTTTCACGAGCACCTGCCAGTTGTTGCCGATGCCGGGCAGCGCGAAACGCATCATCTGCGGAAAGAGAATGCGCGCGAACACGCGCGCGCCGCTCATGCCGTAGGCGCTGCCCGCTTCGAGCTGGCCGCGCGGCACGGCGAGGAACGCGCCGCGAAACGTCTCGGTAAAGTACGCGCCGTAAATGAAGCCGAGCGTCAGCACGCCGGCCACGAACGGGTCAATGTCGAACTGCGGCAGATCGAGCGCGTCAGTCAGATTATTGACCGCGATCTGGATGCTGTAGAACAGCAGCAGCATCAGCACGAGGTCGGGCACCGAGCGGATCAAGGTCGTGTAGCCGGTGGCGAGCGCGCGCAACGGCCGGTTAAGGGACAGTTTTGCCGCCGCGCCCGCCAGCCCGAGCAGCACGGCGGCCGCGAGCGACAGGACCGACAGCTCGACGGTCTGGATCGTGCCGGCCAGCAACACCGGACCAAAGCCGTATAGCACCACGCGTGTCTCCATCCAGGTTCGTTTGAGGGTGCCCGGATGCAGCCGGCTCATGCCACCCCGGCTCATCAGGCATGGCGCGGAGTCTCGCAAGCGAAAATTAAATTCTCAAAGGCGGGCGCGAAGTTTGCTGCGTTGCAACAAGCGACTCATGAGGCGCGGTGCAGCCTGCAGCGCCTGATGTTGCGGGGCCTCCCGGCAAGCCATACCAGGCGCGCCGGGCATGCCCGGCAGCGATTTCGCAAGTTTGAGGTCGCTTTTTCGATAGACGGCGCGCCCTTCGCTCAACTGAAGCGGCGCGCGAGAAGCGCAGCCGGACCCAGGCCGGCGCGCCGTTGCGACTACTCCATGCCGAGCCGCGCGCGAATGGCGGGCAGCATGTGTTCGACCGCCGCGCGCCCTTCCTCGATGGCCGGCGCCGCGCGATGAAAGTCGAAAATGCCCATGCCGCCAAGGCGCGGCTGGATCAGGATGTCCGCGGGCTCGCCCGCAAGGCGGCTACGCGTGATCCGCACCTGCATGATGTCGATGCTTTGCGCGATCGAACTCAACATAGACGGCACGCGGGCGCTGGGCGCGGGCGGCACGCGTACGTCGTCGGTGACGCGCTCCTCGGCCGGCGCGAGCCAGCGCGGCCACGGCTTGCCGTTACGGCGCAGCGAAACGGGCGTCGGCGCGTTCGGATCGAGGGCGGGCGTGTCCACCACCGCGCCGCCGAAATCGCGTCCGTTGAGAATGTCGTTGTTCAGATCCACCGCGATCACGCAGTCCGCCCGCATGCCGCGCGCGACCGATACCGGCACCGGATTGCTCAGGCCGCCGTCGACGAGCCATACGCCGTTGTGCCACACCGGCGTGAAAATGCCGGGAATCGCAATCGACGCGCGCACGGCGTCGACCACACTGCCGTCCTGCAGCCAGCTTTCGCGGCCCGTGTCGAGTTCGGTCGCCACCGCCGCGAACGGCATGTTCAGCTGCGCGATGGACCGGCCGTTGAATTTGTCGGCGAACAGCTGGATCACCTTGCGCCCGCCGAGCAAGCCGCCCGACAGGCGCAGATCGAGCAGGCGCACGACTGTCTGCCACGTGAGCCGCGACACCCACTCTTCCAGCCAGTCGAGATCGCCGTTCGCATAGACGGCGCCGACCAGCGCGCCGATCGAGGTCCCGCAGACCACGTCGGGCTTGATGCCCGCGTCGTGCAGCGCGCGAATCGCGCCGATATGCGCCCAGCCGCGTGCCGCGCCGCCTCCCAACACCAGCCCGATACGGCTGTATCGACGTCGACGTATCATGATGCCCCCGTCTTTCTGTTTTTCGTTGCTTCTAGCGCCCGCGCACGACGTCCGAACGCGACGTTGTGTACACCTGGTGATTCTCGTCGAAGTGCACGTTGAAAATGCCTTCTTCCGTCACGCCGCCTTCGCGCCACTTCCAGCTCCACACCGTCTCCGGCTTGAGCGGAAATACCGCGACCTCGCCCGGTTTGCCGAGCAGCCGCCGCACCTCGTCTTCCGTCATGCCGATGCGGATCTTGCCGAAATTCGCCGCGGTCAACACCTGCGTGATGGATTGCAGTTTACCGTCACGGTCAATATCCACCATGTACGTATTCAAACCTTGCGGACCACGTGGATATTCGAAGCGTTTGGAACCGTCGGTATAGGTGCGTTCGGTTTCGGGCTTGCCCATCTGCTCGCGGATCTGCGCTTCGGTCGTGACGCCGGGCGTCATGTTCTTGAGCAGTAGTGCGTCGGGCTTCACGGCGTTGAACAGGTCCTTGATTTTTTGCACGGCGCGCTCGCTCTGTTGGTCGTCGCACGCGGTGAGCGCGATGCACGCGACCAGCATGGCGACAATAGGCAGTTTCAGGCTCACAGCGAATTTCCTGTAGCGATGCGGGCGCGAATGCCTGCATCGTCGTGTAGTGATTCCCCACAGAACTTGCCTGGGGGCGCGCTACAGGATAACCGCGCGGGGCGAAAACCGCGAGCGCACGCGCCACCTGCCACATCGCGGCGATATGGGCCATGCGGGCAGAAAAGGCCGCATATAACGGGGTTTTTCGACGCCGAAGCGCTCTGCGCGCGATTTATTGCAAACAGCAACAGACGCAACAGAAAGCAAAAAGGCGACGCTGTGCAAAGCGTCGCCCATGCGAGGCGGCATTCAAGCCGTGCTAACGGCAGGTACGGTCAGTACGCCAGAAGAAGTTTGACAGGCCGGGCGGCCTGCAGGCGGGACGACGCGCAGCGGTCCCGTTCCGGCGCGGCGATGAACGACCTTGGCCGCTCACCTCGCGCCATCGCCGGAAATGACGAACCGCTGCTTGTCCGGTCGCCCTGGTCCCCTCATTAAGCCTTCCAAGTGACGTTAATCTAACGGGATCGGCGGCTTTAGACGAGAGCGCGTTTACACCGAATTGGCAGAGGATTTCGCCGCGCGCCGCGCAGTACAGTGCAAATCCAGCGCGAGCTCCGTGCAACTTCAGCGAGATTGCGTGGCGGCCTGCAACTCCAACGGCAACCGCCGTCAGATCACATGGAATCCATGCGTGCCGTCACGGGCGAGCTGCGCAACCAGTCCGTATTCCCACTCCAGATACGCGTTCATCGCCTCACGCGCGTTATCCGTGCCTTCATAAGGACGGCGGTAGCGGTCGATGCGCGGCGACGCCAGCCGCGTCTCGCCGCTTTCCACCGGCAGCCCCGCTTCGACCCACGCCGCGGTGCCGCCTGTCAGCACCTGCACGGGCTTGCCTGTGAGCGCCGCCACTTCGGGCGCGGCAAAGCGCGCGAGCAGGCTGCTGCCGCATGTGAGCACATAGCGGCGCGCGTCAGGCAGCTTGTGCAACGCCGTCTCTAACTGGCTGCGGATCGCGAACCACGCGCCGGGAATGTGGCGCTTCACATAGTTCGCGCTGCTGGTGAGATCGAGTACCACCGTGCCCGGCGATTGAAGCAGCGCGGCCAGCTCGGCCGGCGAGATTTCATCCGCGTCGGGTGGCTGCGGCGCAAAGCGCGCCGCCGGCGCCGCGCCTTTTTCCGCGAAGTCGGCGGCAGTCAAGCCGTCCACCACATACACCTCGATGTTCATTTGCGCGAGCCACGACGCCGTCATGTTCGCGCGCACGCCGTCGCTGTCCGCGAGGATCACACGCGCCCCGCGCACCGGCGCGAACATCTCCGTTTCCTGCACGAGCTGGCCGCCGGGCGCGGAGCGAAAGCCCGGCACATGGCCCGCTTCGTATTCCTCCGGCGTGCGCACGTCGAAGCGATAGACGGTGCGCACCGCTTCGTCGGCCCAGCGGCGCGCTTCGTCGCGCGACGTGCGGCCCACTTTGGCGCGGTCGGCGACGGAGCGCGCGCCGTCGGCGGCGACAAGACGCAGCGCGTCGTCGACGACCGGGTCCGGCCGGCGCGAGCTGCCGTGCGCGAGCGGCTGCCCCGCGAGCGTCCAGCCGATTGTGCCGTTGCGCAGCGCGGCGACCGGGTTCGGTACGCCTGCATTGATCAGCGACTGCGCGCCGATGATGCTGCGCGTGCGTCCCGCGCAATTGACGATGATCCGCGTCGCCGGGTCGGGCGCGAGCTCGCGCGCGCGCAGCACCAGTTCCGCGCCCGGCACGCTGATGCTGCCGGGAATGTTCATGGTCTGATATTCGTCGAAACGGCGCGCGTCGAGCACGATCACGTTCTCTTCGCGATCGAGCAGCGCCTGCACCTGCTGCGCCGGCAGCGACGGCGTATGGCGCACGCTTTCCACCAGTTCGCCGAACGCCTTGCTCGGCACATTGACGTCCTGGAACAACTCGCCGCCGGCCTTGCGCCAGCCTTGCAAGCCGCCTTCGAGCAAGGCGACGTCGGTATAGCCGAGGCTCTCGAAGCGCTCGGCGGCGCGCTCCGCGAGCCCCTCGCCGTCGTCGAGCACGACGATCGGCACGTCGCGGCGCGGCAGGCGCACCGGCGCGTCCAGTTCGAGCCGCGAAAGCGGCAGATTCGCGGCAAAGAGCGGATGACTGCGCGCGTGCGGATCTTCCTCGCGAACATCGACGAACGCGGTTTCCTCGCGTTCGAGCAGTGCGCGGCGCACGTCTGCATAAGACCGGGTACGAAAATCTTTCACGAAAGTCATGAGATCGGGGACTCCTTCGACACATTCCAGATGTTCGGCAACACGTCGTTCGAGTAGCCGGACACACACTGTTTGCGGCCGGCGCTGCCCGGATACACCGAACGGCCAGGCGCGCCGATACTTCCACCGTACACGTGAATGCTCATCGACGTACGGTCACCAAATGCATTGCCCGCGCGATGAATATCGCCGACGCGCGGCGACACGGCATCCACGGCACCGGCGACGAGGCGCTTCGGAGCGCCCGCTTCGATGACTTCGCCACCGGCCGCGACACGGTAACGCTGCGCAATTTCCGCGCCACGCAACCGGCCGATCAAGGCCCACACCGGGTGGTGATGCACCGGCGTCGCCGGATCTCGTCCCTATACGAAGCTCATAATCCAAAAGCGCTGCCGCGAGTCCGCGTGCAACAGGTACTTTCGAAAGATCGGCGCGCGCGACGCCTCATGCACTGTCAGCGAGCGTGCTTACGCCGCAGCGGTCCACAACGGTGCAGCCTCGAAACGGTGCTCAAGTGCCGGCTCAGCGAGATGCACCGTGCGGCAGAGGCGTTCACGGTAGCAGTGCAACATGCGGCTGTTAAATATCGATCAGCCATATCTATATCGAACTTGCATGGAACGGTGTGGCTCCCGGTGTCCATGGTGCACGCCAACTCCGCATAAACCTTGCCGCAAACGTGGACATGCCGGCGTCGCCAGCAGAAAGCCGGGAGCTTTGCGAGAATGCGCCATCGCGTGAAAGCGCCAGAAACAGCAAGCGAACAGCAATGATCCCCTTTTCGGTCCTCGACCTCTCGCCCGTCATCGCGGGCGCCACGCCAGCGGATGCCTTCAGGAATACGCTCGATCTCGCGCAGCACGCGGAACGCTGGAATTACCGGCGCTTCTGGCTCGCCGAGCATCACAACATGACGGGCATTGCGAGCGCGGCGACCTCGGTCGTGATTGGCTATGTGGCGGGCGGCACAAAGACGATCCGCGTCGGTTCCGGAGGCGTCATGCTGCCCAATCATGCGCCGCTCGTGATCGCCGAACAGTTCGGCACGCTCGAATCGCTTTATCCCGGCCGTATCGACCTGGGGCTCGGACGCGCGCCGGGCACAGATCAAACCACGGCTCGCGCGCTGCGCCGCGATCTGCAGAACAGCGCGGACTCGTTCCCCGACGACGTCGTCGAATTGCAGCGTTATTTCGCCGCTCCGGTCGTGGGCCAGCGCATTCGCGCCGTGCCCGGCGCGGGCCTCCATGTGCCGCTCTGGCTGCTCGGTTCGTCGCTCTTCAGCGCGCAGCTTGCGGCGGCGCTCGGCTTGCCGTTTGCGTTCGCTTCGCATTTCGCGCCGGACTACCTGCTGACGGCGTTGCAGGTATATCGCTCGCAATTCCGTCCTTCGGAGACGCTCGATAAGCCCTATGCGATGGTCGGCGTGAACCTCTTCGCAGCCGAAACCAACGAGGAGGCGCGACGCCTTTTCACGTCGCTTCAGCAGCAGTTCATCAACTTGCGACGCGGCATACCCGGGCAGTTGCAGCCGCCGGTGGAGCACTTGGCCGCTTCGGAAGCGGAGCTGAATTCGGTCGCGCATTCACTCGCTTGCACGGCGATCGGCGATCGCGATGCGGTACGCGAGGGCTTGAAGTCGATCATCGCGCAGACGGGCGCCGACGAGTTGATGCTGACAGCACAGATCTACGACCACAAGGCGCGGCTGCGCTCGTTTGAAATCGGGGCGGAGATTCGCGAGGAACTCGCGGGCGCGCAGTAAAGCACCGCTCGCAAAAAAGGCAGCGCATGCCATGTGCCGCCCTTCTTCGGCTCATCGGATCGGGGCTGCCGGAGCCCCTTCCCTTCACGTTTGGCGAACTCAGCGATCTGCCGCCACGGCCGCCAGTCCGTCGAGAAGCGCCTTGTGAAACGCTTCGGGGTCCTGCATTTGCGGTGCATGACCGAGATCGGCGAATTCGACGAGCGTCGCATGCGGGATCGCTTTCGCCGCGGCCCTGCCCAGCTCCGGATAGTGGCCGATCTTCGCGCGCACCTCCGGTGAGGCGGCATCCTTGCCAATTGCGGTGGTGTCCTTCTGGCCGATCAGGAGCAGCGTGGGCATGCTCAACTGGCCGAACTCATAGACGACCGGCTGCGTATAGATCATGTCGTAAAGCAGCGCGGAATTCCACGCGACGATCTGCTTGCCCGGCCCCCGGTACAGGCCCGCGAGCATCTGCACCCACGGTTCGTAGTCCGCGCGCCATTGGCCGGCGTAATAGGTCGACTGCTCGTAGCGGCGAATGCCGTCGGCACTCGTCTTCAATTCTCGCCGATACCAATCGTCCACCGACAGCGACGGCACGCCCTTCGCCTTCCAGTCCTCGAGCCCGATCGGATTGACGAGCACCAGCTGCTGCGTGTCGCGCGGATACATCAGCGCGTAACGCACGGCGAGCATGCCGCCGGTCGAATGGCCGATGATGGTCGCCTCCTTCACGCCGAGCGACTCGAGCAGCGCATGCGTATTACGCGCCAGTTGCTGAAAACTGTACTGATAGTGCTCGGGCTTGCTCGACTTGCAAAAGCCGATCTGGTCCGGTGCGACCACGCGATACCCCGCTTCGCTGAGCCGCTGGATGGTCCCCTGCCATGTCGCCGCGCAAAAATTCTTGCCGTGCAGAAGCACTGCCGTACGGCCGTTCGCGTGCGCCGGTTTGATGTCCATATAGGCCATGTGCAGCGCAACGCCTTGCGACGTGAACGGGTATTGGCCGACCGGCGCGGGATAGGTGAAGCCCTGCAATTCTGCGCCGTAGGCCGGGCCGGCGTTGGCGTTGGCGTTGGCGTTGGCGTTGGCGTTGGTGGCGGCCGGCGCGGCGGCCTCGGCTGTGCCGCTGGCGGCCGCGCTTGACACGGGGACCGCCGGTTGAGCCGGCGAGCCCGCTTCCGGCGCTTCCGGCGAAGCGGCAAGCGCGTTGGGCAGCGTAAACAACGCGGCCACACTAAGCGTGACTAGCGATGAAAGACGGCGAAAGCTGATGGGCATTGTCTGCGCAAAGAGTCGGGAAAGGATGCGGATGGGCAGCGGCATGCGCACATCGAAAACCCGCCGTACGCGGGGGCCGGCCCGCCGCCCGGTCGCAACCGATTCTACGACGCCCGCCGCGAGCACGCAGCGACGCGTGCAAAGCCGCGAAAGCGACCACAGCGGCGGCGAAGGTGCCGAAAGCAGCCGCGAAAGCAGCGCCCAAACCAGACGCCAAAACGGCCGCCGTGCGCCGTGCGATGCATGCGGGGGGCGCAAAAGGACGCACCACCACGGCCACGCGCCGTATGGCCACTCACCCGCACGCCCGGTGGCACGCATATTGCGCGCCGAAGCTCGCCCGCTTTGTGTCGTGGCGCACGGAGGGCCGGCGCGAGAGGGCCGATCGTTCGCAGTTGAGTGCACAGACGGCTTGCGGCCAACAAACGTCGCCCGCGCGAGCCGATTCAGTGCTAGAACTACGGGACGGGCTCGTCAGCGCAGCGGGCCCGCAAGTTCAGTCAATGCAGAAGCGGGCGACCGGCAGCATCGGGGAAAGTAAAGCAGCATCCATTGCAGGCACCACGGACAAGGTACATGTAACCGGCGCAGGCGCCACCAAAACGCCGACGCCGGCCGACCACGGTACAACTGTATGGGACCGCCGTAGGCGCTAAAGCGCCAACGGCGGTCGACAGGAGACGAACATGCATACTCCGGCACGGCTGAACGATCTGCAACGCACCACCCTCGCCATCGTGCTCGCCGGCGGCCGCGGCACGCGGCTCGGGCCGCTCACCAACAAGCGCGTCAAACCGGCGGTCCATTTCGGCGGCAAATTCCGGATCATCGACTTCGCGCTGTCCAATTGTCTGAACTCGGGCATCCGCCGCATTGCCGTCGTGACCCAATACAAGGCGCACTCGCTGCTGCGCCATCTGCAGCGCGGCTGGGGGTTCCTGCGTGGCGAGTTCGGGGAATTCATCGACCTGTGGCCCGCTCAACAGCGCGTGGAAGGCGCGCACTGGTATCGCGGCACGGCCGACGCGGTGTTCCAGAACCTCGACATCATCCGTTCGATCCGGCCGAAATACGTGGTCGTGCTGGCGGGCGATCACATCTACAAGATGGATTACACGCGCATGATCGCGGACCACGCCGAGAACGGCGCGGATTGCACGGTCGGCTGCATCGAGGTGCCGCGCATGGACGCGGTCGCGTTCGGGGTAATGGCCGTGGACGAAAACCGCCGCGTCACCGGCTTCGTCGAAAAGCCGGCCGACCCGCCGTCGATCCCGGGCCGCCCGGACACCGCCCTCGCGAGCATGGGCATTTACGTATTCAACGCCGACTACCTGTATTCGCTGCTCGAGGAAAACATCTCCAGCGTGGATACCGACCACGACTTCGGCAAGGACATCCTGCCGCGCGTCGTGACGCAAGGCACGGCGATCGCGCATCCGTTCAGCATGTCGTGCGTGTCGTCGGATCCGAACGTCGAGCCGTACTGGCGCGACGTCGGCACCATCGACGCCTATTGGGCCGCCAATCTCGACCTCGCCTCGACCATCCCGACGCTCGACCTGTACGACCGCAGCTGGCCCATCTGGACCTACCAGGAGCAGCTGCCGCCCGCCAAGTTCGTGCGCGACATGAAGGGCCTGCAAGGCTCCGGCAACAATCTGATCGTATGTGGCGGCTGCGTGATCTCGGGTTCGCAGATTTCGCGCTCGGTGTTGTCGTCGAACGTCAAGGTGAGTTCGTTCTGTAACATCAATGAGGCAGTCTTGCTGCCGCAGGTCACCGTCGGCGCGAGTTGCCGCCTGCAGAAAGTGGTCGTGGACCGGGGTTGTGCGATTCCCGACGGAACGGTGATCGGCGAAGATCCGGTGCGCGACGCCGAGCGTTTTTACCGCACCGACGACGGCGTCGTGCTCGTCACGCCCGAGTCGCTGCGGCAGGACGTGAAGTAATCGCGCGCGCCGCCCGCGAGCCTGCACCGTCGACAGCATTCAAGGAATGAGACCGAGCCTATGACGATTCGCGCCCTCCACGTCGCCAGCGAGCTGTATCCCCTCCTGAAAACGGGCGGTCTCGCCGACGTCGCGGGCGCGCTGCCCGCCGCGCTCGTCGAGCGCGGCGCCGACGTCCGCGTGCTGTTGCCGGGCTTTCCGGCCGTCGCCGCCGGTTTGCACGACGTGCGCCCCGTCGCGCAGCTAGGCCGCCGCTTTGATGCGCCGGGCGTCACGCTGGAACAGGGCACGCTGCCGTCGAACGGACTCGTCGTCTACATGATTCGCGCGGCCACGCTATACGACCGGCCGGGTAACCCGTATCTGAACGACGAACTCGTGCCCTATGGCGACAACGCGCAGCGCTTCGCGCTGCTCGGCTGGGTCGCCGCGCAGTTCGCGCAGCAGCTCGATCCGGCATGGTCGCCGCAGATCGTCCACGCGCACGACTGGCACGCCGGGCTCGCCGCCGCCTATCTGAAGGCGGCCGAACGGCAGCAGGGCCGCGCGCCCGCGCGCAGCGTCTTCACGGTGCACAACCTCGCGTATCAGGGTGTGTTTCCCGCGCAGCAGTTCGGCCAGCTCGGCCTGCCGGACGATTTCTTCAGCATGCAGGGCGTCGAATTCTACGGACAACTGTCGTTCCTGAAGGCGGGGCTCTACTACAGCGACCGCATCACGACCGTGAGCCCGACTTACGCCCGTGAAATCCAGACGCTCGCGCAAGGCGGCGGCCTGGACGGTTTGTTGCGCAGCCGTGCCCACGACCTGAGCGGCATTCTGAATGGCGTCGACTACACGGTGTGGAGCCCCGCGAACGACGCGCTCCTCGAGCACCGCTACACCGCGACGCGCCTCGCCGGCAAGCTCGCGTGCAAGGAGGCCTTGCAAAAACGCTTTGGTCTCGCGCAGAAAAGCGATGCGTTGCTGTTCGGCGTAGTGAGCCGCCTGACCGAGCAGAAGGGCCTCGACCTGCTGCTCGAAACGGTGCCGGAGATCGTCAAACGCGGTGGCCAGCTCGTCGTGTTCGGCACCGGCGACCCGGCGCTGGAAAATGGCCTGAAGCGGGTCGCGCAGACGCATCCGGAGTCCGTGGCGGTGGAACTCGGCTTCGACGAACAGCTCGCGCATACCATCATCGCGGGCAGCGACGTGGTGGCCGTGCCTTCCCGCTTCGAGCCGTGCGGCCTCACGCAGCTGTACGCGCTCGCGTACGGGTCGCTCCCGCTCGTGCATTGCGTGGGCGGACTTGCGGACACCGTGGTGGATGCATCGCTTGAAAATCTCGCCGAGGATCTCGCCACCGGATTCGTCTTCGACGATTTCACGCCGCGCAGCCTGACGGCCGCCATCCGCCGCGCCTTCGCGCTGCAGGACCGGCGCACCGAATGGAAAGGGGCGCAACGGCGCGCGATGCGCCAGGACTTCGGCTGGGGCGCGTCGGCGGAGCGCTATCTGGCGCTCTATCGCGAGCTCATCTGAGCCCTTTGAGGTGATGGTTCGGCGCAACAGCGCGGGGACGGATCACCTGCCTTGCGGCAAACTCATGTATTGTTTCCTGACGATGCAGACCGTGCATTGTTCTTGCAACGTGTGAAGCAGCCTTGCGCGCGAGGTGGCCGGCTCATGCCGAGGCGCCCTCGCCGCGCATCCCTCCCGTTTTCACCTGTCGCGCACGTCCGCCTGCGCGAGCCATACCATGACGAAGAACGTTCTGAGCATTCAGTCACATGTCGTTTTCGGGCACGCGGGCAATAGCGCGGCGGTGTTCCCGATGCGTCGGCTTGGCGTGAACGTGTGGCCGCTGAACACGGTGCAGTTCTCGAATCACACGCAGTACGGCCACTGGACCGGCACGGCGATCGACGCCGCGCAGATGGAAGAGCTCGCCGAAGGCATCGGCGCAATCGGCATGCTGCCGCGCTGCGACGCCGTGCTGTCCGGCTACCTCGGCACGCCGGAGCACGCGCAGTCGGTGCTCGAAATCGTCAAGGCCGTGAAGGCCGCGAACCCGCGCGCCTGGTACTTCTGCGACCCGGTGATGGGCGCCGCGAGCAGTTGCAAGCCGGAACCCGGCATCCAGGAGTTTCTCGTCAACACCATGCCGGAAATGGCCGACGCGATGGCGCCGAATCACACCGAGTTGCAGCGCCTCGTGGGCCGCGAAATCGAAACGCTGGAGGAAGCGGTCACCGCCTGCCGCGAGATCATTGCGCGCGGACCGAAGCTCGTGCTGGTCAAACATCTGCTGGATCGCAACAGTCCCGCGGACCGCTTCAACATGCTGGTCGTCACCGAACGCGAGGCGTGGATGGGCCAGCGCCCGCTCTATCCGTTCGCGCGCCAGCCGGTCGGCGTGGGCGATCTGACGAGCGCGGTGTTCGTCGCGCGCACGCTGCTCGGCGATACGATCCGCGCCGCCTTCGAGCACACGCTCGCCGCCGTCAACGCGGTCGTCAAGACGACCTGGCAAGCCGGGCGCTACGAACTGGAACTGGTGGCCGCGCAAAACGAAATCGCCCAACCGCGCGAATGGTTCGACGCGTGGGTGGCCGAGACGGCTTAGCGGCACGATCCGGCGCGGTCCGTCGCCGCCGTTGCGCCGCCCGGAACCTCGCGGGCCGCGCGGCCGTCCTATAATGCGTGCCGCGCGCGAGGCAAGCGCCTCGCGCGGCCACTTTCCCAGGCATCCGGCATTCAGCAGACGAGGCATCGATGGACGGTTATATCCGCAGCGAGCGGGAAGAGTATTTTGAGCAGTTGTGCATGAGCGTCGACGCCGACGAGGTGCACGAACAGGAAGCCATCGAGTTCTTCGAGAACCAGTTCGACCAGCCGGACTTCGATCCCGCGCAGTGGCTCGATATCGCGTTGTACTACTCGCCGGCGGTCGCGCGCGGCATCATCGACATGGTGACGCCCGACGACAAGGCACGCAGCAACATCGCCGAGGTGATCGCGGACAACCTCGACATTTCGTACGGCGAGGACGAGTGCCAGCAGTTTGCCGAAACCATCGAATTCGCGCTGAACAACGGCGTGCCGGTGGACCTCGATCTGGTGCTCGACGGCTGCCAGCGCGCGATCGACGATCTCGACACCTGGGCCGACGAGGAAACGAAGGCGCCGCTGCTGCGTCTGCGCGAAGAAGTGCTGCGTCAGCAAGGCGAGCGCTAAAACCCGTGAGCCTCGTTGGCTGGCTCCGCGCGCAGGCATGGCCTCGCGCGTGGTTTCGTGCTCCTCGCTAAGGCGCCGCAGACTCCCGACATACGCGGGCATCGTGTCCGCGCCTCTCTCCTCGCCGTGTCTCCCGCACCGGCTCCAGCCCCCTCTTTGCAACGCCTAGCTTAGCCGCCTGTCGAGCGCATGTGCGCCGATCCGCATTCGCCCGCGAGGAAACGGCACAGCGCCTGCACCCCGGCGCGGCGCCTATGCCGAAATGCTCACGAGAGGCGCCGCGAACTGCCAAGACGACCCGATATTGGCTTCCTATATTCGCGCCACATGACCGGCGTGCGCATCACATCGCAGTGGTTCCGGCAGCGTCGATCGCGAGCCTTCGTGCCCGCGTGAAAACGCTTGCCTGTCGAACGCCCGACCGCGTCATCACCTTGCTGCTTTCATCACTTGAACTGTCGAAGTAAGGAGAGACCATGAGTCACCGCAACACGCTCAAACCGCTTGCTCTGTTCGTTGGCGCCGCGTTCGCCGTCGCGCCGCTCTGCAGTTTCGCCGACGACCTGCCGGTCAGGATCGGCTTCGCCGCGCCGATGACAGGCGCCAACGCCGGCTACGGCAAGGACCTGGAAAACGGCGTGCGGCTTGCCATCGAGGAAGCCAACGCGCAGAAGATCAGAATCGGCGACAAGCTCGCGCAATTCCAGATCGTCTCGCAGGACGACCAGGCGGACCCGCGCGTCGGCGTCCAGGTCGCGCAGAAACTGGTGGACTCGGGCGTCTCCGTAGTGGTCGGCCATTTCAACTCGGGCACGACGATTCCTGCCTCGCAGGTCTACGAGCAGGCCGGCATTCCCGTGATCGACCCCGCGGCGACCAACCCGATCATCACCGGCCGCGGCTTCGCCAACACCTTCATGGTGATTTCCACCGACGCGCAAAACGCCGGCAACGCGGGCGTCTACGCGGTGCAGGTGACGAAGGCAAAGCGCATCGCGATCATCGACGACCGCACCGCCTTCGGCCAGGGCGAGGCCGACGAATTCGAGAAGGCCGTGAAAGCGCACGGCGGCACGATCGTCGCGCGCGAGTACACCGACAACCACGCGGTCGACTTCAGCACGCAGATCACCCGGATCAAGGCGGCGAACGCGGATCTGATCTTCTTCGGCGGGCTCGACACGCAGGCGGCCGGCTTCGCGCGGCGCATGAAGCAGCTCGGCGTGACGGCGCAACTGGTGGGCGGCGGCGGCGTCGAAGATCCGGAGTTCATCAAGCTGGCCGGCGACGCAGCCGAAGGCGTGATGGCCTGGGAATACGGCCGTCCGCTCGCGCAACTGCCGGGCGGCAAGGACTTCTCGGCGAAGTTCAAGAAGCGCTTCGGCGGCGAAATCCTGTCGTATGCACCGTTCGGCTACGACGGCGCATGGGCCGCGATCAAGGCCATGCAGCAGGCCAAATCGACGTCGCCTAATGACTACCGCCCCATGCTCAAATCGATCGACTTCGAAGGCGTGACCGGCAAGATTTCGTTCGACAGCACCGGCGCGCTGAAAAGCGGCGCATCGACGCTTTATCAGGTGAAGAACGGCGCCTGGGTGCCCGTTGTGACGAAGAGCGGGACTTGAGCTTGGCCTGATTGTGGTTTGATTGGGCACTGAGGGGCCACTCAGGTGGCCGCCAAGGTGGCCGCCGGGCATCACAGCTGAGCGCGGCTAACTGGCGCCCGCGGCCTCGTGCGGCCGCGCGGCCTTGACGACGATTGGCGCGTCCAGGTCTCGCTCGATCCGCACAAGGCCGTCCTTCATCGCCGCGAACTCCTCTGCGGAGCACATCTGGTGGCCGAAGGCGGCACGAAGCTGGCGCCGGATCTGCAGCACACGCGCCGCCGGGTCGAATACATAGCGCGACGAGAACGTGACGAAGCGGTTCTGCACGTCGGTATCGGCGGGGATGTCGGTGATCTCCGCAAAACGCGGCAGCGTGATTTCCAGCGTCTCGTCGAAGTTCCCGCCGATACACGCCCACGGCTGCGTCCGCACCGGTTCCGCGAGCCATGCCTGCACCTGCGAGCCCATGCCGCCGGAGAAGCTCGTCAGCGTCGGCACGGCGCTCGTGCCGTCTGTCCAGACGAAGTGTTCCACCTTGCCCTGCATCGATGTCGCGAACGGTCCGTCGGTTGCCGCGACGTCGCCGGTCTGCAATTGCGCGCTGCCATGCAGGCCCGTTTGCAACAGACGATTGCCGGCGATCTGCTGCGTGCGCTGGCGCGACGCGCGTCGAAAGATATTGCGCTCGATCTCGGCGGTAAAACCCGCGTCTTCCACGCGATACGCATAGTTCGCCGTGCCGTTTTCATCGACGTCGATCTGCACGCGCGCCGTCCGCTCGCGCACTTGCGTGGCAGGCGTGCGCGAGAGCACGCCTGCGCCGACCAGCAGCACCGGCCGGTCCATCACGGCGGCCGGCAGATAGCCGAAGCCGACGCCGCCCGCGGTCGTGTCCGCATAGAGCGATAAATCAGGAATCCAGACAATCGCGTGATTGATTGCGCTCGCGCCGTAGCCGGGCACATCGGGCAGGCTGTAGTAGGGACCGAGATTAAGCAGCACGGCCTCGCTGCGAATGCCCACGGCCGCGAGCAACGCGCTGTACAGCGCGACGTGATCCTTGCAGTCGCCATAACGATTGCGCAGGATGTCGGCTGCCTTGTGCGGAATCGCCGCGGTCTCGCCGAGGAACAGCGCCACATAGCGGATATTCATGCGCATCCAGTCATACAGAATGCGCGCCTTGTCACGCGGATCGGCGGCGCGCGCGGTGAGCGACTGCGCGAGCCGCACGATCGCCGGATCGCCGAAGGTAGCGTCGGTCGCGGGCCCGCGATAACGCGCGGCGAAAGTCGCGAAGTCGGGCACGGTCGACACCATCAGACGATCGCCCCAGTTCGCGTAGCCGACGGCGCCCGCTTCGAGCCGCGCATACGGCCCATGCGTGTAGCGGAATTCGTAACGCGTGCGGCCATTCGCCGTGACCGGCGGCAGTGCCGTATAGCCGCGCGCGTCGGCGTAAAGCGGCACGTCGGCGGGAAGATCGAAGATCAGGCGTTGATCGTCGACGGGCTCGCGCGTCGGCTCCACGAGGTAAGCGAAAGTGCCCGCCTGCAGGGGATTGGCGCGCGTTTTGCGAAACGCCAGATGCACGCGCGACCCCGGCTCGACGCCCGGAAAGATCACCGTGCGCAACACGCCGTCCTGAAAGCTCGGCGCGCCCGCCGAGCGCGGCTCCTGAATGTCGCGGATCGCTTCGGGACCGACCGGGTGTGTCGCGCCGTCGGGGTCGATCGTTTCCGCGGCGACCAGCTGCACGTGCTCGATGTCCTTGTTGAACCACACGTAACGTTGCGCGATGTCGTCGACGCCGCTCGTCGTGTTCGCACGCAGCACGCTGTCGTCGTGCTCCTCCACGGAACCGTCTTTCTGGATCGTGAAGAGATGGACGTCGCGCTCGGTGGCGTATGGCGCGCGGTCGTCGGCGGATGAGCCCGAGGCCGCATCCTCCGCTGAGGCGCCAGCCGTTGCCGCGCCCAGAACGAGCGCGGCCGCGATTCGCACGTACTTCATGCAACGCGTCATGAACACGCTTTCCCGCATGGTCCCGCGAATACACCGCCGACGGGGCCGCTCATCACTCGCTCTCGCCGAGTTGCGCAAGCAAGGCCTGCAGGCGCTCCACATGCCGCAGCAGCAAGTGACGATGCTTTTCGATCTGCTCGAGCCGCCCGGCCAGATCGGCGCCTATCGGATCGTCGAGATCGGCCGCCGCGATGACGTCCTCCACTTTCGCGCGCAACGACGCGAGTTCGACCGGCGCATGCGCGAGATGCCGCTCGAATCGCCGCACTTCCTGGACCGCAAGCTCGCGTACCTTGCGAAAATACGCCTGGCGCCGATGCGCCTCGGCGTCGAGCGTTTCGTCCTCCATCCGTTTAGCGGGCGCGCTCTGACCAAAAATCGGCTCGGGCGGCCGCAGCACGGTCTTTTTTCGCACCGGATGCGCGGTGCCGCGAAAGCGCGCGAGCGGCTCTTCGTTGTCGATCGCGGCGCGCGCGTTGGCCGGAATCTCGTCTTCGGTATGGGGCGTGTTCATCCAGCCATTCGGCAGACCGGTCACCGCTTCGATGCCGCGCACGAATTCCTCGCTGAATTCGCGCTGGCCGGACAACATCAGCTTCAGATAGCTCGCCGAGAACGTCATCATGCGTGCGAGGCGAGTCGCCGCGCCCACCTCGCGCGTGAGCAGCACGAGGTTCGCGCGCCAGACAGGGAGCAGCAATTCGTCGGAATCTTCCATCGCCGGATCTTCCATCCTGAGTCTTCCACCTTGCCCGATATACAGACGACGCTGCGGCGAGCGTCATCGTTCTGAAAGGGTAGCCGCTGCACGGCCTCGCTTGCAAGCGGCGCGGCGCGCGGCATCGCTGCGTCTATATTGGCACGCGTGACCGCAGGCCGGTCCACACGGCGTTTGCGCGCGACGCACCCACGCAATGGACACTGACGCGGCGGCGGCGTTCCTCCGCGCCGCGCGTCGATGTGGCATGCTTGCGTGCCGTGCGGCATACGTCGTGCTGCACCCGGAGTTCCACAACACTGATTAAGGGTTTTGTAATGAAGAAGATCGTCCTGGCCATTGCCGCTGCCGCCGCTGCTTTCAGCGCAATCGCTCCCGCGCAAGCCGCTCATCACCATCATCCGGTGTGCAAGAAGGTGCGCGTGCATCATCACTGGGAACGTCACTGCCGTTGATCGACGCTGATCGTCAAGTCGACGCACTGCGTAACGGCGGCCGACCCTGGCGCAAAGCATCGCGCGCATAAAAAAGCCTCGCTTCTAGCGAGGCTTTTTCGTTGCGGGCTTGCCGTTATAGCGGCCTACGCACAATGCGAACGCGCGGCGGCCGCCCTCCTTGTGAGCGCGCGCTTATCCGTTAGCGCGTCACTCACGAAGCCTTGACGCGCTCCAACGCGGTGGCGACGAGTTGCTCGAGCAAAGGCTCGATTTTCGCGGCGAGCGCTTCATCGTAGGCGTAGGGCACCTGTTCCTGCATATACGTGATCTGCGACAACTCCAGCTGCACCGCATGCACGCCTTGCGAGGGCTCACCATAGTGCCGTGTGATGTAGCCGCCCTTGAAACGCCCGTTGGCCACAGCCGAATAGCCGCCGTGCCGCTCGACCACCGCCGCCAATTCCTCGGCCAAACCCGCCACCGCGCTCGCGCCGTTCGACGTGCCGAAGTTGAAGTCGGGCAAGCGCCCTTCGAAAAAACGCGGCACGCGCGAGCGGATGGAATGCGCTTCCCACAGCAGCACCTTGCCGTGCGTTGCTTTGAGCGCGGCGATCTCGCTCGCGAGCGCGTCGTGATACGGCGTCCAGTAAGCGGCGCGGCGGCGGGCCACTTCGGCGTCGTCGGGCAAATAACCTTCGCGGTACAAAGGTTCCTTGTCGAACGTATCGACCGGCAGCAAGCCCGTGGTGTCCTGACCCGGATAGAGATTGGCACCGTCGGGCGGACGGTTCAGATCGATCACGTAGCGCGCATAAGCCGGCGCGAGAATCGACGCGCCCATGCGCTTCGCAAATGCGTAGAGCCGGTCGAGGTGCCAGTCGCAGTCGTCAGTGCGCAGCGCAACCGGTGTCATGGTCGCGGCGATATCCGCGGGAATTCGGGTACCCAGATGCGGGATCGAGATCAGCATCGGCAGGCTTCCGCGATGCAGCGTGAAAACCGGCGGTGTAGTCGGAGCAGTCATGTCAGTCCTGGATCGAAAGAAGCTTGCGGCGACGCGGCTACACGACCCGCAAGCTTCATGTCATTTGAGCAGTTCGGCGAGCGCTGCGCGATAACGCACGTAAGCGCCCTCCTCGTCGCGATGCCGGCGATTCTCCACCACCTTCTCGCCGCCTGCATACACGTCGCGAATCGGCGTCTCACCATGCTCGCAGAATACGACGCCGGAAAGCCATGCATGCGGCGCGTGCCCAGCAATGCTCGTGTGATCGGCGTCGAGCACCAACCAGTCCGCGCGATGGCCGGCCTGCAGCGCGCCGGCCGGGCGACCGGTTGCCCGAGCGCCGCCGTCGAGCGCCGCTTCGTACAGACGATCGGCCACGTAAGGCGTCTGTGCGGACGCCAGCACGTTGCGCTGCCGGTGCGTCAGACGTTGCCCGTATTCGAGCAGGCGCAACTCGGCGCGCCAGTCGACGCCGATATGGCTGTCCGAGCCCACGCCGATGCGCCCATGGGCATTCAGGTAGTCATGCGCAGGGAAAATACCATCGCCCAGGTTGGCCTCCGTGGTCAGGCATAGGCCCGCAACCGCCCCGCTCTTCGCGAGCGCAAGCGTCTCGTTCGCATCGACATGCGTGGCATGCACGAGACACCATCTTCCGTCGACGTCGAAACGATCCAGCAGCCATTGCACCGGACGCGCGCCCTCGGTCTCGATACATGCGTCGACTTCGGCGGTTTGCTCGGCAATATGGATGTGAACCGGCGCGCTGCCATCGAGGCCGCCGAGCAATGCGCGCAGCGAATCCTCCGACACCGCGCGCAGCGAATGCGGCGCGACGCCATAGCGCAAAGCCGCGTTTTCCGGCCGCGCCGCGCGCAACGTGGCGAGCAGTTCGAGCAGGCCTTCCGGCGTGTTGATAAAGCGGCGCTGATCCTCGCGCGGCGCACGCGCGCCGAACCCGCTGTACTGATACAGCACGGGCAGCATCGTCATGCCGATGCCGGCCGCCGACGCCGCATCCACCACGCGTTGCGCGAGTTCCGCCTGGTTCGCGTAGCGATTGCCGTCAGGCGCATGATGCACGTAGTGGAATTCGCACACGGACGTATAGCCCGCTTTCAGCATCTCGATGTACAGCCATTGCGCGACGCTCGCCAATCCTTCAGGCGAGATGCGCGCGGCAAAGCGATACATCAGATCGCGCCAGCTCCAGAAGTTGTCCGTGGCGCCGGTGCTGGAAGCCGCCCGGTATTCGGTCAAGCCCGCCATCGCGCGCTGGAACGCGTGCGAATGAAGATTCGGCATGCCAGGCAATAGCGGACCTGCGGCCTTTTGCGCGCCTCGGGGCGCTTCATGCGTATCGGGGGTGACGGTCGTCAATGTGCCGTCGGCGCCCCACTCCAGCAGCACATTGCGACGCCAGCCGTCCGGCAGATACGCGTGGTCGGCGAATAGCGACTGTTTTTGTTGGGTCATCTCTCAGGTCCTGGCTTCAGTTGGCTGTGCGTATCAATGGTTGACGTTGACGTTGCAGCCCCCGACCGTCTCGCCCGCGCGTACCACCCGCGTGCACAACGGACGCCCCATCCAGTAAGCGAGTTCGGCGAGCGAGTCGACCGACCACACCGCGAAGTCCGCAGCGCGGCCCACTTCGAGCACACCGTGCCGGTCCGCCTGGCCGAGTGCGCGCGCCGCGTGCGACGTCACGCCCTGCAGCACTTCCGGCACGGTCATGCGAAACAGCGTGGTCGCCATGTTCATCATCAAGAGCAGCGAGGTGGCGGGCGACGTGCCCGGATTGCTGTCGGTCGAGATGGCGATCGGCACCTCGTAACGACGCAGCAGCTCCAGCGGCGGCAGTTGCGTCTCGCGAATGAAGTAGTAAGCGCCGGGCAGCAACACGGCGACCGTGCCGGCTTCTTTCATCGCGGCGACGCCGGCTTCGTCGAGAAACTCGAGGTGATCCGCCGAGAGCGCGCGATGCCGCGCGGCAAGCGCCGTGCCGCCGCCGTTGGACAACTGCTCCGCGTGCATCTTGACGGGCAGCTTGTAGCGCGCGGCGGCGTTGAACACGCGCTCGCTCTGTTCGAGCGAAAAGCCGATGCGCTCGCAGAATACGTCGACGGCGTCGACGAGCCCCTCATCCACGAGGGCAGGCAGCATGGTATTGCAGACTTCGTCGATATACGCGTCGGCGCGGCCCGCGAATTCGGGCGGCAACGCGTGCGCGCCGAGAAACGTCGTATAGACCGTCACCGGATAGCGCTCGCCCAACTGCCGCGCGACGCGCAGCATCTTGCGCTCGCTGTCGAGGTCGAGGCCGTAGCCCGACTTGATTTCGACCGCAGTGACGCCTTCCGCGAGCAGCGGCGCGAGGCGCGCGGCCGATTGGCTGAACAAGGCTTCTTCGCTCGCGGCACGCGTCGCGCGCACTGTCGAGACGATGCCGCCGCCCTGGCGCGCAATCTCTTCATAGCTCACGCCCGCGAGGCGCTGCGCGAATTCATCGGCGCGCTGCCCGCCGTACACCAGATGCGTATGGCAATCCACCAGGCCCGGCGTGACCCACGCGCCGTGCAGGTCTTCGCGCGGCCACGCGGCAAAACGGGCAGGCAGTTCGGCGGCTGCGCCGAGCCACGCAATCTTGCCGTCTTCGACCGCGATCGCGGCGTCGGGCAACGTAGGGTCGGGATCGCCCTTCGGGCACAGCTTCAGGTGATGCCAGACAGTTTGCTTCATCGCTTGCTCTTTGCAGCTTCTCGCTGCGCGTTGCGTACTGTGGATGTTCCTGCGCGCGTGCGCCTCGCCGTCATTCCGGCGTGTAGCGCAGGCGAATGGCCAGCAAGGCGCCCTCGCCCTCCATCGTGCATGACAGCGCGTTCGGCGCGTCGATGCGCAGCGTGTCGCCTGTTTGCAGGTGATGCCGCTGTGCGTCGGCCCGTGCGTTCGCTCGCGCGTCGCCCAATGTGACGGTCAGCGCGCCGCTCGCGCAATACAGCAGCGCGACGTCGGCGCTGAGCATGCGCTCACTTTGCGGTTGCGTGCTCTGCTGCACCTTCTGCACCTGCTGCGTTTGGCGCCATACTTCGAGTTCGCCTCGCGCCGCGCCGCGGCGCACCATCAGATTGAAGTCGCGCGTCGGACCGTCGACGAGCCGCGCGTCGATGCGCGCCTCGCCGGCAAAGCGCGCAATGTCGAGCGGGCGCGTCAGTGCATGCGTCTTCACTGCGTTGTCGCTGTGTGCTTCGTCGAGCAGCATGCCCGCGCCGGACAGCAGCACAAGCGTGCGATCGATTCCTGCAAAGCGGGAAAACGGTCCGGCTTGCGCCACGTCCGCCACGCTCACGCGCCAGACGAACGCATCGAGCCCCGCGTCCGCGCGATGCGCCGCGACTTCGCGCGTGACGCCGCCGCCGTTCTTCCACGGCGACGCCACCAGTTCGGCCGCGCGAATCAACGCGACGCTGCTCGCGCAGGCGTTCGCACCGGCCACCGTGCCGCTCGCCAGCGTCATGCTCAACGGCCCAGCATCGGCAGCTTGAGGCCCGCTTCGCGCGCGGTTTGCTGCGCGAGTTCGTAGCCTGCATCCGCGTGACGCATCACGCCGGTTGCCGGATCGTTGAACAGCACGCGGCCGAGGCGTTCCTTCGCGGCATCGGTGCCGTCCGCGACGATCACGACGCCCGAATGCTGGCTGAAGCCCATGCCGACGCCGCCGCCGTGATGCAGCGACACCCACGATGCGCCGCCCGCCGTATTCAGCAGTGCATTGAGCAGCGGCCAGTCGCTCACTGCGTCCGAGCCGTCCTTCATCGATTCGGTTTCGCGATTCGGGCTCGCGACCGAGCCGGTGTCGAGGTGATCGCGGCCGATCACGATGGGCGCCTTCAGCTCGCCGTTCTTCACCATGTCGTTGAACGCCTGGCCGAGGCGGTAGCGATCCTTCACGCCGACCCAGCAGATGCGCGCAGGCAAGCCCTGGAACGCGATACGCTCGCGCGCCATGTCGAGCCAGTTGTGCAGATGCGGATCGTCGGGAATCAGTTCCTTGACCTTCGCGTCCGTCTTGTAGATGTCCTCAGGATCGCCCGACAGCGCGACCCAGCGGAACGGCCCCTTGCCTTCGCAGAACAGCGGACGGATATACGCGGGCACGAAGCCCGGGAAGTCGAATGCGTTCTCGACGCCCATTTCCAGCGCCATCTGACGAATGTTGTTGCCGTAGTCGAGCGTGGCCGCGCCGCGCTGCTGCAGCGTCAACATGGCCTGCACCTGCTTCGCCATGGACTGCTTGGCCGGCACGACGATCAACTCCGGCGCCGTTTTCTGACGCTCGCGCCAGTCTTCGAGTGTCCAGCCCTGCGGCAGGTAACCGTGGATCGGATCGTGCGCGCTCGTCTGATCGGTCACGCAGTCCGGCGTGATGCCGCGCGCCACGCATTCGGCGAACACGTCGGCGGCATTGCCGAGCAGACCGACCGAGATCGCCTTGCCCGCCTGCTTCGCTTCGTCGAGCATGGCGAGCGCCTCGTCGAGCGTCTTCGCCTTTTTGTCGACGTAGCGCGTTTTCAGGCGGAAGTCGATGCGCGTCTCGTCGCATTCCACCGCGATCATCGAGAAGCCGGCCATGGTGGCCGCGAGCGGCTGCGCGCCGCCCATGCCGCCGAGGCCGCCCGTCAGGATCCAGCGGCCCTTGGGATCGCCGTTGAAATGCTGATTCGCGACGGAGAAGAAGGTTTCATACGTGCCCTGCACGATGCCCTGGCTACCGATGTAGATCCAGCTGCCCGCCGTCATCTGCCCGTACATCATCAGGCCCTTGCGGTCGAGTTCGTGGAAATGCTCCCACGTCGCCCAATGCGGCACCAGATTCGAATTCGCGAGCAGCACGCGCGGCGCCTCGGCATGCGTGCGGAACACGCCGACCGGCTTGCCCGACTGGATCAGCAGCGTTTCGTCTTCGTTGAGGTCTTTCAGCGACGCGAGAATCTGATCGAAGCAGTCCCAGTTGCGCGCCGCGCGGCCGATACCGCCATACACCACCAGCGCATGCGGATGCTCGGCTACTTCGGGGTCCAGATTATTCTGGATCATCCGGTAAGCGGCCTCCGCGATCCAGGTCTTGCAGGTCTTCTCTGCGCCGCGCGGCGCGCGGATGGTGCGAGTGGGATCGAGACGCGGGTCGATGTGTTTCGGGTTGTTCATGGTGGCCCTCGGAATGCCTGAGATGATCGGAATAGTCGGAGATTGACGAAAAAACGTTGGCGAAAACGGTTGGCTAAATTGCTGGGTCAGGAGCGGAATCAGAAGTGTCCAGTGAAACGGTAGCGGCTGCCCGGATGCCACAGATTCGCGATCGACGCGACCTGGCTTTGCGACCACGTGCGCCGGTGCAGCACGAGACAGGGTTCCCGTTCACCCATGGTCAGCAGCTCGCGGGTGTCGCCGTCCGCCGCCAATGCCTCGATGCGGTACTCGACGCGCTGCAACGGCGCCACCCGCACGAGGTACTGATTCGGCGTGGTGTTCGTGAAGTCCTGCAACGCATACTCGGGCGCGACAGCCGGATTGACCCAGCGTTCTTCGAGCTGCACAGGCTCGTCGTTTTCGAAATGCAGCACGCGCGAATGGAACACCGGACTGCCCGCGCTCACCTGCATTTCCTCGGCGAGCGCCGCGTCCGCGATACTCGCGCCGATGTGCAGCACCTTCGCCTGATAGCGATGACCGCGCGCGACGATCTCGTCGGAAATACTGCGGATCGCCACCAGCGTGGACTCGTACTTGGGACGCGCGACGAACGTGCCCGAGCCTTGCACCCGCGTGAGCACCTGCTCCGAGGTCAACTCGCGCAGCGCGCGGTTGACCGTCATGCGCGCGACGTTGAATTCGCGTGCAAGCTCGTTTTCGGACGGCACCTGGTCGCCCTCCGCCCATTCGCCTGCATGAATGCGCGCGAGGATAAAGTCCTTGATGCCCTGGTAGGCCGGTGCGTTCATGGGCTGCCGCTCGCTGTGCGCTTACTGTTCGGACACGAAGGAGAACGGGCTCAGCTTCGCGATCGTGCCGTCCTGCACGAGACGCGTCACCGCCGCGATGTCCGGCGCGAAGTAATGATCGAGCTCGTAATGCGCGACGTCGCGGCGCACCACGTCCATCACTTTCTGCAAGCTCGGGCTCGTCTTGTGCGGTGCGCGCAGATCGACGCCCTGCGCGGCGGCGAGCAGCTCGATGGAGAGGATATTCGCCGTGTTTTCCGCGATGTCGCCTAGCTTGCGCGCGGCAAACGTGGCCATCGAAACATGGTCTTCCTGGTTGGCCGAGGTAGGCAGCGAATCGACCGAAGCAGGATGGGCGAGCGTCTTGTTTTCGGAGGCGAGCGCGGCAGCGGTCACGTGAGCGATCATGAAGCCGGAGTTCACGCCGCCGTCGCGCACGAGGAACGGCGGCAAGCCGGACAGCGTGGCGTCGATCAGCAACGCAATGCGGCGCTCGGCCAGCGCGCCGATTTCCGCGGCGGCGAGCGCGAGATTGTCCGCGGCGAACGCCACCGGCTCCGCGTGGAAATTGCCGCCCGACAGCACTTCGCCGGTGTCCGGGAAAATCAGCGGATTGTCGGAAACGGCGTTGGCTTCGACGAGCAGCAGCTGCGCGGCTTGACGCATCTGGTCGAGACACGCGCCCATGACTTGCGGCTGGCAGCGCAGGCTGTACGGGTCCTGCACCTTGTCGCAATCGGCATGCGACACGTTGATGCCCGAGCCTTCCAGCAGCGAACGATAAGCCGCCGCGGCGTCGATCTGGCCTTGATGGCCGCGCAGTTCGTGAATGCGCGCGTCGAACGGCTTGACCGAACCGGCCGCCGCATCCACCGACAATGCGCCCGCCACGAGCGCCGTGCGGTACAGATCTTCGATCGCGAACATGTTGTAGAGCGCGAGCGCCGTGGACGCCTGCGTGCCGTTCAGTAGCGCGAGGCCCTCCTTCGCTTGCAGCGTGAGCGGCTTCAGGCCGACGAGCGCGAGGCCTTCGGTGGCCGGCAGGCGCTCGCCCTTCGCGAACACTTCGCCGACGCCGAGCAGCACCGCCGACATATGCGCGAGCGGCGCGAGGTCGCCGGAAGCGCCCACCGAACCCTTGACGGGGATCACCGGCAGCACGTCGGCGTTATACAGCGTGATGAGCGCCTCCATGACTTCGCGGCGAATGCCCGAATGGCCACGGCCGAGGCTCGACAGCTTGAGCGCGATCAACAGACGCACGACCGGACGCGACATCGGTTCGCCCACGCCCACTGCGTGCGACAACACCAGATTGCGTTGCAGCAGTTCGAGCTGATCGTGCGGAATGTGCGTGCTGGCAAGACGCCCGAAGCCCGTGTTGATGCCGTAGGCCGGCTCGCCTTTCGCGGCGATGTCCGCGACGGCTTTCGCGCAGGCGTCAATGGCGGCGTGGCTCGCGGGATCGAGTTGCAGCGGCACATGGCCACGCGCGATCTGGCGCAGTTGCGGGAGGGTCAGGTGGCCGGGCTTCAGAGTCATCATGGTTGTTGTCCTGTCTATACAATTTCAATGAAGTCTAGCGGTGCGGCGTTGTATATACAACTTGTTTTTGATGGTCGAGACCCCAGGGCTTTCCACTAAGGCCCTGACTGCGCGCCCTTCGTGGGTGTCGGATACGGAGCGGGCAACGTGTCGTACCGGGACCCGATGCGGCGGCAGCGGGCTTGGTGCAGTCAAACTTGTATATACACCTACGAAATTCGCGCTGCTGTGCGGACAAAAATGCCGTCCGTCATGCAAGAAGCCCGCAAGCGCGTCCGAGACGCGGGCTTCCCATCCGCCTCCGGCGTCCGAGCCCCGCTACAACTGCACGCGCGACCCGATGAAGTCCAGGAAACACTGCACGCGCCCGGCGAGCGACGCGCTCTGGTAGTACACCGCCGCGACCGGCTGCCGCTCGTCGAAAAGCGCATGGCCGAGGATCGGCACGAGCCGTCCGTCGCGGATGTCGGCGGCGATCATGAAATCGGCGAGACACGCGATACCCCAGCCGGAGAGCGCCAGCTGGCGCAAGGTCTCGCCGCTCGATGCGGTGATCGACGGCTCGATCTTCAAGGGTTCGGGCTTGCCGCCGTCACGGCCGCCACGGCCCTCGCGGCCCAGGCGGCCGGCGCTTGTGCTGCTGCGCGCGCCGCGCTCCCGCAACGGCCAGCGGTTCAGATGCTCGGGCGCGGAAAAGCCGATCAGCCGATGCTCACGCAGTGCATCGACGGCTTTCGGCTCGCCGTGCGCGGCCAGATACGCGGGGCTCGCGACCACGCGCAGCCTGCTGCTGCCGAGCGCGCGCGCATGCAGCGTGGAGTCCTGCAACGCGCCGATCCGGATCGCGATATCCACCTTCTGCTCGAGCAGATCGACGATGCGCTCGTTGCTCGTCAGCTCGAGACGAATCTCCGGATACAGCTCGGAAAATGCCGTCATATGCGGCGCGATGCAGTGAAGCATGAACGGCGACGCCGCGTCGACGCGCAGCCGCCCCGACGGCCGGCGGCGCTTGCGTGCGACGGATTCCTCGGCTTCTTCCATCGCGTCGAGAATGGCGCGGGCCCGCTGCAGGAAGCCCTCGCCCTCCTCCGTCAGTTGCAAACGGCGCGTGGTGCGCCGCACGAGCGCGGTGTCCAGCTTCTTTTCGAGGCGCGTGAGCGCCCGGCTCACGCCGGAAACGGTCTGCCCGAGCTTCTCGGCGGCCGCCGTGATCGAGCCGCTGTCGATCACGCTGACGAACACCAGCAATTCGTCGGTGGAAGTTTTCATTGTTGATTGCAAGTCAAGATTGATTTGAGACTAACACGCTTTTTGCGAGAATCGCGGCGGCGGATACTGCGTGCCTGTCATCGTGTTTCCATTGAGGAGAACGTCTTGAAGGTTTTCATTACAGGCGCAAGCGGGTTTATCGGCGGCTCGGTCGCGGCGCATCTCGTGCGCGCGGGTCATCAGGTGCGCGGTCTCATCCGCAAAACTGAACATGGCGCAGAACTGAAGCGGCTCGGCATCGAGCCGGTGATCGGCACGCTCGACGACCGGGCGCTGCTGATCGCCGAAGCGCAAGCCGCCGACGCGGTCATCAATGCCGCCAGCAGCGATCACGAAGGCGCGGTGAGCGCCTTGATCGAAGGACTCGCGGGCTCCGGCAAACCGTTCCTGCACACCAGCGGATCGAGCATCGTGGGCGATGCGTCGGGCGGCGAAGCGGCCGAGGCGCGCATCTATCACGAAGACGCGTTGCCCGAGCCGACCGCCGACAAGGCCGCGCGCGTCGCGATCGACCGCCAGGTGCTGGAGGCGGCGCAGCGCGGTATCCGCTCGGCGGTGCTGTGCAACACGCTGATCTACGGCCACGGCGCGGTGGCGGGCAGCGCAAGCGTGCAGCTGCCGCGGCTCGTGCGCCAGGCGCAAAAGAGCGGCGTGGTGCGCCATGTCGGCAGCGGCGGCAACACGTGGTCGAACGTGCATATCGACGACGTCGCCGAGCTCTACCGGCTCGCGCTGGACAAGAGCCCGGCGGGCACCTTCTACTTCGTCGAGAGCGGCGAGGCGTCGTTCCGCGACATGAGCGCCGCGATTGCGCGCGCCATGAAGCTCGGCGAGCCGCAAGGCTGGCCGCTCGAGGAAGCGAAAAAAGAATGGGGCTACGAAATGGCCTCGTACGGCCTCGGCTCGAACAGCCGCGTGCGCGGCGAGCGCGCGCGCACACTGCTCGGCTGGCAGCCGAAGCGCACGTCGGTGATCGAGTGGATCGAGCAGGACATGATGGCCGGCGAGGCCGTGAAGACCGGGCCCGCGGCGTAATCTGTGTAAGCGCCGGCGTTGCTCATCCGTAAGCTCGGCTCGATAGAATCGCGCTCAGCGGCTCCGCGCAGTCTTCGCGGGCCCGCTGAGCCCCGCGGTTCGATCCGAGCCGCTCACGAGCCCGGATTTGATCGATGACTTTGGCGCTGAACTTCGACTGGCTGACCAACCTGCTCGCGATTCTGTTCGTCGTGGCGTGCCTTTACGATGCGCGCTACGACGAATACGGCACGTTGACGCTGTCGGCGGCGCTGATGAGCCTCGCCGTGATGGCGATCGAACTGTTCCTGAAGCCCGCCTTCGACATGGCGCTGTAAGTGCGGCGCGCGGGCCGCGTCGTGACCCGTGGCCCGCGCGCCCTGCGTCCCTGGCTGATCAGATCGCCCAGCCGCCCAGATAGAAACCGACCAGCACGATGGCAATCGCCACCGTGCCCACATTGAGCTTACGATATTCGCCGCTCACCACGCGGCCGATCACGAGCGTCGCGAAGCCGAGCATGATGCCGGTCACGATGTTCGCCGTCAGCACGATAAAGACCGCGCACATCAGGCCCGACATCGCGTCGACCATGTCGTCCATATGGAGCTTGCTCACGTTGGACAGCATCAGGAGTCCCACGTACATCAGCGCGGGCGCCGTCGCGTACGAAGGCACGAGGCCGGCGAGCGGCGAGAAAAACATCACGCCGAGAAACAGCAGCCCGACCACCGCCGCCGCCATGCCGGTCTTCGCGCCGGCCGCGACGCCGACCGTCGATTCGATATAGGCCGCAGCCGGCGCGCCGCCGAGCAGTCCCGAGAAAATCGAGCTGACCGAATCCGCCGTGAGCGCGCGGCCGCCATTGATGATGCGGCCATTTTCGTCGAGCTGGCCCGCTTGGCCGGCCACGGCGCGGATCGTGCCGGTAGCGTCGAACACGGCCGTCATGACGAGCGCGAGCACGCTCGGCAGCACCGCCATCGAAAGCGCGCCTTTGATGTCCATCGCGCCGATCAGCGACTCGTGCCCCGGCGCACTCAGCGACGGCACCGCGAACACGCCATGAAACGACACCGCCGGATCGACGAGCAGCGCAATGGCCGAAATCGCGACGATCACGATCAGGATCGAGCCCGGCACGCGGCGGCGCACCAGCCCGAAAATCGCCGCGAGCCCCGCCACCGACATGAGCGCCGGCAATGCAGTGATAGGGCCGAGCGCGACCGGCAAACCGGCCCCCGGATTCTTGACGACGAGGCCGACGTCATGGGCGGCGATCAGCAGCAGGAAAAGACCGATGCCGATGCCCGTGCCGTGCGCGATGCCCGTCGGCAGATTGCGCAGAATCCACGAGCGCACGCCCGTCACCGAAATCGCGGTGAACACGACGCCCATCAGGAACACGGCGCCGAGCGCGACCGTCGGATGCAGGCCTTTGCCGAGCACGAGTCCGAAGGCGGTAAACGCGGTCAGCGAAATGGCGCAGCCGATGGCGATCGGCAGGCGCGCCCACACGCCCATCAGCAGCGAGCCGAACGCGGTCGTGAGACACACGGCGACGAACACCGCGCTGGTGTCGAAGCCCGCCTTGCCGAACATGCCGGGCACGACGAACACCGAATAGACCATCGCGAGAAAAGTCGTAATGCCCGCGACGATTTCCTGGCGCTGCGAACTGCCCCGCGCGGAAATTTCGAAGTAGCGATCCAGAAAGCCCTTGGTGTCGAATGATTCGGCGCCGGCTTCGGAAAGCGGCTGGGCGTGGGGTTCCATCATGATGAGTGCCTCCTTTATCAGCATGCTGAAACGGCCGTCAGGGTGGCCGTCATCAGGTTCGTCTCGTTGCGTTGATTTAATGGGGTGCGCGTGGTGGCGCGCTGGTTGACCCGCTTTGTGTTTTTTTGTCTCGTTTTTGTGTCTCGAAATGTAGGCCAACCCAGATATATCTCCCATCGCATGAATGGCATGCCGGGCATGTCGCGACGCTTATATCGTTTAAGCGACGGCGACGCGCGTCCGCGATCCGCGCGTTTACACCTACGCGTCGAGCGCGAACCGCGACCGCCGGCTGAAAGCGTTTTGAGAGCTCGCCCGCCGCTTCGGGAAGCGCGAACGCGCACGCGGCGGGGCACGAAGCGTGCTTGCCGCGTCGGTTCAAAACGGCCCCCAAAACGGGACCGCCCGGCGTCGCGGGTTAAACTCTTGGCCGTACTGTCCAACCGCGGCCCTTTGCCGGCCGCCCCGGTCCATGGAGTTCCCCCTGATGAGTGGCGGCTTTTCGCTTCCTGCCTGGCGTCAAACCCTTCTCGCCGCGTTCGCGCTGCTGGCGCTCGTCGCGCTGTCCGGCTGCAGCAGCCTGCTCTGGGGCACGCAGCAGGCGCCGATCGTCGAGGCCACGGTGATGCCGGTCGAAGCCGCGAGTGCGCCGGTGGCCGCTTCGGCGCCCGAGCCCGTCGAGACGGAAGCCGCCGAGCCGGAGCAGCCGAAGAAGCCGAAGAAGCCGGTCGTCAAGCCGCACAAGGTCGAGCCGCCGCCGCCCGTCGTCGCGCCGCCGCCTCCGCCGCCGCCTCCGCCGCCGCTGATCCTCGTGCGCACCATCGAGCGCAACGACGCCCATACGCTGCTCGACAGCCAGGTGCAAAAGCCCGACGGCAAGGTCGTCGGGCGGGCGGTCGACATGATTGCGGACGCGAGCGGCAAGCCGCGCGAAGTCGTCGTGAATCTGCAAGGCTTCCTGGGTGTCGGCGACCGCAAGGTCAACTTCGCGTGGAACGCGTTCCGCTTCACACCGGCGGCGAAGGCCGCGCCGATCACGCTGAACCCGTCGGCGGTGCCGGTTAATCCCGCCAGGTCGAATGCCGCGATGCAATTGCCGGTGATCGACGCGACCGTCGAGCGCGCGAACGGCGCGAAGGTCGGCCGGGTGATCGACGTGCTGATCGACGCGAGCTCGCAGCCGCAGGCCGTGGTGCTCGACGTGAACGGGATGGTCAGCACCGAGCGGCGCACGATTGCCGCGAACTGGTCGGCGCTGCGCTTCGTCGCGAAAGACAAGGAACTGCATCCGCAAATCGATCTGAGCGATGCGCAGATCAATGCGGCGCCGCCCTACGCGAGCGACAAGCCGATTCGCGCCGTGTCGCCCGCGCCGGCGGCTGCACCGGCGCCTGCCTCCGCCGCCGCTTCTGCGGCGCCCGCGGCCGCGGCGACATCCGCGGCGGGTTCCAACGCACGGGCGGTCCGATGACGGGCCGCACTCTCGTTACCGCGCGAAGCCTGCGCGCGCTCGACTGGCTGAACTTCTTCGTGGCCAACGTGCAAACGGGCTTCGGTCCGTTCATCGCGTCGTATCTGGCGTCGCACAAATGGACCCAGGGCGAGATCGGCATGGCGCTCTCGGTCGGCACGATCAGCGCGATGGTGAGCCAGGTGCCGGGCGGCGCCGCCGTCGATGCGTTGCGCAACAAGAAAGGCGCGGCCGCATGGGCCATCTTCGCGATCATTCTGAGCGCGGTGCTGCTCGCCGCGAGTCCGACGGTGCTGCCGGTGATCGCGGCCGAGGTGTTCCACGGCTTCGCCAGCTGCATGCTGACACCGGCGCTCGCGGCGATCTCGTTCGCGCTCGTCGGGCGCGCCAATCTCGGCGACCGGCTCGGGCGCAATGCGCGCTGGGCGTCCATCGGCAGCGCGGTCGCGGCTGGACTCATGGGCGTGTTCGGCGAATACTATTCGCCGCGCGCCGTGTTCTGGCTGACCGCCGGGCTCGCGGTGCCCGCGCTGATCGCGCTTTCGATGATCCAGCGCACCGACACCATCCAGCTGCCGAAAGCCGCGCCGACGCCGGAGCAGACCGAGCGGCGCGAGAGCCTGCGCGAATTGCTGCGCGACAGGCGCATGCTGCTGTTCGCCGCGTGCATCGTGCTGTTCCATCTGTCGAATGCGGCAATGCTCAATCTCGCCGCGGGCGAAGTGACCGCCGGCATGGGCGACAACGTGCAGCTCGTAATCGCGGCGTGCATCATCGTGCCGCAGGCTATCGTGGCGATGATGTCGCCGTGGGTCGGGCGATCCGCCGAACGCTGGGGGCGCCGGCCGATCCTGCTGCTCGGCTTTTCCGCGCTGCCGGTGCGCGCGCTGCTCTTTGCCGGCATCAGCAGCCCTTATCTGCTCGTGCCCGTGCAGGTGCTCGACGGCCTGAGCGCGGCCGTGTTCGGCGTGATGCTGCCGCTCGTCGCCGCCGACGTGGCGGGCGGCAAAGGACGCTACAACCTGTGCATCGGCCTCTTCGGGCTCGCGGCGGGCATTGGCGCGACCTTGAGCACGACGGCGGCGGGCTTTATCGCCGATCATTTCGGTAACGCGGTGGCGTTTTTCGGACTCGCCGCCGCCGGCGCGCTGGCTGTCCTGCTGGTGTGGGCGGCGATGCCCGAGACGCGCGACGCCGCCGCGGAAGAGAACGGCGAAACGGTGGCGGGTGAAGGGAAACCGGCGGCGAGATAAGGACTGGCTGCGGGGCACGCCGCCGGCCGCTGCGGAATTACCCCCGCGGAATTACCCCGCGGAATTACCCCGCGGAATTACCCCGCGGAATTACCCCGCGGAATTGCCGCCGCCGAAGCACCGTCGCCGGAGTACCGCCGCCGAAGTACCGCCGCGCAAGCACTGCGGCGCAAGCCAGGCATGACACCCTTGCGCCAGCCGGACCGGCGCCCCGGCCGCCCCGGCCCGCCCCGGCGCTGACCAACAGCACCTCAGTCGATCGCGCGCCCTGCCGTCTCGCGCATGAACGGCAGCGGCAACAACGACACCAGTCCGCAGCCGATCAGATACCATGCCGGCGCCAGGTTGCTGCCGGAAATCTGGATCAGCCAGGTCGCGAAAAACTGCGCGAATCCGCCGAAAATCGACACGCCGAGGCAGTAGACAATCGACATCCCCGTCGCGCGAATCTGGCGCGGAAAGAGCTCCGGCAGCATGACGATATTGGGGACCGCCGTGAACGCGACCAGCACCGCGAGTCCGGCGACCACGGCGAGCAGCACCGGCACGGTCGGCACTGTGTTGATCATCATGAAGGCCGGATACACGGCCGCGATCAGCAACACACGCGAGACCCACAGCACACGCTTGCGCCCGACGCGGTCCGACAGCGCCCCCGCGAACGGCGAACACACCACCGTCACCGCGGCGGCGGTCCATGCCGCCCACAACGCCGACGACATCGGCAGGTGCAGAATGCGGATCGCGTAGGTGGACAGATAGAACAGCACGATGTAGTTCGCCGCAGTTCCGCCGATGGTCGTCACGACGCCGGTGGTGATCACGCGCGCATGGTCGCGAAAGAGCTTGCGCACGGGCAGCGTGGTCTCGGCGTGAGCGCTCGCGAGCGTGCTGCCGTCCTCGACGCCGGGCAGCGTCTCATTCAGATGACGCCGGATATAGATGCCGATCGGCCCCATCGCCATGCCGATCACGAACGGCACGCGCCAGCCCCAGCTTTCGAGCGCCGCGGTCGACAGCGCCGCGGCGAGCGCCACGCCCAGCAGCGAACCGCACACCGTGTTCAGGCCCTGGCTCACGAACTGCCAGCTGCCGTAGAAGCCGCGCGTGTTATCGCTGCCGTACTCCATGAGGAGCGAGGTGGACGCGCCGACTTCTCCGCCCAACGCGAAACCCTGAATCAGGCGCGCGACGATCACGAGCAGCGGCGCCGCCATGCCGATCGCGGCAAACGTGGGCGCGAACGCGATGATCGCCGAGCCGAGCGTCATGAGCCACAGCGTGAGGCTCATCGCCGCCTTGCGGCCGGCGCGGTCGGCGTAAGCACCCAGCACGACGCCGCCCACCGGGCGCATGATGAAGCCCACGCCGAACGTGCCGACGGCCAGCATCAACTGCGCGAGCTGGCCTTCAACGGGAAAATACAGCTTGCCGATGATGGTCGCGAAAAAGCTGTAAATGGTGAAGTCGAAAAACTCGAGGCCGTTGCCGAGCGTGATCGCGGCAATCGCCTTCGCGTGGCCCGCGCGTGGCACAGGGCGCGCGGCCTGCGCGAGGCGGGTCTCGTCGTCGCTCGACGCGTTGTGCGCGGCGGTTTGCGGTGCGGCTGAATAGTTCATCCGTGTCTCCATGATCTTTCTGGTGTCCGTGCTGCCCGTGCCGTCGTGCGGCTTGTGCGGGCTGCGAGCCGTCGCTTCAGACGAGGAACGTCTCTGCGAGCCTCACCCAGTACGCCGCGCCGGTCGCGAGGCATGCGTCGTTGAAGTCATAGCCCGGGTTGTGGACCATGCAACCACCTTCGCCGTCGCCATTGCCGATGATCAGGTAGCTGCCCGGGCAGCGTTCGAGCAGGAACGCGAAGTCCTCGCTGCCGGTGAGCGGCTGCATGTCCCGGATGACGCCCTCTTCGCCGAGCCAGTCGAGCGCGACCTGCCGCGCGAGATGGGTCATCTCCACGTCGTTGACGAGCACCGGATAGCGGCGCTGATAGTCCACCTTCGCCCGCGCGCCGTATACGGCCGCCTGTCCGTATGCGACCGCCGTGATGCGTTCCTGCAGATGGTCGCGGACCTCGGGCCTGAGCGCGCGCACCGACAGGCGCATTTCGGCGGTTTCGGGAATCACGTTCGGCGCGTCGCCGGCATGAATGGCGCCGACGGTGATGATCGCCATGTCGAGCGGCGCGATATTGCGCGACACAATGGATTGCAAGGCGAGCACGATCTGCGCGCAGACCACGACCGGGTCGACGGCCTTATGAGGCACCGCGCCGTGACCGCCGCGCCCGGTCACGGTAATGATCACCGTATCCGACGAAGCCATGAACGAACCCGGCAGGAATCCGAACTTCCCCGTCGGGAAGCCCGGCATGTTGTGCATGGCGAACACCGCGTCGCAGGGGAATTGCTCGAAGAGCCCGTCTTCGAGCATTTTGCGCGCGCCCGCGAGGCCCTCTTCGGCCGGCTGGAAAATCAGATTCAGCGTGCCGTCGAAGCACTTCTCGCGCGCCAGATGCTGCGCGGCGGCGAGCAGCATGGCCGTGTGGCCGTCGTGACCGCATGCGTGCATCTTGCCGGGCACCTTGCTCGCGTACGGCAGCCCGGTCGTTTCGTGGATCGGCAGCGCATCCATGTCGGCGCGCAAGCCGAGGCGCCGCGTGCCGCTGCCGACTTTCAACTGACCGACCACGCCAGTCTGGCCCAGCCCGCGATGCACGCTGTAGCCCCACTCCTGCAGGCGTTCGGCGACCAGATCGCCGGTGACGTGCTCCTCGTAGGCGAGCTCCGGATGCGCGTGGATGCGGCGCCGCAGCGCGATCATCTCGTCTTCGAGTTCGGCGATGCCTGCGGGAATGACCATGGTGTTCACAATCCGTCTCCTTTTATCAATGCACATGAGTGCATTGACCCAGCATAGCCATGCGTTTTTTTGAGAGGCAGGCGTAGAATCGTCACGGCAGCAACTGCTGGTTGCCACCTTACGTGAAAACCCTCGAATGAAACTCCATCAGCTCAGCACCTTGGCGGCGATTGCGGATACCGGAAGTATCCGGGCCGCCGCGCGCACGCTCGGGCTTTCGCCCGCTGCCGTCACCAAGGCCATGCGCGAGCTGGAGGCGGATCTGCACGCGCCGCTCGTCGTGCGCAGCGCGAGCGGCGTCGCTTTCACGGAGTTCGGCCGCACGCTCGTCGTGCACGCGCGCGTCGTGCTGGGACAGCTGCAGCGCGCGGAGGCGGAAATCGAGGCGATGCGCGGCGCGGCGGCGGGCAAGCTGTCGATCGGCGTCACGCCGTGGGTCGCGCTCACGTTCCTGCCGGCCGCCGTGCAGCGCTTTCGCCGACGCATGCCGGAAGTGCAGCTGGAGTTTTTCGAAGGTCTGCTCGCCGTCGTGCAGCCGCGCCTGCGCGACGGCAGCCTCGATTTCTCGATCGGCCGTCCGCCGCCGGCGTCGCCGGCCTCGGAGTTTCACAACACACCGCTCTTTTCGACGCACTCGGCGGTGGTCGCCCGGCGCGATCATCCGAAAGCCGGTTGCCGCACGCTGCTCGAACTCGAAGACGCCGAGTGGGTGCTGAACTGGGACCCCGCAAGCCGCGAGTCGATCTCGGACAACCTGTTTCGCAAGCGCGGCATGCGCGTGCCGCACACCATTCATCTCGCGCATTCGCTCGCGGTCGTGCTCGGCTTGCTCGCGCATACCGACATGCTGAGCATCTTTCCGTGGCCGCTCGTCGAGGTGACGCTCGCGAAAGAAAACCTGTGGGCGCTGCCGCTGCGCGAAACGGTCGACGAAACCATCGTCAGCATCACCGCGCGCCGCGGGGCGCCCGCGAGTCCGGCCGCCACCTGTTTTCTGGACTGCCTGCGCGAAGTGATCGACGAAGGCGCGCGCTCGCAGGACCCGGAGCAGCGGCGCCTCTTTCACTCCATCGAGCTGCTGTTCTAGCCGCGCGTCATCAGCCCGCGCAATGCCCGGGCCGGGCGCCCGAACCTAATCGAGAAACTCGGCCGCGCGCTCGCGCAACACCGCGCCGAAATCGTCGAGCCAGCCAATCGACAGACGCCAGCTCTGCCAGTACAGATCGACGTCGATAGGCTTGCCCGGCGCCATCGGCACGAGTTCGCCGCTCGCGAGGTGCGAGGCGATCATGCGCTCGGGGCACATGCCCCAGCCGAGCCCCGTCACGCAGGCACGCAGGAATCCGGCGACGTGCGGAATCCAGTGCAGCGGCGGGTCCACGTCCGCCCGCGTGATGCGGCGCATGAAGCGCTTTTGCAACTGATCCTTCGGATTGAAGTCCATGCACGGCGCGCGGCGCAGAGTGTCGCGCGTGACGCCGTCCGCGAAATGACGCGCGAGAAACGCCGGCGAACAGACCGCGAGGTAACGCATGCGTCCAAGCCGCGTGGAGCGGCAGCCTTGCACCGGCTCGGCCTGGGTCGTCACCGCGCCCTGCACGCTGCCGTCGCGAATCCGCTCGGCGGTGTGATCCTGATCGTCGATCACAAGGTCGAGCAGCATTTGACGCTCCGCGCAAAACGGCGCCACGGCGTCGATGAACCACGTGCCCACGCTATCGTCGTTAACCGCCACCCGCAGTGTCGGCCACGCTTTCACGAGACCGCCCGGCAAGGCGGGCACGCGGCCGGTCAGCTCCGCTTCGAGCAGTTTCACGCGTTCGGTATGGCGGCACAGCAACGCGCCCGAGTTGGTCGCGACACACGGCTGGCCGCGCTTGACGAGCACGCTGCCCACCCGCTCCTCGAGCAGCTTGACGCGCTGCGAGACCGCCGACGGCGTGACGTTCAGTTCGCTGGCCGCGCGGTCGAACGAACCGTGGCGCACGACGGCGGCGAGCGCGTCGAGCAACGCATAGTCGAGCATTAGCGTTCCTTAATCGGCGTTAGCTAAATTAGCTTCTCTTATACACCCAAGATCCGCAGACTAGCGAGGTTCGCTTCTCCCGTCTACTGGATCGACTATGAACTGGCTGGCTTTTTCTCACGGCGCGGCGTTATGCGCGTCGCTGATCGTGACCATCGGCGCACAGAACGCCTTCGTTTTGCGGCAAGGCATCATGCGCTCGCACGTCGGCAAGATTGTGGCGTTGTGCGCGCTGTCGGACTGCATTCTGATCAGCGCGGGCGTGGGCGGCGCGTCGGTGCTGATGGAGCGCTACCCGGTCTTCGTGCACGTGATGCTGTATGTCGGGCTCGCCTACCTCGCGTGGTTCGGCATCAACGCGCTGCGGCGTGCGGTGCGGCCCGGTCACGCCGTGATGGACGCCGGCTCGAACGCTGCGGCCCCAGCCGCCCAACGCGCGATGCCGATCATTCTCATGACGCTCGCCTTTACGTGGCTGAATCCGCATGTGTATCTGGACACCTTTTTGCTGGTCGGCACGGCGGGCGCGCGCGAGCCGGACGGCGCGCGCGTCGCATTCGCCGTCGGCGCGATGGCGGTGAGCTGTGTCTGGTTTATCGGCCTCGGCTACGGCGCGCGCGCGCTCGCGCCGCTGTTTCGCCGCGCCGGCGCGTGGCGCGTGCTGGACGGCGCGATCGGCAGCATGGTGTTGTTGCTGGCGGTCACGCAGTTGCGGTGAGGCGGTTGGGCCTTGGCACTAACTCGTCGGCACTAATTCGGCGACCGCGCAAGCGTCAGCAATTCCTGCACGAGCTGAGCGGACACATAGTGCGGACCGTCGAACAGATAGACGCGATGGCCGCGGTACGCCTGCAACTGCGGCGCAAGCTCCGCGGCGCTCGCCGGGCGAAACGCGCCGCCCGCGGCGGGGCGAAACGCTTCGGCGATAATTCTCACGCGACGCGCACCGAGCCGCGCAGCCAGCGCGTCGGCATACGCGCGGGCGGCCGCCGGACCGCGCGTATACAGGCCGCAGCCGTCCTGGAAGAACACGCCCACGTCATGCGGCAGCCAGCCGTCGAGCCACGTGGCAAGCGCCTCCCCGCCGATATTCGAATTATCGTAGACGCTGATCCACAAAGGCCGCGGCAGCCGGTCGAGCAAAGGTCCGAGCGCCGCCGCGCCTGGCCATGTCGGATCGACTTCGACCGGAAAGTAATAGCCCGCCACGCGAACCGGCGGCCGCGCGGCGGCGAGCCTTTGCGATTGCGCGATCAGCTGTGCCGCCTGGGCGCGCGCCGACGTCTCGTCGAAACGGCCGGCAAGACCGACGATCACGTTGCGCGCCCACGGCTCGTTGGCAATGCGTGTCCAGTCGGGCAAACGGCGCGCGGTGTCGAGGCCATCGGGCACCGCGGGAGCCGAAGAGCCGGAACGCGCCGCTGCATTCACGCCCGGCAGATAGGCCGTACCGTCCACCGCTGTCCACTGCACCAGCAGCTCGCTAATGCCGAGGCGCTCCCAATCGCCGCGCGGGTCGAGGTGACCGGCGTCGGGTTGCCACACGATGCCTTGTGCGAGGCTGTCATCGCCGGCGGGGCGGGTTGCACAGCCGCCGAGCAATGCGCTCAACGCGCCCGCGGCGAGCAGCGCGCGACGGCGCGGCGAGTGCAGAAAGCGCGGCGCGCCCGGCCACGCCGCCTGCGCGCGGCCAGTTGGGAAATCGGACATCGTTTTGTCGTCAACCTTCGACATGACCCTCAGTACTTCGAAACAGCGACGCGCCGGCTCAATACGCAAACACAGCGCCGAAGAAAACGCCGCGGGCGCGATCGTCGCCGGTGATTTTCAGCCGGTACTGTACCGACAGATCGACAAACGAGCGCGGCGCATCGTACTGACTGTCGCGGAACCAGTAGCGCGTCGAGATGCCGACGCCCGCACCGAGCGGAATGCTGTGGTCGATGCTCGAATCGTAGTCCGCCCCCACCACCAGATACGGGAACACCGTCCATTTCGGACTATAGCTGTCCATGCGGAAGGTGCGGCCCATCTGCAGGTTGGTGGTGGCATACACAGAGCCCGCGTTCAGATAGGCGCCCGTCTCCGCGTAGAGGCGCGCGGTCCACCATGCCGGCACGTCCACGCGACGCTCGGTGCCGAAGCCGCCCGAATACGCGAGGCGCGCGAGCCAGTCGGGATTCACGCGCGAGCCGATTGGAATGATGCGCTCGAACGCGACGATCGCGTCGATCTGCGTGAACGGTTTCGCGCGCGCGCCGAGGGTCGCCTGCAAGGTATCGACGCCGGTGGCGCCGCCGTTCTTCACGCCGAAGCTTTCGTAGCCGCGCGCATAGACCTCGAACATCCGCTCGCCGAGGCTGCCGAACGGCCGCCAGTAGGCTTCCACGCCGCCCTGCCAATTGTTCGATGTGCCTGGCGTCGGCGACGAGGCATAGCCGGGCTGCATGCCCGAGCCGCGATAATTGAGCGACGCGTTAAAACCCCAGTTCCGTGTGACGTCCGCGTGCGCGCTGCGCAGGTCGTTCAGTTGCGCAGGCGTCGGGGTGGGCGTGGTGCTCGCCGTCGGCGTGGCGACGCTTTCGCTATCCGGCAGGGGTGCCGCACTGGCGTCGATGGCCCGCTTGAAATACTGCGCGGCCTCGCTGTTGCGATGCGCATGCATCGCCGCATAACCGGCATCCGCGGCCGCGCCGGGCGGCAATGCGCCGGCCTTGTCGGCCATGCTGAAGCGCTCGTAGGCCACGCGGCCGTTGCCCGCGCGTTGCGCGATGTAGGCCGCCGGCATATCCGGCAGCGCGTCGAGCATGCCCGCATCGACCATGTAGCGCGCCTGATCGTCGGCCTCGCGTGTGTCGCCTGCGGCCACCAGCGTATTGATCAGTTCCACGCGATGCTGCGGATCGTCCGGCGCAGCTTGCACCGCTTCGCGCGCATCGCGCAGCGCGGCCGCCTGATCCTTCGCCGCCGATGCCTTCTGCGCAGCGCGCGCCGCGGCAAACCCCGGGTCGGCCGGATGCACATAGCAACTCGAGCCGTATTCGTCGAGCAGACATTCGATGATCGGCCGGCGCAGCGGATCGAGCGAACTCGCGACCGGATGCGTCAGCGCCGCCCGCGCCCGCGCGCGCCGCAGCGCGATGGCGGCGTCCGTGTCGTCGCCTTTGGCGGATAACGGGGCAAGCACGTCGAGCGCGCGCTGCGGCTCGCCGGCGGCGATCCGTACGTCGGCGATGATCGTGCGCGCCACGCGCTGGTCCTGCTCGCTCGCGTGGTTCGCCTGCAGCACGCGGGCGAAATCCGCTTCCGCCTCCGCCATGCGCCCCTGGGCGGCGAGTGCATAGCCGCGCAACGTGAGCGGCATGAGCGACGCGTCATCGGCGGAGTGACCGACGCCGGCGACGCTGCCCACACTGGCGGCACTGGCCGCGCTTGCAGCAGCTTCGACGGCCGGCAGATCGTTCGCGGCGAAGAGCGCGTCGATCAATTGCAGCCGGTAGCCGATGCGCTCCGGCGCATAGGAGACGGCGTCGCGCGCGAGCGCCGCGGCGCGTGCGAAGTCGCCCTGCTGGCGCGCTTCATACGAGGCCGCTGCGGACTTCGGCGCGAGCCGGCTGCCGATGAAACCACGCCGCAAGCGCAGTTCGTCGTTATCGCCGAAACGCTTCACCGCGTCGAGGTCGGCGGCCCACGCGCCGGCATCGTCGCCGGACGCGCTCGCCGCGTCGATCAGCAGCAGATGCAGGCGCAACAGATCAGGGCGCAGCGCGAGCGCGTCGTTTGCATACTTCACGGTCGCCGCGAAATCTTTCGCCGCATACGCCTTGTAGGCCTGCTGGGCGGCGATCAGCGCCGCGCCGCTCAACGCATTCGGATCACCCGCCTGCTGACGGCCGCCGCGCGCCACCGCGCGAGTCGACGCGCTCAACGCGTCGATCTGCTTGCGTCGCGAGGTCAACGCGGAGTCCGGACCGAGTTGCGCGATGGCGTCCCCGAGCGAATGGCTCGCCTCGCCATAACGACGCTGCGCGGCGAGCGAATTGGCGAGCAGCACGCGCAGCGACACCACGTCGGGCCGCTGGCGAATGGCCTCACGCGTTCGCGCGACGGCGCCCGCATAGTCGCCGCGAGCGTACGCGGCGTACGCCTCCTGCGCGACACGGTAAGCCGCGCCGCTCAGCGGCAGCGGGTTCTGCGCGGACGTCGCCCCGCTCTGCGCGTGGGCAGTCGACACCACGCCTAACGCGCCCGCCACCGCGACTGCCGCAATCGCGCGCAGCACGAATGGGGTTGCACCGTTGCGAAGCCGGCATGGGTCCGCATGGCCCGCATGGCCCGCATGCGTTGCGTCGCCCCTACCGCGCGTCGCTGCAAAAAGCCCCCGAAAACGCGGTGAAACCGGAGCCGCGCCCGTGCACGGCGCGTCGATGCGCCGCCTGAGAATCGTGTCGATCATTCTGTCGCCGCCAACGCGGCCTGCAGGCGGCGCTGTTCCTGGATTACGTTGTCGAGCGCGGCAAGCGAGATCACCTCGCGCGCCACCATATAGTCGCCGATGCGGCCATGCCGGTCCGGACGATAGTGTTGCAGCGCGGCTTCGAAGTCCTCGCGGCGCACATGCCCGTGTTCGATCAGCAGATCGCCGATCAGCGGCACGCTGCGCGCGGGCGCGTGGCCAGCGTTCGCGCCCGCCTCCGCCGGCGCAGAAATGTCCACGCCGCGCAGCACACGCAAGCCCGCCGCAATTTCGCCTTCGCGCACGATCTGCTCGACCACCGGCCCGTCGATTAGCGCGCTCAGCTCGGCGATCACCTCGTCGGCAAGCGGACTCGCCGTCAGAAGAATCGTGCGGCCCTGCGCGGCGTCGATTTGCGGCAGCACGCGGTGCCGCACGACCGTCTCGAGCGGCAAACACGCGGCGTCGTCGCGAAGGCGCTCGAGGTCGAGCCGGCCGCGCGGCAGATCGGTCTGGAACGCAATCGCTTCGGCGAGCGTTTCCTCGTCGAGCCAGCCCTTGGCCATCAGCACGCGGCCAAGCGGCGCCTCGCGCGCATGACTCTCACCGAGCGCGGCTTCGAGCCTGTCGGGATCGATGGCCTGCCACGACAGCAGCAGTTCGCCGAGACGCTGACGACGATTGTTGAACCCATCCGCCGACGGAAAGTCGTGCATGGTCTTGTCCCACGCGAGACGCTTGCCCGTCGCGAGGTGCACGATGAACATTTTCCACGCGCGCGCGACGGCCATGAAATTGATGAAGTTGCCGACCACCATCCGCGGCACGGACAACACGCCGTGCTCCCAGCCATACAGACGCGTAACGAAGTAAATGCGCTGCACGACGCGCAATACGAGCGCCACTGCGTTGGCCCACAGGAGCGCACGCAGCCACGGCGAGTCGGCGAAAGGCGAGGCGATCAGCTCGGGCATGAGGCCGAGAAGACTCGCGCCCGCGAACAGCAGGAATTGCACCACGAGCGCATACGCAATGATGCCGACGAACGCGGTCACGACGCCCTTGCGGTCGCGAAACAGCAGATAGCGATTCGCGAGGGAACCGGTCCAGCCCGTCTGCTTCCACCCTTGCAAGCCGATGCCGAGCGTCCAGCGCGCGCGCTGACGATAAGCGGTGCGAAACGTATCGGGGAAAAATTCGCGCACGCACAAAGGCATCGTCACGGTAATGTCGCGTTCGGCGCCGAAGCCGAACCAGGCCTTGCGGCGGGTCGCGAACTGCACGGGAAAGCGCGCGAAAATGGACTGCATGCCCATTTTCGCGAGACGTGCGCCCACGTCGTAGTCTTCCGTGAGACTCTCGGTGTTGAACGGTTGATTGTCGGTCTCCGCAATCAGCGACAGCAGCGCGCGCCGCGAGAAACACGTGCCCACACCCGCCGACGGCACCGAGCCCACCAGACTCTCGCGCACCACGAGGTCTTTGGCGTGCCACTCGGCGAACTCGTCCATGTAAGTGCCGGCCACGAGCTCGAACCAGTTGCGCTCGAGCGACGCGACCGGCAACTGGATCATGTCCTTGCGCGGCAGCAGGTAATTGAAAAAGCGCAATTCAACGGGATGCAGCACGTCCTCGCTGTCGTGCAGCACCACGCCCGCGAATTCGATGCCCGCCTCGCGCTCGTAAGCGAAAATCGCCTGAATCACCCAGTTCAGGCAATCGGCCTTGCAGGTCGGTCCGTCGTGCGGCACTTCCACGCGGCGCAACTGCTTGTAGCGGCGGCGCATGCGCTCCACTTCGGCGATGGTCTGCGGATCGTTCTGATACGTGCCGACGAACACCACATAGTTGCGGTAATCCATCACCCGCACGAGATCTTCGATCATCGCCGCCACCACGTCGTACTCGTGCCACGCCGGCACCATGATCGCGAGCGGCTGCTCTTCGCGCTCGTAGAGCTGCGCGGCCGTCAGCGGCTTATAGGTGCGCTCCACCGTCAGGCGGCGGTACAGCATGCGGCTCCAGTACCAGAGATCGATGAACAGATCGTCGATACTGGAGAGCACGATCAGGAACGCCACCAGCGCGGCGACGTATTCCAGCCCGTGGTAGTAGTGGGCTAACGCGTAGCCCGCATACCATTTGATCAACGCGATGCTCACGACTTGTCCCGGTTCCTGCGGCGCGCGATGTTCGCGATCAGCAGCAGCACGAGCAGTAGCCCGATCAGCGCGGCCGGCACGCCCCAGCGCACCCAGCTTTGCATGATCCACGGCCCGTCGATGTCGCTCGCGTCGACCACCTGCCCCGGATGACGCGTATCGAACTGGCGCAGCGTGCCGCTGCCGTCGACAATCGCGACGTCGCCGCGCGAGAGCTGCAGCGAAGCGGGCAACACCGCCGGCGTGTCGCCCACCGTACGGTAGGACACGCCCTGCACGCCGCCCGAACTCACCACCTCGATCACGCCGACGCGGTTCAGGCCCGAGAGGTCCGCGAGCATCTTGCCCGACGGATCGGTGAACGACAGGCGGTCCTTCGCCAGACGCGCGATGCTCTTTTCGTCGGCGAGCGCAACGTCCGCGGCGAGAAACGCGCCTTGTGGCTTCACCGCATCGCCGTCACGCGCGACGCTGAAGCCCGCGCGCGTCGGCGCAATGCCGCTCGCGTTGGCGAGACGCGCGATGCGCGGCAGCGCCTCGGTCGCGTTGCCGAGATAGGCGGTGGGCACGATGACTTCCGCTTGCGACGCAAAGCGCGCGACCATGCCGGTGAAATCGTCGCCGAGGGAGGCGTCGGCAAGACGCAAGTGACTGCTCGGCAGAACCGCGATCGGATGGCCCTGATCGCGCGCGCGGCAGCCGCCTTCCGGCTGGCGCTGGAATTCGACGCGCACCTGGTTGCGCGGCGCAAGCGCGAAGCGCGGCACGTGCGCGGTGATGCGCTGCAGCTTGCCGTTCGCGTTGAGCAGCTGCGAGCCGATCAGCACGTCGTTGAAATACACAGAGGCGGTCTGCCCGGAGTTGTCGAGCGTGGGCGCCGCAGCCACGTCGAGCACGACGGCATCCGGCAGCTTGCCGTTGCCCGAGGCCGCGCCGAGGTCGAAGCTCGCGTCCCAGTTCGCGCGCACCTGCACATCGAGCGTGCGCGGCTCGCCGCCGAGCAGCGACAGCGCGATCTGGTCGCCGCGCGTATCCGGCGCATTGTCGATCTGATGGACGACGAGGCGGCTCGCCACGTCGATGGGACGCCAGGTATGCGCGAGCACCGCGACGCCGTCGTTGTCGCCGACCACGATGGCCGTCTGCCCGCCCACATGCGCGACGCGCACTTCGCCGGCGGCGAGCGGCTGCGCCACCGGATCGACGGCGCGTGCGCGCCAGGCGTCGAAAGCCTCCGCCGCCGCGGGCGAGACGCCGGCCACCTGTTCACGCAAGGCGTCGAGCGAGGTCTTCAGGCTCGCGCGCAGCGCATCGTCGGCGACGATCACGTCGGGTGCAAAGGCGGCGCCGGGCGCGAGCGCGACCAGCGCGCCGGCTTCGGCGGGGTTCGCGAGCTTGTGCGAGCCGCCCGCGGCAAGCGCGGCAAAAGCGGGAATCGCGCGCAACGGCGCCGGCACGTCGACGTTCGACAGATCCACCGTGTCGCCGGCGGCGGGCCACGCGCGCGTGGCCGGCGTGCGGCCGTCGCGCTGCAGCAGCGCCTCGACGCGCCAGCCGGCGTTGAACGCGGGCGCGGCGACGCCGCGTGCGCTCACCATCACGACCGGCTTGTGCGGCAAGGCGCTCCACGCGCCGCGCAGATCGACAATCGCTTCGGGATCGTAGCGATAGGTGAGGCGCGAAGTCGGCGCGATGCGCCAGACATTGCCGATCGCGGTCTGGTCCGCGCAGATGTTGTCGTTGATCAGCGACGACCAGTCGAGACCGACGCGCACGAAGCCGCTCGGCCGTGGAGCGCCGTCCACGCCGAGCGTCGCGGAGCCGTCGCCCTGCTCCTGCGCCGGGCTGCGCGAGAGCACGGGCGAGCCGTCGAGCGAAACGAGCATCGTGGTGCGCCCGCCGTTGCCGCGCAGATAGCTGCCGTCGATCTGCAAACTGGCGTCCGTGAGCGGCACGCCGGCCGGCACCGGCAGATACAGTTCCTGGCGGGCGTCCGGGGCGCGCAGCACGAGCGGCTCCCGCATGCCGAGTTCGGCGAGCGAGATGCTGCGGCTTGCCAGACGGCCGTGGCCGAGCTGCGCAAAGCTCCCGGCGATGTCGGCGGGTTGCTGGGCGTGGGCGCTGAAGGCGAACAGCAGCAGCGCGGCGCACGCGGTCAACTGCGAGCCCGGAAAGCCGGCGCGGCGGGTCGGGCGGGCCTCGCGGGCCTGGATTCGTAGCGTAGTGAGCATCATGTTGTCTTGATCTGGATGAGCCTGCGGGCGGCAAAGCGGGCGTTGCCCGGCATGGTTGAATGAGCGCGCGGTAAGGCGGCAAGCTGCCGCGGTCTGCCGTGGGCGGCGCAATCTGCCGGACTTCGACGGCCGCCGCGGGGCATGCCCCGTTTCGCCAGTCGTCCTGTCCGTGATATCGGCACGCGCGCGGCTTCTCTGAAACCCCGACCTGTGTTTGCGTGCGTCATTTGCGTGCCGTGTTTGCGTGTCCTTGGCAAAGACCGCCTGCGCGCTCGCGCTTCTTTACTTAGCGTACTCGGTCGCGCGGAGGCGCTGGGCCGCCGCATCAGCCATCGCATCAGCCGTCGAGCTCGCCGGCGAAACGTCCGCCGCGGCGGGCGCGAACTCGTCGAACGGACGCCCGGTCAGCGCGGCCACGATGCGCCGGGACGCCTCGCCGTCACCATACGGATTCATACGATGTGCGAAACGTTCGCGCTCGCGCGGGTCGTCCACGAGCGCACTGACGGCGCGCACAATCGCCTCGCGCTGCGTGCCGACGAGGCGCACCGTCCCCGCCGCGACTGCTTCCGGACGCTCGGTCACGTCGCGCATGACGAGCACCGGCTTGCCGAGTGCGGGCGCTTCTTCCTGTACGCCGCCCGAATCCGTGAGGATGAGCGACGCACGCTGCATCAGGCGCACAAAGCCGAGATAGTCGAGCGGATCGATCAGATGAACGTTGCGCCGTGCGCCGAGCGATGCCTGCACCGGGCCGCGCACGTTGGGGTTCAGATGAACCGGATAGATGATCTGCACGGTGCCGAGGTCGGCAAGATCGCCGAGCGCCGCGCAGATGTTCGCGAAGCCCGTGCCGAAACTCTCGCGACGGTGGCCGGTGACGAGCAGCATGGGCCGCGTGCCGTCGATAAACGGCAGACGCGCATCGAGCGACGCGCGCAAGGCCGCGTCGCCGTCGATCCGCGCCGCCGTCAGATTCAGCGCATCGATCACGGTATTGCCGGTGACGACGACGCGGCCCTGCAACGTCTCCTCCGCGAGCCGTTCCTTCGAACTCGGAGTGGGCGCGAACAGCAGATCGCTCATTACATCGACGATGCGGCGGTTCATTTCTTCCGGCCACGGCTGCGCGAGATCGCGCGTGCGCAGGCCCGCTTCGACGTGGCCGATCGGAATGCGGCGGTGAAACGCGGCGAGCGCCGCTGCGGATGCCGTGGTCGTATCGCCGTGCACGAGCACGCGATCGGGTTGCACGCTCGCGAGCACCTCGTCGAGCGAGGCAATCAGACGCGACGCGAGGCCGTTCAGCGTCTGGTTCGCGGTCATGACCGCGAGATTGTGATCCGGCTCGATGGCGAAAAGCTCGAGCACCTGGTCGAGCATCTGCTGATGCTGGCCCGTGACGCACACCACGGAGTCGATTCCCGCATCGGCCTCCATCTGCTTGATGAGCGGCGCCATTTTTATGGCTTCCGGCCGCGTGCCGAAAATCGACAATACTTTCGTTGACATAGCCACCCCCGGCCCGTATTGATTTTATGCGTGACGCCCCGTGGGTTGCGGCATGACGAAACATTGCAATGCGCGCACCCCGATACTTCTATTTATTGTTGATTCAACGAATAGACTTTTTCGCCCCGCGCATCACCCGTATTGCGCATATCGCAAACATCATTTGCGCGCAATCCGGCATTTTTGCCCGGTTTGCGCCTGAATTTGATTACGGCGACCAAGCACTTGAAGCATCCGTCTAGCGCGCATTCTGGCGCCTTTGTGAAGCACTTGGCAAGCACGCGCGCCGATTTTTTCACGCCGCTTTTGACGCCGAGCGGCGATTTTGGCTGTTCAAAAATGCGAAATGCTTTAATTTTGGTCAAATTCTGTTAAAGCTTAATTAACCGTTTAATTGGGGAGCCGGCTTGTCGCCGCAGCGCAGCGATTATTGGGTTGCACGCGAAATGTTTTAATCGACGCGTTTATTGGCATCTGCAAACGTTGCCGTCGGTGAAAAGGCGTTGTCTTCCATTGCGTCGTGGATGAGGTGCCGCACTCCTCGACACGCGGTTCCGCCTGCGCGATGCGCCTCAGCAAGCGCCACGCGCGGCGCGGCGCGTTGTTGCGGTCAAACGACAGTCCAAGGCGATCTCCCGGTTCGCTGCTAGCCGGCCACCCCTCCGCCCGCCCGCGCCGCGCATGGGCACAGCTATTGCTCGACTTCGCTCGCCGGCACATCGCTCGCGGAAAGCCATGCGGTGCCGCCCGCGAGTCGCCGTTTAACGTCAATCCAGCAATTCATCGGTGGGAGGCCTCATGCTTCGATACGCAGCAATCTTTTTCGTCATCGCCATCATCGCCGCGGTATTCGGCTTCGGCGGCATCGCCGCCGGCGCGACCGAGATCGCGAAGGTGCTGTTCTTCATCTTCGTGGTGATCTTCCTCGTCACCTTGCTGATGGGCGTGATGCGACGTTGACGACCGCATCGACCGTATAAGCGGAGGAATACCCGCCCCGGCGCGCGTGCGAGTGACCTGTTGCAATAGCTGCCACGGTGTATTGCAATAGTTGCCGCTCGCGCGGCGGGCTTCCCGCAACGCAGCATGTGCGGCGCGTCAGACCTCGTGCCGTTATGGTCGAATGCAACACCGCGACGCTGTCCACACCTCCCGCCGCTGTCTCAGCGCGCCTCTTCCCTCGCGTCATTGCTCCAATTCCACACGCGTCGCGCTCCCGTGCGTGTGCGAAGGCAAGGCAAGATGCAGTTCCTCACAGAGAAAGCCTTGTAACGTCTGCACGGCAGCCGCCTGGGCGCCGGCGACCTCGCGCATGAAGAGGCCGAAGTCCGCGGCGGGCGCATCGGGCAAGCCCTCGGCGCGGCCGAGAATCTTCATGGACTCCGAACGAATATTGCCTTCGAGCAAGACCGATACACCCAACCCCGCTTCCACCGCCGACTGCACCGCCGGCAAGCTGGTGCTCGTGCAGACGATCCGCCAGCCGATGCCCGCGCGGCGCAGCGCCGTGAGCACATGCTGCTGCCACAGGCACGGTCCGCCGAACGCAACGACGGGCAATGCGGCCTCCGCTTCGCGCACATAGCCGCGCGCGCCGACCCAGAAGAGCGGCTGTGTCCATGCAAAGAGCGGCGTGCCGGCGACGAGCGCGGGATCGGCGACCGCCACATCCAGACCGCCGTCCGCGAGTCGCTTTGACAATGCCGTGCTGCTGTCCACGACGATTTCGAGCGCGACACGCGGATAGGCAATAGAGAAGCGCCGCAACGCGCGCGGCAGACGACCCACGGCGATGTCCTCGAGCATGCCGAGCCGCACCGTGCCCGACACCTGCCCCGCGCAGAGCGCTCGGCGTGCATCGGCGCCCGCACCTAGGATCGCGTGCGCATACGGCAGCAGCAGATGACCCGCTTCGGTCAGATGCACGCCGCGTGGCGAACGGTCGAGCAGGCGCTGGCCGAGATCTTCCTCGAGACGGCGCAACTGCATACTCACGGCCGCCTGGGTGCGCGCAAGGCGGCTCGCGGCCACGCCGACCGCTCCCGTCTCGGCCACGGTGACGAAGGTGCGAAGCAGACTGCTGTCGAGGTCACGGGTCATCACGATTCCTGAAGTCGCCATAAGAAATATCAACTTATCTTAGTAGCGAGGGAGCCGATAAGATAGGTGGACGCTTTCACCGCTGCATTTCACCGCTCTACAAAGAGGCACCATGCAGGACACGACGATCAAGTGCGCAGCCGACCCCACTCATGCCGTGGCGAAGCCGGCCAGCGCAGCCGCGGGCGCGGCGTTGCTGTGCCTGTTGTCCATGTCGAGCGTGCAGTTCGGCGCCGCCCTTTCCGCACCGACAATGGCCGTGTACGGTTCGCTCAGCACCACATGGCTGCGTCTTTGCTGGGCCGCGCTCGTGCTCGCCGTGCTGGTGCGCCCGCGCTTTCGCAGCTACTCGCGTGTGCACTGGCTGGCCGCGGGCGCGCTGGGCGCCGCGATGGCCGGCATGACGTTATGTTTTTTCGCGGCGCTGCAGCGCATTCCGCTCGGGTTGGCGGTGGCCATCGACTTTCTCGGTCCGCTGACAGTCGCCACGCTTGCGGTGCGCCGCGCCCGTGCGCTGCTATGGCCGGCGCTCGCCATTGCCGGCGTCGTGCTGCTGTCGCGCGATCACGCCGGCTGGGTCGGCGAGCCCCTCGGCGTCTTGCTGGCATGCGCGGCGGCCTGCGGCTGGGGCAGCTACATCGTGCTGATGAAAAAGACCGGCAAGCTGTTTGCCGGTCTCGAGGGTCTGTCGGTCTCGCTCATTGCGGCGGCGCTCGTTGCCACGCCCTTCGGTCTCGCGGAAAGCGGCCTGCATGTCGCGGCCGGCCAACTCGCTGCCACGGCGGGCCTCGCGATCCTGGTTCCGCTCCTGCCCTACGCGCTGGAAATGGTGGCGCTGCGCCATATGCCGGCCGGATCGTTCGGTATCCTGATGAGTGTGGAGCCGGCCATTGGGGCAGTGGCCGGCTTCATCGTGCTGCATCAGCCGATGGGCGTGTTGCAGACCGCGGGCACGTTGTTCGTGGTCGCCGCGAGTGTCGGCTCGGTGGTGGCGGCGCGTTAGCGCCGGCCCCAGCCCTCTACGGCATGTTCTCCGCTTCGTACAGCCGCCGCCCGGCGGCATCCTTCGCGCCGACAATCGGCTGGAAGTCGATCGGCCATTCAATGCCGATGTCCGGATCGTTCCACACGATGCAGCGCTCGAGCTCCGGAAACCAGTATTCGGTGGCCTTCCACAGGCATTCGGCCACGTCGGACAGCACCACGAAGCCATGCGCGAAGCCTGGCGGCACCCACACCTGCCGATGATTGCCGGCGCTCAGATAAGCGCCGCACCATTTGCCGAAGTTCGGGGAATTGAGCCGCACGTCCACGGCAACGTCGAAGATCTCGCCCACCACGACCTGCAGGAGGCGGCCTTGCGGGCGCTGCACCTGGTAATGCAGGCCGCGCAGCACGCCATGCACCGCGCGCAGATGCCGGTCCTGCACGAAGTCGAATCCGCGTGCGACGTCGTCCACAAACTCGTCCGCGCTGAAGCTCTCGTAACAGAAACCGGATTCGTCGCCAAACACCTCGGGCTCGATGAGTTTCACTTCCGGTAGTGCCGTTGCCAACACCTGGTTGCCCATGCCACTGTGCCCGTAAGAAGCTGCCCGACAAAGACCGATGCCACCGCGGCGCGCGAGTGGCGGTCGTGACGCGCGCCTGCCCGGCAGGCGCGGGTGCATGTCAGAGCTCCGACGCGGCAAGCCGGCTGCGGGCGCGGTACTCGGTGGGCGACAAGGCCATGCGCTTGCGGAAAATCTTCGCGAGACGGTCGCCGTTGCCGGTGCCGCTGCGCCGCGCGATCTTGTCGACCGGCAGTTCGGTCTCGGTCAGGAAGTTGCACGCAATGCGCAGCCGCACCTGCAGCAGATAGTCGGACGGCGTGACGTGCATTTCATGCTTGAAACGCCGCAGGAAATTGCGCTCGCTCATGGCGGCGACCTGAGCCGCGTCCGCAACGGAGACCGGCCGGTCGCAGTTCGCTTCCATCCAGCGCGCCGCCGCGCGAATCTTCTCGGCGACGCTCAACGTCCCGCCCTCCGCGGGCAGCGGCACCCACGTTGCGGCCATGCCCGGCATCACGCGCTCGGCGACGCTGCGCGCGAGTTCGGCGCCGAGATCGCGCTTGATGAACATCAGCGCGCTGCGCGCGCAGTCGTTGCGGTCGTTGGACGCATTCAGAATGGCGTCCGCCGCGCCATGTCCGTAGCGGCCGATCTGCAGCGCCTCGGGATCGCCGGGATTGGCGGCCTCCAGCACGAGCCGCCCTTCGCCGATGGTTTCGATTGCGCGCGTACGCGCCTGCACCGAGCGCAGCCAGCCGAGCAGCCGCTGGTCGCGGGCCGCCTCGTGCGCGCCGTGTCCGCCGGCGATAAACAGAACGTCGAAGCCCGTTCCAAAGCGCGTGTCGATGCGATCGGTCCAGATGCGCGCAGCCGATGAACTGGGCACGCTGCCGCCGTCGAGCGACAGGAACTGCACCTCATAGGGCGGTTCTTCGCCGGGCCGTTTGCCGGCCAGTTCGTTGGCGGTCTGAAACATCTCGACAACCGTGCCCGGGCCTAGCAGCCAGAAGCCGTCGAACAGCAGCACACCAATTCGGCGCGCCGCGGTGCGGACGTTGACGCTCGGCGTATGTAGCCAGGTAACCCTCGCGGAGTCGACGTGAATGTGGGACATGGTCTTCCTCAAAATGTCTACTTGGTTGGACGAGGACGCGCGTTGTCCGACGATATCAGCGAACTGATAATCGCAATTTGACATCGGCAAACGCCGCTTCACGGATTATCAGCGATGTTAGCCGAATGAATCGCATTAGTAAATTTGAAAACAATGGAAATAGCATGCGATTAAAAGTACGACGAAAACTATTCTCATTTGATGCAAGTAATAAATAGCGGTGAGTGGATTTGCAGCGGAAAAACGTACCGCTTCCCGGAACCGGCGCCGTGAGAGCCAAGTCCGGTGCGGCTGCGCGCCTCCCCGGCTGGCGGGCGGTTCACAATGCGATATGCAGTGCGGCACTTGTGCCGCTGATTCGGCGATGCTCAGAAATGTTTCAAAGTTGAACAACCAGGCGCACGACGTTGTCCCTTTTAATTGAATTTCTTATTCGTGAATCCTGAATCGCCCGCATGCTTATTGCCAATGGGGCCTCCCAGATTCAAATGACGGAATTATAGATTTATATCGACTTGTTTTGCGAATCGAAAATGTTTCAGTTGTGAAACATCAAAACGGCATTCGTCCGACTTGAAACCGGTTGAACCTTCAGCGAGCTTTCAGCATCGGTCTGACGATTCGCGTCAGACGCAAAGCGTTCGTGTGAGCCCAAGCAGCGGCAGGCCCGCGTCCCGGATCGGGATGCGGGCCTGCCTTCCTTTACACTCGTAAAGTGGGGCGCTAACCGTGAGTGCCTTCGCCCGGCTCGTCTCGCACGCCGCCGGCTCTGCCCTTCCCGGTGCGTGCGAGCACCGGTTTTAGGGCGACTCCCGTGTGGCTTTCGGGGACGCTGACGATGCCCTCGGGGTCCGTGGCGGCGACGATCGTGCCCCCGCCCACTCCGCCTTCCGGACCCAGGTCGATGATCCAGTCGGCCTCGGCGATCACATCGAGATCGTGCTCGATCACGACGACACTGTGTCCCCCGTCCGTCAGACGGTGCAGCACGCGAATCAGCCTCGCCACGTCCGCCATGTGCAGGCCGACCGTCGGCTCATCCAGTACATACAACGTGTGCGGCGCTTTCTGACCGCGCCGCGTGATGTCGTCGCGGACCTTGCTGAGTTCGGTGACGAGCTTGATGCGCTGCGCCTCGCCGCCCGACAGCGTAGGCGACGGCTGGCCGAGCGTGAGGTAGCCGAGCCCCACGTCCTTCATCAACTGCAGCGGGTGGGCGATGTTGGAAATAGGCGCAAAGAACTCGACGGCCTCGTCGATTTCCATGGTCAACACGTCGCCGATATTCTTGCCGCGCCATGTCACCGCAAGCGTCTCGGGATTGAAGCGCTGCCCGTGGCACACGTCGCACGGCACTTTCACGTCCGGCAAAAAGCTCATGCCGATGGTGCGCACGCCCTGCCCTTCACACGCGGGGCACCGGCCCTCGCCCGTATTGAACGAAAAGCGCGACACGGTGTAGCCGCGCGCCCGCGCCTCCAGCGTGCCGACGAACAGCTTGCGAATAGCGTCCCATACGCCGATGTACGTTGCGGGACACGAGCGCGGTGTCTTGCCGATCGGTGTTTGATCGACTTCGAGCACACGGTCGATGCTTTCCCAGCCCGTGATCGAATCACAGCCTTGCCAGACATGCGTGACGTTCAGCGGCGCACGCGGCGCACTGCGCGCGAGCACGCTGGCACGGCGGTTCGCGGCCGGCTTTTCTTCAGCCGCCGCCGCGCGTGCGCGCCGCGTGGCCGGAGACGACAACACCGAGCGCCCCACCGCGTCGAGCAGATTCGCCATCAGCACGTCGCGCGCGAGCGTGGACTTGCCGGAGCCGCTGACGCCCGTCACCGCGACGAGCCGCGACAGCGGAATGCCGACCGTCACGTTGCGCAGATTGTGCAGCTTGCCGCCGTGCACGGTCAGCCACTTCTCCGGCACCGCCGCCGTGCGCTTGCCGGGCGGGACGACCTTGCGGCGAGGCTGCAGCGGATGCACGATCGGCGTGGCGAGAAACTGCCCGGTCAACGACTCGGGCTGCGCCGACAGATCGGCCACACTGCCTTGCGCGATCAACGTGCCGCCGCGCTTGCCGGCACCCGGCCCGATGTCGATGATGTGATCGGCCCGCCGGATCGTGTCTTCGTCGTGCTCGACCACCACGAGCGTGTTGCCCTTGTCGCCCAGCTTGCGCAGCGCGTTCAGCAGGATCTGGTTGTCGCGCGGATGCAGGCCGATGGTCGGCTCGTCCAGCACATAGCAGACGCCTTGCAGGTTGCTGCCCAATTGCGCGGCCAGCCGGATGCGCTGCGCCTCGCCGCCCGACAGGCTGGGCGCCGCGCGGTCGAGGCTCAGATAGCCGAGCCCGACTTCTTCGAGGAACTGCAAACGGCTGCCGATTTCGCTGACCACGTCGCGCGCAATTTCGGCGTCGCGGCCGGTCATGTGCAAACTGTCGATCCACGCACGCGTGTCCGACACCGTCCATTGCGCGACGTCGGTAATGGCCTGCGCGTCGAACGTGACCGCTCGCGCGGTCGGATTCAGACGCGTGCCCGAGCAGTCCGGACACGGTTCGTCCACGAGACCTTCCGGTTCCTGCTCCTCCGAAGGCAAGCTCTGTTCGCGACCGCGATTGTCGTCGACGACAATCGTGTCGTCATAGGCGGCGCGCTGCTCCCGCGTGAGCGCGAGACCCGTGCCGACGCAGGTGGTGCACCAGCCGTGCTTGCTGTTATAGGAGAACATGCGCGGGTCGAGCTCGGGATAGCTCGTGCCGCACACCGGACACGCTCGTTTCGTGGACAGCACCTTCACGGCGCCGAGCTTCGCGGTGGGCAGGCCGCCGTTCATCGCATCATGCAAACCGTCGAGCGGCGCAAGCAGATGCATCACGCCCTTGCCGATTTCCAGCGTCTGGTCGAGCGCCTCGCGCAGTTGCCCTTCGTTATCCGCCGAGACGATCAGGTCGGCCACCGGTAATTCAATGGTGTGCTCGCGGAAGCGGTCGAGCTTCGGCCACGGGTCGACCGGCACAAACTCGCCGTCCACCCGCAAATGCGTATTGCCGCGCGCTTTCGCCCACTTCGCAAGGTCGGTGTAGACGCCCTTGCGGTTGACGACGAGCGGCGCGAGGAAACCGACGTGCTGCCCCTTATGGTCGCGCAGCAACTGCGCCGCGATCGACTCGACGCTTTGCGACGTGACCGGCGTGCCGTCATGGATGCAATGCTGCAAACCGAGCTTCACATAGAGCAGGCGCAGGAAATGCCATACCTCGGAAGTAGTCGCGACGGTACTCTTGCGGCCGCCGCGCGACAGCCGCTGCTCGATCGCGACGGTCGGCGGAATGCCGTACACGGCGTCGACTTCGGGGCGCCCGGCCGGCTGCACGATGGAGCGCGCGTAAGCATTCAGCGATTCGAGATAGCGGCGCTGCCCTTCGTGGAAAAGAATATCGAACGCGAGCGTGGACTTGCCCGAACCCGACACGCCGGTGATGACGTTGAACTTGCCGTGCGGAATGTCGACGTCCAGCGCTTTCAGGTTGTGCTCGCGCGCATTGACGATGCGCACCACGTCCTCGCCCTCGATGGCGCGCCGCGCCCGTGCCGCGCTCAGCGCCTTCTGCAACGGGATGCCCGGCGAAGCCGCGTTCGCCGGTTCCGCCACCGCGTTCATTGCGCGGTCGTACTGCAGCAGCGCCTCGCCGGTGTGCGATTCCGGACAGGCCTTGACCTCCTCCGGCGTGCCGGCACACAGCACGCGGCCGCCGGCGTCGCCGCCTTCGGGCCCGAGGTCGATGATCCAGTCGGCCGCTCGAATCACGTCGAGGTTGTGTTCGATCACGATCAGCGAATGGCCGCTTGCCAGCAGCTTGCCGAACGCCTGCATCAGCTTCGCGATGTCGTCGAAATGCAGGCCGGTGGTGGGCTCGTCGAACATGAAGAGCCGTTTGGCGACCGCCTGCTTGGCGCCGCGCCCGCTGCGCGCCTGCGCCGATTCGGCGAGAAAGCCCGCTAGCTTGAGCCGCTGCGCTTCGCCGCCGGAAAGCGTGGGCACCGGCTGGCCGAGCTTCACATATTCCAGCCCGACGTCGACGATAGGCTGCAGCACGCGCAAGACGTCCGCGTCGTTCGAGAAGTAGGCGGCAGCCTCGCTGACCGTCAGCTCCAGCACGTCCGCGATGCTCAACGCGCGCGCCGGCGCGCCGCGCTCGATCTTCACTTCGAGCAGTTCCGCCCGATAACGGCGCCCGTCGCAATCCGGACAGCGCAGGTACACGTCGCTCAGAAACTGCATTTCAATGTGTTCGAACCCGGAGCCGCCGCAAGTCGGACAACGGCCGTCGCCCGAGTTGAAGCTGAACATGCCTGGCCCGTAGCCGCGTTGTTGCGCGAGCGGCGCCTTCGCGAAAAGCTTGCGGATTTCGTCGAACGCGCCCACGTAGCTGGCCGGGTTCGACCGCGCGGTCTTGCCGATCGGCGACTGGTCGACGAACACCACGTCCGTGACCTGATCCGCGCCCGTCAAACTGCGGAACGCGCCCGGCGCTTCGGTGGCGAGGCCGAAATGCCGCGCCATGGCCGGGAACAGCACGTCTTGCAGCAGCGTGGACTTGCCCGAGCCCGACACGCCTGTCACGCAGACGAGCCGCTCGAGCGGAATCTCCACCGTAACGTCGCGCAGATTGTGCTCGCTCGCGCCTTCCAGCACGATGCGCGGCGTGCTCGCATCCACGAGGCGCCGCGACCAGTGCGCGGCATCCGCGACATGGCGGCGACCGCCCAGATAGTCGCCGGTCAGCGTGCCCGACGCGCGGATGGACTCCGGCGCACCGTCGAAGATGATCGAGCCGCCCCGCTCGCCCGGGCCCGGCCCCATGTCGATGAGCCGGTCCGCAGCCAGCATGACGGAGGGGTCGTGCTCCACCACCACGAGCGTATTGCCCGCGTCGCGCAGACGATGCATGGCCTCGACGATCCGGTTCAGATCGCGCGGATGCAGGCCGATGCTCGGCTCGTCCAGCACGAAAAGCGTTTTCGTGAGCGAGGTGCCGAGCGCGGTGGTCAGATTGATACGCTGCACTTCGCCGCCCGACAGCGTGCGGCTTTGGCGGTCGAGCGTCAGATAACCGAGCCCGACGTCGCACAAATACTTGAGGCGCGTGCGCACTTCGGCGAGCAGCAGCTTCAGCGCGTCGTCGAGCAACGCGCTCGGCAACGTAATGTCGTCGAAGAAGCGGCGAATGCGCTCGATCGGCATTAGCATCAGGTCGTGCACGGTCAGGCCCGGCAGCGCCTCGAGCTGCGCGCGGTTCCATTCGACGCCGCGCGGCATGAAGCGCGCGGCGGGCCGCAGGACTTCGTCCGCATTCGCCTTGCTGCCGAGCCGCCACAGCAGCGATTCGGTTTTCAGCCGCGCGCCCGCGCAGGTTTCGCATGGCGTGTAGCTGCGGTATTTGGACAGCAGCACGCGGATATGCATCTTGTACGCTTTCGATTCGAGATACTCGAAGAAGCGCTTGACGCCGTACCACTGGCTTTGCCACTTGCCGTTCCAGTCCGGCGAACCGTTGATCACCCAGTCGCGCTCCGCATCCGTCAGTTCGCCCCACGGCGTGCCGCGGCGGATGTCGGCCTTTGCCGCGTAGCGCATCAGATCGTCTTGACACTCCTTCCACGCGGGCGTTTGCATCGGTTTGATCGCGCCGTCGCGCAGCGTCTTGCGCGCGTCCGGAATGACGAGGCCGAGATCGACGCCGATCACGCGGCCGAAGCCGCGACACACGTCGCACGCGCCGTAGGCCGAGTTGAACGAGAACAGTGCCGGCTGCGGATCGGCATAGCGCAAGTCGCTCTCCGGGCTATGCAGCCCCGTCGAGAAGCGCCAGATTTCCGGCTCCGGCTGCTGCGCTTGCGGCGCAAGCGGTGCATCCGCAGCCGGCAGCACGTAGATGTTGACGCGCCCGCCGCCGCGCTTGAGCGACGCCTCGACCGCCTCGATCACCCGCTGCTTGTCGGCCTGGCGCACCCGGAAGCGGTCGGCGACCACGTCGAGCAGTTTGCGCTTGCCGGTTGGCGAATCCACCTCGCGCTGCGCCTGGACGCGGGTGTAGCCGCTTGCCGACAGCCATTGCTCGACTTCCTGTTCGGATGCGGACTCGGGCAACTCCACCGGAAACGTGACGACGAGCCGCGGATCGCTCGCGGCGCTGCGCTCGAGCAACTCCGCGTAGATCGTCTCAGGCGTGTCGTGCCGCACGAGGCGCGCCGTCTTGCGGTCGAACAGCTCGGCCGCGCGCGCGTAGAGCAGCTTCAGGTGATCGTTGAGCTCCGTCATGGTGCCGACGGTGGAGCGCGAACTGCGCACCGGATTGGTCTGGTCGATCGCGATAGCGGGCGGCACGCCGTCCACCCGGTCGACCTGCGGCCGGTCCATACGGTCCAGAAACTGCCGCGCGTACGCGCTAAAGGTCTCGACGTAGCGCCGCTGCCCTTCCGCGTAAAGCGTGTCGAACACAAGGCTCGACTTGCCGGAACCGGACGGACCGGTCACGACCGTCATTTCGCCGGTTTTCACGTCGAGATCGACGTTCTTCAGGTTGTGCTGGCGAGCGCCGCGAATCTTGATAATGCCGTTGGCTGACAATTTTTCGACCGTCTGAATGAGTGGGCCACCTCTCACGGACGCCTCGCGACCGCGCAAGTTCGGTGAAACGGAGCGGCGGCTTGGACGCCACGGCCCGCGTGCAGTTGAACACTATACTGTATATCTATACAGTTTTGCACCCGCCGCACCTGCGAAAATCCGCAGTTGCGCTGCGCGCCGCCGCGCTCACGCCGTCTGCGCGGTTTCGAAGATATCGCGCAGCCACTGCGCAAACACACGCACGCGCGACGACAGTTGCCGGTTCTGCGGATACAGCACCGACACAGGGAGCGGCGGCGGCGGGAAGTCCGCCAGAATGATCTTGAGCCGCCCGCTCGCCAGCTCGTCGCGCACGCGGTAGCGCGGCACCTGAACGATTCCGAGGCCGGCGACCGCCGAGCCGGTGTAAAGCTCGACGCCGGTGACCGAAACCACGCCCGGCAGCAGCATCGGCGTGTTGCGTCCTTCCATGCTGAATTCGAGCGGCACCGGCTTGCCCGTCGCGCTCGACACGTAGTTGACGGCACGGTGCCGGGCAAGCGCATGCGGATCGGCCGGCTCGCCGTACTGTTCGAGATACGCGGGGCTCGCCACCGTGACTTGCGGCAGTTGCGCGACGCGCCGCCCCACCATCGACGAATCTTGCAGGTTGCCCGCGCGCAGCACGCAGTCGACGCCCTCGCGCACGAGGTCGACGAGCCGGTCGTCCTCGCCGATGATCAGCTCGATGCCCGGATAGCGCGCCAGAAACGCCGGCAAGGCCGGCACGATGAAGTGCCGCGCGAGCGTGCCTTGCAGGTTGGCCCGCAACAGCCCCTTCGGCGCAAGGTTCGAGAACGAACCTTCGGCCTCCTCCAGATCGGCGATCAGCCGCACGCAGCGGCCGTAGTACGCCTGTCCGTCCGGCGTGAGGCGCACCGTGCGCGTGGTGCGCGCGAGGAGGCGCGCGCCGAGCCGCTCCTCCATGCGCTTGACGAGATTCGTGACGGTGGCGCGCGGTATCTGCAGATCGTCGGACGCGCGCGTGAAGCTCTGGCGCTCGGCGACCCGGACGAAAACACGCATTTCCTCAAAACGATCCATGTGCGGTCAGTCCTTGGCGGATGATTGTTAAAGCGATTGGAACGATGATCGTCGTTTTCATCAGATTATCTCAGAAGCGAAAGACTCCATCATTTCCTCACCGACTCAACGCGCCAAGGAACACACCATGAACACGAATCGACATGCTCAGATCGCTATCGTCACCGGCGCCTCGCGCGGCATCGGCGCGGCCATTGCACGGCGCCTCTCGAACGAAGGTTTTGCCGTCGTCGTCAACTATGCGGCGAGCGCTAGCGAAGCCGATGCGCTCGTCGCGGAGCTGAACGCCGCCGGCGGCCGGGCGATCGCCGTGAAGGCCGACGTCTCCAAAGCCGCCGACGTGCGCCGCCTGTTCGAGACAGCCGAGCAGCAACTGGGAAAGATTGACGTGCTCGTCAACAATGCCGGCGTGATCAAGCCGACGCCGCTCGCCGACACGAGCGACGAACTCTACGACCGCGCGTTCGACATCAACGTGCGCGGTACCTTCAACACGCTGCGCGAAGCGGCGGCCCGCATGAACGACGGCGGCCGCATCGTCAACTTTTCGAGCACGACGCTCGCGCTGAACCTGCCCGGCTATGCGATCTACAACGCGACGAAGGCGTCGGTGGAGGCATTCACGCATGTGTTCGCGAAAGAGCTGCGCGGGCGCAACATCACAGTGAACGCGGTGGCGCCGGGACCGGTCGCGACGTCGCTCTTCTTCGACGGCAAGACCGAGGCGCAGATCCAGCACTTCGCGAAGATGCCGCCGCTCGAGCGTCTCGGACAACCGGAGGACATTGCTTCAGTGGTGGCGTTTGTCGTCAGTTCGCAGGCCGGCTGGGTGAACGGCCAGGTGTTGCGCGCAAACGGCGGGCTGGCTTGAGCGACCCCGGGCGGCCGGGCGTTGGTTCGGCCACCGGGGCACGGCAGAGAACCAACGCGTCGAACCGCGGGTGCGCGCCGCCCGTTCAGACCGGACGCAGGTTGCGTTTGGCAAATCCTTCCTGATGCCAGATGCGCGGTACCTGGAACAGCTTTGCGCGCGAATGGCGGGGCGTGTCGTTGCGCCGATCTTGGGCGCGCCGCGCCGCTCGACGGGCGGCGCCGCCCGCGCGCCCGACTTTACTGCGCGGCAGCCGGCAGATGCTTGCGTTTAGCCAGTTCCTGCGCCATCGCGTAATGCTCCTGAATGGTCGGCAGCGCCTTTCTCGCCGCATCCTTCAGTTGCGGATCGCGGCCCGAAGCGATTTCCGCCTGGAACGCCGACAGCGCCTTCTGCTCGCCCGCGAGCGCGACCTGTTCGATATAGGTCCTGTCGAACTCGGCACCGCGCAAGTTGTTGATGCTCGCGAGCACGGCGCTGTCGGGGTCGTTCTTCGGCACGTCGACGCCACGCGGGCTCGCCGCGCGCAGCGAGTCCGAAATCCTCGCGTTATCGGCCGAAACGCGTTCGGCGAAGGCCTTCACGTCGCGGTCGGTCGAACGCGAGGTCGCGATGCGGGCCGCGTCGCGCTGCGTGGCCACGGCCTGGGTGCCCTCGGCGATGAACGTCTGGTCGGCGGCATGCAGACGGCCTGCTTCCGGCGCGGCAGGGGTCGCCGTCTGAGCGGTGGCGGTCGTGGCCGAAGCGGCGAGCAGCAGGCCGGCCATGCGGGCACTCGAAAGGATGGCGAGAGGCAAGCGGATCATAGTTTCTCCTTGGAATGGAAGCGAAACAGCGACGGTGAAGGACGCGAGGCGCGGCCGCCTTGCAGGCAACTTACACACCATTGATATACCGCTGCGCGCCCGATGCACGGCGCGTGGCGCGCGTTTTTTTCGTCTGGAAAATTCTAGGAGCGGGCCTTCGCACCATGTGATACGACGCTGTCGCTTGTGTAACGTTAGGTAACCTTCACACGAATGACGCCGCGTTCTGCATGCGAATGAATCGGGGATTTGACCTGCGACTGGACCCACACCCAGGGATTGCCAGCAGAAAACCGGCGCGGCGCTGAATTTTTCGGCAGCGGCGCCGATAACAGAAAGTAAGAAGCGCGCCAGGCATCCACGAACGCACGCGCGCCCCCGCACCGCAATTCCGGAGAGATTCGATGGCAGCAGATAACCGCTCGCACGACGAACGCACCAACCTGACCAGTTCCAATAAATTCGAGCTGCTGCTGTACCGGCTGGGCTCGGTGCCCGGCAGCGACGCGCACGAGCTTTACGGCATCAACGTGTTCAAGGTGCGCGAAATTTCGACCATGCCGCCCGTCACGCCGATCGCCGGCTCGTCGCCTTTCGTGATGGGCGCGGTCGACATTCGCGGGCAGATCATTCCCGTGATCGACCTGCCGCGGCTGATGGGCTGCGAGCCCACGCGCGGGCTGAATATTCTGCTCGTGACAGAATTCGCGCGCTCCACGCAGGCGTTCGCTGTCGAAGAAGTCGACGACATCGTGCGGCTCGAGTGGAATCAGGTGCTCTCGGCGGAAGGCGCGGCAGGCGGCAATCTCGTCACGAGCATTGCGCGGATCGACGGCAATACCGGCGACTCGCGGCTCGCGCAGGTGATCGACGTCGAGCAGGTGTTACGCGACGTGTTCCCGTCGCAGCATCCGAGCGTGGACCCGACGTCGGTCGGCGATGCGCTCGGCATCCGCCCGGGCGCGAAGATTCTCGCCGCCGACGACTCGGGCTTCGCCCGCAAGCTGATTGAGCAGGCGTTGACCGCGATCGGCGCGGAGTTCGTCATGACCAAGACCGGCGAAGAGGCCTGGCAGACCTTGCAGCAGGTCGCCGACGAAGCGCAGTCCAACGGCGCACGCGTAAAGGACAGCATCGCGCTCGTGCTGACCGACCTCGAAATGCCCGAGATGGACGGCTTCATGTTGACCCGTCAGATCAAGGCCGACGAGCGGACCCGGGACATTCCGGTGATCATCCATTCGTCGCTGACGGGTGCGGCCAACGAAGCGCATGTGAAGAACGCCGGCGCCAACGGCTACGTCGCGAAGTTCCAGGCGGGCGAACTGGCGCACGCTATCCGCACGGCGCTGATGTCGGCCAGCGAAGCCGCGGCCTGACGCGCCCGCGGGATAATTGCTCGCGCGCCGGCGGGGGTTTATTGTGGCGCGGCGAGCGTAACGGAAAGCGCCAGCCGGCTCGTCGCGACGCCCATTGTGTTGAGCATGGTGGGCGCGCGAAATGCGTCCAGCTTCGCTCGCTGCGCAGCGCTGCCGATTTCGAGCAGCGAGAGCAACTCGGCCATCACCGCATACAGCACGCTGACGTTGCCGTCCTCGACTTTTACGGCGATGCCTAGCGCGCCCTTCTCTGTAGTGTGGGCCGCGGTCTGCTCCGACGCGCGCACGCCGATCGCATAACTGCCATCCGCGCCGACCTTGCCGACCAGCGCGCCCTCGAACGCGTTCATCAAAACCGTGCAGAAGCGGCCCTCGCCCGCGACGAGTTCCGGATAAGCGGTCATCGCTCGATAGATGCGCGCAAGCGCCGCTGTGCGTGAAGTGGCCGGCGCAAGGGCCGGCTGCGACGCGAGTTCGTCCTGGGCGGCCGCGAGCTTCACGAAGAGGCGCGCGAGACGGTCCAGGGGAAATGCGGGCGTGGGCAGATTGCATCCGTCGGTCGCCCATTGCACACCCTCGTCGGGCAGGTCGCAGACGTGGGCAACCGTATGCTTTACGCGTACCTGCAACGGGGGGTCCGGTTGTTCATAACCGCTCAGCGCGGCGCCGATCGAACGCGCGCCGGCAAGCATGCCGGCGTGCTTGCCCGAACAGTTGCTGCACACGGCACCGGGCTTGAAATCGCGCTTGATCCAGCCGACGTACACCGCCTCGGAGAGCGGTGGATGGCCGCCGCAGCGAAGATCCGCTTCGCTTGCCTGCGCCTTCGCGAGCATCTGACGCGCCCGTTCGATGTGACGCGGCTCGCTGCTGTGCGAGCCGCACATGAGCGCGAGGTCCGCCTCGTCAAAGCCGAAACGCTCCAACGCGCCCGTTTCCAGCACCGCCAGCGCTTGCGCCGGCTTCGCGGCTGAACGTGCCAACGTAACGCGCGACGGATCGCCGAACGCATAGAGCAGACGCCCGGTTGCATCCACCACCGCAACATGCGCGCGGTGTGTGTTCTCAAGCGAATTGCCGCGATAGACGGTCGCCGCGATCGGCCCGGCAGGGTGCATGCTCATGCGTTCTCCTCGTGTTCCGCGAATCGTTGTGCCCGCAACGAGATGTTGCGCGTCACGATTCTACGTAACCGTTCAGCGCCGATCAATTGCACCCGCATCGCCGGGCTTGCGTTTGACCTCGGCCAGCTGAGCCTCCAGTTCCTCGATACGCTCATCGCGCTCCTTCAACGCGGCGGCGACATCGGCTGCGTCGAAACGTTGCGGAATATGCTTCGGGCAATTGACGTCCCACGCGCGCACTGTCATCACGATCACGCGTTCGCCGCGCGCCTTGTAACCTTCGGGCATCAGCTTCGCGAGCAGCGCGGGATCGTCGTCGATCACGCGCGCCTCGCCCCATATCTTGATGCGCCGCCGATGCGCGTAGTCGACCAGAAACAGATGCGCCTTCGGGTTGTCCGCCAGATTGCCGGCGGTCACGTACTGCCGGTTGCCGGCGAAATCGGCAAAGGCAATGGTGTGATCGTCGAGCACGCGCAGAAAACCGGCCGGCCCGCCGCGATGCTGGATATACGGCTGCCCTTCCGAGCTGACCGTGGCGAGAAACACGCTGGTCTGCTGCTCGATGAAACGCGCGACGTCGGGCGTAAGCCGCGTCTGCCAGCCGTGCTCTTCCTCCATGCGCGCATAGGCGTCGCGCGAGCCATGGCGGCTTTGCCATGCCTTGACCGTCGGCGTAAAGGCAATATCGCTAGGGTAAGCCGGCGGCTGTGATGCGAGGCTTGTCATGAAACGGCTCCTTGGCGGGCTGTCCCGCAGGTAACGCGCTCAACGTTACGCGCCCGCGCTCCGGCGCAGAAGCCTGCTTTTGCGAGAAGCAGGTTCTCGTCGCATGAGAGAAGCGGGCTCCGCCAAGCCTCGCGCACTTCCTAGGCGCTCGCCGCGAGTTCCTCTTCGCGCTCCAGCGAACGCGTGTTCCTCAATTCCGGGAAGAGCTTCATCCACAGCAAGGCGACCGTGATCGTCGCGATGCCGCCCACCAGCACGGCCGTGCGCGCGCCCCACCAGCCCGCCGTGACACCGGATTCGAATTCGCCCAATTGATTCGATGTCCCAATGAAAAGCGAATTGACGGCACTCACGCGCCCGAGCATGTCGTCGGGCGTGCGCAGTTGCACCAGCGACAGACGCACGACCACGCTGATCGTGTCCGACGCGCCCAGCGCCATCAACGCAAGCAGCGAAACGATGAACTGATGCGACATGCCGAACACGAGCGTCGCCACGCCGAACGAGATGACGCCGCCGAACATCGCCGCGCCCGGCCGGTTGCGCAGCGGGAAATGCGCGAGCCAGATGGTGCCGGCGAGCGCGCCGATCGCGGTGCCCGAGCGCAACAGGCCGAGCCCGAGCGGCCCCGTATGCAGGATGTCACGCGCGAACACGGGCAGGAGCGCGGTGGCGCCGCCGAACAGCACGGCAAACAGATCGAGCGACAAGGCTCCCAGTATCACGGGCTCCTTGCGAATGAAGGCGATGCCGGAGAACACCGATTCCAGCGTCACGGGGGCGCGGCTCGCCGGCTTCGCGCGCAGCGGAATGCCCCACACGGCCGTGGCCGCGGCGGCGAACGACAACGTGCAAGCAAGATAGGCGGCGCCCGGCCCGATGCCGTAAAGCAGGCCGCCGAGCGCCGGGCCGGCGATCTGTGCCGTCTGGTTCGCCGACGTTGCCCACGCCGTCGCTTTGGGCAATTGCCCGCGCGGCACGACGCCAGGCAGGAGCGACGCGACCGCCGGCGACTCGAACGCACGCGCCGCACCGACGCATGCCGCCAGCACATAGATGACCGGCGCGCTGATCCATCCGCCGAAGGTGCCGCACGCAAACAGCAAGGCAGCGACGCTTTCGAGGCTTTGACAAACCGCCGCGATGCGCCGACGGTCATAGCGGTCCGCAAAGTGACCCACGACGAGCGTCAGCAAAAACATCGGCAGGAATTGCGCGAGTCCCACGAGGCCGAGCGCGAACGCGCTGTGCGTGAGCGCGTAGATGTGCCAGCCCATCGCGACCGCGAGCATCTGGAACGACAGCGACGAGAGAATGCGCGTGCACCAGAAGCGCTGAAACGCCGGTTGCTTCGGCAGGCTGAGCGTGGCGGAATCGAGCGCGTCGGCGGGATCGTCGGAATGAGCGGGCATCGAGGTGGTGACGTAGAGGTGGCTGGCGTGGGCGGCAGCTAGTTTAGAGCAACCGTGCCTCGCCTGCTCGCGCGGTGGCCGCCCGCTGAGCGCGCGCCCGTCACCGTTGATTACGGGCAGGCAATGGCAGGCACCGCGGACGCCAGCCGCCACGGCGCACATGGTCAACTCCGGTTCACCTTTCTTTCATTTGATAATCATTCTCATTTACATTATGCTCTCGCATCCTTAATAAGAACTCACGTCGTGGATCTTCCCCGCTAGTCGGGTGCGGGTGCCGCGTCGTCCGAACCATTCATGCGCTTCGTCAAAACTTCCGCGCCGCCAGGCCGCGCTCGCCGTTCCGGCATCCGCTTTCCTCTTTCGATGTTGATGTACATGGCGACCGCGCCCGCCGCACTCGCCGCCGCCTCGTCCGACGGCGCGACGGGCGTCCAGTCCGCCCCCACCGCCGCAGCCGCGACAGAACTGCCGGCCGTCGCCGTGCACGCCGCCCCGCTCGCCGATCCGACGGCCGGCTACCGGCCGCGCACGAGCGAAACGTCGAGCGGCGTCGCAACGAAAATCAGCGACATTCCGCAGTCCGTCGCGGTGGTCAGCTCGAGCGTGATGCAGGACCAGCAGGCGCGCACGCTCGACGACGTGCTCGGCAACGTGAGCGGCGTCACGCAGACGAACACGCTCGGCGGAACGCGCGATGCGTTCATCAAGCGCGGTTTCGGCTCGAACGACGACGGCTCGATTCTCGTCGACGGCATGCGCTCGACGACGCTTCACCACTACCTCGCGACGATCGACCGCGTGGAAGTCCTCAAGGGCCCCGCGTCGCTCCTCTACGGCATTCAGGAGCCCGGCGGCGTCATCAATCTGATCACGCACAAGCCGGAAGACACCTTCCACGGCTCGGTCTCGGCGAACTACACGAGCCATCGCGGCAGCGGTACGAGCTTCGACCTGACCGGGCCGGTCGGCGCGCCCGGCGAGGTCGCGGGCGGCACGCTGGCGTTTCGCCTCACGGGCGAATACAACACCGCGCGCTACTGGCGCAGCTTCGGACGTCAGCGCGACGCGCTGATCGCGCCGTCGCTGTCGTGGCACGACGCGAATACGTCGATCGACGTGAGCTATCAGTACGCCGATTACACGACGCCGTTCGACCGCGGCACGGTGCTCGTGAACGGTCATCCCGACGATGCGCTGCGCTATACGCGCTACGAGGAACCCTGGGCGCAGAGTTCCGGCGAACAGGAAACGCTGCGCGCGAAAATCGAACATCGCTTTTCCGACGAATGGCGCGTGCGCGCAACTTACGGATGGAGCCGCGACCGCTACAACCAGTACATCACGCGCGCGACGGCGTTCAACAGCATGACCGGCATCATGAGCCGCACCTCGGATGCCAACCTGCAGCGCAACGATTCGGACGAGATTGCGACGGTCGGCGCGATCGGCAATCTGAACCTCGAGGGCATGCGTCATGAGCTGTACGTGGGCGGCGAGTACGAACGCCAGCGCAGCTTTCGCGGCGACACGATTCGCGGCAAGGCGGTGTCCGGCTTCGATCTGTTCGCCCCCGTGTACGGCAGGCTCGCGCCGGGCGGCATGCCGAGCGCGACGCAAAGCGACAGTCTCTCGAAGGTTCACACGTATTCGGTGGTGACGCAGGACACGGTTCATCTGACCGACAGACTGATCGCCGTCGGCGGCGTGCGCTGGGAGAACTGGCAGCAACTGTCGGGCGTGGGCCGCCCGTTCGTCGTCGCCGATCACTCGCATGGACAGGTGTGGCTGCCGCAATTCGGCCTCGTCTACCGGATGACGCCCGCGCTTTCCGCCTACGCGAACTTCAGCAAGTCGTTCGTGCCGAACGTCGCCACTCAGGTCAGCGAGCCGCTCGCGCCGGAATGTGGGCGCGTCTATGAAACGGGCCTCAAGTTCGACGCGCACGGCATCACCGGCACGCTCGCCGTTTATCAGATCGACAAGCAGAACGTCGCGGTCACTGTCGGCGATACGACGGAGACGGTCGGCAGCGCGAGGTCGCGCGGTATCGAGCTCGATGTCGCCGGACGGCTCACGCAGCATGTGAGCGTGATCGGCAGCTATGCGTACACCAACGCGACGGACCGCGACAACGGTACCCGTCTCATGAATGCGGCGCGCCATACGGGCAGCCTCTTCGCTGTCTACGACACGATGCTGCCGTATCTGCCGGGGCAATGGCGCTTCGGCGGCGGAGCACGGCTCGTGAGCCAGCGGCCCGGCGATACGGCGAACAGCTTCACGCTGCCGGGCTATGTCGTTGCCGATGTGTTTGCCGCTTACGACACGAAGATCGGCAAGATCCCGACGCATGTGCAACTGAACGTGAAAAACGTGTTCGACAAAACGTACTATCCGTCGAGCAACAGCAATCTGATTATCGCGGTCGGGGAATCGCGGCTCGTGATGTTGAATACGAGTTTTTCGTTTTGAATGTTGAGTGTTGCGTGGCGAGCGAGGGCCGCCACGCGGCCCTCACTCTCACGCTGGCCGCTGCTGCGCCGAAGGCTTACCGCAGAGTCTCATCACCGCCGCAACAACCACATCAAATACGGCCCGCCCAGAAGCGTCGCAATCACGCCCGCCGGCATCTGCTGCGGAAAAATCATGTTCCGCCCGACCCAGTCGGACAGCACCATCAGCAAGCCGCCAATCAGCGCCGCCACGAGCATCTGCGAACGCGCGCGCGCAAACCCCAGGAGCCGCGCGAGATGCGGCGCCATCAGGCCGACAAACGACATGGGGCCGATCACCACCGTCGCGCCCGCCGTCAGTATCGCGGCAAGCACGAGCAGCGTCAGGCGCGCGCGCTGCGCGCCAACACCGAGCGCATCGGCCACGTTGGTGCCGAGCGGCAGGATTTCCAGCCAGCGCGCGGCCAGATACGCGACGCACACCGCGACGACCGTGCATGCGCCGACCGCGATTGCCGTCGCGGGCACGATCAGGTAGGTCGAGCCGTACTGCAGCGGACGCAACAGGTTCGCATACGCGCCGCCGCTCGCCGTCGCGAGCATGACGACCGCCTGCGAGAATGCACTGATAGCGATGCCCGCGAGCAGCACGTGCTCCGGCGCGAAACCGCTGCGGCGGCCCAACGCGACGATCGTCACGAGACAGATCAGCGCGCCCGCCGACGATCCCGCGAGCAACACCGGCGTGGACGGCGCAGCCGCCGCCACCGCCGCGGCCAGCATGCCGAGCATCGCGCCGCCGCTCACGCCGAGCAGATCGGGACTCGCCATCGGATTGCCGGTGACCCGCTGCAGGATTGTGCCGGCCAGCGCTACCATGACACCGGCACCGAGCGAGGCGACGAGCCGCGGCACGCGCCAGAACCAGACGCCGCTCCATTGCTGCGCGCCGCTCCATTGCCAGCCGTGCAGCGTCATTGAAAAACACAGCGACACGACAACCGCAGCGACGAGCAGGCCGCCCAGCAGCAGTGCGGGCACCGTCAATGCGCGACGGGGCGGCGCGCTGTCAGCGGACGCGGGACGCGGCGCCTCGATATGCACGCGGCGCAGCATCCACAGCAGCAGCGGGCCGCCGCAGAGCGCGACCGCGGCGCCGGTCGGCAGCAATTCGCCGAGGACGCTGGGCAAGCTCTGCACCGCCTGGTCTGCGATGGCGAGCAGCAGCGCGCCCACGAGCGGCGCCCACAGCAACTGGTCGCGCACGCGGCGGGCGCCCATCAGACGCGCGAGCACCGGGCCGCCCAAACCAATGAAGCCGATCACGCCCACCGCACTCGCCACGAACGCGCTCAACGTCACGGCGACGCCGAGCGCGAGAGGCCGCGTCCATTTGAGCGACATGCCGAGCTGGCTCGCGCTGCCGTCGTCGAGTGAGAACAGCGTGAGCGGGCGCACCAGCAGCGCCGCGGCAATCCCGCAGACCAGCACGCGCGGCAGCAGCCAGACGACGTTTGCCCAACCGTTCTGCACGAGCGAGCCGCCGCCCCAGATGAACACCGCCGTGAGCGAACGCTCAAATACGATAGTTAGGATAACGGATAATGCCCCGCAGTACAGATTGACGATCATCCCCGCCAGCACGATAGAGACCGCGGCGAAGCCCTTGCGCCACGTCATCGTCATGGTGGCGACCATCGCGAGCCCGGCACCCGCCACCGCGACGGTGAAGCGCATGTCCGCGGCGAGCGCGGGCGCGGTCACCGCGGCGATCGTCAACGCCAGATAGGCGCCCGCCGACACGCCGAGCGTCAGCGGCTCGGCCAGCGGATTGCGCAGCACCTGCTGGAACACCACGCCCGCCAGCGACAGCGCCGCGCCGGCGATCAGCGCGATGGCGAAGCGCGGCAGCCAGCCATAACGCACGACGAGTTGCGGCAGCGAGGCGTCCGTGCCGGACAGCAGCGCGCCTCGCCATTGTGCGACAGGCAGCCGCGCCGACAGCGTGTGATAAACGAGCCACACCGCCAGCGCCAGCAGCAGCGCGGGCAGCCGCCAGGCGCGCGGCGCGGCGGCCACAGTCATCGTCGAGCGGTTCATTGCGTGACTCCTTGAAGCGCTGTGGCGAGGCTGTCGGCGAAACGCATCGACGCAACCATCCCGCCGAGCGCCGGCAGCGGGCCGATGTTCCGCACGCGGTTTTGGCTCACGAACGGCAACGCGTTCCACAGCGGGCTTCGCGCGAGTTGCGCGGCGACACCGGGCGGCAGGCCGATGGTGACGACTTGCGCATCCGCCTGTTGCGCGAGCGCGCCGAGGTCTGCTTCGGTCATGCCTTGTGGGTCGGCGATCCCCTGCCACGCGTTGCGGATTCCGAGCGCGCCGAGCACGCCGCCAAAGAGGCTGTTGTTGCCGAACACGGCGATATGCCGGTCGTCGATCGGACGCAGTAAATAGACGGGGCGCCTCGTCGCACGAAAATCCGCGAGACGCCCGGACGCCGCGACCAGATTCGCCGCGGCTTGCGCGAACAGCGCATCGGCTGCGGCGTCGCGGCCGAGCGCAGCGGCGAGCGTGCGCGTGGCGTCCCGAACTGCCGGATACACGTCGATGCCGGGACCGAACAGCTGGACCGTCAGCGTGGGCGCAATCCGCTCAAGCAACGCGCGCAGCGGCGCGTGCCATGGCGTGATGACGATGAGCTCGGGCTGCAGCGCCGCAAGTACCTCGAAATTCGGCTGATACAGCAAGCCGGTATCGACAACCTGCGGCGGCAAGGCCGGCACGCCGTCGAGCTTCGCATACCACGAGGGACGCGAAACGCCGACGGGCACCACGCCGAGCGACAGCACGACTTCCGTCAAAGGCCAGTCGAGCACGACGACGCGCGTGGGCGGCTCCTTCGCTGTACCGTCAGCCGCGCCGTCAGCCGCGCCGACCGCGGCGCGTGCGAATGGCGCGAGCGCTACCGCGCTCAAACCGGCAAGTGCGAGGCGTCGCTTGTGGCGAACCGCGACATGTGCCGTCATGAGGATGCGAGCCGCATGCAAAGCGTCCGCCGCTTGCGCATGGCCATCACCATTGGTAACGCGCCGTCCCGAGCACGGTGCGCGTCGCGCCCCAGTAGCACACCGCCGCGGTCGTGCAGTAGGAGATGTACTCGCGGTCGAACACGTTGTTCAGATTGAGCGACAGGCGCCAGTTCTGGATGTCGTAATGCGCGCCCACATCGACCAGCACGCGCCCAGGCACCGTGAACGTGTTGGCTGCATCGCCCGCTGAACTGCTCATGTAACGCACCCCGGAACCGACGCCGAAGTTGCGCAGCGGTCCGCGATGGAACGTGTAATCGGCCCACAGCGAAGCCGTATTGCGCGGTGCGATGGTCGGGCGCTTGCCCAGATTGATCATCGTGCTGTTCGTTACCTCCTGATTCAGGTAGGTGTACGAAGCGATCACTTTCACGTCTGGGGTGAGATTCGCGTGCGCTTCGAATTCGAGACCGCGCGAGCGGATCTGGCCGGTTTGCACCGCGTTGGTCGGATGGTTCGGATCGGTCACCGACACGTTGTCCTGCGTCAGCGTGAACGCGGCCAGCGAGAAGAAGCCGTCGAACCACTTCGGCTGATAGCGCACGCCCGCCTCGACCTGGCGCCCTCTCGTCGGCGAGAACGGTGCACCGGAATACGTCGCGCCGAGCACCGGCTGGAACGAGCGCGAATAGCTGAGATAGGGCGCGATGCCGTTCTCGAACTCATAAGCAAGTCCGGCGCGCCAGGTGAACGCGTGATCGTTCGAATGGTAGGTCGTGCCGGCGCCCGTCGTGAGCGAAGTGGTTTGCTGATTGCCGCCCGTCCAGTCCTCGCGCACGCCGAACGTCAGCACCCAGTTGCGCCAACGCGCTTCGTCCTGCGCATACAGGCCGACCGTGCTCAACGAATAATCGAGGCGCGTGTTGGCCTGCTGCGTCGGCAGCGACGCGAAGTTCGGGTTGTACAGATCGACTGTGCCGAGCACGGAATTGCCTTCCGTGTCGCCGAGCATCGAGCGCTGATAGTCGAGACCGAACAGCAGCGTGTGCTGGACCTGCCCCGTCGTCACCTTCGCCTGCGCGTGCGTGTCGACCTGGAATTGCGTGTAGTGCTCGTTGTCGACGTTGCCCCACATCGACACGGTGCGCTGATTGGCGCCGAGCGCGCTCGTCACCGAAGTCTGGTAGTAATGCTGGTCGATGTGCAGATAGCGCAAGTTCTGCGACACGCTGATCTTGTCGTTGATCGCGTGGTCGAACTGATAGCCGAACCAGTACTGCGTGCGATGCATGCCGTCGCGGTCCGGATCGCCGAAATATCTGTCCGGCCCGAGCTGACCGTTCGGGTTACTAAACAGTGTTGCACCTGCCGGCACGGGATTGAACAGGCCGCCGTTCGGGTCGCGCTGAAAACTGCCCTGCAGCGTGAACGTCGTGTCGCGGTTCGGGCGGATCGTGACCGAAGGTGCAATGGCAAGCCGCTGGTCCTTGATCTCGCTGACCTGCGTCTCCGCCGTGCGGGCCACGCCTGTGACGCGGTACAGCACGGTGCCGTTCGCGTCGACGGGACCGCTCAGGTCGAAGCCCAGTTGGTAGTTATTGTGGTTGCCGATCTGCATCATCACTTCGTGATACGGCTGCTCCATCGGCAGCTTGCTCACGTAGTTGACGAGACCGCCCGGACTGCCCTGCCCGTACAGCACGGACGCGGGACCGTGCAGCACTTCCATGCGCTCCATGAAGTAAGGGTCGATGCGCGGCGTCGCGAAACGCGGCGACTGGTACAGATGCAGCCCGTCCAGATACGAGTCGAGCGTGAAGCCGCGACCGTACAGTTGATCGAAGCGGATGTCGGTGCCGTCCTGCGAGTAGACGCCCGGCGTGTAGCGCAGCGCCTGGTCGACGGTCTGCGCGCCCTGATCGTCCATCTGCTGACGCGTGATGACGGACACGCTCTGCGGATTCGTGAGCAACGAGGCATCCGTCTTGGTGCCGGTCATCGAGCGTTTGGCGACATAGCCGACGCCCGGCCCTTGCGGATCTTCAGCAGAGCTACGCACCTGAACAGCGGGCAATTCCTTCGCCGCGCCGGTGCCGGTGCCGGAGGCCGCAGGCGGCGATTCCTGCGCGTGCGCGCCGGCGCCGGCCAAAGCCAGTATCGAAGCGACGTAGATCGGGCGCAGACGCGGCACACCGCGCGCGCGCAAAGCACTGCATTTCGCTGCCTTCTCAAACTTCATTCTTCTTGATCCCCATTCTTCTATCCCCGTGTCATGCGCGGCGTGTGGACGCCGTTTCCGGCGCCCCGTGATTTTCTCAAGTTGGCATCGTAACGTAAACAATAATCGTTCGCATTCAATGATGGAGGTTCGTGTTGAAAGGTGAGATAGGGCGGCGGGCGCGAAGGCTCGGGTAACTCGCCCGCTCAAATGCGAGCGGTCCCGGCTCAAGACGCGCTCACCCCTCACCTTCGCGGCCTTGTGGCAGCGCTTCTCCGAAGCACTGCGCAAGCTGCATCGCCAGCAGCGGATGGTGGACGATGCTCGAATGGCTCGCGTCGACGTCGAACTGATGCAGCCGGCCACGCGTGTGTTCCGCCCACGCCATCCTGCGTCGCGAATCGCCGACGCGCAGCGCGCGCCACACATGCAGGTCGCAGCCGATCCGCGGCAACGCATGCCGCGCCATCAAGCTCGCATGCAGGGCGTCGGCTGCGAGGGCGTCTCCGAGCAGAGACGGCTGCGCTTCTTCAAGCAGCGCGAGCGCGGACGCGGGCGCAGTGTCGTCGGCGGCGACGCGGTTGGCGTCGGCAGACCCGGCGCCCTCCTCCCGGTGCGTCGCAGTATCGACAATGCCGACGAACGACACGCCCTTGCCGCGCCGCTCGGCATGGTCCGCGATGGCGATGGCGAGCCGGCCGCCGAAGGACCAGCCGAGCAGCGCGTAGTTGCCGTGCGGCTGCAGCGTTTCAATACAGTCGGCGTAATGCGCGGCGAGCGCCTCAAAAGTATTGCCTTGCCACGGCTCGCCGCGCAACGCGGGCGCCTGGATCGCGATGAGACTCACGCGACCGTTGAGCGCCTGAGCCAGCGTGCGGTACTCGCCGACCATGCCGTAGCCCGGGTGCAGGCAGAACAGCGTGGCGGGCGCGCCGAGCGCATTCAGCGGGACGGCCGCCGACGGCGCGGCGAGAGCGCGGGCGTGCGCGGCTTGCGGCCGGCGTCGCCCGAACCAGGCCGCGAGTGCGTCGGCGGATGGCGCGGGCAGGCTTGCCTCATAGACGGCGCGCGCAGTCCAGCTCGCCGCGACCGCATCGTGCCGTGCGAGTCTTTCGAGCGGCTCGGGAACGGGCCGCCGCCGCGTGGGCGCCTCGGCTTCCGGCGTGGCGGTGCGCAGATGTGCCACCAGGTCGCCCACCGCGGATTCGAACGACGCGAACAGTTGTTCCGCAAGCGCATCGGATATGAACTGCGGTGCGTAGCCCCAGTTCAGTGCAAGCGAATCGCCGGCAATCCAGACGTTGATGTCGAGCGCGCGATCCGGCAGCTTTGCACGAGGCGCGATGGCGTCGCCCGACGCTTCGGTGGCGAAGCCAAAGCGGCTTGTCCGGTCGAAGGTTTGATCGAAGCGGCCCAGATAGTTGAAGGCGATCTCCGGCGTCGGCAACGCGCGTAGCGCCGACCGGCTTGCGGCATCCGCGCAACAGGCGAGCAGTCCCCAGCCGAGTCCGCGCAGCGGCACGGCCGCAAGACGCTCGCGCACGCGCAGCAACGCGTCCCCAGCGTGCGTGCCGCGCGGCAGCGCGAGCGGATACTGGGTCGTGAACCAGCCCACGGTGCGGCTCAGGTCCACGCCGTCAATCACATCCTCGCGACCGTGGCCTTCGAGCTCGATCAGCACTTCGTCACGCGACACCCTATCGCCGACGGCGCGCGCAAGCGCCGCAAGCAGCACTTCGTCGACGCGCATGCGATACGCGCGCGGTGCTTCGCGCACGAGCGAGACGGTCAGTTCTGGCGAGAGCTTTTTGAGCAGCGTCTTTTGCGGTTGCGGCTCCGGGGCGAGCGCCTGGAACAGCGGGCCGGCTTGCAAGGCGGGCGCGTCGAGTATGGTTTGCCACCATGCGAGTTCCGCCACGCGTTCTGATGATTCGGCGTACTGATGAAGCGCACGCACCCACGCACGCCATGGCATCGATGGCGCGGGGAGCTGGATCGGTTCGGCCCGTTCGGCCTGCTCGTACGCGCTTTGCAGTTCTTCGAGCAGCACGCGCCACGACACGCCGTCCACCGACAGGTGGTGAATCGCGATCAGCACGCGCGTCTCGTCCGGTGTCTCGAAGTGGCCGACGCGCCACACCGGTCCCTGCACGATATCGAGGCTCGACTGGATGCGCTCACAGGCAGCCTTCAGGTCTGCTAACGAGCCGAGCGTTTCATGGCGAACGACCGCGGTCTGCGGCGTCGGCGAAGTGTGCGCAGCGTCAGCCACCTGCTGCCACGCCCCTGCCTCCTGCACGAACCGCAAACGCAGCGCATCGTGACGCGCCTGCAGCGCCGCCACCGCACGCTCCAGTGCCTCGGGCACGAGCCGCCCCTTCACCTTCAGCAGCACCGCCTGGTTCCAGTGCGATTCCCCGTGCGGATAGCGCTCGAAGAACAGCCGCTGGATCGGCGTCAAGCCGAGCGCGGCGCCGTCGTCGGGTGCGTGAGCACCGGGCGCATCCAGCCGCTGTGCGCGCTGCGCGAGCGCGGCCACCGTCGGATGCTCGAAGATCTGCCGCGGCGTGAGCCGCCAGCCCGCCTCGCGTGCGCGCGCGATGATCTGCAGGCTCTGGATCGAATCGCCGCCCGCCTCGAAGAAGTTCTCCGTCACGCCCAGATCGTCACGCCCGAGCACGGCGCTCCAGATCGACAGCAGCGCGGATTCGACTTCGTTGGCCGGCGCCACGCGCTCGCGTGCTTCGGCCCGCGGCGCCGGCAGCGCGGCGCGGTCGAGCTTGCCGTTGGGCATCCACGGCAGCCTGGCGAGCACCGTCACCGACGACGGCACCATGTAGCCCGGCAGCTTCTGTTCAAGTTCGCGTTGCAGATGGGCGGCGTCGGGCGTGTGCGCGGCTGTTGCGCTGGCGTCTGCTATTTCGCCGCCACCCGCCACATACGCCGCGAGCCGCTGCTTCTGCCCTTCGCCGACGACCATCACCGCGGCCTCGCGCACGCCCTCGCACTGGCGCAGCACCGCCTCGATCTCGCCCAGCTCGATGCGCTGCCCGCGCAGCTTCACCTGCTGGTCCAGCCGTCCGAGGAATTCCACCGTACCATCCGCGCGCATCCGGCACAGGTCGCCGCTGCGGTACACGCGCGCACCCGGCTCCCCATACGGGTCAGGCACGAAGCGCTCCGCGGTGAGCCCTGCGCGCCCCAGATAGCCGCGCGCCACCGTCGGCCCGCCGATGCACAGTTCGCCGAGGCCGCCCACCGGCGCTTCGTCGCCGAACGTATCCAGCACGCGCGCGGTTCGCCCCGGATACGGACGGCCGATCGGCACCGTCACCTGGTTCACGTCCCCGGCCTCGGTGCGGCGGTACAGCGCGGCCACGGTCGTCTCGGTCGGGCCGTACAGGTTATCGAGCCGGATGCCGGCGAGCGGCCCGTCGCGCCAGCGTGCGAGCGCATCGCCCGGCAGTGCCTCGCCGCCCACCGTCACCTGACGCAGCGCGAGCTGTTCGCGCGGCGGCGCATGGCGCTGCCACTGCTGCCACAGCGCCGTCGGAATGCGCGCGAACGTCACGCGGCGTGTTACCAGCCGCTCGCTCAAGGTTTGCAGATCCCATGGCTGCACCCCGCGCATTTCCACCGTCGCGCCGCGCAGCAGCGCGGGCAGCGTTTCGTGCAGCGCCACGTCGAAGTTGATCGTCGACGAATGCAGCACCGTGTCCGCTTCGTTGATGCCGTAAGTCGCAAGGAAGTCCTGCAGATGGGTCCACAATGCGCCGTGGCTTACCGCAACGCCCTTGGGCCGACCGGTCGAGCCCGAGGTGTAGAGCACGTAGGCGAGCTGCTCGGGGTGGAGTGTGAGGTCGGTGTGGCGCGTTGCATCCGCCGGTGCCCCCAAAGCTGCCGCCCCTCCCATCGAGCCGACGTCGACCACTTCACACTGCGCCAGCACGCCAGCAACGCGTCCGGCACTGGATGCGTCTGCAACCACCTGCACAATGCCCGCATCGTCGATCATCTGCGCGAGCCGCGCAGCGGGATACTCCGGATCGAGCGGCACAAACGCACCACCCGAGCGGATGATCCCGACGAGCGCTGCAATCAGCGCCGGCCCGCGCGCGACGCACAGTCCCACGCGCCGCTCCGCGCCCGCGCCTCGCGCGATGAGCCGTGCTGCGAGGGTCGATGACCACACCTCCAGCTGCGCATAGGTGAGCGACGCATCCTCACAGCGCAGCGCAAGCGCCTGCGGCGTGCGCCTCGCCTGCGCTGCCAGTGCCACCCCCAGGGATTCGAATGGATACTTCTGCAGCGGCTTCGCTTCACGCTGCATGGGCAGCACCAGCGCTCCGACGCGCTTCTGCACGCCGTCGGTCATCTGCGTCAGCATTGCTTCGTACTGCGATGCGATTGTCTCCACTGTGTCCCGATCGATCCGCTCGCCGTTCCACGCCCATTCGAGCGCAAACGTCCGCCCGCGCGGAATGATCGCGAGCGCCAGCGGGTAATGCGTCGGGTCGACGGACTCGACGGCCTCCACCTTCAGGCTCGCGTCGCCGTGGCGAGCGGCATCGACCGGATAGTTTTCAAACACGACGATGCTGTCGAACAGTGCATCGCCGCTGCGTCCACTCCATTGCTGCACGCGCGCGAGCGGCGTGTGTTCGTACTGGCGCAGCTCGGTCAGCTCGCCTTGCAGCTTGCGCAACCATGCGCCGAGCTCGGCGTCGGCATCGACATGGACGCATACGGGCAGCGTATTGATGAAAAGCCCGAGCATTCGCTCGACGTCGGGCAGATGCGCAGGCCGTCCCGCGAACGTGGTGCCGTAGGCTACGCCGCGCCGATGCCCATAGCGTGAGAGCAGCACGGCCCACGCGCCCTGCATGAGCGTGTTGAGCGTAATCTCGTGACGACGTGCCGTGGCCTGCAAACGCGCGACAAGTGCCTCGTCCAGCGCGCGGCGCCGCGCATGGGCACCCGGTTCGGTCGCGTGTGGCTCGGCGAGACTTGCGATGAGCGTTACCGGATCGTCGGCACGCGCGGCCCACGCACGCCACCATGCTTCGGTCGCGGGATCGTCGGCCGCCTCGCGAATCCACTCGACGTAGCGGCGATACGGCGGTGCCGCGTTGAACACGGTAGCCGTGCCACCCGTGCGCGATCGATAGTCGTGCAGAATTTCGGCGAACAGCAGCGACACGCTCCAGCCGTCGAGCAGCAGATGATGATGCGTCCACACAAGGTCGGCGGTACGCGCATCGCGGATGAACAGCGCGACCCGCATGAGCGGCGCCGTGTCTGGCGCGATGCCGTCCGCGAGATCGTGCGTTCGCCATTGGGCAAGGCGCGCATCGTAATCCGCCGCGGCGGACCAGTCATGCACCTGGAACGGCAGCGCGAGCTTGCGATGAACGATCTGCATGACCGCGCCGCCGTGCTGCCACGCAAAATGCGTGCGCAAAATCGCATGACGTTCGAGTGCAGCCTGCCACGCAGCCTGCATCGCGGCGACATCGAGCGCCCCCGAGAGCGTCGCGCGCATCTGGTTGAGATAAGCGCCCTGCCCGGCATCTGCGAGCGCGTGGTAAAGCAAACCGCTCTGCAGCGGCGTCGCCGGATAAACATCTTCGATATGCTCGGGTGCGAGGCCGAGCGCTCGCCATGCATCGGACGACGCGGGACCATCGGCACGCGGCAGAGCTACCGCTGCAATGGACGATGACGCGGCGGACTCCGCCCGCAGCGGTTGCGCCGCGCGCGCAAGCTGCTGCACAGTCGGCGCTTCGAACACCATACGGGGCGTGATGTGCAAGCCTGCATCACGCGCTTTCGACACGATTTGCAGGCTCAAAATAGAATCGCCGCCGATCACGAAGAAATTGTCGCTCACGCCGATATCGTCGCGGCGCAACACTGTGCGCCACACGGATAGCAATGCGGCCTCTGCCGGCGTCGATGCAGTGACGGTCTGCGTAGCATGAGAGACGGCCTCCGGCGCAGGCAGCGCGCGGCGATCGAGCTTGCCGTTGGGCGTCAGCGGAAAGCGCCCGAGTTCCACATACGACGACGGCACCATATGCGCGGGCAGACGCGCAGCGAGCCACGCCTGCCAACGCGCGGGATCGCCCGTATGCGGTTCGCCGCGCGGCACCACGTAGGCGACGAGGCGCCGGTCACCCGCACTGGTGTTCGCATCGCCGGACACGAGCACAGCCGCATCGCGCACCTCGGGATGGCCCAGCAGTGCCGCCTGAATCTCGCCGAGCTCGATGCGAAAGCCGCGGATCTTCACCTGGTCGTCGTTGCGGCCCAGATATTCGAGGTCGCCGTCGGGCAGGCGCCGCGCGAGATCGCCCGAGCGATACAGACGCGCACCCGGCGCACCATACGGGTCCGGCACGAAGCGCTGCGCCGTCAGCGCCGCGCGGCCGAGATAGCCGCGCGCAAGCCCCGCGCCGCCCACATACAGTTCGCCCACCGCGCCAGGCGGCACGCAGTTCAGATCCGCGTCGAGCACGTGCAGCGCGAGGTCGTCGAGCGGCGCGCCGATCACACTGCGCGCCTCGCGTAGCGACGCTTCATCCAGCGCGCGATGCGTCACGTGCACCGTCGTTTCGGTGATGCCGTACATGTTCACGAGCGCCGGCAGCACGCCCTG